>Ga0182740_1000023_pt1 | contig 386616 bp, 360 predicted proteins | sample eDN5th37CKraftBY_FD_128872 | JGI IMG/M metagenome (GOLD analysis project Ga0182740, IMG submission 128872) | Enriched backyard soil microbial communities from Emeryville, California, USA - eDNA 5th pass 37_C Kraft BY (version 2) (version 2) | ecosystem: Environmental > Terrestrial > Soil >... | reverse complement strand
GTCTCGAAATACGCCTGCGGCGGCGGCACCTGCACATAGTCCTGCGCCGGCACATAGAAGGCGCGTTCTCCGCCGATGCGGAAATCGATGCCCGTCGCCTTGATCAGCGCCTCGACGCGCGGCTCGATCAGGCCGGGTTCCGGTGCGGGCGGCGCGACGGCGAGGTCGTCGGGCAGTTCCTCGCACTGCGCGACATTGAACACGGTGAAGCGCTTGAGAAACGGAATGGCCTGCGCTTCCTCGCCGGTCTCCTGCGCGCGCTTCTTCTCGTCGTCTGGAATGAAGCGATCGGCGTAGACGACGGTGGTGCCGCGCTCGCCCTTGCGGACATGGCCGCCGAGCGCGAGCGCCTGGCGGAACGTCAGCCAGCTCTGGACCGGGAAGCCATGCTCGACGACCGCGCCCCACAGGATCAGCACGTTGATCCCGGAATATTGCCGGCCGGTCGCAGCATTCGCCGGCATGGCGAGCGGCGCTTTCGCAGCGGCCGTTCCCCAAGGCTGGACCCAGGGCACGCGGCCGGCCTCCAGCTCGGCGATGATCTTGTTGGTGATGTCGTCGTAGAGGCTCGCCCGGTCGGCGCCGGCGCGAGCATGGCGGTCGTGTCTGGACATCGCGGTTCTCCGCGACGGGCGCCGGAGGCCTCTCCTCCAGCCCTCAACCCGTCACGGCAAACCCGGTCCGCACTCTCACTCTCTATAGGCTATAGGGGGCGTTGCGGGGGTCTCCCCGCTAGAAGGGGTCGGCCCGAGACCGCGGCTCGGCCGCAGGGGAAGGCTTTCCCCTCAGTTCATTTGGATTGGCGCAGATAGTCGTAGTCTGGCTACGATCCAGTCGTTGAAGTCAAGCTTGCCCGGTTTTGAAATTGTTCATATAATCGTAGTATGGCTACGACTCAAAGAGACAAGCTAAACAAGCTCTACACCTGCCTGGCGCCAGGGACGCCGCTGACCTCCGAGGACCTCGCCGCCCTCGAAATATCGGCCGACCTCGCGGTCCATTATGTGAGGGCTGGGTGGCTGGAGCGGCTGGCGCGCGGCGTTTACTGCCGCCCCAACGATCCACCCGCCTTGCACCCCAGTATCGCGCTGCTGCAGCGAAGCTTTGAAGGCCTGCATGTCGGAGGCAAGTCCGCGCTCGACTGGCATGGCATCCGCCACTACGTGTCGCAGCGGCCTGTCCTTCATCTCTACGGCTGGAAGGCTGGGCGCCTCCCTGAGTGGTTCACCCAGCGCTTTCCGGCTGAGTATCACCGCAAGCGGCTGTTCGAGGAGCGCCCCGGTGCATTGCTGCACGTCCGGCCGTTCGAGAACCGCAAAGGCGCTCCGCTCGTCTCGGCGCCGGAGCGCGCACTGCTGGAGGTTCTGAGCGAGGTCGGCGTTCGCCAGCCGCTACAGGAAGCGCGCGAGCTGGTGGAGAGCAGCTACAGCCTGCGTGCTGACGTCCTGAATGACCTGCTCAAGCACTGCACCAGCGTCAAGACCGTGCGCCTCTGCCTGCAGCTCGGCCGCGAGCTCTCCCAGCCCTGGGCCAGCAAGCTCGACCCGTCCCAGTTGCCCAAGGGCAGCGACCGGCCGTGGGTGTCACGTTCGGCTGACGGCCTCCTGGTGCTGAAGCCGTGAATCAAGTCTATCTCGATAGCGCACGATTGCTGACGCGCGTGGCGCCGCTGGTGCTCGTCGACGATACCTTCGCGCTCAAGGGCGGCACGGCGATCAACCTGTTCGTGCGCGACATGCCGCGGCTCTCGGTCGATCTCGACCTGGTGTTTCCCGATCATACGCTGCCGCGCGAGGAGGCGCTCAAGCGCATCAACGAAGCCATCCGCCAGTCCGTTACACGCCTGAGGAAGCAGGGTTTCCAGACGCATGCGCCAGCTTCGGCGGATGCCGGCGAGACCAAGCTGCTGGTGCGCCGGGGCGCCATCGAGGTCAAGGTCGAGGTCAATTTCGTCATGCGCGGCACCGTTCATCCGGTGCGCAAGGCGTCGCTGACACAGAATGCGCGCGACACACTGCAAGCGGATCTCGATATCCCGGTGGTGTCACTTGAAGACGTGTACGGCGGCAAGCTGGTCGCTGCGATGGATCGCCAGCATCCCCGCGATCTGTTCGACATCATGCAGCTCTTCGCGCACGAGGGGATCACGGCGGGCATCCGCCGCGCGTTCGTCATCTATCTCGCGAGCCATAACCGGCCGGTGCACGAGGTCCTGTTTCCGTCGCTGCGCGACATCCGCCACGAGTTCGAGCACAATTTCGTAGGGATGACCGCCGAGCCCGTCGAGCTCGATGCGCTCCTGGCGGCGCGCGAGCGGATGGTGCGCGAGGCTCAGCAGGGCCTGACGGCCGACGAGCGGCGGTTCCTGCTATCGCTGGTCGCTGCGGAGCCCGCGTGGGATCTGCTGGGCGTGCCGCATCTGGAGCACCTGCCGGGCCTCCAATGGAAGCTGCAAAACCTCGAGCGTCTGCGGAAGGCCAATGCGCGCAAATTCGCCGAGCAGTCCGACGCGCTCAGGAGAGCGCTGGAATGAGTCTGGGCTGGAGGACAACTCTTGTCGGGCACAGCGACAGAGATCTTTAGGGGAGGGCGAACATGCGCAAATCGCGAGATATCACTCAGAAGGGGCGAATTGCAGCGAAGTCCTTGGTGCACCGGCTGACTGGATTTTCGCTGCCATTTTTTGGTGTCCAATGGACACCTCCTGCCGACGAGCGCGAAATCGTCAGAGGACTCCTGACCGCTCTGGAGGACCGGCGCGTCCTGTTCGTTCCCTATCACCTCGAGGTCGTTTCCCAAGTTACATCCTCTGTGGTGCAAATGCGGGAGATACTGACCAAGACTCTGCAGACTCTGCCCGAGGCATCGCGTGCCGAAGGTTCCGTTCGTGCGATGCGTGCAGCCTGTCGACGCTTCCTTGAGGAGCCGGCGCCTGATTTCCGCAACCTCATGCGATGGCACGGAGCGAGGCACGGAGCTGACGAGGAGGGCAGTCCCTCCTTCTTCGTCGCGTTGGGTGAGCTGCGAGCGACGTTCGGCACGCACATCGCGGCCCTCGCATATCAGTACGGGCTGGATGTCGAGCCAGATCTCGCGTCGATCCTTCCATCTTCGGACGGCTCGTAATGGGCGACAGGATCGATTTGATGAGGAAGGCGTCTTGAGCACCATCCTGTCAGCTCCCGCGGTCTGGCGCGCTGAAAAGATGGTGCCTGTCAGTGGCCATACACGGCATCGACATAAGCCAAGTCCTATCTCGGCGGGTTTCAGGCCTCCCAAGGCAAATACAACACTTGTCTTCAGCCCGAGCGCGCTTGCAGCTTCGATTGCGAGGACTGCAACGCTTCGAGATGCGCCGCCGGAAATGTTGGCGCGGTGGGGCGACAGTGCCCTGACTCAAGTGGAATGGCTGGTCGAGGATGGGACGACCTTCGCTTTATCGCAGCATGTCCAATCTCTGGCGGACGCCGAGCGAACGTCCTTCGCCGGACGCGTCGGCGCCGGCGTCACGGACTTGCTGATGAACGCACTGGGCTACACCTGGAGAGACAATGCCTGTTGTCTGTCTGGATCGCTCGCACCGCACGCCGACTTCATTTACGGCGATGGCGCAGTAACGGGGCACGGCGTCGTGTTGGCCGAAGCGCATGGCTCATTCGCTGCAAGCGTTACGTCGGCCGGCATCAGTCGTGAAGGACGGCGCAAGTATCTGCGGCAGGTCAGGCCTCATCTCGCCGCGACGTGCCTTCACGGCAAGCTGATTCACGGCTACTCCGTCGCTTTTGGATCCAGACCAGGAACGACCGGCGCCTTCCTGCATGTCGCTGAGACGCTAATTTCAAAGCGGCGCACTGGATGGCGCGGCCCGACACAGCCGGCACCGGTACCAGGTCCTCAGGCCGTTCCGACGTCGCTCGCTTTGTCCTCTCACCGCTCCAATTTCTCCTTGATGGATGCTCCCAGCGTTGCGCGGTGGATCGACTGGGTCCGCAATGGTGGCGAGCGTCCTGACGACACGTCGCCCGTGAGCTTCATACAGATTCCCTATGCTGGTCGGACGTTCCTGGTCTGCATGGAGACGGCCTGGCCCTTTGCGGACTACCCGTCCTGGCTAGAGGACCTGTGGCATCCAAGATGGTGGCCCCGCCTTTGGCGAGCGCATGGGCTGCGCCGGGGTGGAAACGAGTTCGCCGGTTGGTTTGTGATGGAGGAGAAAGCCGCCGTGCAGTTCCTCGACGCTTTGAGTGCGATCATCCGGGGTGGGAGGGAGAACCTTCCCGATACACTTGAGCTTCCCCGAATTGATCCTGTCGGTTTCGGAATCGGCGGCGATGAAGGCAGACCGACACTGGCGGATTCCGAGTATGTGTATGCTCTTTATGGAGACGGCCTTGCGCTGTTAACCAGCCCACCACCACGCCGAATCGCCGGACACAGAGCGTGGTTCCCGACCGATGGGATGCGAGCCGAGTGACGCCGAACGCTCTGAGACCTCATCCAGCCAGCATATCGGTCTGATGTGAGCCAGGTTGGGGCCCCCACATCGGCCCTAGGCCAGCCAAATCAGCGGTTGCAGAGAATTTCTGATATCACTAATGTGGCAGGCTGGATAGCTAGGGGGTGGGGCTTCGAATGCCTCTCAAGCCGCGCGGCAGGCCCCGCGAGCGCACGCAAGGTCAACGGATAGGCCCAATGGTCGACGCCGAGCTCCTGCGTGAGTTCGACGCGACTGCGGCGAAGGAAGGGCTGTCCAGAAACAAGGCCTTGGAGGAGGCGATGCGAAAATTCGTAAGCGCGCGACGTCAAGGGAACCATACGCGAGTCTCCGACCAATCATGATCGTCAGACTCTGGGGGGCGTCCGCTCGGCAATGGTGAGCGGACTGGGAGGAGCCTACTGGGGGGCAATTAAGTGGACGTCTTCGACCTCGATAAGACTCTCGTAGAAGACTATGCGCGCTTCTCGCGGTCGTTCACGCAGATTCGGGCTCCAGATATCGCAAACCAGGTCGACGCGATCTACGCGACACGCCGGTTCTGGCCCGAGCCGCTCGTAAGCCTTAATCCTCACTTCGAGCGCGATAGCAGTGTCGACGCGCTCGTCGCCGAAGGATCACTGCACGCCGATACCGGCAAGGTTTTCCGGGTCAATGGACAACCGATCACCTTGTATCGGCATCAGTCGCAATCGATCGCTAAGGCCGCAGCACGCCAGAGCTTTGTAGTGACGACCGGCACTGGCTCAGGCAAGTCGCTCTGCTTCTTCATTCCGATTATCGACGCTGCAATTCGAGCTCGGGCCGCCGGCGAAGCTCCGCGCACGCGGGCGATTGTCATTTATCCGATGAACGCGCTCGCAAACAGCCAACTTGAGGAATTGAGGAAATTCGTCGGCCAGTCGGGCCTGCCTGAAAAGCTTAGACCAACGTTCGAGCGGTATACCGGACAGGAAGAAGCCGACGAAAGAGAGCGCATCCGAGAGCTTCGTCCAGATATTCTTCTGACGAACTTCATGATGCTTGAATTGCTCATGACGCGACAGAACAGCCTTGATCAGGCTGTCGTCGGCAACGCGCAAGATCTCGACTTTATCGTTCTTGATGAGCTCCACACATATAGGGGCCGCCAAGGGGCGGATGTCGCTCTGCTCGTCAGGCGACTCCGTGATCGCCTGTGCCGTGATAGGGTACCAGTGTGCATCGGCACGTCAGCAACGATGGTGAGCGACGACGCGAGCACAGATCCAGCAGCATCTGTTGCCATCGTGGCGTCACGACTATTCGGAACGCAGATCACAAGCGACGGTGTGATCGGCGAGAGTCTTGAGCGAGCGACGGATCCTGCGGCGAACGTTAAGTCGCTGGGAGATCGACTTGCCGTTGCTGTGACTGTCGAGATTCCCGAGTCTCTCTCAGACGCCGAGTTGCGATCTCATCCACTCGCAGTCTGGATCGAGCTCGAGATGGGTCTGGAAGATGGGCAACGTCTCACTCGGCGGCCGCCAATCACACTGAGCGCCGCAGCACAGCGGTTAGCGGCTCAGACGGGTTGTGACAAGGCGCGCTGCCAATCGCAAATCCAGTCAATGCTCATTCTCATGAGCAAGCCCGCCAGCGAGCGAGGTGGAAACAGCGATAGGGCTTTCCTAGCCTTCAAACTCCATCAGTTCTTTTCTGGGGCCGGGCGCCTGTACGCCACTCTAAGAGAGCCCGGGCGACGCAAGGTCACTCTCGACGGGCAGCTCTTCGATCCCGAGGACGATCAGGCGCGGCTTTACCCAACCTTCTTCTGTCGCAATTGCGGACAAGAGCATCATCCGATCGTTCTTACCGAACAGGATGGAACCCGAAAGGCATTGCCAAGGCCGATTGATGAACCGCCACTCGACGACGAGGATAAGTCCGAACAGGCAGGGTATCTGATGCCCGAACCGTTGAACGATGAGGACTTCTCGTTCGACGGAACCCCTGACCAATATCCCGAGGACTGGATCGATCCCGCAGGACGCGTAAAGAGCAACCTGCGTCCGTTTGCGCCACAACCGCTCATCATCGATGAGGCGGGGCTGATTGGAGTGCGTGGCCGCCGCGCTTGGTTCCTGCCTGGCAAATTCCGGTTCTGCCCAGCCTGCAAGGACCAACCGCCAGGACAGGCGCGAGAGATCAACAAGCTGGCCGGCCTATCCGCGGAAGGTCGGAGTTCTGCGACGACGCTCCTGGTGTCGAGCACGCTGCGCTGGATGAACGATCCTGATAGCGCTCTTCGGGTCGACAAGCGCAAACTTCTTGGCTTTACCGACAACCGACAGGATGCGGCTCTTCAAGCGGGACACTTCAACGACTTCCTGTTCGTGGCGCTTCTAAGAGCAGCGATTCTCACCGCGGTCTCAGCGGCCGGCCAGGACGGTCTGTCGGATGATGAATTTGGTCGGCGGGTCCAATCAGGGCTCGGCTTCACCGCCGCGAATCGAGATCGGCGCGTCGAGTGGATGCTCGATCCCGAGATCAAGGGGGCGGGGCAGGTCGAGGCCGAACGTACCCTGTCCCGCGTCCTGGCCTATAGGGTCTGGAGCGATCAGCGTCGGGGATGGCGCTTCACAAATCCAAATCTTGAAGAACTGGGACTGCTCGAGGCTCACTACGTTTCGCTCGACGAGCTGGCGGCTGACGATGAAGCTTTTGAAGGAGCGCCACCGGAACTGCGCCAAGCAGATGCCGACACGCGCGCGAGAGCGCTGCGAGAGCTCCTTGATACGATGCGACGCGGGCTTGCTGTCACGGCCGATGCGCTTGATCCGGCTGTCGTAGAGACGACGGCGAATGCCGCTCGGCAAAGTCTTCGTGACCCCTGGTCCATCTCGCAGCAAGAAAACCCGCGTGTTGCGGCTGCGTTGATCATTGACGCTCCTCGGAAAGCTGATGCCGGCGTTCGGGGAGAACCCCTTATCGTTCGTGCTGGCCCGCGCAGCAGCCTCGCTCGGAGACTTGGTCACCCAAGGCTCTGGGGAAGAAGACTGGATGGGAAGACCTACACCGCCGTCTTGAGGTCGTTGCTGACAGCAGCGACGAACTACCAGCTGGTGCGCCAAGTCTCCACCAGCTTTGACGTCGAGGGGTGGCGATTGGCGGCAAACGCTGTCCGATTGCTGGTTGCTAGAGGCCGTCCTGACGGACGACCGCCCAATCCCTATTTCGTCGAGCTGTACCGCACACTCTCCAAGGCTTTGTCCAATGGCGGTGCGGGCCTGTTTGGAATGGAAGGTCGCGCCCATACCGCCCAAGTCGAGCAGACTCAGCGCGAATGGCGTGAATGGCGCTTCCGGTGGGGTGATGATGACCAGAGGAGGATAAAAGACGCCAAAGATGCGATGCGCCAAGCCGGCGAACCGGATGTGTTCCTACCAGTCTTGTTCTGCTCGCCTACGATGGAGCTTGGTGTCGATATCTCGGCTCTGAACGCGGTTTATCTGCGCAATGTGCCTCCAACGCCCGCCAACTATGCGCAGCGTTCGGGTCGCGCTGGACGCTCAGGACAAGCAGCGCTCGTCGTAAGCTATTGTGCGGCCCAGAGTCCCCACGATCAGTATTACTTCGAGCGGCCCGGGCGGATGGTGAATGGCTATGTCCGTCCGCCGGCGATCGAGCTTGCCAATCGCGATCTCATCGAAGCGCACCTTCACGCGGTCTGGCTCGCGGAGACGAGCAAGGAATTGTCGGCGGATATCCCGCATGTCCTCGATCTCAGTGCGGCGTCGCTACCTGTTCAAGAGCAGATCGCCGACGCGTTGGGCGATGCTGATATCGCGTCGCGTGCAGCGAAGCGCATGGAGCGCATTCTTGCGAGCATCAATCCCGAACTGACGCCCGAGGCGGCTCCCTGGGCTGCAGATCGCGCTTCATTCGCATCCGCAACGGCCGCCGACGCGATGCAACGCTTCTCCCGCGCTTTCGACCGCTGGCGTCAACTCTATGACGGCGCGCGGGCTCAGCTCATTGAAGCCAACCGAAAATCGGAAACTCACGGAATTTCGGCCGCCGAACGCCGTGACGCAAAGACACAGCAGGCGCAGGCGAACGAGCAATTGGCTCTGCTCGAACGCGGCAATGCCAGCGGTGGGTCAGATTTCTACACGTACCGGTATCTTGCGACAGAAGGATTTCTGCCGGGCTACAATTTCCCTCGTTTACCGCTTTACGCTTACGTGCCCGCCGTCGGTGGTGGTGGACCGAAAGCGGCGTACCTGCAAAGAGCACGCTTTATCGCAATCGCGGAATTCGGGCCGGGCAGCCTGATCTACCACGAAGGACGAGCCTTCAGGGTTTACAAGGCAAAGCTGCCGGCCGGTGTCCGTAACGAAGATGGCGGCAGGCTAGCAACTGGGACGATCTACATCTGCGACGAATGCGGAGCCGGACACGAACAAGACGAGCCAGAGCGCTGCCACGCGTGCGCTGCACCGATGGCCGGTGTTCACCCGGTTCGAAGCGTGATGCGCATCGACAATGTCGAAACGAGGCCTGCCGAGCGCATCACGGCAAATGATGAGGATCGCCAACGTCGCGGATTTGAAATTCAGACAATCTTCGCCTGGCCGCGTCGCGAGGGGCTGATCGACACGACGTCCGCTGTCGCGTCAGATGCCGAGGGCGCCATTCTCAGAGTTGACTACGCTTCCGGTGCAAAAATCAGCCGTTTGAACAAAGGGCTGAGGCGGCGGAAAGAAAAAAGCATCTTGGGATTTGGAATCGACCCGGCGACCGGCAGGTGGGTCGGTGGCGAGATTGACGAAGAGGGGAATCAGGCTCCGGACGAACCGGTCAAGCAGCGCATCGTACCGATTGTCCAGGACAACAAGAATGCCTCGCTGATCCGCTTGTTTGGGGAGGCACTTGGCGACATCCCCATGACAACCCTACAGCACGCCTTGGCTCGTGGCCTCGAGCTTGTTTTCCAACTCGAGGAGGGGGAGACGCTTACGGAGCCGGTGCCCTCGCGGGATAAGCGGAGGGCCATCCTGGCCTATGAGGCTACGGAAGGCGGAGCCGGAGTACTCGGGCGCTTGACGAACGACCCCAAGGCATTGGCTCGTGTCGCACGGGCGGCGCTCGAACTCATGCACTTTCACGAGATCGACGCGGCCGTCGCGGCGAACGACCCGACGCTGCTGAAGACGGACGACAAGGCTGACTGTGTGAAAGCATGCTACCGTTGCCTTCTCTCCTACTACAATCAACCCGACCAGGAGTTCATCGATCGGACGGATGCGACTGCGCTCCGTGTTCTCTTGCGGTTGGCGCGGAGCGAGGTGGCTCCGGCAAGACCTCTGGACGTAGACACAGAAGGCGATGCCTGGTTGACCGCCTTCAGGAAGTGGGGCCTTCCCGCGCCGCACGGAGAGCCTCTGACGGTTCAAGGCCAGGAAATTCGGTTCGTTTGGCGCGATCACCGTGTGGCGGCGGATATCGGACAGATAACAGATGAGGTTGCTGCCGCTGCCGACTCAATCGGCTTCGTGCTCGTTGGGTTGCCGACTGAGCCAGCCGAAGCGCCACCCGCCGTTCTGGCCGAGTTGCTCGGGAGCGCCTCATGAGCGCGAACTTCGCGCCGGGCGATCTCGTCTTCGCCAGGGGGCGGGAATGGGTCGCCCTTCCGTCCCCAGGTTCTGAGCTTCTATGTCTCCGCCCGCTTTCTGGCGCGGAAGGCGACATACAGATGCTGCACCCGGCACTGGAGCGTGCCCCGATCAAGCCGGCGCAATTTGACGTGCCAGAGGTTTCGGATCGCGTCGCCCACGCATCGCAAGACGGCGCGCTGTTGCTGTCGGAAGCGCTACGTCTTTCGCTTAGGCGCGGCGCGGGTCCGTTTCGATCTGCCGCCCGGGTGGGGTTTGAGCCGCGCGCCTATCAGCTTGTTCCCCTCCTCATGGCCCTTCGTCTTCCGGTCGTTCGGCTTCTGATTGCCGATGACGTCGGTATCGGAAAGACAATCGAGGCCGGCCTTGTCCTTCGGGAGCTCATCGACCGCGCTGAAATTGATCGTTTCGCGATACTGTGTCCGCCACATCTTGTCGAGCAGTGGACGGGAGAGCTTCGGGAGAAGTTCGATCTCGACGCTGTCGCAGTTACGGCGTCGTCTGCGGCGCGGCTTGAGCGCGGACTGCCGGCATCGCAGACGCTGTTCGACGCCCACCCCTATACTGTCGTGAGCCTGGACTACATCAAGGCCGACAAGCGACGGGAGAGCTTTGCGCGGGTTTGTCCTGGCCTCGTAATCGTGGACGAGGCCCACGCGTGCGTGGGAACACATCACGGACGACAGCAGCGTTTCGAGTTGTTGGAGCGACTTGCCGCTGATCAAGAGCGCCACATGTTGTTTCTCACCGCGACCCCTCATAGTGGCGACGAGGATGCATTCGATCGGTTGCTCGGGCTCTTGGACGAGAGCTTTGGCGTCGGGGCGCTCGAAGACGAAACTTCCCGTGTCCGTTTGGCACGCCATTTTGTTCAGCGTCGCCGCATCGACATTACAGGGCGAGAATGGGGCGAGGACCGAGTCTTTCCTCATCATGAGACGAAGGAAAGCCCCTACGCGTTCACGCCAGATCACCGAGCGTTTCACGACGCGGCGCTCGACTATTGCCTGGGTGTAGTCGACGGCGCCGGCCCCGACCAAAGGCGTCGCAGGCTCGCATTCTGGGGAACCCTGGCCCTCATGCGCTGTGTCGGTTCGTCGCCAGCAGCAGCGGCCAGCGCGCTCCGCAACCGGCTTGGCGCCGAGCCAGATCGGCTTGAAGAGCAGGTATTCGATGACGACGCAGATGAAGCCGATGCCATCGACGTAGAACCAGCATCTGGCCTGGATGACTCGGGTCCTCTCGCCGCCTTGGTCAGGCAGGCCGAGACGCTGGTCGCCGCCCCGGATCCGAAGCTCGAGGCCACGATCAAGGAGCTCAGGCCACTCCTGGCCGATGGCGCAAATCCCGTCGTCTTCTGCCGCTTCATCGCAACCGCGGACCATGTTGCTGTGGGACTGCGAAAGGCGTTCCCCAAGCTGCGGATTGAGGCGGTTACAGGTGCTCTGACTTCCGAGGAACGCCGCGCGCGTGTTGAGGACATGGCCAACGCCGAGCGGCGGCTGCTCGTCGCCACAGACTGTCTGTCGGAGGGGATCAATCTTCAATCGCTATTCGATACAGTCATCCACTACGACCTCTCTTGGAATCCGACGCGGCACCAGCAACGGGAGGGCCGTGTCGATCGATATGGACAGCGATCCCGGCTCGTCCGCTCGATCCTTCTTTACTCGCCAGACAGCGCAATCGATGGTGCAGTTTTGGAAGTGATCCTACGCAAGGCCGAGCGCATCAGGAAAGCCACCGGCGTAACCGTTCCCTTGCCGGATGACCGTGGCGCCGTCACCGGCGCGCTGATGAACGCTGTTCTGTTGCGGAAGGGACGCTCTCGCCAGCTCACGTTTGATTTCGGGCTCGGCGAGGCCGCCGAGCAGATGGAAACGCGCTGGCGCAACGCCGAGGAAGGCGAGCGCAGGTCACGAGCTCGCTTCGCTCAGAATGTCTTGAAGCCAGAGGAAGTAGCGCCAGAATGGCAGCGTTGGCGTGACCTGCTCGGCGGTCCCGATCAGGTCCGGCGTTTTGTCGATAGGGCTATGAGCCGTTTCGACGCGCCCTTGGAGCAGGCCGGTTCCAACGCGACGAAAGCGCATTTGGCCGCGCTTCCGGGCGCGGTGAAAGAGCGTCTGGCTGGGCGTGGCCTCGAAGGAACTATCCGCGTTTCGTTTGATGCCCCCGCAGCGGCGAAAGCCGACCTCGTGACGCGCAATCATCCACTATCGGCCACACTCGCCGAGGCGCTCTTTGAGGGGGCTTTGGATCCAAGCTCTGCACCAACGTCATCATTGGGACGTGTCGGCGCGTGGCCCACGTCCGAAGTTCGGTCTGTGACGACAGTTTTATTGCTTCGTCTGCGCTTCAAGCTGACGGTTCATGGGAAGCGCGAGCGTCTGTTGCTTGTGGAAGAAGCCGGGGCATTGGCCTTCGACGGTTCGCCTGCCGAGCCAAAGGCGGTCGGCACTGATGCGCTGGACCTGCTGCACCATTCTGCGTCCGGTGACCTCGCACCAATCGCCCGCCACCGCATATTGAGCCAGGCCCGCGACAGGACGATGAACATGTATGGCACAGCGCTCGCTGCGCACGCGCGGAAGCGAGCGGCGGAATTGGCTCAGGACCATGCTCGCGTCCGCGCTGCTGGCGCCGGCGTAGCCAGGGTCAGCGTTGAGCCCGTCCTGCCGCCGGACGTCATTGGACTCTACGTCCTCTTGCCGCACGGGACGTAAGGAATGGCCCGCACTCCACGAACGTTCGCCCTGGCGGCAGATGCGATCACAATAGAGGGCGGTCTTATCGCTCCAGCAATGTTGGCGAGAGTCGCTGCTCGCGAAGCCGAAAACCAAAGCGATGCGGACTACAAAATCCCGAAAGGGTTGACTCTGCGCGACGAGATCGCCCGATATTTTCGGATTGGCCAGGCTCTTTTCGCCGACTTCAATGCGAATGCCGCTCCCTCAGTCGGCAGGACAATCACGTTCGTAGAGGCGCTCTTGCGTGACGTGTTTGGCTTCGCCGACGTCACGCGGGTCGGCAGCCGGATCGTGGACGAGCGTCTCTATGCCGTGACCCTCGAAGGGTTGAGCGGGCGGGCGCCTGTCGTCGTTGTGCCGTCGTCTGATAGCCTTGATCGTGCGAGCGATCACCTGCCGACGGACGGTCGTCGGCGATCTGCCGCCACCGCTGTCCAGGACTGGCTCAACGCGCAAGAAGGCGCTCTGTGGGGCTTCTGTTGTAACGGAGAGTACCTGCGGCTGACGCGCGACAATGCCAGTCTCACCCGCCCGGCGTATATCCAAGCGGATCTACGTCAGATCTTCGAAGCGGAGTCATTCGCGGACTTCGCCGCTTTGTGGCTGTTGATCCACGCAAGCCGTTTCGGGGCTGTCGGAGCGCCGGCGTCCGACTGCGCGCTCGAGCGCTGGCGAGAGGCCGGCGGTCGTGAGGGCGCTGCTGCGCGAGAACGCTTGCGCGATGGAGTCGAAGCCGCTCTCAAGGCGCTGGGCACTGGGTTCTTGACCAACAATCGCGAGCTCCGCCAGCGCGTACAAACCGGTGAACTGCCACTGACTGACTTCTTCGGACAATTGCTGCGGCTAGTCTACCGGCTGATATTCCTGCTGGTAGCCGAAGATCGCGGGCTGCTCCATGCGCCCGAAGCTTCATCGGCCGCGCGATCACTGTACGCTAAAGGCTATTCGCTTTCGTCACTGCGTGATCGCGCCGTTCGCCGTACGGCATGGGATGCGCACTACGACAAGTGGGAGGGCTTGGCGGTCGTATTTGGTGCCCTCGCGCGAGGCGAACAGCTCTTGGGGCTTCCAGCGCTCGGTGGCCTCTTCGCGCCGGATATGATGCCGGCGATTGAAATGGCGCGTCTCACGAACCGCGCTCTGATGCAGGCGATTTTTGCCCTCGCGTGGCTGCGCGAGGATGCTGGCCTCGTGCCGGTCAACTGGCGCGACATGGAAACCGAAGAACTTGGTTCGGTGTATGAGAGCCTGCTCGAACTGATTCCGCGCCTAGCAGATGACGGACGCGAATTCGCGTTTGTAAAGGGGGACGAAGCAAAAGGTCACGCGCGCAAAACGACTGGCAGCTACTACACGCCAGACTCTCTGGTGCAGCTGCTCTTGGACAGCACGCTCGACCCAGTTCTTAGCCGTGTAGAGGCTGAAGCGGACGATCCCGCCAAAGCGCTGCTGGGTGTGACGGTCATCGATCCTGCGTGCGGGTCGGGCCATTTTCTGCTCGCGGCCGGACGCCGCATAGCAACACGGCTGGCCCGCCTCCGCACCGGCGGCGTCGCCTCGGCAGAGGATTTCCGCCACGCTTTGCGCGATGTCGCTAGCGCCTGCCTGTACGGTGTCGATCGCAATCCTATGGCCGTCGAGTTGTGCAAGGTGGCGCTGTGGATCGAGGCGCTAGAGCCCGGACGGCCGCTGACCTTTCTCGATAACCATCTCCGCTGCGGCGATAGCCTGATTGGCGTTTTCGACTTCGACCTGTTGCGCAAGGGTCTGCCGGACGGAGCCTTCGAACCGCTCACGGGTGACGACAAGGCAGTGGCGAAGGCGTATGCCGCAATCAACAAGGAGCAGCGCGATGGCAAGACCGCCTCTGGTCTCCTCGCGGAGCTGCGCATGCCCGCCGAGATTACGAGCGGCGCGGAAAAGCTCCTCGCCATGCAGGAGGATACGCTGCAAGAGGTCGAGGCGAAGCGGCAGGCCTTCCAGCGCTTGCTCTCCGGGCACACTTGGTGGCAGCTGAAAACGGCGTGCGACATGTATGTCGCCGCCTTCGTATTGCCGAAGCGCGGCGACATTCCCGACCCGCGCGAAGCCGCAAACCTGCGTGTGCCCACTACCGAAGCGATCTGGCGCACGGTACTGGGCGAAAATATTCGGAGTGACGTGCAAGCGGTGGCGATCGACATCGCCATGAAGAACGACGGTTTCCACTGGCCGCTGGAATTTCCACACCAGATGGCAAGGGGCGGCTTCGATGTCGTCATTGGCAATCCGCCATGGGAGCGGCTCAAGCTTCAGGAGCAGGAATTCTTCGCTGCCCGCGACGTCGCGATCGCATCGGCGCCGAACAAAGCCGAACGCGATAAGCTGATCAAGGCGTTGAAGGACGCCGAGCCGGGGACACCCAACGCGCGGTTATCGGAAGAGTTCGAACTGGCCAAACGCTCCGCAGAGGCGGCAAGCGTTTTCGCACGAAAAACCGGCCGCTTTCCGCTGACGGGAACGGGGGACGTAAATACCTATGCTCTGTTCGCGGAACATTTCTCGCGCTTGGCGCGGCCTGGTGGGCGGGCCGGCGTGCTGGTCCCAACAGGCATCGCAACTGACAGCTCCACCAGTGCCTTCTTCAGCGATCTAGTCGAAAGCGGGCGGCTTTCAGCATTGATCAGTTTTGACGAGATTAGAAGGTGGTTTCCATCGACCGACGACCGCAAGTCGTTTTGTTTCTTGGGTGTTGGCAGGGTCGATCGGAGTGTTAGCGCGTCCTTCGAGATCGGAAGGATGGATCAGTTGGCTGATCAGCGCAGGAAAATTGATCTGTCAATCGACGATTTTCGGCTGTTCAACCCCAACACTCTCACAACGCCGCTGTTTCGCGCGCGCCATGACCGCGATCTCACACGCAAGCTTTATCGCGCTGCGCCGGTGCTGATTCAGGAACGGCCGGATCATCTGGACGGTGATGATAATCCATGGGACGTCACGTTCCAGACGGTCTTCCACATGTCGAACGACAGCGGATATTTCCGCACCGACGAGCAGCTTTCAGGTCAAGGCTTTCTTCGCGACGGACCGGACTGGCGGCATGGCGACGGCCGCCACTACGTGCCGCTGTTCGAGGCCAAGATGATCCATCACTTCGATCATCGCTTCGGCTCGTATGCCGGACTCGACGAACGCCCCGGCGACGGCTCGTTGCCGGAAACTTCCGACGGCCTGAAGGCGAGTCCAGATTACGAAGCCGAGCCGTGGTATTGGGTACCGGAGGATGAAACCAGCTTGCGTGTCGCGCGCGTGCCGGCGCGGCTAAAGCAGTATTACCGTAAAGAAAACGCGGCCGGCTGTTTGAAGGTGTTGGCCGAATGGGTGCTGGGCACGCTTGACAAGGATGATTTCGCCAAGCCGGCGCTTCTAAGCGCCCGGGCCGAGGCGCATCTCAAGAACATTTTGGGCCGGCGTGTACTCGCGCGCGATATCATTGGCGCAAAGATTGCCACATGGTTGCACAAGGTTGCCGGCAATGCACGCGCTTTGCAGCGTGAAACGCCACTCGTGAAGGATGATCTGGCCTTCATACGGCAAGGCCCGGTCGACCCGCTGGAACTAACCAGCGCGCTCATAGAGCGCAAGCAACCGGCCTGGCTGATGGGCTGGCGGGATATATGCCGCTCGACCGACGAGCGGACAGTGATCGCGACCGTATTTCCGAAGGCAGGCGTTGGGCATACCACGCCACTGGCGTATTCAACATTGTCGGCAGATCGAGTCTCCGTATTGGCAGCGCAGCTCGCTTCTTTGCCGCTCGACTATGCAGCACGGCAGAAGCTAGCAGGCACGCATCTTACCTATTTCTATTTGGAGCAACTTCCCGTCCTCGCCCCGAACCAGTTCACCGACAATGACCTCGCCTTCATCAAAACGCGTGTGCTGGAATTGACCTACACCTCCCACTCGATGCGGCCTTGGGCAGAGGATCTTGGCTATTCCGGCAAGCCCTTCGGATTCGATCCCGAGCGTCGTGCGCGGCTGCGCGCCGAACTCGATGCCTTTTTCGCCCGCAAATACGGAATCACCCGCGACGAGCTGCGTTACATCCTCGATCCCGCCGACGTGAAGGGCGCGGACTATCCCTCCGAAACTTTCCGCGTGCTCAAGGCCAACGAAAACCGCCGCTTCGGCGAATACCGTACCGCGCGATTGGTTCTTGACGCGTGGGATCGTATGGAGCGGGGAGAAATCTCCGTCGCTGCGGCTCCTATCGTAGTGCGCGCCGTCGAGCCCGTTAGGGCGCTGGCGCAGGCTTCAGTTGATGCTGTCGCGTTGCCCGATTTGGCCTGGGCGCGAATTGGGCAGCCGCAACAGGGCGATACTGGTGCCGCACTTGCCGCCATTCTGAAGGCAGCTCAGGGGCCGAGGCCGGCACAGGAAATACGTCTCGCGGTAGCGTTCGCTCTCGAGCCTCGGCTGGTTGTTCCGTTACTGTCGGAGAGCGCCGCGTCGCAGTGGCGTCGCCTCATCGGGACGGAGGCCGATCCGCTGCCGAGCAATGTCGCTGGGTTCGCGACACGCATAAATGCAGCCTGGGGAGCGGCGGTCCGAAATCTCAGGGGCAATGGTCGGTTGATCGAAGATCCCAGCGGCGGGACCTGGGCACCCGGTTCCGGGCTTGAGGCGATCGACACCACGGGCTGGCCCGATGGTCGCGCAAGCTTCGTTCTACATGCGCTCAGTGGAATCGATCTCACGAGCGCTGTGAGCGCGTTGCCGAATGAAGTCCAACAGTGGGTCGCCGATGTCGCTGCAGCCTGACCTGATAGGGCCGCAGCCCCTCAGTGTAACTCCAGCGGCTGGAGTTACGGGGCCGCGCCTCTGGGTCAGACGCCTCGTCATTTGGAAGGAACCTGGCGGAGAAAAGATCCGCGACATTTCGCTCGCGCCCGGCTTGAACATCATCTGGTCGCCGGATGGCGCCGACGACGATACTGCCGGCGGGCAGACGAACGCGATTGGTCACGGCAGCGGCAAGACGCTGTTCTGCCGCCTCATTCGCTACTGCTTGGGCGAAGATCGATTTGCGACCGAAGTGCAGCGCGAGCGAATCGGCACGGCTCTCATGAATGGGCTCGTTGGCGCAGAGGTGATACTCGACGGAACCTGCTGGGCTATCGTTCGACCTCTCGGCATTCGACGCCGACACATGGCGGTTGCCGACGGTAACTTAGACGAGATCGCTGGCGGTGAAGGCGCTTCGACCGGGCTCGAACCATTCATTGCCGCGGTTGAGCAGAGCATCATCACGCCCGCACTTGCGGACTTGATCCGACCTGGAACAGGCGGAGCAGTTTGGCCGGTGGCGCTGGCTTGGCTCACGCGAGATCAGGAATGCCGGTTCGATGATGTTCTGGACTGGCGCTCGCCGGCATCCGATTCGGATTCGCCATTACCTGCCAGCGGCCGGGAAAAGGGCCCGCGATTGGAGGCGCTCCGCGCCTTTCTCATGGCGATCACGCCCGAGGAGCAGGCGACACGAATGCAGGTCATGGGGCTCGATGAGCAACGCCGACTGCTGGATCAAGAGATTGGCCATCGGCGGTGGGAGATCGATCGATCGCAAGCGCGCTTGATTCCCGCCCTGGGCCTTGCGGATCAAACGCTGCCGGAAATGCCCCTGCTGATTGACGTCCTGCGCAAGGCCGCGGTCGAACGGGTCGCGGTCGCAGCCAAATTGCCTGCTGGCGGTAACGCTGAACTGTTGGCCGCTCGAAAGGAATTCGAAACGGCCCGATCCGAGTGGACGCGCCTCGATGGCGAGCGTATTCGGATCGAGGCATCCATTCCGGTCGAGGAACGCCTTCTAAGCCAAATCCAGGGTGAGTTGCCTGGTCTCTCATTCTCAAAGGTCGAGGCAGATAGCCCGGTCTGTCCGATATGTGAGGTGCCGATTGACCGGGCACTGGCCGAAGGGTGCAAACTCTCTCACAAGATTCCGGATGCCGCGGCGTGCCAGCAGCGTTGGTCGCGACGACAAACGGACTTTCAAGAGCAGAACAAGCGGCTGCAAGACCTTCGTCAAGAGCGAACGCAAATCCTCCAACAGGTGGCACTCGCCAAACAGAAGTTCGAGCAGCTCCGGGATCGCGTCATCGCGATCGAAAAAGCGCGCGACTCCCGAGAGGCAGCATGGTATTCAGCCAGAAGATTGCAAGACGACATTGAGCGGCTGTCAGATTTTCTCACGGCGCAAGATGTCGCGACAAAAAACCTGCGTGAGTTGACGGCTAAGGTCGATGGGGAACGCGCGCGGCTTGGTGCATTCCGCGACAAGCAGGCTCGCGTCTTTGGCGCGCTGAGTGAAAAGTTCGACCCGATCGTTCGGCGTTTGCTTGGCCATAACGCAAGGGGCCGCGTTACGCTTTCAGCCACCGCAATAGAACTGTCGATTGATCTCGGCGGAGATCGAGTGACAGCGGCTATCGACTCGCTGAAGATTCTAGCGTTCGACCTCGCCGCGATGTGTCGCAGTGTCGAAGGCGAGACGCTCGTTCCCGCATTTTTGCTTCACGACAGTCCGCGAGAGGCCGATCTAGGACTCAGCATCTACCATGAGTTATTCCGACTGGTCCGCGACCTGGAGGGAGCGGCCGATCAACCGCTGTTCCAATACGTTGTAACCACAACCACGGAGCCGCCGGAGGCTTTCAAAGCCGATCCCCGACTGCGCCTTATCATCCGGGGCGAACCGGCGGACGAACGCCTGCTCAAGTTGGATCTTTGACGTGATCCTGCCCGAAGATCCTCCCGGCTTCATCGTGCGCACCGAGGCGCACAAGGCCGCGTCCGCCAACGGATTTCGATTAGAGCGAGGCATCAAGGGAGGTTGGCTGAGTTTCGGATCCACCACGGCGCTGGTTGGCATCTGGATAGCTGGTGCGTCGAAGAACGGCCCGTGGTTGCTGTCGGTGGACCGCGCAGAAGTCTGCGCGGAATTCAACCTTCCGCCGGCAGAAGGTTCATCCGGTCCTGGTGTCGCGACGTTTACTTTCGATACGCTTCAAGCGCTGTATGACGCGCTCGACCGGATCTACAGATTGGGAATCAGCCTTCCCGATGTGCCGTTCCAGGCCTTTCAAGCTGCCGTCCAAGCCCTGCCTCGAACAACGGAGGCTGAACGACTCGTTATACAGCGGGTAGGTCAGGATCTGTTTCGGCAGGCTCTCCTCGCCTATTGGGGTGGCCGATGCTCGATGACCGGGATAACAAATCCCGAGCTGCTCCGGGCTTCGCATATCGTCCCGTGGGCCGAATGCGATACCGAGCAGAAGCGGCTCGACGTTCATAATGGTCTTTTGCTCTCAGCTCTCTGGGACGCCGCGTTTGATGCTGGGCTCGTCTCCTTTGGTGACGACGGAGCGCCGATCACTTCATCTCGCTTGTCGGAGGCCGCCGCAACAGCACTCGGCTTGCACTTCGATGCCAAGCTATCCGGTCTGACCGATGCGCATCGCGCAAACTTGGCCTGGCATCGTTCCCGGTATGGATTTATCTGGCATCCGTAGGAATTGGCGATGGGACGGGAACATTGGGACCCAAGCAGGCAGAAGTATGTGCTGTATCAAAACACTGAACAGCACAGCGCTGACTGCGATCGCTTCCCGTTTGAGTCCATTCCGCGACGAGTGTTCCTCGACACGAATGTGATCAATGTGCTGGTGAAGCACAGCTCTCATGTTTTCGAGCAGGAGCCTATCCCGCCTGAAACTGAACCAACGCTTGCGATCGATATCGAAGCCCTGATGCACGTTTTCTATGTTGGTGTGCGAGCCAACTGGGACCTGTTGGCTTCTCAAAAGACACTCGATGAAGTATCGCGGACGAGAAATGGCACGCTGCGCGAAGATCTGCTGGAATACGCGCTAGGCTTCGTCAATCGGGATCTCGGCGATGAGGACCACAGGTTCGCCGCAGATTTCGGACGCCGGATGATCGATGCGCCGTTCGTAGCTGCTCTACCGGATTCGTCCGACCGCGAACTGATCGGGAACGCAATAGGTTTTGGCTGTGATGCCTTTTGCACCTGCGACAGGACGACGATCGTGCGAAAGCGCGGTCTGTTACGGCAAGTGCCCCTACGCATCGTGACTCCAGCGGAGTGGTGGGCGCACGTAAAGCCGTGGGCCGGGCTTTGGGGTTAGGTGCCGGTACCGCGACCATGACAAAGCGAGCTGGGTGGGCGGCGCGATGCTGAGCTGAAGGCAAACGACAGTGTCACCAACGCTACCGTCCAGCAGCTACACCATGACCGGGGACACGACCGAAATCATGACCAAAAGCAAATTGCTACGAATGGACAATGTCGGCATTGTGGTGGAATCTCTCGATGATGCCGTCTCTTTTTTCACCGAGCTTGGCCTGACGCTTGAGGGGCGAGCCATGGTTGAAGGAGAATGGGCCGGACGCGTCACTGGACTGGGTAATCAGCGCGTCGAGATCGCCATGATGGTTACTCCCGACGGCCACAGCCGCCTCGAGCTCTCGCGTTTTCTCGCCCCGTCGGTAGTCACCGATCACCGGAACGCCCCGGTGAACGCCCTCGGCTACCTGCGTGCTATGTTCACAGTGAGCGACATCGACGAAACACTCACCAGACTCCACAAGCGCGGTGCGCAGCTCGTCGGCGAAGTGGTTCAGTACGAGGACTCGTATCGGCTCTGCTACATCCGCGGCCCCGAAGGACTTCTCATCGGACTGGCAGAACGACTCGGCAGTAATCGGTAACGGTTAAGGGAGAACCCCGCCCGCGTCGGTGGGTGGGGTTTGTGCGCGCACGGGAAGGGAGGCGCAAGCACATACTTGGATTTGAGGCCTCATTGCGCATGAAGTGGACGCGGCAGCGCTGCCAGGTGGCGTTCAGCACCCGCGCGGCGGCTCCCGTCAGGCCCTCGTGGGCGTCGGAGACCACCAGCTTGACGCCGCGTAGGCCGCGCCGGGCGAGCCCCCGCAAGAACTCCGTCCAGAAGGTCTCGGCCTCGGAAGGCGCACGCCCAGCCCCAAGACCTCGCGCCGGCTGTCGGTGTTGACGGCCACCGCCACGGTCGTCGCGGCCGAGATGATCCGGCGTCACGCTGACCTCGACGCTCACGCGTACAGGTCTCGTTGTTGCCGGTCCGACCGACCGTGCGTCTAGGCAGCAGCCAGGAGCGCCGTCTCTTCCTTGAACGAAAGCCGCCGCGAAACACAAACGCTATCCCTGCGCGGGCCGCGCGACAGCTCCAGCGTCAGTAGGCTGTCATCCGGGAATGCAGGGCTGAGCTCGAGTTTGAGGTACTCGAACAGCTGCCGGTCGTGGACCGCGATCACTACTTGACGACTATGCTCTTTCGAGAGGGTTCTGAGCAGCGCCGCAAAATGGGCAATATGAACGTCGTCCATCGATTGCACCGGATCGTCGAGGATCAGCCAAGGTAATTCCTTTGGCACCGAGAGGTGCAGCGCGATGAACAGGGTGAGGGCCGCAGTGTTTAGATTGCCGGCGCTCAACATTGCGCCCGGGGTTCCGCCGGCCTCGCCGCCGTCGCGATGTTCGGTGATGAGTTTGGGCTGGAGCCTTTGCGTGGACGACTCGGGGATCCGGAAGGCTGGGACAAACGGCTCGCCTGGCGCGAGCCGGACGAACAAATCCCGCCAAACACGGTTCAGCCGGTCATTAAACTCCCGGCGAATGATGGCGGACCGGACCTTGTCGACCGCGTTGCGAATGGCGATCCCCTGATCGCGTAGGGCTTGGGCGCGGTCGAGGGCGTGATCGGCCCGCTCCGAGGCCGCGAAATCAGCCTCAATCCGCGCGTCGGTTTCCCGTCGGCGCGCTATCGTCGATCGGACGATGGCAATAAGCTCTGTCCCGCGGCGCCGCGTTGTGAGACGCTGCTCCAACCGTGCAGCCTGCGCGTCCAGGAGTTCATCGAGGCGTGACGCAGCCGCGTCAAAGGACTCACCCTCCGCGAGCGAGGGCGCTCCGATGGCGATTGCGAAGCTGCTCAACGTCTCGCGCGCAGCGGCAAGCGAGACATGGCGCGATTGCGCTTCACTTACTGCACGCCGCGCGGCGATATCGGCCGCACGCAGACGTCCACCCTCTCGCAGGACTTCACTCATGCTCTCAAGTTCCGCGATCAATGCCTCGACCAAAGCCAAACGGCGGTCGATCTCGGCGAGGGCCTCCTCCTCCCACCTGCGCGCCGCGATGGACTCGATCTCGCGGTCCAAACGCTCGATGGTGACCTGCACCTCGCTGCGGGTGCGTCCCAACGTCAGCAGTCTTTCGGCGGACGCAGACAGCGTCCGCACCTTTCCATGGACGTGCTCACTGAGCGGAATGCTGCTGACTTCGCCGAAGTTGCGATCGCAGACCGGGCATACGTCGCCAGCGATGAACGATGTTAATTCTGCCAGCGCCGATCCCAGGCTGCCGGCGCTGCTGGACAAGCGCGAGATCTCGTTGTCGATCGTATCACGCTGTCGAACAGCGACGTCGCGTTCATCCAGCGCCACGGCATGGCGTGTGATATCGGCCCGCGCTTGAGTCGCGCGGTCCGCCTGCTGCCTCTGCTCAGTGCGCAGGCGCTTCAGCGCCTCGTCAGCAAACTGCGAAGGTTCGCTCGGCATTGAGAGATCCGGTAGGACTCCTTCCACGCGGCTGCGAATGGCGATGACGCGCGCGCCGTGTTCCGCTTCCCAACGTGCAAAGTTTCTGCTGGCTTCGTCGGCTCCGGTCGCTGGAACGGAAGCGTCCACGCCTGTTGCGGACCGAGCATCCGCTATCTCTCGACGGATCGAAGCAAGCCGTCGCTGCTGATTCGCGAGCTGTGCGAATGCCTGCGAGTCTCTCGCCTCACCAAGCGCTGCGGCGACCCCGTCAAGCGACTCCTCCTGCACCTCGATGGATAACTCGAGAGACGTGCAGAGTGTCGCTAGCTCGTCGAGGGAAGTTCGGACCTGCTCGCCAAGCACGCCGCGTGCCTTTCGCTGATCCACGAGCAGCCTGTCGAGGCGCGCCTTCTCGTTCTCTGCCGTTAGCCACCCGTCCACATTCTTGCGAACGTTGCGCACGTCGACGAGGGGCTTCAGTCCGGCTTCCAGTGCGTCAAGCCGATCAAGGCCCAGGAGCTTGCCCACGAACTGTGCGAGAGGAGATGCCGCATCGCTTCCAGCATCCTGATAGATCTGGAGCAGCTGACCGAGCAGCGATTGCGGCAAGAAGGCCCGCTCCCGGAAAAAGTTGGCAAGCTGCTCATCCAGGGCATCGACTGAGCGCGCGCCCTCTGCATTCAGATCGGCCCTGAAGCTACGCTCGGATGTTCCGGAGACGGCCCGAAGCAAGACGCTGCCCTCGGAAGCCGAACGATGCAGCAGCTGCTTTTCATAACCCGGGTCAGCTCGCTTCAGCGATTCAACCCCGTCGGTCAGGGCAAGCTCAATGCCGGAAAGCAGGCTCGTCTTCCCCGCGCCATTCTCGCCATGGACAAGTACAACCTTGCCATCGAGCGGCGCATGGACATGGCCGCGGATGCTGCGGAAATTCGTTATGTCGACACTTTTGAGGACAAGGTCGCTCACGACTCCTCCTCTCCGGGGTCGGATTGTAGCGCATTCGCAATCACCCCCGCTACGGCTTCGGTCACGGCCTGCTCGCCGGCTCCAGAGGCCTCCATCACCGCATCTAATAGTAACCTGCTCGTGTCCGGGGGGAGCGCGCGAATGAGTTGCTCCATGGCCGGCCCGCTGCCGTCCTGCGTTTCTGCCAGCGGAGCTGGGAGAGTCAGCGGCAACAGCACGCGGATCCGATCATCGAGTTGCCGCTCGGCGATCTCATCCGCCGGCTTGCCTTGGTCATTGAGGGCGACGCTTTCGACCTGCAGCACGCGGCAGATCTCCGATAGTGCCTCTATCCCGTCCGCCAGTACGGCGCCCGCGAGTATGACTGTAACGACATAGCGGGACCCGGTGACGTCAAGGGCGCGGCTCAGCGCTTCGACACGCTGGCGAACTCGCGCCCCGTCACGGTCCCCAAAGTCTCCTGTCGTCGTGTCAATGAGTAGCACCAGATCAAGCGCTCTGCCTTCGCGACCACGCATAGCCCCAGTGAATGCAAACTCGACGTTCGCCACCTTGAACGGTGTCGACAGACTGCTGTACCCGGCGCTGCGAAGCCGCTCTTGAATTGCTTGCACGAGGGGTGAGTTGCTCACAGCATCATCCCCGCGATAAATTCCTGCTGGAGCGTCGCGGCATCGCTGCAGCGTGTTAGTAGATCGCCGAGGCTGACATGCGTCTCGCCGACACGGCCGATCCGCCCCGGCGCCGATCGAACGCGCCGTGGGCTTGCGCCGCCGCCCACCATGCGGTGCCAGGTATCGTCTGCATGGACAACAATGGCATTGTCATTGGCAAAGGCCCCATTGCTCTTGAGAGCAATCGCGTCCGTGGCCGATTTGACGAGGAATAGTGGGCGATCGACCCCGTCCGGCCGTGATGCGCGTGCCGTCATTGCACCCGAGGTCAGATCGTTCGAGGCCGGCTGACGGAGCTCCCAAAGACCTGCCGCGCGCCCATATTGCAGCAAAGATAGGGCTATCCCGAGCCGCCCGAGTCCCATGGCCTGAGCGTTCTGGTCGGCCGCTACTAGACTCGGCGTCGAACTGCTTAAGGCCTCGTAGGCGTCGGGATTTGAAGGGAGAGCGCCGCTTCGGAACAGCGAGAGCATGCGGGACCACTGCATGATCGCCTGGTTCACGAAGGCGGTGCGGTTCAGGGCGCCTGCAGCGGGGACCGCGAGTTCCGCAATGTCGTCCCGCAACGCTTTCAGGAAGGGCTCGAGAGCGCTGGCGATGGGACCTTTCCCCAAGGCACTGAGACCAAGCTCCATCAATCGAGCGAGCTTGTCCGAAAGCAGCTGCAGGACCAGCGCAATTAGCACCTTCTCCCCCCAAGCTCGAAGCAACGTCGCCTCGTGGACGGCGGCTGGGTCCTGATTGTACGCGTCACCATAAGAGAGGCGGAGCACGTCGCGCTGACCTTGCTGGATCTTGTCCTCGCAAAAGACATGCGCCGGCGCGGCTGGCGTGCAGGGCCACGGCCATGCGTGCACTTCCTTGGCGCGCGCAAAGAGCGTCTGCAGATTATTGTCCTGGATCGACAGCCCGAGCACGAGGGTCTTGTGCGTCGTCGCAAGCCCGACGACCGCGTTACGCATCGCTGCGAATGCGCCCGTCTCAGGCCAGTCCATGGTCTGAGTATAGCTTCCGGTCAGGAACCGTCGAAAAATCAGAGGCTCGCGTGAGGCATGCACGATACAGCCGTGAAACTTCAGCAGCCGCGCCCGGCCGGCGGGTCCGCGGAGTTGGTCGGGATCGACGACCACCTGAAGGACTCCCGGCACGCCGCTGCTTAGCCGCTCGACGGCCGCTTCGATGAAGCCATCCCAGTTGGCCGAAGCGATTGCCTGTACCGCGCCTTCGAGAATCAGTATCGCGATGCAGAGATGCTCAGCCGCGGGCGCCGCCGGATGTTCGAAGGCCTGCCTGATATCTATGGCATCCCACAGAATGAAATCTGCGTCTCTCCCGGCAACTCGGATGTCGAGCACGCGGGAATATTTGGTCCATAGCCGATCGATAATCGCGTCACGCTGCGGCCAGGCAGCGAGCGGCTCACCATACTGAGCCTGGACAGTTGCGGGGTCGACCTCTGCAAGTCCAAGCGCTTCCTCAAGCGCCGGCATGTAAGCGGCCGCCGTCGCAGCATCGACTGCTCTCTCTCGGATATAGTCGAACGCCCGCTCGATAAGGTTGCCGAGGTTGGGCGCCTGCCTTGAAATTCCCGAGCCAACCCAAAGAGCGAACTCGCCGTTCTCAACCGCGAGTGCAACTGAGGCGAAGTCGGCGTCGAATTTCGCAAGCACCTCTCGCACCGTAATCTCGTTGGCTGTCGGAGCCAGCGCCACGCCCTTCATTCTCCCCCCGCGACGTCGTCGCGTCGCCCCGCAAGGGCGACACTACTTCTCGGTGTAATCTTGTCCAGCGCCGGAAGAGTTTCGGCACAATAATCGCACCGACATAGTAACCGCACACGCAGCTCATGAAGATTAGGATTTAACAGACGCCAGTGCTGAACGAACTTGCCGCCACGGCACGTTGTTACGCGATGTGATGGCGTAACTTGAACAGTCATGCGGCTTGGCCGCAGGTGGATGGCGGAGAGTGGCGCACCCAACAGGATTCGAACCTGTGACCTCCACCTTCGGAGGGTGGCGCTCTATCCAGCTGAGCTATGGGTGCATGCCTGTTGCTTACGTGGTGCTTACGCGGGTTTCTTGCGAGTGAGAAGCCCCAGAGCATCCATCTCGCAAGCCCTTCTTTTACAAGCTTCTTTCGATCTCCTTGTTCGTCCAAACTCGCTTGACACGTGCCTTCGGAGGGCAACGCTCTATCCAGCTGAGCTACGGGCGCGTGCGCCCTAGATAGCGGAACGGGCCGCCAGCGGCAACGCCGGCCCGCGCGCCGCTTTCGCGCCGCCTGCCTGCGTCGCTGCGCCCGAGCAGGCGAGGCCCGCCCCGGCTGCGCGTCGGGCGCTCTGCGCTGACCCATCCATAGGCTCGCGCATAGGCTCGCCCGAACCACCCTCGCAATCGTTCTTGCTTTGTTCCTGCCATCATGCTACCGCTGACGCGCCGCCATTTGCCGCCTCCGCGCACATATCGGGTGCTCCGTCCCGTGACCCCTCTCGCTCCCGCGTCCATGCCTGCCGCGCCGCCCGGGCCGCGCGCCGCGCTCCTCTCCCGCCTCGCGCCGGGCGATTTCTTCCACGCCGAGAGCCCGCGCGGGGCGAGCCTGCCGTGCCTCGTGCTGGCCGTCACCGACGCGCAGATCCGCGCGCGCCGCGTCACCACGCAGGAGACGCTCGTCTACGACCGCCGCACCGGCCGCGAGGTCGTCGGCGCGCCGGACGAGGTCGTCACGATCATCACCTCGGTCGCCCCGCTCCCGGTCGAGATCCACGACACCCTGCTCTGGCTCGACCGCAAGAACCGGATGGCGCGCGGCTTCGACGACGCGGCGCTGTCGCAACGCGAGATCAAGGCCCTGCTGTTCATCGATGAGCACTATGCACTGCATCCGCTGTGAGGCGCCGGACGGCGCGTCCGCCTTGGCCAACCGCGCCACGCTGCTGGGCCAGCTCGAGGCCGGCGATCTCGTCTGCGCGCGCACATCGGGCGGCGCGCGCGCCGTCTGCCGCGTGCTGGCCGTTGAGGCGGTCGTCCTCCACCTCCGCGAGGTCGCCGGCGGCCACGTGCGCGCGTTCGACCGCCGCACCGGGGCCGCGATCACGCGCGCGGACGAGACAGCCAGCGCGGCGGCGGGCGAGATCGTGTCGGTCGCCCCGCTGCCGGTGGACCTGCACAACGCCGTGCTCGCGCTCGACCGCCGCTCTCGCCTGGCGCAGGGCGATGCGCCCATGCGCGTCACGCGCGCCGAGGCGGCGGTGCTGCTGCTGCTCGATGCGCACTACGGGATCAATCCGCTGTGACGCGCGGCATGGTGCGTCTCACGGAGCACCGGACGGGATGGGCGGCGCGCGACCGTCAAAGTGAGAGGGAGGGGAGCAGCGTGACCTGGAGCGCGGACGACGACGACGGCCAGATCAAGCTCGGGCGGCTCGAGCCCGGCGACGTCTTCCATGCCGCGAGCCCGGGCGGCACGCCGCTGATCTGCCTCGTGCTCGCCGTCAGCGACATTGAGATCCGCGCGCGCGACATCACCAGCCAGCATGCGCTCACGTTCACGCGTGACACCGGCGAGCAGATCGTCGCCGAGGGCGAGGTCGGCAGCACCATCAGGTCGGTCGAGCCGCTGCCGGCCGAGCATCACGCCACGCTGCTGGCGTTCGAGTGCAAGTACCGGCTGGGCGAGGGTGAGGACCGCTTCCAGCTCACCCCCGCCGAGCGCACGACCGTGCGCTTCCTCGCCCAGCACTACGGCTGCGGCGGCGACATCCTGCGCATCTGGGAGCTCCCGGCCTAGCGTTCGATGGGCGGGCCGTCCACGTCGCCGGGTGATGCGCTGGCGGGGGGAGGATGACCTGTGCCCGGACCACCGGGTGGCGGCCGGTCTCGCATTCGAGTCCACGCCCCGCAAGCTCATGCGTAGGTGATCAGCCCCGCAAAGCCTTCGTCCATGTGGTCCTGATGGTGGCAGTGGAAGAACGTCGCGCCCGGGTGATCGGCGATGAAATCGATCTCCGCCGTCGAGAACCGCGGCATGCTGATCGTATCCTTCATCAGTCCGGACATTGCGGCGTCTCCCACCTTCGTGACCTCGAATGTGTGCCTGTGCATGTGCACCGGATGCCGGTCGCCGCTGTTGTTCGTCATGGCGAGGCGGTAGCGCCGGCCCTGCCGGACCGTGAACAGCGGATTGGTGGCGGGCCATGACTTTCCGTTGATCGTCCACCGGTTGTAGCCGCCGCGCCCGCCGGGAATCTTCTCGAATGTCAGATCGATCGTCTCGTCGGGCCGCGCGGCGACGTCGCGCCGCGCGAACGTGGCGTATCGCCAGTCGCCGCGTTGCGGCTCGCGCCATTGCGGCTCGCCGCGCCGGTTCGCGTATTCGACGATAACGCCCATGCCCATCTGCCGATCGTCGTCGTCGGTCGATCCAAAAACCCAGACGCCGGGATTGTTCATCTGCACGATGACGTCGGCGCGTTCCGCCACGTCCAGCTTGAGCACATCCACCGTGGCGGGCACGGGGACGGGGTTGCCGTCGAGCGCAACGACTTCGAAGCGATGGCCCGGCAGCGCCAGCGAGATGCCCATGCTGGCGTTCGCATTGAGGATGCGGAACAGCACGCGCTCGCCCTCGCGAACGCGGATCGGCTCGCCGTGCCCCAGCATCCGTTCGCCCAGCGTGGCGGCGTGATACATGACCTCCAGGCCGTTGTTCGGCGGCGGACCCTTCCTGATGTCCTGCATGCTGACCCATTCTCCCAGCCACGTGTGGGACGCCAGCATGACCTCGCGGTCGTAGCGGCCGGGATCGGCTGCGGGCTCGACGAGCAGAAAGCCGAACTCGCCCGAGTAGGTGCTTTTGGTCAGGTCGGTCATCGCCATGGCATGGCTGTGGTACCAGCGCGTGCCGGCCGGCCTCGGCGTGAAGGCGTAGGTCAGCGATCCGCCCGGCTGGATGATGGGCGAGCCCTCCTCGGCGGCGCCGTCCTGTTCGGGCGGCAGAAAGAGCCCGTGCCAGTGGATGAGGTTGGGATAGCCGGACTCGTTGACCACCGCGATGCGCACCGGCTTGCCCTCGCGCAGACGCAGCGTCGGCCCGGGCACCGATCCGTTGTAGGCGGTCGTCCTGATCACCTTGCCGGGGGCGATCTCGTGCGAGACCGGCACGATGCGGATGGTGTGGTCCGCCTCCTGCGGCGTTTCAGGCTGTGCGTTCGCCTGTTCCGGCCAGGTCAGCCTCGCCGGAGCGAGAAGTCCGCCCGCCAGTGCCAGTCCGGTCCCGCCCGCTGTCCGGATGAACCGTCGTCGGCCGCGATCGAATGGACGAAGCATGGTTGCGCACTCCGGTCTGGCGGTCGCCGGGTGATGTCAGGGTAGTGATGTCGGGGTGATGTCATGATGGCCTGCCGTGGCCGCAAGACCGGACGCGGTTGTCGCGGGCCCTCGCGGTCGAGACGGCCGCAGTGCGGACACGAATTGGGCAAGAGCGCACAACCGCGGCGACGCGCCGCGATGTTCTGTTGTCCGCAAAGTCGTCTCTTGGAGGTGTCCGGCGCTGAGCCGGATGCTCATGGCGTCAGGACGGCGTCCTGATCACCTTTGCGGGCCGCGCGCTGCCCGGCGATCCCGAACCGTCTCGTCCCGGGGCGGGGCGTCGTGTTATCCGCGCAGTTCCCACGCACCGACGCGCGCGCTTGCCGGCGCCCGTGCGTGCGCGTGAACTGGCGCGATGCCGCACCCTGTCCGCCCCTCTTCCGCCGGTGATGCCCGCGCGCCGCTTGCCGCCGCGCGTGCATCTGGTTGCGTATCCGTGCGCGCATCTGGTCGCGCACGGGCCGCCGTGCGCGCGCCTCGTCGTGCGCCCGCCGCGGCCCGGCGGTCCGCGCCGCCGCCGGCACCTATGTCAAACTCCCTCCAAAACCTCTCATCGCCGGCGCGGCGGCGCTCGCGCTTGCCCTCACGCCGCCAGGAATGCGTCGATGCGTTTTTGCACCTCGGCCGGCTGCTCGTAGGGCGCCATGTGCGCCGCGTTCGCGATCACCGCCTTCTGCGCGCCCGCGATCGCCGTCGCGAACTCGTCGGCATAGATCGCCGGCACGAAGGTGTCGTCGGCGCCGTGGATCACGAGCGTCTTCGCCGTCACGCGCGGTAGGCGCCGGCGCAGCCCGCGGTCGGGGATCGGCCAGATGTACTTCGCCACGGTCGTCATCGCCTGCGCGAGCGCGACCTGCTTCTCCACCGGGTCGTTGGAATCGTCCGAGGGATCGGACATCTCGGGCGAGGCCTTGCCGCCCTTCCACAGCATGGCGTTGAAATTGGCGTAGGGCACGCTGAACAGGTCCGCCACCGGCGCGTCGTCGCGCCACAGGCCGAACGGCGACAGCAGCACGAGCTTTGCGACGCGCCGCGGATAGTGTGCGGCATACTCCGCCGCCAGCATCGCGCCGAACGAATGGCCGGCGAGGGTGATACGATCCAGCCCCAGCGCGTCGAACACCGCGTCGTAGTGCAGCGCGAGGTCGTGCACCGTGTCCATGTCGTCGATCTCGGCGAGGTCGGCGAAGCCGGGGGCGAGCGGCGCGATCACGCGGTAGCGCTTCACGAGCGCGGCCAGCACCGGGTCATGCCCGCGCAGCCCGTGCGGCCCGTGCAGCCACACGATGGTCGGCGCGGACTTGTCGCCGCCGCTGAAAACCTGGCTTTTTCTGCCGCCCGGCAGCGTCACAATATCACGCGTGAGCATTGTCTCGTTGGTCCTGATTGTTTCTTCGGAAATGCTGCGCCGGATCGTGAGGCGCCGCGGGTCTTGCGCTCCCTCCCGCGCGCGCGGGGGAGGGGCAGGGAGGGGGAACGTTGTGAGCCGGCCGCGCCGTGTCGCGGCCCTGCTGTCTCACTCCGCCGCCAGCGGCGCGGGCTTCTGTACGTCCGCGATCGGCGACTTCGGCCACCACTTGTCCTCGTATTCCGAGAAGCGCGCGCGCAGCTTGGGCATCACGTCGCGTGCCATCCGCGTCGTGTTGTAGTAGACGGTCTCGTTCGGCATGTTGCCGTAGTGGCACAGCAGCATGACGTGGCCGACGTGCAGCTTGTCCGCCATGTCGTTGAGCCGATCGACGATCGTCTGCGGTGTGCCGGCGACGATGCAGCCGGCGTCGAGCAGGTCCTTCCATTTCACGTTGGCGCCGCGCAGGTTCTGCGAGGCTTTCACCACCTGGCTCGACACGCCTTTGCGGATGGTGGCGATGCTCTGGTAGCCTGGCGGGTTGTTGTACTGCGGCGCGATGTGGAAGCACTTGTTGTAGAAGTATTCCGCAGGCCCCGCATAGAGCCGTTCGGCCTCCGCGTCGCTGTCCGCGACGCCGACGAACTGCAGGAAGCCGGCGCGGTAGGGGTTCTTCTCGCCGCCCATCCGCTCGACCGTCTCCCAGAACGAATCCATCACCGGGCGGCCGTTCTCGTAGCCCCAGTAGGAGAGATAGGCGTAGAGGAAGTTGTTGCGCACGCACCACTCGAACGTCTCGATGCTGCCGCCACCGGGGATCCAGATCGGCGGATGCGGATTCTGGATCGGGACCGGCCACGGATTGACGTATCGCAGCTGCGTGTACTTGCCGTTGAACGCGAACGGCTTGCGCTCCTTCCAGGCGCGCACCACGAGCTCGACGCCTTCGCGATATTTGTCGCGCAGCGTCGCCGGATTGGCGCCGTAGCAGAACGCGGTGTCCATCCCGGTGCCGACCGGAAACCCCGACACGAGCCGGCCTCCCGACATCACGTCGAGCATCGCCATCTCCTCCGCGACGCGGATCGGCGGATTGTAGAGCGCGACCGAGTTGCCGAGCACGACCAGCTTGGCCTTGGTGGTGCGGCGGGTGAGCGCTGCCGCCATCAGGTTGGGCGAGGGCATCAGCCCGTAGCCGTTCTGGTGATGCTCGTTGACGCAGATGCCGTCGAAGCCTGCACGCTCGGCGAACTCGAGCTGGTCGAGATAGTCGTTGTAGACCTGGTGGCCCTTCACCGGATCGTAGAATTCGCCCGCCGGCGGATCGACCCACACCGACTTTGCGCGCTCGCGGAAGTCGTCCGGCAGATGCGGATAGGGCATCAGATGGAACCAGTGGAACTTCATCGCGTCTCTCTCCCTTGCATCTCGCCGGCACCGCGGTGCCGCTCACCCCGCCTTCTGGATCCGCGGCAGCCGCTCGGCCACAGCATCGAAGGCGCGCATGATTTCGTCGTAGCGCGCGGCCACGCTGGCGCGCCGGCCGGGCTCGGTCATGATGTAGAACTCGTTCTCCTCGATCGCGCGCACCACCAGCGCGGCAAGGTCGAGTGGGTCGAGCCCCTTGGCGGAATTGTCGACATAGTCCTTGTTGCGCGCGGCGAGCAGCGGATCCTTGCGGAAGTCATAGGCGCCGCCGAAGCGCGCCGGCCGGTTGCGGCCGTTGTCGGGCATGTTGGTCCTGGTCCAGCCCGGACACAGCACGCTCACGCCGATGTTGCTGCCGGCAAGCTCGTCGCGCAGTACATGCGAGAGCCCGACCATGGCGAATTTGGTGGCGCCGTAGGGCCCGGCCAGCGCCTTGGGCGTGAGGCCCGACATCGACGACGTGGAAACGATGTGGCTCGGCTCGCCGTGCGCGCGCATGTGCGGGACGAAGGCGCGCACGCCGTGGATCATGCCGTAGAGGTTGACGCCGATCACCCATTCCCAATCGGCAAGCGCAATCTCCTCGACACGACCGGCGCGCGAGACCCCCGCGTTGTTGCACAGCACGTGCACCTTGCCGAACCGCTCGATGGCGCGCGCCGCCGCCTCGCTCACCGCCTCGCCGAGCGACACGTCGGCGGCAACGTGCGCGACGCGGTCCCCGTGGTTGGAGAGGCTGTGCGCCGCCTTGGCGAGCGCCGCCTCCTCGACGTCCGCCATCATCACGTTCATGCCGAGATCGAGGAAGGTGCGCGCCATGCCGAGGCCGATACCGCTGGCTGCGCCGGTGACGAACGCTGTCTTGCCCTTGAAATCCTTCATGCCCGTCGCGTTTCCTCTCGTGTACCGGCCCGGCGAGGGCGGCTTGCGGGCCCTTCGGGGGCGCTGCGTGCCGCTTCTGCGCGTGAGTTTACCTGCATCCCACGCTATAGTCAGGCAAAACCGGCCGCATGGCGCCATGCACGAGCGCATGGCACAGGTTGCCGCGGCTTGTGCGCGCCGAGATGCGTACCGCAGATGGAGCTTGCCGATGTCGCTTGCCGAGACGCGCACCGAGTCCTCCGCCGCCAAGGTGCAGTTCGACTGGGAGGATCCGCTCGATCTCAACGGCGAGCTCACCTCCGAAGAACGCATGGTGCGGGACGCCGCGCATCGCTTTGCCCAGGACCGGCTGTTCCCGACCGTGATCGAGGCCTACCGCGACGAAAAGTTCGACGCGGGCAGTATCCCTGAAATGGGCGCGATGGGCATGCTGGGCCCCACCATCCCTGAAGAGTACGGCGGCGCCGGGCTGGGCTACGTGGCCTATGGCCTGATTGCGCGCGAACTCGATCGCGTGGATTCCGGATATCGCTCGGTCATGTCGGTTCAGTCGTCGCTCGTGATGCATCCGATCTTCGCCTATGGCAGCGAGGCGCAGCGTCGCAAGTATCTGCCTAAGCTTGCAAAGGGCGAACTCGTCGGCTGCTTCGGCCTCACCGAGCCCGACCACGGCTCCGATCCCGGTTCGATGGTGACGCGCGCGGAGAAAGTCCCGGGCGGCTACAGGCTCAATGGCGCCAAAATGTGGATCACCAACGCGCCAATCGCCGACCTCGCGGTCGTCTGGGCGAAGCTCGATGGCGTCATCCGCGGCTTCATCGTCGAGCGCGGCACCAAGGGTTTCTCCACGCCGAAAATCTCCGGCAAGTTGTCGATGCGGGTCTCGACGACCGGTGAGATCGTGCTCGATGATGCGATCGTGCCGGAGGAAAACCTTCTGCCGAATGCTTCCGGCCTCTCCGGCCCATTCGGCTGCCTGAACAATGCGCGCTTCGGCATCGCCTGGGGCGCGATGGGCGCGGCCGAGTTCTGCTGGCACCGCGCGCGCCAATATGCGCTCGACCGCAAGCAGTTCGGCCGTCCGCTCGCCGCCAACCAACTCATCCAGAAGAAGCTCGCCGACATGCAGACCGAGATCGCGATCGGCCTCGCCGGCGCGCTGCGCCTGGGCCGCATGATGGAGGCCGGCACCGCCGCGCCACCGGCTGTTTCCCTGATGAAGCGCAACAATTGCGGCAAGGCGCTGGAAATCGCGCGCCTTGCCCGCGATATGCACGGAGGCAATGGGATTTCCGAAGAATTCCACGTCATGCGCGTGATGGCCAACCTCGAGACAGTGAACACCTACGAGGGCACACATGACGTCCACGCGCTCATCCTCGGCCGCGCGCAGACGGGCATTCAAGCGTTCTGCTGAAGAGTGCGGCGACGGCACGATCCAGACCTGACCCGCCACACTCAAGCGCCGGGTGGGGTTTCGCCCGCCTTGCATTGATGTTGACCGGCCTGCTGATATCCACTCATGGACCTCTCCACCGCCTCGCTCCTCGTCACCGCCGGCGTCATCGGCGGCGTAATCTCGTCGATGGTGGGCGGAGCGGCGCTCGTCACCTATCCGGCGCTGCTCTCGGTCGGTCTGCCGCCCGTGACCGCGACCGTGTGCAACCTTGTCGCGCTTACGCCCGGCAACTTCCTCGCCGCGCTCTACGATCGCGGGCAACTGCCGCCCCTCGATCGTGCCTTCGTCGGGCTGGTCGCGGCCTCGCTCACCGGCGCGGCCATCGGCGCGGGCGTGCTGCTGCTTACGCCCGAGCGCCTGTTCGCCTATTTCGTGCCGGTGCTCATGGCATTCGCCACTGTCCTGTTCGCCTATTCCGGCCGCATCAGCGCCTCGCTGCGCAAGCGGGCGGCGGCGAAGGGGACGCAGCGCTGGTCTCACAGCTTGCGCGTGATTTTTCCGGTGTCGTTCTACGGCGGCTACTTCGGCGCCGGCGTCGGCGTGCTGCTGCTCGGCGTGCTCTCCATCGGCACCGAAGGCGATTACCGCGCCGCCAACGTCACCAAGAACCTTGTCACGAGCCTCAACAGTGCCGTGGCGGCGACGCTATTTATAGGTCAGGGAGCGGTGCGCTGGACGCCGACTCTGATGATGCTTGGCGGCGCACTGGTCGGCGCCTTCATCGGTGCACGCCTCGCGCAGATAGTGCCGCACAAGGTGATGCGCGTTGTGGTCACGGCGGTTGGCGCGCTGCTGACCGCCGTGTTCGCCTGGCGCTACTGGCTCTGACAGAGACGCTCGCCGCGCGCTACTTAGGCAGCAACTCCAGCAGGCGCGCCACCATCGCGCTGTTCGGATCCGCCAGCGGCTCGATAACGGTGAAATGGTTCGCCCCCGGCACCGCCTCGAACCGCGTCGTCACGCCATCGGCCCCCCAGATCTCGGTGATGATCCTGCTCTGACGCAGGAACTCGCTCGATTCATCGCCGCCGACGACCGCGTCGAGCGTCTTGCCGTCCGGCGCCGGCCACGTGAGCGGAGAGAGCTTGCGTGCCATCGCCTCGTCCATCTTGAAGTCGACGTTCATTGCGGTCTTCGTGAGAGGGACGAGATCGAACAGTCCTGAGATCGCCATCGCGGCCGGCACCAGGTCGGCGGGTGCACCGTATTTCGCCCAGTCCGTCGCGAGCGAGGTCGCGGCGAGATGGCCACCTGCAGAATGTCCAAACACAAGCATGCAGCGGCCCGTGCGGCGCCACAGGAAGAGGCAGGCCTGACGGATCTGCTCGATGATCTCGCCGATGCCGACCTGGGGACAGAGGTCATAGCCGGCGAGGGCAACGGTCATGCCGCGTGTGTTGAGGCCGGCCGCCACTTGGCTGAATGCCGCCGGCGCGAGCGCGCGCCAATAGCCGCCGTGCACGAAGACCGCAAGCGGGGCCGTGCCGCCGTCCGGTGGGTCGAAGATATCCACGATCTGGCGGGGACTCGACCCGTAAGAAACGTCGAGGGCGGCGCGGCCGGCCGCGATGGCGGCGTCCCGATAGGCTGCAGCCTCCTTGGCCATCCGGCCGAGGATTTCGGGATGTTCGGGCACCCGTGCACGGTTGTCGTATTCGACCTCGTAATCGATCGCCATTTCGGCCCCCAGGTGAGCGGATGCTAGCGGCAGACGCCCGCGTTGTCATGCAAGCGCCGGAGCCCAGGAGGCGTCCGGTGGCGATTCGGCGCCAGAACGATTGGTCGCATCGCTTCTCGCCGCTTTCTCGCTCCGGCGATCCCGGCTATGACATGCTTCATGAAGGTCAACGGCATGCCCACGCGCTCGATCTGGCTCGCGCCGGACGGATGGTCCGTTGGCACGATCGACCAGACAAAGCTACCGCATGTCTTCGAAACGGTGGCGCTCACCTCCGCGTCGCAGGCATGTGATGCGATCCGTCATATGTTGGTCCGGGGCGCGCCGCTGATCGGTGCGACGGCCGCCTATGGGCTCGCGCTCGCCATGCGCGAGGATGCTTCCGATGGGAACCTCGCGCGCGCCGGTGCCGCCCTGGTTGCGACGCGGCCGACCGCGGTCAATTTGAGATGGGCCATCGAGGAGATGACAGCGGTGCTGCGTCCGTTGTCGCCGGCTGATCGCGCTGAGGCAGCTTACCGCCGTGCCGCGCTGATCTGCGACGAGGACGTCGCCATCAACCGGGCAATCGGGCGCAACGGGCTCGCGCTCCTCGAGGCGATCGCCGCCCGCAAGCCGCGGGGGGAGGGGATCAACGTGCTCACCCACTGCAATGCAGGCTGGCTGGCGACGGTCGACTGGGGCACCGCCACTGCGCCGATCTACATGGCGCACGACGCCGGAGTGCTGTTGCACGTGTATGTCGACGAGACACGCCCCCGCAATCAGGGCGCGGCTCTCACGGCATGGGAGCTTGGCTGCCACGGGGTGCCGCATACGGTGATCGCGGACAATACCGGCGGCCATCTGATGCAGCGCGGCATGGTGGATCTTGTCATCGTCGGCACTGACCGTGTCACGGCCGCGGGGGACGTTTGCAACAAGATCGGGACGTACCTGAAGGCCCTGGCCGCGCATGACAACGGCGTTCCATTCTACGTAGCGCTACCGTCGCCTACGATCGACTTCACCCTGTCGAGCGGGCTCGACATTCCAATCGAACAGCGCGGTCCCGAGGAACTGGCGTTCGTGAGCGGGCGAACGGCAGGCGGTCTTATCGAGACGGTGCAGGTCGTTCCGGACGGCTCGCCGGTTGCGAACTACGCGTTTGATGTGACACCAGCGCGCCTCGTCCGCGGTCTCATCACCGAGCGCGGCGTCATTCCGGCCACGTCGGTGGCGCTGGCACAGGCATTTCCCGATCGTGCTGCGCGTGCCGCCGACCGGGCCACCGCGGAATAAGGTCGCCATGCGCGTCACATCGGTCGCCCTGACCCTGCCCCCGGACCTCCGCCAGTCGGAGACGGCGCTCGCGGTTGCGCGCGGGACGCAACGGCTGCTCACTGCGTACGGACTCACGTGCATGAGCGAACTGTCGCTGCCGTCGGGCCGCCGCGCCGACCTGGTGGCGTTGGGCGAGGGCGGTGAGATCTGGATCGTGGAGATCAAATCATCGATTGCGGATTTCCGCGCAGATCAGAAATGGCAGGACTACCGGATGCATTGCGACCGATTGTTCTTCGCCACCACGATGGAAGTGCCATGCGAGATTTTTCCGCCCGACGCCGGGCTGATTGTCGCGGACGCGTTTGGCGCACAGATCGTGTGCGAGGCTCCCGAGCATCGTCTGCATGCGTCGACGCGCAAATGCATGATGCTGCTCTTTGCGCGGGCGGCTGCGCGCCGGCTGCAGGCGTTGGCGGATCCCGCGGGTCCCTACGGGGAGGAGATGTGAGCGCACCGCAGCGCTATTCGCGCCGCACAATTGTCGGCAGTTTGGAGACGATTCCCCGACGTTTCATAGGTTCGGCATAAACGCTACAGGCGCAGTATTTCTGCATATTTTCAGCGATCGGCGATTCTCATTTCGACGTCACGGCAGATTCACATAGTTGTGTTCGCAAACGCAAAAAGTCACCCTTACAGACATCGCTGCCGATCTCCAATTCTTCGCCCGGGCGAGGGGAATACAACAATGGAGAAGGCAGATGCACTCGTTGATCAAGACGGCTTTGTTTGCGGCGGTTGGCGCCGCAATCGTGACCGCGCCCGCGTTCGCTGCATCGAAGCGCGCGGACCGCATCTATCCCGGCGGCGTCTACGGTTACGCTCCCGGAGCTTACGCCTATGCGCCGGGCGGCTATGCTCCGTTGCTCGCGCCGGGGCCGTATCTCGCCGACCCCAACTCCGGTCAGATCGTCAATGAGTATCTGAAGGACACCCCGATGCACAACGGCAACGCTTATTGATCCTGCGTTGCTGACGTCAGACATGTGAGGCCCCGGAGCGATCCGGGGCCTTTGCTTTGCGTCGCAGGCGTTCGTATGGGCTCGCGCGAGAGATCAACTTGTCGGCCGGTCCGGCCTCGGTGTAGCGTCACGATTCTCAAACGGCGCGTCACACTTACGTGCGGACGGCGTGCAGGCGCCGGGTGGGGCTAAGTCGCAGGCAAAGCGTGCGTCGAAGGCGGGGTGTTTCAGATTGGCGGCGGGTCTTTCCTTCTTCAGCTCCACGAGGTCACCGTGCGGTCGTCGCGCCACGGGGGCGCTGCTTGTCCCTCGTTCTGATCATCTATCGGCCTTGCCGCCCTGCGTCCGCCCGCGTGCGGCCATCTCGTTCGTTCTTCTGGCTGGCGCCGCGTGCTTTCTGACGGCGTGTGACACCACTCCTTCGCCGGACTTGGGCAACGAACGGCGCGACGAGCGCGCGAACATCCTGCCGGTCGACGCGAAGGGTGACCTTCTGGCGTTTCTGCGCTCCTATCTCAATGATCCGAGCCGCATTCGCGAGGCGGCCCTCACCGATCCAATGCTCAAGCAGGTTGGCCCGGTGCAGCGCTATGTGGTTTGCTTGCGGTACAACGCGCGCGACCTCGCCGGCAAATACACCGGGCTTAAGGACAGACTTGCAGTATTCGTCGCCGGGCGGCTCGATCAATTGCTCGAACAGCCGCGCGATATCTGCAATGGCGTGGAGTACAAGCCGTTCCCCGAGCTCACGCGCCTCACACGCTAGAGGCTCCGGATTCCGCAACAACTGCGGCGCGCCGATTGTGTATGCGCTATTACGCGTTGTGGCAGTCGCATCGGTGCAGCGTTGCTGATGCGGCATGGCAAACGTCGTGTTAACCACCGCTAAAAGAATCGTGCCGCAAATGATCGCCAACGATGGAAACGGCGGTCGGTCGCATGTCGCGGGGACCGCAGTATTGGGGGCGGTCCATGCCAGAAGTTCTTTCGCTCGCGCAGCGCCTGCAATTCATGAATCTCGATGACAAAGGTAAGGCCGCGCTCCGGGCGCTCAAGCCGGTGATCGACAAGAGTTTGCCGACAGCGCTCGATGAGTTTTACGGCCGAATCGGCAAGGTGCCAGAACTCGCCCGCCACTTCACCGACTCCGGGCACATGGCGCGTGCCAAGGCGGCGCAATTGCGCCATTGGGCGAACATCAGCGCGGCGAGCTATACCGACGAATATTCTCGCAGTGTGCGAACGATCGGGGAGACCCACGCCCGCATTGGTCTTGAGCCGTCCTGGTATATTGGCGGCTACGCATTGATCGCTGAGCAGATCATTGCGTCCGTCATGGCGGAGATTTGGCCGCGTGGATTGCGCCGCACCAAGGCGTCGGCGGATGCCGCGGCGGCCATCAGCGCATTAATGAAGGCAATTTTCCTGGATATGGAGCTTGCGATCTCGACCTACGTCGAGGCTTCCAATCAGGCCCGCCTCAAAGCCGAAGAGGCCGGTCGTCAGGCCGAAGAGGACCGCCGTCGCGCAGAGTTGGCCGCTGCAGAGGAACGCGAACGCGCCGCGGAAGCGGCGGACGAGGAGCGCCGCCGCTCTGAAGAAGCCCGCGCCGCGGCCGCGCGTCAGCAGGCGGTGGTCGTGGAAGCGATGACCCGAGCGCTCGAAACCCTCGCCAGCGGTGACCTCACTGTCCGGCTGACACAGGAGTTCAGTGCCGACTATAGGAAGCTCCAGGATAACTTCAACTCGACCGTCGCGCGGCTGGAGGAGGCGATCAGCGCCATTGCGGCCTCGGTTCGGGAGGTGGCGACTGCCGCGAACGAGATCGCCGCTGGTACGTCCGACCTCTCGCAGCGCACGGAGGAGCAGGCGGCGGGACTGGAAGAGACATCAGCCTCCATGGAAGAGATCTCCGCGACCGTGCGGCAAAACGCCGAGAACGCCACCAAGGCCAATCAGCTGACACTCAACGCGCGCGACGTCGCTGACCGCGGCGGCCAGGTCGTAGCCAACGCCGTCGAGGCGATGTCGCGCATCGAAGAATCTTCGCGCAAGATCTCGGATATCATCGGTGTCATCGACGAGATTTCCCGCCAGACCAACCTGCTTGCACTCAACGCGGCAGTCGAGGCGGCGCGTGCGGGAGACGCGGGGCGCGGCTTCGCGGTGGTCGCATCGGAGGTGCGCAACTTGGCGCAGCGCTCCTCCCAGGCCGCCAAGGACATCAAGGACCTGATCACCAACAGTTCATCCCAGGTCAATGAGGGCGTAGGGCTGGTACGGCAGACTGGCGGCTCTCTCGGAGACATCGTGAAATCCATCAACGAGGTGGCGGGCATCGTCGCGGAAATCGCAAGCGCCAGCACGGAGCAGGCGACGGGGGTCGGACAAATCAATCAGGCGCTTTCCAACATGGATGAATTGACCCAGAAGAACTCCGCGCTGGTCGAAGAAAGCTCGGCCGCCGCCAAAATGCTGCAGACACAGTCATCCGCGATCGATCAGCAGATTGGGTTCTTCCGCGTCAGCCGTGCGTCAGGGGCGCATGTCAGGACGGCGCCGGTGCCCTCTGCGCCGCGTTCGATACACAAGGCCGCCCTCGCCAGCAGCGCTCCCAAGACTGCCGCGCCCGCCAATGCCCGACCGCGCACGGTCGGCGCGACGGCGCTCAAACAGGACGACTGGAAGGAGTTCTGATGCGTCGATCCGCAGCCCGCGGGTGCGTCCATGGAACAACCGCGGGGCGCGTCCTCGCGGCAACTTCTGCGACCGAGCCCGCTGCGGCTACTTCGGTGCGCGTTTGGCCAGGATCCGCTGCAAGGTGCGCCGGTGCATGTTGAGTCGCCGTGCCGTCTCGGACACGTTGCGATCGCACAACTCGTAGATTCGCTGGATGTGTTCCCAGCGCACGCGATCCGCCGACATCGGATTCTCCGGCGGCGCCGGCTTGCTCTCGCCGGTCGCGAGCAGGGCGGCGGCCACTTCGTCGGCATCGGCAGGCTTTGACATGTAGTCGAACGCGCCGAGCTTCACCGCAGTCACCGCCGTTGCGATGTTGCCATAACCGGTGAGCACAATTCCTCTCGCATCCGAGCGACGCTGCTTGAGAGCGGAGATGACGTCCAGGCCGTTGCCATCACCCAGTCGCATATCGACCACGGCGAAGGCGGGCGGGGCGGTTTCCACCTGGTGCAGACCTTCTTGCACAGTTTCGGCCGTCCGCACCGTGAAGCCGCGGCTCTCCATCGCACGGGCAAGACGTTGCAAGAAAAGTTTGTCGTCCTCGACGATCAGCAGCGAGCGGTCGCCTGTGGCGAGCCGAGTCACAGAGTCGGTCATGGTGTCCATGGTCTGTCCGGCATCCTTCACACGAAGTGATAAGTATGTTGATCCGAGCCTGGGCTCAAGGGCGCCCCGCGCGCGGCCGTGGGAACCTCGAAATCGGCCCGCAGCCAGCTAATTCGGATGCTGGCGCCGGTCTCGGGCGGGGGGTTGTTGGCTACCGAGATCTGGGCCCCGGAGCGCTGCAGCAGCGTCTTGGCGATGAAAAATCCGAGGCCCAGGCCGGCTTCGTCTGCTGCCGCGGGCTGACGCTGCGGGCGCGGTCCGCGGACGTACGGCTCGCCGATGCGCGCCATAACATCCGGCGCAAATCCGGGACCATCATCGCGAATGGAGACCGATACGTCCGTGTCGGTCCAGCTTGGAGTGATTTCGACACGGGTCTTTGCGAAGTCGACGGCGTTTTCAAGCAGGTTGCCCAGGCCGTAGAGGATTCCCGGATTGCGCGCGCCGATTGGTTCGGCCGCCTGGTTTGGCCAGTTCACCACGATGGCGATGCCGAAGTTGCGGTAAGGGGCGACCACCTCCTCGATCATCGCCGACAACGCCATGTGCTCGAACGGCTCGCCCGGGGCGGGGAGTTCCGTCAACTTGCCCAGGATGACGCGGCAACGCTGCGCCTGCTCGCGCAGGATGCGAACGTCCTCGGCATAAGGCGAATCGGCGAGCGCGAGCTGAAGCTCTTTCGATATGACCGCAATCGTCGACAGCGGCGTCCCAAGCTCGTGCGCGGCGGCGGCTGCAAGTCCGTCGAGTTGTGAGAGATGCTGCTCGCGCGCCAACACCAACTCCGTGGCGGCGAGCGCATCGGCGAGTTGGCGCGATTGCTCGGTGATCTGCCACGCATAGACCGAGGTGTATCCGATGGCGAGCAAGATCGAGAGCCAGACGCCCAGCATGTACACCGGCGGCAGTTGCAGCGGATCCTCGCTCGACCACGGCAACGGCAGATGCACAAACAGCAGCAGCGTGGCGCACGCCGTCGTGAAGCCGGCGAGCAGCAGCGCCATATGCGAGGGCAGGGCGGTCGCGGAGATCAGCACGGGCCCGACCAGAAGGAACGAGAACGGATTCTGCAGGCCCCCGGTCAGAGCAAGCAACAATGACAGTTCGGCGACGTCGATTGCCAGCAGCCACGCGGCGCGCGGCGCTTCCAGGCGTTGTGGGCCGCCGAGCTGGAGCCGGATTGCGATAGTGAATGCGGCATAGAGTGCGATCACCGCGAGGCAGCCTGCCAGCGGCAGTTCGAAGTCGAGCCCAAAGTCGACGAACAGGACGGCGCCGACCTGCCCAAGTATCGCGAGCCAGCGCAGACGAACGAGCGTGTCGAGTCGCACGCTCCGCGACGATTCGTGTTGCTGCGGGAGCGCGGTCATCTGGCGGCGAGCTGGGCGTCGAGGTGCATGGCGTAAGCGTCGGCGAGCCCATTCAGTTGCGCCGCGCCATCGCCCGAGAACGACGAGCCATGCATGATTGCAAGCAACGTCGGATCGAGTTTGGCCAGGCGGCGGATTGTCGGTGCGGTGCTGGGACCGAGGCTCGTGGAGTAGGTCGGGTCGGCGCCGGCCATGGCGAGGCTGACGACTTCGCTTTCCGTGAGTGGCGCAGGATTGCCGGCGTGGGTGAACAGGTCGCCGCAGAACAACGTCCGTGTCGTCTCCTCGTAGATGACGCCGGCGTCCCAACCGTGCGGAACATGCGGCGTGTCGATGTAGCGCACCCGCTTGCCGCCGATGTCGAGGACTTCGCTGTCGGCCATCAAGCGGGGAGGCCGATCGGCCATGTCGGAGATCGAGGTTCGGCATCCGATCATGCCGTGCACCAGCTCGGCATGCGGCGCTGCGGCGAGCCATTCGTTCATTGCGCCACACTCGTCGGCCTCGAAATGGCCGAAGCTCGCCCAGCGCAGCCGGTCGAGCGGCATCAGCTTGGCGACGGCCTCCGCGAGCACCGGAAACATCTTGCGCTTGCCGCAGTGGAACAGCATCGGCTCGTCGGCGCGGATGAGAAAGTGATTGAAGGTGAAACCCTGGGGCGGCATCACTTCCGGCACATAAATCGACAGCCGAAAGATCCCGTCGCCGATTTCATCGATCTTCGCATTCATGTCCGTCCTCTCGCTTCTTGTTCTTGCAGCCATCGGACGGCCTTTGTGGCTGGTTTGCGACTAAACCGGCCGCCCATGCGCCCGATCTGGCATCGGGTCGCGATCGCGTGCTTCCGGCGCCGCTTGCATGGTCCGGTAGCGGGTTCATTATAGTCGGGCCCTGCGGGGAAGCCACGGCACGCGGCGCCCAAGAGGGATGACAAGGCCGTTACGAGGCGCGAGCATTTCCGGGTTCCGGAACAAACCAGTTGTGCGGGCGTTTCTGCGACATTCTGGAGGATTGTCATGACCAAGCTGGCGATTGCCGCCGCCGCGATGGCGGTCGGGCTGGGCTACAGCGGCACGGCGATGGCGCAACGTTATACGAACTATCCGGTCTGCGCGGTTTACAGCTGGCGGACCCAGAGCTGCGCGTTCATGAATTTTCAGCAATGCTACATGAGCGTGAGCGGCCGCGGCGGGTGGTGCGAACTCAATCCATTTTATCAGCCCCCGCGCGGCAAGCGCTCGCGCAGCCGTTAGCTGCGGCTGTGAAGTGGCTTCTGCTTTTGGTCGCGCTCGGTTACGCGGGCGTGGGTGCATCGCTGTATCTTGGACAGCGCTGGCTCTTGTTCGTCCCGGAGCGGACGCGGATTTCGCCAGCCGACGCCGGTCTGCCGCACGCTCGTGAGATTCTCCTCGACACCGCGGATGGCGAACGCGTGATCGCTTGGCACGTGCCCGCGCAGGCAGGCAAGCCCGTGATCCTGTATTTCCACGGCAACGGCGGATCGCTGTCCTGGCGTGCCGAGCGCTTCCGCAGCATGACCACCGACGGGACCGGGCTGGTTGCGCTTTCCTATCGCGGTTATGGCGGCTCGACAGGCAGCCCGAGCGAGCGAGGACTGATGCGGGACGCCACCGCTGCCTATGCCTTCACGGCGTCACGTTATCCCGTCGACCGCATCGTCCTGTGGGGCGAATCGCTCGGGACCGGCGTCGCGATCGCCGCAGCCGCCGCGCATCCGGTCGCGCGCGTGCTGCTGGAGTCCCCTTATACCGCGGTCGTTGACATCGCCGCCTCGATGTACTGGTTCATGCCGGTCCGGTGGCTGATGAAGGACCCGTTCCGCGCGGACCTGAGCGTTGCGAAGCTGACCGTGCCGGTACTCGTGCTGCATGGCGAGAGGGACCGCGTGATCCCGATCCGCTTTGCGGAGCGGCTCTATGACATGATACGTGCGCCCAAGCAGTTCATCAGGCTGCCTGCCGCAGGACACAACGACCACGATTCGTTCGGAGCGCAACATCTGGTGCGCCCGTTCATTGCGGGGAGTCAGTAATGCCCCGACGCCGGGGCATCGAGCACTTTGAGTTCGCCCGGGCCCGCCGTGAGCGTGCCGGTAAATGCAAAGCCGGCCTCTCCAAAGCTCATACGGGCATGTCCCCCAAATGCCGACTCAAGAAATCGCAGTCCAAATCCGCGCCGCTGCGGCTCTGCGGCGGCGGAACCTCCACGCTCCTGCCAGGAGATCGTCAGCTTGTTGTCCTCCTCGAACGACCAGCGGCAATCGATCTGCCCTTGGGGTAAGGCCAGAGCACCGTGCTTGAGCGCATTGGTGGCAAGCTCATGCAGCACCATGGCAAGCGTCGTCGCGAGCCGCGCACTCACCTGGACGGCGGGCCCTTCCAGCCTGAGGCGGCTCGCGTCAGGAATAAACGGCTCCAGGCACCGCTGTGCGAGTTGGGCCAGATCGCCGGCTTTCCGGTTGAATACAACGTCGCTCGCACACCCGATCGCGTCGATGCGCGCCAGAAGGTTCTGCTTGCCCTCGCGAAGCGAACCGTCGTCGCCAAGCGACATGCTCACCAGGCCGCGGAATGTGGTGACCATGTTCTTCAAGCGGTGGTTCAAATCGCCGACGATATCCTCGGTGCGTTCCCGAAAAATGACAGCCACGCCTCCCCGCACGGGAAGAATGTTGATGGTCAGCGGTTTTGCCAGCACGGCCGAGTCCGCTGCAAGCGTCACGGGCCGGCGTTCGCGCGCGGCGCGGATATGCGCGTCATAAGGCTCACTGCCGACCGCCTGCGGAAACGATTCCCAGATGTTCCGTCCGAGGACGGCGGCGCGGTCGCGCCCCCAATAGGCCAGGGCGCGCGCATTGGCATAGACGAGGGTCCAATCGGTATCGACCACATAGATGGCCTCGGCCGAACAATCGAGAAGCGCGTCCAACTCGCTGCCCGCCAACATTCGTTTGAGGCGCGAACTCGGCCCCGCATCCCGGGGCCGCTTGTGCAAGCGCCAGCGTCCGCAGACGGACCATCGTTGGCCGGCGGAAGATATCATGTGCAACCGCTGCTCCTGCTGGCTGTCGAGGTCCGCCAGGGTTGATCTGTCGTGGTCGCGCGGAAGATGAGGACATCATGAATGGGCGCAACCCAACGCATCGGCTAACCGACGCGGAAACATCCGCAGCTTAGGCGAGGGGCCGTAACTCGGCTATGTCATTTGTTGTACGCGCAAAACAGGCGAGCGGGCCGGTCAGCGGGGTTCGAGCTCGAGATGCAGGTAGGCGGGGTCGAAGTCCGCGGCCTTCACCAGTCCGTCCCAGCTCAAGATATTCAGGCGATTGTCCTTGAGGTGTGCGAGGCCCCGCTGCCGCAGGTTGCGCAGCGTCCGGTTTGTGTGCACGAGCGACATACCCAGCGCGTCGGCCAAATCCTGCTGGGTCAGCGGTAATGGGCAGCCGTCCTCGTCGGCCAGTTCGACCGCGCGCAGCCGAACGAACAGCTCGCAGAATAAGTGCGCCATGGCGCCGGCGGCGGAGCGGCTGCCCAGCGAGTTGATCCATTCCCGATGCGCGGCGGCGTCGACGAGCGTGCTCAGCCAGAACATGCGCGTGAGGTGGGGCTGCGTCTCCGTGAGCGTTCGCAAGCGCGCATGGGGAACGAGGGCCACGCGGCAACGGGTGATCGCCATCACCCCGTGGTCCATGATCTTGAGCGGGAAAGCGTGGAGGTCGCAGAAGTCGCCGGCGATGTGGATGGCGCTGATCTGCCGGCGCCCATCGCCCAGCAACTTGTAACGGCAGCAAAAGCCTTCCGCAATCAGTGAGCTGGTCTGGGGCCGGCTACCGTCGCGGACGATGTCTTCTCCACGCTCGAACACCTTGACCTCGGATACGAGGTCCACCAGGTGCTTGCGCTCGCCGCGAGTCAGCCGGTCACGCAGTGCGAGCTTCGTGATAAGAGGGCTGTCGGCCATGCGTGAGGACAAGTTCCGTTGATCGGACAGCCGTGCGAGGGCCGCACGAGACGATTGGATCGAAACACTGCTCCCGTCAATCCGTCGAGTGCCGCGGCACCTCCCATGGTTTTGAAACCTGCGGCGACATGCAACTATGCCGCGGTTTCCTCCCCGATGGGAACCGCAGTCACTTGCCGCGCCTGCAGCGCCGGCAGCACTTTCTCTGCGAACAGGCGGATTTGGTTGACGAACATCTCGTGCGGCATCGCGCCGGTGTTCATGCGTACATGGACGACGTCGGCGCCGGTGCGCTCGACCGCTTCGAGGATGCGGTCGCGCACCTCGTCGGCGGTTCCCCATGGCATGGTCTCGGCGCGCCTGGCGACGTCCTCCATGGTCATGTTGCGGTAGTCCTCGCGCGAGCGCTGTGCCTCGCGCAGATTCTCCGGGCGTACGTAGTCGAGCGCATGGTCGGAGACGTAGCCGAAGCCGCGTTGGATGTTGGTCTCGGTCACGTTGCCGTGGCTGAACAGCGTGCGGTTGAAGTACAGAAGATACGGTCCCGCTTCCTTCACAGCCTGCGCTTTCGAATCCGCGATGTAGGCGTTGGCGGCGATGCTCAGGTGCTTGGGCGTGATGCGGTGGCCCGCCGCCGCAAGGCACTTGGCGTAGTACCGGATGATGTCTTGCTGCAGCCCCTGCACACGGCTCTCGCCCGGGGTGATGGGAATGTTGTTCTTTGCCGCGAACTCGATCGACTCCTTACTTGCGGTGATCGGCGTCCAGATCGGGGGATGCGGCTGCTGGACCGGCCGCGGCCACATCGCGACGTTTTTGTAGGACCAGAACTTGCCTTCGTAGGAGAACACGTCCTCGGTCCAGGCGCGCGTGATGATGTCGTAGGCCTCCTCGAAACGCGCGCGCGATTCCGAGAGCGGCACGTTGTGCACCTGATATTCGCGCGGAATGCCGCGCGCGATGCCGGCGATCAGCCGCCCGTTCGACAGGCAGTCGATCATGGCTAGCTCTTCGGCCAGGCGCAGCGGGTGGTGCAGCGGAATGAGATTGCCGTAAATCAGCAATTTGAGCCGCTTTGTGCGCTGCGCCGCCGCGGCCGCCATGAGGTTCGGCGAGTTCATGAGGCCGTAGGGCGAGGTGTGGTGCTCGTTGAAGCCCACGCCGTCGTAGCCGAGGCGGTCGAGCTCCTCCCAGGCCTCCAGATGCTCTGCATAGGTCTTCACCGCCTCGGCAGGTTCGAAGTACCTCTTGCCGAGCGGATACGGCAGTTCCTTCCCGCGCTCGAGGTCATCGAGATGGGCGCGATAGGGCAGGAGGTCGAAGACGAAGACTTGCATGAGCGTTCCCGGCGCGTGAGCGATGGACGGGACGCTAGCCCATCTCGCCCGTCCAGACGAGGGCAGCAGGCACCGTCACGGCAGGCATGCCGGGCCGGCGGGGATCACCTTGCGGCATGAGCGTGCGAGAGCTGCAAAAGAAGACGCCCGGCCGCGCCGGGCGTCGCATTTCAATCGCTGTCGCTCTGGCGGGCTATGCCGCCTTGGCGCTTGCCCGATGGATCGCCTGCCACACCCGTTCCGGCGTGGCGGGCATGTCGAAGTCTTCGATGCCGAGCGGCTTGAGCGCGTCCAGCAGCGCCGCCATGATCGCCGGCGGAGCGCCGGTGGCCCCGGCTTCGCCACAGCCCTTCACGCCGAGCGGATTGGTAGCCGCCGGCACCTCGACGAGGTCGCCCTCGAGGTTGGGCATGTCATCGGCACGCGGCATGGCGTAGTCCATGAACGTACCGCTCAGAAGCTGGCCGCTGGAGTCATACACCACGTGCTCCATCAGCGCCTGACCGAGGCCTTGCGCCACGCCGCCGTGCACCTGGCCCTCCGCGAGCATGTGATTCATCACCTTGCCGACGTCGTCACACGCGGTATAGCGCACCACCTGCACCACACCGGTCTGCGGATCGACCTCGACTTCGCAGGTGTGACAGCCGTTCGGATAGCAAGGCGGTTCGGCCGCGAACGTCCCGGCGGCTTCGAGGCCGACGCCGACGTCATTGGGCAGGAACATGGGCGCATAGAACGCCTTGGCGACGTTGGTGAGTTCGATCGACTTGTCGGTGCCCACCACGGTGAACCGGCCGTTCTTAAACTCGAGATCGCTGGCCGCGGCCTCGAGCATCTTGGCCGCCATCGGCTTCGCTTTCTCGATGATCTGGTCGGCTGCGCGCTTGAGCGCATTGCCGCCGACCATCATGCTGCGCGAACCGTAGGTGCCACGCCCGATCGGAACCTCGTTGGTGTCGCCCTGGATGAACTTGATGTTCTCGAAGGGCACGCCGAGCCACTCGCTCACCATCTGAGCGTAAACGGTGGCGTGTCCCTGACCGTGCGAATGGGTGCCGGCGAGAATAGTGACCTGTCCACTTGGGTCGAAGCGCAGGTCCATTCGGTCATTGAAGATAGCGGCTTCTTCAAGGAAGTAGGCCATGCCCCAGCCGCGGAGTTTGCCGTTCTTCTTGGATTCGGCGCGCCTCTTCTCAAAGCCCTTGCGATCGGCAAGACGCAGGCACTCCTCGGTCACGCGCGCGAAGTCGCCGCTGTCGTAAACGATGCCTGACGTGTTGGTGTAGGGCATCTTCGATGCGGGAATGTAGTTTTTCATGCGCAGCGCAACGGGGTCCATCTTGAGGACCGCGGCGGCTCGCTCGATCAACCGCTCGACGAGGTAAGTGGCTTCCGGCCGTCCTGCGCCGCGGTACGGCGCCATCGGCGACGTGTTGGTCAGCACGGCCTTGGCGAAAATGAAACCGGCGGGAATGTCGTAGACGCCCGAAAGCAGTTTCACCGAGAACATGCTGGTGGCGAAGGCAGCCGCTGTCACATGCGAGCCGACCGCGTGCATCGACTGCGCGCGGATGCCGAGAATCTTGCCGCTCTCGTCGAGAGCAATCTCGCCGGTCACCACCTGGTCGCGGCCGTGCGCGTCGCCAGCCAGCGCCTCGGCGCGGGTCGAAGTCCACTTCACCGGCCGGTTGACCCGGCGCGAGGCCCACAGAACCAGCGCGTCCTCGGGATAGGGGCTGCCCTTCATGCCGAAACCGCCGCCCACGTCCGGCGAGATCACGCGCAGCTTCGTCTCGGGGATGTGCAGCACCTGCCCGGCGATCTGCGAGCGGAACCCGTGCGGGTTCTGCGAGGAGGTGTAGAGCGTGTAACTGTCGCTGTCCGCTGCGTAATCGCCGATTGCAGCCCGGGTCTCCATCGAGTTGGCCGAGAGGCGATTGTTCGTCAGCTTGAGCGAGACGACATGTTTGGCGTTGGCGAAAGCGGCGTCGGCCGCTTCCTTGTTGCCCATGGCCAGGATGAAGGCGATGTTGCCTGGATTGTCGTCCCACACGGTCGGCGCGCCCGGAGCCGTCGCCTCCTCGATGGTGGTCACCGCAGGCAACGGCTCGTAATCGATCTCGATCAGTTCCGCGGCGGCGCGAGCTTGATCCTCGGTATCGGCCACCACGAACGCGACGCGGTCGCCAACGCATCGCACCTTGTCGGCGGCAAGCAGCGGCCGCGAGGCGCGGTAGCCTTTGGGCGCCCCGAAGTCCTCGGGCATGGCCGGAATCAGCAGGCCGAGTTTGTCGGTTGCCACGTCCTGGGCGGTGAGGACCGCGAGCACCCCTTCGGCCGCCTTGGCCTTGGTCGTGTCGATCCGCTTGATGCGGGCATGGCCGTGCGGCGACATCACCAGCACGCCATAGGCCTGCTGCGGCAAGGTGATGTCGTCGACATAGCGTCCGCGCCCGGTGATGAAACGCTGGTCTTCGACCCGGCGCACGGGTTGACCAATGCCGAATTTACCCACGCTGACGTCCACGACGTTCCCCCTTGCTGCGGAATGGTGAATGGCCGGCAGGGCGCCGGCTTGGTTGTCCGGCATATTTGACCCGCAAGTCTTGCGACGCGCAAGCGGGGATGCGATGCGTTGTCGCGGGTGGAGCTGGGACCAAATCATGAAAATCGCCAGGATCGCTGCAACTTCCGTGCACGTACCCATGAAGATCGCGCTGGTCGGAGCCGAGCGGCAGACGGCCATGTCGGCCTGCCTGGTCGAGATCGAGACCGACACAGGCATCGTCGGCCACGGCTTCTCCGCAATCACCGACGAAGACGTCGTGACCCGGGTAGTCGAGGCAATCGCGGGGCCCGCCATTCTCGGCGAAGACCCCCTGGCGCACGAGCGGGTATGGGACAAGCTCTACTGGGAAATGATGCCGCGCGGCCAGACGGGCTACGCCGCTCATGCCCTCGCGGCCGTCGACGTTGCCCTTTGGGATATCAAGGGCAAGGCGCTGGGCCAGCCGGTCTGGCGCCTTCTTGGCGGAGCTCGCGGCCGAGTGCCGGTCTACGTGACGTTCGGATTCGATTTCTTCGACCGCGACCAGCTCGCGGAAGCGGCGAAACTGTGGGTCTCCCGCGGGTTCACGCGCCTGAAAATGACCGTCGGCCACAACGGCCTGCGGCGGCGCAATGAGCGGCCCTTGATGGACCTCATCCGCGAGGACGAGGCCCGCGTGCGCTCCGTGCGCGACGCGGTAGGACATGAGATCGAGATCTTCGTCGACGCCAACTGCAGCCTCGATCTCTATCACGCGCAGAAGCTCGCCGAAATGATCAAGCCCTATCGCATCTCCTTCTTCGAGGAGCCGTTGACGCAGAACGACGCGGCGCAGATGGCCGTGCTGCGGAGGCAGGTCGGCATCCCGCTGGCGTGCGGACAGAACGAAGGCTTGATGTTCCGCTTCCGCGATCTGCTCATGCGGGAGGCGATCGATTACGCGCAGCCGAACGTGGTGATCAGCGGCGGCTTCACCCAATGTCTGAAGATCGCAGGGCTTGCGGCCGCATTCAACATTCCGATCGCGAATGGCGGGGCCTGGCAATATCACAACATGCACCTGCAGGCGGGGGTGACCAACGGCAGCCTTGTCGAGATTCACTATCTTGCGGAAGAGCTGTATCGCCGCATCTACGATGGGCTGCCGACGGCAGAGGCCGGATGGCTGACTTTGCCCGAGGGCCCCGGCCTTGGATTCGCTCCGCGCGCCGGCGCGGTGAAGGAGTTTGCCAAGACCACATTTTGCTAGGACCACATAGCGCGACATCAAACGCGCAGCCGGGAGGGAGCACATGGCCAGCAATGTGAAGCGGCGAGCTGCGCCGCGTGCGCGGCGCTTCATCGAGCAGCGCTGGCTGCTCGACAATGTCATTCGGGCCAATGGCATCGATTGGGATCAGCCGCGCACGAGTTACCTGAACGTGCCTCTGGGCTTGGAGGCGAGTTCCGGCTTTGCCGCCATTCGCCAGCGCGTCCAGAAGTTCGCCGACTGCTCCCCTGCGTTCCAAACGGCTGCGCGCCGGCGAGAGATGCGTGCGCGGGAAGCTTTCGAAGCGGGAAACACCGTGACGGCGCGCGAGAACTTTCTCATGGCGGCGGTGCACTGGGGCGCGGCGCAGTGGCCGTTCGATGAGAACAATGACGAGAACCTCTACTGCAACGCGCGCAAGCGCGACTGCTATCAGACCTATGCTCGCCTCGCGGCCCACCGCATTGAGGAGGTCTGGATCCCCTTCAAGGGACTCAAGCTGCCGGCTTGGCTGCATCTGCCGCCTGGATTTCAAAGCGGCCAGCTGCCGCTGGTGGTGACCATTCCCGGCATGGACAGCTTCAAGGAAATCAGCGTCGCGATCTACGGCGACCGCTGGCTCACGCGCGGCATTGCCGTGCTCGCGCTCGATGGGCCCGGCCAATACGAGAGCGCCGTTCTCGGCATTCCGGTGAGCGTCGACAACTGGACGGCTGTCGGCGGCGCCGTGATGGCATGGCTGGAGAAACGTCCGGAGATTGATATCGCGCGCGTCGGCGTCTCGGGGAACAGCTTCGGCTCGTTCTTTTCGACACTGATGGTCGCGCACGAGCCACGCTTTGCCGCCTGCGCCGTGACTTCGCCCAACCTCGAACCGGGCTGCCATACGATTTTTGAGGAGGCCTCGCCGACCTTCAAGCAACGCTTCATGTACATGGCGCAGATCTCCGAGGAGGCGCGTTTCGACGCGTTCCGCAAGACATTGAGCTGGAAGCGCCACGCGGAGCGCATCCGCATGCCGTATCTGTGCGTCGGGGGAGAAGCGGATGAGCTCTGTCCGTTCGAACATGTCGAGCAGATGTTCGCGGCGATGAGGGCTCCCCGCCAGCTCATCGTTTACCAGGACTCCCGTCACGCCATCGGCGGCGTGCCCTCGGCTACGCTGGGCCCGTATTTGCCGACGCTCGTTGCCGACTGGATGTCGGCGCGGCTGGCCGGTAAGCCGTTCAAGAGCGAGCGCTGGTACGTCGACGCGACAGGGCACGTCGCGCGGGCCCCCTTGTGATGGTCAGGTGGATGTCGGAGGCGCGAAAAAGCACTTGCGCTTGCCGCCCCAGAAGCAGCGCCAATATTTGCCGTCGGGCGAGGGTGTTGCCTCTTCGAACGGCACCGTCTCATGCAGGCTCTTGATCAGGTAGCCCCCAGCCGTAACTGAAACGTCCTCGGTCGCGAGCTGCGCGCAATCATGTTCGCCGCAGCACAGGTCGCCGATGGCATTGCGATACTGTCCGTCTTGGATCCATTGCGCTGCGCCGTGCCCGAGTGCGAATGCGCAGGTCGTCAGTAGCAAATACACCGCCATCAAGTACCGCATGGCGAACCTCCGAACGCGTCAACACGAATGTGCGAGGCTGGTTCCCGGCGGGTCGCACATGCGTCGGGATCACGTTGGCGCGAGGCCATCGTGTTTGACGCATGGCTCGCTGGCTGCAAAAGCGCGCTGTGTTTGCTTCAAATGCGGGGACGAAATGTCCTGCCACCACTCGGCATGCCGCGGGCGAAGGCCGGCTGCGAACGCGTGTCAGTCCCGAAAGAGGAGCGCGAACCTGCCCTGCTATACGGCGGCAGCGGTTGCCCGCCGGCCAGGACGCGCGATCAGCCAGATGGCGATTGCCACGTTCACGAAGTTCCACGCCATTCCGTTGAGGAACGCGGCGCGGTACGAGCCGGTGACGTCGAAGATGAGGCCCGACAACCAACCGCCCAGCGCCATTCCGAACAGCGTTGCCATCAGGATGATACCCAGGCGTGTTCCCGTTTCCTGCGGCGAGAAATATTCGCGCACTATGATGGCGTAACTCGGCACAATGCCGCCTTGGAAAAGCCCGAAGAGGGCGGAGATCACGTAGAGTGAGGTCAGCCCGTCGAACAGAACATAGAGCAGCAGCGCTACCCCCTGCAGGAATGAGCCGAGCAGCAGCGTTCGCAGTCCGCCGACACGGTCGGCGATGAAACCCGAGCCAACGCGACTCACGATTCCGAACGCCATCATGATCGACAGCATGTCGGCGCCGCGCGCGACCCCGTAACCGAGGTCACCGCAATAGGCGACGAGGTGTACCTGCGGCATTGCCATCGCGACGCAACAGGCGACGCCCGCAACGGCAAGCAGCAGGTTGAGTGCGGTGGGCGACAGGCCGACGGCATTGGCTGCGGCATGATGATTGCCGGTCTCGCGTTCGGCGAGCGTCGGCCGGCCGCGCAGCAGCAAGGCGAGCGGCAGCACCATCGTCACGCAGAAGAGACCGATGCCGATGTGGGTTGTCCGCCAGCCTTCGCCGGACACGAAGTGCTGCACGACCGGAGGCCATACGGTGCCCGCCAGATAATTGCCCGACGCGCAGATTCCGACCGCGATGCCGCGCCGGCGCACGAACCAGTGTGAAACGTCCGAAACCAGGGGACCGAAGCCTGCCGAAGTGCCGAGACCGAGCAGCGCGTGAGCCGCCGCGAACTGCGCGAGAGTGCGGGCCGACCCGGCCCCAATATAGCCCAGCGCGATCGCGACCGCGCCGAGCGCGACGGCGGCCGCTATGCCGAATCGGTCCGCAACGCGGCCCATGACGACCGATCCGAGCGCGAATCCGACCATCAGCAGGGTGAAGGCAAGAGATGCATCGGCCCGCGCGACGCCGAAGTCGCTCTGCACGGCCGGAAGCGAGACAACGAATGACCACATGCCGACTCCGCTGACGGTCGAGATCAATGTGGCAAGTGCCAGGCGCCACCAGGCGTAGGCGGAATCGGGGGCGCGCGGGGCAGGACCGGTGAGTGCAGTCGGCGTCATGCACTACGCTTTAGCGCATCATGGGGATCAGAGAAAACCACATGCGCGTTTGGTGGCCGCCCCGACAGGGTGTCGGTGCTTCCGGTTTGGTGTTAGAACCAAACCGGGCTCTCTGAAGGATCGTGAATGCGCGCTGGTACGATGGCTTCGGTCGGGACGGGCCTCGCCGCGTCGGTCATCATTCACCTGTTGTTACTGATCGCCGTCGCGATCCCGCATCAGCGGCAGACGGGCCGCGGCGAAGCCGTTCCTATCGAACTGGTCACCCCGGAAGAGGCCGCACCGGCATTCAACAACGCCGCGCCACAGGCGCAGCGGCAGGCCGACCCGGAGCCGGATTTGAGCCAATTGCAGTCCGGGCCGCCGAGCCAGCTTGCAGGCGCGTCCGAGCAGGCGGCGCAGTCTCTCGCTCAGCCGTCGCCTCAGCGCCCACAGGGTACCGACCCACAGACCCAGCAGCAGCAAGGGTTGGTGCCGCCGCAAAGGGAAACGGCCAGTCCGCCGCCGCAAGCGGAGCAACAAAGCGCGGCCGAGCCCCCGGCAGGCGAAACCACGAGCGCCGACAACCATCCGCTGCCTGATAGTCTTGCCGAGCAAGGCATGCGCCTCGCAACCATGCTGGCGCTGCCCGTGCCTGGCGCCAGCCCGTTCGGCACGGAAGCCGAGGTCAAAGCCGATCTGAGGGCCAGCGAGATGGCCGCATTCAAGGCGCACTTGAAGAAATGCTGGACTTTGCCGCCTGGCTATTCCGAGAGCCAACAGGTCAAGGTCGTCGTGCGCGTTGCATTGCGGCCTGACGGTCGGCTCGCCGCGGACCCGGAGGCGATTGAAGTAACGCCGGCCAAACTGGGCGGTCCGCTCTGGATCAACGCCAAGGCAGCACTACTGAAATGCCAGCCCTATACGATGTTGCCGGCGGACAAATACAAGGAATGGCGCGTGCTCGACATCAACTTTTCGCCCGACCAGATGGCGGGCGGATAATGGGCGCGCCAGGGGCGCCTCACCGCGGACTCAGCGCCGGCGGAACTGTTGGCCACGCGCGGCCGGACGCGGCGCCGAGCTGCGCTCGTCCTTGTGCCGGAAGATCACGCGGCCCTTGTCGATGTCGTAAGGAGACATTTCGACCGTCACGCGGTCGCCGGCCAGGGTCTTGATGCGGTTCTTGCGCATTTTGCCCGCCGTATAGGCGATGATCTGGTGCCCGTTGTCGAGCTGAACACGAAACCGCGTATCGGGCAAAAGCTCGGTGACGAGGCCTTCCATTTCAATCAGTTCTTCTTTGGCCATGTGCGTCTCTCCAAGTGGTAGTCGGTTCGTGGAGTGGCCGCCGCGTGTCCGCGGCGGCCGATGTCGATGATCCTGCCGCTTCTTAGAGCGCTTGGATATTGCCGACGGCGATCTTGCCCGACCGTGGATCAGTCTGGGTGTCGAACGCGACCTTCTGGCCCTCGCGCAAACCGCGCAGGCCGGCGCGCTCGAGCGCCGTGGCGTGGACGAACACGTCCTTGCTGCCGTCATCCGGCTGAATGAAGCCGTAGCCTTTGGTGTCGTTGTAGAACTTTACGGTGCCGTTCGTCATTTCGTGTCCTTGAGTGACATTTGCGCACGTAGATCCAGGCTCGTCGCAGGTCATGCGGTTCGCCGGTCCCCGGTTAAGTCGAATTTGGTAGATTTCTGAAGCGTGCGCCGTGCGAAATGCGAGGCGAAGCGGCCCAGTAGTCCGGCCAAAAGTCGATCCGCGGTAGATATACGCGGATTGCAGCAATTACAAGGAGGTAGCCCCTCAAACGCCGGTCGCGCGCGGCGCCATCCTTTACCCGCCGTTAACCGGGCGCCAGGAATGCGATCCGGCATTCCCGAGCCGGCTGTCGACCCAGCCGGCCAGCGTATCCAGCATCTGTGCGCGCACCTGAGCATCCTTTCGTCCGGTTCTCGCAGGGACGTGGAAGGAATGATCGGCGTCTGTGACCCGTTCGAGTGTTGCGCGGGGCCCCAATGCTACGCACAGCGGCTCAAGCTCTTCGCGCATGGCCAAGGCGTCGCGCGTGCCTTGCAGGAACAGCATCGGGACTTGAACGGCAAACAGGTGATCACCGCGCTGGCGCGAAGGCCGGTTGGCAGGGTGCAGCGGAAATCCCAGGAATACGAGCGCGCGCACGCCGGGCAGCGGAGCGGCGGCCTGTGCCTGTGAGGTCATTCGGCCGCCGAAGGACTTGCCGCCTGCCAGCAGGGGTATGCCTGGGAGCAACTGCGCGGCTGATGCGACTGCGGCCCGCACGGCAGCCTGTGCACGGCTCGGGGGATCGGGCCGCTTGCCGCCGTGCTCCATGTAAGGGAACTGGTAGCGCAGCGTCGCGATCCCGCGTTCCGCCAGTTCTTCCGCGACTGCCGCCATGAACGGATGGGCCATTCCGGCGCCTGCCCCGTGCGCAAGGACATAGCAGGCGCTGGCGCGCGGCGGCGCGATGAGCAGCCCGGATACCTGATCGGCGCTATCGATTGCGATCGTGATGGGCTCTGCGTTCGTGGGCACGCGGGAAACCTCGAGCGGTTGCAACGACACAATTCTCATAAATAATCGGCCGGACCTTGGCGAGGAGACGGCCGATGTGTCGTAACATACGCACGCTCTTCAACTTCGACCCGCCGGCGACAGAGGACGAGATTCGCGCGTCCGCGCTGCAGTTCGTTCGCAAGTTGAGTGGCTTTACGCATCCCTCGAAAGCCAACGAGACGGCGTTCGCGCGGGCCGTCGACGAGGTCGCAGCGGCCGCTCAGCGGCTGCTCGGTTCGCTCGAAACGTCGAGCCCGGCGCGCAATCGCGAGGTCGAGGCGGAGAAAGCGCGGGAACGTGCGCGAGTGCGTTTCGGGTAATCGCCGCCGGTCTGGGCGATCGCCTTCTCTGCCGATGCGCGGGTCGGACCGTCTGCAATGACGTTAGGGTGGAGTTAACGCAACCAGCACAATTGACAATCCAGGATTGTGCATCAGCAACCAGGGCCTAACGTCCCGGGTCTATGGTCTGCCGGCGACCCCGAGAGCCGCGTCGGGCGGCCGGCGGCGCTCCGATAGCTCGGACACGGATACAGGGCGGGCGGCAGATGCTGCAGGGCATTCGGCTTCGGCTGGTCGGCTTGGTCCTGGCCGCGACCCTCCCGTTCATTGCGCTGATCGGTGTCGGTCTTTGGCAGCAATGGCGTAGCGAGCGCGACCAAGCCATGCAGCTCGCGCTCAGTCAGGCGCGTGTCACCGCCGCGCTCATCGACGGACATATCGGCAGTCTCGAGAATCTGCTGGCCGGTCTCAGCCACGCGGTCTTCACCGAGCGAACGGACGCCGAAGCCAACGACACGCTGCTGCACCGGGTGCAATCCTCGCTGCCGGACTATGTCGCAAACATCATGGTCTTTGCGCCCGACGGCAGCAACATCGGTATTGCCAAAGGGAAACGGTTCTCGGCATCCGACCGGCTCTATTTCCTGGGCGTGCTGGCCGGCGAGCAACTCGCGGTCGGTGAGCCTGTGCAGGGGCGCGCCACGGGCGGCTGGATCATTACCTTGGCGCGGCCAATACACGATCAGAGCGGCAAGCTGCGCGCGGTGCTGGCCATCGGCACATCGCTGCAGAAGTTCCAGAACATGCTCACTGGACAGGATCTCGCGCCCGGAACCGTCGTTCGGATCGTGGACGAGAACGGTATCGTTCTGTCCGAGGGAAGCAATGATACGGACGGTCTGGGCCGCGAGCTCGTGCAATACGATCAACGTGTCCGTCATATCGCCGAGCGCGACTCTGCACACATTCTGCGCTGGTCCGACGACGTCGAGCGCATCACGGCATCCGCGGGCTTGCAGCGGGCGCCTTGGCAGGTGTCGATCGGGCTGCCCGTGGAGGCCGGCCTTACCTCGCTCAAGACACGCATGGCGTCGAGCGCGTTGTTCAGCATCGGTGCACTGACCATCACATTCATCATCGCGTGGATGGTGTCCGGCCGCACGGTGCGTCCGATCGCACAGCTTGCGAACGACGCTTCGATACTGGCGGCCGGCGACCTCAGTCACCGCAGCGCCGTCGGCTCCTCCGACGAAGTCGGACGGCTGGCGGCGAGCTTCAACCAGATGGCGTCGGCGCTCGAGCAGCGTCAGGCCGAGGCCGCGCGCAACGCGGAGGAGGTGCGCGAGACCAAGGATACGCTGGCTGCCGTCGTCGACGCTTCGCCGATCGCGATCGTCTGCACGGGGCTGGACCGTCGGATCATGTTGTGGAACCGCGCCGCCGAGCAGACCTACGGCTACACCCGTGAGGAGGCGGTCGGGCAGCTGGTCAAGATTGTGCCTCCAGATCTGGTCCATACCTCGCGTGAGTTCTATCAGCGCGCCATTGGCCGCGAGACCATGCGCGACGTCGAGGTCAAACGGCAGCGCAAGGATGGCTCGCTCGTCGATATCCGGCTGGCCGTCGCGCCCATGTACAATCCCGACGGATCAGTGCGCGGTGTCGCGTGGGCGCACGAAGATATCACCGACCGCAAGCGTGCTGAGGAGCAACTCCGCCGCTTTGCCCATTACGATCAACTCACCGGGCTGCCCAATCGCTTGACCATGCGTAGGGAACTTGAAGAATTGCTGGAGCCAGGGCTCGGCGCTACGCAGACGTCGATCGCATTGTTCGATTTGGATGGCTTCAAGGATGTCAACGACACGCTCGGGCATTCGACCGGCGATCGCTTGCTGATCGAGGTTGGACACCGCCTGACCGGCGTCGCCGAACGCCAGCAGCCGCCATGCAAGGTGTGTCGGCTCGGAGGCGACGAGTTCGTCGTCATCATCCCGAAATGCGGCGACCCACGGCAAGCCGCAGATACGGTGCGCGCCATGCTGCGCGTCCTCGCCGACCCGTTCCACCTGAGCGAGCATGTGCTGCATCTGGCGGGCAGCGCCGGCATCGCGATTGCGCCCAATGACGGCCAGACGGTCGACGAACTGATTGCCAACGCTGATCTTGCCCTCTATCAGGCGAAGCGGAACGGCGGTGGCGTCTATCGCTTCTACGTACCCTCGATGCGGGCCAAGGCGCAGTCGCGCCGGGCGCTCGACGGCGAACTCCGGCAGGCGTTCCAGGCTAACGAGTTCGAATTGCATTTCCAGCCCCAAGTGCGGCTCGTGGATCGGGCCGTCGTCGGAGCGGAGGCGCTGCTGCGCTGGAAACATCCGGATCGCGGCCTAATCAATCCCGGCGCGTTCATTGATGCACTGGCCGAGAATCCCATCGCGCCGGAGGTCGGCCGCTGGATCACGCGGGCGGCTTGCATGCAGGCCGCACGTTGGCGCACTCGTGGTTATCCGTTGCGCCGCATCGCCGTGAATTTGTTCTCGGCGCAGCTGCATGATCCGATGCTCATCGACGACATCGAGCGCGTGCTGCAGGAGAGCGGGCTGCCCGCGAACGCTCTCGAACTGGAGATCATCGAAAATGTCGCGCTCAACAACGAGGCCTCGGTCAAGCCGCTGCAGCGGCTGCACGAGAAGGGCGTCCGCCTCGCGTTCGACGACTTCGGAACGGGCTTTGCGTCCCTGAGTTATCTTAGGCTGTTTCCGGTTTCGCACATCAAGATCGACCGCAGTTTCGTCGAGAAGCTGACCAACGGTGCCCAGGATGCCGCCATTGCCCGCTCCCTGATCACCATGGCCCACAGTCTCGATCTCGACGTGATTGCGGAGGGGGTCGAAAGCGAGGATCAGGCGCTGTTTCTGTTGAACGAAGGTTGTGACGAGGGACAGGGGTTCCTCTTCAGCAAGCCGCTGTCCGCCGAGGACTTCGAGGCCTATCTAAGTGGCGCATGTTTAGCCGGCGCCTGGGCCGACGAATTCGACGTCGCCGCTGCTCCCGCTGCCGAGCGCGAGGCGGCGTTCGCTACACAGCCCTATCGACGCAACGTCCGCTAGAATCGGCGCTTGCAAAGGCGGGGAATGGCAGGCCGCCGGACGCGACGGTTGTGCCACACCGCCGGTGGTCGGTCGCCCGACATCGTTCCGCAAGATGGTTCGGCCTTGTGTTGAAGGTCTCCTCTTGCCACTTGTGATGTCGGCCGCCTTCATCGCGCCCCACGAACGCTACCTTGAGATCCATGCCCGTTGTCCCTCCATCAGTCACGCCGGCAGTTGTCGTCCGTGATCTCGTCAAGGTCTACAAGACCGGCACGGCGGTCGGTGGCATCTCGTTTGCTCTGCGGCCGGGCTCGATCACGGGACTGCTCGGTGGGAACGGCGCGGGCAAAACGACCACCATCGCGATGCTGATGGGTCTGGTGAGCCCGACATCGGGGCGCATCGAGATCCTCGGGCGAAGCATGCCGCGCGAGCGCTATCACGTTCTCCCGCGCGTGAATTTCGAAAGCCCATATGTGGAAATGCCGCATCGCCTCACGATCCGGCAGAACCTGCAGATCTTCGGCAAGCTGTACGGCGTCCGCGACATCGCCGGCCGTATCGATCAGCTCGCGCGCGAACTCAATCTCTCCGACCTCCTCGACCGACCTGCCGGTAAGCTGTCGGCCGGCCAGAAGACGCGGGTCTCACTCGCCAAGGGGTTGATCAACGCACCTGAGGTGCTGCTGCTCGATGAGCCGACCGCGTCGCTCGATCCCGACACGGCCGACTGGGTGCGCGGCCGGCTCGAACGCTATCGCGCCGAGCGCGGGGCGACCATCCTGCTCGCTTCGCACAACATGGCGGAGGTGGAGCGCATGTGCGAACGGGTCATCATGATGAAGAACGGCCGCATCGTTGACGACGATACGCCGGCCGGTCTCCTGGCGCGCTATGGCCGCACCAACCTTGAGGAGGTCTTCCTTGACGTGGCGCGCGGCACCGGCGTGGGCGAGGCTGCGCAATGAAGGCCCAGGCCCAGCCCCGAGACGATGGCCAAGCGATGGGCATGGACAAGGCGGACGTGATCGCGATTCACCCGTCCTTCTCGTGGCCCCGCGTCGTCGCGATGGTCCAGCGCTATTGGTACCTGTTGCGCTCCTCGTGGCCGCGCGTGCTCGACCTGATCTACTGGCCGACCGTACAGATGGTGATGTGGGGCTTCCTGCAGGTCTATATCAGCCAGCAGGGCGGCGGCGGTGCGCTGGCGCGTGCGGGCGAGACTTTCCTCGGCGCGGTGATGCTGTGGGACATGTTGTTCCGTGGTCAGCTCGGCTTTTCGATCTCGTTTCTCGAGGAGATGTACTCGCGCAATCTGTCGAACCTTTTGATCTCACCGCTGCGTCCGATGGAATTCGTGATGTCGCTGATGATCATGAGCGTCATCCGGTTGGCAGTTGGAATGGTGCCGGTGACGATCCTCGCGATCCTGTTTTTCGGCTTCAACCTGTGGGGTCTCGGTCTCGCGCTCGCGGCATTCTTCGCCAACCTCATGCTGACGGGATGGGCTGTCGGTATCTTCGTATCGGGATTGTTGCTGCGCCACGGTTTAGGTGCGGAGAACATGGCTTGGTCGATCATGTTCCTGCTCCTGCCGCTGACCTGCGTCTACTATCCCGTCGGCGTACTGCCGGACTGGTTGCAGGTGGTAGCCTGGAGCCTCCCGCCCACGTACGTGTTCGAGGGCATGCGTGCGCTGCTGCTGCAGCAGGTCTTCCGTGCCGATCTCATGCTGCAGGCGTTTGCAATCAATATCGTCTTGTTTGGCCTCGCTATTTTGAGCTTCCTCGGTTTCCTGCGGAGCTCGCGCGATGTTGGCTCCTTGCTCGCCGGCGGTGAATAAGCCGGGCCGCCTAGGATTGCTGCGACCGGCACTTATATATTTGAAATGACACCCGAATTGGCCGGTAAAGCAGTTGATTATCGAATTTTCGGTATGTTGACTGGCTGAACGATCGGAACGACAATGTTGCAGCGCAAAACTGGGGGCGCAGGGGATTTGAATGGCGATTGGTGAATTTGGCGGGGCACCAGAGGCGCCCGCTGAGGGCGGGTTCGTACTTTCGTCGCCGATGTACTGGCTGTACGAGATGAGCCACGCTGCGCTCAACCCTGCTCGCGCCTTCGCCGATGCGACGCGTCTCTTCTACAAGAATCCAATAAACCCGCTCGCTCATACCACTTTCGGCAAGTCGGTGGCGGCGGCGGCCGAGTTGTTCGAGCGCTCCACCCGTCGTTACAGCCAGCCCGAATGGAACATCCCGTCGACCATGGTCGGCGGCGAGCGGGTGCCGGTACAGGTCACGTCGGTATGGGAGCGTGCGTTTTGTCGTCTCCTCCATTTCGGGCGCGCCTTCGAGCGCGCGCCCAGCCGTCCGCAACCGAAGCTGCTGATCGTCGCCCCGATGTCCGGCCATTATGCAACGCTGTTGCGCGGCACCGTCGAGGCTTTCCTGCCCAGTCATGACGTCTACATCACGGAATGGCAGGACGCCCGTACCGTTCCGCTGTCGGAAGGACGTTTCGACCTCGACGATTACATCGATTATCTCATCTCGATCCTGCATTTCATGGGCGGCGACACCCACGTGGTCGGAGTCTGCCAGCCGTCAGTCCCGGTCATTGCGGCGGTGGCGATCATGGAAGCGGCCAATGATCCCTACATACCGAATTCGATGGTGCTGATGGGCGGGCCGATCGACACCCGCGTCAATCCCACGGCGGTGAACCGGCTGGCCGAGCAGCGCGGTGTGGACTGGTTCCGCCGCAACGTGATCACCAAGGTGCCGTTCCCGCACGCCGGGGTGATGCGCGACGTCTATCCGGGATTCCTGCAGCTCAATGGCTTTATGAGCATGAATCTGGACCGTCACATCCAGGCGCACCAGAACCTGTTCAAACACCTGGTGCAGGGCGATGGCGATTCAGCGCAGAAGCACCGCGAGTTCTATGACGAATACCTTGCGGTGATGGACCTTGCCGCAGAGTTCTATCTGCAGACGGTCGATACCGTCTTCGTGCGGCACGCGCTGCCCAAGGGCGAGATGACCCACCGCGGTCAGCGGGTCGATCCCGCGGCCATCCGCCGCGTCGCATTGCTCACGGTTGAAGGCGAGCACGACGATATCTCCGGTGTCGGCCAGACCGAGGCGGCGCATCGTTTGTGTCCCAACATCCCCGATGAGCGCAAGGCGCATTGGCTGCAGCCGGGCGTCGGTCACTACGGCGTGTTCAACGGTTCCCGCTTTCGGGCTGAGATCGCGCCGCGCATTGCCGACTTCGTGATGTCCAACCGCGCTCCCGTCGTCGAACGGCCGCGCGCATCGGCGCGAGCCGCTGAAGCGGCGCCCCAGCGGCCCGATAACCTGGTCGAGTTCCGGCGCAGCATACGGGACTGAGAGCGCTTCCTGCCGAAAAAAAGAGTGGCTTTTCATGCACGCGGTGAACCGCGTGACTGGGGGGGGCAGGCTATCACTGGCCCGCATGATCCCGATGCGAGCCGGTTTCCACTTCGGCCGATCATGCGCTAATGATCGTCGGCTGATTCGGCCCGGTTGGAAGCCATGCTGCGCGCGCTGTTTTCCCGTTCGCCGTCCGCTGTCTCCGAGTTCGAGATCCAATTCGACGGCGCGAGCTACCGCGTCGGCGTGAAGCGCCACCGGCAGGCCCGGCGCTACACGCTGCGCATCCATGCGGCCAAGCGCGAGGCGCTGCTCACCATGCCGCCGCGCGGGAGTCTGAAGGAAGCGAAGGCCTTCGCCGAGAAGAACGGCGCGTGGATTGCGGCTCGGCTGAAGCGCTTGCCTGACGTCGCGCCCTTCGCGGACGGTGTCATTCTCCCGCTGCGTGGCGTTCCGCACCGTATCGTCTCACGGCGCGACGTCCGCGGAACCGTATGGATCGAGCCGGCCGATTCTGGGTCGCTGCTCTGCGTTGCAGGCGATGCACCGCACATCTCGCGGCGCGTCTCGGATTTCCTCAAGCGTCAGGCCAAGCGCGATCTCGAAGAGGCGAGTCGGCGGCATGCGGCTGCGCTTGGCGTGTCGATCGCGCGTATCACCGTGCGCGATACGACGAGCCGCTGGGGCTCATGCTCGAGCACGGGGCACCTGTCGTTTTCCTGGCGGCTCATTCTGGCTCCGCCGTTCGTGCTCGACTATCTCGCCGCCCACGAAGTGACGCATCTCGTCGAGATGAATCACTCGCACCGCTTCTGGCGGACGCTGCGCGGAATTTGTCCGGATACGGATCGTGCCAAGAGCTGGATCAACCGGCATGGCGCAGATCTGCATCGGTACGGCTGAACCCGCAAGAAAAGGATGCGGCTTCGCGATGAGTTCACCTGCCTTGCGCCCGGGTGGTTTTGGCCTGACCGCGCTGCTGGCATTCCTGACCAGCTTCGGCCCGCTGTCGGTCGATCTCTTTCTGCCGTCCATGCCGGCGATCGGACGCGCCTTCGACGCCCCGGAATCGCAGGTGCAGCTCACCATCTCGCTCTACCTCGTCGGCTATGCGATCGGCCAGCTCCTCTATGGTCCGCTGTCGGATCGCTTCGGCCGCAAGCCCGTCGTGCTCACCGCCCTTGCGATCTTCTGCCTTGGTAGTCTCGGGGCGGCGCTCGCGCACGGCCTGGAGTGGCTCATTCTCGGCCGAATTGGGCAGGCACTCGGTGCCTCGGGCGCCATGATCGTGACGCGCGCGGTGGTCCGCGACTTCTACGAGGGAGCACACGCCGGCCGGCAGCTCTCGGTCATGGGCATGATGATGGGTTTGGTGCCAATCGTGGCGCCAATCATCGGCGGGCTACTGCTCGTCAGCGCAGGCTGGCGCGCCGGTTTCGCGTTCCAATTCGCGGTCGGCGCGCTCGCTCTGCTGCTCGTGTGGCGCTATCTCGCGGAAACCCATCGCCCATCGTCGACATCGATCGCCGCCATTGCGGCAAGCTATCGCACGGTGGCGATGCACCCGGTGTTTCTCGCCAATATGATCGTCGGCTGTTTTGCCTATTCCGGGCTGTTTGCCTGGATTGCGGGATCGCCATTCGTGTTGCAGGGCCTGATCGGGCTCACTCCGCTGCAATTCTCGCTTTGTTACGCCGTCTCCTGCGCGGGTTTCATGACAGGCGGCGCAATCGCGACGCGCCTCGTGTTGCAGTTCGGATTGGACAGGACCGCGGGGCTGGGCGTCCTTGCGCTGGCGCTCGCGGGCACCGCCGCCGCCGTGAGCGTCGCCGTCGGCGTAGCGCTCCCGATCACCTTGACGGCATCGATGGCGCTGTTCCTCTGCGGCATGGGTATGGCGCTGCCGCAGGTCACCGCCGGGGCACTCACGCCGTTTCCGCATCACGCCGGAACAGCGTCTTCGCTGGTCGGCTTCGCGCAGCAGTGTTCGGGCGCCATCATGGGCATCGCTGTCGGGAACACCCTCGGCACGTCGGCGTGGCCGATGGTTGCCGGCGTGGCGGTGGCTGGGATTGCTTCGCTCGTGCTGTGGGCGGCGACCCGAGTGCAGCGGACGCGCCCGGCCAAGCCCGCCGCTACTGCGTGACCCCGCCTAGCGACGGCTGAACAGGTTGTCGATGAACCAGCCGTCGAGCCCGCGGCGCTCGCCGGGTTGCGCCCGCGCAGGCTCGACGGCTGCGGCGGGGCGGGCAGGGATGACATTGGGCCCACGCGGTGCACCGGCGGGGACCGGCAGGTTTGCCACCGGCAAGGCCTGATGCGCGGCTTTCATGAAGCGACTCCAGATTTCCACCGGCAGGCCGCTGCCAGTGGCCTTCTTCGTGGGCGAAGAGTCGTCGTTTCCCAGCCAAACGCCGGTCACGAGATGGCCGGTGTAACCGATGAACCAGGCATCACGAAAATCCTGGCTGGTACCGGTCTTGCCCGCGGCTTGCCAGCCCGGCAGGTCCGCGCGGCGTGCGGTGCCCGTGATCAGGGTCTCGCGCAGCATGCGGTTCATCATCGCAACATACTGCGGCTCGATCACCCGCCCGAGGCTCACGTCCGAGCGGGTGTAAAGGCCCTTTCCATCGGTCGTCTTCACCCGTTCGATGACGTGGGGGACGATGGCGAGGCCACCGTTGGCGAACGGGGCGTAAGCGGAGACGAGTTCGAGCGGCGTGACTTCGGACGTGCCGAGAGCGATCGACGCGTTTGGCTCGAGCTTCGAGGCGATGCCGAGCCGGTAAGCGGTGCGCGTGACGGCCGTCGGCCCGAACTCCAGGGTCAGCCGCACTGACACCGTGTTGAGCGACATCGCGAGCGCTTGCGTGAGCGTGACCGGGCCGAAATATTCGCGCGTGTAGTTCTCCGGGCGCCAGCCTTTCACCACGATCGGCTTGTCCTCGCGGATGGTATCTGGCGTGAGGCCGCGCTCGATCGCTGTAAGGAACACGAACGGCTTGAACGCCGAACCAGGCTGTCGCCTGGCGGCTACCGCGCGGTTGAACTGGCTCTCGGCGTAGTTCTTGCCTCCGATCAGCGCGCGCAAGGCTCCCTCGGGCGTCATGGCGACGAGCGCTGCCTGCTCAACGTTGTATTTGGCGCCTTTCTGCGTGAGCTCGTCGACGAGCGCTTTCTCAGCCGCCGCTTGCAGGCCTGCATCGAGCGTCGTTTCGACGACCACGTCGTCGTCCACGCGTCCGACCAGTTCGTTGAGCGCATCCATGACGAAATCGGCGGCGTAGTTCACCGCGCCGCCGGCGCTCTGTTTGGCGATGACGGGCGGGTGCGTGAGCGCGAGCCTGACGTCGCTCTCCTTGGCGAGCTTGGCGTCAGCCATCGCCGACAGCACGACCTGCGCTCGTTTTTCGGCGCCGGCAAAGTTGTGTGTCGGGGCGAGCCGCGACGGTGATTTCACGATGCCCGCCAGCATCGCGGCCTCGGCGAGAGTTATACGCCGAGCGGATTTGCCGAAATAGCGTTGCGAGGCGCCTTCGACCCCGTAGGCGCCGGCGCCGAAATATACTCGATTGAGGTAGAGCTCGAGAATCTGGTCCTTGCTGAACTTGTGCTCGATCCAAAGCGCAAGCACGACTTCCTGCAGCTTGCGGCTGAGGGTGCGCTCCTGGGTGAGGAACAGGTTCTTAGCCAGCTGTTGCGTGATCGTTGATCCGCCCTGCGCTACGCCGCGGCGCATCAGATTGGCGAAGACCGCGCGTGCAAGTCCGATCGGGTCGACGCCATAGTGATTGTAGAAGCGGCGGTCTTCGATTGCCAGGAAGGCCTTTGGAACGTGCGGCGGCAGTTCCGCAAGCGGAACCGCGGCGCCGCCCATGTCGCCGCGGGTGGCGAGTGGGCGGCCGTCGGACGCGACAATGTGAATCGTCGGGGGGCGCTTGGGAATTTCCAAGGATTGCAGCGGCGGCAAATGCATGCCGACCCACACCAACGTGCCGGCGCCGCCGAGGACCAGCCAGAGCGCCAGCACGAGCCCCCAATATGCCAACCGGCCGAATGCGAACCGGCCTTTGCCCTTCGCCTTTCTCTTGCGTTTCGGCTTGGTTTTGCCGCGCCTCTTGCTGGCGGCTTTGCCGGACTTGGAGCGTGCGGGTTTGGCTGCGCCCTGGTCCTGCGAATCGTCTGCCGCCGGCTCGGCGGTCGGGCCGTCGTCATCCTCCGGCGGAGGCTCACGCCGCCCCTTGGCAGATGATCGTGCCAATTGGTTCCCCTGCCATCCCCTGCGGCTATCAGCGAAACCTAGAACGGTGCGTTTAAGAGGGCGTTAAACGGGGTTGTGGGTTGGCGTCTGCGGAATCCGAATTCGGCTTCCGCACCCCTGGCGGCACGTCATAATGCCGTTGCCGGGATTCTCCGGCCGATCCTTTTGCGAGGCACCATGCGCAAGCTCACCGTCGTTCTGGCCATCGTGTTGGCCGCATCCGTATCCGTGGCCGAAGCGGCCGGCAAGAAGAAAGCTGCAGAGCCTGTCGATCTCAATGCCAACGGCAAGAAGCTCGTGATGGACGGCCTGCCGCTGATCATGCCGTCTGCGGTCATGTATTACATGCTCTATCAGAAGCAACTTGAAGCCCAGAAGGCGGAGCAGGCCAAGGTCGTCAAGGTGTCAGCGCGTAAGAAGAAAAAGCACTGAGCCGGCCATCAACGCGGGGCGCGGCGGCGAACCGCACGCCGCGCCTAAGCATGACCTGAGAAATCAAGAGACGATGCTGCTCTAGGCGCTGCGCTTAGCGGGCTGTGCGTCCGTCGTCGTGAACAGTTGCAGCAATGCACGCTTGATCGCCGCCTGGCGTGTCGGTGACGAGATTTTCGCTCCAACGAGATCGGTTACGTAGAACACGTCGACGGCGCGTTCTCCAAAGGTCGCGACGTGCGCCGATGCGATGTTCAGGTTGAGCTTCGACATCGTCGTCGTCAGTTCGTAAAGCAGCCCGGGCCGGTCAAGGCCGTTGATTTCAACGACGGTATAGACGTTCGACCACTGATTGTTGATCGAGATCTCCGGCTCGATGGCGAAAGCCTTCGAACTGCTCTTGCCCGCGCGCCGCGCAACCAGCTCCGGCAGCTTGAGTTCGCCGGTGAGCGCCTTCTCGATTGCGTCAGCGATGCGCAGCGCGCGCCGATTCTCATCCTCGTCGAAATCGAACTCGCGCGAGACCGCGATGGTGTCGAGCGCAAGGCCGTCGGTGGTCGTGTAGATCTGTGCGTCGACGATGTTGGCGCCCGCCATGGCGCAGGCGCCGGCGATCACCGACAGCAGCCAAGGGTGGTCAGGCGTGAGCACAGTGAGGACCGTCACCCCACGCGCGGCATCAAGGCTGACGGTGGTCGCAAGCGATTTGCCGGCGGCTTCGGCCGAGCGTACGAAGCGCGCATGGGCCACTTTCGCAGGCAGGTCGACCTTGAGCCAGTAGGCCGGATAGTGCCGGGCGATGTAGCGTTCGATCTCCTCGCCCGGCCAGTCGGCGAGTTCGGCCCGCAGTTCCGCCTGTGCGAGAGCGACGCGCTGTGCACGATTGACTTCGGAGAATCCGCCGGTGAGCACCGGTTCGGTCTCGTAGTAGAGGGCGCGGAGGAGTTGAGCTTTCCAGCCGTTCCACACACCGGGGCCGACTGCTCGAATGTCGGCGGTGGTGAGGATCGTCAGCAGCTTCATGCGCTCGAGCGACTGCACGACGCCCACGAAATTCTCGATCGTCTTGCGATCGGACAGGTCGCGTGACTGTGCGACGCTCGACATGACGAGGTGATTCTCGATCAGCCAGACCACAGTGTCGGTTTCCGCCGGCGAGAGTCCGAAGCGGGGGCCTAGCCGCCGCGCGATGCGCGCACCGGCAACCGAATGGTCCTCGATGCGGCCCTTGGCCACGTCGTGCAGGAACAGCGCGACGTAAAGGATATCGCGGTGGCTCGGGTGGATGGTGCGGAATAGTTCGTTGGCAAGGCCGTAGTCCGGGTTCTTTCCGGATTCGATCTCGGAAAGCACGCCGATGCAGCGCAGCAGGTGCTCGTCGACAGTGTAGTGATGATACATATTGAACTGCATCATCGACACTACGCGGCCGAAATCGGGAACGAAACGTCCGAGGACGCCGACCTCGTTCATCCGCCGCAGCACGACCTCGGCATCGTCCTTGGCGGTGAGGATTTCCATGAACAGCTTGTTGGCTTCGGCGTCCTCCCGCACGTCCTTGTCGATCAGCTTCAACGCTCGCGTGGCGGCGCGCATCGCATCCGGATGGAAGGCGAGCTTGTGCTTGAGGGCAACGTGGAAGATTCGGATGAGGTTGACGGGATCGCGCTCGAAGGCATCCTCGGAAGCGATATTGATGCGGCTGTTCTCGATGATGAAGCGGGTGCCGGCAATCGGAGCGCGGCGACGGCGCGGGCGCAGCCGCAGCTTCTCCACCATGCGGTTGAGCACCGGCGCGCCGATCGCCTCACGGCTCTCCAGTCCTGCGCACAGGATCGCCGTCAGATCGCCGACGTCCTTGGCGATCAGGAAGTAGTGCTTCATGAAGCGCTCGACTTCCTTCAAGCCGGGATGGCTCGTGTACCCGAGCCGCACGGCGATGTCGCGCTGGATGTCGAAGGACAGGCGCTCCTCGGCGCGCCCGGTGAGGAAGTGCATGTGGCAGCGCACCGCCCACAGGAAATCTTCGCAGCGGCGGAACAACTGAAATTCCGAGCGGTCGAACACGCCGTGCTCGATCAGTTCCTCGGGCTCGCGCACGCGGTAGACGTACTTCGCGATCCAGAACAGCGTGTGCAGGTCTCGCAGGCCGCCCTTGCCATCCTTGACGTTGGGCTCGACGAGATAACGCGACATGCCAGCACGGCGGTGGCGCTCGTCGCGCTCCGCGAGCTTGGCCGTCACGAACTCGCGCGCTGTGCCTTGCGCGACCTGCTTGTCGAAGCGGGTGACAAGTTCGTCAAATAGCGCCTGATCACCGAGCAGGAAGCGGGCCTCGAGAATTGCCGTGCGGATCGTCATGTCCGCCTTGGCCTGCCGGATACACTCGTCGACCGAACGCGTCGCGTGTCCGACTTTGAGGCCGAGGTCCCACAGGCAATAGAGGATCATCTCCGCAACGGACTCTCCCCAAGCGGTCTGCTTGTAAGGGAGCACGAACAGGAGATCGATGTCCGAGCCGGGAGCCATCAGGCCACGGCCATAGCCTCCGGTTGCCACGATCGCCATGCGCTCGGCTTCGGACGGGTTGTCGGACGTGTAGAGATACTTGCGTGCAAACTCGAACAGCAGGCGGATGATCTCGTCCTGCAGGTGGCAGAGTCGCTCGGCGCAGTGGCGGCCACGGCGATCCTTGAGCAGCAGTTCCTCGGCGACCCTGCGCCCTTCCGTGAGCGCCACTTTCAGCCGCTGGGCGACGGCCGTGCGCATCTCTCCCTCCCGGCCGGCATAGGATTGGGCGATGCCCGCGAGATCGGCGGTGACGGCGTCAAAATCGACGAGGTCGCTCGCCGTCTTCGTGGACTGAGTGGAGGTGAGCATGGCCCTGGGATAGCGGAGCGCGCAGGCGCTGTCATCGCGCCCGAGCGGGGCGCGCGGAAATATGAGCGATGGCAAACATTGCATCGTGGTGGCGACGATACGGGAAAATTTATCCCTTGCGGAGCCGAATACTAATTATCTCATTCTAATTGACCGTAAAAAAGGTCACCTCTATAGAATAAAACCAGCGCCGATTTGAGCATCGCAGCTTGCGGGCGCTTAACAAATGCAGCTAAAGCGCGGGGCTTGCCCCCGTCGCCGCGCTGACGGCGGGCCGAAAATCCCGCCTCCATCAACCGGCCGGTGTCCGCAACTGGGAATGCGGTCCAGCCACTCCATGGAGGTCATCATGACCCGTGTTTCCCGACGCACTGTGTTCGCCCTTGCCGTCTTGTCGCTGGCCGTGCCGGGCATTGCCCTCGCAGATCCCGCCAAGGAAGTTCGGATCGATTGGGCCACCTACAATCCAGTCTCGATGCTGCTCAAGCAGAAGGGCTTCCTGGAAAAGGAATTCGCCAAGGACGGAATCAAGGTCACCTGGGTGAAGACCGTCAGCTCGGCGAATGCGCTGCAGTTCCTCAGCGCCGGCTCGATCGACTTCGGATCGACCGCGGGTTCGGCCGCGCTGGTCGGCAAGATCAACGGCAATCCCATCAAGTCGATCTACGTCTATTCGCGTCCCGAATGGACTGCGCTGGTCACCGGCAAGGACAGCAAGATCAACACCCTGGCCGACCTCAAGGGCAAGCGCGTCGCCATGGTGCGCGGCACCGATCCGCACATCTTCCTGGTGCGCGCGTTGCTGTCCGCTGGTCTCACCGACAAGGACATCCAGCCTGTGCTCGTGCAGCAGCACGCCGATGGCGGCACTGCATTGCTGCGCGGTGACGTCGACGCCTGGGCCGGCCTCGACCCCATGATGGCGCAGCACGAGATCAAGGATGGCGCCAAGTTGTTCTACCGCAAGCCCGAGGCCAACACCTGGGGCATCCTCAATTCGCGCGAGGAGTTCCTCAAGGATAACCCGGCGATCACGCGGCGCGTCCTCGCCGCCTATGAGGAGGCGCGCAAGTACTCGCTCGCTCACTATGACGAGCTCAAGAAAATCTTCATCGGCGTGACCAATCTGGATGGAGCGGTGGTCGACAAGCAGCTCAAGGAGCGCACTGACCTGACGCACAATCGTATCGGTCCGGCGCAGCGTGACTCGATCCTGGAAGCGGGGCTCGCGTTGCAGAAGGCTGGCGTCATCAAATCCGGCATCGACGTCAAGAAGGCGCTCGATGATCTCGTCGCCGACGAATACGTGCCGGTGACGAACTGACGCGTGGACCGGTCGAGATTGAGTGGGCGGAGCGGTTGCTCTGCGAACTATCCGCCCGCTTCATCCCCTTGGAGCAACGACTTGCCTTTGACGAGCCGGTTATGTCTCTTGCTGCGATGAGCACGGTCGCGCAATCTGAAGCCGCCTCCGCTGTGCCGCGCCGGCGCAACCGCGCGCGGCTGGCGCGTCCATTCCTCGGGCTGATCTTTCCAGTCGGGCTCGCGGTCTTCTGGGAGATCGCCGTGCGGGCCGGCCTGTCCAATGGCCGCCTGGTGCCGCCCCCGTCGGTCATCTTCGATACGTTCGTCGAGCTCGCGCGCAGCGGGGACTTGCAGCTTCATGCCGCCGCCACGATCTGGCGCGTGGCCGCCGGCTTCGTTTGCGGCGTCGCCGCCGGCACGATTCTTGGAGCGCTTGCCGGCTACTCGGCGCTTTTGCACCGTCTCGTAGACCCGACCTTGCAGGCGCTGCGCTCGATCCCGTCGATCGCATGGGTGCCGTTGTTCATCCTCTGGTTCGGAATATTCGAGGCGTCGAAGATCATCCTGATCGCGGTCGGCGTATTCTTTCCTGTCTATCTCGGGGTGATGGGCGCGGTGGCGTCTGTGGATCGTAAGATCGTCGAGGTCGGCCGTGTGTTCCGCCTGTCCGGCTTCGACATGATCAAGCGCATCCTGCTGCCGGCCGTGCTGCCGGCTTACGTGCTCTCGCTGCGCGCCGGCCTCGGCCTCGGGTGGATGTTCGTCGTCGCGGCGGAGTTTCTCGGCGCCTCCACCGGGCTCGGCTTCCTGCTCATCGACGGGCAGCAGCTCGGCAAGCCGGCGCAGATCGTCGCGGCCATCGTCGCGTTCGCCATTCTTGGCAAGCTTACCGACTGGCTGATCGTCATCGCCACTAATCCGCTGCTGCGTTGGCAGGATTCGTTCGGCGCGCGTCACGGGAGCGCCTGATGCTCGCGCTCGAACGGGTCGGCAAGACCTATCCCAACGACGTGCGCGCTCTCGACGCGGTTACACTCAACGTCGCCCTCGGCGAGATCGTCGCGGTGGTCGGCGGGTCGGGCTGCGGCAAGTCGACGATGCTGCGCGCGATCAGCGGCCTCGACACGCCGACCGAAGGCACCGTGAGCCTCGACGGCGAGCCGATCCGTGCGCCGCACGAGAAGATCGGCATGATCTTCCAGGAGCCGCGCCTGCTGCCCTGGCTCAGCGTGGCCGACAACGTCGGCTTCGGCCTCGCCGGCTGCCCGAAGGTCGAGCGCCGTCGCCGCGTCGGCGAGGCGATCGAGCGCGTCGGCCTCGCCGAAAAGGCGGACGTGTGGCCGCGCGAGCTCTCGGGTGGTCAGGCGCAGCGCGTCGCGATCGCGCGGGCGCTGGTCACGCGGCCGGAGGTATTGCTGCTCGACGAGCCCTTTTCCGCGCTCGACGCCTTCACCCGCGTCGACTTGCAGGACCACCTGCTCGACCTGTGGGCCGACACCAAGCCGACGTTGATTGTCGTCACCCACGACGTCGAGGAGGCGATCGTGCTTGCTGACCGCATCGTCGTGATGCGGCCGCAGCCGGGCCGCGTGCAGGAGGACATCGTCACCAACCTGCCGCGCCCGCGTGATCGCCGCTCCGCCGCGTTCGACTTCGCCAAGCGCCGCGTCATGGCCGCGCTCGATCGCTCGCTCGAGCGGCGCCCGGCGGTCAGGGCGCCTGCCGCAGATGGTTCGTCCGACAGCACATCGCACTGGTGGTGAAAGCGCTCCCGTAAAGCTATGTTGCCTGCTCATCGCGGGGTACGCCATGATCAGCTTCGACCTTTGCCAATGCGGCGCACCGCTGCAGCGCATGGAGCGGCCGACCCCTGCGCCGGTCGGCGGGGAGGTGCTGCTCAAGGTGCTGGCCAGCGGCGTCTGCCACAGCGATCTGCACATCTGTGACGGCCACTACGACATGGGGGGCGGCAAGCGCATCGAACTGCTGGCGCGCGGTCTGCTCACGCTGCCGCTGACGCTCGGTCACGAGATCGTTGGCGAGGTGGTGGCGGTGGGCCCCGAGGCGGGCGGCGTTGCGGTCGGCGACCGGCGGCTGGTGTTCCCATGGATCGGTTGCGGTACCTGCGCGGTCTGCGCTGGCGGCGAGGAGCAGATGTGCTCCAACCCGCGCTTCCTCGGTGTCTTCGCCAACGGCGGCTACGGCGACCATGTGCTGGTCCCGCATGCACGCTACCTGCTCGGCATCGGCGGTCTGTCGCCCGAGCGCGTGGCACCGTTGGCGTGCTCGGGCGTTACGACCTTTGGTGCGCTGAAGAAGCTTGGGTCCTCGCTGCAGCGAGATCCGCTTGTCATCATCGGGGCGGGCGGGCTCGGACTGATGTGCCTCGCCTTGGCAAAGGCCATGGGCAGTCCCGGCGTGATAGTGGTCGATGTCGATCAGCGCAAGCGCGAGGCGGCGCTCGAGGCCGGCGCGCTGGCGGCGGTCGACGGCAGCGCCAAGGACGCGGCAAAGCAGATCGCGAAGCTCGCCGGCGGCGGCGCCCGCTCGGCGCTCGATCTCGCCGGCTCGTCCGCCTCGGCGCGTGTTGGCATCGACTGCCTGGCCAAGGGTGGGAGGTTGGTGGTGGTGGGCCTGTTCGGCGGCGAGGTGACGATCTCGACGCCGCTGTTTCCGCTCAAGTCGATCATCATCCAGGGATCCTATGTCGGCAGTCTCGACGAGATGGAGGAGTTGCTCGACCTGGTCCGCCGTACCGGTCTGCCCACGCTCCCGATCGCGACGCGCCCGCTGGATCAGGCCGATGCGGCGCTCAACGACCTGCGTGCCGGCAAGGTCGTCGGCCGCGTGGTGCTGACGCCGTCGTGAATTCAGCTGAACCCGATGGCGTGCTAGATGCGGCGGCGCGCGCCCCTCTGGTCCGCCCCGAAGCCAATTCATGATGTTCAAAACAGGAGTGTTGCAATGGATGCCGCCGAACTGCGCGCGATGCAGGCGCCGATCAAGGACCGCTACAAGAATGACCCCAAGGCCGCCTTCATTACCTTGCGCGCGAAAGGCGCGATCGACGAAGCGCACATTTCCTGCAAGGTCGAGACCGGGCGGGCGCTCGCGGTGGCGGGTCTGCATCCGGCCACCGGTGGATCGGGCATGGAGCTGTGCTCGGGCGACATGCTGCTGGAGGCGCTGGTTGCCTGCGCGGGCGTGACGCTCAAGGCTGTCGCCACGGCGCTCGACATCAAGCTCAAGGCCGGCCACGTCTCGGCGGAGGGTGACCTCGATTTCCGCGGTACGCTCGGAGTCGCCAAGGATGCGCCGGTCGGCTTCGCGCAGATACGGCTGACGTTCGACGTTGACACTGACGAGCCGCAGGAAAAGCTCGACCAGCTGCTCAAGCTCACTGAGCGCTACTGCGTCGTCTATCAGACCATCAAGAGCGGCCCGCCGGTCGAGGTGCGGATGCAGCGGGTGTGAACGCGCCGCCCTAGGGCTGTTCGTCAATCTTTCAACTTCGCCTTCAACGCATAAAGCGCCTCAAGCGCGTCACGCGGCGACATCTCGTCGGGATTGAGCGCGGCGAGGGCAGTGAGCGCTGCATGAGCGGGCTCATCCTTGAGGCCGGGCGAGGGCTCGCGCGCCGCGGCCGCGAACAGCGGCAGGTCGTCGATCAGGCGCCGTGCGTGCGAGGTGCGGTCCTCGGCCTCCAGCTCCGCCAGGATCAGCTTGGCCCGCTCGATCACGGACGTGGGCAGGCCTGCGAGCTTGGCGACCTGGATGCCGTAGGAGCGGTCGGCTGCGCCCGGCACCACCTCGTGAAGGAACACGACGTCGCCCTGCCACTCCTTCACCCGCACGGTGACATTGGTGAGCCGGTTGAGCCGCGCCGCGAGCGCGGTGAGCTCGTGAAAGTGGGTGGCGAACAGCGCGCGGCAGCGGTTGCTCTCGTGCAGGTGCTCGATGGCGGCCCAGGCGATCGAGAGGCCGTCGAAGGTCGCGGTGCCGCGCCCGATCTCGTCGAGGATGACGAGCGAGCGCTCGCCTGCCTGATTGAGGATGGCCGCGGTCTCGACCATCTCCACCATGAAGGTCGAGCGCCCGCGCGCGAGGTCGTCGGCCGCGCCGACGCGCGAGAACAGACGGTCGACGATGCCGATCTTCGCACTCGCCGCCGGCACGAAGCTGCCCATCTGCGCCAGCACGGAGACAAGCGCGTTCTGGCGCAGGTAGGTCGACTTGCCTCCCATGTTCGGGCCTGTGACGAGATAGATGCGGCCCGCGTTCGCGCCCTCGGGCGGCGACAGCGTGCAGTCGTTGGCGATGAAGGGCGCGCTCAGTGCCTGCTCGACCACGGGATGGCGGCCGCCGACGACTTCGAAATCGCGGCTGCCGTCCACGTCCGGACGCACGTAACTGCGCTCGATCGCGAGGGTCGCGAGACCGGTAGCGACGTCGATCGTAGCAAGCGCGTGGGCTGCGGCCTTGATGTCGTCTGCACGCGCGGCGATGCCGGCGGTGAGGCGCTCGAAAATGTCGAGCTCCAGTCCGAGCGCGCGATCGGCGGCGCTGGCGATCTTCGATTCGAGCTCGCCCAGCTCGGCCGAGGTGAAGCGCACCTGGCCGGCCAGCGTCTGGCGATGAATGAAAGTCGCATTCCAGGGAGCACCCAACAGTTTGTCGCCATGCTGGGCGGTGACCTCGACGAAATAGCCGAGCACGTTGTTGTGGCGGATCTTCAGCCCGCGCACCTGGGTCTCGTCGGCGTAGCGCGCCTGCAGCGCGGCGATGACGCGGCGCGACTCGTCGCGTAGCGCGCGCGCCTCATCGAGGTCACGGTCGTAGCCGGTGCGCACGAAACCGCCGTCGCGCCTGAATGCCGGCAGTTCGTCGGCGAGCGCCGCGGCGAGCTCCCGGGTGAGGGCGGCGTCGGGGCGCTGCAGGTCCGCGATCGCGGCTGCAATCTCGACGGGCGCGGATGCGGTCGCCGCCAGCCGCTGCGCAAGCGCGCGCGCCGCCGTCAGGCCGTCGCGGACGGAGGCAAGGTCGCGCGGTCCGCCGCGGCCGAGGACCAGCCGCGCCAGAGCGCGCGCAATATCCGGCACTGCCGCGAGCCGCGCGCGGGCATCGGCCCGCAGCCCCGCGTCGACAACCAAAGCCGCGACAGCATCGAGGCGATCGTTGATGGCTGCCGGATCGGTGAGCGGCGCCGCGAGCCGCTGCGCCAGCAGGCGATGGCCGGCCGCGGTTGAGGTACGGTCGATGGCGCTGAGCACGGACCCGCTTGGATCGCCGCCAAGCGTGCGCATCAGCTCGAGGTTCGCGCGGGTGGCCGCGTCGATCGCCATGGCCGCGCCCTGCGGCTCGCGCTGGGGGGGCGACAGCGGCGGCCGCCGGCCGAGTTGCGTGCGCTCGACATAAGTGACGCAGGCGGCCGCGGCTGTCAGCTCCAGGCGCGACAGCGGCCCGAAGGCGTCCGTGGTCGCCACCGCGAAATAGTCTGCCAGCCGCCGCTCGGCGCTGGCGCCGTCGAACACGTCGCGCGCCAGCGGAGTCACCGCAGGCAACGTGCGCAGCAACGGCGCCACCTCGGCGTCGCCGTAGAGCGCATCCGACACGATGATCTCGCCCGGCTCGATGCGGGCAATCTCGGCGGCGAGGTTTACGCCGTCGCATTCGCTGATGCGGAACTCGCCGGTGGAAATGTCGAGCGCCGCAAGCCCGAAATGCCCCGATGGGTCGGAGGAAGATGTGCGTGCCCGCGCAACCGCCAGCAGGTAGTTGTTGCGCCGTGCATCGAGCAGGCTGTCTTCGGTGAGCGTGCCCGGCGTCACCAGCCGCACGACGTCCCGCCGCACGACGCTCTTAGCCCCGCGCTTCTTGGCCTCGGCGGGGTCTTCCATCTGCTCGCATACCGCCACGCGATGGCCGAGCGCGATCAGCCTGTGCAGGTAGTCGTCGGCACGCTCGATTGGCACGCCGCACATCGGGATATCGCGACCCAGGTGCTTGCCGCGCTTGGTGAGCACGATGTTGAGGGCACGGCTCGCGACCTCCGCATCCTCGAAGAACAGCTCGTAGAAATCCCCCATCCGATAGAACAGCAGGCAGTCCGGATGGGCCGCCTTGATCTCGATGTACTGCTCCATCATCGGCGTGACGCGTCCCGTCTCGGGCGGGGCGTCGTTCGGCGGCGAAGGGTGGGGGGCATCCATCGGCGGACGCTAGCAGATCACCCGTGCGCTTTCATCGGGCGCGGCGGGAGGATTGAAGGTCTGTTGAAATCGACGGGCGCGGGCCGGCGCCGCGTTCGCGCGCTGCAGGTCGCAGGCCGACCCGCCAGGGCCGGCACCGGCGCCCGCGTCGCATCACTTCACGAGCTTTTGGCCGACGAGCCGCTCGAAGTTGCGGAAGTAGATGTCGTCGCGCTTGTCCTTCGGCATGTCGAGGGAGTCGAGGATCTTGATCGTCTCGCGGATATAGCCGGGGCCTTTCTCCGGATCGAACGGGCAGTCCGAGGCGAAGATGATCTTGTCGTGCGGGTAGAACTCGAGCCCGCACAACATGGCGCCGCGCCCGCCGAAGGTGGCGGTGTCGACCCACGGGACTTCCTTGAAGTAGTCGAACGGGCGCCGCTTCAGGCTCTTCCTGAGCGCGACGTAGTCTTCGTCGGACGTGCGCGCGCCGAGCTGGTCCATGCCTGGACCGACACGGCCTTCCAGCATCGGGATGATTCCGCCGAAGTGGTGCAGGATGATCTTCAGGTTGCTGTACTTGTCGAGCGTTTTGGAGAAGGCCAGCCGTGCGACCGCCGCGGCGGTCTCATAGGGCCAGCCGAAGGTCCACCACATCTCATAGAGCGACTTCGGCTCGTCCATGTAGTCGTGATGCTCGGCGCTGCGCGCCGGATGGATCCAGATCGGCTTCCCGAGCCTGTCCATGGCGGCGAAGAACTGCTCGTACTCGGGCCGGTCGAGCGGCTTGCCGTTGACGTTGGTGTAGATCTGCACGCCCAACGCACCGTTCTTGATGGCGCGCTCGACCTCCTTCACGCTCGCATCGGGTGCGGCAAGCGAAGCCTGCGCCACCCAGCCCGGGAAGCGGTCGTGCTCCTTAACGCAGAGCTCAGCGAAGCCGTCGTTGATCAGAGCCAGCAGTTCCGCGATCTGATCGGGCTTGGCGAAATGCTCCAGCGGAGGCATCGGATACGACAGGATCTGCGCATAGTCCGGGAACGAATCGACCACCTTCTTGCGCACGTCGAGGTCGTAGATCGCGGGGATACCGCGCATGCGCTTGCCGATGTCCTTGTGGTCGCCGGCAATCTCGTTCATGCGCTCGAGAAACTTGTGCGGGATGTAGTGCGTATACGCATCGAGACGCATGGGTCCCCTCCGACTATTGGGCTTTTCTGATCGGCAACCTGCCTGCGCAGGGGCCACGGGCGAGCCCGCCCTGTCAAGGCAGAATGCATCCGACTGCGACAGCCATGCAGCGATGGCCTAGCCTATCGATGCGAGCACTGCCCGGGCGGCAGCGTTGCCTATTGCGACAGCTTCGCAACCACGTCGGCCGGTATCGGCTGCGACTTGAACTTCTCGGGATCGTTGGGGTCTTTGCCGACCCAGACCCGCTTCTCGAAGCCTTCGACCGCAAGGAGGCCGTCCTTGAGGATCCTGTGTTCGATGGCGAAGCTCGAGCGGCCGATCTCGCTCACGGTGGTCTGGACCTCAACGTCGTCGCCGAAACGGGTGGGAATATGGAAGCGCCCGCGCGTGTCGAGCATCGGATAGCCCGCGCAATCGTACTTCTTGAGGAAGTCGAACTTCTTCATTCCGAGCGCTTTTTCGAACAGCGTGGTCGTCGAGGTGTCGAAGATCGCGAAGTAGCGCGGATAGAAGACGATTCCCGCAGGGTCGCAGTGCATCCACTCGATGCGGACCATGCGCGAGTTGGAGAACATCCGGTTCCCTCCTGAATATCTGGGACGTTTCAAGACGCGCGATCCGCTCCCTCCCCCGCGCGCGGGGGAGGGATCAGGGCAGATCGCCTCGTCAGCGCGGCGCCATGCGCAGCGCGCCGTCGAGACGGATGGTGTCACCGTTGAGATATCGGTTCTCCACCATGTGCATGACGAGCCCCGCGTATTCGTCCGGGCTGCCGAGCAGCTTCGGGAAAGGCACTGATTCTGCGAGGCTCTTCTGAATGTCCTCACGCAATCCGCCAAGCATCGGCGTATGGAAGATGCCCGGCGCGATGGCGGTGACGCGGATACCGAACTGCGCAAACTCGCGCGCTGCCGGCAGGACCAGGGCGCGGATGCCGCCCTTGGATGCGGAATACGCAGCTTGGCCGATCTGGCCCTCGAACGCGGCGACCGACGCGGTCATCACGATGATCCCGCGCTCGTTGGCGTCGAGCGGCGGCAGCGTCTGCATGTCGGCCGCAGCGAGGCGCATCACGTTGAAGGTGCCGACCAGGTTGACCTTGACGATCTTCTCGAAGTGCGCGAGCGGCATTGGGCCTTCGCGACCGACGATGCGCATGCCGCCGCCGATGCCGGCGCAGTTCACCACGATGCGTGCGGCGCCGTGCTTCTCGCGCGCCTCCTTGAGCGCGGCCATGGTGGAGGCTTCGTCGGAGACGTCACATTTGACGGCGAGGCCGCCGATCTTCTGCGCAACCTCGCGCGCGAGGTCCATGTTGAGATCGAGGATCGTGACCTTGCAGCCGGCGGCTGCCAGCTTCTGCGCGGTGGCCGCGCCGAGACCGGAGGCGCCGCCGGTGACCAGGGCTGCATGTCCTTTGGGATTCATCGCATTCTTTCCATTGTCGTTGGAGTGAAGGATCAGGATTTTCCGGGGAGAACGATCGTGCGCGGCGACGGCGGGTCGGCATAGAGTTCATCCACCAGCGCGGCGCGGTGCTTGAGCACGTTGCGCTGGTTGATCGAGCCCTTGTCCGTCGACTCGCCAAGGTCCATCGACGGCGGCTCGGCCATCAGCATGATGCGTTTGACGCGATTGGACGAGCCGGTGGCCTCTCTTGCGACCTTCGCCAGCCGCGCCTGAAACTCCGCGACGACGCGCGGCGCAGCGAGCACGGCGGCGGCATCGCCGGCGACGCCGCCCGCCAGCTGGCGGCATGCTTCGACATCGGGAAATATCAGGGCGCCGAGGTCGTCGCGGTCGGGGCCGGTGAGCACGACGTCGCGCACGTAGGGCGCGAACGCGTCGATCAGGCGCGCCCGCAGGCGGCCGGTCGAAACCCAGGTGCCGCTCGAGAGCTTGAAGTCTTCGGCGATCCGTCCGTCGAACAGCAGGCCCCGCAGCGGATCGTTCGGATCCTCGAACGCCACCGCATCGCCCAGCCGATAGAAGCCTTCCTCGTCGAACGCCCGGTTGGACAGTTCCGGCTCACGCCAGTAGCCGGGCGTGACGTTGGGGCCGCGCACGCGCAGTTCCAGCTTGCCCTCGTTCGGGACGAGCTTGGCCTCGAGCCCGGGCCCGGGCAGTCCGACGTTGGCGGCGCGCGCCGAATCCCATGTCCGGCCGATCGCGAACGGAGCGGTTTCCGTCGCACCCAGGCCGGTCAGGAACAGGATGCGCTGGCCGATCGTCTCGGCGGCGAGCCGCATGTATTCGTCACTGACGTATTGCGAGACGCCCGCGCCCGCGTACCAAAGGACCTTCAGGTTCTTGAAGAACGACTCGCGCAGGCTCGCGTCCTTCTGCAGGTAGGGCAGCAGCGCCTCGAAGCCCTTCGGGACGTTGAAATACCAGGTAGGCGACAGGTCGCGCAGATTGCGCACGGTTGCCTCGATCGCGCCCGGCATCGGCTTGCCGTCGTCCACGTAGAACGTGCCGCCGTTGTAGAGCACGAGATAGACGTCGTGATTGCCGCCGGCGGTGTGGTGCCACGGCGCCCAGTCGAGCACGATCGGGGGCTCGTCTTCGAAATAGGCCAGCGCAGCGGCAATCATCGCCTGGTTCGATGTGAGCATGCGCTGAGTGTTGATCACGCCTTTCGGCTGCCCGGTCGAACCCGACGTGAACATGAACTTCGCGATCGTATCCGGCCCGACCTCGGCGAACGCCGCGTCCACGGCCGAGGTCGGCGTCGTGGCGTCGAGCTCCGCAAATGTCGTGGCGCGTCGGCCCGGCGGCGGATGGCGGACGACGACGATCTCGGTGTCGGGCGGCACCAGTGCGTCTATGGCGCGCGCAAAGGCGGCGCCGTCGTTCACGAACACCAGGCCCGGTGTCAGCTTCTCGAAGATGTATCTAAGATTGGCGAAGTCGCTCGAGACGAGCGAATAGGCTGGCGAGATCGGTGCGTAGGGAATGCCCACGTGCATCGCGGCGAGGCCGAGCCATTGATGTTCGAGGTCGTTGCCCGACAGCACGACCAACGGCCGCTCGGGCGACATGTTGCGGGCAAGCAGCGCAGTGCCGAGGCGGCGCACATGCGCGAGCGTGTCGGCGTAGGTGGTCGCGCGCCAGGCGCCATCGACCCGGTCGGCCATGAACACCGTGTCGGGCGTGCGTTCGGCCCAGTGCACGAGCCGCTGCGTGATCTTGTCCGGATATGCGGGAAGCCGGCGCGGTGAGCGCAGGTAGATCGTGCCGTCGCTCCTGCGCTCGACGAGGCCATCGCGCGGCCCGAGCCGCACGGGTCGGAACGGGAGGCTGCTCAGGTCAGGGCCGAGAGTGCGCGCAGGCTGCGACATCGTTGACGATCTCAGCTCTGCGTGACTTTCGGCGCGCGCTTCTCGAGGAAGTCCTTTACGCGCTGCTTGGCGGCCTCGTCGCCGCCGGCGATGGCGGCCATCAGCGCCTCCATCACATAGCCCGACGTCCGATCCTGCTCGGCGATGCGCGGCAGCGCATGCATAATCGCGAAGTTGGTGAGGGGCGCGTTGCTCGCGATCTTCTCGGCGAGCTCGATGCCCTTGGCAAGCCCCGTGCCTGGCTCGACCAGGTGGTGGGACAGGCCCAGCGCCTGGCCTTGCTCCGCGTCGTAGGTGTGGCCGGTCAGCATCATGTTCATCATGCGGGAGATGCCGATCAGGCGTGGAATGCGCACTGAGCCGCCGCCCCCCACAAAGATGCCCCGGATGCCCTCAGGCAGGGCATAGAACGTGGATCGCTCTGCGATGCGCACATGTGTGGCTGCGGCCAGCTCGAGGCCTCCGCCAACCACCGCGCCATGCATCACGGCCACCACCGGCACGCGGCCGAACTCGATGCGGTCAAACACCCGGTGCCAGGACGAGGAGTGCTGCACCGCTTCGCCGATGTCGTGTGACCGCAGTTCCGACAGATCGAGACCCGCCGAGAAGTGGTCGCCTGCTCCGTGCAGGACGACGGCTTTGATCGCCGTGGGCAGGCTGGTGAAGAACGTCTCAAGGCCGAGCACGATCTCGTCATTGAGCGCGTTGCGCTTCTGCGCCCGGTCGAGGCGCAGGATCGCGATCTCGCCGCGCACCTCGGCGTGCAGGGATGATGGCAGCGCCGGCAGCTTTACCCCCGCCGAGCCGTTCGCTCCCGTCTGAGAATTGGACATATCGCGTTGCTCGGATAAGAAATTTTGCGATTGGGATGGCACCTCCAGCCCGCCTGGTCAAGCTGGCGGCGTGGGGCGCTGCCCCGCGACGGGTGCTGCCACGGGTCCCCTCCGCCGGCGCGACAAGCGCGCCTTGGAAGGGCTAGGGTGGAGGCGACCCTGTCAGACCGAGTGGAACTGCTGGAATTGGAGACCGACATGGCCGAAGCCTTCGTCTGCGATGCCGTCCGCACGCCTATTGGCCGCTATGGCGGCTCGCTCGCCAAGGTGCGCGCCGACGATCTGGCTGCTGTGCCCATCAAGGCGCTCATGAAGCGGAATCCCCAGGTCGATTGGTCGCGGCTCGACGATGTCTATTTCGGCTGCGCCAATCAGGCCGGAGAGGACAACCGCAACATGGCCCGCATGGCCCTGCTGCTGGCCGGCCTGCCGGGCACGATTCCCGGCGTCACGCTCAACCGTCTGTGCGCGTCCGGGCTCAACGCCGTCGGTGCCGCAGCCCAGGCCATCAAGGCCGGCGAGATCGATTTCGCCATTGCGGGCGGGGCCGAGTCGATGACGCGCGCGCCCTTCGTCATGGGCAAGGCGACGGAGGCGTTCGCGCGCACGAGCGAGACCTACGACACGACCATCGGCTGGCGCTTCATCAATCCGCTGATGAAGGCGCAATACGGCGTCGACCAGATGCCGGACACGGCCGAGAACGTGGCCGAGGAATTCCAGGTCTCACGCCAGGATCAGGACGCCTTTGCATTGCGTTCGCAACAGCGTGCGGCCAAGGCGATGGCCTCGGGCTATTTCGCGGCAGAGATCACGCCTGTGGAGGTGGCCGGCGGCAAAGCCGGGCCGGCGCTCGTCGAGAAGGACGAGCACCCGCGCCCAGACACCTCGATCGAGCAGCTTGCCAAGCTCAAGACGCCGTTCCGTAACCCGGGCACCGTAACGGCTGGCAATGCCTCGGGCGTGAACGACGGCGCTGCGGCGCTGGTTATCGCCTCGGAGCGGGCCGTGAAGGAGCACGGGCTGACCCCGCGGGCGCGCGTGGTGGGTATGGCCGCCGCCGGCGTGCCGCCCCGCATCATGGGCATTGGACCGGTGCCTTCGACCCAGAAGCTGATGGAGCGGCATAAGCTCAAGATCGCCGATTTCGACGTCATCGAGCTTAACGAGGCGTTCGCGGCGCAGGCGCTGGCCTGCCTGCGCCAGCTCGGCCTCCCGGACGACGCGGAGCACGTGAACCCCCATGGCGGAGCGATCGCGCTGGGTCATCCGCTCGGCATGTCAGGCGCGCGGCTTGCACTGACCTGTGTGCACCACCTGGAGGCGAGCGGCGGCAAGCGCGCCCTCGCCACCATGTGCGTCGGAGTGGGCCAGGGGGTTTCGCTCGCGCTGGAGCGGGTCTAGAAGAATTCCGCACCGTCCATTCCGGGCTGCACGCGGCGGCGAGCCCGGAACCCGCCCACGGACGGGAGGTCATTGTCCGGGCCTTGGTCCGCCCGGCGGACGCTTTGCCAAGGAGAACACACCGTGCCGATGAGTGCAGGTTACATCCCGTTCCATCCCAACCCGTCGAAGCCGGCCTACAAGCCGCCGGCGGGCGCGGTCGATGCGCATTGCCACGTGTTCGGTCCCGAAGATCGCTTCCCCTATTCGCCCGAGCGCAAGTACACGCCCTGTGACGCGCCCAAGGAGAAGCTGTTCGCCCTGCGCGACTTCCTTGGTTTCGACAAGAACGTGATCGTGCAGGCCTCCTGCCACGGCAAGGACAACCGTGCGCTGGTCGACGCGCTGGAGAACTCCAACAACAAGGCCAAGGGCGTGGCGTTCGTCGGCGAGGAAGTCACCGACGCCGAGCTCAAGGCGATGGACAAGGCGGGCGTGCGCGGTGTGCGCTTCAATTTCGTCAAGCGCCTGGTCGATTTCACGCCGCGCGACGTGCTCGAGCGCATCGCCAAGCGGGTCGACAAGCTCGGCTGGCACATCGTGATTTATTTCGAGATGCCGGACCTGCCGGAGCTGGAGTCCTTCTTCACCGAGCTGCCGACAACCGTTGTCGTCGACCACATGGGTACGCCCGACGTGCTCAAAGGGGTCGATCATCCCGAGAACCAGCGCTTCCACCGGCTGATGGAGGAGCACGAGAACTTCTGGGTCAAGGTGAGCTGCCCAGAGCGCATGACCGTCGCAGGCCCGCCCTATGACGACGTCACGCCCTACGCCAGGGCGCTGGTGGAGAAGTTCCCCGATCGGGTGCTGTGGGGTACGGACTGGCCGCACCCGAACATGAAGAAACAGGCGCCGGACGACGGTGTGCTGGTAGACCGCATCCCGAAGATCGCGCCGACGCCGGCCCTGCAGCAGAAGTTGCTGATCGACAACCCGATGCGACTTTACTGGTCCTAGAAGGGATCGCCCCAGGGAGACTAGAATAGGTCCAAGCGGCCCACCGTGCTGCGTTGCAATCGTGGGCTGCGCTGGATATATCGATCCTGAAATATCGGCTAGCGCGGCGATATCGCGCGGTTTTTGCAATTGGAGAATGCCGATGGCTCGTAAAGAGCAAGCCTACGACGACATCCCTGGCACCTTCGTCTTCGATGCGGAACGGTCCCGCCAGGGCTACCCGATCAACTCGTTCTGCATGTCGCTGATGAAGGAAGAGAACCGCAAGGCCTTCAAAGCGGACGAGGCGGGCTACATCAAGCAGTTCCACATGACGCCCGAGCAGGAACAGGCGATCCTGACCCGCGACTACAACCGGATGCTCGAGCTCGGCGGCAACATCTACTTCACCGCCAAGCTCGGTGCGACGGACGGCCACTCGTTCCAGCACCTCGCCGCGGTCATGACCGGCAACACCCAGCAGGGCTACGCCGACATGATGCTCGCCGGCGGCCGCTCGGTGGAAGGCAATCGCAGCAGGTCCGGCAAGAACACGCCTGCCCCGTTCCTCGCCGAAATGAACCGTGTGAAGGCGTCGCCGAAGCGCAAGTCGGTCGCCAAGCCGAAGGCCAAGGCGAAGGCAAAATCCAAGTCCAAATCCTCAGCAAAGCGGAAGTGAGCCGTGGCAAAGATCATTGCAGGCATCGGATCCTCGCACGTCCCCGCCATCGGCGCGGCGATCGACAACAACAAGACCGAGGAGCCCTATTGGAAGCGGGTGTTCTCGGGCTTCGAGAAGTCGCAGGAGTGGATGCGGGAGACCAAGCCGGACGTGGCGATCGTCGTCTATAACGACCACGCCTCGGCCTTCTCCACCGATCTCATCCCGACCTTCGCACTCGGCACCGCGACCGAGTTCCCGCCTGCTGACGAGGGCTGGGGTCCGCGTCCCGTGCCGGTGGGCAAGGGCCACCCCGAGCTGGCGGCGCATATCGCCCAGTCCGTGATCCTCGATGAGTTCGACCTTACCGTCGTCAACAAGATGGAGATCGACCACGGCCTGACCGTCCCGCTCAATTTGCTGTGCGGCAAGATTCCGCCGACCGGCGAGTGGCCGTTCAAGATCATCCCGTTGGCCGTGAACGTCGTCATGTATCCGCCGCCGACGGGCCATCGCTGCTTCATGCTTGGCAAGGCGATCCGCAAGGCGGTTGAGTCCTATCCGGAAGACCTCAAGGTCGTGATCTTCGGAACCGGCGGTCTCTCCCACCAGATCAGCGGCCCGCGCGCTGGTCTGATCAACAGCAAGTGGGACAAGAACTTCCTCGACAACCTGTCGAAGGATCCGGTCAAGCTGAGCAAGATCCCGCACATCGACTATATGCGCGAAGCCGGTGCCGAGGGCATCGAGATGGTGATGTGGCTGATCATGCGCGGAGCGCTCGGCGACAAGGTCGAGGAGGTCTACCGCTTCTACACCGTGCCAGCGTCGAACACCGCCGTGGGCCATATCATCCTGGAAGCCCGCGATAAGGCTCCCAAGCGTGCCGCCCCGGCCAAGCGCGCCGCGTCCAAGGCGCGCCCCGCCAAGAAATTGAAGCGTGCCGCCGCGCGCGCGAAAGCAGACGTACGTAGGAGCAAGTAATGAAGATCTGCGTTGCCGGCCAGGGTGCGTTCGGCCAGAAGCATCTCGACGCGCTCAAGCGCATTCCCGATGTCGAGGTCACGTCGCTGGTGGGCGGCAATCAGGACACTACCGCCGAGGTCGCCAAGAAATACGGCATTCCGCATTACACCGGCGACCTCGCGGAGGGCATCAAGCGCGCCGACGCGGTGATCCTCACCACGCCGACCAAGATGCACTTCCGCCAGGGCGAGCAGGCGATGCGCGCGGGCAAGCACGTGCTGGTCGAGATTCCGGTGACCGACAGTGTCGAGGACGCCGAGGCTCTGGTGAAGATCGCCAAGGAAACCGGCGTAGTCGCCATGGGTGGCCATGTTCGCCGGTTCAACCCGAGCCATCAGTGGGTGCACAAGCGGATCAAGAAGGGCGAGCTCGGCATCCAGCAGATGGACGTGCAGACCTACTTCTTCCGCCGCAAGAACATCAACGCCGCCGGCCAGCCGCGCAGTTGGACCGACCACCTGCTGTGGCACCACGCCGCGCACACCATTGACCTGTTCCAGTACCAGACCGGCCAGACCATCTCGGACTGCTACGCAGTGCAGGGCCCGATCCACCCGCAGCTCAACATCGCGATGGACATGGGCATCGTCGCCAGGGTGCCGTCCGGCGCGATCCTGACGCTGTCGTTGTCCTTCAACAACGACGGCCCGATCGGCTCGTTCTTCCGCTACATCTGCGACAACGGCACCTACAAGGCCTATTACGACGATCTGTTCGACGGCAAGGACAACAAGATCGACGTCTCCAAGGTCGACGTGTCGATGGACGGCATCGAGCTCGAGGACCGCGAGTTCATCGCCGCGATCAAGGAGAAGCGCGAGCCGAATGGCTCGCTCGCACAGCTGCTGCCCTGCATGCAGGTGCTCGGCAAGCTCGAGAAGATCATTGACCCGCAGCGCAAGGCGCACGCGTAGGTTTGCGGGCAAGAGACAGGGATATTTGAAGGGGCTGCCGACAAGGCGGCCCCTTTTTCCATGGGCAATGAGACTACGCCAGGATATCGATGGTGGTCGCCTGGCCGGCAGCAGGCAAGCGCGCGGCGGCGGAGGGCTGGCCGGCGTCGGCCGGCGCCACGCCGTCCCTGGTCGTCGCAAGGCTGCCGCCGAACGTGACCGCAGGTTGGGCGTTCAGGCCGGTGGCCTGATCGGCCGCCTGGTCTTCGCTCGCGGCTTGCGGTCTGGGGTGCGGGTCCTTGCCGGCACGGGCCTTGGCCTCGTCGCAGGACGAGTAGCACAGGAAGCCGTTCACGACGGAAACCGACATGGGTGCTGGATGCTCCGTGGCGTCTCAGGCCTACGCCTGGAATGTAAACGGGTGGCTAGCGTGCGCGCGACAAAGCCATTGCCCCAGCTTGGGCCAGTTGGCGTAAGTCTCTGATACGACAAGGATTTCAGGGCGACAGCGCGCCATCGCCGCCTTTGCCTCACGACACTGTGACGCCGGTCGCGACGTGTTTGCCTGGGCCACCCCCTGAAGCCCACAAAAAAAGCCCCCCGTGCGGTGCACGGGGGGCTTGGGATTGCGGGTGCCGTGAGGCTTAGCCGGCGGTCTTGGCGGCCGCGGCGCGCCAGCCGGTCGGGTGGTACTGATCGCGGACCGCTGCCGAGTACGGAGCCGGAGCGACAGTGACCTTGATCTCCGTCTGCTTGTGGCGTTCGACGGTGGTCTTCTTGGTGCCGCCGTTCTCCTCGCCCCACACCAGCGTGAGCTGGGTGCCGGGCTTCGCGTACTGCTCCTCGACGAAGCCAAGCGACAGCATCTTGCGCTCGTTGAAGCTGTAGCCCGAGAACATCGACGCGCCGATGGTCTTGCCGCCGCTCATGACGGCGTCGAACGAGCTCGAGGCGTAGTTCGAGAGCGGCAGGTCGATGAACTTGTAGTTCTCGCCCGGCGCCGCGAACATCGATGACAGAACCCTCACGACGTCCTTGTCGTCCCACGCGAAGGTCACCTTCGTGCGGTGGGCCTTCTTCTCCATCGCCTGCAGGGCTTCCTTGCCGATGAAGTCGTGATCGTACTTGGTGAAGCCGGCGTAGCCCAAGTCCCACGGCGAGGTGTAGTAGTCCTCGATGTTCTTCGACACGAAGCTGCCGCCGAGCGCCGCATTGGCCTCATAGCTCGTGCCGGGCAGCCACTCGCGGTAGGCCTTCTGCTTCGCGCCGGTGTAGACGGCCGGCACGGGCGAGGGAATCCAGCCCGACTCCAGGGTGTTGGTGGCGTAGGCGCGCGAGCCGACTGCGACGATGCCGAACTCCTTGCCGGCTTCCAGGATCGCGTTGCGGATCTCGTCGCCCTCGGCGTAGGGCCCCCAGACCTCGAGGCCGGGCGCACCGGCCATGCCGTGGCGCAGGGCCCGGACCTTGCGGCCCGCGATCTGGATATAGCCCATGTTGAAGAACTTGATGTCCGGGAACGGGCCGCCGTTCAGCTTCTTGATGACCTGTTCGGCGTTGGGGCCCTGGATCTGGTAGCGGTAGCACGTGCGGAACACGGGCTTGCCCATCGGACGGGACGGCGAACGGTCGTCGTACTCGGTCTGGACGTCGAAGCCGCCGGTCTTGGCGTGGAACTCGATCCAGTTCGCGGCGGGATTGCGCCCAACGTAAACCAGCTCGTTCTCGGCCAGGTAGAACAGGATGCCGTCGCCGATCACGTAGCCGTCATGGGTGACCGGGGCAAATTGCTTGGCTTTATCAACGGTGAAGTTCTTGAACGAATTCGTCGAGAGGTAGGACAGCAGCTTGAGCGCGTCCTTGCCCCGCACGTACAGGTTCACCATGTGGTGGGACTGGTCGAACAGAACGCAGGTTTCTGCCCACGCGCGCTGCTCGTCGCGCCAGTTGGTGAACTCGGGCGCGACCACCGGATAGACGTAGGCGCCGATTTGCGAATTGCGCAACATGTTGACGATGTTGCCGCCGGAAGCCTGCACGGCCTCCTCGAGGTTCTTGTAGGCCATACTACTGGTACCCTCCCAGTGAACGAAGAAACCATGATGAAGTGCGCGCAACCTAGCCCAGCATCCTGATGATAGGAAGGCCTTGAACCCGGGGGGGACCGGGTAGCGCGGCGCACCGGGGCAATATCGCGTCTTGCGGCACTTTTCAATTGAGATTCCGATATTTCGGCGCAGGTCCGGTCACAAAAAGCGTACCCCCTTCCGCGCTGGTTAATCTCGCCTGGCGCGCGTGACGCATTCCGTGGCGAGCGGTATTGCGCCCTCATGCGGCGCGCGATCCGGGATGCGTGGCAGACGCTCCAGCGTTGCCTTCGCCGATTCCGCTTGGCCGCGCGCACAGCACGTCCTGGATAGGGGGACCGCGCAGCATGTTGTTGTCGAGGTGTCGCGGCGTCGTTCGCGCGGCGGCGTCACTGGGCCGGGTGACAGGATGCGACCGTGCCGCGTGCAGTCATTGCCTGGCGTCCGATCCCGGCTAGTCTACTAGTCTAGTCGTCCTGGCCGATGTGGCGTTGCCGGAGCTTCCATGCAAAGCGTCAAGCCTCCCTTTCGCGCCGATCATGTCGGCAGCTTGCTGCGGCCCGCCGCTTTGAAGGATGCGCGCGCGCGGCGCGAGCGCCGGGAGATCTCGCAGGAGGATCTCACGGCGGCGGAAGATCGCGCGATCGACGCGATCATCCGACGACAGGAGGCGGTCGGGCTCAAGGCAGTCACCGACGGCGAGTTCCGCCGCGCATTCTGGAACTATGATTTCCTCGGGGCGCTCGATGGCCTTGAGGCCTATCTCGGCGAGCGCAAGATCAAATTCCAAGGCCCGCAGCCCAGGCCTATGATGCTGCGCGTCATCGGCAAGCTTGGGACGTTTTCGGGCCATCCGATGATCGACGATTTCCGCTACGTGCAGGCGCACACGCGCGTTACGCCGAAGATGACCATTCCCTCGCCGTCATCGGCGCATTTCCGATACGGACGCGAGGCGGTGCCGTCCGCGATCTATCCCGACATGGACGGGTTCTTTCGCGATCTGGCCGCAACCTATCGTCAGGCGGTGAGCGCGTTCGCCGACGCCGGCTGCCGCTACCTCCAGCTCGATGAGGTGAATTTCACTTACCTGTGCGACCCCAAGCTGCGCGAGCAGGTGCGCGGTCGGGGCGAGGATCCCGACAAGCTCCCGCACATCTACGCGGATATGATCAACGCCGCCATATCCGACATCCCCGCCGATATGACGATTTCCATGCATCTCTGTCGCGGCAACTTCCGCTCGACCTTCGTCGCCTCCGGCGGCTACGAGCCGGTTGCGGACGTGCTGTTCAACTCAACCGATGTGCACGCCTATTTCATGGAATACGACACCGATCGCGCGGGCGGGTTCGAGCCGTTGCGGTTCGTTCCGAAGGGAAAGATCGTGGTGCTCGGGCTGGTCACGTCGAAGGCGGGCGCGCTGGAGAGCAAGGACGACATCAAGCGCCGTATCGATGAAGCTGCGAAATACGTGCCGCTCGAGCAGCTATGCTTGTCCCCTCAATGCGGGTTCGCCTCGACCGAGGAGGGCAACGAGCTCACCGAGGACCAGCAATGGGCGAAGCTCGCGCAGATCGTTGAGATCGCCGATGAGGTGTGGGGATCGGCGTGATCAGCGAACACCTGTTGAGCGCCGCAGATAACCAGAAAAAGTCAGATCAGGGAGTGAAAAAATGAAACGCACCAAGCCGCCGTTCCGCGCCGACCACGTCGGCAGCCTGCTGCGCCCGCAGGCGCTCAAGGATGCGCGTGAGAAACGGGCGAAAGGCGCGATCAGCGATGCCGACCTCAAGGCGGTCGAGGACCGCGAGATCGAGCGCGTGATCAAGAAGCAGGAGGAGGCCGGACTGCAGTCGATCACCGATGGCGAATTCCGTCGCTCGTGGTGGCACCTCGACTTCCTCTGGGGTCTCAAGGGTGCCGAGCGCTTCCTGCCGACCACCGGTGTCGCCTTCGCGGGCATGAACACGCGCTCGGAAGGTGTGCAGGTGACCGGCAAGGTCGATTTCGACGGCCATCCCATGATCGAGCACTTCAAGTTCGTGAAGTCGCACACCTCGCGCACGCCGAAAATGACGATCCCGGCGCCATCGGCGATCTACGGGCGGCCGATCAAAATTCCGATCGACGCCAAGGTCTATCCGCGGCTGGACGAGATGTTCGAGGATCTTGGCAAGGCCTACCGCAAGGCGGTGCGCGCCTTCGCCGAAGCCGGCTGTCGCTACCTGCAACTCGACGAGGTGTTCATCGCCATGCTGTGCGATCCCAAGTACTGCAAGCAGATGACCGACCGCGGTGACGATCCGGAAAAGCTCGGCATTCTTTATGGCGATCTGATCAACGCGGCGATGTCGGACATCCCTGAGGACATGACGATCACCATGCACCTGTGCCGCGGCAACTACAAATCCACGTTCATGGGTGCGGGCGGCTATGACGCCGTGCAGGAGATCCTCTTCAACAAGGTGAACGTGCACGGTTATTTCATGGAATACGACGACGAGCGCTCGGGCGGCTTCGAGCCGCTGCGCATGCTGCCCAAGGGCAAGACTGTCGTGCTCGGCATCATGACAACCAAGACCGGCAAGCTGGAGACCAAAGACGAACTCAAGCGCCGCATCGACCAGGCCGCGAAATATGCGCCGCTCGATCAGCTCTGCATCTCTGGCCAATGCGGCTTCGCTTCGACCGAGGAGGGCAATGTCCTCACCGAGGATGAGCAGTGGGCCAAGATCCGCCGGCTGGTCGAGGTGGCCGACGAGGTGTGGGGATGAGTGACGGCGACCTCGCCGCGATCCGCGAGGCCGTCCGCGCGCTCTGCAGCGAGTTTCCCGGCGAGTACTGGCGGGCGCTCGACCGCGAGCGCGCCTATCCCACGGCGTTCGTCGATGCGCTCACCAGGGCCGGATTCCTTGCCGCTCTCATTCCGGAGGAGTACGGCGGCAGCGGGCTCACTTTGCGCGCAGCCGCGGCCATCATGGAGGAGATCCAGGCATCCGGCTGCAACGGCGCCGCCTGCCACGCCCAGATGTACACCATGGGCACGCTGCTGCGGCACGGCAGCGCCGAGCAGAAGGCGCGGTACCTGCCAGCGATCGCGCGCGGCGAGTTGCGGCTGCAGGCGTTCGGCGTGACGGAGCCGGCGTCAGGCACCGATACGCTCAGCCTGCGCACGGCCGCCGTGCGCGACGGCGACAGCTACATCGTCAACGGCCAGAAGATCTGGACTTCGCGCGCCGAACACTCCGACCTGATGCTGCTGTTGGCCCGCACCACGCCGCGCGAGCAGGTGAAGCGTCGCACGGAAGGTCTCTCGGTTTTCCTGGTCGACATGCGCGCGGCACGTGGCGCGGGCCTCGTCGTCAAGCCGATCCGCACCATGATGAACCACGCTACGACGGAGGTGTTCTTCGACAATCTGCGCATTCCGGCCGGCAGCCTGATCGGCGAAGAGGGGCAGGGCTTCCGCTACGTCCTGACGGGCATGAACGCGGAGCGGATCCTCATCGCCGCCGAGTGCGTCGGCGACGCCAAATGGTTCATCGAAAAGGCGACGAGCTATGCCCGCGAGCGCGTGGTGTTCGGGCGGCCGATCGGCCAGAACCAGGGCGTGCAGTTCCCGGTCGCCAGGAGCTACGCGCAGATGCGCGCTGCTGAATTGATGGTGGCCGAGGCGGCGCGCCTCTACGATGCGGGGCTCGATTGCGCGGCGGAGGCCAACATGGCCAAGTTGCTGGCGGCGGACGCGTCATGGGCGGCGGCGGAAATGTGCGTGCAGACGCACGGCGGCTTCGGCTTCGCCGAGGAGTTCGATATCGAGCGCAAGTTCCGAGAGACCCGCCTCTATCAGGTGGCGCCGATCTCCACCAACCTGATCCTGTCCTATCTCGCCGAGCACGTGCTCGGCCTGCCGCGGTCCTACTAGTCCATCGGGGCAGGGGCCGAGGCGGGCGGCACGGTCCTGTGGACGCGGCTGGACCCGACCACGAGCAGTAGCGGAATCGATATCAGCGCGAGGATCATCAGCAGCTTGAACGCGTTGGCGAAGCCGATGATGGCTGCCTGCTGAGCAATCATCTTGTCGAACAGAGCGCGGCCGACGTCATGACCGAGGTCGAAGTAGCGTGCCACGTCCGGCATCTTCAACGCGTCATTGAAAGGCGTGATGTGCTCTACGAATTGGGCATGGTTCACCGAAGTCGAGTGCACCAGCACCGCTATGACCACCGGAATGCCAACGGCGCTGCCGATATTGCGCACGAGCGTGAGAATGGCGGCACCTTCCGTGCGTAGATGTCCCGGCAGAGTGGCGAAGGCGGCGGTGCTGAGTGGCACGAACACCAGCCCCAGGCCGAATCCCTGGATCACGGTGACGATGATGATGGTCGACTCCGACGTCATGTTGGTGAAGCCGACCATCTCGTACATGGTGATCGCAGTTGACGTCATGCCGACGAGCATCAACGTGCGCGCCTCGAACAGCTTGAGCAGCTTTCCAACCGCCAGCATGCCCACCATCGTGCCGGCCCCGCGCGCCGCCATCAGCAGTCCGGCGGGCAGCACCGGATAGCCGATGACGTTCTGCAGGAACAGGGTCGACAGCGCCATGGTCGAAAACACGGTCATGCCCAGGATGACCATGAAGAAGCAGCCGCCGGCGAAGTTGCGGTCCTTGAACAGCTCGAATTTCACGAAAGGTTCGCGCGCGGTGAGAGAGTGCGCGAAGAAGTAATAGAAGCCGATCGCCGCGATCACGGCCTCGGCCACGATCTCGGAGGAATCGAACCAGCCCTGCTGCTCGCCGCGATCGAACATGAGCTGGAGCGCGCCGATGCCCACCGCGAGCGCGACGAAGCCCATCCAGTCGAAGCGCAGATGGTCCTGCGGCTCGCTCTCGTCCATGAACGCCAGCAGTCCAAGAACCGTCAGCACGCCGATCGGAAAATTGATCAGGAACACCCAGTGCCAGCTATATGTCTCGGTGAGCCAGCCGCCGATCGTGGGGCCCATGATCGGGCCGAGCATCACGCCCATGCCCCAGATCGACATCGCCCAACCGCGCTCTTCCGGGGGGTAGGAGTCGAGCATCACGGCCTGAGACAGCGGAATGAGCCCGGCGCCGAACAGGCCCTGCAGCAGGCGGAACAAAACCATCTGCTCGATCGAATGGGCGAGGCCGCATAGCAAGGAAGCGGCCGTAAAGCCGACCGTGCACACGACGAACAGCTTCTTGCGTCCGAACCGGGCTGCGAGCCAGCCGATGGGAGCCGTCATGATGGCGGATGCGACGATGTAGGAGGTCAGCACCCAGTTGATCTGGTCGAGCGAGGCCGAGAGCGAGCCCTGCATGTAGGGCAGCGCCACGTTCGCCACCGTGGTGTCGAGCGCCTGCATGATGGTCGCGCTCATGGCGCAGACCGTCAGCATCGCCCGCCGCAGGCCCATCGGCTGGGCGGCGCGGGCCGCGTTCACGGCTTCTTTTCCTCCGCAATCGCTTCGGTGCCGCCGAACAGCGAAGCGAGAGTGCGGCGGCGGCGGGTGTCGATGTCGACAGATGCACTCATGCCCGCGCGCAGGTGTCCGACATTTTGCCCGGGATCGAGGGCGATGCGCACTGGGACGCGCTGCACGACCTTGACCCAGTTCCCGCTGGCGTTCTGCGGGGGCAGGATCGCGAACTGTGCTCCGGTGCCGGGGCTGATCGACACGACGGTTCCATGGAACGTGTGCCCAGGGAACGTGTCGACGTGCACGAAGGCCCGCTGGCCGATGCGCAGGTACGTGATGTCGGTTTCCTTGGGATTGGCGTCCACCCACGGCCGCTGGTCGTCGACGATGGCGAACACGGGGGTGCCTGCGGTGAGATAGCGACCGAGCTGGATGGCGTCCACCTGCGTCGCCGTTCCGGAGATCGGCGCGCGCATGACGGTGTGATCGAGGTCGCGGCGGGCCTGATCGAGAGCCGCCGACGCCGTCACGAAAGCCGGAAAGCGCTCGAGCGGCAGGTCGGACTCGCCCAGGAGCTGGTTGAGGATCTGGGTTTCCTGCTGAGCGAGCTGCTCGAGCTGGGTGCGCGCGACCGCGAGCTGCATGAGGGAGGAGTCGGCGTCGGCGGCGGATCCGGACCGGCTCGCCAACAGCGCCGACTTGCGATCGACGTCGTTCTGCTTGAGCTTGACCGTCTCGCGCGCGATCCCGATCAGCTGCCTCACCGAGGCGAGATTGGTCTTGAGATTGTTGAACTCGGTGCGAGCGCTGTCGAGCCGTCCTTCCGCCTGCTTGACGGCGATCTGGAAGGGGACAGGATCGATCTGCACCAGCACGTCGCCTGCCTTCACCTGCTGGCCTTCGACGACCATCACGCGGCTGATCTTCCCGGCCACGTCGGGCGTGATCAGCACCTTCTGGGCGCCGACATAGGCGTTGTCGGTGGAGACGTAGCGCCCGCCCATCAGGAATACTGCGAGCGTCACGACCGCCACGATCGCCGGGATGACCACCAGCAGCATGATGCGGCGGTACTGCCTGAACACGCCGACAAGGCGGGCGGCGCTGGCGCGCCGTACCGGCTGTGGCGGCACGACTTTCAGGACGGGCTCGGCCGGTTTGGCCGCCGGCTCGCTGCCGCCGGTCTTGAGCGCCGGATCAGCCATAGCGCGGCTCCTTCTCGCTTCCTGCAGCCTGGGCACGCAAACCGATCTGCTCGCGCAGGTTCTCCTTGATGGCGGCGAGATGGCCGGTCATGCGCTCCACCGCCGGGCGCTCGAGCCCTTGCAGGGTGCTGGTCAGCATCTCGGTTGTGAGAGTATTGAGCCGGTCGAGCAATGGCCGGGCCGCGGGTGTCAGGAATAGCCGCTTGGCGCGCCGGTCATTGGGATCGCTGCGTCGCTCGATCAGGCCGTTCTCGCACAGCCGGTCGATCAGGCGGGTCAGCGTGATCGGCTGGATGTCCAGGAGGTCGGCGAGTTCCGACTGCTTGAGCCCTTCCGACCGCTCCAGGCGGAACAGAACTCCCCACTGGGCGCGGGTCATGCCAAATTTGCGCGCCTCCTGGTCGACCAGGGTGCGGAGCATTCGGGCTACGTCACTGAGAAGGAATGCGAAATCACGCTCTAGGGAGAAAGTCTGCACGGGGCCTCACTGTAAGCGTGTCATATTATAAGCTGGCTTATTAAGTATTCCAGTTGCGACCCCCTAAAATTTTAGCAATGCGGCCATGCACGTAGCGATATCGTCCGCCACGCGCTTCATCGCGCGTTCCGGCGCCGTCTTCCTCCCGGCGGCGGATCTGCACCGCGCACGTTTCCCCTCGACGGTGTCCTGGGTTAGGCACAGTCTTCGGCCGGTGCGAATGCCGCGCCTGCACACAGCGATCTCCCCTCGTTCGACAAAGAGACACCCATGGACAAAGCATTGCACGACAAAGGGCTGGCCATCCGCCGCGCGGTCCTCGGCGACGGCTACGTCGACAACGCCATGAAGAACGTCGACGCGTTCAATCAGCCGCTGCAGGACCTGCTGAACGAGTACTGTTGGGGCGGCGTTTGGGGGCGCGAAGGCTTGCCGCGTAGGACGCGCAGTCTTCTCAATCTCGCCATGCTGACCATTCTCAACCGGCCGCACGAGCTGCGCGCGCACCTGCGCGGTGCGCTCAACAATGGCGTCACGCGCGAGGAAATCCAGGAGGTGTTCCTGCAGGTGGCGATCTACGCCGGTGTGCCGGCGGCGGTCGACTCGTTCCGCATCGCGCGCGAGTTCTTCGCCGAGATCGACAAGAAGAGTTAGCGCGCAGATCGCGTGTGCCGGAAGGTTGAAATCGGCCTTTCGAACCGGACATTCGCAGATACATCCACGGGGCAAACACAATGGACATCGGCTTCGTCGGCGTTGGCCGGATGGGCTTTCACATGGTGCGTCGGCTGATCGAGGCCGGCCACAGGCTCGTCGTACATGACACCAGCACCGAGGCGCTCGCACGCGTCGAGGCGCTCGGAGCGTCGCGCGCCGCCTCGCCGGCGGACGTGGCTGACCAGGTCGAGACGGTGCTGGCGAGCTTGCCGACGCCGGACGTCGTGCTAGCGGTGACGACAGGGCCCGGCGGGATCAGCGAGGGCAAGCGCGTGCGCCGCTTCGTCGACCTGTCGACCACGGGCGCGCAGATGGCCGCACGCACCGCCGAGCTTTTGCGAGCGCGGGGCATCGCGCAGGTTGATTCGCCGGTGAGTGGCGGCGTGGGTGGTGCCGAGAAGGGGACGCTTGCCGTCATGGTTTCCGGTCCTGCCGCCGACGTGGCGATGGTCGAGCCGGCGCTCGCCGTCATTGGCCGCGTGTTCAAGGTCGGAGACCGCCCCGGCGCCGCGCAGACCATGAAGCTGATCAACAACTATCTGTCGGCCACGGCCATGGCGGCGACCGCGGAAGCCATGGTGATGGGGGTGAAAGCCGGGCTCGACCCGCTTTTGATGTTGGACGTGATCAACGCCGGCAGCGGACGCAACACCGCCAGCCAGGACAAATACCCGCGGGCCGTCGTCACCGGCACGTTCGATTTCGGCTTCGCCACCGGACTCATGCTCAAGGACGTCCGACTTTGCCTCGACGAGGCGGCGGCGCTCGGCGTGCCCCACGACATCATGACTGCGGTCGGGCGAGCCTGGCAGACGACGCAGGACGAGATCGGCGCGGACAAGGATTTCACAACAGTGATCAAGCCGCTCGAGCGTCGCGCCGGCGTCCAGGTGCGCGGAGCATGACGGGGCGTGACGCTGGCTGCGGCGGTGCAGTGATCCTCGCTCAGACCAACCCCAGCTCGGTGAGCGCGGTTACGTGCTGATCCGCCGATTGTGGCGAGAAGCAACAGAACACGACGAGGCTCATTGCGCCCGGCGCAGCCGAAAGTTCCGAGACGGTGGTGGCGACGGCGACGCGCGCTGCAAGATCGGCGGGAAAGCCGTAGATGCCCGTCGAAATCGCTGGGAATGCGAGGGATTTGAGTTGGTGCCGGCGCGCGATCGCGATGGCAGTCCGATAGCACGATGCGAGCTGGTCCTCCTCGCCTGCGTGACCGCCGCGCCACACCGGCCCGACCGCATGGATCACGTGCCGCGCCGGCAGCTGGTAGCCGCGTGTCAGCTTGGCGCTGCCGGTCTCGCAACCGCCGAGCATGCGGCATTCGGCCAGAAGCTCTGGCCCGGCCGCCCGATGGATGGCGCCGTCGACCCCGCCACCGCCGCGCAGTGACGTATTCGCCGCGTTGACGATGGCGTCCAGGCCAAGGGTGGTGATGTCGGCCACGACAACGTCGAGCCGCGTGGCGGCGACTTCGGTCGTGACGAGCGGGGTGGGGGCGTCCGACATCGGCTGAGCTTAGTCGAGCGTCGCAGCCAAGACGAGAGAGCTAGGCCACCTGCTGACCGGCCGGGGGGCCGAACTCCGGCTCGAAATCGGCATCGACGTCCGGACGGAAGGCCGGCTCGAAGTTCAGGTCATCCTTCACGCGCGGCCGCCCGAACAAAAATCCCTGCGCTTGCGTGCAGCCGGCGGCATGCAGGAGGGCGAGCTGTTCATCGGACTCGACACCTTCGGCCGTGGTGATGACATCGAGCGCCTGCGCCAGCCCGGTGACCGCGCTGACAATCGCCATACAGTCCGCCCGCGTGGTCAGGTTGGCGACAAACGAGCGATCGATCTTGATCTTGTCGAACGGGAAGCGTTGCAGATAGCTGAGTGACGAATAGCCCGTCCCGAAGTCGTCGAGCGCGATCGAGATGCCCATTCCGCGGAGGCGGTGCAGCAGCGCGAGATTGTCCTCGTTGTTCTGCAGCAGCACCGATTCGGTGACTTCTAGTTCGAGCCGCTCGGCGGGCATCCCGGAATCGCGCAGCGCGCTCGTCACCATCGCCATCAGGCCTGCCTGCCGGAACTGCACTGATGAGAGGTTGACCGCGAGCTTGATATGCGCGGGCCATGTCACGGCTTCCTGGCAGGCGGTGCGCAGCACCCATTCGCCGAGCGGGACAATCAGCCCGGTCTCCTCGGCCAGCGGAATAAAGCTGTCGGGCGCGACCAGCCCGCGACGCGGATGGTTCCACCGCACCAGCGCTTCCATGCCGCAGATCTCTTTGCTGCCGGTAAGGACAATCGGCTGATAGTGCAGTTCGAATTCGTGACGTGCGATCGCGGTGCGCAGATCCATTTCCAGCGCGTGTCGCGCGCGCGCCTGCATCTCCATCTCCGGCTTGAAGATGCGGTAACCGTTGCGCCCGTCCGACTTGGCCTTGTAGAGCGCGAGATCCGCCGTCTTGAGCACCTGGTCCGCTTCGCGCCCGTGGTCGGGCACGAGGGCAATCCCGATGCTCGTTTCCACGTTGACCTGATTGTCGCCCAACAGGAAGGGTTCGCGGACCGCCTGCAGGATCGACTCGGCCAACGCGTCGACGCGGCCCTCGTCGCCGGCCGGGAGGCCCTGCAGCACGGCGAACTCGTCGCCGCCCAGCCGCGCCACGAGGTCCGTCTCGGGCGCCTTCGCACGCAGGCGCTCCGCCATCGCCTTGAGGAGGGAGTCACCGAACAGGTGGCCGAGGGTGTCGTTCACTTCCTTGAAGCGGTCGAGGTCGAGCAGGTGCACTGCAAAGCGCGTACCGTCCAGGCGGAACCTTTCGGCGGCTGCGTTCACCCGCTGCAGGAACAGGACCCGGTTGGGGAGGCCTGTGAGTGCATCGTAATGCGCAAGCTGCGTGATCTCGGCCTCCGCCCGCTTGGCTGCGGTCACGTCCTGATGCACGGTGATCCAGCCTCCGCCGGGAATGCACTGGCGGCTCGCGGCGATGAACCGGCCGTCGGCGAGTTCGTCGATCACGAAGATCGGCTCCTGCCTGAACGCCTTGGCCATTCGCCGCTCGACATACGCTTCCTTGTCCGGATCTTTCGGGCTGCTGCCATTGTTCATGCGCGCGCGCAGGATGTCGCGCAGGTCGGTTCCGACTTTCGTCTGCTCCGGCGTCAGGTCGTACATCTGGCGATAGAGATCGTTGCAGACGGTCAAGCGTTTGTCGGGCCCGAACATGCAGAGTCCCAGCGGCAGGTTCGCGAGCGCGGTTTCGAACCAGGCGTTGGTGCGCGCGAGCGACGATGTGACGGTCTGCAGCTTGCGTTCGCGGACGGCTCCGAAGCCGATCGCGGCCAGGATCGCCAGCACGATGACGGTCGCCAGCGTGTAATAGACGCGGGCGTTCTGCGCGGCGTGTCGGTAGATTTCCGACGAGGAGAGTCCGACTACGGCAATGAGCGGGAAATCGTGGACCACGCGGTAATGGACGAGCCGTTCGACACCGTCGACGACGCCGCCCCCGTTCCAATAGCTGCCGCCGGGGGCTGTCTTGTAGCGTTGCAGGGCGCCTGATCTGGCGACGGCCCGTCCGATCGTCGCAAGGACCGAGGTGTCGATGCCGCCGCGCGCGCGGATCACGCCATCGAACCCGATCAGTGACGCGATCCCCCCGGTGCCGAGGTCGAGCTCATCAAAGAACCTCTGCAATTGGAGCGGATCGATTGCCGCGGTGATGACTCCTCCGAACGAGCCGTCTGCCGCGTCGATGCGGCGGCTGAGGATGATCGCCCATGCGTCCTGGGTACGCAGGTGAACCGGCTTGCTGACGAACAGTTGGTCGGTGGTCGATGTCGCATGCACGCGGACGTGCTCGCGGTCTCCGACGAAGATACCCGGCGCCTGCGGTCCGAACGTCGAGGCTTTGATCGTGCCGTCGGGGGCTATGATGGAGAGTTGCAGTGCAAGATCGTTGCGGACATCAGGATTGCGCGCCCATGCGGCGATGTCGAACCCTTGCGGATTCTGCTGATAGGTGGTGCGCAGGATGCGCAGCGTCGTGTCGACATTCTTGAGCGAACGCGAGATGTAGCCTTCGAACATCTGGACGAGGTTCGCGCCGCTCCGCTGTGCGGCGGCTTCGGCTTGTTCCTTGTCCTTGTGCAGAAGGTATGCGAGCCCGACGATCACGACAGCGATCATTCCGAGCCCGAGGTAGGTCACGGGCTGCAGGAACGAGCGAAACCACGGGAGTCGTTCCCCACCCTGCATCATACGTTTCCTCAATTTTCGAGTGTGAGTGTGCCGGGCTGCCCTTTAAAATTTGCGTTAAGAGGCGTCTCCCGGACGCGCGGTCGGCTGCACGTCGCGGAATGCTTGCGGTTGTCGTAAAGCGAGTGTTTGCGGTCTCGCCCAATGGTGGCGAACGTCAACTATGCAACCTGTATCGCGGGGCGGGGTTGTGCGACCGACGCGCGGCTGGGACGAGGTCAGTCCATCACCGCAGGCACCTCGGCACGCAGGTCGACGGTGCTTTTGACGCCGATGTCGTCGAAGTGCTCGTCCAGGAAGCGGCGCGCGGCGCGGCGGCCGTCCTCGCGCAGCAGCTCGAAGAAATCGTAGTCGTTGGTGAGCTTGCTGCTGGCGTTGTAGTAGCGGCCGGCGCTGTCGAGCACGATGCGGTGGACTTTGATGCGCCTGTATTGCCCGGGCCCGGTGCCATGCGGCAGGCGGCCCTGGTCGATCAGCCGGGAGACGAACTCGATCGCGCGATACTCCGACAGGAGCGAGGAGTTGAACGTGATCTCATTCAGCCGGTTGACGATCTCCTGCGAGGACTTCGGGGTGGTCTTGCGCACGAGCGGATTGATCTGCACCACCAGCACGTCCTCGGTCTCGGTGGTCGAGAAGAACGGAAAGATCACCGGATTGCCGAGATAGCCGCCATCCCAGAACGGCACGCCGTCGATCTCGACCGCCTGAAACAGCATGGGGAGGCAGGCCGATGCCATCACGGCATCGGCGGAAATCTTGTTGCGGGAAAAGACATGCAGCCGCCCGGTGTGGACGTTGGTTGCCGATACGAATAGCTGAAGTTCATCGGATGCGCGGATAGCATCGAAATCGACGAAACGCGTAATCAGGTCCTTGAGTGGGTTGATGTTGAGCGGATTGACGTCGTACGGCGAAAAATAGCTCGACATCACGTCGAGCCATGTCTGGATCGGCGAACCCTCCAACGGCACGAACGAGAACAGCCGCTCGACGACCGCGCGCTGCATCGGCGGCAGGCCGCCGCCGAAGCTCGCGGCGCGCCAGAATTCCGCCAGGCGCCTGCGGGCCTCCTCCGACCCGCCGCGCGCAAGCCCGTCCGCGAGCATGACCGCGTTGACGGCGCCGGCGGAGGCGCCGGAAATTCCCTCGATTTCGATGCGCTCCTCGCCAAGCAGATGGTCGAGCACACCCCAGGTGAACGCACCATGCGCCCCGCCGCCCTGAAGCGCGAGGTTGATCTTCTTGCGAGGGCTTGGATGGCTTGCCGCGCCGGGCCTTGGCCCAGACTTGGGCTTGAGCAGGGAGAGGATCACTGCGCGGTCCAGCCCCCGTCCATCGACAGATTGGCTCCGGTGATCTGCGAGGCTGCGTCCGAGCACAGAAACACCGCGAGGGCGGCAACCTGCTCGACCGTGACGAACTGCTTGGTCGGTTGTGCCGCCAGCAGCACGTCGCGCTTCACCTCCTCCTCGGTCATGTTGCGCGCCTTCATCGTGTCGGGGATTTGCTTTTCGACCAGCGGCGTCCACACGTAGCCGGGCGAGATGCAATTGCAGGTGATGCCGAGGGTCGCGACTTCGAGGGCGACGGTCTTGGTCATTCCGGCGATGCCGTGCTTGGCCGAGACGTAAGCCACCTTGAACGGGGAGGCGACGAGCGAATGCGCCGACGCCGTGTTGATGATGCGGCCCCACTTGCGCGCTTTCATGCCGGGCACCGCCGCGCGAATGGCGTGGAATGCCGCAGACAGGTTGATGGCGATGATCTGGTCCCACTTCTCGACCGGGAACTCCTCGATCGGGGCGACGTGCTGGATACCGGCGTTGTTCACCAGTACGTCCACGGCGCCGAAGGACTTCTCAGCGGTAGCGATCATTTCGGCAATTTGCGCGGGTTTCGTCATGTCAGCTGCGGAGTACACGGCCTTCACGCCGAACTCCGCCTCGATGCCGGTGCGTTCCTTCTCGATCGCCGCCTTCTCGCCGAAACCATTGATCATCACGTTGGCACCCTCGCGCGCCAGCGCACGCGCGATGGCAAGTCCGATCCCCGACGTGGAGCCCGTCACGACGGCGGCTTTTCCTTTCAGCATGGCGCGAACCTCCAGAATCGGCGGGCTGTGCGGCGGCCCTGGACCGAGTCGACGGCAGTCATTACCTGCCGCAACATGGGGCCGGGATTGTTGCGTCGCAACATGTTTCTGAGCGACCTTTGAATCAAACAGCAAGGAAGCGTAAAAAAGCGCGCGATGGCCGCCATATTCCCGAGCCCCGATCATAATCACGCGCGCTGCGCTGCCGACGTTATCGCCCATGCCGAGAGGTTGTGCGCGGGCGGCGGTCAGCGCCTCACGCCGATGCGGCGCAGCGTGCTCGAGATCCTGGCCGCCAGCCACAAGCCGTTGGGGGCCTACGAGATCATCGACGCGCTTGCAGGGGTCGGCCCGCGGCCCGCCCCGATCACGATTTATCGCGCACTTGATTTCCTGATCGCCAACGGGCTCGTGCACCGCATCGCCAGTCGCAACGCGTTCCTCGCCTGCGTGCACAACCATGCCAGCGGCGCGCTCGTCACGTTCCTGATCTGCGAGTCATGCGGCACGGTCGGAGAGGCGCCGAGCACTGACGTGGGGCAGACGCTCGCCGCTGCGGCGAAGAGCGTCGGGTTCACTCCGAAGATGTCGGTGGTGGAGATCACCGGGTTGTGCGCGCACTGCGCCGCCGGGCGGGTGCATTCGAATTAGGCCGACGGCATGACCATATCTCAGACGCAGGCCGCGGCGCCACGCGCGCTCGAGGCGGGGCCGATCTTCCTCATCGTGCTGATGTGCCTCGTTTGGGGGCTCAACCAGGTCGCCATCAAGTTTGCACTGCCTGACGTGCCGCCGATCCTGCAGGTGGTCATCCGCTCCGGCGGTGGGCTGCTGATCGTGCTTGCCTGGGCGTTCTGGCGTGGAATCCCGCTCACCCGGCGCGACGGCACGCTCGGGGCAGGGCTCATCTCGGGCGTGCTGTTCGCAGCCGAGTTCATCATGATCTTCCGCGGCATGCTTTACACCAGCGCGAGCCGGGCCTCGCTGTTCCTCTACACCGCACCGTTTTTCGTGGCGCTCGGCGCGCGCTGGCTGCTGCCGGGCGAGCGCCTGTCGGTCCCGCAATGGCTTGGGCTCATGCTGTGCTTCCTCGGCATCGGCGCGGCCGTCGGGCTCCCGCAGCCGAACGTCGATCCGACCGTGCTGCTCGGCGACGCCATGCTCATCGCGGGCGGGGCGCTCTGGGGCGCTACGACGCTCGTGATGAAGTCGACGCGCCTGCGTCTGGTCGCGCCCGAGAAGACCCTGATCTACCAGCTCGCCATATCGGTTCCGATCATGGCCGCGACCAGCGTGATCGCGGGCGAGGAGGTGCCCCACGCGCCAGGCGCCGTGGCGGCCGCCTGGATGGTGTTCCAGGTGGCGGTCGTGGGCTTCACATTTCCGATATGGTTCACGTTTATTCAGCGCTATGCCGCAACCCGGGTGTCGGCTTTCACGTTCCTGGTACCGTTGTTTGGCGTCGCTGCCGGGTGTCTCTTGCTGAACGAGCCGTTTACACCGGCTTTTGCCGTGGCCGTCGGGCTGGTCGTGACCGGGCTGGTGCTGGTCAACCGCCGTGGCTGACGTTAGATAAGCGGAGGGCGGGGGCGGCGGAGGCGGCGGATTCGTAAAGGACCGTCTGCAATTGTAAGTCTGGCGAAGCCCCGGAGAGACTGCATGGATGAGAGAGCCGCGCCACTGATCGCCACGACCGGCGCCGCGCCTTTGCCGCGGCACAAGACCATGGCGGTCAAGGTGGGCCGCGTCACGGTTGGCGGTGGCGCGCCCATCGTCGTGCAGTCCATGACCAATACCGACACCGCCGACGTGGAAGGGACCGCTCGCCAGGTTGCCGCGCTCGCGCGCGCGGGGTCCGAGCTTGTGCGCATCACGGTCGACCGCGACGAGGCCGCCGCGGCGGTGCCGCACATCAAGGAACGATTGCTCAAGATGAACGTCGACGTGCCGATCGTCGGAGATTTCCACTACATCGGCCACAAGCTGCTTGCGGACCATCCGGCCTGCGCCGAGGCTCTCGACAAGTATCGCATCAATCCCGGCAACGTCGGCTTCAAGGACAAGAAGGACCGCCAGTTCTCCGCGATCGTCGAGACTGCAATCCGCTACGGCAAGCCCGTGCGCATCGGCGCGAACTGGGGCTCGCTCGACCAGGAGCTGCTCACCCACCTGATGGACGAGAACAGCCGCTCGTCCAATCCGGCCGACATGCGCGCGGTCACGCGCGAGGCGATGGTGCGTTCCGCCCTGATGTCGGCGGCGCGCGCCGAGGAAATCGGGCTTTCACGCGACAGGATCATCCTCTCCGCGAAGGTCTCTGCGGTGCAGGACCTCATTGCGGTCTATCTCGAACTCGCGAGGCGCTCCGACTATGCGATCCACCTCGGGCTCACCGAGGCGGGCATGGGCTCCAAAGGCATCGTCGCGTCCTCCGCCGCGCTCGGCATCCTGTTGCAGCAGGGCATCGGCGACACCATCCGCATCTCGCTCACGCCCGAGCCGGGCGGCGACCGCACCCTGGAGGTGAAAGTCGCGCAGGAGTTGCTGCAGACCATGGGTTTCCGCGTGTTTGTGCCGCTGGTGGCGGCCTGTCCGGGGTGTGGGCGCACGACATCGACCACGTTCCAGGAACTCGCGCGCGAGATCCAGGATTTCATCCGCGACGAGATGCCGTCGTGGAAGACGCGCTATCCCGGCGTGGAGACGCTCAACGTTGCGGTCATGGGTTGCATCGTCAACGGCCCTGGCGAGAGCAAGCATGCCGACATCGGCATTTCGTTGCCCGGTACCGGCGAGCAGCCCGCGGCTCCCGTGTTCATCGATGGCAAGAAGGCCGTCACCTTGCGTGGCGCTACCGTCGCCGCTGACTTCAAGGCCCTGGTGATGGACTACATTGAGCGCCGGTTCGGCGCGGGCGGCGCGGGTCGGACCGCCGCCGAATAGGCGGTATTCAAGCGCGACACGCGCGGTAACCGTCCGGTCGCGATATCGCTCACCAATGGTTTACGATCCGCGGGGGTTAACGTTGCGGCAAGCGCTTCACTCGTATTTAGCTCGATAAATGCCGCAACAAATCGCCGTCCTGATGGCCGCGTACAACGCGGAAAAGACTCTCTCGCAGGCCATCGACAGCCTGCTGCGCGGGACGCATCCCTGCAAAATCTACGTCGTGGATGACGCCAGCAGCACGCCCGTCGCGGATCTGATTGCGCCAGATCCGGAGCGCATCGAGGTCATTAGGCTCGAGCGCAATGCCGGCCCGGCGGGCGCGCGCAATGCCGGTCTCGCCCGCATCCTCGCGAACGGCCACGAATACGTCGCGATCATGGATGCCGACGACGTTGCCCATCCCGAGCGTCTTGCCAAGCAGGCAGCGTTCCTCGCCGCTAATCCGCACGTCGCCGCTGTCGGCTGTTGGGAGCGCGTTATCGACGAGAACTCGGAGTTCATCAGCTACGCGGCGATGCCATGCGACGCAAAGACCATCCGCAACCTCTTGTTCGTGAAGATGTGCGTGTCGCATCCCGCACTGATGGTGCGGGCGCAGGTCTTCAAGGCCGTCGGCCTCTATCGCCAGAGCTATTATGCGGCGGAGGACTACGAACTCGTCCGCCGCATCGCAGCGCGCTACGACGTCGCCAACCTGCCGGAATATTTGATTGAATACCGGATCTCTTCCAACGGCATGTCGGCCCGTCACCGCAAGCGTCAGCTCATTGACCGCCTGCGCATCCAGGTTGCTTACTTCGATCCGTTCAAGTGGCAGGCCTGGTACGGCGTGATCCGCACGCTGGTGCAGGTCGTGCTTCCGCTCAAGCGCAAGCTGCCGGATACAATAAAGCCGGCGCGCGCCAAGATGCTGCAGGCGACCTGAACTGCAACCCGCGCCGCCGCGCGCTTCACAGAAACGCCGTCGCGATCATCAGCATGCAGCTGATCAGGCCCGCCACGACCAGCGGCAACGGCGCCTTGAAATGCGGATGCCCATCCTTGGGTGTGCCGAGCCGTAGCTTGAGCAGCGCCAGGTTGACCATCGCGAACACGATCAGGGTCGCGATGGAGGTGAATTCCGCCAACCCTTCGAGCGACACCGTCGATGCCAGCGCGAGCACGATCGCCGTGACCAGCGCGGTCGCGACCAGCGGCGTCGCGGTGATGGCGTTGACGCGGGCAAATGCGCGCGGCAGGTCGCCCTGGCGGGCCATGCCGTAGACGACCCGAGCGGCAACGGTGATCTGCGCGAGGATGGTGTTGAGCGTCGCGACGATTGCGATCAGGTTGATGGTCAGCGGGCTCGCGCCGGCGACCTCGCGATAGATCAGTCCCAGGGGCGCGGGCGAGGCCGCGAGCCGGGCGGGCGCAACGGCCGTCACCGCGATGGCGGCAACCAGCAGATACAGGGTGGTGGTGATGGCAAGCGTCATCGCCATGGCGCGCGGCAGGTTCTTTTCCGGCAAATGCGCCTCTTCCGCGACATTGGCTAGGCTTTCGAATCCGATGAAGGCGAAGAAGGCCAGCAGGCTGCCGACGAGCAACCCGGACAACGCGTGCGGGGTGAGCGAAGGGGCGGCCAGCAGCGTAGACGCCATCGGGAGGTCCGCGTGCCAGCCCGCTGCGATCACCATCATGAGCCCGCCGACCTCGATCAGCGTGAAGGCGCCCGCGATCAACACTGATTCCAGGATGCCCCAGGCCGCGAAGGCGCCAAGCAAAAGCACCAGGCCCACGATGATCGCGGGCCTCGGTGCGTCGATGATCTGTTCGACGTAACCGGCGGCGCCGACGGCCACTGCGGCCGACGAGACAATCCCGATCACGATCGTGATGAGGCCGGTGACGGCCGACAGGCTGCGGCGGCGAAACGCGGCGCGCACATAAGCGGCTTCGCTGGCCGCGACGGGAAAGCGCGTGCACAGTTCCGCATAGGACGCGACGGTGAGCGCCATGGTCGATGCGGCGAGCACGAAGGCCCACGGCGTCATCGCGCCGGCGTGCCCGGCCACCGGGCCGATCAGCACGTAGATCCCGGCGCCCACGGTGACGCCCGTCCCATACAGGACCAGCAGCGGCAGGGTCAGGCGGCGTCGCAGGGCTGCGGGCGTCTGATCAGGCATGATCGCTTTCGCGGCGCGCGGGATTTCGCAGCGCCCGGAACCGTGGCCTTCCGCGCCCTGCGTCGCCTTGATGCAGCTCAACCACGCCGCACCGCGTCGTACACGAGCTGCGCGGCGGCGAGATCTTCGGCCGCGATCCCGACCGATTTGAACACGGTGGTGCGCTCGCGCGCGATTGTGGTCTTGCCGGCGAACAGCTCCCCCGCTTCCGCTTCGATCCGCGCGCCCGACAGGATCACGTCGCCGGATTCCTGTCGCGCCGCCTCGCGCGAATCGACCACGAGCACGTTGGCCATGGCGTCGTCGTCGAGCTCGCGCCAGTTCGGCCGCACGGCGCCCACCGCGCTGACATGGGCGCCGGGCTTGAGCCAGGCGCCGCGAAGCACGGGCGCCTGCGACGAGGTGGCGGTCACGATCACGTCGGCGCCGCGAACCGCCTCCTCCGCCTCCATCACGACAGCTCCGTGCTCGGCGGCGAATCGCTCGGCGTGGGCCCGCGTCGGGCTGAACACCCGCACCTCGTCGAAGCGGTGGACGTGCCTGAGCGCTTCCACGTGGGCGGCCGCCTGCACCCCGCTGCCGAGCAGCGCGAGCACACGGCTGTCCGACGGGGCGAGGCGCCGGGACACCGCCGCCGACACCGCGGCCGTACGCATCTCCGTGATCAGGCGCCCGTCCATGACAGCGAGCGGCTCGCCGGTGGCGGCGCGGAACAGGAGGATCATGGCCATGTGGGTGGGGATGCCGGTGCCGGCGTTGGCGGGATAGAAGCTCACCAGCTTGAGGCCCATGGCATCCTCGGCGGCGGCGGGCATCACCCCGAGATAGCGCCGCCCTTCCTCGATGGTCAGCACGCTGCGCACCGGCTGCAGCACGCGCCCGGCGGAGAACGCGATGAGCGCCAGCTCCATGGCGTCGATGAGCCGTTCGTAACGCAACGCCTTGCCGACTGCGCGTTCGTCCAGGACCGTCACCATGCTGGCAACCCCACGCAATCGTCCGAGCGACTGTGCCGGTTCGACGAATCGGTTAACCGCGCCCTGTCACAATCAGGCAACATGCTAGCGTGCCGACGGCTGCGGTGAAACCGCGCGCCGGCGGCGCGGGCGCATGGAACGAGTTCCCTAAAAAGCCGTTTTGTGCTGATCTGCTGCTGTGAGGGCGGCGATGGCAACCACGATCGGTCGGCGATGAATCCGATTCTCGTCAAGATGTTTGCCACCGCGCTGGCGTTGAGCCAGGTCACCGTCAATCCCGACGAGATCAAGACCCAGTTCGACGCGGATATCGACCGGCCGAAGGTCGCGCAGATTCTGCGCGACGGCTGCACCCAGATGCGTCGCGCGTTCGACATCGAGGACATCAACCTCGACGACCTGATCGCCACCGCCATGGACGACCCAAAGGCAGTGACGGGCGAAGTCAAGGCATTCAAGGGCCTCGACCTCAACGACCTCGTGACCGCCTATCGCGAGTTTTGCAAGAATGAAAAGGTGGAGAGGTCCCCGGTCGACCTCGCCGAGGTCATCGGCTTCTACAACAAATCCCTCGCCGATCTGCCCGACGAAAAGAAAATCCGCAGCCTGAAGCCGAGCAGCGCCTATGTGGTGCTCGACGGCAAGGGACAGCGCTATACCGAGGTGTTCGATAGCGACCAGCGCCGGTTGTGGGCCCCGCTCTCGGAGGTGCCCGAGCACGTGCAGAAGGCGTTCGTTACCGCCGAGGACAAGCGCTTCTACCAGCACAAGGGTGTCGACGAACGCGGCATCATCCGCGCCTTCATCGCCAATCTCGGCGCGCCCGGGCGCCCGCAGGGCGGCTCCACCATCACTCAGCAGGTGGCGAAGAACCTGCTGGTCGGTGATGACGTGACCTATGAGCGCAAGATTCGCGAGATGGTCGTCGCCGCGCGCATGGAGACGATGCTTTCCAAGGCGGAGATCCTCGAGCTCTATCTCAACGCGATCTATCTCGGACGCGCGTCGTGGGGCATCGAGATGGCGGCCCGCAGTTATTTCGGCAAGACCGCCAAGGAACTTACGGTGGCAGAAGGCGCGCTGCTTGCCGGCCTCACCAAGGGACCCAACTTCTTCAACCCCGAGCGTCATCCCGACCGGGCGCGCGAGCGCCTCGCCTACGTGCTCTCGCGCATGCAGGCCGACGGCGCGATCACCGAGGACGCGGTCAAGGAGGCGAACAAGCGCTTGCCGAACGTCATTCCGAACGAGCGGATCCGCCGCACCTCGGGCTTTTATGCGGTTGATCAGGTGGCGCGCGAGGCCAAGGCGCTCAAGCTTGACCGATTGAGCCTGAGCGCATCCGTGGTGCGCTCCACCATCCGGCCGGAGTTGCAGCAGGCGGCTGAACTCGCGCTGCAGGACGGGCTTGCCCGCTACGAGGCGATGTCCGGCCGCGCCCGCTTCGATGGCGGAGAAACCAATCTTACCGACGCGATCGCCAAGCTCGGCGCCGCGCCGGATGAGGGCAAGCCGGCGTGGCAGCGTGCGCTCGAGGCCGCGCGGCTGCCGCTTAACGACGTGCATTGGACGCGCGCCGTCGTCCTCAGCCTCGGCGGCGGGAAGAAGGGCAGCGCCGGGCCGCGCGTCGGCCTCGCCGATGGGCGCATCATGCCGCTCAACGCGGGCCGCAACATCCGCATGCTGCAGGTCTATGACGTGGTTTATGTGCGCGTCACCCAGCGCAAGGGTGGCGCTGCCCGTGCCGATCTGCGCGTCCGCCCAAAGGTGCAGGGCGCCGCCGTCATCCTCGACAACAACACGGGCGCGATTCTCGCCGTCGCCGGTGGTTTCTCCTATCAGCTCAGCCAGCTCAACCGCGCCACCCAGGCGCAGCGCCAGCCCGGGTCGACCCTCAAGCCGTTCAGCTATCTCGCTACGTTGCGCCGGGGTTTCCAGCCCAACACGATCGTGCGCGATACGCCGATCACACTGCCGCCGATCTCGGGCAACGCCGAGGCGCGCTACGGCAGCTCCTACATCATGGCCGATCCCAGCGACCGCAATTATTGGTCGCCGAAGAATTACAGCGGCAGCGGCGGCGGTGTCACGACGCTGCGCCGCGCGCTCGAGCATTCGAAGAATCTCGTCACCGCAAACCTGCTGGAAGGCGCGATCGACTCTTCGCCGGAAGCGAGCCTGCGCAGGGTGTGCGAGCTCACCATCGAGGCCCACGTCTACAAGGACTGCGTGCCTTACTACCCGTTCGTGCTGGGCGCGCAGCCGGCGAGGCTCATCGACCTTGCCGCGTTCTATGCGGCGGTCGCGAAGGAAGGTGCCCGGCCGGCACCGCACGTCATCGAGTCGATCGAGCAGAACGGCGCAACCCTCTATCGGAACCAGGAGCCGCCGGTGTGGCTTGGCTCCGCCGACCGCGTCGCCTTCTACCAGCTCAAGAGCATTCTGCAGGGGGTCGTGGCGCGCGGCACTGCGGCGCCGCTCGCGCGCTTCTCGCCCTATGTCGCTGGCAAGACCGGCACCAGCGACGACGAGAACGATGCGTGGTTCGTCGGCTTCACGAACGACGTCACGGTCGGCGTTTGGGTCGGCTACGACAATGCTGACGGCCACCGCCGCACGCTCGGTCCCGGCATGACCGGCGGCAAGGTGGCCTTGCCGATCTTCGGAGACATCATCGAGGCGGTCTGGCGCGACTATGCGCCGAGGAAGCCCCTGGCGCCGCCCTCGCTCGTCGCCGGACGGCAGATGGCGGCGGTCCCGATCGACTATTACAGCGGCGAGCCGGTGCCGCCCGGCACGCAAGGTGCCTTCACCGAATACATGCGGCTCGACGCCTCAGGCCGCTTCACCGACACGCACTACAACCTCGTCTCGCGTGATGAGGCTTATTACGCCGGCAGCTACGATCCGGGTCAGGACGGCGACCTCTACGGGCCCTACGCCAGCCGCTCCGGCGACGGCTACTACTATGGCGGTCCGCCGCCCGGGTACTACGACGATCGCGGCTATGCCTCGCCCGGGTCGATGTTCGATCGCCGCGGCCTGTTCGGCGGCTTGTTCGGCGATCCACGCTTCTTCGAGCAGCGCGAGTACAATCGTCAGCGCCAGCGCCGTGTCGATCCCGACTATTTCGTGGACCGCTTCCGCCCTCAGTGAGGCTTTGCCGTCCGCGCGTGGATGCCGCTCACTTCAACTTGAGCAGTCTCGTTGCGTTGCCGCTGAGCATCTTGGCGCGATCCTCCGCGGCCAGTGGCACGGTCTTCACCCAATCCACGGCCGTGGTGTTCTTCACGAAGGGATAGTCGATCGAGAACATGATGCGGTCGATGCCGAGCTCCTGCATCGTGCAGAGCAGTGCGGGGTTGGAGAAGAAGCCGCTGGTGGTCACCCAGAAATGGCTGGAGAAGGTCTCGCGGAAGCGCACCTTGCTGTTGCGCGAGAGCGCCTCGTCCATGCGCGCCATCAGGAACGGAATGCCTTCGCCCAGGTGCCCCAGGATGCACTTGAGGCGAGGATATTTGTCGAACACGCCGGACAGCACGAGACGCAGTGCCGTGGTGGCCGCCTCCACGGTGAATCCCCAGCCTGCGTTGAGGATCGCGGGCGCCACCTCGACGTATTCCTTGTAGTAGCGGTCGACCACGACCTGCTGCGGCGCGGCCGGATGGAAATAGATCGGCACGTCGAGTGTCTGTGCGCGCTCGTAGATCGGCCAGAAGCGCTGATCGTCGAGGAAGACGCCGTTGGCGAGGCCGTGCATCATGGCGCCGACGAAGCCAAGCTTGGTGACACAGCGCTCGAGCTCATCCGCCCCTTCCTTGGCGTCATGGGTCGGCACTGCGGCGAACGCCCCGAAGCGGGCGGGGTGCGCCTTCACGACGGCGTGCAGGCGGTCATTCACGCGGCGGGTCATCTCGAGCGCAATGTCTGCGGGCAGGTTCTGGGCCGCCGATGCCCCGTGCGAGAGGACTTGGTAGTCGACGCCAGCCTCGTCCATTTCCTTGAGACGCAGCGCCCCGAGATCGAACAGCCGCTCCTCGAGCTGGGGTACGCGCAGGCGGTCGCCCCCCTGGAAGGTCGCGACCAGCTCGCGATCCCAGTAATGCTCCTCGAGGGCAATGACCCGCGTATTGTCGAACATCTTGCCGTCCTCCCGGGGGTTTACATGCGCCCGTTAACCGTCCGTTGCGGACGTTGCCCCCTATTAGGAGGGCACGGGCAGGAGTGCTCGCTCTTGGCGCATGTTGTGCCGGCCGCACGCTAGCAAAGGTACCGCCGTATGTCCCGGGCAAGAGCTGCCCGGTTCCCGGGCGCGGTCGTGCGCGGCCGGTAAGGCTCGAGGACGGCGGGCGGGGCGGCACGGCACTTGCGACGGGCAGGGTGAGGCGGGGCCGATGTCCCAATTGGGCACGATCATGCGCCGGAAAGGATCGTCGGATGGGCGCCTCTTTGCAGAATGGCACACCGCGCGTCGGCTGGGTCGATTGCGCCAAGGGCCTGTGCATCATCATGGTGGTGATGATGCACTCGACCCTGGGGGTCGAGGACGCCGTTGGCCGTGAGGGCTTCATGCATGCGCTGGTCGCCTTCGCAAGACCGTTCCGCATGCCCGACTTCTTCCTGATCTCCGGCCTGTTCCTCGCCCGCGTGATCGATCGCGACTGGCGCACCTATCTCGACCGCAAGGTCGTGCATTTCGCGTATTTCTACGTGCTGTGGGTCACGATCCAGTTCGCGGTGAAAGCGCCCAATTTCGTGTTCACCCACGGCGCCGCCGGGGCCGCGCTGTTCTATCTCGAGTCCTTCATCGAACCGTTCGGCACGCTGTGGTTCATCTATCTGCTGCCGATCTTCTTCGTCGTCACCAAGGCGGCGCGCCGCGTGCACCCGGTGCTGATCTTCGGCGCCGCCGCGCTGCTGGAGATTGCTCCGGTTGAGACCGGTTGGACCGTGATCGACGAGTTCGCCGCCCGTTTCGTCTATTTCTATGCCGGCTACCTGTTCGCGGCGCGCATCTTCGCGCTCGCCGCGGCGGCCCAGGCGCGCCCGGGTCTCGCGCTGGCCGGGCTCTCCGTCTGGGCCGTCGTCAATGGCGGGCTCGTCGCGCTCGGCTATGCGTCGCTGCCCGTCGTCTCGCTGCTGCTGGGCTTCGTCGGCGCCGGGGCGATTGTGACCATAGCCGCGCTGATCGCCAATCTGCGCTTCGCCGAGCCGGTGCGTTACTGCGGCGAGAACTCCATCGTGATCTATCTCGCCTTCTTCCTGCCGATGCTCACCACGCGCCTCCTCCTGCTCAAGACCGGCATCGTGCCCGATGTCGGGGCGATGTCGCTGATCGTCACCACCGCCGGTATTTTCGGGGCGCTGGTGATGTGGTGGCTGGTGCGTGGCACGCGCCTCAACTTCCTGTTCACGCGGCCGGCGGTCTTCCACCTGGCGCCCCGGCGCAAGCTGGCGCTCCAGCCTGCCGAATAAGCGGTTGACCGTCCGCTGGCGGGGATGAATTTTCCCGCCGGCGGTGATATCTCGGGCTCTCCCTCCTACATGAAGAGCCCATGCCCGCTGCGCCCAAACCTGCCAAGCCGAAACAAGGCGACCACGTCTTCCTGGTGGACGGGTCGTCCTACATCTTCCGCGCTTACCACGCGCTGCCGCCGCTTACGCGCAAGTCGGACGGGCTTCAACTCAACGCCGTTTACGGCTTCTGCAACATGCTGTGGAAGCTGCTGCGCGACATGAAGCCGGAGGAGAAGCCGACCCATCTGGCTGTGGTGTTCGACAAGTCCGAGAAGACGTTCCGCACCGAGCTCTATCCCGACTACAAGGCGCACAGGCCCGATCCGCCCGACGATCTCATCCCTCAGTTCGCCTTCATCCGCGAGGCCGTTCGCGCCTTCGATCTGCCCTGCCTGGAGCAGGCCGGGTTCGAGGCCGACGACCTGATCGCGACTTACGTGCGCGAAGCGTGCGCGACGGGCGCCAGCGCCACCATCGTGTCCTCCGACAAGGACCTGATGCAGCTCGTGAGCGACTGCGTCATCATGTACGACACGATGAAAGACAAGAAGATCGGCATCCCAGAGGTGATCGAGAAGTTCGGGGTGCCGCCGGAGAAGGTCATCGACGTGCAGTCGCTGATCGGCGATTCCACCGATAACGTTCCGGGCGTTCCGGGCATCGGCGTCAAGACCGCGGCGCAACTCATCGGCGAATACGGCGACCTCGACACGCTGCTCAAGCGCGCAAGCGAGATCAAGCAGGACAAGCGACGGCAGGCGCTGATCGAGAACGCCGACAAGGCACGCCTGTCGCGCACGCTCGTCACCCTCGATGATCGTGTCAAGCTCGATGTGCCGCTCGCCGACCTCGCCGTGCACGAGCCGGACTACAAGCGGCTGGTCGCGTTCCTCAAGGCGATGGAGTTCACGACCCTTACGCGCCGGGTGGCGGAGTTCGCCGAGATCGACGCGGGCCAGATCGAGCCCGACCCGAAGCTGCGCGGCGGCGCCGCCGTGCAGGCCGCTGAGCAGGCGGAGGCGCAGCGCGGCGCGCCAGCTCGGGCATCCGCGCGCAAGTCCCCATCCTCCGCCTCGCCGGCGCCCGGTTTGCCGCTGGCGGGCGGCGGCATGCGCGAGACCGCGCGCAAGGCGCAGGAGGCGGTGAGCGGGGCGAACGGCGCGGCCATCGGCTCGCCGCACGACGTTGCCAAGGCGCGGCTCGATGCCGCGCGCGCGATCAAGGTCGAGCGGGGCGGGTACAAGATCGTGCGCACGCTCCCCGAATTGCGCGCGTTCATCGAAACCGCGCAGGACACCGGAGTTGTTGCAATTGACGTCAGCGCCACCAGCGAGGACCCGATGCAGGCCGAGCTGTGCGGCGTCTCGCTGGCGGTCGCGCCCAACGAGGCTTGCTACGTGCCGCTGTCGCACAAGACCGGCGGCGAGGCCGACGGCAAGGGCTTGTTCGGCGGTGCACGCGCGGGCGATCAGCTCGACGAGCGCGACGCCCTGCGCGAGCTCAGGCCCTTGCTGGAAGACCGCTCCGTCCTCAAGGTCGCGCACAATCTCAAGTTCGACGTGCAGATGTTCGCGCTGCGCGGCATCGACCTCAATCCCGCCGACGACATCATGCTGATGTCCTACGTGCTCGACGCCGGGCGCAGCGCGCACGGGCTCGAGACGCTGGCCGAGCGCGTGCTCAACCACCGCACCATCGATTACGGCGAGCTCGCCGGCACCGGCAAGTCGCGCGTCGATTTCGACCAGCTTCCGGTCGAGAAGGCGGCGGAATATGCGGCCGAAAGCGCCGACATGGCGCTGCGGTTGTGGCAGGTGCTGAAAGCTCGCGCGGTCGCCGAGCACATGTCGAACGTCTACGAGCAGCTCGAGCGGCCGCTCGTGCCGGTGCTCGCGCGCATGGAGCGGCGCGGCATCTCCATCGATCGCAACGAGCTGTCGCGTCTGTCGGGCGACTTCTCGCAGAAGGCCGCCGGCCTCGAAGCCGAGATCCAGGATCTCGCGGGAGAGCCGGTCAATCCCGGCAGCCCCAAGCAGCTCGGCGACATCCTGTTCGGCAAGATGGGCCTGCCCGGCGGCACCAAGACCAAGACCGGCGCCTGGTCGACCCACGCGCGCACGCTGGAGGAACTCGCCGAGCAGGGCCATCCGTTGCCGCAGAAGATCCTCGAGTGGCGGCAGGTCTCCAAGCTCAAGTCGACCTACACCGACGCGCTGCCGGGCTTCGTCAATCCGACGACCCATCGCGTGCACACGTGCTACGCGCTGGCGGCGACCACGACCGGGCGCCTGTCGTCGTCCGAGCCCAACCTGCAGAACATTCCGATCCGCACCGAGGAAGGCCGCAAGATCCGCCGCGCCTTCGTCGCCGACAAGGGCAACAGGCTGATGTCGGCCGACTACTCGCAGATTGAGCTGCGGTTGCTGGCGGAGATCGCCGATATCCCTGCGCTCAAGCAGGCGTTCAAGGACGGGCTCGACATCCATGCGATGACCGCGTCGGAAATGTTCGGCGTGCCGGTGAAGGGCATGCCGGGCGAGATCCGCAGGCGAGCCAAGGCGATCAACTTCGGCATCATCTACGGCATCTCGGCCTTCGGCCTTGCCGCTCAGCTCGGCATTCCGCGCGAGGAGGCGAGCGCCTACATCAAGAAGTACTTCGAGCGCTTCCCGGGCATTCGCGACTACATGGAAGAGACCAAGGCCTTCTGCAAGAAGAACGGCTACGTCACAACTTTGTTCGGGCGCAAATGCCACTATCCCGACATCTCGGCGCCCAACCCCTCGGTGCGCGCATTCAACGAGCGCGCCGCGATCAACGCACGCCTGCAGGGCACGGCGGCGGACATCATCCGTCGCGCGATGGTGCGCATGGACGAGGCGCTGGCGAAGAAGAAGCTCAGCGCGCAGATGCTGCTGCAGGTGCACGACGAACTGGTCTTCGAGGTTCCCGAGAACGAGGTCGAGAAGACGCTGCCCGTGGTCAGGCAGGTGATGGAGCAGGCGCCGCTGCCGGCGGTCGCCCTCTCGGTGCCGCTGCATGTGGATGCCCGTGCCGCCGGCAATTGGGACGAGGCGCACTAATCCGGGCCTTCCTGCGCTCCGCTTGTGAAAAACGACCGGCGGCGCAGCGGCTGGCGGTTGGACCGGGGCCGGGACGGTGCTACGCAATGGCGGAACGAGGAGTTGCCATGACACAGCGCGCAGCCGCGGCGGCACAGCGGGGCGATGCCCGCGCCCGACTGGCCGACATCATCTTCAAGCGGTCGTTCGGCCGCGGCGAGATCACCCTGGCCTCGGGACGCAAGAGCGACTTCTATTTCAATCTCAAGCCCACCATGCTCGATCCGGAGGGCGCGGCGTTGCTCGCCGAGCTCACCCTCGATGCACTTTCCAACGAGCGCATCGACTACGTTGGCGGGTTGGAGATGGGCGCGGTGCCGATCGCGGGTGCGATTGCGCAGCTCAGCTTCCTCAAGGGCAGACCGATCGCGGCCATCTTCGTGCGCAAGAAGCCGAAGGAGCACGGCGCGCGGCTCTCGGTGGAAGGCCTCGCCAAGGGCGAGACGCTCGAGGGCAAGCGCGTCGTCGTGGTCGAGGACGTGACGACGACCGGCGGTTCGGCACTCAAGGCGGTCGAGGCGGTGCGCGACGCCGGCGGCGAGGTCGCGCTCGTTTTCACCATGGTGGACCGGGAGGAAGGGGCCGCGGATACGTTTCGGGAAGCTGGACTGCCGTTCCGTTCGCTGTTCCGCGCCGCCGAGTTCCTGAGCCGCAAGTAAGCGTTCTTACGCCGACTGTGCCTGCGCTCGTCTCCGCGCGATGATGCGGCGGTAGAACGCCTCGATCTCGAGCGCGGCGCGCTCCTGCGTGAATTTCTTCAGGTCATAGCGATAGCGCTGCCAGCCGCGCGCCTGCGCCTCACGCAGGCGTGCCGCGAGCATGCCGTCGTCCTCGGCCTCCACCCACAGCACGCGCTCGTCGGTTGCGAATTCGGGCGGACCTTGCGTGCGCGTGAGCACGAGCGGGCATTCCGCGGCCATGGCTTCCAGGATGGCGAGGCCGAACGGCTCGAAGCGGGCCGCGCTCACGAAGGCGTCGAATGCGAGATAGAACGGTGCGACGTTCTCCTGCGCCCCGGCGAGGACGATGCGTGGATCGCCGGCGGCGAGGCGCGCGAGCTCCGCTTGCTGCGGACCGGCGCCGGCGATGACCAGGGCAACATTCTCGCCGGGTGCGAAAGCCGCGCGAAAGGCGCGGATCAACCGGTCCATGCCCTTCTCGGGCATCAGGCGGCCCACGCTGCCGAACACGAACGTCTTCTCGCCGGCGCGCCAGCTCTGGCGCAGCGCCACCACCTGCTCTCCGGTCGTCGTGCTGAGCGCATTCGCCACGGCGCTCGGCAGCCAGTTGTGCACCACCGCAACCTCGCCGCAGTAGTCGCCGAGCGTGGCGCGCTGCCACTCGGCGATGCAGACGAGGCCCTCGCAGTCGCCGACTTCGCGCGGCGCATAGGACAGGTGCAGCGTTGCGACATGCGGAATGGCGAGCCGCTGCGCCTCGCGGCCGACGCGTCGCGCAGCCGGATTGAGATGCGTATGCACCACGTCGGGCCGGAAGCGCCGCAGCGCGCGCCGCGCCAGTGCGCGATGGAGCAGCGCCGGGGCCCATCCCGGGATCGCGCTCAGCGTCATCGTGCCCGCGCCGACGGGATTGGCCTCGCCGATCAGCTTGCGCATCTCGCGTGCGCAGTCGGACCAGCCGTCATGCACGAGCACCTCGACGTCGTGACCGTCGCGCGCCTGTGCGGCGGCGAGTTCACCGCAATAGCGCTCGCTGCCGTAGAAGCCGCGACTCAGGACGGCGTGCAGGATCTTCATCGCAGCCGATGCAATGTACGTTCGGGGCGTGGGGGCTACCTGCGACGTGCCTTCGCCTTGCGCGGCCGCTTTTTCGGTCCGGCCTTCCGTCCGCCCGTCTTGGCGCCAGTCTTGCCGGCGGACCGCTTGCGGCGGGAGGAGGTGGCGGCCGCGCGCGACGGCGCCGCCGGCAGCAGCGCAATCGCCTCGATCTCGAGCAGAGCGCCCTCGCGCGCCAGCGCCGTGATCTGGATCGTCGTGCTGGCGGGCGGCGCGGCCATGTTGATATAGCCGTTGCGCACCTCGCGCAGGATCGGCAGGTGCGTCAGATCGGTGAGATAGGTGTTGACCTTGACCACGTCGCTGAACGTGGCGCCGACCTCGGCCAGTGCATGCTTGAGGTTCTCGAACGTCTGAGCCGCCTGCGCGCGGAAGTCGCCCGCCTGTCCGACCAGCTTGCCGCCGACGTCCATCCCGAGCTGGCCGGCGATGTAGACGATCCGTCCGGGGCCGATCGCCTCGACCACATGGCTGTAGCCGGGCGGATCATACAGGGTCTTCGGATTAGAAAAGCGCAGCGTTGCGGCCATCGCGGTTCCCCCTTGGTCGTGTCGTTCCGCACTATAGACCGAATTCCCTCGCCGTCATGCGGGCGCAATTTCGCCTCGCCGTTCGCGCCTTACGCAATTTTCACCGATTGACGGGAACATCCCCGCCGCGATCCCGGTTGACGACCGCATGAACTTCGCTGCCGAAGGAATTGTTAAGTATGATCGGCAGAAGCCGAACGGTCGTCGTGATGCTGGTGCTGGCGGGGGCGCTGACGCTCGGCGCGAGCGCGCCCTCATCGGCGGGGTTTTTCGATTTCCTGTTCGGTGGGTTCGCCAACCCGGGGTTCCGGCCCGAGCCGCCTTTTGCGCCGCGCCCGCGGGCCGATCGCGATGGTTCCCCGGGCGCGCGCAGTGACCGCCCGCGCATTTCCGGCGGAGGCGGTCCTGCGACAGCCTATTGCGTGCGGCTATGCGACGGCCGGTACTTCCCCATTCAACGCAGCTCGACCGCGCAGGCGACCCGGCTCTGTAGCGCGTTCTGTCCGGCCGCCCAGACCAAGGTGTTCTTCGGATCGGAGATCGACCACGCGGCGGCGCGCGACGGAACAGCTTATGACAGGCTCGAGAATGCGTTCGTGTATCGCGACAAGATCGTCGACGATTGCACCTGCAACGGCCATTCGCCCTATGGACTTGCGACGCTCGATGCCCCCGACGATCCGACGCTGCGGCCCGGCGACCTCATCGCCACAGCCAACGGGTTGGTGAAGGCCGGCGCGCGCGCCTACGGTCAGGCCTCGGACAAGGATCTCACGTCGGGACTGCCGTCCGGCATCCGCGGCAATGGCAAGGATGCGCGCGACGACCCCACGCCGCGCCATCGTCGCCATGGCAGCCGCCGCAACACGTCGTCGCGCCACGACGTGCGGTAATCTTACTCCTCGAGCGCAGCCACCACGTCGTCGGCGAGCGACAGCGAGCTGGTGAGCCCGGGCGATTCGATCCCGAACAGCTGCACCAACCGTGGCACGCCGTGGGCACGCGGTGTGTCGACCATGAAGTCGGCGGCAGGTTCGCCCGGCCCGGTCAGCTTGGGTCTGATGCCGGCATAGTCCGGCACGAGCGCGTTGTCCGGCAGGCGCGGCCAGTAGCGCCTCACGTAGCGATAGAAGCTCGCCGCGCGCGCGGGATCGACCGCGTAGTCGGGTTCGTCGATCCATTCGACGTCCGGCCCGAAGCGCATGCGGCCGGCAAGATCGAGCGTGACATGAATGCCGAGCCCGCCGGGCACCGGCGCCGGATAGATCAGGCGCGAGAACGCCGGCCGGCCCACGTAGCTGAAGTAGTTGCCCTTGGCGAGCACGAGACGGGGCACGCGATCGCGCGGATAGGGCTCGGTCGCGGCGGCGAGCCGCTGCGCGCCATGGCCGGCGGCGTTGACGACGGCGTCGACGCGGATCGTGCCCGGCTCGGCGCCGCCGTATTGCACCTCGAACCCGCCGCCGGCCGAGGCGATGCGGTCCACCGGCGTGTGGAACGCGATCATGCCGCCGCGATCCTCCAGGTCCCCGCGCAGCGCGAGCATATAGCGATGGCTGTCGATGATGCCCGTTTCGGGCGAGTGGAACGCCGCGACGCAGGACAGTTCCGGCTCCATGCGCTTCGCCTCGGCCGCCTCCAGCATCGCGAGATTCTCGACGCCGTTCGTGAGCGCTTGCGCATAAAGCGTTTCCAGCAGCGGCACGTCCTCCTGCCGGGTGACGATCAGCAGCTTGCCGAGCTTGCGGTGGGGAACACCGTGGGTGTCGCAGTAGCCGTAGAGCGTGCGCCGCCCGCGCGTGCAGTGGCGCGCGCGCAAGCTGTCGGTCGGATAATAGATGCCGGCATGGATGACCTCGCTGTTGCGCGAGGACGTGCCGGTGCCGATCGCACCGGCGGCCTCCGCCACGATCACGTCGTGGCCGGCGAGGGCTGCGGCACGCGCCACCGCGAGCCCAATCACGCCTGCGCCGACGACGAGGACCTGCATGTCAGGCCGTGACGCTGTCGCCGTCGGCGATGCGTCCGGCGGCGATGACCTCGCCATAGACCCCGCAGTCGTCGTGGCCGAAGGCGCGCTGGATCGTCTGCGGGATGCTCAGGTCACGCTCCCCGGTGTCGGGATCGACGTTGGTGGCGGCGCAGCGCACGATCCGCTTGATGATTTTCAGCCGCGCCGAGGGACCGATGGCGATCTCCTGGCCGACGAGGTCGAATTCGCGCCACGCGGGCCAGCCGGCGACGTAGAGGTTGGCGCGGAAGCGCAGCGGGTTCACCGGCGCGCCGGCAGCCTCCTCCACCGCCTGGACGGACGCGAGATTGATGATCGAGACGACCTTCTTGGCCACGTCGGAGAAGCTGTGGCCGCCGCCCGACAGCACCTGCGGCGGCCCGCGCAACTCGTCGGCGCAGTACTGCGCGAAGAACGCCTCGATCGCCCGGCGACCCTCGGGCGTGGCGAGGTCCCCGCGGGCGGCCTCGCGGCCGTCGGCCCGGATAGTGAGGACGTGCGTCGCGTCGTCGTAGTGCGTTCGCAGCCGGGCCAGCCGCTCGTTCTTCATCAGCATGAGGAAGCGGATCTTTGGGAAATAGGCCGGCGCCGCGGCGTCGAACCCCGTGGGGCCGTTTTCGATGGCGTAGCGCCGGTCCGCCGGCAGGGTCTGCCCGGCCGCAAGGTCCACGGATGCCAGCCGTTCCGGCGACAGCCCTTTGACCGGGTAGCGGTAGATGGCCTGGATCGTCGCGCTCATGGCTTCCCCCAAAGGCTTTCCTTAACGGAGAGGGTTTGAGACGCAAGCCCCGGCATAAATTCGACGGTATTGCTCTTCCGGAGCCGGCCGGTCCTCCCCACATTTGCGGGCGGGCAGGGCCGCCGCAACGGGGCTCTCCTGAAACATCCGGTGTTCCGCCGGGTTGACTGGGGTCAGCTTGACTTAGGTCAGCGACGGCGGGGCGGTATCCAACGACGATGTTCCCGTGGCGCCTGAGGGGCTGCTGGAACAGGCCGAGGACAGACCCATGAACTTCGACAAATACACCGAACGTGCCCGCGGATTTGTGCAGGCCGCGCAGAGCCTAGCCCTGCGTGAGGGCCACCAGCAATTCGCCTCCGAACATCTTCTCAAGGTGCTGCTCGACGATCCGGAAGGCCTTGCTTCCGGCCTGATCGACCGCGCGGGCGGGCGTTCGCGCGACGCGCTGAGCGCGACCGAGGAGGTCCTGCGCAAGCGCCCGAAGGTGGAAGGCGCCGGGGCAGGGCAGCTCTATCTCGATCCTTCGCTCGCGCGCGCATTCGACGCCGCCGAGAAGGCGGCCGAGAAGGCCGGCGACAGCTATGTCACCGTCGAGCGCCTGCTGCTCGGACTGGCGCTCGAGAAGGACAGCGAGGCCGGCAAGATCCTGGCGCGCAGCGGCCTCACCCCGCAGAACCTCAATGCCGCCATCAACGCTTTGCGCAAGGGCCGCACCGCCGACAATGCCTCGGCCGAGAACGCTTACGACGCCCTCAAGAAATATGCCCGCGACCTGACGCAGGCCGCCCGCGACGGCAAGATCGATCCGGTGATCGGCCGCGACGAGGAGATTCGCCGCACCATCCAGGTGCTGTCACGCCGCACCAAGAACAATCCCGTGCTGATCGGCGAGCCGGGCGTCGGCAAGACCGCCATCGTGGAAGGGCTGGCGCGCCGCATCATCGATGGCGACGTGCCGGAGAGCCTCAAGGACAAGAAGCTTCTGGCGCTCGACATGGGTGCGCTCATCGCCGGTGCGAAGTACCGCGGCGAGTTCGAGGAGCGCCTCAAAGGCGTGCTGCAGGAGGTGACGTCCTCCGATGGCGGTATCGTGCTGTTCATCGACGAGATGCACACCCTTGTCGGCGCCGGCAAGGCCGACGGCGCCATGGATGCGTCCAACCTCCTCAAACCCGCCTTGGCGCGCGGCGAACTGCACTGCATCGGCGCGACGACGCTCGATGAATACAAGAAGCACGTCGAGAAGGACGCTGCCCTGGCGCGGCGCTTCCAGCCGGTTTACGTCTCCGAGCCGACCGTGGAGGACACCGTTTCGATCCTGCGCGGCCTCAAGGAGAAGTACGAGCTGCACCACGGCGTGCGCATCTCCGACTCCGCGTTGGTCGCGGCGGCGACGCTGTCCAACCGATACATCACCGATCGTTTCCTGCCCGACAAGGCCATCGACCTCGTCGACGAGGCCGCCGCGCGGCTGAAGATGCAGGTCGACTCCAAGCCCGAGGAGCTCGACTCCATCGACCGCGAGATCGTGCGGCTCAAGATCGAGCAGGAGGCGCTCAAGAAGGAGCACGATCCCGGTTCGCGCGGGCGCCTTTCCGTGCTCGAGACGGAACTGGCTGCGCTCGAGAAGCAGTCGGCCGATCTCACCGAGAAATGGAAGGCGGAGAAGAGCAAGCTGTCCGACGCCCAGCGGCTCAAGTCGGAGCTTGAGCAGCTCCGCACCGAGCTCGCCAACGCGCAGCGCCGCGGCGAATACCAGCGCGCGGGCGAGCTCGCCTACGGCCGTATCCCCGAGCTCGAGAAGCGCCTGAAGGACATCGAGGCCAAGGAAGGCACCGGCGCCATGGTCGAGGAGGCCGTCACCGCCGACCACATCGCGCAGGTCGTCTCGCGCTGGACCGGCGTGCCGGTCGACCGCATGCTCGAGGGTGAAAAGGAAAAGCTGCTGCGCATGGAAGAGCAGATCGGCCAGCGCGTCGTCGGCCAGGCCGACGCCGTCAGGGCGGTCTCGACCGCGGTGCGGCGCGCGCGCGCCGGCCTGCAGGATCCGCACCGTCCGATCGGCTCGTTCATGTTCCTCGGGCCGACCGGCGTCGGCAAGACCGAGTTGACCAAGGCGCTCGCCGAGTTCCTGTTCGACGACGAGAGTGCGCTGCTGCGCATCGACATGTCGGAGTACATGGAGAAGCACTCCGTCGCGCGGCTGATCGGCGCGCCTCCCGGGTATGTAGGCTACGAGGAGGGCGGCGCCCTCACCGAAGCGGTGCGGCGCAGGCCGTATCAGGTCGTGCTGTTCGACGAGATCGAGAAGGCGCATCCGGACGTGTTCAACGTGCTGCTGCAGGTGCTGGACGACGGCCGCCTGACCGACGGACAGGGCCATACGGTCGATTTCCGCAACACGCTGCTCGTGATGACCTCCAACCTCGGGGCCGAGATCCTGGTCAACCAGCCGGAGGGCCAGGACACCGACGCCGTGCGCGATCAGGTGATGAGCATCGTGCGGGCGAGCTTCCGTCCGGAATTCCTCAACCGCGTCGACGAGATCATCCTGTTCCATCGGCTCAAGCGGAGCGAGATGGGCCGCATCGTCGAGATCCAGATCAGGCGGCTGCAGAAGCTGCTCGACGAGCGCAAGATCGCGATCTCCCTCGATGCCGCGGCACGCGACTGGCTGGCAGAGAAGGGCTACGATCCGGCGTATGGGGCGCGCCCGCTCAAGCGTGTGATCCAGAAGTCGCTGCAGGACCCGCTCGCCGAGATGATCCTCAAGGGCGACGTCAAGGATGGCGACACCGTCGAGGTGTCGGCGGGCAAGCAGGGGCTCACCTTCAACGGAAAAGCGATCAAGCAGGCGGCCTGACCGGCCGTCGGCGCCGCGCAGGAGCGGGCACGAGCCCGCTCCTTGTCGTTTGCGCGGGCCGAGCTTTTGTCAGGGGCGATGTGCGCCCAGGCTGGTTGCGTCGCCGTCATGGGAGCGGCATGATGGCCGTCTCTCGGAGACGACATCTTGGGCGGTATTTCCGCTGTCAAACGTGCGGCGCACGCGTTCGTGCTCGTCACGGCTGTGCTGGGCGGGTTCGCTGCGGACGCGGGCGCGGGCGGAGCCGATATCGAGGCACGACGGAAGATGGAACGGCGCGCCTTCAGCGACGCCGAGGTCGTCGACGGCTTCCTCAAGCTCGCCTTCGGCGCCGAGTTCCGCTTCGGCAAGCGCACCGACCGAATCCGAAAGTTCGACGGTCCGGTGCGGATTTTCGTCCACAATCGCGGAGCGCCGGATCGCCGCGTGAGGCTCTCCGGAATCATCAAGGATATCCGCGCGCACATGAAGGACCTGGATATCTCCGAGACGAGCGAGCGAGCCGAAGCAAACGCAGTCGTCACGCTCGTGCGCGACCGCGACATGGCTGTCACCATGCGCGAGCTGTTCGGCTCCGACAGCGCGCGGCGCATCCAGCGGCGTGACGAACCGCAATGTCTTGCCGGCTTCACCAAGGACGACTCGTTCCGCATCCGCCATGCCGAGATCATCCTGGTCGTCGACGCCGGCGACTTCGTTTTCGCGGACTGCGCCTACGAGGAGATTCTGCAGGCGCTCGGCCCCATCAATGACAGCGACTCGATTCCCTGGACCATGTTCAATGACGATGTCTCGCTGGGGTATTTCGGGATCTACGACCAGCTTCTGCTCAACACGCTCTACGACCCGCGTTTGCGTCCCGGCATGACGCGCGCGCAGGTCAAGCAGATTTTGCCGTCGATCATTCCCGACGTGCGGGCTTTCGTCGCTCGCATCAATGGTCTGCCGCGGTAGCGCACGGAAGCGCGGCCCGTTCACCTGCCCGTGTCGGCGTCGGGATGCGCCTTGAGATAGGTGGCGAGATCGTCATCGAGCGTCGCCCAGCCGATCCGCGGCACGATCATCCGACAGACGCCGTGCAGGGCCGCGTTGCGGTGCTTCGCGTAGACCGTGAGCGGGTAGAGGCTGTGGCCTTGCTCCAGCTTGCCGCTGTAGCCGGTCTGGCCGCTCTGGATCGCCGTCGCCCCCTGCGCCAGCGCCCAGTCGAGCGCAGCGTCGAACAGCCGGAAATACAGGAACCAGTCCTTCGGGCGGCTGTAGTCGAGGCCGATGTACTTGTTGATGACGTGGTCGCCGACGAGGAAGCACAGCATGAAGGCGGCGGCGCGGCGTGTCTCGGGCTCGCGCAGGATGATGAAGTGCGACACGCGCTCGCGTGCGACGTTCTCGAAGAACGAGCGGCCGAGGTCCTCGAAGGTTGTCTTCGCGCGGGCGCGCGTCTGTTCGAACAAGCCGTAGATCTCGTCGAGTGTCGCGGCATCGGGGCTCTGCACCGCTTCGATCAGCGGTTGGAATGCCTGCGCGCTGCGCTTGAGCTTGCGCTTGAGGTTGTGCCGGCGTGATGTGCTCAGTTGCGCGAGATAATCCTCCTTGCGCGGCCCCGGGAGCGCAACGACGGTACCTGGAAAATCCGCGAGGCGAAACAGCCCGGCCCGCTGCGCAAGCCAGGCAAGGTCGGTTTCCTCGGAGGCCGGAAAGTCCTTCCAGGCGACGAGGCCGGCGCCGCGGCGCGCAGCTTCCGCCTCGGCGGCCTTCTGCAGCGCGAGGAAAGCGTCGCGCCGCTCGACATCCGGCAGCAGCCCCACGGTGCCTTCGTCCGAGCAGGGCGAGCCGATGAACAGTCCGGTCGGGGCGGACAATGACGGCAGCAGCTTGCCGATGAGCGCCAGGAACGGGATCAGCGCGTCCGGCACCAGGAATTCCACCTCGAGCCGCATGGTGAACATCGGCGCGATGCCGACAGGCCGGCCGTCGTGCTCGATGAGCCCGTAGAGGAACTGGAACTGATGCTCCAGGCCGCTCGCCTCGAGCACGCGATACCACCAATGGCCTTCGACCGGCGGCGGAAAGCATGCCGCCCAGAGACCGGCGGGGATTGCCTTTTCCGTACCGACGAATCGAACCGAATAGGTTTGCTCAGGCATAGGCGACGATCAGAGTGACGCCGAACAGGATGAGCAGGATTCCCGCCCAGCGCGCGGGAGTGACCTGCTCGCGCAGCAACCAGGCCGCCAGCACGGCGACCGTGACGAAGCTCAGGCTGCTGATGGCGAAGGCCGTGCTGACCGTCAGCAGTCGCAGCGCCACCGTATAGAGCGCCACCTCGACGATATAAAACCCGATCCCAAGTGCGATCCAACTGTAGCGCACGGTGCTGACCGCCGTTCGCAGCGCCGACAGCTTCAGGAACACCTGTGCGAAGCCCTCGATGACGGTGCAGACGAGCACGATCGAGACTCCCAGCATCGCCCCGCTCATGGTGCGCCCGCCTTGGGCGTCGAGGTCGCCGGCTCTGTCCGGCTCACCAGCCAGACGCCCGCGACCACGATGATGATGCCGGCGATCTGTGGCCAGGTCAGGCGCTCGCCGAGGATCGCGACCGAGGCGACCGCGACCGTCACGTAGCTCAGCGACGTGATCGGCTTGGCGAAGCTCAGGTCGGCGACCTCGAGCAGCTTCACCCAGTTGATCAGCTTGCATAGCATGAGGATGCCGACGAGCTGGAACATCGGCCGGTGGATCAGCGTCCCCAACGTGTCCCGGAGCGAAACGTCATCCGGCAGGGTTCCGGCGCTCATCTTCCACAAGGTCTGCGTCGCCGTGTCGAGGGCGACCGCCAGGAACGCACCCACGAGGAGCCGCCGACGTACAGCTATTCGACGCATCGTATCCTGTTGGAGAAGGAGGAGCCGCCGGCGCAACGGCGGATGGACTGGCCGATGGGATATCGCATCCGCAGCACAAAGCGAAGGCCGCGTTCGCGTGCGCGGCCCGGCGCGATCTGGTCTCACAACCGCCTGACGCGACATAATTTTTCCCCATAACTGTGGTGAGCGGAGGCGTCATGCGCCGGCGTCGCCCGGCGGCCGCTTTCCGTGATAACGTCGCCGTTGGGGTCGGGTGGGGTCGAGTGATGGCGATTCGACAAGTCGGCGCGTCGTCCACGCGCGCACCTTTTGCCAATGCGCAGGGGGTGCCGGAGGTGACGCCTTCCGAGCCGCTTCCCGCGCCCGCCGCTGGCGAACCCGACCTGCCGTCCGCTTCGATCGCTGGTCTCACGCCGGCCACCGAACCAGTCCTCCCTACCGTCGAATGGCCTGATCCGGCCGCGGTCACGCCGTCCGTGCAAGATGCCGACCTCGTCGCGCGGACGGATGCGGAGACGTTGCAGGCGCCTGTTGACGCGGCCCACGATGCTCCGGCCCTGGTGGATTATCGTGCCATCATCGCGGCAGCCGTCGCCGCCTTGCCGGTCAATTCGGCTGCCGCCCGGCGGGCTGTCTACGATCATGCGCGTCAGGTGGTGCAGGAGCGCCTGCGCGCGAGCGAACCACCGCAGAGAAGTTTCGTGATCGCGCGCGAGGAGCTTCGCCTCGAGCGCGCGATCCGGGCGCTCGAGGCGCAATACGCCGTGACAAATCCCGCTGCGCAGCCTGCCGGCGAGCCTGTTGCGGCTGCCGTGGTGGGAGAGGACCAGCCGGTGCCAGTAGCCGTGGCGGTGGAGCCGCCGCCTCTTGCGCCGCGCCCGCGTCGCACGCCGGCGCGCGCGCAGGCGATGCACGGGGTGGTGCTGAGAACGTTCGGGCTGACGGCGGCGATCCTCGGCGGCCTGCTCGGCTACTGGCTCCTCGCTGGCAAGACCCGCGTCGTCACGCGTACGCTCTCGCCGGTGACATCCGTGCCCGGGGTGCAGGCCGCGGCCGAACCATCCTTGGGGGCGGCCGCGAAAGGCCCGCCTCAACGCGTGGCGGCGGGCGACGCCGCCGGGACGCCGCCGCTCTCCGATGCGGACCCGTCGTTGCCCCGCCGGGCGCCGTCGGACCTGCCGGACGATATCGTGTCGGTATGCCAGCGGGCGGTGTCGCCGGCCGAGTTTCTGCTTTGCTCGGACGTCGGAATGGCGCCGGCGGGCTCCGGCGAGGCGGTGGACCAGAAGTTCCCGTTCTGGGTCGGAGCCTACAAGAGCGTCGCCGACGTGACTGGCACCGCGTCATCCCCCGCCGATCTGGGTAGCGCCCCGTCGGGTGTTGCGGCGGCGCATTCGGCGAGCCCGACCGCGCGCGGGCGCTTCGAGCAGGGGCTCGCGCGTCTCAAGGCCGACGATCTCGAACGCGCAGTGGCCGAATTCTCGGAGGCGGTCCGCGCCGATCCGCAGTTCGCCGATGCCTACCTGCAGCGCGGGAATGCGTTGTTCCGCAACGGCGAGACGGAAAAGGCGATCGCAGACTTCAACACGGCGATCGGCCTCGATGCGCGCCATGCGTCGGCATACAAGGCGCGCGCCATGGCCACTCTCTACAAGGGCGACGACGATGCGGCGATCCTCGACCTCACGCGCGCCATCCAATACGGCGAGCTCGACCGCACGTTGTCCGCTATCGAGATGTTCTATGCGCGCCGCAGCCGTGCCGCGCTCTATGATCGCAAGCGGCTCTATGACGGCGAACTCGCCGACCTCAATGCACTGATCGATGGATACTGGAAGAACGCGGCGCTGGTGGCGGCGCTGCGCGCGACCTATCGCGAGCAGGGGTCGGTCAGCCTGATGGCGTCGATCTATCGCATGCGCGCCGGGGTGCAGGTGAAGCGCGGGGATCCGGACGCGGCCGTCAGCGACCTGACCTTCGCGATGCAGCTCGATCCCCAGCGCACCCTGCCGCTCATGCTCGAGCGCGCGCGTGTGCAGGAAGCGGCGGGCCGGCGGGCGCAGGCCGCCGCGGACTTCGAGCGCGTGCTCGAGCTCAGCCCGAACAACGAGGACGCGCAGGCGGGCATGGCGCGGCTCAACAGCCGCGGCTGATGTTTGCGTTGCGTCACACGCCTTCGGCGCGGAATGGCCGCGTCAGCAGGCTTTCGATCGCCGCATCGACGCTGAGCTTGCCGTCGATCACGGCGGCGACAGCGCTCGCGATCGGCATGTCGACGCCCTTGCGCTGGGCCATCGTCACCAGCGCGAAAGCCGTGAACGAGCCCTCTGCGAGTTTGCCCGCCGGCGGCGCTGCCCCCTGGGCAAGGGCGACCCCGTACGAATAGTTGCGCGACTGCGCACTCGAGCAGGTCAGGATCAGGTCGCCGAGACCGGAAAGACCCATCAGCGTGTCGGCGCTCGCGCCGAGCGCCCGCCCGAACCGGACGAGCTCCGCGAAGCCGCGCGTCGTCAGCGCGGCGGCAGCGCTGGCGCCGAGCTTGCGGCCCGCTACCATGCCGGCCGCGATCGCGAATACATTCTTGGTGGCGCCCCCGATCTCGACACCGCGCACGTCGCTCGCGTGATAGACGCGGAATGTCGGCAGGCCGAGCGCCTGCCCGAGGTCGCGCGCGAGGCTCTCGTCCGCCGCTGCAAGCGTTACTGCGGCGGGCAGCCCGCGGCCGACCTCCGCCGCAAAGCTCGGGCCCGACAGGATCGCCGGCCGCACGTGCGGCATCTCGTCGGCGATCACCTCGGTCATGAACGCGCCGGTGCCCTGCTCGATGCCCTTGGCGCAGACCACAACCGGAATCTCGCGCGGCAGGCGCAGTGTGGTCAGCGTGGTGCGCACCGACTGCGCCGGCACGACCAGCAGCACCATGTCGGCGTTGGCCGCGAGCTCGTGGCTGCCGGAAACGACGATCCCGGGCTCGAGCATGATGCCGGGCAGGCGCGGGTTCTCCCGCCGCGCGTCGATCGCGGCTGCCGATGTCTCGGTGCGCGCGATGAGGGTGACGCTCCGGCCGGCCCGCGCCGCGACGTTGGCCAGCGCAGTGCCCCAGGCGCCGGCGCCGACCACTGCGACGCGTTCAAAAGCCATGTTGCCCACTCACGATTGGTCCGGCGGCAGCCGCCGCGCGCGGTCAAGCGCGACGGAAGGTTTAGAGCATGATCCCGAAAAGTGGAAACCGGTTTTCGGAGAGGATCATGCTGTGACGAAACGGCATGATCCCGAAAAGTGGAAACCGGTTTTCGGAGAAGATCATGCTGCAGCGAAACAGCATCATCTCGAAAAAGCGCAACCCGGATTTTGGACGAGGCAATGCTGAACGGACGCCAATGAAGAGTGGAGATCGGCTCGCCGGTCAGGTTGCCGGCGCCACGCGCGAGGCGCGCGCCTGCAATGCGCGGATGCGGTCGGCGAGGTTGCCCTCGTTCCCGTCCGTTGCCGATTGCGCGCCGCGCGCCGCCTGGGCGCCTTCCGGGTCTGCCTGGGCCAGCATTGTCTCGATCGGCGAGCCCGGACCTTCCAGCACCATGGTGAGCCGCGCCACTTCGGTGGCGATGTCGTTGATGCGTTCACGCAGCAGCGCGTTCTCCACGCGCTCGGACGCCCAGCTCGACTCGGCTTCCCGCCGCATCGTCGCGAGCTCGCGCTGCAGCTTGGTGCGCTCCTCACGCGTATGCTCGAGCTCCTTCTCGAGCACGGCCTTCTCGGCGCGCAGTGTGGAACTCATGCCCGAATGCTTCTGCTCGATCGCGGCGATCTCGGCGCGCAGGTCCGCCTCCACGCGGCGCGCCTGCTCGGCGGCGCCTCGGAGCTGTGCCGACTCGTAGTCGCGTTCGGCCAGCATGCGGCCTTGCTCGGTCAGGCGCGTTTCGAGCTCCTGCACCCGGCGGCTGAGCAGCTCGGCTTCCGTCCGTTGCACCGTGAGCTGCTGCTCGAGGTCGTTGACGCGACCGGAGAGGCTTTCAGCCTTCTGGCGCTCCGCTTCGAGTTCCCGTGTTGCCGCGTCGGCGTCGAACTTCTCGCGGGCGAGCCGGTCCTCAGCGTCCGCGATCTCCGCCTCGAAGCGATCGATCTGGGTCTTGAGCGCCTCGACCTGCGTGCGCAACGCGACGATCTCGACGCGCTGGCTGTCCGTCAGGAACGCGCGCTCCCCGAGCTCGGTGGTCAGCTTGGCAAGCTCGGCTTCCTTGTCCGACAGCGCGCGTGCCGTCTCGTGCATGGTATTGGTCTTGACCGCAAGCTCTTCCTCGGTGGCATGGATCTGCTCGCGCAGTGCCTTCTCGCGCGCCTCCATCGCCAGCAGCGCGGCCGTCTTGTCGCCGATCTCGGCCTTCAGACGGTTGATGGCGTCGGTTTTCTTGCCGAGTTCGGCGAGCTGGCCGGTGGTCCTGGCCTTGAGCTGGTCTACGCTCATCTCGAGCCGCCGCGTCGACATGGCGAACTCGGCGCGCAGTTGATCCTTGTCGGCCTGGATCTCGGACATGGACACCGGCGTCGCCGCTTCGAGGCGACGCATCGTCAGCCGCTGGGCGCGGTTGTGGACAGCGAAACTGACGAGAACCCCGATCAGGCTCGCAAGCAGGAACCCGATCCCGAAATACATGATCGTTTCGATCATGGACAACCGCCTCCCCAGGCGATGTTGCGAAGATGACCGTGCTGACGCCTCCCGGACATGTCCCCCACGCGCCCGAAATGCAGCGACTTCGCCACACACCAAGCATGGCATGGCAGGCATGGTTTCGCCAGCGCTACCGGGTGGTTAACGTAAACCGAATGGTACCCTTAATGCGCGTCTTGTCGATGACGCGCGCGGGAATACCGTGGGGCGTTGCCTGCGCGCCAGGTCAGAACGGGTTCCAGGTCGCCTGCGGCGTGAACTTGAGGTAACCGACGTTCGCACCCAGCCGCAGCCCCACCCCAGATCGGATCGGGACCACGACGATGTCGCTGGCGGTCAGTGCGGTCATGCCGAGGCCGCCGATAAAATAGGCAGACCCGTCGATGCCGGCGAAGCGCTGATAGATCGCCTGCGTGGCCGGCAGCTTGTAGACGAGCATCATCGTGCGCGCGCCCTCGCCGCCGAAGTCCCAGCCGATCGACGGGCCTTGCCAGAACACGCGCAGGTCGCCTGCGTTCTTCGTGTAGAGCACGCCTTCGCCGTATCGCAGGCCGCCGAAGAATGCGCCGCCGCCTTCCTCGCCGAGGATGTAGCCGTTCGGCAGGCCCCACTGGCTGACTGCCTTCTCGACGATCTGGGCGAGTCCGCGCGCCACCGTGCCGAAGAAGCGGTGGCCCGCGTCGATGATCTCGTTGGGAGAAAACTCGCTCGGCCCTTGCCGCCCTTGCTGCTGGGCGAACGAGGACCCCGTGCCGACGCCCAATGCCACGAACGCGGCAAGCGTGCCCGCTGCGAGCGTTCGAATGATGCCGTGCATGAAAGGCTCCTCAGCTTGGCGACCGCGCCGGCCGCTTAACGCGTTGCTCACCGGGATCGCATAAGCCCTGGACGGTGAATCCCGCGGACCGACCGGCGCCCGCCGCGGGCTCGAATCGTGATCGTACGGTACAATATGGCTTTGGCACGGCGGAAGTTTCGTCTGGCGCGGACAGCGTGTTATTTCGCCGTGGTGGGGCTGCTGGTCTGCCCGGCCGCACCGCTGCACGCGCTCGTGGGTGAGCGTGTCGTCAGCGACCGCCACACCGGGCTTGCCATCTTCGGCTTCGACCCGGTCGCATACTTCGTCGACGCGAAGCCGCTCGCCGGGCGGGCCGAGTACGAGCTCGAACTTCCCGATGCCGTCTGGCGTTTCCGCAACGAGGGAAACCGCGCGGCCTTCGCGGCCAATCCCGAGATCTACCGGCCGCGCTATGGCGGCTACGATCCCATCTCGATCGCGCGCGGGGTTGCGGTGGCCGGCAATCCGACCCTGTGGCTGGTGGTGGGCGAACGGCTGTACCTTTTCTATACCCGGCAGGCTCGCGACGCCTTCGGGGCCGACCCCGACACGGCCATTGCCGCCGCCGACGAGCGCTGGCCACAGGTCCGCGCCGGTCTTGCGGCCGAATAGCTGGCCGGTGTCTCGCGGCTTGGCCGAATCAGCGCGCTCGCGTAAAGGCAACCGACCCCCTGGCGTGGTGGTTCAGACGTTCGCTTCCCTCCTGCCGCACCTCCGTCAAGCGACCGTCTGGACCGAGCGATTCCTGGAGACTGCCCGATGTCCGGCCCTGCGCTTGGAAGTCTCGATCTCGCGGCGCTGTTGTGCTCGCGGGTGTGCCATGACCTGATCAGCCCGGCCGGGGCGATCGTCAACGGCCTCGAGGTGCTCGAAGAGTCGAAGGACGAGGAGACCAAGCTCTTCGCGCTCGACCTGATCCGCAAGAGCGCGCGCACCGCCTCCGCGCGTCTGCAATTCTGCCGCATCGCTTTCGGCGCGGCCGGTTCGGCCGGTGCGGAGATCGACGTCGGTGACGCGGAGAAGGTGGCGCGCGGCTTCATCGAGGACGACAAGGTCAAGCTCGCGTGGAACCTGCCGCGGCTCCTGCTCCCCAAGAACAAGGTCAAGCTGCTGCTGAACCTGCTGCTGATCGCTGCTCAGGCTATTCCGCGCGGCGGCCAGCTCACGGTCGATCCGGCCGGCGAGGGAGCCGGCATGGGCTTCCGCATCACCGCGACCGGCGTCAACGCCCGGGTGCCGCCAGCGCAGGCCTTGTTCAACGGCAGTGGCGCTGTCCAGGCGATCGATGCTCACACCATCCAGCCCTACTATACCGGCCTGCTGGCCCAGGAATGCGGTCTGACCGTCGCCCTCGCCGCCGAGGGCGAGAACATCGTGGTCAGCGCCCGGTAAATCCCGGGTTCGGCGTGAACCAAACTTAAACGCTTTGGCCAACACAGTGCGCGGCCCAGTACAGGCCCGGCGACGGATGTCGCCGGACGAGGGAACCGCAACATGAAAACCTGCCTCGTCGTCGATGACTCGAGCGTCATCCGCAAGGTTGCGCGCCGCATCCTGGAGCGGCTGAACTTCAATGTGAACGAGGCCGAGGACGGCGCGCAGGCCCTCTCGCTATGTGAGATGAAGCTGCCGGATGCGATCCTGCTCGACACCGCCATGCCGAACGTGGACGGCTATGAGTTTCTGCGTGCGCTCCGGCGCATGCCGGGCGGCGACAAGCCGAAAGTGATCATCTGTCACGTCGACAACGACCTGCCCCAGATCGCGCGGGCGCGCCACGCCGGTGCCGACGAGATCCTGCTCAAGCCGTTCATGCGCGACCACGTGGAGGCGAAGTTCAACGCCGCCGGCCTGCTCTAGGTCGTCCCTGTGATCGGCGATGGCATGGTTGCGCTGTGCTCTCGCCGGTAACGGCCGCGCCGCGTCCGACGACTATTGCTTCAAGCGTTCGCCGGCGTCCTTCGCCAGGCTGAAGTCCTGGTATTTCCGGACATCGAGGCCCGACTTCGCCAGCCCGAGGTCCACCACCTGCTTGATGTTCTGCTGCAGCATCGACAGCTCGGGCAGCCCGTCAGGCGTCCGGTAGAAGTCGGCCTTCGTGAACAGCCACGAATCGATCTTCTCGCGTGGCCACTTGGTGGCGCGCGCAACGATGTCCACGGCCTGCGCGTGGTTCTTCGGATCGGTGAGAAAGCGCCGCATGCGCAGCGCATCGGCCATGAAATCGACGAGGGCGGCGCGATTGCGCTCCAGGAAGCTTGCGCGTGCGACCCACACCACCTGCGCCGTGGGCCCGAGCGCGTCACGCTGCGTGAACAGAGGGCGCGCGGCGTCGTGCACGGTGGGATCCGCGGACATGCCCGGCTGGCCGATCGCCACGACGTCGGCGCGCCCGTCGAGCAGCATCGCCTTGAGCTCCTGGGGAGCCGCTTCCACGATCGTATAGTCGCGTTTCTCGTCAAGGCCGAGTTTCCTCGCCACCGCACGCAGCGCCATCTCGTCCGAACCGCCGCGCATGGGGAGCGCGATCTTCTTGCCCTTGATATCCTCGGGCTTGTGAAGGGCGCTGTCCTTGAGCGTGAGGAACTCGGCGCTGTAATGCCCATCCTCGCCGTCGAGATACTCGCTCGCGATGATGCGCAGATCGTCGAGCTTGGCGCCATGCGCCGCGAGCGGCAGCATCGGGAACGTCAGCAGGGCGATATCGAGTTCGCCGGCGGCGAGCGCCGCGACCGTCTGGGCCATGCCGGGAAGGCGCACCGCCTCGACGGTGTAGGACTGGCCGGCCCGCGTCATCAATTCAGGCCGTTCCATGAACAGCGGCGGCAGATGTGCGGGTGTGGTCACCCACGAGATCCGCACCTTGAGGGGCTGTGCGTGGACGCCCCCCGCGACCAGCAACGCAAAGGCGAGCACGAGCGCCGCCAGCGCCCTGTCGATCGATCGAAGCATTGAACTCTCCGTACCCTGCTTCGACATAGCACCAGCCGGGCGCGCATGCGACGTGTCGGAGCGTGCGGGGTCGCGCGACTTCGCTGGCCTCGTGCCGGTGATGCCATGCACGGATGATGGGTCCGCAAGCCGATGGCGCCTTCAGACCACGATCCCAGCCCCCGGAGTCCGGACTGATTGACCAAAAAAACGGCAGGCGCGGATCCTCCCATGCGATAATCATCGATCTGCATATTTTTTAGGCAATTCGCCTAATTACCGGCCTGTGGGCCTTACGGCCTGCGCGGCACCCCCGCGCAGAACGGTATTCCCGGTGCCAAACCAAGGCGTTGGCGCGTCCCAACGCTTGGCACGAAGTTTGCGGACGCCTCTGTCGGGACCGCCTCTGGGGGGCCGGTCCGTTGCGTCAAACAGAGGACCTCCGATGTCGAAAACCATTCCCGCGGTCGCCGGGCGACCGATTCCCCGACGCTGGCTTCTTGGAGCCGCGGCGGGTCTCGCCATGGGTCTCGCCGCCATGCCGGCGAAGGCCCAGGACACGATCAAAGTCGGCATTCTGCATTCGCTCTCGGGCACGATGGCCATCAGCGAGACCACGCTGAAGGACGTCATGCTCATGCTGATCGATGAGCAGAACAAGAAGGGTGGTGTTCTCGGCAAGAAGCTCGAGGCGGTGGTGGTCGATCCGGCCTCCAACTGGCCGCTGTTCGCCGAGAAGGCGCGCGAACTGATCAGCAAGGACAAGGTCTCTGTCGTGTTCGGCTGCTGGACCTCGGTATCGCGCAAGTCGGTGCTGCCGGTGTTCAAGGAGCTCAACAGCATCCTGTTCTATCCGGTCCAGTACGAAGGCGAGGAGAGCGAGCGCAACGTATTCTACACCGGCGCGGCGCCCAACCAGCAGGCGATCCCGGCGGTGGACTACCTGATGAAGGAAGAGAAGGTGCAGCGGTGGGTGCTCGCCGGCACCGACTATGTCTATCCGCGCACGACCAACAAGATCCTTGAGGCCTATCTCAAGTCGAAGGGCGTGAAGCCCGACGACATCATGATCAACTACACGCCGTTCGGGCACTCCGACTGGCAGACGATCGTGGCCGACATCAAGAAGTTCGGCTCGGCCGGCAAGAAGACCGCCGTGGTGTCGACCATCAATGGCGACGCCAACGTGCCGTTCTACAAGGAGCTCGGCAACCAGGGCATCAAGGCCCAGGACATCCCCGTCGTCGCCTTCTCGGTCGGCGAAGAGGAACTCGCCGGTCTCGACACCAAGCCGCTGGTCGGCCATCTCGCCGCCTGGAACTATTTCCAGTCGGTCAAGACCAAGGCGAACGACGAGTTCATCGCCAAGTGGAAGGCCTTCACCAAGAACCCGAAGCGCGTGACCAACGATCCGATGGAGGCGCACGTCATCGGCTTCCAGATGTGGGTCAAGGCGGTGGAGAAGGCGAAGAGCACCGATCCCGACAAGGTGATCGACGCGCTGCCCGGCACCAAGGCCCCGAACCTGACCGGCGGCGAGTCGGAAATGCTGCCGAACCACCACATCACCAAGCCGGTGTTCATCGGCGAGGTGCGTGAGGACGGCCAGTTCGACGTGGTGTGGAAGACGCCGGGCCTCGTGCCGGGCGACGCCTGGTCGAAGGAGCTCGAGGGCTCCAAGGATCTCGTCGCCGACTGGGTCAAGCTCAAGTGCGGCAACTACAACATGAAGACCAAGAAGTGTGGCAGCTAGCCGCTCCATGCTGAAACGACCGGAGGCGGCGGCTTGCCGCCGCCTCCTCTCCTCCAAAGCCAATACGATCTTTTCTGCCGGGGATTGATCCGATGGGTGTGGTTCGCAGCCGCGCATTCGCGCTGGTGCTGGCGTTCGGGCTGGCGCTTGCCGCCCTGGGCCAGGCGCTCGCACAATCTCAAACCTACGAAGGCGCGCTCGCAGGCTTTGCGGCCGACTCCTTCTCCGACACCGAAGCCGCCATCGAAGGTGTCGCCGCCAGCGGCAACCCCCTGGCCGCTCAGGTGATCGAGGCGCTGCAGGACCGCCGCCTGCTGTTCGATGCCGCCAGCAAGCGAATCTATCTCCGCGACCGCAAGGACGCGCTGATCGACGCCGCCACCGGCCAGCCGGCCACGGGCGTCGCGGCGGAGGGGCTGCAGACCGTGCGCATCAACAACCGCCTGCGCCGCGCCATCGACGCCGCGATCGGCGGTCTCACGTTGCTCTCGAACGATCCGGCCAAGCGCATGGATGCGGCGGCCGCGGTGTTCAAGTCGCGCGACGCGGGCGCCATCAAGACGCTGGACGCCGCGATCGCGCGTGAAACCGACTCCCGTATCAAGCGCGCGCTCACCGAGGCGCGCGCCGCCGCGGTACTCAACTCGCCGGCGCCGGCCGCCGAGAAGCTCGACGCGATCACCATCGTGCGCGAGCGCGGCGATCAGGAGGCGCGCGCCCTGCTCGCCGGACTGCCCGCCGACACGCCCGACGAGGTCAAGCGCGCCGCGCAGGGAGCCGTCGCCGCCATCGACCGCAATCTCGAGATGTGGAGCGCGCTGCAGAACGCCTGGTACGGGCTCTCGCTCGGCTCCGTGCTGCTGCTCGCCGCCATCGGTCTCGCCATCACCTTCGGCGTGATGGGCGTCATCAACATGGCGCACGGCGAGATGGTGATGCTCGGCGCCTACACCACCTTCGTGGTGCAGGAGGTGATCCGCGCCTACAACCCCGCACTGTTCGACTATTCGCTCGTCATGGCGGTGCCGCTCGCCTTCGCCGTGGCCGGCGGGCTCGGCATCGTGATCGAGCGCACGATCATCCGCTTCCTCTACGGACGTCCGCTCGAGACGCTGCTCGCCACCTGGGGCCTGTCGCTGATCCTGCAGCAGGCCGTGCGGACGGTCTTCGGGCCGACCAACCGCGACGTCGGCGCGCCGTCGTGGATGAGCGGCGCCTTCGATCTCGGCGGCATCAGCATCACCTACAACCGCCTCTGGATCATTCTCTTCACGCTGGCCGTGTTCGTCATGCTGCTCGGCATCCTGCGGCTCACCCGCCTTGGCCTGGAGATGCGCGCGGTGACGCAGAACCGCACCATGGCCGCCTCCATGGGCATCCGCACCCAGCGCATCGATGCGCTCACCTTCGGCCTCGGCTCCGGCATCGCTGGCATTGCCGGAGTGGCGCTCTCGCAGATCGACAACGTCAGCCCCAACCTCGGGCAGGGCTACATCATCGACAGCTTCATGGTTGTGGTGTTCGGCGGCGTCGGAAACCTGTGGGGCACACTGGTCGGCGCCTTCACGCTCGGCATCGCCAACAAGTTCCTCGAACCCTATGCCGGCGCCGTGCTCGGCAAGATCGCCATCCTCGTGCTCATCATCCTGTTCATCCAGAAGCGTCCGCGCGGGCTGTTCGCCCTCAAGGGCCGGGCGGTGGAAGCATGACCGCGCCTCTCACCCGTGCGCTCGACCGCGGTGCCTCGCTGTTCCTGCTGATCGTCGCGGCCGGCGCAGTGCTCGTGCCCGTCCTGCATTTCGCGCTGCCGCCGTCCTCGAGCTTCCACGTGCCGCTCTACCTCGTGGCGCTGTGGGGCAAATACGTCTGCTACGCGCTGCTCGCGCTCTCGATCGACCTGATCTGGGGCTACTGCGGCATCCTCTCGCTCGGCCACGGCGCCTTCTTCGCGCTCGGCGGCTACGCCATGGGGATGTACCTGATGCGGCAGATCGGCACGCGCGGCGTCTATGCCGACCCGATCCTGCCCGACTTCATGGTGTTCCTGAACTGGAAGGAACTCCCGCTCTACTGGTACGGCTTCCAGTCGTTCCCCTACGCCATGCTGATGGTGCTGGTGGTTCCCGGGGTGCTGGCGCTGGTGTTCGGCTGGTTCGCCTTCCGCAGCCGCGTCACCGGCGTTTATCTGTCGATCATCACGCAGGCGATGACCTTCGCCCTGATGCTCGGCTTCTTCCGAAACAATTTCGGTTTCGGCGGAAACAACGGCCTGACCGACTTCAAGGACATCCTCGGCTTCAACGTGCAGGCGCCGGGCACGCGTGTCGCGCTGTTCTCGATCTCGTGTGCGGCGCTCATGCTCGGTTTCCTGATCTGCCGGGCCATCATCTCGTCGAAGTTCGGCATGGTGCTGGTCGCCATCCGCGACGCCGAGGCGCGCACGCGCTTCCTCGGGTATCGGGTGGAGTCCTACAAGCTGTTCGTGTTCGTGCTCTCGGCTTCCATGGCCGGCGTCGCGGGCGCGCTCTACGTGCCGCAGGTCGGCATCATCAATCCGAGCGAGTTCGCGCCGGCGGCCTCGATCGAGGCGGTGATCTGGGTTGCGGTCGGCGGGCGCGGCACGCTCACCGGCGCGGCGCTCGGCGCCATCGTCGTCAACTACGGCAAGACCTACTTCACCTCCGGCCCGCTGGCGCCGTACTGGCTGTTCGTGCTCGGCGCCCTCTTCGTCGCGGTGACGCTGCTGCTGCCGCGCGGCATCGTCGGCACCCTGCGCTATTTCGCGGGGCTGCGGCGCGAACGCAAGGCCGCGGCGCCAGCCGGCGCGCCTGCCGAAGGCGATGCCGCGGCGGTTGCCCGGCCGGCGGAGTGATGATCATGACCCAGACCCGCACCACCTCCGCGATGCTCTATCTCGACGGCGTCACCGTCTCGTTCGACGGCTTCAGGGCGCTCAACAACCTGTCCTTCGCCGTCGAGCCCGGCGAGATGCGCGCCATCATTGGGCCGAACGGGGCTGGCAAGACGACGATGATGGACGTCGTCACCGGCAAGACGCGCCCGGACGCGGGTGAGGTCGCGTTCGACGGCGGAGCCTACGATCTCACCCGTCTCGACGAGACGGAAATCGCCGAGCTCGGCATCGGCCGCAAGTTCCAGAAGCCGACCGTGTTCGAGATGCACACGGTCGAGGACAACGTGCGCCTGGCGCTCAAGAGCGATCGCAGCCCGCGCGCCACGCTGATGTGGAAGGATTCCAGCGAGGAGCGCGACCGCGTCGACGCCATCCTGCGCACCATCCGGATGGCGGGCCTGCGCTCGGTCTCGGCGGAGCGGCTCTCGCACGGCCAGAAGCAGTGGCTCGAGATCGGCATGCTGCTCGCGCAGGATCCCAAGCTGATGCTCGTCGACGAGCCCGCCGCCGGCATGACCGATGCCGAGACGCGCCAGACCGCAGAGCTTCTGCGTGAGATCAACCGGCATCATACCGTCGTCGTCGTGGAGCACGACATGACCTTCGTGCGCGACCTCGACGTCAAGGTGACCGTGCTGCACGAGGGCTCGGTGCTCGCGGAAGGCTCGATCGACCAGGTCTCGTCGAACGAGCGCGTGATCGAAGTCTACCTGGGCCGGTGACGCCATGCTCGAAGTCAATGCCATCAACCTGCATTACGGCGCGGCGCAGGCGTTGCGCCAGGTCTCGCTCACCGCCGAGCCCGGCAAGGTGACCTGCGTGCTCGGTCGCAACGGGGTCGGCAAGACCAGTCTGCTCGACGCGCTTGCCGGCCAGCATCCCGTCAGCAGCGGCAGCATCGTCTGGGAGGGCAGGGACATCACCTCGCTCAAGCCGGCCGACCGCGCCCGTTGCGGCATCGCCTACGTGCCGCAGGGCCGCGAGATCTTCCCGTTGCTCACAGTTGAAGAAAATTTGCAGACCGGCTACGCCCCGCTCAGGCGCGGTGAGCGCAGCATCCCGGACGACGTGTTCTCGCTGTTCCCCGTGCTCGGCGATATGCTGCGCCGGCGCGGCGGCGACCTCTCGGGCGGCCAGCAGCAGCAGCTTGCCATCGGGCGCGCCCTCGTCATGCGCCCGCGTCTCCTGCTCCTTGACGAGCCGACCGAGGGCATCCAGCCCTCGATCATCAAGGACATCGGCCGGGCCATCACCTACTTGCGCGGCCTCGGGCAGATTGCCATCGTGCTGGTCGAACAATATCTCGACTTTGCTCGCGAACTCGGCGACCATTTCGCGGTGATGGATCGCGGCACGGTGGTCTATGCGGCCGGGCGCGCGGATCTCGACGAAGCCGCGCTCAAGCGGGCGATGGCGATCTGAGGCGCTCGGTTTCCGGGCAGGGACAAGAGCGTAATGGCAGTGTCGGCGGGCATGACGGCGTCTTCCGCGCGCACATTCGCGGCCAACCGCGCCGTGAGCCGCGTTGCGATGACCGTTGTGCGCGACGGCGTCCGCAGCCGCTGCACGCGTCTCTACGAGGACGGCTCGCTGCGCGTACGCTTTCCCAACGATGATCATCTGCAGGCGGTGGTCGTGAACACGGCCGGCGGCATCGCCGGAGGTGACCGCTTCGCCTTCGACGTGACCATCTCGCCTGGCGCTTCGCTCACTCTCACCACCGCTGCCGCCGAGAAAGTCTATCGTTCGATCGGCGACGACGCGGCGATGGATGTCGCACTCGCCGTCGGTGCCGGCGCGACGCTGCACTGGCTGCCACAGGAGACGATCCTGTTCGATCAGGCGCGCCTCAAGCGCGGCATCGACGTCGATCTCGCCGACGACGCGCGCTTGGTGCTTGCGGAGGCGGTGGTGTTCGGCCGCACCGCCATGGGCGAGCAGGTCGCGCACGGCCGCCTGTTCGACCGCTGGCGCGTGCGGCGTGGCGGCCGGCTCGCGTTGGCCGATACGTTCCGGCTCGAGGACGCGATCGCGGCGCAGCTCGCGCAAGGTTGCGTGGCCGCAGGCGGCTGCGCCGTCGCTACGGTGCTGGCCGCGCCGGCCGACGAGGCGCGTCTTGCCGTGCTCCGTGAGCTCAGCTTCGCCGGTGAAGTCGGCGCCTCGGCCTGGAACGGCCTCATGCTGGCGCGGCTCGTCGCCGAGGACGGCGAGGCGCTTCGGCACGACCTCAAGCTCATCATCCCCACGCTCGCAGGCGCCTTGCCGCGCATCTGGACGAACTGAAGGGCTTTCCCATGAATCTCACGCCTCGCGAAAAGGACAAGCTGCTGGTCGCCATGGCCGCAATGGTCGCGCGCCGGAGGTTGGAACGCGGTGTCAAGCTCAACCATCCGGAAGCGATCGCGCTCGTCACCGACTTCATCCTCGAGGGTGCGCGCGACGGCCGGACCGTCGCGGAACTGATGGAGCAGGGCGCCCATGTCATCCGCCGCGATCAGGTGATGGAGGGCATCCCCGAAATGATCCACGACATCCAGGTCGAAGCCACTTTTCCGGACGGCACCAAACTGGTGACCGTGCACAACCCGATCCGGTGACGCGATGAAGGCCGCCGTGCTCGCACTCTCTGCGGTGCTCGCGCTGGCCGCGGGTCGTGGCATTGCGCACGACGGCCCCATCGCGCAAACGCCGCCTGACGAGCGCGACCTCTGGATCTCGCTCGGCGCGCGTGTCCACGGCGGCTTCGGCGCCCTGATCGCGCTCGGCATTCGCATCGGCGACGACGCGCGCCAGCAGCTGCGCGCCGCCCCGCGCGAGCTCGACGTCACCTATTACAGCGGCGCCGCCGCGCCATGCCCCTGCGTCGTCGACGGCGTGATGATCGCGACCTACGCCTCGCCGGGACAGCGCACGCTGCGCGTCTCCGAGGCCCCCGCTGAGGGCGGTCAATTCGGGCGCGTGGTGATCGTGCACAAGCCGAGCAGGCGCACGCTTGAATACGTCATCCCGCAGACCTCCGCCCCACAGATCCTGGCCGCCAACCGGGGAAACCCGGTCGAGCGGTGGAACGCCATCATGACCTTGCCGCAGGATCAGGCGTTCGTGCGCCGCGAGATCACCGCCATGTCCGAGAAGGAGCGCTGAGATGATTCCCGGAGAACTGTTCGTCAAGGACGGCGAGATTGAGCTCAACGCCGGGCGCAAGACCGTCACCCTGAGCGTCGCCAACACCGGCGACCGTCCGATCCAGGTGGGCTCGCACTACCACTTCTTCGAGACCAACCCGGCGCTCAGGTTCGACCGCAAGAAGACGCGCGGCATGCGCCTCGACATTCCCGCCGGCACGGCAGTGCGCTTCGAGCCGGGCCAGACACGTGAGGTGACGCTGGTCGCGCTTGCCGGCAAGCGCGTGATCTACGGCTTCCGCCAGGACGTAATGGGGAAGCTCTGATGCAGACCTATTCCGGCGGCTGCCAGTGCGGCAAAGTGCGGTACGAGGTCACCCTCGATCTCGACGCGCCGGTGATCTCGTGCAACTGCTCGCGCTGCGGCCGCCTCGGCTCGCTGCTCGCCTTCGCGCCTGCTTCGGATTTCAAGCTGCTGTCGGACGAGAGCGCCATGAGCGAATTCCTGTTCAACAAGCACGCGATCCATCACCTGTTCTGCGCGACCTGCGGCGTCGAATCCTTCGCGCGCGGCAAGCGCCCGGTGGACGGAGCGGACGTGGTCGCCGTCAACGTGCGCTGTCTCGACGGCGTCGACGTCGATGCGCTCAAGCTCAGGAAATTCGACGGCCGCAGCCTGTAGGGGAAAGCAAATGCCCGCCAAGATGAAACGTTCGGTCTACGCCGCCATGTTCGGCCCGACGACGGGCGACCGCGTCCGCCTGGCCGACACCGATCTCGTCATCGAGGTCGAGAAGGACTTCACCGTCTATGGCGACGAGGTGAAGTTCGGCGGCGGCAAGGTGATCCGCGACGGCATGGGGCAGAGCCAGCTCTCCAACAGGCAGGGCGCGGTCGATACCGTCATCACCAACGTGCTGATCCTCGACCACTGGGGGATCGTGAAGGCCGACGTCGGCATCAAGGAAGGCTATATTTCCGCCATCGGCAAGGCCGGCAATCCCGATATCCAGCCGAACGTCACCATCATCATCGGACCAGGCACGGAGGTGATCGCGGGGGAGGGCAAGATCCTCACCGCCGGCGCCTTCGACTCGCACATCCATTTCATCTGCCCGCAGCAGATCGATGACGCGCTGATGTCCGGCATCACCACTATGCTCGGCGGCGGCACCGGCCCCGCACACGGCACTTTGGCCACCACCTGCACGCCCGGCCCCTGGCATATCGCGCGCATGATCCAGGCCGCCGACGCCTTTCCGATGAACCTCGGTTTCGCGGGTAAAGGCAACGCCTCCCGCCCTGCCGCGCTCGAGGAGATGATCAAGGGCGGCGCCTGCGCGCTCAAGCTGCATGAGGACTGGGGCACGACGCCGGCGGCCATCGACTGCTGCCTGTCGGTCGCGGACGAATACGACGTGCAGGTGATGATCCACACCGACACGCTCAACGAGTCCGGCTTCGTCGAGGACACCATCAAGGCGTTCAAGGGCCGCACGATCCACGCCTTCCATACGGAGGGCGCGGGCGGCGGCCACGCGCCCGACATCATCAAGGTCGCTGGCCTCAAGAACGTGCTGCCGTCCTCCACCAATCCGACGCGCCCGTTTACGCACAACACCATCGACGAGCATCTCGACATGCTGATGGTGTGCCACCACCTCGATCCCTCGATCGCCGAGGACCTCGCCTTCGCCGAGAGCCGCATTCGCAAGGAGACCATCGCCGCCGAGGACATCCTGCACGACATCGGTGCGCTCTCGATGATGTCGTCGGACTCGCAGGCCATGGGCCGCATCGGCGAGGTCGTCATCCGCACTTGGCAGACGGCGGACAAGATGAAGCAGCAGCGTGGCCGGCTGAAAGAGGAGAAGGGCGACAACGACAACGCGCGCGCCAAGCGCTACGTCGCCAAGTACACGATCAATCCCGCCATCGCCCACGGCGTATCGAAGCACATCGGCTCGGTGGAGAAGGGCAAGCTCGCCGACCTCGTGCTCTGGTCGCCCGCCTTCTTCGGCGTCAAGCCCGACTGCGTCATCAAGGGCGGCACCATCGTCGCCGCGCCCATGGGCGACCCCAACGCCTCGATCCCGACGCCGCAGCCGGTGCACTACCGTCCGATGTTCGGCGCCTTCGGGCGCGCGGTGACGGCCTCCTCCCTGGTGTTCGCCTCGAAGGCGGCGGTCCGGGCCGGCCTCGGCAAGAAGCTCGGCATCCAGAAACAGCTCGTCGCCGTCGAGGGCACGCGCAAGATCGGCAAGAAGAACATGATCCATAACGGCGCCACGCCCGACATCGAGGTCGATCCCGAAACCTACGAGGTCACTGCCGATGGCGAACTGCTCACCTGCGAGCCCGCGCAGGTGCTACCGATGGCGCAGCGGTATTTCCTCTATTGAGGCGCGGGCACGGCCGCTGGCGTAAAGTAAGCGAATGAAGCGCGTTACAGGCATCGTCCCGGCGGGGCAGTGGCAGGCCGGCCGCGAGGTCGACCACGTCATGCTCGCCGCCGACGAGCGCCAGCGCCGCCGCGCGGTGTTCACCGGAGAGAAGGGCTACACCTTCCTGCTCGATCTGGAGAAACCGGTCGTGCTGCACGACGGCGATGGGCTCGTGCTGGAGGATGGCGGCGTGGTGCGGATCGCCGGCATGGCCGAAGCGCTGGTCGAGGTGCGCCCGCGCGCGGTGTCCGATCTCGCGCGCCTCGCCTGGCACATCGGCAACCGCCATACCGACCTGCAGATCGTGGGCGAGACGCTGCGTGTCCGCCGCGACCATGTGCTGGAGGACATGTTGCGCGGACTCGGCGCGGAGCTTGCCCCCATCGAAGCGGCGTTCGAACCGGAAGTGGTTCCAGCGGTTGGCGCTCTCAATAACGACGGTCGTGGACGTGATGAGTAAAGCGTCCCGCGAGCGTAGCGAGCGGGTGAGGGGGCGTGATCCCGCCTCCGAAGGAGTTGCCCCTCACCCCAGCCCTCTCCCCGCAGGCGGGGAGAGGGAGCAAGCCGTGCCGTGCCGCGCGACAGCCGATGGCCTTCCGTCGGCCGCGCTCTACCGTCTCATGGCGTGGCTCTCGCCGGCCTATCCGGTCGGCGCGTTCTCCTATTCGAGCGGCCTCGAATGGGCGGTGGAGGCCGGCGACATCACCGACGCCGACACGTTGCGCGTCTGGCTTGCGGCAACGTTCACCGCAGGCGGCAGCTTCTGCGACGCCGTGTTCTTCGTGCACGCGCACCGCGCGGCCGCCGCCGATGACCCCGCCGCGCTGCGCGCTGTCGCGGAACTCGCCGCTGCGTTCGCGCCTTCGAAGGAGCGTCACCTCGAGACGACAGCCCAGGGCGCGGCCTTCCTCGCCGCCACCCGAGCGGCGTGGCCGACGGCCGCGCTCGATCGCCTAGCCTCCGTCTGGGACGGGCCGGTTGCCTATCCCGTCGCAGTCGCGGTCACCTGCGCGGGCCATGGTATTGCCGTCGCGCCGTCGCTCGCCGCTTATCTGCACGCGCTTGCGGCCAACCAGATCTCCGCCGGTGTCCGCCTCATCCCGCTCGGCCAGACCGACGGTCAGCGCGTGCTGGCGCGGCTCGAACCCGTCATCGCCGCCGCCGCGCAGCGCGCGCTCGCAACGCCGCTCGATGAGGTCGGCAGCGCCACGCCGCGCGCCGACATCGCCGGCATGCGGCACGAAACCCAGTACACCCGTTTGTTCAGGAGCTGACGCTGATGAAAAGTCCCCACGGTCCTTTGCGCGTCGGTGTCGGCGGTCCGGTCGGCTCCGGCAAAACCGCATTGATGGATGCCCTGTGCAAGCACCTGCGCGCGCGCTACGAGATCGCCGCCATCACCAACGACATCTACACCAAGTGGGACGCGGAATATCTCGTGCGCTCAGGCGCGCTCGCGCCCGAGCGCATCGCCGGCGTCGAGACCGGCGGATGTCCCCATACCGCGATCCGCGAGGATGCCTCGATCAACCTCGCCGCCGTCGCCGACATGCGCCGGAAATTCCCCGACCTCGATCTCGTGCTGATCGAGTCCGGCGGCGATAACCTCGCTGCCACCTTCTCGCCCGAGCTGGCCGACCTGACGATCTACGTCATCGATGTCGCCGCCGGCGACAAGATCCCATCGAAAGGTGGCCCCGGCATCACGCGCTCCGATCTGCTCGTCATCAACAAGACGGACCTTGCGCCTTATGTGGGAGCTTCGCTCGAGGTGATGGAGCGCGACGCGAGACGCATGCGTGGGGCACGCCCATTCGTGATGACGAACCTGCGCGCCGGCTCTGGTGTCGCCGAGATCGCGCGCTTCATCGAGGAGAAGGGCGGGCTCCGGGCATAGGTGCGAACGCGCTGCCAATCTGCACTGGCGTGGAACGGGCCTAGTTCGGCGCGGCTTCCGCCGGCAGCTCCGACGCCGTCACCTGCGCCTTGCGGCCCTTCACTTCCGACGCGTCGAAATTGAGCTCGACCTTCACGCCGTTGGGATCGAACAGGAAGAGCTGATAGAGCCCCTGGTCGTTGACCTGCCGCTCCTTGAACGCGATGCCGAGCGCGTTGAGCCTTTCGATCGTCTCGTCGAGACCGGTGGCGCGGAAGCCGATGTGGTCGACCACGCCCGAGCCTTGCTCCGCCTGCGACTGCTGCCCGAGATAGGCCATGCGGTTCTGCGAGACGTTGGCGCCGCCTTGCGTGAGGTGCAGCACGTCGCGCTCGCCGATGTAGAGCCAGTAAACGGGAAACTTGAAGTCAGGCGAGGGGCCGACGCGCATCCCGAGCGCGTTCACCCACCAGTCCTTGGTCGCTTCGAGATTGGCGGTCTGGATCAGGAAATGTTCCATGTAGGCGAGGGGCATCGGCGGACCTCCCTGGGCGGGTAGTGATCGGAATTTGACACTCCACCTTCGCCACCGCAGTCTCCTGCAAAGGGCGGGATGCTGTCCAGTTTCGGATCGACGCACGAATCCGCTGCAGGTCCCACGCAAGACATGGGAGGAGCCCGTCATGCCGGCATACTGGGTCGCCCGCGCGCACATCACCGATCCGGTGCGCTACAAGAAATACACTGACGGCGTGCCGGACCTCATCGCGAAGTACGGCGGCAAGGTGCTGGCGCGCGGCGGCCGCTATGAGATCCTGGAAGGCCCCGACACGTTTCATCGATTTGTCGTGATCGAGTTTCCCACGTTCGAACAGGGCGTGGCCTGCTTCAAATCCCCGGAATATGCGGCAATCGCCGCCCACCGGCGCAATGGGGGCGGTGAGGTCGAGACCATCATGGTCGAGGGCGGCGACGCCACGCCGCGCTGAGGGCGGCCGATTGGCGGGCCCGGACCACTGGCGTACCAGCGAGAATTGCGGGTATGATCGGCCCGGATAAACGGCGCCAAGCCGGCACATCCAGGGAGGAACATCGATGCATCTGAACTTGAAGCGCCTGACGGCCGGCCTGCTGGCCGCGACGGCGACCTTTGCGTTTGCCGCCACCGCCTCCGCCCAGCAGAACCAGCCGATCACCATCGGATTCAGCATGGCGCTGACCGGCCCGCTCGCCGCCAACGGCAAGCAGGCCCTGCTCGGCGTCAAGATCTGGGCGGACGAGGTCAACCAGAAGGGCGGCCTGCTCGGACGGCAGGTCAAGCTCGTCAACTACGACGACCAGTCCAATCCCTCGACGGTGCCCGGCATCTACACGAAGCTGCTGGACGTCGACAAGGTCGACCTCGTGATCGGGCCCTACGCCACCAACATGATCGCGCCCGCGATGCCGGTGGTGATGCAGAAGGGCAAGACCTTCATCGGCCTGTTCGGCCTCGACGTGAATCACGCATTCAACTACCCGAAATACTTCGCGATGATTCCGACCGGGCCCGACACCAAGGCATCGTTCACGGAAGGCTTCTTCCAGACCGCCTCCAAGCAGAACCCGAAGCCGACCACGGCGGCGCTGGTCGCGGCCGACGCGGAGTTCTCCAACAACGCCTGCGAGGGTGCGCGGCAGAACGCCAAGAAGTACAACTTCAAGGTCGTCTACGACCGCACCTATCCGCCGGCCACCACGGACTTCACGCCGATCGTGCGTGCGATCCAGGCGGCCAATCCCGACATCGTCGTGATCTGCTCCTATCCGCTCGACTCGGTGGGCATGGTCAAGGCGGTCAACGAAGTCGGCTTCAAGCCGAAGATGATCGGCGGCTCGATGGTCGGCCTGCAGGCCACCGTGTTCAAGAACCAGCTTGGTCCGCTGCTCAACGGCTGGGTCAACTACGAGACCTGGGTTCCCGACAAGCGGATGATGTTCACGGGCACCGAGGACTTCTTCAAGAAGTACCAGGCGCGCGCCGCGGCCGAAGGCGTCGATCCGCTCGGCTATTATCTCGGCGGCTGGGGCTATGCCTATGTGCAGGTGCTCGGCGACGCCATCAAGGGCACCAACTCCATCAACGACGACAAGATCGCCGAGTACATGAAGAAGACCACGTTCAAGACGATCCACGGCGACGTGAAATTCGGCAAGAACGGCGAGTGGGAGAAGAGCGCGATGCTGCAGGTGCAGTACCACGGCATCAAGCAGGGCGCCGGCATCGAGACCTGGCGCGGCATGAGCTACCAGACGGTGCTCACGCCCGACCAGTACAAGACCGGCAACGTGGTCTATCCCTTCGAGAAGGCGCGGCAGTAAGCTTTCCTGACCGCCTTTTACGGAAACGCCGCGCCTTTGGCGCGGCGTTTTTGTTTGAGAGCCTCGCCGGAGCGCCGCCTCGCGCTCATGCCCCCAGATAGAGTTGCCGGATCAGGTCGTTGTTGTTGAGATCCTCGGCCGACTTGCCCTCGTAGGCGATCTGGCCGTGCACGATCACGTAGCCGCGGTCGGCGATGCGCAGCGCCTGGGTGAAGTTCTGCTCGGCCATCAGAACGGTGAGCGCATAACGGTCCTTGAGCTCCTTGATCTTCTCGATGGTGCGGCTGACCAGCACGGGAGCGAGCCCGACCGACGGCTCGTCGATCAGCAGGATGCGCGGCGCGCACATGAGTGCGCGCGCCAGCGCCAGCATCTGCTGCTCGCCGCCGCTCATTGAGCCGGCGAGCTGCGCGCGGCGTTCGGCGAGGCGAGGGAAGCACTCGAAGCAGAATGCGAGGTTGGTCGCGATCTCGCGCCGCGCCTTCTGGCGGAACGCGCCGAGCAGCAGGTTCTCCTCGACGGTGAGGCGCGGGAACAGGCGGCGGCCCTCGGGCACCAGCGCGATGCCGAGGTCGACGATCTCCTCCGTGGTGCGGCCGACGAGGCTGTGGCGCTCGCCGTCGATCTCCGCCTCGATGGTGCCCGCGCTCGGCGTCACGATGCCCATGATCGCCTTCATCAGCGTCGATTTGCCGTTGCCGTTGGTGCCGAGCAGCACCACGGTCTCGCCGCCGCCGGCGGTGAGCGAGACGTCCTCCAGCACGCGCACGTGCCCGTAGGCGGCGTGGATTCCGGCGACCGTGATGCTACTGGCCAAGGTACGCCCTCTCGACTTCGGGATCGCGGATGACGTCGTCGGGATTGCCGTCGGCGATCTTCTTGCCCGACACGAGCACCACCAGGCGCTGCGAGAACCGCATCACGGCGCTCATGATGTGCTCGATCAGGATGACGGTGACGCCGCGCTCGTTGAGCGTAATCAGCAGGCTGACGATGTCGTGGACCTCCGAGCCCGACAGCCCGGCCATCGCCTCGTCGGCGATCAGCAGCTTGGGCTCGACCGCCATGGCGCGCGCCAGCTCCAGCTTGCGCATGTCGACCTGCGTGAGGTCGCGCGGATAGTGGCGCATGCGGTCGGCGAGGCCGACGAGGCGCAACAGCTCGCCGCAGTGGTCGCCGATCTGCGCTTCCGTGAGCTTGCTGCCGCGGCGCGCGTTCACCGCATAGAGCAGCGGCACGCGGATGTTGTCTGCGACCGTCATGCTGGCGAACGGGCGCGGAAGCTGGAAGCTGCGCGCCATGCCGAGACGCGTACGCTCGTGGGTGAGCATCCCGGCGAGGTCCTGCCCGTCGAACGTCACGCTGCCGGTCTCGTTGGTGAGCGTGCCGCAGATGCAGTTCACCAGCGTTGATTTGCCGGAGCCGTTCGGTCCGATCAGCCCGAGCCGCTCGCCCTTGGCGACGGTGAGGTCGATGCCCTCGAGCGCGACGAAGCCGCCGAAGCGCTTGCCGAGCCCTGCCACTTCGAGGATGGGCGCGTTCATTTCTTCCTGCCCGCCTTGCTTGCGAACGCCGACTTCACGAGGCCGACGAGCCCGTTGGGCGCGACGATCACGAACACCACCAGCAGGATGCCGACCAGCAGCAGGTTCACCGCCGAGGAGATCGTCACGGTCGCAACCTGCTGCAGCGTGCCGAGCAGCAGTGCGCCGACCAGCGGCCCGACCCACGTGGCGGTGCCGCCGATCATCGGCATTGCGATCGAATTGACCGCGTACTCGAGGCCGAAGGCCGACTGGGGCTGCAGGAAGCCGATGTAATAGGGGAACGGCGCGCCGGCCATGCCCATGAAGGCGCCCGACAGCGTCGTGGCGACCAGCTTGAGCTTGAGCGTGGGCACGCCCGAAGCCTCCGCCGCCAGCTCGTCGTCGCGGATGGTGGCGAAGCCGTAGCCCAGCGCCGAGCGCTCGATGGCGCGCGCGGTGGCGAGCGCGACGATCGCCAGCACCAGCATGATGAAGAACAGGTACTGGATGTAGCTGCCGAAGAGCTCGATCGTCTGCGGCCGGATCACATAGGCGCCGCGCGAGCCGCCGACGTAGTTCCAATTCACCACCAGCGTCTGCAGCACCACCGCGAGCGCCAGCGTCGCGATGGCAAAGAACGCGCCGCGCAGGCGCAGCGTGAGATACCCCATGCCGAGGCCGACGAGGCCGGAGACTACCGCCGCGACGATGACGAGCACCGGCACGGGCATCGGGAACAGCTTGTGGAGGAACACCGTGGAATAGGCGCCGACCGCGAAGAATGCGGCGCTGCCGAAGTTCACATAGCCGGTGTAGCCGCCGAGGATGTTCCACGCCGTCGCCAGCACGACGTATTGCAGGACGGTGTAGCCGGCGAAGAACACGTATTCGTTGTCGATGACGCGGGCGATCGCGAAGATGACGGCGCCGATCACCGCTGCGACGATGAGGAACGTTCCCGACCGCATGGTTCAGCGCCGTCCCAGGAGTCCGGCCGGCCGGAACGCCAGCGTGAGCAGCAGCAACCCGAACGACACCGCCGGCGCCCACGACGGTCCGTAGAACGTCGCGGTGATGCTCTCGACCACCCCGAGCAGCATCGCGCCGATGATCGTGCCGGTCAGGCTGCCGAGGCCGCCGAGCACGCAGATTGCGAACACGCGGCCGATGTACTCGCGTCCGACCGAGGGTTCGACCGGCTGGATGATGATCAGGAAGGCGCCGGCCATTGCGGCGGTGGCGATCGAGATCGCGAAGGCGATGCGCTTGATGCGCACGGGGCTCGCGGACATGAGCTGCAGGGCAAGCTGGTCTTGCGCCACCGCCATGATGGCGCGCCCGATGAATGTGCGCTTGATGATGGTCAGCAGCACGCCGAACATCACGAGCGACATCACGCAGGGCACCAGCATGCGCATGGGCAGATCGGCGATCAGCGCCGGCAGCGCGCCTTCGGGCGCGCCCCACGACTGCAGGAAGCGTCCGAAGCTCTGATCGATGTAGGCGGCCTGCACGTAGCGGTAGTCGACACCGAACACGAGGATCAGCAGCACTTCGGTGATGAACAGCAGCCCGAAGAAGAAGGCGAGGCCGGTGAGGGCCTCCTTCCCGCGTTTCTCGAATGACAGGTAGTAGACCTGATAGACCAGCGCCCCCAATGCGTAGAACGCCGGCAGCACGATGATGCCGCTCAGGATCGGGTCGATGCCGAGGCTGATGTTGAGGATGTAGGCGATATACGACCCGAGGATGATGAAGGCCGGGTGCGCGATGTTGACGATGTCGAGGATGCCGAACGAGATCGAGATGCCGACGGTGACGGCGGCATAGAAGCCGCCCAGCAGCAGGCCGGCGATCAGCGCGCTGACGAGAAGGTCCAGGGACATATCGTACTCGTTTCCCCCCTCCATTGACGCCGCGGACTTGCGCCGCGGTGCGATGGCTGGTGGTCAGGAAGGTGACCTTGTTTTGCGGACAGTGTGACGGAAGCAATCCGTCTTGGCTAGTGTCACGTTACGCGCGGCGTGACGGAACGGGGGGTGTGGGCAAGATCACGGCGGCGCATGCTCAGCTGCGCCGCTTTGTCGCGCGCCGCACGCCCGCCATCTTCTCCAGCACCGCGCACACCGCCGCAGTGTCGTGCATCGCATGGCCGGTCGCCATCGCCGCTGAATAGATGGGCAGCGTCGCGCTCATCAGCGGCGTTGGGCAGCCGATCTGCGCGGCGTAGTCGCCGATCACGTCGAGGTCCTTCTGCCACACCTTGATCTTCATGGTGGCGGGCTCGTAGCGGTCCTTCACCATCATCGGCGCGCGCAGCTCGAACACGCGCGAGTTGCCTGCGCCGATCGAGACCAGCTCGAGCACGCGCTTTGGATCGAGCCCCGCCTTCATGCCCAGCACCATGGCCTCGGCGCTGGCCACGTTGTGGATCGCCACCAGCAGGTTGGCGACGTACTTCATGCGGCTGCCGTTGCCGTAGGCGCCGAGATCGTGCACCGCGCGCGCGAATCCGAGGAACACCGGCCGCAACCTGCGGATCGCGGCCGTATCGCCGCTCGCGTAGACCACGAGGTCGCGCGTCCTGGCCTGCGCGCCGGTGCCGCTCACCGGACAATCCAGCGCGACGTGACCGGCCTTGGCCAGCGTGCGCTGCGCGGCGAGTTTGTCTTGCAGCGTGAAGGTGCTGGCCTCGATGATTGTGCGGCGCGGCAATTTCGCTGCCGCGATCGCCGCCGCTGTCGCGGCGAGCGCCTGCGGGCTCGGCAGGCTGGTGATGATCGTCGCCGCCGCGCGCGCCACCGCCGCCGCATCGGGGGTAAGCGCAACCCCGGCGCGCGCCGCCGCCCGCCGTGCGCGGGCATCGACGTCATAGCCGATCACGCGATAGCCGGCCTCGACCAGATTGCGCGCGAAGGCGCCGCCCATGATGCCCAGCCCGATGATGCCGATGGTGCCTTTGACCCGTCCCCTGGCGCGTCGTTTGGCACGTCCCTTGGCGCGCGTGCGCGTGGGCATGGGCACTCCTCCCTGGTGTCGCTGCGCGTGATGACTCGCGCTCCCCGATCGCCTATCGTCGCGCAGCTTTCATCTCGGGGGAAGACATGTCGATCACGCTCGCCCAGGCTTCGACCATCGTGGACGTTGCGCTCAGGAAGGGGCGCGAGCTCAACCTCAAGCCGCTGGTGGTGATCGTGCTCGACGCCGGCGGCCACCTCGTCTGCTACAAGCGCGAGGACAAGACCGGCATTCTGCGCTTCGAGATCTCCTACGCCAAGGCCTATGCCGCCCTCGGCATGGGCTTCGGCACGCGTGGCCTGTTCGAGCGCGTCCAGAAGAACCCGCTGTTCGTCACCGCCCTCGAGAGCGTCGCGCCGGGCAAGGTGATGCCCGTGCCGGGCGGCGTGCTCATCCAGAACGCGCAGGGCGAGACCGTCGGCGCCGTCGGCATCTCCGGCGACACCTCGGACAACGACGAGATCGCCGCGCTCGCCGGCATCGAGGCCGCCGGCCTCAAGGGCGAGACAGGCGGCGGGCGGGGGTAGGGCCGGCTACGTCCATGCTGCTGGCCACGCATGACTTCAGACGGTGGCGCGGCAGCGAGCGGGCTACTCTAAACGCTCGATTTCGGACTGAATCGCCGCCCGCAGCGGCGGCAAGTCACGCTGGAGCGTCTCCCAAACGTAGCGCGCAGCAACATCTTCATAGTCGTGGCGATAGATGTTGCCGGCGCCGGCCATCTGCTTCCACGGGATCGCGGGATGCCGCGCTTTCAATTCATTCGTCAGGCGCCGCGACGCTTCCGAGATGATCTCGAGGCATCTCGTCACGGCATAAACTGTCTTGATATCAGCCACAAACTCCGACCGAGCCATTCCTTCGACAAAGCGTTCGGCGAGGGCGACGTGGTGCAGAATATCGCGAAGCGCAGTATCAGGCCGCTTAGAAGGCATAGATGGCGTCAGTGGTCGCCGCCGGGCTAACATAAGGCTTGAGCGCATCGCGGCTGACAACGTCGATAGGGCGATCGAAAAGGCTTGCGATGAACTCTTTCAAAGCGACGTATTCGTAGACGCCGATATGCGCCTCGGGGTCGACCTCGATCATGACGTCGATATCGCTGTCGGGCCGGTCGTCGCCGCGCGCGACTGATCCAAACAAGGCGGCGTGGCACACGCCGCGCGCGCGCAATGCGGCCTCAGAGCGGCGCAAAACAGCGAGGGCCTCGCGTCTGTTCATGACGCCCATCTAGCATATTCGAGGCCTATCGGGGAGCCCTCGTCGTGCCCTACTTGATCGCCTGCGGGTTGATCGGCGAGCCCGTGCCGCCGGTGATCACCAGCGGCGGGCCGCAGAAGAAGAACTCGTAGGTCCTGTCCGCGGCGCAGTCCTCGGCAAGCTCCTTGAGATAGAACATCTCGCCCATGGTGAGCCCCATCGCCGGGATCACCACCCAGTGCCAGGGCTGGTTGGCTTCCGTCGTCTCGTTCGGCCGCACCTCGACGCCCCAGGTGTCGGTGCAGATCGCCGCGATTTCCTTGTCCTGGCACCAGTAGCAGTTCTCGAACTTGACGCCCGGCGCGTCGCCGCCGGCGTAGGCGCCCCAGTTCTTCTGCGCGAGACAGCGCTCCATCTGTCCGGTACGGACGATGACGAAGTCGCCGCGCCCGATGGTCACGTTCTGCGCCGCGGCACAGGCATCGAGCTCCTCGTTCGAGATGCCGTAGCCGTCGGGCAGCCAGTCCATTCCCTTGAAGCGCGGGATGTCGAGCAGCACGCCGCGTCCGACCATCTTGTTCCTGGAGTGCTCGATGCCGAGCTTGCCGAGCCCGTTGCTGTCCACGAGTCGCGCGTCGTGGCCGTTGTACATCTTTTCCTCGTAGAAGATGTGGCCGAGCGAATCCCAGTGCGTCGCGCATTGCACGGGCATGTTGATGGCATCGTCCGCGTAGCGGATGTTCGGCACGACGTCCTGCCGCCCCGCCACCGCGTCGGTGCCGGTCGCCAGCATGGTGTGGATCGGGTTCCAGCGGCCGCCGAACAGGCCGGTCTGCGGGCCGTTGCGGTCGAGCGGGATGCCGAGCGCGAACACCTTGCCTTTTCGCACCAGGCCGGCGGCCCGCACGATGTCCTCGGGGCGGATGTGATTGAGCGTCCCGATCTGGTCGTCCTTGCCCCAGCGCCCCCAGTTCTTGAGCTTCTCCGTCGCGTCCGCGATCGCCGTCTTGCCGACCGTGATGTTCATCCGATCCTCCCGCAGTCCGCTCCCGCCGTGACGGCGGGCGTCAAATTTTCCCGAGCGCCGCGAGCACGCGGTCCGGCGTCACCGGGATCGCAGTGATGGGCTTTGCGCCCAAGGGCCGCAGCGCGTCGTTGATGGCGTTGACGACGCAGGCCGGCGCGCCGGCCGTGCCGGCCTCGCCCGCGCCCTTGGCGCCGAGCTCGGAGTCCGCCGTCGGCGTCACCACGTGTCCGATCTCGATATCGGGCATCTCGGGCGCCATCGGCACGAGATAGTCCGCCATGTTGCCGTTCACGAGCTGCCCGCGCTCATCGTAGACGCAATGCTCGAACAGTGCGGCGCCGATCCCCTGCACGATCCCGCCGCGGATCTGCTCGTCGACGAGCTGCGGGTTGATGACCGTGCCGCAGTCCTCGACGCACCAGTGTTTGAGGAGAGAGACGAAGCCGGTGTCGGTGTCCACTTCGACGCAGCTCGCCTGCACGCCGTTGGTGAAGGCGAAGGGCCAGGCGCGCGGCACGTAATGGCGCGTCGCCACCAGCTCCGGCTGGAAGCCGGGCGGCAGCGTGTCGGGGCGGAAGTAGACGATGCGCGCCACCTCGTCGAGGCCGATGCGCTCGGTGCCCGTGGCGCGGTCGACCACGACGCCATTCCGAACGTCGAGCGTCTCGGGCTTGGCCTGCAGGATGGACCCTGCGGCGGCGAGGACGTTGTCGCGCAGAGCCTTGCCGGCCTGCCACGCCGCCTCGCCGCCGATGCCCGCAGCCCGGGACGCCCAGGTGCCGCCGCCGTAAGGTGTGTTGTCGGTGTCGCCCATGATCACGCGCACGTGCCCGATCGGCACGCCGAACGCGCTGGCGACGCACTGCGCGATGACGGCCTCCGCGCCCTGGCCCTGTTCGCTCACGCCCGTGTGCACGAACACCGCGCCGGTCGCGTCGAGCCGGACGGTTGCCCCGTCCTGCGCCGAGATGCGCGCGCCGCCGACCCCGTAGAACGCCGCCGACGGGTTGGTCACCTCGATGAACGAGGCAAACCCGATGCCGCGGTGGATGCCCTGTTCGCGCAGGCGCGCCTGCTCGGCGCGCAATCCCGCGTAGTTCATCATCGCGTCGAGGTGAGCGAGGGAGGCGTGGTGCGAGAGCGCCTCGAACTTGATGCCCGACGGGCCCGATGCCGGATAGGCGTCGTCTGCGATGAGATTGCGACGGCGCAGCTCGAGCGGGTCCATGCCGATCTTCGCCGCCGCGAGCTCGACCAGTCCCTCCGTCACCTGCGTCGCGATCGGATGGCCGACCGCGCGATACTGGCACATGACGTTCTTGTTCTGGAACACGACGCGGGCGCGCGCGCGATAATTCTGGCAGGTGTAGGGCCCGCCCACGAGGTTCACCACCTGGTTGGCCTCGATGCCCGACGTGCGCGGATAGACCGAATAGGGCCCGATGCCGGTGAGGTCGTCGATCTCCCAGGCGGTGATCGTGCCGTCGTTCTTCACGCCGATCTTGGCGGTGATGCGGTGATCGCGCGCATGGATGTCGGTGACGAAGCTCTCCAGCCGGTCGGCGACGAACTTCACGGGCCGACCGAGCAGCTTCGACAGCGCCACGGTCGCCATCTCGTCGGCATAGGTGTGCACCTTGATGCCGAACGAGCCGCCCACGTCCTTGGTCAGCACCCGCACCTGATGCTCCGCCAGCCCGAGGTGCTTGGCGAACAGGTTCTGCATCATGTGCGGCGCCTGCGTGCCCTGGTAGACGGTGAGGCGCTGTTCGCCGAGGTTCCAGTCGGCGACGATGGCGCGCGGCTCGTTGGTCACGCCTGTGTGCCGGCCGAACACGAACGTCGTTTCCACTACCGCGTCGGCCTCGCGCAGGCCCTTGTCGGGATCGCCTGCGACATGCGTGCGCTCCCAGGTCAGGTTGTCGCCCAGCGCAGGATGGATCACGGGTACGCCGGGATCGAGCGCGGTCTCCGCATCCACCACCGCCGGCAGTTCCTCGTAGTCGACCGCGACGAGTTCGCAGGCGTCCTCCGCCTGCGCGCGCGTCCTGGCCACCACCGCGCACACGGCTTCCCCGCGCCAGCAGGCGATCTGCGGCGCGATGGCGTGCTGCGGCGCCGACTTGATGCCCTTGAGGTGCGTGAGCACGCCGACCCAGGGCGTGATCACCTTGGCGAGCTCCGCCCCTGTAACGACGGCAATCACGCCGGCGGCTTTTTTTGCCGCGGTCGTGTCGATACTGCGGATGCGGGCATGGGCGTGCGGCGAGCGCACGAAGGCGGCATGCGCCATGCGCGGCAGCGTGACGTCGCTGACGTACTGCCCGCGCCCCTGCATCAGGCGGCCGAGGTTGGGCCGGGGCACCGATCGCCCGATGTAGGAGTTCGGCCGGTCGAGCGCGCTGAGCGCGGAGGGCACGTCGTCCGTGATCTTCATGGCGTGCCGTCCCCTTGTGTCATTGCGAGAAGGGCGTCAGCCCGACGAAGCAATCCAGCGCTGAGCCGCCGCTCTGGATTGCGTCGTCGCTTCGCTCCTCGCAATGACGAGTTCCGGGCGACAACGTTCGCTGGGGCGGATGCGCCGTGTCCCCGCCATCTCATCGTTTCGTGCTCCGCTCCTGCGCCACCGCCTCCACCGCGTCGACGATCGCCTGGTAGCCGGTGCAGCGGCAGTAGTTGCCCGACAGATGCACACGGATGCGCGCGCGATCGGGCGCGGGCTCGTTTTCAAGCAGATCGTGCGCGGTGAGCAGCATGCCCGGCGTGCAGAAGCCGCATTGCAGCGCGTTGCGCGCCTCGAACGCGGCCTGCAGGTCGGCGATCTCGCCCGCGTCCGACAGGCCCTCGATGGTCTCGACACGGCAGCCGTCGCACTGCGCCGCCAGCATCAGGCATCCGCGCACGATCACGCCGTCGACGCGCACCGTGCAGGCCCCGCACACGCCGTGCTCGCAGCCGACATGGCTGCCGGTGAGCGCGAGGTCCTCGCGCAGGAAGTCGACCAGGCTCTTGCGCGCCTCGACACGTTCGCGCACCTCCTCGCCGTTCACGGTCAGCGTGATCTCCACGACGTCGTTCATGCGCGGCCTCCTTCGCGCAACTGCGCGACGACCCGCCGCAGCAGCACGCCGGCGAGGTGGCGGCGCGCCGCCGCGCTGGCGTGCACGTCGTCGGCAGGCTGCAGGTCCCGCTCGAGCGCTGCGACGGCGCCGTTGAGATCGGCCGCCGCGAGCCTCGCCTCGGCCGCGCGGGCGCGCACGGGTGTTGCGGCGACGCCGAAGAACACGAGGCGCGGATCGCGCAGCGCGCTGCCCTCGGCTTGTGCGCGGGCGGCGAGGCCGACGAGGGCGTAGTCGCCGTGCCGGCGGGCCAATTCGGCGAAGCCGAAGCGTTCGCCCGCCCTCACCACCGGCACGCAGACCTTGGTCAGCACCTCGTGCGGACCGAGCGCGGTCTCGAACAGTCCCTTGAAGAACTGCTCTGCTTTCACGCGCCGCTGACCGCCGGCGCCGGCAATCTCGATTTCGCCATCAAGCGCGAGGATACACGCGGGCAGTTCCGCGGCGGGATCGGCGAGGGCGATCGAGCCGCCGACGGTTCCGCGGTTGCGGATGGCGGGATGGGCGATGTGGGGCAGGGCCATGGCGATGAGCGGTGCGAGGGCGGCGACGTCCGGGGCCTCCTCGGCCTGCACATGCCGCACCAGCGCGCCGATCTCCAGCCAGTCGCCGCGGCGCACAATATCGCGCAGCGCGTGAATGTGGTTGATGTCCACCAGAAGGCGCGGCGACGACAGCCGCATGTTCAGCGTCGGCATCAGGCTCTGGCCGCCGGCCAGGATTCGGCTCTCCGGCTCGCCGCGCAAAAGCTCGATGGCATGATCGAGCGAGCGCGCCCTGGCATAGGCAAACGCCGACGGCTTCACGCTGAACGCCTCCCAAACGCCCCCGGACTGCGCCGGATTGGCCGGCGCGTATTCAAGCCTGCGGCGCGGTTTCAAGCAACAGGAACAAGGCGCTTGAAAAGGCCGCTCGGGCAGTGTTTCCCTGCGACGCGAAAAGCGAGGTGAAGAAAATGCGATTGGCATCCTATGTGGCGCGTGGACGGACGAGCTTCGGCGTGATCCAGGGCGACGGCATCGTCGACCTGCGCCTGCGGCTGGGCTCGCGCTTCCCCACGCTGCTCGACCTGTTGCGCGCGGGCGCGCTCGACGAGATCAAGCCGCTGGTGGAGGGGATGCGCGCGGATTTTCCGCTCGCCGAGGTGGAGCTGCTGCCGCCCGTGCTGGCGCCCGAGAAGATCCTCTGCATCGGCATCAACTACAATCGCGAGTCCGAGTACAAGGGCGAGAACCCGATCGCGACCAGCGGCTATTGCAGCATGTTCTTTCGCACGCCCGGCTCGCTGGTCGGCCATAACCAGCCGATCCTGCTGCCGCCGGAATCCGAGCAGCTCGACTACGAGGGCGAGATCGCGCTGATCATCGGCAAGGAAGGACGGCGCATCCCGAAGGACCAGGCGCTCGGCTACATCGCGGGCTTCACCCTGTGCAACGAGGGGTGTCTGCGCGACTGGATGCGCCACGGCAAGTTCAACGTCACGCAGGGCAAGAACTTCGACGCCTCCGGCAGCCTCGGCCCGTGGATGGTGACGACCGACGAGCTCGATCCCAGGCGCAATCTGCACCTGACCACCAAGGTCAACGGCGAATTGCGCCAGGACACCACGACCTCGCTGATGATCCTCTCCTACGCGGACCTCATCGCCTACATCAGCGCCTTCACCACGCTGAAGCCCGGCGACGTGATTCCCACCGGTACGCCCGTCGGCACCGGCATGGGGTTCGATCCGCCCAAGTGGCTCAAGGCCGGCGACGTGGTCGAGATCGAGGTGCCGGAGATCGGCGTCCTGCGCAACGAAGTCGTGGCGGAGCAGGCGTGAGGCCGGCGCACCCTTCGCCGACGACTGCATATGGATATCTGTGGTGACACCTGCCTCTCATAGATCTGCAGCCCCTGACCCGCCGCACGCAGCGCGGCGGGCGAGGGGGTGCGGACGTCCGCATTTTAGAAATCTGCCTTCATGTCCGACATCCGCAGAGCCTGTGTGATCGGCTGGCCGGCCGGGCATTCGCGCTCGCCGCTCATCCATAATTACTGGATCAGGCAGCACGGCCTGTCCGGCGAATACCGCCAGGAAGCCGTGCCGCCCGAGCGCTTCGCCGAGTTCGTGCGCCATCTCGCACAGCACGGCTATGTCGGCGCCAACGTCACGATTCCGCACAAGGAGGCGGCGCTCGCGCTTTCGCAGCCGGACGCGCGCGCGAGCGCGGTCGGCGCCGCCAATACGCTCTGGCTCGCCGATGGCGCGCTCAAATCCACCAACACTGATGTCGAAGGTTTCCTCGCCAACCTCGACCACTCTGCGCCGGACTGGTCGCGCACGGGCGAGGCGCTGGTGCTCGGGGCGGGCGGCTCGGCGCGCGCCGTCGTGTTCGGGCTGATCGAGCGCGGCATCGCGCGGGTGTACGTCGCCAACCGCACCATCGAGCGCGCGCAGGCGCTGCGCGAGCGCTTCGGCGACAAGGTCCATCCCGTCCCGTGGGACGCGATCCCGGCGCGGATGGCCGGCGCGGGCCTTTTGGTCAACACCACGTCGCTCGGCATGAAGGGGCAGCCGCCGCTCGAGATCGACCTTGCGCCGCTGCCCGCGGACGCAGTCGTCGCCGACCTCGTCTATGTGCCGCTGCGCACAACGCTGCTGCGCGCCGCCGACGCGCGCTCCCTCGCCACCGCCGACGGGCTCGGCATGCTGCTGCATCAGGCGGTGCGCGGCTTCTCGCTCTGGTTCGGCGTGACGCCCGCCGTCACCGCCGAGCTGCGTGCGCTCGTCGAAGCCGACCTCCTCGCCAGATCCTGACCCCGCTGACGGCCGCAAGCCGGCAGTCACAAGGTCGCGCGCTCACGTGCTCGTGAGCGTCTGCGCGTCGTCGCCGTGGAATAAGCCGGCCTTGATCGGGTTCGCCACAGGTCGGGCGCCATCGGATGCCGCTCATAGGGAGGACGAGCATGCGCACACTGACACGTCGCACCGCGGCGCTGGCCGCGGTGACTCTGATCGCCGCAACCTCCGCCGCCTTGGCGCAGCCGGCCAATCCGCCCACGCGGGTGCGCGGCACCATCGAGAAGGTCGACGGCGCCACGATGACCGTGAAGCTGGCCAACGGCCAGGACGCCACCATCAAGCTCACCGACAATGCGCGCGTGCTCGGCGTGCAGAAGGTCGGCATCGACGAGGTCAAGGTCGGCAGCTATGTCGGCGTCTCGTCCATGCCGCAGACCGACGGCAGCCAGAAGGCGATGCACGTCCACATCTTCCCCGACGCGATGCGCGGCGTGGCGGAAGGCCATTTCCCCTGGGACAACCGCCCCGGCGCGATGATGACCAATGCCGCCGTCGAGACCACCGTCGCCGGCAACGACGGCCGCACGCTGACGGTGAAATACAAGACCGGCGAACAGAAAATCGTCGTGCCGCCCGAGGCGGTGATCGTGAAGTACGTTCCCGGCGATCGTGCCGAGCTCAAGCCGGGCGCCAGGATCTTCATCGCGGCCGCGCAGCGCCTGGGAGACGGCACGCTGAGCGCGATGAGCGTGGCGGTCGGCCGCGACGGCCTCACCCCGCCGATGTGACCGGCGTGTCGCCGGCGTGCGCGACCGGGATGCCCCCGCCCGGACGGGGCATCCCGTAACCGCTCGCGCTGGCGGATCGCCGGGAGCTTCGTGGTGCCGATCTCGCTCGGGAGCGACGGTTGCGCTCGTGCGCCGACCGCCCCGATATCGCTTGAGCTATGTCAAGCAGAGCGCCGCGCCGGCATGCCACCTATCCATGGCTCAACATGCCTTGAAGGGAGAGCATCATGCCCGCGCAAAGCAGCGTTCATTTTTATCTCAATTGGGCCAAAGAGCGGATCGACGAGATGGATGCCGTGTTGGCGTCGCTCGAGGGCAAGACCGGTGAGATCGAAGCTGATCTTCGCACAAGGGCCGACCGGGCCCTCGCAGATCTGCGCGAGAAGCGCGACGATTTCCAAAATCTCGTCAAGAAGCAGTCGGAGTCCAACGAAGCGGCCTGGATCAGCACGAAAGCCAAGCTGGATGCCGACTGGGGGCGCTTCGAAGCCGACCTGCGACGATACGTCGAAAGCTTCGGCAAGCACATCAGGCAGCAGCAATCGATCTTTCAGCTCCAGGCCGACGCCCAGTTGAAGGCTTGGCGTGACGCCGCTGACAGTCTTTCTGCCGCCGCGCAGGAATTCGCAACGGAACGCCGCGGCGACATCGACGCTACGGTGACGCGCATGAAGGCCGAAGCGGGCGCGGCAGAGGAAAGGCTCCGCAAGCTGAGCCAAGCGGGGACGGAATCCTGGTCTGTGCTGATGACGGCCCTGAACGAAACACGCGCGGTCTTCGATCGCGCCAATCAGTCTGCCCGCGAGGCTTTCAAGAAAGCGGCGGCCTGAGTGCGGGGCGGCGGGCTTGCGCCCGTCGCGTCCGGCTTTGCAACGCGCGCACCACCGCCTGAATCCTGAATGGAGAATACCGTGCCCGCTGACCCCGTGCTCACGCGCGAGCTGCAGTCCTTGCACGAGGAGATATCCGCCTCCCGGCGTGCACGCGCGGCGTCTCTCCCGTCGGGCGAGCCGCGCGCGGACGAGGGAAGTGCGGCCGGCCCCGGCGCGGCTGCCCCGGCTCCCACGCCGGACGAGGCCGCGGACGAGCGGTTGCTGCGCGACGAGGTTCACGCGTTCCTCGACGAGGTCACGCAGATCTTCAAGGACGCCGAGAAGAATGTATCTGCTCATCCGACCGCCAGCGTGATGGGAGCGCTGGTGCTCGGGATCTTGATCGGCCGCCTCCTTGGCCGACGCTGACGCGGGATGCCGTCATACGTCATCCCGACGCATCATCTGATGGAGCCACGACATGATCGACAACGTTGTTCGCGACCTTCAGGTCCTGTGGAAGGCCGACGCGCTGATCGGGAAGATCTGGCTCAATGTCATCGCGCGACGGTCGGGCCTGTTCGCGTTCGCCGGCCTGATCGCGGTGTTTGGGCTCGGGATGGCCAACGTGGCGGGATTCTACGGGCTGCAGCCGTCCTGGGGCTCGGTCTGGGCCGCCACGATGGTCGCGGCCGCCGACTTCGTCCTTGCGGCGGTCATCGCCCTCCTGGCGCGCAGCGCCAAGCCCGGACCCGAGATCGAACTCGCCCTCGAGGTTCGCAAGATGGCTGTGGAGTCGCTTCAGGCGGACACGCGCGACCTGAAAATCACGGTCGACATGCTCGGCCATGACATGCGTCAGGCCAAGGACGCGATCGCGGGCTTCGTCCACAATCCCCTGAGCGTCGCGACCGACAAGCTTCTTGTTCCGGCGGCCCTGTCGATCATTCGTGGCCTGCGCGCGAAGAAGGATGGCGTCTGATCGGCCCGGCCACGCGGGGGGAGGGGAAACGTCCCGCGCCGCGATACTCACTCTGCTTCTTTCGTAGGCACGGCATCTCAAAGACCCTGATTAAATTTGCGGCAGAGACGTGGGGCTGCGCATGGTTTGCGCAGCGAGCGTCGCAAGGCCGCGCAGCCGTGTCGTAATCATTTGAAAAATCACGTGAATCTTCCGGGTGCCAACCGGCGGCCGATGGCACATGCATTGCAAGCACCCTCGCCGAGCCCGCCGCAAGCAACGCGGCCAAACGGGGGAGCCTGTTCATGTCCACCTTCGACAATCCGTTCGATCCCACGCGCCGGCTGACCGAAGGCTGCTCCTGCGGCCGCCACGCCAGCGAGGCCGACCATGCGCGCGAGGCGCAGTTGCAGTGCGCGGCGGTCGAGAGCGAAGACAAGCGTTATGAAGGTGTCGTCGCCTCCGCCGTCATGCGCGCGATGTTCCCGCAGGACATGGCGCGACGCGCGTTCCTGAAATCCGTCGGCGCCTCGACGGCGCTCGCGGCCGTCTCGCAGTTCTTCCCGCTCAAGACCGCGACCGAGGTGTTCGCGGCGGGCGGCGCGCTCGAGAAGAAGGACCTCAAGGTCGGCTTCATCCCGATCACCTGCGCCACGCCGATCATCATGGCGCATCCGATGGGCTTCTATTCCAAGCACGGGCTCAACGTCGACGTGATCAAGACCGCCGGTTGGGCAGTGGTGCGCGACAAGACCATCAACAAGGAATACGACGCCGCGCACATGCTCTCGCCGATGCCGATCGCGATCACGCTCGGCGCGGGCTCCAATCCGCTCCCCTACACCATGCCCGCCGTGGAAAACATCAACGGCCAAGCCATCACGTTGTCGATGAAGCACAAGGACAAGCGCGATCCGAAGTCGTGGAAGGGCTTCAAGTTTGCGGTGCCGTTCGACTATTCGATGCACAATTATCTGCTGCGCTATTATCTCGCGGAGCACGGGCTCGATCCGGATACCGACGTGCAGATCCGCGCGGTTCCGCCGCCCGAGATGGTCGCCAACCTGCGCGCCGACAACCTCGACGGCTTCCTCGCGCCCGACCCGGTGAACCAGCGCGCGGTCTATGACGGCGTCGGCTTCATCCACATCCTCTCGAAGGAGATCTGGGACCGGCACCCGTGCTGCGCCTTCGCGGCCTCGAAGGAGTTCGTCACGTCGTCGCCCAACACCTACGCGGCGTTGCTCAAGGCGATCATCGACGCCACCGCCTTCGCGACCAAGGCCGAGAACCGCAAGCAGATCGCCGAGGCGATCGCGCCCGCCAACTACCTCAACCAGCCGGTGACGGTGGTGGAGCAGGTCCTCACCGGCACCTTCGCCGACGGCCTCGGCAACGTGCGCAAGGTGCCGGACCGCATCGATTTCGATCCGTTCCCATGGGAGTCCTTTGCCGTGTGGATCATGACCCAGATGAAGCGCTGGGGCCAGATCAAGGGCGAGGTCGACTACGCCGGCGTCGCCAAGCAGGTGTTCCTGGCGACCGACACGTCCAAGCTCATGAAGGAGGTCGGGCTGACGCCGCCGACCTCGACCTCGAAGACCTTCGTCGTCATGGGCAAGACGTTCGATCCGGCCAAGCCCGACGAGTACGTCAAGAGCTTCGCCATCAAGCGGGCCTGAACAGCGCATGATCCCGAAAAGTGGCCATCGGTTTTCGGACGAGATCATGCGCAAGAGAAAGCATGATCCCGAAAAGTGGCCGCCGGTTTTCGGACGAGATCATGCGCAAGAGGAAGCATGATCCCGAAAAGTGGCCGCCGGTTTTCGGACGAGATCATGCGCAAGAGGAAGCATGATCCCGAAAAGTGGCCACCGGTTTTCGGACGAGATCATGCGTGAGGCAAATTAGGGGAAGCCGGGACATGTCCGTTTCCATAGGAGTGCGCGCGACCATCCTGTCGGTCGTGCTGTTCATCGCCTTCCTGCTGGTGTGGCAGCTCGCCGTCAGCGGGTCGGGTCAGGTCGCGCAGATGGATCCCGAGTACGCCAAGCTCATGGGCGCCACCGCGACCCAGGGCAAGTCGGCGATGCCGGGTCCGCTCGAGGTCGGCGCCAAGCTGTTCGAACACCTGCGCCAGCCCTTCTACGACAAGGGCCCCAACGACAAGGGCGTCGGCGTCCAGCTCGCCTATTCGATCGCGCGCGTCGGCATCGGCTACCTGATCGCAGTGATCGTTGCCGTTCCGATCGGCTTCCTCATCGGCATGTCGCCGCTGATGAGCCGCGCGCTCGATCCCTTCATCCAGGTGCTCAAGCCGATCTCGCCGCTCGCCTGGATGCCGCTCGCGCTCTACACCATCAAGGACTCGGGCCTGTCGTCGATCTTCGTGATCTTCATCTGCTCGGTCTGGCCGATGCTGATCAATACCGCGTTCGGCGTCGCCGCTGTGCGCAAGGAGTGGATCAACGTCGCGCGCACGCTCGAGGTCGGCACGTTCCGCCGCGCCTTCACGATCATCCTGCCGGCCGCCGCGCCGACGATCCTCACCGGCATGCGCATCTCGATCGGCATCGCCTGGCTGGTCATCGTCGCCGCCGAGATGCTCGTTGGCGGCACCGGCATCGGCTACTTCGTGTGGAACGAGTGGAACAACCTCTCCATCACCAACGTGATCAACGCGATCCTGCTGATCGGCGTCGTCGGCATGGTCCTCGACCAGGTCCTCGCGCGGCTCGCGCACCTCGTCACATTTCCGGAGTAAGCCATGTCCGCCGGACAGAAGTTCATCTCGATCGAAGGCATCAGCAAGCGCTACCCGGCGTCGGGCGGCGCCCGCACGACGGTCTTCCAGGACCTGTGGCTGAGCATGCAGCGCGGAGAGTTCACCTGCATCATCGGCCATTCCGGCTGCGGCAAGACCACCGTCCTCAACATCCTGGCGGGGCTCGACACGCCGACCGACGGCGCGGTGATCGTCGACAACCAGGCGATCTCCGGCCCGAGCATCGACCGCGCCGTCATCTTCCAGAGCCATGCGCTGCTGCCCTGGCGCACGGTGTTGGGCAACGTCGCCTATGCGGTGTCGTCGAAGTGGCGCAAATATTCGCGCGCGCAGGTCGAGGCCCACGCCAAGAAGTTCATCGACCTCGTCGGCCTGTCAGGCTCCGAGCTCAAGCGGCCGGCGGAACTCTCGGGCGGCATGAAGCAGCGCGTCGGCATCGCCCGCGCGCTCTCGATCGAGCCCAAGATCCTCCTGATGGACGAGCCGTTCTCCGCGCTCGACGCGCTCACGCGCGGCACGCTGCAGGACGAGGTGCGGCGCATCTGCCAGACCACGGGCCAGACGGTGTTCATGATCACGCACGACGTCGACGAGGCGATCTACCTCGCCGACCGCATCGTGCTGATGACCAACGGGCCGAACGCCGTGCTCGCCGAGGTGGTCGAGAACCCGCTGCCGAAGGACCGCAAGCGCACCGATTTCCACCGCCACCCGCTCTATTACGGTGTGCGCAACCACATCATCGACTTCCTGGTCACGCGCTCGAAGACCTTTTCCGCGGAGGCCAGGGATTTCGATCCGCGCAACATCAAGGTCGTGCGCCCCGGCGCGCTCGACGCCGCGGTCGTGGTGAGCGCCGACGATGACGCACCGCAGCGGATCGCCGGCGCCCAGGCCGCGCGCTGACCCGTTCAAGACGCAAACCTGCCACAAGGAGACAGTGATGACGCGTGCGCAGCTCACCGAGAAGATCCTCGACATCAAGCGCGAGAAGGGATGGACCTGGAAGTACATCTGCGACGAGATCGGCGGCATGTCGCAGGTCCTGATCACCGGCGCGTTGCTCGGCCACCAGAAGCTCGCCAAGCAGCAGGCGGCGAAAGCCGGCGACCTGTTCGGCCTGTCCAAGTCCGAGGTCACCCTGCTCAACGAGTCGCCGATGCGCGGCGCCGGCACGGCCATGCCGCCGACCGATCCGCTGCTCTACCGCTTCTACGAACTGGTGATGGTCAACGGTCCCGCCTGGAAGGTCCTGATCGAGGAGGAGTTTGGCGACGGCATCATGTCGGCGATCGACTTCGACATGGCGATGGAACGCCAGGCCGATCCCAAGGGTGACCGCGTCAAGATCACCATGTCGGGCAAGTTCCTGCCGTTCAAGTATTACGGCGCCACGGGCAACGTGCCGCAGTACGGCTACAAGGAAGAGTAGGCCGCGCACGCGAGACTCCGCGTGACGCGAGGGCCGTGCCGCGAGTCCACCTCTCCCCGCCGGGGAGAGGTCGCCGCGCGCAGCGCGGCGGGTGAGGGGGCGCAGAACGCTGTCGTGCGCTCTTCGTCAAAGGGGCGCGGGACTTTTCCTCGCAATTCCCACGCCGGCAGGTCCCCGGTGGACCTGATGCTTCCGCGCGCTATCAAGCGGCCGCATCATCGGCACTGGCGTGAGACGACGTGCGGCACCCGCGCGGCGGAGCCTGCGCCTGTCCGCAGCGCGCGCTGGAATATCGCGCGCGCGTCCTTCCAAACAGGCGCGCTGCCGGAGTTTGGCGAAACGAACCCGAGGATGGGACTTTGGCGAAACGAACCCGACGCGGAGGACTTTGGCGAAACGAACCCAAGGCCCCGGCTACGGCAGGCTGGCATTGAACGTCGGAAGCCTCGGCAACGGTCCGGACGATCTGTCGACAGCTAGCCGAGCAGCTTCTTGATCTCGTCGCGGAACGCCGGCGCGAGGTCCGGCCGGTCGAGTGCATAGGCGACGTTGGCGGTGAGGAACCCGAGCTTGGAGCCGCAGTCGTAGCTCGTGCCGTCGAACTTGAGGCCGAAGAACGGCTGTTTCTGCGCAAGGCGGATCATGGCGTCGGTGAGCTGGATCTCGCCGCCGGCGCCGCGCTCTTGCGTGCCGAGCAGGTCGAAGATTTCCGGCTGCAGGATGTAGCGGCCGGTGATGCTCAGGTTGGACGGCGCCTTCTCGCGCGCCGGCTTCTCGACCATCCCGGTGATCTCGAACGCCTTGCCGGCGGTCTTGCCGACGCCGACGATGCCGTACATGTGCACGCGCTCCGGCGGCACTTCCTCGACGGCGATGACGTTGGCCTTGGCGCCGAGCGTGTTGTAGGCGTCGATCATCTGCGCCGTGCAGCCGCGCTGCGCCTTCACCAGCACGTCGGGCAGCAGCACGGCGAACGGCTCGTTGCCGACGATGTCGCGCGCGCACCAGACCGCGTGGCCGAGGCCGAGCGGGGCCTGCTGCCGCGTGAAGCTCGTTTCCCCGGCGCCCGGCAGGTCCTTGTCGAGCTGGTCGAGCTCGGCCTGGCGCTTCTTCTGCGCCAGGGTCGATTCCAGCTCCACCTGGTGGTCGAAATGGTCCTCGATCACGCCCTTGTTGCGCCCGGTGACGAAGACGAAATGCTCGATGCCTGCCTCGCGCGCCTCATCGACGACGTGCTGGATCAGCGGCCGGTCGACGACGGTCAGCATCTCCTTGGGCATGGCCTTGGTGGCGGGCAGGAACCGCGTTCCGAGGCCGGCGACGGGAAGGATGGCTTTGCGAATTTTCATGGGGACCCGGTTGCAGGGTGTTAAGGCACCGTGGCTTCATCATTGCGCCCAATTTTGCGGAAAAAACAAGGCGATCGTTGCAGCGCGCGACACGGGCGCGGACGGCGCTTTTAAGACATTCATAACGAGATGTGACGCCCTAATGGCGGCGGGACCATCGATGACATTCAAACGGGGTGGGGCTCGTCTGATGCCGCACGTGATCCGGCAGCTCGTAATCGCTGCCTCGACGTTCGCTGTATTGCCGGCCTGTGCCGACGTCACCGGCAGCGACAACCGTCTGCAGGCTTATGCGCCGGTCACCGCCAGCGCGCCTGCCAGCCTGCCGGGTTCGCGCGAGTGGAGCGGCGAGTCCGGGGCGTCCGGCCATCCGGCCATGGAGGCGGACGCGATCCGCGCCGCCGCCGCCAATTTCCCGCAGTGCCTCGCCAATCTCTGGCCCCAGGCGGCGCGCCGCGGCATCTCGCAGCAGACCTACGTGGCGCTGACCCGCGATCTCACGCCCGACCTGCGCCTGATGGACCTGATGGATGCGCAGCCCGAATTCACCAAGGCGGTGTGGGACTATCTCGACACGCTGGTGAGCGATGCGCGCATTACCCGCGGCAAGGAGCTGCTCGCGCAGCACCGCGCCGTCTTCGATGCCGCCGAGCGCACCTACGGCGTCGACCGCTATGTCATCGCGGCGATCTGGGGAGTCGAGACGAACTACGGCACGCTCGCCGGCGACCGTCCGGTGCTGCGTTCGACTGCGACGCTTGCCTGCGTCGGGCGCCGCCAGGCCTATTTCCGCGAGGAGTTCCTGTCGGCGCTCGAGATCGTGCAGCGCGGCGACGTTCACCCGGACCGGCTCAAGGGATCGTGGGCGGGTGCCTTTGGCGCGACCCAGTTCATGCCGACCACGTTCAAGCGCTTCGCGGTCGATGGGGATGGCGACGGCCGCCGCGATATCGTCGATTCGGTCGCCGACATCATCTTCTCGACCGCCAGCAACCTGAAGATCGGCGGCTGGGTTGCGGGCCAGACCTGGGGTTACGAGGTCGCGGTGCCGCAGGGCTTCGACTACCTGCTGGCCGACCGCGGCAAGCAGATGACCCTGCGCGAGTGGGAGCATCTCGGACTGCGACGCGCCAACGGCAAGCCGTTCCCGCGACCCTCCGACCGCGCCTATCTGCTGGTGCCGGCCGGCTCGCGCGGCCCGGCGTTTCTCATGCTGCAGAATTTCCGCGCCATCATGAAGTACAACCCGGCCGAGGCCTATGCGCTGGCCATCGGCCATCTCGCCGACCGCTTCCGCGGCGAGCCGCCCTTCGTGCAGCCATGGCCGCGCGACGAGCGGGTGCTCTCGCTGAACGAGCGGCTCGAGCTGCAGCAGTTGCTGGCGCAGCGCGGCTTCAATGTCGGAGAGCCGGACGGCCGGCTGGGCGCGCGCTCGCGCGTGGCGCTGCGGCAGTTCCAGGCGCGCAACGGCCTGCCCGCGGACGGTTTCGCTTCGGCCTCGATGCTCGACCGGCTGCGCTCGCGCTAGAGCCCGATCTCAAAGCCCCGGGACCTGACCGGGGAACCGCGCCGTTCGCCGGGGCGTTTTGCCTTGTAAACCCTCTCGGATTCGGGCCGATATCCACGCCTTCAAGTCGCCCCGGTCGCCATGGTAGCTTGCAGCATGGGCAAAGGCAGGCATTTGACTCGTTTTGCGGCGATTGCGGCGCTCGCGGTGATGGCCGTGGGCGCGGCTCAGGCGCAGTTCTTCGACGACCGCTTCCCGTTCGAGCGGCGCGGGGGTTGGGGCGGCTTTGCGCCCCCGGCGCTGATCCCGCAGCAGCAGCCGCAGCGCGCGCCGGTCGATTATTCGCATGCCCCGTCGCCGCGCAAGTACGAGAAGAACGATCCCGCCGACGTGTCGACCGTCATGGTCGTGGGCGATTCGATGGCGGACTGGCTGGCGTTCGGCCTGGAGACGGCGTTCTCCGACTCGCCCGAGCTGGGAGTCATGCGCAAGCACCGCACGCATTCCAGCCTGATCTTCACGCCGGGGACGCGCAACCGCAGCTTCGACTGGGTGGCGCATGCCAAGGAGCTGCTCGCCAAAGAGAACCCGCAGTTCATCGTCGTGATGCTCGGCATCGCCGACCGCGAGACCATTCGCGAGCCGCGTCAGCCCGCCACTGCACCGGCCGCCGCCCCGAAGGCGCAGCAGCGCGGCAAGCCCGCTGCCGGCGGCGACCAGGCCAAGACCGATCAGGCCAAGCCGGACGCCAAACCTGACGCCAAGCCTGACGCGAACGGCAAGCCGGCTGCGGATGATGCCGCCGAGGAGCAGGCTGCCGACGACACGCCGGAGCCGCAACGGACCGGCTCGAGTTCCCACGAATTCAAGTCGGAGCGCTGGGTGGAGCTCTACAGCCAGCGCATCGACGAGATGATCGCGGCGCTCAAGACCAAGGGCGTCCCGGTGTTCTGGGTTGGGCTGCCGCCGATCCGCGGCACGCGCTCGACCAGCGACGTGCTGTTCCTCAACGACCTCTATCGCAGCCGCGCCGAGAAGGCGGGCATCACCTACGTCGATGTCTGGGACGGCTTCGTCGACGAGGGCGGCCGCTTCGCTCAGCAGGGCCCCGATTTCGAGGGACAGACGCGCCGGCTGCGCACCAGCGACGGCGTGCACTTCACCCAGGCCGGCGCGCGCAAGCTCGCACACTATGTCGAGAAGGAAATCCGCCGCGCCATGACGCCGACCGGGCCGATTGCCGTGCCGCTGCCGGTCGATCCCGACGCTGAGGCCGCGAAGTCCGCAACGGTGGCGCCGGACAAATCGATGCCGCGCCCGCTGGCCGGGCCCGTGATCCCGCTCAATGCGGCGGGCGAGGTCGGCGATGCCGGCGAGCTCGCCGGCGCGAGCGGGCCGAAACAGTCGCTCAACGATGCGCTCGCTTCACGTATTCTGGTTCAGGGCGATGCCCTGCCGGTGCCTGCCGGCCGCGCCGACGACACGGCCTGGCCGCGCCGTGCACCTGCGCCGGTCGACGGCGATCCCGTCGTGGCGCGCACCAACCTGCCGATGACCCCGATGCAGGCTGAGCGTCCGAAGATCGCCGAAGCCGCGCCGCCGCCGAGCCAGGTGCGGCGCGTGCGCACGCCGCGACCCGCGGCGAGCGTGGCGCAGCGCGACCAGCGCCGCTATCAGACGCAGTCGTCGTCGCCGTTCTTCTTCTTCTTCAATCGGTAGCACGCGCGGGCCGCGAATCGCGACTGCGGCAGCATCGTCGGCAGCAGCGTCATCGCGAGGGGCGTAGCGACGACGCAATCGGGCCGCGCTTGGCTCCGGTTGCTTCCCTCGTGCGGGTTGTTCGCAGTTGCTGCCGCGCTAGCGCGGCAGCAGGCTCTGCCCCATCAGGAACTTGTCGACCGCGTGCGCGCACTGGCGGCCTTCGCGGATCGCCCAGACGACCAGCGACTGGCCGCGGCGCATGTCGCCGGCGGAGAACACCTTCGGCAGCGAGGTCTGATAGGCGAGGGTGTCGGCCTTGACGTTGCCGCGCGGATCGAGCGCGACGCCGAGCGACTTGAGCATGCCTTCGTGCACCGGATGCACGAAGCCCATGGCCAGCAGCACGAGGTCGGCATCGAGTTCGAACTCGGTGCCTGGGATCGGCTTGATCTTCTCGTCGACGTGCACGCAATGCAGCTTCTTCACGCGGCCGTTCTCGCCCGAGAACTTCTGCGTGAGCACCGAGAACTCGCGCTTGGCGCCTTCCTCGTGGCTCGACGAGGTGCGCAGCTTGAGCGGCCAGTTCGGCCAGGTGAGCATCTTGTTCTCGTGCTCGGGCGGCTGCGGCATGATCTCGAAGTTGATCACCGAGAGCGCGCCCTGGCGGATCGACGTGCCGATGCAGTCGGAGCCGGTGTCGCCGCCGCCGATCACCACCACGTTCTTGCCGGTGGCGAGGATCGGCTTGTTGTCGGCCTGCGGCTCGTTGCTCACGCGCCGGTTCTGCTGCGGCAGGAAGTCCATGGCGAAGTGGACGCCGTCGAGCTCGCGCCCGGGGATCGGCAGGTCGCGCGGCTGCTCGGCGCCGCCGGCCAGCACCACGGCGTCGTAGCCTTTCACGAGGTCCTCCGCCGGCGTGTTGACGCCGATGTTGGCCCCGTAATGGAAGGTCACGCCTTCCGCCTCCATCTGCGCGACGCGGCGGTCGACGATCTGCTTCTCCATCTTGAAGTCGGGGATGCCGTAGCGCAGCAGGCCACCCGCCTTGGCGAACTTCTCGAACACGTGGACGTCGTGGCCGGCGCGCGCGAGCTGCTGGGCGCAGGCGAGGCCGGCCGGTCCGGATCCGACGATGGCCACCTTCTTGCCGGTCTTGTGCGCGGGCGGCTCGGGCTTGGTCCAGCCCTGCTCGAACGCCTTGTCGGCGATGGCGCATTCGATCGTCTTGATGGTGACCGGCACGTCCTCGATGTTGAGCGTGCAGGCGGCCTCGCATGGCGCCGGGCAGACGCGGCCGGTGACCTCCGGGAAGTTGTTGGTCGAGTGCAGGTTGCGCGCGGCTTCCTGCCAGTCGTTGGTGTAGACGAGGTCGTTCCAGTCCGGGATCTGGTTGTTCACCGGACAGCCCGTGTGACAATACGGGATGCCGCAGTTCATGCAGCGCGCGGCCTGGTCGCGCAGCTCCTTCTCGGGCAGCGGAATGACGAACTCGCGATAATGCTTCACCCGCTCCTCGACGGGAGCGTAGTCGCGATCGTTGCGCTCGAATTCGAGAAAACCCGTGACCTTACCCATTCACCCAAGCCCTTCGACCCGAACCTACATGGCGCGGGGCGAGGCTCGCAACCGGTAGCCCCGGCGCGCCACGTCCCAGCGCTGTCATTGAATTACTCGGCAGCCTGCATCGCGGCCGCTTTTTCCTTCGCCAGCTCAGCGAGGGCCCGGCGGTACTCCACCGGCATCACCTTGCGGAACTTCGGAAGGTACTCGTTCCAGTGCTCGAGGATGTGCGCCGCCCGCTGCGAGCCGGCGAAGCGCGCATGCCGCGTGATCAGGATGTGCAGCCGCTGGGCGTCGAACTGGGTCATGTCGGACATGACGTCGACCCAGCCCGAGGTCTCGAGATCGGCCGCGTGGCCATAGTATTTGGCGTTGATCTCTTCCTCGTTCGGGACCGGCTCGAGCTCGACCATGGTCATGTTGCACAGGCTCGGGAAGGTGCCGTCCTCGTCGAGCACGTAAGCGACGCCGCCCGACATGCCGGCCGCGAAGTTGCGCCCGGTCTTGCCGAGCACGACCACGACGCCGCCGGTCATGTATTCGCAGCAGTGGTCGCCCGCGCCCTCGACCACGGCGGTCGCGCCCGAGTTGCGCACGGCGAAGCGCTCGCCCGCGACGCCGCGGAAGTAGCATTCGCCCTGGATGGCGCCGTACAGCACGGTGTTGCCGACGATGATCGACTCCTCGGGCGTGATGCCCGCGTCGGTCGCCGGCCGCACGATGATGCGTCCGCCCGAGAGGCCCTTGCCGACGTAATCGTTGGCCTCGCCCTCGAGCTCCATCGTTACGCCCTTGGCAAGCCACGCGCCGAAGCTCTGGCCGGCGGTGCCGGTCAGCTTCACATGGATCGTGTCGTCGGGCAGGCCCGTGTGGCCGTAGCGCTTGGCGACCTCGCCCGAGAGCATCGCGCCGGCCGTGCGGTCCGTGTTCTGGATCGTCGTCACGATGCGCACCGGCGCGCCGCGGTCGAGCGCGGCCTGGCTCTCGGCGATCAGCTTGCGGTCGAGGATGTCGTGGATCTTGTGGTCCTGCTCCTCGCAGTGATGGATCGCGACGTCGTCGGGCGCCTCCGGCTTGAAGAACAAGCGCGAGAAGTCGAGGCCCTTGGCCTTCCAGTGCTCGATCACGCGCCGCTGGTCGAGCATCTGCACCTGTCCGACCATCTCGTCGAACGTGCGGTAGCCCATCTGCGCCATGATCTCGCGCACTTCCTCGGCGACGAAGAAGAAGAAGTTGATCACGTGCTCCGGCTGGCCCTTGAAGCGCTTGCGCAGCACCGGATCCTGGGTCGCGACGCCGACCGGGCAGGTGTTGAGGTGGCACTTGCGCATCATGATGCAGCCGGCCGCGATCAGCGGCGCGGTCGCGAACCCGAACTCGTCCGCGCCCAGCAGGGCGCCGACCACGACGTCGCGGCCGGTGCGGATGCCGCCGTCGACCTGTACCGCGATGCGGCCGCGCAGGCGGTTGGCGACGAGAGTCTGGTGCGTCTCGGCGAGACCGATCTCCCACGGCGAGCCGGCGTGCTTGATCGAGGTGAGGGGGCTCGCGCCGGTGCCGCCCTCGTATCCGGCGATGGTCACGTGGTCCGCGCGCGCCTTGGAGACGCCCGCCGCCACGGTGCCGACACCGATTTCCGAGACGAGTTTCACGGAGACGTCGCCCGCCGGGTTGACGTTCTTGAGGTCGAAGATGAGCTGCGCGAGATCTTCGATCGAATAGATGTCGTGGTGCGGCGGCGGCGAGATGAGGCCGACGCCGGGCGTCGAGTGGCGCACCTTGGCGATGACCTTGTCGACCTTATGGCCGGGCAGCTGGCCGCCTTCGCCGGGCTTGGCGCCCTGCGCCATCTTGATCTGCATCACGTCGGAGTTGACGAGATATTCGGTGGTGACGCCGAAGCGGCCCGAGGCGACCTGCTTGATCGCCGAGCGCATGCTGTCGCCGTTCGGCAGCGGCTTGAAGCGGTCCGCTTCCTCGCCGCCTTCGCCGGTGTTCGACTTGCCGCCGATGCGGTTCATCGCGATGGCGAGCGTGGTGTGCGCCTCGCGCGAGATCGACCCGTACGACATGGCGCCCGTGGAGAAGCGCTTCACGATGCTCTGCGCGGATTCGACCTCCTCGAGCGGAACGGGCTTGCGGCCCTCTTCCTCGGCACCCTTGAGGCGGAACAGCCCGCGGATGGTGAGCAGACGCTCGTTCTGCTCGTTCACGATCTTGGCGAAGTCGCGGTACTTGTCCGGCAGGTTGCCGCGCACGGCGTGCTGCAGGGCGCTCACGGTCTCCGAGGTCCAGACGTGGTCCTCGCCGCGCAGGCGCACGGCATAGTCGCCGCCGACGTCGAGCGCACTGCGGTAGATCGGGGCATCGCTGAACGCGAGGCGGTGCCGCCGCACGGTCTCTTCGGCGACCTCGTTCAGCCCGGCGCCCTCGATGCGGGTGGCGGTGCCGGCGAAGTAGGTGTTGACGAATTCCGACTTGAGGCCGACCGCGTCGAAGATCTGCGCGCCGCAGTACGACTGATAGGTCGAGATGCCCATCTTCGACATGACCTTGAGCAGGCCCTTGTCGATCGACTTGATGTAGCGCTTGACGATTTCCTTGTCGTCGAGCTTCTGCGGAAGCTCGTCCTTCATCGCGATCAGCGTCTCGAACGCGAGATAGGGATTGACCGCCTCGGCGCCATAGCCGGCAAGGCAGGCGAAGTGATGCACCTCGCGCGGCTCGCCGGTCTCGACGACGAGACCGACCGAGGTGCGCAGGCCCTTGCGGATCAGGTGATGATGCACCGACGCGCAGGCGAGCAGCGAGGGGATCGGAATGCGGTCGCTGCCGGCCTTGCGGTCCGACAGGATGATGATGTTGATGCCGTCGCGCACGGCCTGCTCGGCCTGGCGGCAGAGCTCGCCGATGGCGGGGTCCATGCCGCCGGCGCCGCGCTCGGCCTCCCAGGTGGCGTCGAGGGTGCGCGACTTGAAGTGCGAGTCGCTGATCTCCGAGATCGAGCGGATCTTCTCGAGGTCGTCGTTGGTCAGGATCGGCTGTCGCACCTCGAGGCGCTTGGTGTTGGACATGCCTTCGAGGTCGAACAGGTTCGGCCGCGGTCCGATGATCGAGACGAGGCTCATGACGAGCTCTTCGCGGATCGGGTCGATCGGCGGGTTCGTCACCTGCGCGAAGTTCTGCTTGAAATACGTGAACAGCGGCTTCGGCTTGTCCGACAGCGCCGAGATCGGCGTGTCGTTGCCCATGGAGCCGACCGCTTCCTCGCCGGTGGTGCCCATCGGCGCCATCAGCATCTTGAGGTCTTCCTGGGTGTAACCGAAGGTCTGCTGACGATCGAGCAGCGTCAGATTGGACTTGGCGTGGCCGTTGTTCGTCGACGGCAGATCCTCGAGCACGATCTGCGTGCGTTCGAGCCATTGCCCGTAGGGGTGGCTGCGCGACAGCTTGGCCTTGATCTCCTCGTCGGGAATGAGGCGTCCCTCGACGAGGTCGACGAGCAGCATCTTGCCGGGCTGGAGCCGCCACTTGGTGACGATGTCCTTCTCCGGGATCTTCAGCACGCCCATCTCGGACGCCATGATCACGCGGTCGTCGCGCGTCACGAAGTAGCGCGCCGGGCGCAGTCCGTTGCGGTCGAGGGTGGCGCCGATCTGCCGCCCGTCGGTGAAGGCGATGGCGGCGGGGCCGTCCCACGGCTCCATCAGCGCAGCGTTGTATTCGTAGAACGCGCGGCGCTGCTCATCCATCAGCGGATTGCCGGCCCACGCCTCCGGGATCATCATCATGACCGCGTGCGGCAGCGAGTAGCCGCCCTGCACCAGGAACTCGAGCGCATTGTCGAAACACGCAGTGTCCGACTGGCCTTCGTAGGAAATCGGCCACAGCTTGTTGATGTCGTCGCCGAACAGCGGCGAGGACACCGACGCCTGCCGCGCCGCCATCCAGTTGTTGTTGCCGCGCAGCGTGTTGATCTCGCCGTTGTGCGCGATCATGCGATACGGGTGCGCGAGCGACCAGGTCGGGAAGGTGTTGGTGGAGAAGCGCTGGTGCACGAGCGCGAGCGCGGACTCGAAGTCGGGCTCGTGCAGGTCCGGATAATAGGTGCCGAGCTGATCGGCCAGGAACATGCCCTTGTAGATCACCGTGCGGCACGAGATCGACACCGGGTAGTAGCCCGACGCCGCGCGCGCGCGGCGGCCGTAGAGCACGCCGGAGATCGCCTTGCGCAGGATGTAGAGACGGCGCTCGAAATCGTCCTCGCCCGTGCAGGACGCGGGACGCGCGATGAACACCTGCATGTGGCGCGGCTCGGTCGGCTTCACCGTGACGCCGAGCGTGGAATTGTCGGTCGGCACGTCGCGCCAGCCGAGAATGCGCATGCCTTCGCGGGCGGTCTCCGCCGCGTAAACATCCATGATCTCGCGCCGCCACGCCTCGTCGTGCGGCATGAAGATCTGGCCGATGGCGTATTCGCCCGGCGCCGGCAGCTGGAAGCCGAGCTGCTTGGCGGCGCGCGCAAAGAACTTGTGCGGGATCTGGACGAGGATGCCCGCGCCGTCGCCGGCGCGCGGATCGGCGCCGACCGCGCCGCGATGCTCGAGATTGACGAGGATCGTCAGCGCGTCGGAAACGATCTGGTGCGACTTCCTGCCTTTGATGTCGGCGATGAAGCCTACGCCGCAGGAATCCTTGTCGAGCGCGGGATCATAGAGCCCGCGCGCTGCCGGCATGCCGGGATCGGCCGTGTCGTTCCTCGCGCTCATCTTCCTCACCTCCATCGGAGAGGCCGCATTCCTCCGTGCACCGTCCCTCGCCGCCGCGCCGGAGTGCGGCGCGCGGGACGAGGGTCAGCCCTGTCGCTAGCGACGGCAGCCCCCTAGCCGTGTTTCGCCTTGCCGATCGGCCATTTCTGCACGCCGCGGCGAAGCTTGCGCGGTGCACTGTCAGGCCGGACAGGCCTCACGTCCGCGACCCAATTGCGCGGGCGTGGCCAACTGGGACAGCATTGCTGTCCTAACTGGACCATGCCAAAATTCTGCCACGGATACAAGCCGTCGGCATCGCAATTTTCACGCCCGCCGGCATTTTGTTGCGCGCCCCGCCGGTCCCGTGTTGCCTGGGACCCGCGGCATCCGGCCGGCACTGACATTGTAACTCCCACGCTCCATCACCAGGGCTTTCCCGCATGAACTTCGCCAGTGACAACGCCGCCGGGGTCGCCCGCGCCATCCTCGACGCCCTGCACAGGGTGAACGAGGGCCATGTGCTCGGCTACGGCAACGACCCGGTCACGCGCGCGGTTCGGGAGCGGCTGCAGGACATTTTCGGATGCGACCTCGCGGCCTATCTGGTCGGCACCGGCACCGCGGCCAATGCGCTCGCGCTCGCGCACCTGTCGCCGCCGTGGGGCGCGGTGCTGTGTCACCGCGACGCGCACATCGCGACCAGCGAGGCGGGCGCGCCGGAATTCTTCGGCGGCGGGCTCAAGCTGGTGACGCTCGACGGCGAGGGCGGCAAGCTCACCCCGCAGGGGCTGACCGCCGCGCTCGATGGCGCGGAGTGGGGCGGCCCGCATCACGTCACCCCGTCCGTGCTCTCACTCACCCAGGTCACCGAGGCCGGCACCATCTACCAGCCGCAGGAGATCGCGGCGCTGGCGCAGATCGCCCATGCGCGCGGCATGGCCGTGCATATGGACGGCGCGCGTTTCGCCAATGCGGTCGCTGCGCTCGGTGTCCCGCCGGCGCAGGCGAGCTGGCAGTGCGGTGTCGACGTCCTCTCGTTCGGGGCCACCAAGTGCGGCGCGATGGCCGCGGAGGCGGTGATCTTCTTCGATCCATCGCGCGCGGCCGGCATGGACGAACGCCGCAAGCGCGCCGGGCATCTGTTCTCCAAGCACCGCTTCGTCGCCGCCCAGTTCGACGCCTTCCTCGCCGGCGATCTGTGGCTCGCGCTGGCGCGCCACGCCAATGCCATGGCGGCGCGCCTCGGCAAGGGCCTGGCCGCGATCGGCATCGAACCGGTGTGGCCGGTCGAAGCCAACCTCGTGTTCGCGCTGCTGCCGGCCGAGGCCCACGCGCGGCTCGGTCATGCCGGCGCGCGCTACTACGAGATGCGCTCCCGCGCCTTGCCGCGCCAGGCTGCTCAGCCGCCCGGCGCCGTGCTGGTGCGGCTGGTGACGTCGTTTGCGACGAGCGAAGACGAGGTCGACCGTTTCGTGGCGGCGGCGGCCGGCTGAGGAACGCCCCGGCTCCGCCCCAATCGCACCATGCATTCGCCGCGGCGGGCGGGGACAAATCATCGCTGCCACAAGCATAACGGGGAGAGCTGGATGACCATCTTCGCGCGCGGCGCGGCGCTCATCGCGCTTGCAGCCGCTGCCACCGCGCCCACGCTCGCGCAATCCTCCGACATCGCGCGCGCGGGCTTTCTGCCGCCGTTCGAAGCCATCACGGCGATCCGCTCGCTGGGGTTCGACCCGGCCGGCGCCCCGCGGCTGCGCGGGCCTGTCTATATCGTGCGCGCCTACGACGAGGACATTCCGGTGCGTGTCACGGTGGATGCCAGGACCGGCCGCGTGCTGACCGTCACCGAGTTGTTGCCCGGCGAGGACTTCAGCGCGCCGGCGCGCGTCGGCAGCCATCCGATTCCGCCCGGCCGCGTCGCCTCGGTTCCGGGCTATCGTCCCCCGCCCGGCTATGGCCCTCCGGTGGATGCACGTCCTGCCGCTGTGGCGCCTCTCCCCAACAGGGCGATTGCCGCGCGCACGCCCACGCCGCGCGCGCGGCCGGCGACGGCCGCCGTCGGCAATGCGGTGGCGCCTGCTCCGCAGGCGACGGCGCCGGCAAAACCCGAGCAGGCCACGGCCTCCGCGCCGCCGCAGACCACCGGTTCAATCCCCGAGGGCAAGCCGGGCAAGTCGATCCCAGCGCCGGTCGCGCCCAGCGCCGCCAAGCCAGGCAACAGCACGGACGAGCCGGCGGGCGAGCACGCCGCCAAGCAAGACACGCCAATGGTGCCGGTGGCGCCGCTGGAATAGCGCCGCGCGCGCGATCAGCGTCACGCCAAAATAAAAGCGCCCCGGACATGCCGGGGCGCTCCTTCCTCTGACGGGCCGTGTCGTTACGCGGCCTTGGCTTCCACCACCTTGGCGCCGCCGCTGCCGTTGATGGCGATCTGGCGCGGCTTCTTGGCCTCGGGGATTTCGCGCACGAGGTCGACGTGCAGCAGCCCGTTCTCGAGCGAGGCGCCACGCACCTCGACATGCTCGGCGAGCTGGAACACGCGCTCGAAGGCGCGCGCGGCGATGCCCTGGTAGAGCACCTCGCCGGTCTTCTCCTCGGCCTTCTGCTGCTTCTCGCCCTTGATCGTCAGCGTGTTCTCCTTGGCCACGATCGAGAGTTCGGGCTCGGAGAAGCCGGCGACGGCCACCGTGATGCGGTAGGCATTTTCGCCGGTACGTTCGATGTTGTAGGGCGGATAGCCCGGCGCGCTGTCATAGCCAGCGACGTTGTCGAGCATGGAGAACAGCCGGTCGAAGCCGACGGTGGAACGATAGAGGGGAGCGAGATCGAAAGAACGCATTGCATATCCTCCTTGAGGTTGAGCGACATGCGAACGACCCGCCAGATGGCCGGATCGGTTCGGCGCGCAGCCGGATGGCCTGCGCATCGAATGAGATGGGGAGACCGGCCGGGCCGCGCAAGGGTCCGGCGGCTCGGCCAAATCCTATTTCGAATCAGTGATTTGGGGTAAGGCTGGTGCCTGCGGGGGGGCCTGACCGGCCCGTCGCCGGCCTGCTATAAGCGCGCCTCGGACCACACGATCGCACCGACCACATCGCGCACCGATGAAACTCGTGTCCATACCTGCCAATCCGGTTCCCGAAGGGGCCGTGCTGGCGATGCTCAAGACGCCGGACGGCGTGCGGCTGCGCACCGCGCGCTGGGCGCCGCCGCCCGGGCGCAAGGGCACGGTGTGCCTGTTCCATGGCCGCACGGAATTCATCGAAAAATACTTCGAGACGGTGCGCGACCTGCGCGAGCGCGGCTTTGCCGTCGCGACGCTCGACTGGCGCGGTCAGGGTCTCTCCGACCGGCTCCTGTCCGACCGCAACAAGGGTCACATCCGCAGCTTCGCGCAGTACGACACAGATCTCGAGACCTTCATGCGCGAGATCGTGCTGCCGGATTGCCCTCCGCCGTATTTCGCGCTGTGCCACTCGACCGGCTCGGCGGTGCTGCTGCGCGCGGCGGCGCGCGGCGAGCGCTGGTTCGATCGCATGGTGTTCACGGCGCCGCTGATCCGCCTGGCCCGCACGCCGTTTGGCCGCCTGACGCCCGCGGTCGCGCGCACGCTGCGTCTCCTGGGATTCGGCAGCATGCAACTCCGCGGCCAGCGCGCCGTGGCCGGCACCCAGCCCTTCGCGGGGAATATCCTGACCTCGGATCCCGTGCGCTATGCCCGCACGGCGGCGGTGCTGGAGGCCGAGCCGGAGCTCGTGGTGGGAGGGCCGACCATCGCGTGGGTCGACGCCGCGTTCGCCGTGATGAAGGAGTTCAACGAGATCGGCTATCCCGACCGCATCCGCCAGCCCATCCTGATCGTCGCCGCCGGACGCGACCGCATCACGTCGACCCCGGCGATCGAGAATTTCGCGACCCATCTGCGCGCCGGCTCCCATCTCATCATCCCCGGCTCGCTGCACGAGATCATGATGGAGCAGGACAGCTACCGCCAGCAGTTCTGGGCGGCGTTCGATGCCTTCGTCCCCGGCACGCCGCTGTTCGGATAGGGCGTCCGTTACCTTGATTTTGCGAGCATGGCCATCGCCGCCGCATGCACGCGGCGGTCGCCCGCCGCGATGATGCGGCCGCCCTTCTCCGCGGGCTCGCCTTCCCAGGTCGTCACGATGCCGCCCGCGCCGGCGATGATGGGAATGAGCGCGGCGATGTCGTGGGGCTTGATCTCGGTCTCGATCACGAGATCGACGTGCCCGGCGGCGACCATGCAATAGGCATAGCAGTCGCCCCCGTAGCGCGAGAGCCTGACCTTCTTCTCGACCTTGCCGAAAGCGGCGCGGTCGGATGCGTTCATCAGCAGCGGGCTGGTGGTGAACAGGATGGCGTCCTCGAGCTGTTCGCACGGACGCACGGCGAGCACGCGCTCGCCTGCGGGTCCGTGGTAATGCGCGCTCGCGCCGTCGCCGAAGAAGCGCTCGCGGATGAACGGCTGATGCATCATGCCGTAGACCGGCGCGTCCGACCGCAGCAGGCCGATGAGCGTGCCCCAGGCCGGCATGCCGCTGATGAAGGATTTGGTGCCGTCGATCGGATCGAGCACCCAGACGAATTCGGCGTCGGTGCGTTCGTCGCCGAACTCTTCGCCGACGACGCCGTGGCTCGGGAAGGTCCGGCGGATCAGCGTCCGCATCGCGGCCTCGGCCGCCCGATCGGCGGCGGTCACCGGGTCGAAGCCGCCGTTACGGCTCTTGTCCTCGACGCTGAGCGAGGTGCGGAAGAAGGGGCGGATGGCGTCGCCCGAGACGTCGGCGAGCTCGTGGACGAAGGCCGTGAAATCCACCGCGGTCATGGGTCGCCCAGTGCGATCGGCTCGGGGCGGGTCCCCGACGGTCGTTGTCCGATCCGGCGCTCCCTCTATAGAGGACGGACTCGCGCGCGGGCTACAGCGGACTGGTTGATCGAAAATCGTCGTGATTTTGAGGGTTAACGGTAATTAAATACTGCTACGCCCTCGGAATAGCGGGTATTCGCGAAATTTCACAGATCTTCCCTTGCATTTTGTGCAGCGCACGGGCATGTTGTTGCAGTGCGGTAGCTCGATCACTCGAGTTACTGCCGCCCTCCTTGGGCGTTTCCTCCCTAGACTTGGGCCGCTTGCAAAAGCGGCCCTTTTTCTTTTCCGGGCCCGTGTCTCACACGCGATGCGCGTGGCGCGCGACGGCTACTCGGCGGCGGCGCGATAGGGGCGCAGGTCTTCCAGCGGCAGTTCGCCCAGACGCTGCGCCAGCAGCAGCATGTGCTGCGCGACGCGGCCGAAATTCGGTGATCGCTCGTAACGCCGCTCGTCCATGTAGAGCGCGCGGTTGATCTCGAGCTGGATCGAATGCAACCCCGCGGGCGGATCGCCATAGTGCTCGGTGATGAAGCCGCCGGCATAGGGCTTGTTGCGGCTCACCGAATAGCCAAGCTCGATCAGCACCGACTCGATCGTGTCGGCGACGGCGGGGACGCAGCTCGTGCCATAGCGGTCGCCGATCACGAAGTCGGCGCGCGGCCGCTCGTCCCGGCTGCCGGCGGTGGAGGGCATCGAATGGCAGTCCACCAGCACAGCCGCCTTGAACTGGCGGTGCACGCGCGTGATCAGCCGGCGCAAGGCGCGGTGATAGGGCTTGTACAGCCCTTCGATCCGGCGCAACGCGTCGTCGACGGGGATGCGCTGGTCGTAGATCTCCTGCGCGTCCCCGACCACGCGGGCCACGGTTCCCAGTCCGCCCGCCACCCGCATCGACCGGGTGTTGGCAAAGGACGGCAGCCGCCCCTCGAACATGCGCGGGTCGAGTTCGTAGGGCTCGCGGTTGACGTCGACATAGCAGCGCGGGAAGTGCGCGCGCATGAGCGGAAAACCGCCCGGCACCACGTCGGCAAACAATTCGTCGACGAACGTATCCTCGGACCGGCGCAGGGTCGCGATATCGAGCTGGGCCCTGGCCAGGAACGCGCGTGGATAGATGTTGCCGCTGTGGGGGGAGTTGAAAACGACCGCGCTCAAGAGGTGCGGCGGCTCGAGGATTTCAAAAGGCTTTTCGAGTTCGTCGCGCTGTTCGTTCATGGACTGGCAATTCGCACCGCGGGATGAAACGAGATCAACGGAGGCCCTCTCATAGCATTTTACGGGTTGCTAGGCATTACAATCCCGTAGGCTGGTGGGCCGGGCTCGAGAGTTCACTTGGTATTTACTCGCTCTCGGGCTTATTGGTGCCGAGGGTCACCGGCGGGGGGTGTGGAGCGGCGCAGCGGCTTCATGGCCCCGCCTATCCGGGCAGGCAAAGCCGCAGATGTCGAAGATTTTGTTGGCGGAAGACGATACCGATATGCGCCGCTTTCTGGTGAAGGCGCTGCAGAACGCGGGGTTCAACGTCATCTCCTATGATAACGGCCTGTCGGCCTATCAGCGATTGCGCGAGGAGCCGTTCGAACTGCTGCTGACGGATATCGTGATGCCCGAGATGGACGGCATCGAACTGGCGCGGCGCGCCACCGAGCTCGACCCCGACATCAAGATCATGTTCATCACCGGCTTCGCCGCGGTGGCGCTCAATCCCGACTCCAGCGCCCCCAAGCACGCCAAGGTCCTGTCCAAGCCATTCCACCTGCGCGACCTCGTCAACGAGGTCCAGAAGATGCTGGCGGCCTGACCGGCCGCGCTTGCGGCGCCGGTGCCGAGCCGATATAGCAGGGCTTCCCACGGGCAGGATCGAACCGGTTCCAACCGGCCATGCTTCGTGACGGGCGCGTAGCTCAGCGGGAGAGCACTACCTTGACATGGTAGGGGTCACAGGTTCGATCCCTGTCGCGCCCACCATCCTGCCGTCGCGCCCTAGAGGGCCAGCGGCGCTCGCCCCCACGCCACGAATCCGAGATTGCGCAAGCCCGGCTTGCCATAGGCCAGGGCGCTGCCGTCCGGGGCGAGGACCTGTCCGCCCGCGGCGACCAGCACCGCATGGCCGGCCGCCGTGTCCCATTCCATGGTTGGCGACAGGCGCGGATAGACATCGGCGCGGCCCTCCGCGATGAGGCAGAACTTGAGCGAGGACCCTGTCGGCTCGCACGTGCGCAGCGGCAGGCGATCGATCATGCGGTGCGTGGCGTCATCGAGATGCGAGCGGCTGACCAGCGCAGCAAGACCTTCCGGCGGATAGGCGCGCGTGCGCAACGGCTGTGACGCGCCGAGCGCAACCGTGCTGCCGGGCTCCGCATCCACCCGAAAAGCTTGCGCGCCCGCCAGGTAGAGTTGCCTGCGCGCGGGGGCGTAGACCGCGGCCGCGGCCGGCGCGCCGTCCTCGATGACGGCGAGATTGACCGTGAACTCGTCCCGCCCCGCGATGAACTCGCGCGTGCCGTCGAGCGGATCGATGAGCGCGAACCGGCGGGGCGCCTCGCGCTGGCGCACGGCATCGAAGCTTTCCTCGGCGATCACCGGCAGCGCCGCATCCAGGGTTTGCAACTGCGCGCGGATCAACTGCTCGGACGTCCTGTCCGCCGCCGTGACCGGCGATCCGTCGGGCTTGAGGGATGAGGCCCGGTCGGCGGCGAGGATGATCTTGCCGGCCTCGCAGGCGATCTGGCCCAACCGGAGCGCGAGAGCCGCGCGCGTGTCCTTGTCCATGGGCGAATACGATGCCGGCGGGCTCGCGGGGTCAGGGTGCGTCGACAGCCTCGGCGGAGCCCGCACTCGCGAAGAATGGAGGCGCCGATCCGGGCCATGAACGGCGCCCGAACGTCCCAATGCCTGGCCCGACCCAAAGTTCGATCGAACTTTTGTGTGGTTGCGCCATTGCCCCGATGATACGTTAGGACATTGCCACAAACAACGCGCTGGAAGGGTCGGCGATGCGGGTCGCGATGATCGGCACGGGTTATGTTGGCCTCGTCTCCGGGGCCTGCTTCGCCGATTTCGGCCACCATGTCACCTGCGTGGACAAGGACGCCGACAAGATCGCGGCGCTGACGCGCGGGGCGATCCCGATCTTCGAACCCGACCTCGACCGGCTGGTGGCCGCCAACGTCCGGGCCGGGCGGCTGCAGTTCACGACCGAGTTGAACGGCCCGGTGGCCGAGGCCGACGCGGTGTTCATCGCGGTCGGCACGCCGTCGCGGCGCGGCGACGGCCACGCCGACCTCAGCTACGTCTATGCAGCGACGCGCGAGATCGCGGCGGCGCTGCGCGGCTATACGGTGGTGATCACCAAATCGACGGTCCCGATCGGGACGGGAGACGAGGTCGAGCGCATCATTCGCGAGCATCGGCCCGATGCGGATTTCGCCGTGGTGTCAAATCCCGAGTTCCTGCGCGAGGGCGCGGCGATCCAGGATTTCAAGCATCCGGACCGCATCGTCGTCGGGACGGGCGACGAACGGGCCCGCAAGGTTCTCGCCGATCTCTACCGGCCGCTCTACCTCAACCAGGCGCCCATTCTTTACACCAGCCGGCGGACGGCGGAATTGATCAAGTACGCCGCCAACGCGTTTCTGGCCACCAAGATCACCTTCATCAACGAGATCGCCGATCTGTGCGAAAAGGTGGGGGCCGACGTGCAGGAGGTCGCGCGCGGCATCGGCCTCGACAATCGCATCGGCGCGAAGTTTCTCAACGCCGGTCCCGGCTTCGGCGGGTCGTGCTTCCCCAAGGATACGCGCGCGCTGATCAAGACGGCGCAGGACAACGCCGCGCCGCTGCGCATCCTCGAGGCGGTCAACGCGGTGAACGACACCCGCAAGCGGGCGCTCGCGCGCAAGGTGTCGGCGGTGTTCGGCGGCACGCTGCGCGGCAAGACCGTGGCGGTGCTGGGCCTGACCTTCAAGCCCAACACCGACGACATGCGCGAGGCGCCGTCGTTCACCCTGATCACCGCGTTGCAAGATCTGGGCGCGCGCGTGCGCGCCTACGATCCGGAGGGCATGGAGCAGGCGAAGGCGGTTCTGCAGGACGTCACTTATTTCGACGATCCCTATGCATGCGCGGCCAATGCCGACGCGCTGGTGATCGTGACCGAGTGGGAGCAGTTCCGCGCACTCGATCTCGATCGCCTCAAGGCGACGATGGCGTCGCCCGTCATCGTCGATCTGCGCAACATCTATCGTCCGGATGAGATGGCTCGCCTGGGCTTCATCTACGACGGCGTGGGCCGCGGCGTGCCTGAGCAGGCGGCCATTCCCGCCGAACCGCGGCCGCCGCTGCGGCTGGTGCGAAAGCCGGCGGCCGAGTGAGCGGCGCGCGAGCCTCGGGCCTTAAGACGGCGTCAAGGTAAACGCTATCCGACGAGGGACTTAACCAAACCCTAAGCCCTGCCGTGCTATCCGTTTGCGGATTGCTCCTTGCAGCGTTCCGCGCGCACTTACAGACGGGTCATCATGCGTACCGAGACGAGCCCAGTTCCTTCCGAAGCCAACTCGCAAATCGCGGCCGCCCGCGCGGCCGGCGGAGCGCCGGATCGCACGGAGTTCATCAGCTTCGCGATCGGCGACGACCAGTACGGCGTGGACATCATGTCCGTCCGCGAGATCAAGGGCTGGTCCGAGATCACGCCGCTGCCGAACCAGCCGGAATATGTGCGCGGGGTTCTCAACCTGCGCGGCGCCATGGTTCCGATCATCGATCTGCGCTGCCGCTTCGGTCAGGGCCTGACCGAGGCCACGCCGCTGCATATCATGATCATCGTGCAGGTGGATGGCCGTCCGGTCGGGCTGCTCGCGGACCGCGTGCTCGACATCGTCGCTGCCGACGGCGGCGAGATCCAGTCGGTGCCGGACATCGCACAGACCGCCGGGGCCCAGTTCCTCTCGGGGCTGGTCACGATCGATGGCGCGATGATCGCGCTGATCAACCTGCCTACGCTTGTGGCGCTGCCGTCGTAGCCCCCTCGGTTCGAGTTCCTGCAATGCAAAGAGGCGCGCGTCAGGCGCGCCTCTTTTTTGTGCCGTCGCGGTTACGCGCGGGTGCGGCGCATTAACGCAGGATCAATGCGTCGTGCTTACCCTGGCTCCTGCAAGTCGATTCCCCCCTCCTGCCAGCATTCCCGCTGTGCGATTCCTCCGAGGCCTTCCGCGATGCTCGCCCGCGTCTCCGTCAATCTGCTGCTGAAATCCGTGATCGCGTCGCTCGCGGCCGCCGTCGTGGTCGTCCTCGCGCTCAGCGCCTGGGGGTCCTGGACCCGGCTCGCCGCGGTCAACCGCATCGCGGCGAGCGCCGAGGCATCCGCGTATCTGTTCACATCGCTGCACAACCTGCGGGTCGACCGGTCCACCACGAACCGCGAGCTGCTGGGCGAGCGCGTCTCCTCCTCGCTGCCGCCGATCCTCAAGGGCACCCGCGATGCGGAGATGCCGGCGCTCAAGGCCTCGCTTGTTGCCCTGCAGGCGACCCAGTTCCCGGAGCGCGAGGCCATGGCCGCGCGGCTCGACCAGGCGATCAAGAAGCTGATCGCCTTGCACCAGGAGACGCAAGCCGCCATCGCTCGCCCCAAGGCGTCGCGGCCGCCCGGGTTGGCGAAGGAGTTCATGGCCGAGACCAACACGCTCATGCAGCTCCTCGACGATCTGCAGGTGCACCTCACCAAGTCGGTGAAGCTCGAGGATTCGTATGTCGATCAACTGCTGAATCTGAAGGAACTGGCGTGGGTCGCCCGCAACGCCGGAGGCGACGCGGCGGTGATGCTGTCCAACGCCATCGGCGGGCAGCCGCTGCCGGCTGACCCGATGCAGAAGTACATGTCGCACGTCACCCGGCTGGATACCGCGTGGAACGCGATCCAGACCTTCGCGGCCGGGCTGCCGCTGCCGCCGAAGTTTGCCGAGGCGGTGGACAAGGCCAAGCGCGAGTTCCTTGCGCCCGACTACAGCGAACTGCGGCTGAAGACCCTCAAGACGCTGATCGATGGCCAGCGCGTGGATTTCAAGGTGGACGACTGGTCCAAGATGTCCGTCGCCAAGCTCGCCTCGCTGCTCGGCGTGGCCGAAGTCGCGCTCGACGTCGCCAAGGAGCACGCCGCGGCGCAGCACGAAGACGCGCTGTGGAAGCTGACGCTGCAGCTCGTATTGCTGGCCGTGGCCGTCGTCGTCGCGCTCGGCATGATGGTGGTGATCTCGCGCCGCGTGACTGGCCCGCTGCGCCAGCTCCAGCAGGCGATGCTCAAGGTCGCGACCGGCGACTTCTCGGTGGCGCTCCCCGGGCTCGACCGCAAGGACGAGATCGGCGATGTCGCCAACGCGGTCGAGCGGTTCAAGGTGCTCGCCGAGGACAAGGCGCGCGAGCAGGCCGAAGAGGCCGCGCGCCGCCAGAAGGAAGAGGCCGAGCGTCATGCCGAGGTGGCCAAGGCAGAGGCCGACCGCAGGGCCCAGGCGGCCGCTGCCGAATCCGCGCGGCAGGCGGAGATCTCGCGCCTTGAGGCCGAGCGGCAGGCCGCTGCCGCTGAGGCGCAGGCGCGCGCGGCCGACGAGCAGGACCGGATCGTGCGTCTCCTGGCGGAAGGCCTGCGCCGGCTTGCCGAAGGTGATCTCACGTTCCGTCTCGGCGACGGGTTCACCGACGCCTACATGCAGATCAGGGACGACTTCAACGCGGCGATCGCCCAGTTGCAGGAGACGATCGGGGCCATTGCAGCCTCGACGCGCGAAGTGACGAACGCCTCGGCCGAGATTGCGACCAGCACGACGGACCTCTCCCAGCGGACGGAGGAGCAGGCCGCCACGCTCGAGCAGACCTCGGCCTCGATGGAGGAGATCTCCGTCACCGTGCGCAAGAACGCCGAGAACGCGCGGCATGCCAATCAGCTCACCATCGGCACGCGCGACGTCGCCGATCGCGGCGGCGCGGTGGTGGCCAGCGCAGTCGAAGCCATGTCCCGCATCGAGGACTCGTCGCGCAAGATCGCCGACATCATCGGCGTGATCGACGAGATCGCGCGTCAGACCAACCTGCTGGCGCTCAACGCCGCGGTGGAGGCCGCCCGCGCCGGCGACGCCGGCCGCGGGTTCGCGGTGGTCGCTTCCGAAGTGCGCAGCCTCGCGCAACGCTCGTCGCAGGCGGCGAAGGACATCAAGGACCTCATCACCAATTCGTCGGTGCAGGTGAAGGACGGCGTCGAGCTCGTCAATCGTGCGGGCAAGTCGCTCAGCGAGATCGTGGAATCGATCAAGAGCGTTGCCGATATCGTCGGCGACATCGCCACCGCCAGCTCGGAGCAGGCGACAGGGCTCGAGCAGGTCAACAAGGCGCTGGCCCAGATGGACGAGGTGACGCAGCAGAACTCGGCGCTGGTCGAGGAGAACGCCGCCACCGCAAAGACGCTGGAGCAGCAGGCGATCGCAATGAACGAGCGCGTGTCGACGTTCCGGCTCATGGATGCTCCGGCTCAGGCCGCGCGTCAGCGCGCGGCCTGAACCCGCCGCATAGCGCCGCGGGGCGTGCGTCGTCCCGGGCGCCGAGGCGGCGCGTTCGAAGCCTGCTGCGACCCGGCCTAGGGCAGCAGGATCACCTTGCCGAAGTGCTGGTTGGCCTTCATGTGCGCCTGCGCGGCGACCGCCTCGCTCAGCGGGAAGGTCTTGTCGATCGGCAGGTGCAGCTTGCCGGCGGCGATGGCGTCCTTCAGGTCCGCCCACATGACCCGGGTCTCCTCGCGCAGTTCGTCGACCGAGCGCGTGCGGTGGGTGACGCCGATGTAGGTGAGGCGGCGGCCGGCATGCAGGTCGAAATCGAACTCGGCCTTGCCGCCCCCGAGCCGCCCGACGTTGACGATCCGGCCGAGGATGGCGGCGCATTTCATGTTGCCGTTGGCGACGCTGCCGGACACCTGGTCGATGATGACGTTGACGCCCTTGCCATCCGTTGCCTTGAGGACCTCGTCGGGCCACGCCGGGTTGCTCGTGTCGATCGCAAGGTCGGCGCCGAACTCGTTGAGCTTCGCCCGGCGGCCGGGATTGGTCGATGTACCGATCACGAGCTTCGCACCCATCAGCTTGGCGATCTGCAGCGCCATCAGGCCGACGCCGGAACTCGCGCCCTGGATGAGCACGCTTTCGCCCGGCTTCATGTGCGCGTTGGTGATCAGCGCGTCGTGCATGGTGGCCACGGCCACCGGCAGGGTCGCAGCCGCTTCGAAATCGAGGTTCGCCGGCATGGGCGTGACCCGGCCCCAGTCGGCGACCGCGTATTCGGCATATCCGCCCGATCCCGCGCACATGACGCGGTCACCGGGCTTGAAGCCGCCTTTGACCTCGCTTCCGACCTCGACGACCTCGCCCGACCAGTCGAGGCCGACCACGTTCCCGAGCTTGCCGTGAGCGCCGGCGCCACGCGCGGCATTGAGGTCGGCGCGGTTGAGTCCGGCCGCGCGCACACGCACGAGCACCTCGTTGGGCTTCGGCTTGGGCTGAGGGATGTCGCGGACCTCGAGGCCTTTTTCGGTGGACACCGCGGCTTTCATCGAATGCGTCTCCATGCGCGGCGCGCGATCGGGCTCAAGCCTGCCTTCGACTGCGGGAGCCGATGGCCCAAGTCGCCAGGACCAAAGTCGCGAGGACAAAGGTCGCAAGGGCCAACGTCGCAAGGCTCAAGGTTGATCGTGCGCGAATGAGGATCATTGGGGTGCAAGTGCGCCGCAGGGGCGCGCACCACCATTAGACGGGAGGTGGGGAAAGGGAAAGGCCGGTTTTCGAAAGGGCGTCCCGCGGCTAGTGGCCCGCGCCGATCACCGCACGGACGGTCTCGTCAGGCCCGAAATAGGCAGCCCCATCGAACGAAAGCAGGTCGACGAGGCGGCTGCGCGCGCGGTTGACCCGGCTCTTGATGGTGCCCACCGCGCATCCGCAGATCTCTGCCGCCTCCTGATACGAGAGGCCCGATGCGGCGACGAGGATCAGCGCCTCGCGCTGGTCCTCGGGGAGTTTTGTGAGCGCGGCGCGGAGTTCCTCGAACTCCATGCGGCTTTCCTGTTCGGGATACGACTTGAGCGAGGCGGTGTAGCTTCCGTCGGCGTCCTCGACCTCGCGCCGGCGCTTGCGATACTCCGAGCGGAAAAGATTGCGCAGGATCGTGAAGAGCCAAGCCGCCATGTTGGTGCCGGGCTGAAACGAGTCGATGTTGGCGATCGCGCGAACGATCGTCTCCTGCACGAGATCATCGGCCCGGTCGACGTTGCCGCACAGCGAAACTGCGAACGCGCGCAGGGTCGGCAGTGTTGCGAGGATCTCTCCCCGCACGCCCGTATCCGCACCCATCACCGCTCTCCATCTTCGTGTTCTCGCTTATCGAGCTCTCGAAGCAGTTCTGCGAATTGATCCGGTAGATCTTCGCGAACCAGTGGATCATACATGGTGCGGATTTGTCGCCCGAGCAAAGCCTGGATCGCGCGACTGTGAACGCTGTTCGTCTGCTCATAGTAAGTTTTGCGGGTTCGCCCGGCCATCATGATTGATTCAACAGCGTCATTCGTTTCTCGCAGCGTGAGCAGCAAATCGAAACGATCCGGGCGCACGCGGTTCTTTCATCGAGTGAACCGCTTGCGTGCGCTCGTAGTTCCGGAAAAAGCGAGTGAAATTGCCGCGCTCTTGCGACGCGCGCGTGTGCGCAGCCTTCTCTCCGATCGAATTTGTCACGATTTTCGCCGCATTTTGGCAGCTTGATACCGTCGCGGGCGCGGTTCAGCGTCCGCTTCGTCCGAAGCTCGTCCGGCCCATCAGGAGATCGCGCCATGCGAAAGATGATGCTGCTTGTCCTCGCGATTGGATCGCTCGCCCTCGCCGGATGCCAGACCGCGCGGCAGGACCGTCAGCTCTCCGGCGCGCTGATCGGCGGCGGTTCCGGCGCGCTGATCGGCGGCCTCGCCGCACGTTCGGTCGGCGGCGCGCTCGCCGGCGGCGCAATCGGCGCGGTGGCCGGCGCGATGATTTCCGACGCCACGCGTCCGCGCACGTGCAGCTATCGCACGCGCTCGGGACGCCTGCGCTACTACCGCTGCTGATCCGCTTGCCCTCGCGCGAGGAAGACTGCGCGGCGCCACGATGCCGCGCGGTCATATACTGAATTCCGCCTCGGCCCGCCGCCCTGCGATACAAAATTCGCGAGGAAACAAGGCGGGTGCGGAATGTACGATGTCGTGATCGTTGGTTACGGGCCGACCGGCATGCTGGCCGCGGTGAAGCTGGGCCGCGCCGGGCTGCGGGTTGCCGTGATCGAGCGCTACAAGACGCTCTACACCTTGCCGCGCGTGGGCATCGTGCACGACGACGTGCTGCGCATGTTCCAGGAAATCGGGATCGTCGAGAAGATCAAGCCGGCCACCTATTTCCTGCCGAAGTACGAGCTCGCCAACAAGGACAGGATCCTGCTCTCGAACGCCGTCCAGCCGCTGGCGACGCACGGCTGGCCCGAGTTCATCTCGATCTATCAGCCGGCCTTCGAGGCCGAGCTCGACGCGCTCGCGCGCGCGCTGCCTTCGGTCGACGTGCTGCAGGGCTGCAAGGCCGTCGGTCTCGCGCAGGATACCGGCAAGGCCAGCGTCACGATCGAGGACGAAGAGGGCGCGCGCCGCGTGGTCGAAGGCCGCTATCTCATCGGCGCCGACGGCGGCAACAGCTTCGTGCGCCGGGCGCTCGGCATCGAGTTCGAGTTCCTGGGCTTCGATCAGGATTGGCTCGTCATCGACGCCAAGATGAAACGGCCGCCGCGTCCGGAGATCCCGCTGCTGCGCCAGTTCTGCGAGCCCGACCAGCCGGGCATGACCATGCAGATGGGCGCGCATCACCGGCGCTGGTCGTTCATGATCTTTCCGGACGAGACGGTGGAAGAGGCGACGAAGCCCGAAAACGTCTGGAAGCGCCTCGCCCGGCCGGAAGGCGGAACGCCCGAGGAGTTCGAGCTGATCCGCGTCGTCTCCTACAAGTTCACCTCGCAGATCGCGCGCGAATGGCGCAAGGGCCGCATCTTCCTCGCCGGTGATGCCGCGCACCTCATGCCGCCGTTCCTCGCGCAGGGCATGTGCTCCGGATTCCGCGATGCGTACAACCTCGCCTGGAAGCTCGAGCTGGTGCTCAAGGGACTGGCCTCGCCCGCGCTGCTCGACACCTACGAGACCGAGCGCGCGCCCAATGCGCGCGCGACGATCATCGAGAGCGCGCGGGTGGGCCAGAACGTGATCGAGCGCGACCTCGAGAAGGCGCGCGAGCGCGACGCCCGCCTGCTCGCGATGCAGGCGGAACTCGAGAAGGCCAAGGGCCAGAAGGCGCTGATCGCGTTCCGTGTTCCAGGCCTGACCGAGGGGTTCGTCGCGCACGACGGCAAGCCGGTCCGTGCCGCCGGCGACGTGTTCCCGCAGGGCCGCGTCGCGTCCGGCGGTCGGGAAGGGGCGTTCGACGATCTCGCCGGCCGCGGCTTCCTCGTCGTGGCGCGCGCGGGCGATCCCCGCGCCGCGCTCTCGGCCGAGGACCTCGCGTACTGGACCTCGATCGGCGGCGGCTTCGTGCGGCTCGATGCGCGCGCCGGCGGCGAGGGCTTTGCCGACGTGGAGGGCCGCTACACGCAACTGATGGACGAGTACGGCTGCGACGTCATCGTCAAGCGTCCGGACTACCACATCTACGGCGCCTGCCGCGGCGCCGAGGGCCTGCCCGCGCTGATCCACGACCTGCGCCGCCGACTGGCGGCGTGAGCCGCCGGTCCGGGCTTCGCTTTATTTTCAACGGTCAGCGTCATATAACGCCGCGCATCAATCCCCGCGCCGGCGGTGGGCCCCTGCGGCCCGCCGTCGCCATTTGCTGTTTGAGACACCGAGATGGCCGGACATTCGCAATTCAAGAACATCATGCACCGCAAGGGGAAGCAGGATGCGATCAAGTCCAAGGTGTTCGGCAAGCTCGCCCGCGAGATCACGGTCGCGGCCAAGCAGGGGCTGCCCGACCCGGCCATGAACCCGCGCCTGCGGGCCGCCGTCCTCGCGGCGCGCGCGGAGAACATGACCAAGGACGCGATCGAACGCGCCATCAAGAAGGCGCAGGGCGGCGATGCCGAGAGCTATGACGAGATGCGCTACGAGGGCTACGGCCCGGGCGGCGTCGCCGTCATCGTCGAGGTGCTCACCGACAACCGCAACCGCACCGCCGCCGACGTGCGCGCGTCCTTCACCAAGGCCGGCGGCAACCTCGCCGAAACCGGCGCGGTTTCGTTCATGTTCGACCGCGTCGGCGTGATCGAGTACGACGCCAAGGTGGCCTCGGCGGACGCCATGCTGGAGGCCGCGATCGAGGCGGGGGCGGATGACGTCGTCTCGAACGAGGGCGGCCACGAGGTCTACGCCTCGCAGGAGACCTTCCGCGACGTCGCCAAGGCGCTCGAGCAGGCGTTCGGCGAGCCGCGCAAGGCGGCGCTGGTCTGGAAGCCGCAGAACACCGTCGCCGTCGACGACGAGCAGGGCGAGAAGCTGCTCAAGCTGATGGAGACGCTCAACGAGCACGACGACGTGCAGAACGTCTATGCGAACTTCGAGGTCTCCGACGCGCTCATGCAGAAGATGAGCGCGTAACTTCCTTCAGCGCAGCAGTCCGTCGAACAGCGGCAGGCTGACGATCGCGGCCAGCGCCACGATGGCGTAGGCGACGTTGCGGTAGAGATGATCGGACGCGCCGCGGAAGAAGCGCGCGCCCGCGACCATCGCGAGCCAGAACGGCGGCCCGAGCATCAGCGCGAAGGCGAGCACGTGCGGCGTCAGCACGCCCTGCAGCGTATAGGCGACCAGCAGGGCGGCGCCGTTGAGCACGAAATAGACCAGCAGGTTGGCGCGGATGGTGATCGGCGGCGACTTGCTGCTCAGCCAGTAGATGATCACCGCCGGCCCGCCGACCTGCACCGCCCCGGCGCCGAGCCCGGCGACGAAGCCCACGCCCGCTTTGACCGGCAGCGTTGGCGCGATGCGATAGCGCCATCCCGACAGCAGCACCGCCAGCAGCCCGAGCACGAGCACCGCGATCAGCCAGCGCAGCGCGACGGGATCCGCGAACAGCAGGACGAACGTGCCGAACGGCACGCCGACGGCGGCCATGACCGCGAGCGGGATGACGTCGTTCCAGTCGCAGGTGCGGCGCGCGCCGATCGCGAACGGCAGGCCGCTCACGAAATCGATCAGCAGCAGCGTGCCGGCGGCGATGCGCGGACCGAACAGCGCGGCCATCAGCGGCACGTAGATGAGCGCCGAGCCGAAGCCCGAAAACCCGCGCACCAGCCCGGACAGCGCGGCGATCCCCACCGCCGCCCAGAACAGCGGATCGGCGGTCAGCGCGGCGAACGTTGACGGTTGAGGCAGTTCGATCACGGCGAGGGCGGCCCGTTGCGAGGCCGCCCTGTGTAGCAGGAGTGTGGTGCGTCCGCGAGGCGCCGCGCCGCGGATCGGACATTCGCCGGCCGCGTCCCGGCGCGGCGCGCGGAGTTACTGCTTCTGGCGCGGCTTCTTGGCGGCCTCGTCGACGGCGTCCTGCAGCTTGTCGCCGTGCGCCTTCGATTCCTTGCTCGGATGCGGCATGTTCGCCTTGGCGTCCGCGATCAGCTGCTCGTCCTTCTTTGGCTTGTATTCGGCCATCGTTGTCTCCTCCGTTGATCGGGAAACCCGCGGGCCGGCCCCTGGTTCCTGCGCCGGCGCGGGTGGCGCCACGGGCCACAGGGACGGGCGGCTGGCGGCGCGCCCGCGGCCGGGGCAATTTGGGGCGGCCATGTCACAGTTGATTCGCATCCTGGGGATCGATCCCGGCCTCCGCCGCACCGGCTGGGGGGTGGTGGACGTACTGGGCAACCGGCTGATGTTCGTGGCCTGCGGCTCGGTCGAGACCGACAGCAAGGCGGGTCTCGCCGAGCGCCTCGTGGTCATCCACGACGGGCTCGCGCGCGTCATCGCCGACCACCGGCCGCACGAGGCCGCGGTCGAGCAGACCTTCGTCAACCGCGACGCGGTGGCGACCCTCAAGCTCGGTCAGGCGCGCGGCATCGCCATGCTGGTGCCCGCCAGGGCCGGCGTCAGCGTTGCCGAATACGCGCCCAACCTCGTCAAGAAGACCATCGTCGGCGCGGGCCACGGCGAGAAGGCGCAGATCCGCATGATGGTCGGCGTGCTGCTGCCCAAGGCCGACCCGCAGTCGGACGACGCCGCCGACGCGCTGGCGATTGCCATGACGCATGCGCACCATCGGCAGAGCGCGATCCTCAAGGTGGCTGCGCTATGACGGACGCGACGCCCAAACGCGGCCGCCGCCGCCGCGCGCAGGCGCAGGGCTCGGCGCGCTTCGGTGCCTTCCTGGCGGTCGTCGGCGCGGCAATCTTCATGCTCGGGGCCTGGGGCGTCGCGCAAGGCGCGCGCACGTGGAGCTGGCCGCGCGCCGACGCGACGATCGTCACGTCGGATCTGCGCGTCTTCGATGCCGGCGAGCGCCGCCTGGCGAACGGCGACAGCTATCGCGACCAGTGGTACAGCTTCGCGGTGCATTACGTCTATGAAGTGGGCGGCATCGAGTATGTCGGCGGCGGTGTCGAACCCTACGATTTCGGCATGCAGAATTCCGCCGGCGCGCAGAAGATGAAGGACCGCCATCCGGTCGGCTCGACGGCCAAGGTGGCCTACAGCCCCGACGATCCGAAGATCGCCTATATCGAGCCGGGGCCGAGCTCGTTCGCCATGATCCTGACCGCCATCGGTGCGATCATCGGGCTGGTCGGACTGTGGGTGAACGGTCTCGTCCTGCGCGGAAGGGGTCGCATGAACGGCGGAAAGCCTGCCCCATGATCGGCAAGCTTCGGGGCATCATCGACAGCTACGCGGAGGACTTCGTCATCATCGACGTCAACGGCGTCGGCTACGTGGTGCATTGCTCGGCGCGTACGCTGCAGTCGCTGCCTGCCGTCGGCGAGCCGGTGACGCTCGCCATCGAGACCCACGTGCGCGAGGACCAGATCCGCCTGTTCGGTTTCCTGATGGACGTGGAGCGCGAATGGTTCCGCCTCCTTCAGACCGTGCAGGGGGTCGGCACGCGCGTGGCGCTCTCCGTCCTCTCGGCGCTCAAGCCGGCCGAGCTCGCCTCGGCCATCGCCATGCGCGACAAGGCGGCGGTCGCGCGCGCGCAGGGCGTCGGACCCAAGGTCGCCGAGCGCATCGTCACCGAATTGAAGGACAAGGCGCCGGCCTACGCCGACGTCGATCCGGCCGTCGTGCGCCTCTCCGGCGCGGTCGACGAGAAACGCGCGCCGCAGCCGGTCGCCGACGCGGTCTCCGCGCTGGTCAATCTGGGCTATGGTCAGCCGCAGGCCGCGGCAGCCATCGCCGCCGCGGCGCGTGACGCCGGCGAAGGCGCCGAGGTGCGCACGCTGATCCGGCTCGGCCTGAAGGAACTCGCCAAGTGACCACCGCACCCCGCCTCGTCACGTCCGAGCGCCGCGAGGAGGATGCCGGCGAGACCTCGCTGCGTCCGCTCAAGCTCGCCGACTTCATCGGCCAGGAGCAGGCGCGCAGGAACCTCTCGGTGTTCATCGAGGCCGCGCGCGCGCGCAAGGAAGCGCTCGACCACGTGCTGTTCGTCGGCCCGCCCGGTCTCGGCAAGACGACGCTCGCGCAGATCGTCGCGCGCGAGCTCGGCGTCAACTTCCGCGCCACCTCGGGGCCGGTGATCGCCAAGGCCGGCGATCTCGCCGCGCTGCTCACCAACCTGGAGGAGCGCGACGTCCTGTTCATCGACGAGATCCACCGCCTCAACCCCGCGGTCGAGGAGATCCTCTATCCCGCGATGGAGGACTTCCAGCTCGACCTCATCATCGGCGAGGGGCCGGCGGCGCGCTCGGTGAAGATCGATCTCGCCAAGTTCACGCTCGTCGGCGCCACCACGCGCGCGGGGCTGCTCACCAATCCGCTGCGCGACCGCTTCGGCATTCCGGTCCGCCTCAACTTCTACACCGAGGCGGAGCTCGAGGACATCGTGGGCCGCGGCGCGCGCGTCCTCTCCCTGCCCATGGCCAGGGACGGCGCGCAGGAGATCGCGCGCCGCGCGCGCGGCACGCCGCGCATCGCCGGGCGTCTGCTGCGGCGCGTGCGTGACTTCGCCCAGGCCGAGAACGCCCGCACCGTGGACCGCAGCGTCGCCGACCGCGCGCTCACCGCGCTCGAGGTCGACGCCATGGGGCTCGACGCGATGGACCGGCGCTATCTCAACCTGATCGCCCGGAACTACGGCGGCGGCCCGGTCGGCATCGAGACCATCGCGGCCGCGCTGTCGGAGCCGCGCGATGCCATCGAGGACATCATCGAGCCGTTCCTGCTGCAGCAGGGCTTCATCCAGCGCACGCCGCGCGGACGCCTGCTCACCGGCGCGGCGTTCAGGCACCTCGGCCTCGCCGAGCCCACCCGCGATCCGGCGCAGTTCGGGTTGTTCGGAGGCGGCGAGGAGGAATGACGCCGAAAGGGCCGGCCATGCGACGGACTTACGACGGCGGCTGCCATTGCGGGCGCGTGCGGTTCCGCGTCACCGGCGACCTCGCCATGGTGACCGAATGCAATTGCTCGGTGTGCACCAAGAAGGGCATCCTGCACCTGATCGTGCCGAAGGACGATTTCGAGCTGCTGAGCGGCGAGGACGCGCTCACCACCTACACCTTCAACACCGGCGTGGCGAAGCACACGTTCTGCAAATACTGCGGCATGCATCCTTTCTATGTGCCGCGTTCCGACCCCGACAAGATCGACGTCAACGCGCGCTGCATCGACGGCATCGACGTGAGTACGCTCGCGGTGAAGCGGTTCGACGGCCGCAACTGGGAAGAGGCGATCGAGACGAAAGTGCCGTGGCGCTGAGGTTGCCTCTGCCCCTTACTCGTTGTGGGGTCGTGATCGCACGGACTGGCGAAGAGGCATGGCGTTATGGAGAGTTCCGCACCCCCTCACCCGGATGCGCGCAAGGCACGCATCCGACCTCTCCCCGATGGGGAGAGGTGGGGCCCTGCCGTGCTGCGTTCTCCCCGCTCAGCCCGCGCGCCGCAATCTAATCGATCAATGGCGCGCACGGCGATGCCGCTTGCCCACCTCTCCCCATCGGGGAGAGGTCGGCATGCGTAGCATGCCGGGTGAGGGGGCCAAGGAACTCGTGGCGAAAACGCCACGCAATCGCTCCGCCTGACAAACGGGAGTGAAGGCTGGGCCTCGCCCGCGCATCGCCGCCGTCATTGCGAGGAGGGCGTCAGCCCGACGAAGCAATGCAGAAACCAGCATTCCACGAACACCGAATCGCCACGGGATGCGTCGTCGCTGCGCTCCGCGCGATGATGGCGAACGCGCCATCCGGTTTGTGCGTCCGGTCTGACCGATCTCATCCCGTCTAACGCCACGCGTCGACCGACAGCGTCGCGGGCGCGGCCTTGCCCGTGGTCGTCGCCGGCGCGCCCGGCCCGCGCCCGCCGTAGCGTCCGCCGAAGATCTTCCAGAACCCCTGCGTCTCGCCGCCGGCGACGATGATGTTGATGTCCTCGGGCTGGAACAGCGTCACCAGCTCCTCGGGCGTGGCCTTGAGCTTGCTCGCGTAGGGCTCGACTCCTGCCACCGCCAGGGGATGCATCAGCGTCTGGATCCACTGGTTGTCCCAGTAGTCGCGCGCCGGCAGCTTCGCGTTCTGCGCGCACCAGTCGATCAGCGCCTGCTTGCTGAAGCCGAGCTTCTCGAAATCGCGCGCCGCGACCGGGTCCATCACCAGGAACGGCGGAAGATAGTGGTCGGTGGCGACGAGCGTGCGGATCAGCAGGCTCTGCCAGGTCTCGCGCGGGCCTTGCCCGGCGTGCGTGTACCAGCCGCCGAAGAAGATGCTGACGGTGGAGTCCGTCGGCTTGAATCCGTGCTGGACATGGAACGGCTCCCACGGGCTGCGCTCCTCCGCCTCGGGCAGGCACGCCGTGTAGGCGTACCAGTTCCCGAGCGTGCCCATGTAGCTCTCGCCCGGCACCGAGCCGCCCTGCAGGTTCTGCGAGAGCAGGCCGTAGGCGCGTCCGATCGTGGCGTTGGCGTGATTGTAGGGCCCCATCACGCCGATGCCGGAATCCATGCCGATCTCGTTGCGGATCGGGCCGTTCACGATCGAGATCGTCGCGAACGAGTTGGTGCTGCTCGAGCGCGCGGTTTGTCCGCTCGCCGCCATCGCCAGGATGACGGGGAAATACTCCGGCCGCGCGCCGGCCATCACCGCGTTGACGGCGACCTTCTCGACGTCGAATTCCCAGAACTCGCGGAACGCGGTCGGCCGCAGCTTGCCGACGATCTTGTCGGCGGCATGGCTCGTGCCCTTGAGCATGCGCTCGACGCGCTCCTGCGTCGGCAGCACGACCGGCAGCATGTCGGTCCAGCGGTTGCGGATGAAGAGCTCGTGCAGGTTCTCCTCGGTGTCGGGCTCGAGCAGCCGCGGCGTCGAGCGCTCGAAGGTCGCGCCCTTGAGGTCTTCTTCGTCGAGCGGCCGCGTCAGGCCCTCGATCACCTCCTGCACGAACGGCCGGCCGGAGACCTTGTCGTTGCCGTGGATGTAGTTGCGCAGCTCACCCGGCGAGACGCCGACCACCGGCTGCGGCAGGAACGCCTGGCGCGCGCGCGGCATGCCGGCGGCGAGCGCCGTCGCCTTGGCGAGCCGCGCGAATACGTTGGTATGGACGGCGACAGTGGGGACACCGCGCTCTTCCAGCGATATGGCCATCCCCACGACCGTGGGGCAGCAGGTGCTTCAAAGGCCGACGCCGAGGATCGCCGCGTCGCCGTCCGCCTCCACCTTGGCGCGCATCTCGGGATCGTCGACCCAGCTTTCCCGCGTCTCGATGATGCGGGTCTCAACGTTCGGCAGATGCTCGGCGAACCACTGCCGCATCTGTTCCATGAAGGCGTCCGAGTTGTCGAACTGGCAGTCGACGAGATAGACGACCTTGCCGTCGAGGCTGGTCAGGCGAGGCGCGAGCCGCTTGCCGGTGACCTTCGGCGGATATCCGCGCGGGTCGTGCACGACGATGCGCTGGCTCATGTAAGGCTCCCGAGGGTTGGCAAATCAGGGTACACCATCGGCCGCTTGCGGGGGCGGTGCAAGTACGGGATGTTCCCTAAAATCCCTGTGCGTGTGTGCAAGTTCCAGGCGGTGTTCGAGACGATCGCATGACCGATCCATCCCTTGACGGCGAAATTCGCGATGGGCGCCATCATATGCGCATGCGCGTCTATTACGAAGACACCGACTTCACCGGCATCGTCTACCACGCCAACTACCTGCGCTACATGGAGCGCGGGCGGACCAATTACCTTCGCCTGATCGGCGCCGATCAGCGCGCCCTGTTCGAGGCGGCGCAGCAGGAGGCGCCCGGCTTCGCCTTCGTCGTGCGTACGATGACCATCGACTACCTCAAGCCCGCGCGCATGGACGACGTCCTCGACGTGATCACCTATCCGGGCGAGGTGAAGGGCGCGTCGGTGCTGCTGCGCCAGCAGGTCAAGCGCGGCGAGGACGTGCTGGTCGAGGCCGACGTGCGCGTCGCCTTCGTCTCGGGCGGGCGCGCGCGGCCGATCCCCAAGCCGCTGCGCATCGCGATGCGGGCTGACTTCGATCGGCTGGACGAGGCGTCTGCCGCGGATCGGTGACGCGGCGCCGCTACAATCCGCGCTCGACCATATCGACCACGCGCTGCCCGAGCGCCTCGGACGGCTCGACGGGCAGGCCGCGCAACGGCCCTTCGATGCTCAGCATCGCGAACCCGTGCACGGCCGACCATGCCAGCCATTCCGCGCCGGGCCGTCGCTCCTTCGGCAGCACCGCGGCCTCCACCATCCGGTCGAGCGCGAGGCCGAGCAGCTGGTAGGGGTTGAGACCGCTGTCGCCGGCCTTGGCCGGGTCCGGCGGTGCGGGCCAGTCGTAGGCCACCGAGAAGATCGAGCGGAACAGCCCGGTCTCGCGCCGCGCGAAGCGCAGATAGCCGTGGCCGACCGCGCGCAGGCTGCCGCGCGCGAAGTCGGCGGGCGGGAGCGAAGCGTCGAGCGCCGCGAGCTCCTTCTCCATCGACTGCGCGAGGCGCGAGAGCGCGACGACGCGCACGGCGCGCAGCAGGTCGAGATGGCTCGCGAAGTGCCGGTAGGCGGCGTTGGGAACGACTCCCGCGCGCCGCGTCGCCTCGCGCAGCACCACGGCCTCGGGGCCGCCGGCCTGCGCCAGCGCGACGCCGGCCTCCAGCAGCGCGCGGCGCAGGTCGCCGTGCCGGTAGGTCTTCCGGGGCGCCTTTGCGCCGGTGGATTTTCGCGAGCGGGTGGTCATCGGGTTATATGTGGACAGCGTCCATTTCTTATGCCATTGTTTGTGGACGGTGTACACAAATTCGCGCACCGAAGCCAGTTCTGCCGGCACGAACCCAGTGTGAAAACCGCAACTCGAGTGTGGAAAAAGGAGAGCGAGATGACCGTCCAGCCTTATCTGATGTTCGGCGGCCGCTGCCAGGAGGCGGTGGATTTCTATCGTGACGCCATCGGCGCCGAAGTCGAGATGCTGATGCGCTTCAAGGAAGCGCCGGACCAGCCGCCCCCGGGCATGGTTCCTCCCAACTGGGACGAGAAGATCATGCACGCGTCGATCAAGTTCGGCGACACCACCGTGATGGCGTCCGACGGCTGCGACACCAGCGGCCCGAAGTTCCAGGGCTTCTCGCTTACACTCTCGGTGCCCACCGAGGCGGAGGCCGACCGCAGGTTCGCCGCATTGTCGGACGGCGGGCAGGTGACCATGCCGCTCGGCAAGACCTTCTTCTCGCCTCGCTTCGGCATGCTGGTCGACCGTTTCGGCCTGAGCTGGATGATCATCGTGGATCCGCAGGCCTCGGCCATCGCGGCGTAGCCAACCGACGATAAGGTCATGCGGTTCGCCGGTGTCGCGTTCCGGCGTCCGCATGGACCCGCGTCCCCGGTCCGGAATCGGGTGGCCGCAAGATTCTCCAAGTGCTCGAATCCCCGGCGATGGTAGGATTCGTGGCCATGACAACGTGCGGACGGGCGATCTTCGAAACTGCGATCGGGGCCTGCGGCATCGCCTGGGACGGTGGCCGCGTGGCCGGGGTCCAGCTTCCCGAGCGCGACGCCGAGCGTACGCGCGCGCGGCTCGCCCGGCGCTTTCCACTGTGGGCCGAAGCGGCCCCGCCCGCGGACATTCAACGCATCGTCGACGACATCCGCGCGCTTCTGCGCGGCGAGGCGCGCGACTTCCGCGCCGTCGCGCTGACCATGGACGGCGTTCCCGAGTTCAACCGACGCGTCTATGAGATCGCCCGCACGATCGCGCCGGGCGAGACGCTGACCTACGGCGAGATCGCAAGCCGGCTGGGCGATCGCCTGCTCGCGCGCGACGTCGGGCAGGCGTTGGGGCAGAACCCGTTCCCGATCATCGTGCCGTGTCATCGCGTGCTGGCGGCGGGCGGGAGGACCGGCGGTTTCTCGGGAGGCGGCGGCGTTACGACCAAGCTGCGCCTCCTCTCGATCGAGCGCGCGCAGCCCAGCGGCCCGACCTTGTTCGACGACCTCCCGCTGGTGGCGCGCCACGCGTCGCGCACCTAGGTTGTCCGTATGCGCGCGACCGAGCTGTTCCGAACACAGTCCCTGTCCGTATTCGACTGCCGCTGCAGCGCGGGGCCGCAGGACGAGCCGTTCCCGGAACTGCACACCGGCTACTCGATCTCGTATGTCCGCAGAGGCAGCTTCGGCTACCGCGTGCGCGGCGTCGCGTTCGAGCTCGTGAGCGGCGCCATCCTCGTTGGCTTTCCCGGCGACGAATACGTCTGCACGCATGAGCATGCCTGCTGCGGCGACGAATGCCTGTCCTTCCGCTTCGAGCCGGCGCTCGCGGACACGGCCTTGCGCGATGCGCTCTGGCGCGTCGGCAGCCTTCCGCCGCTTCCCGAGCTCATCGTTGTCGGCGAACTCGCGCAGGCGAGCGCGAGCGGGGCCAGCAACGTTTCGCTCGACGAAGCGGGCCTGCTGCTTGCCGCGCGCGTCGCCGACGCCGCAGCCGGTCGCCGCCGCGATTCGCCGCCGCCGTCGGCGCGCGATCGCGCCCGCGCGGTCGAGGCCGCGCTGTTCATCGACGATCGCGCGGACGAGCCTCTCGATCTCGAAGGACTGGCGCAAGGCGCGGGGCTCAGCCCGTTCCATTTCCTGCGCGTGTTCGCCAAGACCATCGGCATCACGCCGCATCAATACCTGATCCGCTCGCGGCTGCGTCGCGCGGCGCGCCTGCTCGCCAGCGAGGAGCTGCCGGTCACCACGGTCGCCTACCAGTCAGGTTTCGGCGACCTCTCGAACTTCGTGCGCACGTTCCATCGCGCCGCCGGCGTGTCGCCGCGCGGCTTTCGCGCCGCCGCCAAGGGCGGCCGCAACATTCTCCAAGAACGGCTGGCGACGGCTCTCTAAGTGACCTCCATCGATGGAGGTCAACATGCATGCACTCATGATCTTGCCCGCTGCCGCGCTTGCCGCGGCAGGCATCACGGCCGGCCCGGCCCTCGCATCCGACGCCATGATCGATGCGCTGCGCAGCGGTCGGCCGGACACGACCCTTGCCGCGAAGCTGCAAACCTACGGCCGCTTCGTCGGATCGTGGACGCTCGAGGCCGAGTATCATCCGCCCGAGGGACCTCCGATCCGCGCCGCCGGCGAGTGGCACTTCGACTGGGTGCTCGAGGGGCGTGCCGTGCAGGACGTGTTCATCCTTCCGGCATGGTCGGCGCGCGTCGGCAAGGCGCGCGAATCCTGGTGGTTCTACGGCTCGACGGTCCGCTGGTTCGATCCGGCAATGGACGCGTGGCACATCACGTATTTCGAGCCGAGCCGTCCCTTCGAGATCCGTCAGATCGGCCGCGCCGTCGGCCCGGACATCGTGCAGATCGGCGAGGAGGTGGATGGCGTCATCCGCCGCTGGCGGTTCGTCGATATCGAGCGCGACACGTTCCGCTGGATCGGGGAAGCCTCGCGCGACAAGGGCGCGACGTGGACGCTCGAACTCGAGATGCGCGCGCGGCGCAATCGCTGACGGGGAGGATGGCCATGTACGATCATGTCGGACTGAAGGTGAGTGACGTCGCTGCGAGCGCGCGCTTCTTCGAGGCGGCTCTGAAGCCGCTCGGCTTCGTGCTGTGCACGCGTGACGAGAGCGGTGCGGGCTTCGGCCCGAAGGACCAACCGGCCTTGTGGATCTACGGCGGCGGCCAGGCGAACGGCGGCGACGCGCATGTCGCGTTCCGTGCGCCCGACCGCGCCGCGGTCGCGCGCTTCCATGCCGCCGGGCTTGCGGCGGGCGGGCGCGACAACGGCGCACCGGGTGTGCGCACCGATTACAGTGCGAATTACTACGCGGCGTTCCTGATCGACCCGGACGGCAACAATGTCGAGGCCGTCTGCATGACGGACTAGGCCGGGCCGGCGAGGCGCAGTGCGCGCCTCGCCTTCGCGGCTCACGCCGCCTGGTGGCGCTTCTGCTCTTCGATGTAGAGCATGCGCTCTTCCTCGAAGGCGCGCGCGATGCTGGGCCGTCGGCGCATCCGCTTGTAGTAGGCCAGCACGGCCGGCCATGGCGCGAGATCGATCGACACGGCCGTCGCCCAGTTCAGCACCGTGAACAGGTAGGCGTCGGCGACACTGAAGCGGTCGAGCAGGAACTCGCGACCTGCAAGGTGGCGGTCGAGATAGGCGAAACGGCGCGCGGCCGTCTCCAGGGTCTTCGCCCGCACCGCCTCCGGCATGGTCTTGTCGAACAGGGGAATGAACGTCGCCTTGTGCAGCTCGGTGCCGATGAAGCACAGCCATTGATGCAGGCGTGAACGTTCCATGCCCGCGGGCGGCGCGAGGCCGGCCGCCGGCCATTGATCCGCGATGAACTGCAGCACCGCGGCGTTCTCGGTCAGGACCTCGCCGTCCGTCGTGCGGATGGCGGGAACGAGGCCGAGCGCATTGACGGCGAAGTAGTCGCTCGCGTCCGACGTGCGCTTGGTCTTGGGGTCGACCTCGATGAAGCGCGCGGGAGCGCCGGCTTCGTACAGGCAGATGCGGGATGCCATCGAGCAGGCGAGCGGCGAGAAGTAGACGTCCATCCGGTCCTCCGCGACTTGAATTTTGTACCAATGCGTACAATAAACGGGGGATACCTCGGCCGGTCAAGGAATATTGTTCGATATGGTACAAAAATCTGCGAGCCCGCAAGCGAAGCGCCGCGGACGTCCGCGCGCCTACGATCCCGACGCGGCCCTGGCGCAGGCCATCGAGGCGTTCTGGAAGACGGGCTATTCCGGAACCTCGCTCGACGACCTGAGCGCGGCCACGGGGATGAACCGGCCGAGCCTCTACGCCGCCTTCGGCGACAAGCGCGAGCTCTACCTCAAGGCGCTGGGCCACTACTGGACGCTGGGCGGCAGTATGATGACGGACGCCCTCGACAACGACCTGCCGCTACGCGATGCGCTGATGCGCTTCTACCAGAATGCGCTGGCGCTCTATGTCCCGCGGACCGGCCGCGCGCGCGGCTGCTTTGCGATCAGCACCGCCACCACCGAGGCGCTCGAGGAGCCGAAGATCCGCGCCCTGCTGGCCAGGGGCCTGCGCGGGCTGGACGAGGGGCTCGCGCGGCGCATCCGCGCGGCGCGGGAGGCGGGGGAGATCAAGGCGGATGCCGATCCGGCGACGCTCGCGGCGATTGCTTCGGCCACGCTGCACACCATCGCGATCCGCGCGCGCGCCGGCACCCCGCGCGCCGAGCTCGAGGCGCTCGCCCGGTCGGTGGTCGGCCTGATCTGCGCGTAGTCCCTCGGGTGCCCCACATCGACTTCGTATCCCAGTTCATGTAAATACCCTTTACATGAATTGGAAACACGGGCAGGGCCCGCGCGGCTACCACCACGGCAACCTCAAGGAGGCCCTGATCCGGGCCGCGCTTGAGCTGATCGCGCAGAAGGGCCCCGCCGGGTTCACCTTCGCCGAGGCCGCGCGCTGGGCCGGCGTGAGCGCCGCCGCGCCCTACCGCCACTTCCGCGACCGCGACGAGTTGCTCGCCGACGTCGCGCTGCGCGGCTACGAGCAGTTCGCCAGCGCGCTCGACCACGCCTGGGCCGACGGCCGGCCCGATCCGCACACGGCGTTCGACCGGCTCGGCAAGGCCTACCTCGCCTTCGCGCGCACCGAGCCGGCCTATTATTCGGCCATGTTCGAAGCGGGAATCTCCGTCGAGGCGTCGCCCGCGCTGCGCGAAGCCGGCGAGCGCGCGTTCGGCGTGCTGCGGCGCGCGGTCGAGCAGCTCATCGCCACCATGCCTGCGGCGAATCGCCCGCCTGCGCTGATGATGGCCCTGCATATCTGGACGATGGCGCACGGCATCGCCTCGCTGTTCGGGCGCGGCGATCCCGGGCGGCGCGCGCTGCCGATGTCGCCGGAGGAGCTGCTCGAGGCGGCCGTGCTGATCTACCTGCGCGGCCTCGGCAATCGCGAAACCGTGAACGGCCCGGGCGGCGGGACGCCGTGACGGCCGTTGACATCCGGCCCCATGCGGATATGTTAATGTTATTAACATTCACAACGGCGAGGATCGATCATGCTGATCGCGGAAAAGCTCGATGAGTTGGGCAAGCCTGCCTGGATCGCCCTGATGGTCCTGAGTTTCATCGTGTTCTGGCCGCTCGGCCTCGCCATCCTGTTCTTCCTGATATGGAGCGGACGCATGGGCTGTGGTCATTACGCGAGCTACGGGCGCTGGCAGCACAAGATGGCGCGGATGCAGGACAAGATGGACCGCATGCGCGAGCGCACCCAGTACGGCGGGTGGGGCAGCCCTCCCTCCAGCGGCAACCGGGCCTTCGACGAGTATCGCACCGAGACCCTGCGGCGCCTCGAGGAGGAGCAGCGCGAGTTCCGCGACTTCCTGGAGCGCCTGCGCCTCGCCAAGGACCGCACCGAGTTCGAGCAGTTCATGGCCGAGCGCCGCAACCGGCCGACCCCGAACCCCGACGCGGCCCCCACGCAAGGCTGATCCGCCCTCCCGGATCTGACCGACAGCCGCCCGCTTCACCCGAAGCGGGCGGCTTGTTTTTTGCCGCGGACGGCAGCCAAGGGCTGCCAAGCGCGCGGTAACCCTTTATTAACCATGGCGGCCGCGTTATGCGGCGGGGGACGCGCCGGCCTCGCGGCAAGCGCCCTAGTTTGGACACGTTGACAAGGAATTCCGTGCCCCAGGACAGGCGGGTGAATACTGACAGGCGGGTGGACATCTTCAGACGCCGAGTTCGGATGCCGGACGCGCAGCCGTCCGGAGGCCCCCGGCCGTTCCTGACCACCGATGGCGGACCGACGTCCTGCGGCGGCCGGCGAGCGGAAAGCGGAGCACACTGCGCATGAATCCTGCTGAAGTCGTGCAGCAGACGTTGCCCCTGACGTCCTCCGACCTGTCGATCTTCACGCTGTTCTGGCAGGCGCACTGGATCGTCAAGGCGGTGATGCTCGGCCTCGTGATCGCCTCGATCTGGGTGTGGGCGATCGTGTGGACCAAGTTCATCCTCTACGCGCGCACCCGCAAGGAGTTCGACGCCTTCGAGACCGCGTTCTGGTCCGGGCAGTCGCTCGAGGAGCTCTACCGCACGCTCTCGGCGCGCGAGAGCCACGGCATGTCGGCGCTGTTCGTCGCCGCCATGCGCGAGTGGAAGCGCTCGTTCGAAAGCCAGGCGCGTTCGTTCGCCGGCCTGCAGGCGCGCATCGAGAAGGTGATGGACGTGACGATCGCGCGCGAGGTCGAGCGGCTGGAACGCCATCTGCTCGTGCTGGCGACGGTCGGCTCGGCCGGCCCCTTCGTCGGCCTGTTCGGCACGGTCTGGGGCATCATGACCAGCTTCCAGTCGATCGCCGCCTCGAAGAACACCTCGCTGGCCGTGGTGGCGCCCGGCATCGCCGAGGCCTTGTTCGCCACCGCGATCGGCCTCGTCGCCGCCATACCGGCGACCATTTTCTACAATAAATTCGTGGCCGACGTGAACAAGCAGTCGCAGCGGCTGGAGGCTTTCGCCGACGAGTTTTCGGCCATCCTGTCGCGCCAGATCGACGAGCGTGCCTAGTTGGGGCGCAGCGCCCGCCGTCGCCTGGCCGGCAAGCATGTCGCACCGCCATCACGGGGTGGCGCTAACAAGACCCGGCAACGGACCGGATTGATGGGGGCAGCCCTATGGCAGTGAGCAGCGCGGGTGCAGTCGGAGGCGGCGGCCGCCGCCATGGGCGCCGCCGCCGGGCCGTCATGAGCGAGATCAACGTCACGCCGATGGTCGACGTGATGCTCGTGCTGCTCATCGTGTTCATGGTGTCCGCGCCGCTGCTCACCGTCGGCGTGCCGATCGATCTTCCCCAGTCGCAGGCGAAAAGCCTCGACCAGGACAAGGAGCCGCTCGCCATCTCGGTCAATCTCGAGGGCAAGGTGTTCCTGCAGAACACCGAGATCCCCGTCGACGAGCTCGTCCCCAAGCTCAAGGCCATCACCGAGGCGCGCGGCGGCTTCGATGAGCGCATCTACGTGCGCGGCGACAAGAAGGTCGACTACGGCACCGTCATGCGGGTGATGGGGCGGCTGTCCGCCGCCGGGTTCCGCCGCGTCGCGCTCGTCACCGAAGTGGAGCAGGGCTCCTGAGGATGCGCTCCGGCTTCACCATATCGACGCTCGGCCACGCGCTGCTGCTCGCGTGGGGCGTGCTGTCGTTCAGCGCGAGGCCGTTCGAGGCCGCGCATATGGAATCGATGCCGGTCGACATCATCTCCGCGTCCGAGTTCTCGCAGATCACCGCGGGCGTGAAGACCGCGCCGAAGGCCGAGGCGCCCAAGCCGCTGGTCGAGAAGGTGGGCGAGACGAAACCCGCCGAGGAAGTCGCGCCCAAGGTCACGGAGAAGCAGGAGGTCAAGACCGCCTCCGCGGAGCCGACGCCGCCGCCGAGGCCGGAGCCGCCGCCCAAGCCCGAGGCCAAGCCCGAGCCCAAACCGGAGGCCAAGCCGGAGCCGAAGCGCGAGAAGGCGGATCCGATCGCGGAGGCGCTCAAGAAGGAGGAGGTGGTCAAGAAAGAGACCGCCAAGCCGCTGCCGCCCAAGAAGCCGCCCCGTCCCAAGCTCGACCTGAGCAAGGTGGAGAGCAAGCTCGCGCTGCTCGACAAGCGCGAGCAGCGGCGCCAGGCCGCCACCGGCGCGACGCTGAGCTCGACCCCCTCCCTTGGCGCGCCGACCGGCCATGCGGCGACGCTCAGCCAGAACGAGATCGACGCGCTGCGCGCGCGCCTCAAGGAATGCTGGGAAGTGCCGGCCGGCCTCGCCGATGCGCGTGAGCTCGTCGTGCGGGTGCGCTTCCAGCTCCGGCCCGACGGCTCGCTCAGCGCCGAGCCGATGGTGACCAACCGCGTCGCCCACCCCGGCTTCCAGGTGGCGGCGGAGAGCGCGGTGCGCGCCGTGCACAAGTGCAATCCCTTCACATTCCTGCCCGCGGCGAAATATGACGTCTGGCGGGATCTCGAAGTGAATTTCGATCCGCGCGACATGTTCGCCGGCTGATAGCGTTCTTTGACCAGGGTTTTGATTGATGTCCTCGACCAGTTTTCCCATGATGCCCGGCCTGTCGCGACGCCAGGTGCTGCTCGGCGGCGTGTCGGCGCTGGCCGGCGCCGCCGTCTGGCCGCGCCGGGCGCAGGCCGTGCTGCAGCTCGACGTGACGCAGGGCAACGTCGCGCCCACCCCGATCGCCATTCCCGACTTCGTCGCGGGCAGCGCCAATGAAGGCGACGTCCCGCGCAACATCAGCGGCATCGTCACCAACAACCTGCGCCGCAGCGGCCTGTTCGCACCGATCGATCCCGCCGCCTTCATCGAGAAGACCGTCAACATCGACGCGCTCCCGCGCTTTCCCGACTGGCGCGCCATCAATGCCGCCGCGCTCGTCACCGGCCGCGTGACGCGCCAGCAGGACGGCCGGCTCAAGGTCGAGTTCCGCCTGTGGGACGTGTTCGCCGCGACGCAGCTCCACGGCCAGCAGTTCATCACGACGCCGGACAACTGGCGGCGCATCGGCCACATCATCTCGGATGCGATCTACGAGCGTCTCACCGGCGAGAAGGGCTATTTCGACACGCGCATCGTGTTCGTGGACGAGACCGGCCAGAAGAACCAGCGCGTCAAGCGCCTGGCGCTGATGGACCAGGACGGCGCCAACGTGCGCTATCTCACGCGCGGCCAGGATCTCGTGCTGACGCCGCGCTTCTCGCCGGCGACGCAGGAGATCACCTACATGTCCTACGGACAGGGTGATCCGCGCGTCTATCTCCTCAACATCGAGACCGGGCAGCGCGAGATCGTCGGCAACTTTCCCGGCATGACCTTCGCGCCGCGCTTCTCGCCCGACGGCCAGCGCGTGATCATGAGCCTGCAGCAGGGGGCGAACGCCAACCTGTTCGTGATGGACCTGCGCTCCAAGACCACGACGCGGCTGACCGATACGCCGGCGATCGATACCGCGCCGTCCTACTCGCCGGACGGCAGCCGCATCTGCTTCGAGAGCGACCGCGGCGGCAAGCAGCAGATCTACGTGATGGCGGCGAGCGGCGGCCCGGCCCAGCGCATCAGCTTCGGCGAAGGCACCTATTCCACGCCGGTGTGGTCGCCGCGCGGCGACACCATTGCCTTCACCAAGCAGTACGAAGGCAAGTTCGCCATCGGCGTGATCGGCCCCGACGGCAAGGGCGAGCGCATCCTCACGGAAGGCTTCCACAACGAGGGCCCCACCTGGGCGCCCAACGGGCGCGTGCTGATGTTCTTCCGCGAGCAGGGGGGAGGCCCCTCGCTCTACACCGTCGATCTCACCGGCCGGAACGAGCAGCGGGTGCCGACCCCGAGCTATGCCTCCGACCCTGCGTGGTCGCCGCTGCTGTCCTGATCCCTGCTATTCTACCTCTTCAGCGGCGAGGCCCTGCCGTCGCCGCCTTGCCGCCGTCTTCACGGCCCATTAACCATTTCCAAAAGGTTTCCGGGACTGGGGGTATTTGAATGATCGCAGCAAGGCCTCATCAAGGTTGACGGAACCTTCGTTTAACGAACCGGCTGGTAGATCGGTCGTGTGGGGCAGCGACCGGTGGTTATCCCGTCTGCGCCCGAGAAGGAGCTGTGGAATGCCGAGCGCAACCCGTTTCATCCGTGGAGCCAGGCTCGTCCTTGCGCTGACTGCGGCGCTTGTGATCGCGGCGTGCGCCAACAAGCCGGACCAGCAGGCGGGCCTCGCGGGCTCCGCCGCGCCGGGCAGCCAGCAGGATTTCGTGGTCAACGTCGGCGATCGCGTGTTCTTCGAGTCGGATTCCTCGGAACTGACCCTGCAGGCCCGCTCCACCCTCGACAAGCAGGCGCAGTGGCTGCAGCAGTACAACCGCTATTCGTTCACCATCGAGGGTCACGCCGACGAGCGCGGCACGCGCGAGTACAACATCGCCCTCGGCGCGCGCCGGGCCCAGGCCGTGCGCGAATATCTGATGGCCCGCGGCATCACCGCGACGCGCATGCGGACGATCTCCTACGGCAAGGAGCGGCCCGTCGCGGTCTGCAACGACATCTCCTGCTGGTCGCAGAACCGGCGCGCCGTCACCGTCCTCAACGCCAGTTCCTAACGTCCCTCCGAAGCCTCCAGTCCCAAGGCGGCGGCCGGTCCCAGGACAAGGGACCGGCCGCAACCATTTTTGTTCAGTTGCCAAACCTGCCGGGGCCGGGCAATCGTGCCGGCGAAGCAGGAGGGGGCTTCAGCATGAGACATGCAGGCTTTGCCATGCGCGCGGCGCTCGTTGCGCTCGTCGCCGGACTCGCGGGTTGCGGTGAGCAGAACACCTATGTGGCGCCGCCGCCGCCCAAGGTCGACGTCGCACTGCCGCTCAAGCAGGCGGTCACCCGCTATCTCGAAGCCACCGGCAACACGGTCGCGGTGAACACCGCCAATCTCGTGGCCCGCGTGCAGGGCTTCGTGCAGGGGATCAACTACCGCGACGGCGATGTCGTGAAGAAGGGCACGACGCTGTTCGTCATCGAGCCGGAGCCGTACCGGCTCAAGCTGCAGCAGTCGCAGGCGGCGGAAGAGGGCGCCCAGGCCGCGCTGCGGCAGGCCGAGGCCGATTTCCAGCGCCAGTCCGACCTCGCCAGCCGCCAGGTCGCCTCGCGTGCCGCGCTCGACAACGCCACCGCGGCCCGCGAGTCGGCGCAGGCCAATCTGCTGCAGGCCAAGGTCAACACCAAGCTTGCCGCCATCAACGTCGACTACACCCAGGTCACGGCGCCGTTCGACGGCGTCGTGTCGGCGCGGCAGGTCTCGATCGGCGAACTGGTCGGCGCCGGCTCGCCGACGGTGCTCGCCACCATCGTGCAGTCGGACCCCATCTACGTCAGCTTCAGCATCAGCGAGCGCGAGGTGCAGCACATCCGTGCCGAGATGCAGCGCCGCGGGGTCACCCTCGACAAGCTGGGTCCCATCCCCGTCGAAGTGGGGCTGCAGAGCGAGAGCGGTTATCCGCACCGCGGAACGCTCGACTACATCGCGCCGACGGTCAGCCAGGCCACGGGCACGCTGACGCTGCGCGCCGTGCTGGCGAACCCCTCGGGCGCGCTGCTGCCGGGCTACTTCGTGCGCGTGCGCATTCCGGGCCCGCAGGCCCAGGAGGCGCTGCTCGTTCCGGACATCGCCCTCGGGAGCGACCAGAGCGGGCGTTACGTCCTCGTCGTCAACGGCGAGAACGTGGTCGAGCAGCGCAAGGTCGAGATCGGACCCGCCTCGGGCGACCTGCGGGTGATCGACAAGGGCCTCAAGCCGGACGACCGGGTGGTCGTCGGCGGCGCCCTGCGTGCGGTCGTGGGGCAGAAGGTCGATCCGCAACTGCGTCAGCTCACCCCCTCCGGCTCGAACTGAGGCGGGGGCTGCGATGATCTCGAAATTCTTCATCGAGCGGCCGGTCCTCGCCAACGTCATCGCCGTTCTGATGGTCGTCATCGGCGCGGTCGCGCTCTACGGCCTGCCGGTGGCGCAATATCCGGACGTGGTTCCGCCGACGGTCCAGGTCACCACGCGCTATCCGGGCGCCAGCGCGCGCACCGTGATCGACACCGTGGCGCTGCCGATCGAGCAGCAGGTCAACGGCGTCGACGGCATGCTCTATATGCAGTCCTTCGCCGCCTCGGACGGGAGCTACACGCTCACGGTCACGTTCCAGATCGGCACCGACCTCAACAACGCGCAGATCCTGGTGCAGAACCGCGTGGCGAGCGCGACCGCGGCCTTGCCGCAGGCGGTGCAGGCGCAGGGCGTCAACGTGCAGAAGCGCTCGACCGCCATTCTCGAGATCGTGACGCTCACCTCGCCCGACGCGAGCTTCGACAGCCTCTATCTGTCGAATTACGCCTTCATCAAGCTCAAGGACGAGATCGCGCGGATTCCGGGCGTCGGTAACGTCAACGTCTTCGGCGCCGGCCAGTATTCGATGCGCGTCTGGCTCGATCCCGAGAAGATGAAGGCGCGCGGCCTCAATGCGCAGGACGTCATCCAGTCGCTGCAGCAGCAGAACGAGCAGGTGACGGCCGGTCAGATGGGCATGCCGCCGGCGCCGGACGGGCAAGCCTTCCAGTACACGCTCAACGTGATGGGCCGTCTCGACGACGCCGATCAGTTCGCCGAAGTCATCGTGAAGACCGGCGCGAACGGCGAAGTCACCCGCGTGCGCGACATCGGCCGCGTCGAGCTCGGCGCGCAGACCTATGCGCAGACCTTCGCGCTCGACGGCAAGCCCGCCGCCGGCATGGCGATCTTCCAGGCGCCGGGCGCCAATGCGCTCGACGTCGCCGAACGCGTCAACGCGAGGATGGCCGAGCTCGCGCGCGAGTTTCCGCCGGGGCTGACCTACTCGATCCCGTTCGACACCACGAAGTTCGTCGAGGAGTCCGTCAAGGAGGTCTACAAGACCCTCTACGAGGCGGCGATCCTCGTGCTCGTCGTGATCCTGGTGTTCCTGCAGGACTGGCGCGCGATGCTGATCCCGGCGACCACGGTGCCGGTGACGATCATCGGCGCCTTCGCGGCGATGTATGCGCTCGGCTTCACGGTCAACCTGTCGACGCTGTTCGCGATCGTGCTCGCGATCGGCATCGTCGTCGACGACGCGATCGTCGTGGTCGAGGGCGCCGCGCACAACATCGAGAAGGGCATGAGCGGCCACGACGCGGCGATCCGCGCCATGGACCAGCTCTTCGGGCCGATCGTCGGCATCACCCTGGTGCTGATGGCGGTGTTCCTGCCGGCGGCGTTCCTGCCGGGGCTGACCGGCCGCATGTATGCGCAGTTCGCCCTGGTGATCGCCGCCACCGCGCTGCTCAGCGCCATCAACGCGGCGACGCTCAAGCCCACCCAGGCGGCGCTCTGGCTGCGCCGCCCGGTGCCGCCCGAGCGGCGCAACGCCGCCTACCGCGCGTTCAACGCCGTGTACGACCGCATGGAGCGCTGGTACGCGGGGCTGATCTCGCGCATGGTGGCGCGCAGCGGCGCGATGGCCGTCCTCGCGCTCCTCATCATCGCGGCGGCCGGCTATGGGCTCTCGCGCGTGGCCACCGGCTTCCTGCCGATCGAGGACCAGGGCTACCTCCTGGCCAGCGTGCAGCTTCCCGACGGCGCCTCGCTGCAGCGGACCCAGGCCGCGCTGGACAAGGTCACGGAGATCGCCCGCAAGACGCCGGGTGTCGATCAGGTCGTCACCATCGCCGGCATCTCGGCGCTCGACAACAATGCCTCGCTCTCCAACGCGGGCGTCGCCTACATCATCCTCAAGGAGTGGAGCGCGCGCGGCAAGGGCGAAGACCTGCGCTCGCTGTTCAACGGGCTCAACCAGTCGCTCGGCGAGATCTCCGAGGCCCGCATCCTCGTGCTGCCGCCGCCGCCGATCCAGGGCATCGGCAATGCCGCGGGCTTCACCATGCAGGTCGAGCTGCGCGACGGCAGCTTCGACATGGCCAAGCTGCAGGGCGTGGTCAACGCCATGGTGGACAGCGCGCAGACGCAGTCGGGGCTGCAGCGCGTGCAGTCCTCGTTCCGGGCCAACGTGCCGCAGTATCGCGTCGAGGTCGACCGCGTGAAGGCGCAGACCCTGGGCGTCTCGCTCGACCAGGTGTTCTCCTCGCTGGCCGGCTACCTCGGCGGGTCCTACGTCGACCAGTTCAACAAGTTCGGGCGCGTGTTCCAGATCTATGTCCAGGCCGACGCCCGCTTCCGGCTGCGGCCCGAGGACCTGATGAACATCTCGGTGCGCAACAAGAGCGGCGACATGATCCCGCTCGGCACGCTGGTCAGCATGACGCCGATGGTCGGCCCTTCGCTCATCAGCCTCTACAACCTCTACCCCGCGGCGACGATCATCGGCCTGCCGGCGGCGGGCTTCTCCTCGGGCGAGGCCATGCGCCTCATGGAGCAGATCGCGGGCAAGGTGCTGCCGCCCGGCGCCGGATACGAATGGACCGCGATGTCCTACCAGGAGAAAATCGTCGGCGGTCAGATGTACGTCGTCTTCGCGCTCGCCATGCTGCTGGTCTATCTCGTGCTGGCCGGCCAGTACGAGAGCTGGCTGGCGCCGGTCTCGGTGATCCTCGCCGTGCCGCTCTCGCTCGTCGGCCCGGTGTCGGTGCTGCTCGGGCTCAACATCGACAACAATCTCTACACCCAGATCGGCCTCGTGCTGCTGATCGCGCTGTCCGCCAAGAACGCGATCCTGATCGTCGAGTTCGCGCGCGAGCTGCGGGCGGAAGGCCGCGACCTGATGGAGTCGGCAGTGGAAGCGGCGCGCGCGCGGTTCCGCCCCATCCTCATGACGTCGTTCGCCTTCATCCTGGGCGTGGCTCCTCTCGTGCTCGCCACCGGCGCCGGCGCCAGCGCGCGCAAGTCGATCGGTATCACGGTGTTCACCGGGATGATCGCCTCGACCTGCCTCGCCGTGCTGTTCGTGCCGGCGTTCTTTGTGATCGTGCAGCGCTTCGAGGAGTGGCGCGCGGGCCGCAAGCGGGCCGAGCCGGCCGTCGCCGCCGAGTAGCGCGGCGTTCGAATGTCGTTCCAGTTCGCCCCGGGATGCGTTAGTTAACGGGCTCGCCACCTGTTTGGGACACAGTGACTGCAGTCACAATTTGGACGTAGCGCTCCGTATGGTACGGCGGTAGCGCGCAGCGAGCCACGCACAATGACCCACGCCCGACGTTTCCGGTTGTCGCGACCTCGGCTGTCGCGATCCGTTACCGCGCTTGTGATCGTGCTCGGCCTTCCCGCCGCCGCGGCGGCACAGCAGTGGTCCGGCGCGCAAGCCGAGCCGAACCGGCTCGACTCCTTCGGCCGCGATGTCACCGGCGCGATCGGCTCGCTGTTCGGGCAGGGCGGCTCGCCCGCCCCGGGCGGGGCGCAGGTCGCTCAGGCCGAAGCCGCCGATCTCCTGGTGCGGATCGATCAGCTCGAGCGCCAGATCCGTCAGCTCACCGGCGCCGTCGAGCAGCTCCAGTTCCGCAACCAGCAGCTCGAGCAGCAGCTTCACCGCATCGAGGACGAGACCGGTCGCGGGCCGGCACCGGGCGTCGGCGCGCGCGCTGCGCCTGCGCGTCCCGGCGCGATCTCGCCTCCGGCCGCCGCCATCGTTCCGGCCGCGCCACCCGGCGCCGCGCCCGGCGGCCATCGCGGCGATGCCTTCGATCCGTCCCGGAACCCGACCGCCCCTGGCGCGCCGCGCCCGCTCGGCTCGTCCGGCAGCCGCTCCGACGATCTCGCCCGCGATCCCTCGGCCCGCATTGCGTCGGCTGCGCCGGACGGCGGTGTCGGGTCGATCGCCAGCGAGGAGCCCCCGGTCGGCGCGCCCGGCGGTCGTGAGCCCGGCGCGCCGCTCGATCTGACGCGCATGTCGGGCGCCGGTGCGCCGCCGCCCGCGCAGCCCACGCGGCCCGCAGCCCCGCCGCCGGGCAGCCGGACCGCGGCGCTGCCGGCCGCGCAGACGCCGCGCGAGGAATTCGATGCCGCCTATTCGTACCTCGCCCGCAAGGACTACGCCCTGGCGGAGCAGGGCCTGCGCAATTTCCTGCGCAAGTATCCGAGCGACGCGCTGGCCGGCGACGCTCAGTTCTGGCTGGGCGAGAGCATGTTCCAGCGCCAGCGCTATCGCGAGTCGGCCGATGCCTTCGTCGCCATGGCGAAGAAGTTCGAGAAGCACGCCAAGGCGCCCGATGCGCTCGTGCGTCTGGGTCAATCGCTCGCTGCGCTCCATGAAAAGGAGCTCGCCTGCGCCACGTTCGGCGAGGTCACGCGCAAATACCCGCGCGCGTCCGCCGGCGTGAAGCAGACCGTGGAGCGGGAACAGAAGCGTGCGCGCTGCTGAGCCGATCAGCGACGCCGAAGCCGACCGTCTGTTCGCGGACCTTGCCGGGTTGCCGTCCCTCGTGATCGCCGTATCGGGCGGGCCCGACTCGGTCGCGCTGCTGGCGCTGCTCGCGCGCTGGCGCAGGCGGCGCAAACGCGGTCCCGCGCTGCTGGCCGTCACCGTCGATCACGCCCTGCGCGCCGAGGCGCGCCGCGAAGCCGCGGCGGTCAAGCGCCTCGCGCGTGATCTCGGCATTCCCCACCGCACCGTGCGCTGGACCGGCAGCAAGCCGCCAAGCGGGCTGCAGGCGCGCGCGCGCGAGGCGCGCTATCGGCTGCTGGCGCAGACCGCGCGGCGGCAGAAGGCGGAGCATATCGTGACGGCGCACACGCTCGACGATCAGGCCGAGACGGTGCTGTTCCGCATGGCGCGCGGCAGCGGGATCGCGGGGCTCGCCGGCATGGCCCCGGTGACCCCGCTCGGCGACACCTGGCTGATCCGGCCGCTCCTCGGCGTGCCCAAGGCGCGGCTGCTGGCAAGCCTCGCCGCACGCAAGCTGGCGTTCGCGCAGGACCCGTCAAACCTCGATCCGCGCTTCACGCGCGCCCGCTGGCGCCGCCTGATGCCGCAGCTCGCGGAGGAGGGGCTGCATGCGGATCGCGTCTCGGCGCTGGCGGCGCGCATGCGCCGCGCCAATGCGGCGATCGAGACCGTGGTCGATGCGGTCGCCCGGCGGGTGACGGCAGCCTCCCCGCAAGGTCCGCTGGTGATCGGGGCGGGGCTCTTTGCCGATCTGCCGGACGAGATCGCGCTGCGCCTGATCGGGCGCGCGGTTGCCGCGGTGGGGGACGAGGGGCCGGTCGAGCTCGGCAAGCTGGAGGCGGCGGTCGCGGCGCTGAGCGCTGCGGTAAAGGCAGATGCGCGCATGCGCCGCACGCTGGCCGGCGCCATGATTACCGCCGCGTCCGACCGGATCGTGGTGGAGCGCGCTCCCGCGCGGCGGAATCGGGCCAAAAGCTCGGCGAAACAGGAACGCGGCGGCGGAAAAGCCTCATTCACCAAGCAGGGCCGTTTCCGCTGAATTTTTCCGCCTTTACTTGGCAGATACGGGTCCGGCACTTACATTCGATGGGTCTTGCCAACGGTCGGGCCGTCCAACCCGAGAGTTTTTCGCACCGGCCGCCGTCGCTGCCAGCGACGCGATGAGGGATGTGGGATGAACGCCAATCTGCGCAATTTCGCCCTTTGGGTGATTATCGTTCTGCTCCTGTTGGCGTTGTTCACGCTCTTCCAGAATCCCGGCCAGCGCGTCAACGCGACCGACATCTCCTTCTCCCAGCTCCTGAGCGAGGTCGACCAGGGCCGCGTCCGCGACGTCGTGATCCAGGGTCCCGAGATCCATGGCGTCTTCACCGACGGGCGCCAGTTCAACACCTACGCCCCCAACGATCCGACGCTGGTGCAGCGCCTCTACGGCAAGGGCGTGACCATCACGGCCAAGCCCTTGACCGAGAACGTGCCGTGGTTCGTCTCGCTGCTGCTGTCGTGGCTGCCGTTCATCGCGCTGATCGGCGTCTGGGTGTTTCTGTCGCGCCAGATGCAGGGCGGGGCCGGCAAGGCCATGGGCTTCGGCAAGTCGCGCGCCAAGCTGCTGACGGAAGCGCATGGCCGCGTCACCTTCGAGGACGTGGCCGGCGTCGACGAGGCCAAGCTCGACCTGCAGGAGATCGTCGAATTCCTGCGTGACCCCGGAAAGTTCCAGCGCCTGGGCGGACGCATTCCGCGCGGCGTGCTGCTGGTCGGCCCGCCGGGCACCGGCAAGACCCTGCTCGCGCGCGCCATCGCCGGCGAGGCCAACGTGCCGTTCTTCACGATTTCGGGCTCGGACTTCGTCGAGATGTTCGTCGGCGTCGGCGCCTCGCGCGTGCGCGACATGTTCGAGCAGGCCAAGAAGAACGCGCCCTGCATCATCTTCATCGACGAGATCGACGCGGTCGGTCGTCATCGCGGCGCCGGCCTCGGCGGCGGCAACGACGAACGCGAGCAGACCCTCAACCAGTTGCTGGTCGAGATGGACGGCTTCGAGGCGAACGAGGGCATCATCCTGATCGCCGCGACCAACCGCCCCGACGTGCTCGACCCCGCGCTGCTGCGTCCGGGCCGCTTCGACCGCCAGGTCGTCGTCCCCAACCCGGACGTCGTCGGCCGCGAGCAGATCCTCAAGGTGCACGTGCGCAAGGTGCCGCTGGCGCCCGACGTGAACCTCAAGACCGTCGCGCGCGGCACGCCCGGCTTCTCGGGCGCCGACCTCGCCAACCTCGTGAACGAGGCGGCGTTGATGGCGGCGCGGCGCAACAAGCGCATGGTCACGCATCAGGAGTTCGAGGACGCCAAGGACAAGGTGATGATGGGCGCCGAGCGCAAGTCGCTGGTGATGACGGAGGAGGAGAAGCTCCTGACCGCCTATCACGAGGGCGGGCACGCCATCGTCGCGCTCAACGTCAAGGCGACCGACCCCGTGCACAAGGCCACGATCATCCCGCGCGGGCGCGCGCTCGGCATGGTCATGCAGCTTCCCGAGCGCGACAAGCTTTCGATGAGCTACGAGCAGATGACCTCGCGCCTCGCGATCATGATGGGTGGGCGCGTCGCCGAGGAGATGATCTTCGGCCGCGACAAGGTCACCTCGGGCGCCCAGTCGGACATCGAGCAGGCCACGCGCCTTGCGCGCATGATGGTCACGCGCTGGGGCTTCTCGGACGAGCTCGGCACGGTGTCCTACGGCGAGAACCAGGACGAGGTGTTCCTGGGCATGTCGGTCGCCCGCCAGCAGAACGTGTCGGAATCGACCGCGCAGACGATCGACAACGAGATCCGGCGGCTGGTCGAGGCCGGGCACGACGAGGCGCGTCAGATCCTGACCGAGCGGCGCGAGGACCTCGAGACCCTGGCCAAGGGTCTGCTCGAGTTCGAGACGCTGACCGGCGACGAGATCAAGGACCTGCTCAACGGCAAGCGGCCCTCGCGCGAATCCGTCATCGAGCCGTCGGGTCCGCGTTCCTCGGCGGTGCCGCCCGCGGGCAAGCCGCGTCCGCGCCCCGAGCCGGGGACGGGCGGGCTGGAGCCGCAGCCGCAGGCCTGATTAGGTCATAGTCTCTCCAATCTCTCTCATGGCCGGGCCTCGTCCCGGCCATTATTTTGGGCGCGACCAGTTTTTGTGCAGGTGCGCCATGCCACTTCAGAACCGCGTCACCCCGTTCGGCGATCTCGCCGCCGATCCCGCGCGCGGCACGCTGTTCGGCAACCGCGGCGGGCGCTTCCATCGCGATGACCGCACGTTGGGCGCCCGGCGATGGGCATCGCGCCAATGGATCTGCTGCGTACTCGACTTCAAGGGCCGCCATCGCGACGTCTGGAGCTCCGGCTATACCGAGCTGTTCTTCCTGGACGAACCGACCGCGCTCGCCGCCGGCCATCGGCCGTGCTTCGAGTGCCGGCGGGCGGACGCGCTTGCCTTCGCGCGCTGCTGGCAGCAGGCCGCCGCCATCGCGCAGCCGCCGCGCGCTCCGCAGATGGACGCGGTGCTGCATGCGCAGCGCATGCGTCGCGTCGGTGAGCCGCATTCGCGTGTGGCGATCGACGGCCTGCCGGACGGCGCTTTCATTGCGCGCGACGGCACCGCCTTTGCGCTGCGCGGCCGTCATCTGCTGCGCTGGTCGCACGCAGGCTACCTCGACCGGATGGCGCGACCTACCGGCATCGACGTCGATGTCCTGACTCCGCCCGCGATCATCGCGGCGCTCGCGCACGGCTACCCACCGCGCTGGCACCCAAGCGCGATTTGACTTTCGTCAATCACAGTCACGGCACATTGCGAAATATTCGCAGTATGGCAGTTCCTCTCGCACTCTCCCGCCGCCGCGACTACGCCGGCCCGGCCCTGTTCTCTTACGGATTCCGCCCGTTCTTCCTGGGCGCTGCCCTGTGGGCCGCAGGTGGGATCCTGCTATGGCTGCCGTTCTATTACGGCGATATCGCTGTTCCGACCGCGATGGCGCCGCTCGACTGGCACATGCATGAAATGCTGTATGGCTACGTCGCCGCGACGATGGCCGGATTTCTCCTCACTGCGATTCCGAACTGGACCGGCCGATTGCCGGTGCTGGGCCTTCCGCTGGCGGCGCTCGTCGGGCTGTGGCTGGCGGGACGGGTCGCTGTCTTCCTGTCGGAAGTGATCGGTCCCGCGTCGGCGGCCGTCATTGACGTCTCGTTTCTGTTGGCGCTCGCGGGCGTCGCGCTGCGCGAGATCATCGCCGGCAAGAACTGGCGCAACCTGCGGGTACTCGGCGGACTGGCCGTGTTCATCCTCGGGAATATCGTGTGGCACGTGGAGATCATGCGGGCCGGGGCCGGCGACTATGGCGTGCGCATCGCGCTTGCGGCCGTGATGGTGATGATCATGCTGATCGGTGGACGGATCGTGCCAAGCTTCACCCGCAACTGGCTGGTGCGGATGAATCCGGGTCGACTGCCCCGGCCGTTCGGTCGTTACGATGGGGTTTCGCTCGCCATCGCCGCGCTGGCGCTGCTGACATGGATTGTGCTGCCGCATCGCCCAGCAACCGGCATGCTCCTGCTCGCGGCCGGGATCCTGCACGCCGTGCGCCTTGTTCGCTGGGCCGGCGACCGTACGGCCGCCGATCGCCTCGTCCTGGTGCTGCACGTCGCCTATGCCTTTGTGCCGCTCGGTTTCATGCTGCTGGGGACAAGCGTCTTCTGGCCCGACGCCGTTCCACCTAGCGCTGCCATCCACGCGTGGACGGCGGGCGCCGTCGGGCTGATGACGCTTGCGGTCATGACCCGCGCCACCCTCGGTCACACCGGTCGGGCGCTCGCGGCCGGCCCTGCAACCCAGGTGATCTATCTGGTTGCCGGGACAGCCGCCTTGCTCCGGGTGGGGGCGGCCCTTACCGGCTCACTGGAACTGATGCACATCGCTGCGGCCGGCTGGATTGCGGCCTTTGCCGGGTTTGCGTTGGTCTACGGCCCATTGCTGGTGAACAAGCCTCCCGTGTGGTTGGCGCGACCCTAGCGCTGCCCGGCCGCTTGTTGTGAACTGGATTCCACGTCCTCCCGTCGTTCAGTAGTGGATTTGCAACTGCACGTTTGCTAAGCGGGGCCGCCGCGTGGCGAAGCGGTTGGTTCCAAGCTGCAGTCCGCTCTCGCCGGTCTCGCAATGTCCGACGCTCCTCCGCATCGCGATCCAAGCAGTCCCTACTGGTCCTTCTCCGGTCTCGCGCTGGGCGCGCAGCAGGCGTTGCCGGCGGTTCCCGGGCTCGTGGCTTTCGGCCTGGCGGTCGGGACCACTGCCGCGCGAAAGGGACTCGGGCTGTTCGATGCGGTGCTGATGAACGGCCTCGTGTTCGCCGGAGCCTCGCAGATGGTGGCGATGGAAATCTGGCCCGATCGCCTGACCCTTGCGGCGATCGCGATGCTGGCGCTGGTGACCGCCACCGTGAACGCGCGTCTGCTGCTGATGGGCGCGTCGCTGCGGCCCTGGCTCGGTTCATTGCCGGCTTGGCAGAGCTATCCAATGCTGCATCTTCTGACCGATCCCGGCTGGCTCATCGCCATGCGTTACCGTGCGGGTGGGGGCAGCGACGCCGCCGTGCTGCTCGGCGGCAGCCTAATGTTCTTCGCGGCATGGAATGCGGCGGCGACCGCGGGCTACCTGCTGGGCGCGCAGATCGCGAATCCCCGCGCGATCGGCCTCGACCTCGTGATGCCGATCTTCTTCGCCATCATGTTGATCCCGCTCTGGCGCGGGCGGCGTCGCGGCGTCGCCTGGCTGATCGCTGGCGCCGTTGCGCTTGCGGTGGAGCGGCTCGTTCCCGGCTGGTGGTTCATCATTGCAGGGGCCATGGCGGGCGCCGTTGCGGAAGGCCTGTCCGATGACGACTGACTCTGCGATCTGGAGCTCTCTCATTGCCGTTCTCGCGATGGCGCTTGCCACCTATCCGATGCGTGCCGGCGGTTTCTGGCTGATGGGCCGCGTTCCCCTGACACCGCGGGTGCGGCGTATCCTGGAGGCGTTGCCCGGCGCGGTGGTGATGGCCACGGTGGTGCCCATCCTCGCGCGCGAGGGAGTGGCAGCGCTGGCTGCGATCCTCGCGGCGCTGGCGGTCACCTTGGTGCGGCGCAATGAGTTCCTCGCGCTTGCCGCCGGCGTCGCGGCCGGGGCCGCAGCGCGCGCTGCCGGCTTCGGATAGGCCGGACCTTGTGCTGATGTTGCCGCTGGCGTCGGATCAATTCTTGCCCAGGGCGGCGAGCGCATTGGCCAGCGTGTCCTCCGGTGTGCCGGACGCATCCACCTTGGTCCAGTCGAGGTCGCCGAGATCATAGGCCTCCTGCGCGCGCGCGACCGCCCCACCGGCGTCCGATGCATCACCGACCCGACCGCCGACGCGGGCGATTCGCGTCGCGAGATCGGCGGTGAGGAAAAGCCCCCGAAATTCGGACGGCTTTCCGCGCATCGCTTCGACCACCATGGTTCGCTCCTGCGGACGTGCGAACACCGCATCGATGATCGACGAGTGGCCAGCGGCGAGGATACGGCGCGCCTTCTGCGCGAGGACGGCATAGACGCGTGCTGTGACTTCACGCGTGTAGGCCGCCTCCGGCAGCCGGTCCGTCTCCACGACGCCAAGCATCGCCTTGCGCTCAACGTCCGAGCGCAGAACGAGGGCGCCTGGCTCCGGCGCGAGGCACGGCGCGAGCATGCGCGCCAGCACGGATTTGCCGGTGCCCGAGAGGCCGCCCACCGCCACGGCCCGCGGCGGGGCAGGGGCAATCAGGCGGCAAGCCAGCTTGAAATAGGCCCGCGCGCTCGCGGTGATCGCCTCGTGCTTCTCGGCGGCGGCCTGCGGCAGCTTGGCGGCGGTGACCTTGGCTCGGATCGCGGCGCGCAGCGACATGAACAGCGGCAGCGCGGCAAGCGCATCGATATCCTCATCGTTTCGTCGTGCCGCGAAGTAGACGTTGAGCACCGTGTTGGCGGCCGGCCCAAGGTCTCGCTCGACGAGATCCATCAGCAGGAAGGCAAGGTCGTAGAGTATGTCGCCGGATGCCATCACGGGATCGAATTCGAGCGCATCGAAAGGAATCGGCGCCCCGTCGATCATCGCGATGTTGCCGAGATGCAGATCGCCATGCCCTCGCCGCACGAAGCCATCGGCGCCACGCTTCACCAGCAGAGGGCGCACCCGATCGAGTGCGGCGCGGGTCGCTTCGATCAGGGGGGCTGCATCAATCTGCGGAAAGATGTCCGCATGTTGCGCGAAGTCCGTTTCGTTCTGGTCGATGTAGTCGCGGAGGGCCGAAATCCACGGCGCTGCATCGACCACGGGTGCACGCTCGTGGGCCTGCGCCACTGCGAGCGCCAGTGCCGTCGCAAGTTCTCGTTCGATGCGCCCGGCCTCGGCCAGATGATCGAGTGTCTGCGTTTCGTCGAATCGCCGCATCCTGAGCGCCCACTCGACCGGATCGCCCTTTCCATCCAGTGTCAGCTTTCCGTTGTCCGATGTGATTGGCACCAGCCCAAGATAAAGCTGTGGCGCGAACGGCTTGTTTGCGACGATCTCGGCCTCAAGGGCGGCCTTGCGTTTGGCGAGTGTCGAGAAATCAAGAAACGGAAACTTAACGTCTCGCTTCACCTTGTAGGCGAAGCTGCCTGTCAGAAAGACACTGGCGGCGTGAGTGTCGATGCGCGCGACAGTTTGCCCGCCGTGCGTGGCGGGATCCGCAAGCAGGCGCCAAATTGCATTCTGGCGTGTGGCTGATGTGTTCATCGTTGCCGTGTCCGATCGCTGCACCCTAGATGCGCGCTGGAAGGGCCGACGGCAACCGTTGAATCAAAGGGTCGTGAGCGAACCAACGGGGCGCCTTGTTCGTTAGCCCGTGGTCGGTGGGGCTATCCTCGGATGACGCGCGACCGTACGATGTGTCGCGGTCTTGCCGTCGCGGGGCGCTGCTCGATCTCGGCGGCAAGCCGCATGCGCAGCGTCGTTCCCCGTCACGCGCCGGAGACCTGTACACGTGCCGCTCCCAATCGAACAGTACGCGATGATCGGCGACTGCGAGACGGCGGCGCTGGTTGGACGTGATGGATCGATCGACTGGTTGTGCTGGCCGCGATTCGATTCGAGCGCATGCTTCGCGGCGCTGCTGGGCAACTATGAGAACGGCCGCTGGCAAATCGCTCCCCGGGCGGAAGCGGCCCGTGTGTCGCGGCGTTATCGCCCTGATACGTTGGTCTTGGAGACGCATTTCGAGACGAAGGAAGGCTCCGCGACGCTGGTCGATTTCATGCCGCAGCGCGGCGCCCGCTCGCACCTCATCCGTCAGGTCGTCGGAGTGCGTGGGCACGTACGCTTCGCGACCGAGCTGGTGATCCGCTTCGGCTACGGCGAAATCGTCCCGTGGGTTACGCGCACGCCCGACGGTCTGCGGGCGGTCGCCGGACCCGATATGATCCGGCTGCGCACGAGCGTCCCGCTGCACGGAGAGAATTTCAAGACAGTCGGAGCGTTCGAGGTCGCGCCCGGGGAAACCAAGAGCTTCGTGATGAGCTACGGACCGTCGCATCTCGCCGATCCGGAGTCGGTCGAGCCGGCGGAGTTACTGCACGGCACCGAGCAGTTCTGGCGCGACTGGATCAGCAAGGCCGAAGTCGAAATCTTCGGCCCCTGGGCCGACGCCGTTCGGCGCTCCCTCATCACGCTCAAGGCGCTGACGTATGGTCCCACCGGAGGTCTCGTAGCCGCGCCAACCACCTCGCTGCCGGAGCGTCTCGCGGGCGCCCGGAACTGGGACTACCGCTTCTGCTGGTTGCGCGATGCGACGATGACGCTGCTCGCGCTGATGAATACGGGCTACTACGACGAGGCGCGAGCCTGGCGGGACTGGCTGCTCCGGGCGGTGGCCGGCACGCCCGCGCAGATGCAGATCATGTATGGCATCGCCGGCGAACGCCGGCTCACCGAAACGGAATTGTCGTGGCTGCCCGGTTATGAAGGCGCCGTGCCGGTGCGCATCGGAAACGATGCGCACCGGCAGTCGCAGCTCGACGTCTACGGCGAGCTGCTCGATGCTCTGCACCAGGCTCGCGAGCGCGGGCTTGCGCCGAGCGACTTTGGCTGGGCGTTGCAGGGCGTTGTCCTCGATCATCTGGAGAAGATGTGGCGGCAGCCCGACCGCGGCATTTGGGAATCGCGTGGCGCTCCGCAGCATTTCACGTATTCCAAGGTGATGGTCTGGGTGGCCTTCGACCGTGCGGTCAAAAGCGCTGAGATGTTCGGGCTGAAGGGGCCCCTCAGGCGTTGGCGCGACCTGCGCCGGGAAATCCATGCGGACATATGCCGCAACGCTTATGATGAGGGCCTCGGGAGTTTCGTGCAGGCGTACGGCTCGAAGCTGCTCGACGCCAGCCTGTTGCTGATTCCCGCCGTCGGATTCCTGCCGGCGCATGATCCCCGCGTGGTGGGAACCGTGGCGGCAATCGAGCGCAGCCTCATGCGCGACGGCTTCGTCATGCGCTACGACGACAGCCTCACGGACGACGGGCTGCCGCCCGGGGAAGGCGCGTTCCTGGCGTGCAGCTTCTGGCTGGCCGATGCCTACATCTTGCTTGGCCGGTACGAGGAGGCTCGCAGGCTGTTCGACCGGTTGGTCGGCCTCGTCAACGATGTTGGGCTGCTGAGCGAGGAATACGATGTGCGGCGCAAGCGGTTCCTCGGCAACTTTCCGCAGGCTTTTTCACATCTCGCGCTGGTCAATACGGCATGCAATTTCGGTCATTATAAACGGCCGGCCGAGCAACGTGCCGAGCATCCGGCCGCGGTTGTGTGACGTTGAAAGTTCATTGAATTGACGGAGGTCAAGAACGCAGCGGCCGGAATGGACACAATCAGGGCCATTGGACGTTAGTCGTTCGAGTTTTGCGCGTTTGACAGAGTACGGAGGTGATATGGCCGAAGCCAGTGCAATGACGCGACTGCCCCATGTGCTCAAGCGGATCCGTCTCAATCTCGCGCGCTCGAAAGAGTTTCCGTCGGGTTCTGAGCGGCACGGCTACGAATTCGTCGCGCCGCTCGACAATGACGGCCACATCGATGCCGAGCTGTGGCGCAAATATCGCGAGCACTGCCACGTGCGGCGCTTCTGGGGCGGCGACGAGGAGGTGGGCCGCCTGGTGCACAAGGGCGGCAGCGGCGACAAGGCGCGATGGGTCTTCGACTATGACGAGACCGCTGAGGAGGATGACGAGGCAGGCTATCGTTTCGCGGCGCATGCCTTTCGTCCCGGAGAGTACGTCTCGATAAGGGACGAGGCCGGCGAGATGCACACCTTCGTGGTCATGTCGGTTGAAACCGCCGCATAGGACGGGCGCGAAAACGGCGCCCGCGTCTCATGCGCCGTCCCGCACCGCCCTGGCCTATTGACGTTCCGCTGCTGCTCCAGACAACTCTTCCAACGACCGCGCGGTCGTTTGAGGGAGGTGCCTCGGCATGCACACGCAGGACAACCGGCGCACCGCCGCCGAAGTGCTCGTCGATCAGTTGATCTTGCATGGGACACGTCATGCGTTCTGTGTCCCTGGCGAGAGTTATCTCGCCATACTCGACGCCTTCCACGATCGGGACCTGACGATCACGGTCTGCCGGCAGGAGGGCGGGGCTGCAATCATGGCGGAGGCTGTCGGCAAGGCAACGGGCCAGCCCGGCATCTGCTTCGTCACGCGCGGCCCCGGCGCCACGAATGCGTCGCCGGGCCTGCATATCGCGCGTCAGGATTCCACCCCCATGATCCTGTTCGTCGGTCAGGTGGCGCGCAAGATGCGCGACCGCGAGGCCTTCCAGGAACTGGACTATCGCGCCGTCTTCGGGTCGATCGCCAAGTGGGTCACCGAGATCGACGATCCGGCCCGAATTCCCGAACTGATCTCGCGCGCCTTCTACACGGCAACCAACGGCCGCCCCGGCCCGGTCGTGATCGCACTCCCGGAGGACATGCAGAGCGAACGCCTCACCATCGCGGATGCGCCGGCCTTCGAACCAGTGGAGATCTGGCCCGGCCTCACGGATATGGTGAAGCTGCAGAAGCTGCTGTGGGCGGCCGCAAATCCGGTCATGCTCGTCGGCGGCAGCCGCTGGTCGCAGAGTGCCTGCGCCGCCGTGGCGCGCTTCGCCGAGCGTTTCGCGCTGCCCGTTGCGACAACGTTCCGCCGCGCCCACCTCTTCGACGCACTGCATCCCTGCTACGCAGGCGATCTCGGCCTCGGCGTCAATCCGAAGCTGCTGGCGCGGATCAAGGCGGCGGACGTGGTCGTGGCGGTCGGTGGCCGCCTTGGCGAAGTGCCTTCCCAATCCTACGACCTGTTTGAGATTCCCGCGCCTCGGCAGAGCTTCGTGCACGTACACCCTGGAGCGGACGAACTCGGCCGCGTTTACCGTCCCCATCTGGCGATCAACGCATCACCCACGGCCTTTGCTGCCGCGCTCGAAGGGCTGCAGCCGCCCGTCGAGATCAAGTGGCGGGAGGAGACGCAGGCGGCCCACGCCGACTACCTGGGCTGGAGCGAGACGCCGACCGACGTGCCGGGGGCGCTCAATCCGGGCGCGGTGATGGTGTGGTTGCGCGAAAATCTCGCGCCAGGCTCGATCGTGTGCAACGGCGCCGGGAACTTCAACACGTGGCTGCACCGCTTCTACCGTGTGCGTGGTTACGGCACGCAGCTTGGGCCTGTGGCGGGATCGATGGGCTATGGCGTTCCGGCCGCCATCGCCATGCAGCGGCTCTATCCGGAACGGCGTGTGGTGTCCTTGTCCGGGGACGGCGACTTTCTCATGCACGGTCAGGAATTCGCCACCGCCGTTCAATTCGAACTGCCGGTGATCGTGCTCGTCTGCGACAATGGCCTGTACGGCACGATCCGCATGCACCAGGAACGCGAGTACCCTGGGCGCGTATCGGCCACCACGTTGAGAAATCCGGATTTCGCCGCCTATGCCCGTGCCTTTGGGGGATTTGGCGCGATCGTGGAGCACACCGCCGATTTCGCCGCCGCCTTCCGGGCGGCGGAAGCATCCGGGCTGCCGTCCATCATCCATCTCAAGGTCGATCCTGAAGCAATCACCCCGGCGACGACCCTCGCGAAGTTGCGTGCCCAGGCGCTGGCGAAATCGAAGGAGTGAGGGGCGTGACCGTCCCAGGACGAGCTGGGTCTGATCGCAAATAATCGCGAATCGTGGTTCATTCCTTGGGCGTCCAGCTCGGGAATTCGATGGCCTATCGCCGCACCGAACGTGTGATTCAGCGCTTCAATGCGCGTCGGGACGCCATCGTGGAGGCGGCGCGCGCACTGGCTGCCGAAGGGGGCATGGAGGCGGTGCAGGTCGTGGCAGTCGCTGCGCGCGCGAGTATCGCGTCGGGCACCGTCTATCGCTACTTCCCATCCAAGCACGATCTGGTGACCGCCCTGGCCGACGGGTTTGCCCAGCGCGAACTCGCCGCGCTCCGCCGCGCTGCAACCGCCGCGCCCGGGCCACTGTCGGCCCTGGCTGCGGCAATCGTGACCTTCGCCGTACGCTGCCGGCGGCAACGACGGCTCGCCTGGGCGGTGATGGTGGAGCCGGTCGACCGTGACCTTGATTCGTTGCGCATCGCGTGCCGGCGCACGCTGGTGCGCGAGATCGAGACGCGGATTGCCGAGGCGGTCAGCGCGGGACATCTGCCGCCGCAGGACGCTCGATTGGCTTCGGCTGCCCTGGTCGGAGGGCTGCTTGAGGCCCTGGTCGGCCCGCTGGCTCGGGACGATGCCGACGAGGCGAAGGTGCGCGACGCCATTCAGGAACTGACCCTCGCCGCGCTACGCGGGCTTGGCGTCGTGGACGCACGCGCGCGCGGACTCGTGGTGCAGGTGCCTTGGCCCAAACGAGACGTCGCGTGACGCAAGGGTCGCAAGACGATCGGTGGCTTATTGCAGCGTCGCTGTCGCGAGCCAGTCGTTGACGGCGGCGAGCGCGCGCTCACCGCCCGCCTTCTTCTCGTGGGCGGCATAGACCGCGAGTTGCGCATCGGCAGAGGTGCCGCCTCCGACGATTGCGCGACAGCGGCGGACCTGGGCCGCACAGCCGAGCGCCTGCGCGTGCGGCATGACGTCCTCGAGCACCTGCTCCAGAAGCTCGGTGACGCTCGCACCGCCTTTCCGGTCCGGCGCGACGAACGTTCCGTGCACCCCGTAACGCTGGGCACGCCATTTGTTCTCGACGATCAGCGCGCGGTCGACCGCAGTAATATTGCGATGGGTGAGCGGATTGCGGACCAGCAGCCGTGCGAGCGAGCGATAGAGCGCCGCGATCGCTATCGAATCGTCGACGAACGTGCAGCTGTCCGGGGCCCGCAGCTCGAGGGTCGGGTGTTTGAGCGAGGGGCGGATCGCCCACCAGATGTAGCTGGAGTCCTCGATCGCGCCGGCTCTGGTCAGTGCGTCGATGTAGGCTTCGAATTCGCCGCTGCAGCGGAACAATTCGGGGACCCCCGTTCGCGGCAGTTCGTCGTAAGCCGCCAGACGATAACCTTTCAGACCCGTGCAGCGCGATTGCCAAAACGGCGAAGAGGTCGACAAGGCAACGAACAGCGGCAGATAGGGCAACATGCGCGTCATGATATCGACGCGATCTTCGCCGGCCGGCAGCTCGACATGCACATGCAGCCCGCAAAGCAGATCGCGTTGGCCGATGAGCTGCAGATCGTCCATGATCGTGTCGTAGCGCGCGCCCGGCGAGGGCCGAGCGGTCTTCCAGTCGCCGGTCGGATGCGTGCCTGACGCCAGAATGGCAAACCCAAATCGATGCGCTATCTCGGCCACCGTCTGGCGCAGGTGCTTGAGCTCGGCGGCCGCTGTCGCGATATCGACGTGGGGATTGGTCACCACCTCGATCTGTGCCTGCAACATCTCGGTGGTGACCTGATCCCCGAGCGCCGCCTTTACCGCGGCGATGAATTCATCGGGCCGCGTGATCGCGACGGCCTTCGTTTCAGCATCGACGAGGAAATATTCCTCCTCGATTCCGAATTGATAGGTCTCCGCCATCTCGAGCTCTCCTCCTCCAACTCCGAGGCGTCTGGTGCACCCTAACACCGTCCTGCAAAGAAGGTTCGTCCATTCCGGCCGCAGTGAGACCGAACTGAGACGGAATTTCGAAGTGGACAGGATGATGATCTGTGTGCGGGGGCGTGCCGCAATGCGGCATCGCCGCCGGCCACGGCTCGATCCAACGGAATAACTGTGAAAATGTTCCCGGGGCGCCGTGCGATAAGGCGACGCCCCACCGCGCGATCGCGACTGCCTGCTACTTCTTTTTGCCGTCAGGTCCGAACTGCTTGAGGTAGGCCCACAGATCGGCACGCTCCTGCTCGTTCTTGATCCCCGGAAAGATCATCTTGGTCCCCGGAATCTTTGCGCGTGGGTCGGTGATATATTCTTTGAACGTCGCCTCGTCCCAGGTAAGGCCGGAGTTTTTATTAGCTTCGCTATAGCTGTAGCCCTCGGCCGTACCGGCTTTGCGGCCCTCGAGCCCATTGAGCACCGGGCCCAGCTTGTTCTTGGCGCCTTCGCCGATCGAATGGCAAGGGAGGCACTTGCGGAAGGACTTCTCGCCTGCCGCGATGTCCTGTGCCAGCGCCGGCATCGCGCAGGCAACCAAGGCGGTGGCGAGCAGCAGACGGCGCATGGGAATCTCCTTGAATCGGTTGGATTGGTGTTGGGAGGCGACGCGAGGCTATTGCGAAGTTTTCCAGTTATAATCAAACGTTTTCCGGGTAAAGAGGTTCGATCCATGGTGGCTATGCCGGAACCGGATCAGGGCGTGTTGGCCCGCCGCGACGCAATCGTGGCGGCGTTGCGCGCGATCGTTCCCGGAGAGGGGGTGATCGCCGCCGAGCGCGAGATGCGCCCTTACGAGTCCGATGGCTTGACCGCCTATCGGCAGCTTCCGATGGTGGTCGTCCTGCCCGAGACGACGGCGCAGGTGGCTACGGTGCTGAGCTATTGCCACGCACAGGGCATCAAGGTCGTCCCGCGCGGTGCGGGCACGTCGCTATCGGGCGGCGCATTGCCGCTCGCGGACGGCGTGCTCTTGGGCATGGGCAAGTTCAAGCGCATTCGCGAGATCGACCTCGCCAATCGCGTCGCCGTGGTCGAGCCCGGCGTCACCAATCTCGCCGTGTCGGAGGCGGTCGCCAGCGCGGGCTTCTACTATGCCCCCGATCCCTCCTCGCAGATCGCCTGCACCATCGGGGGCAATATTGCGGAGAACTCCGGCGGCGTGCACTGTTTGAAATATGGAATGACGACCAATAACGTGCTTGGTTGCGAGATGGTCCTGATGACCGGTGAAGTGCTGCGCTTGGGCGGCAAGCACCTCGACGCCGCTGGCTACGACCTTCTCGGGATCGTCACCGGATCGGAGGGCCTGCTCGGGGTGATCACCGAGGTCACGGTGCGGCTGTTGCGAAAGCCCGAGACGGCGCGCGCCGTGCTGGTTGGATTCCCGACTTCGGAGGACGCCGGTGAATGCGTCTCGCGGATCATCGGCGCGGGCATCATTCCCGGCGGAATGGAGATGATGGACCGCCCGGCGATCCACGCGGCGGAGGAGTTCGTGCACGCCGGCTATCCGCTCGACGTCGAGGCGCTGCTGATCGTCGAGCTCGATGGCCCCGCCGCCGAGGTCGACCACCTGATCGCGCGCGTCGACGAGATCGCCAAGTCGTGCCGTGCGACGACCTGCAAGGTGTCGACCAGCGAGCAGGAGCGTTTGCTGTTCTGGGCGGGCCGCAAGGCGGCGTTTCCCGCGGTGGGGCGGATCTCGCCCGATTACTACTGCATGGACGGCACAATTCCGCGCGCGCGGCTTCCGCAGGTGCTCGCGCGAATGCGTGAGATGTCGCAGCGCTACAAGCTCCGGGTCGCCAATGTTTTCCATGCCGGCGACGGCAACCTGCATCCGCTCATTCTTTATGACGCCAACCAGCCGGGCGAACTCGAACGCGCCGAGGCGTTCGGGGCGGAGATTCTCAAGCTGTGCGTCGAGGTCGGCGGCGTGCTGACCGGCGAGCATGGGGTGGGGATCGAGAAGCGCGACCTGATGCCCGAGATGTTCAACGAAGCCGATATCGACCAGCAGCAGCGGCTCAAATGCGCTTTCGACGAGAAGGGGCTGCTCAACCCGGGCAAAGTGTTCCCGACGCTGCATCGCTGCGCCGAGCTCGGCCGCATGCACGTGCACGGTGGCCAGACCGCGTTCCCGCACCTGCCGCGCTTCTAGGCCAGTCGTGACCACCATCCTCAAAGCTCGTGACGCCAAGGACGTGGAGGCCGCCGTCCAGTGGGCGCTGGCCGAGGGCAAGGCATTGGAGGTGGTCGGTCACGGCAGCAAGCGCGCGCTCGGCCGTCCCACGCAAACGGATGCGACTCTCGATCTCTCGGGGCTGTCCGGCGTTAGCCTCTACGAGCCCGAGGAACTGGTGCTGTCGGCGAAAGCGGGAACGCCGCTCGAGGAAATCGAGGCGCTGCTCGCAAGCCGGAACCAGCAGCTCGCGTTCGAGCCGATGGACTATGGGCCGCTGCTTGGCGCATCGCGCGGGGAGGCGACCATCGGCGGCGTGCTGGCCGCCAACCTGTCCGGTCCGCGCCGTCTGACCGCGGGCGCGGCGCGCGACCATTTTCTCGGGGCGACGGCGGTGTCCGGCCGTGGCGAGACGTTCAAGTCCGGCGGCCGCGTGGTCAAGAACGTGACAGGCTACGACCTTTGCAAGCTGCTCGCCGGGTCGTGGGGCACGCTCGCGGTCATGACCGACGTCACGCTCAAGACATTGCCACGGCCGGAGACCGAAACCTCGCTCGTCGTGCGGGGCCTCCCGGACACGATGGCGGTCACCGCCATGTCCGTGGCCATGGGGGCTCCCTGTGACATCTCGGGTGCCGCCTTCCTGCCGGCGCGGCTTGCGCCCCGCGTGCTGCCGGATCTCGAGCCAGGCGCGACGGCGACCCTGCTTCGTCTCGAAGGCGTCGTTCCGTCGGTTGCGCATCGCCTGCGTATCCTCACCGAGGCGATGAAGACATTCGGCGCCCTCGCAGTGCTGGAGGCGGAGCCGTCGCGCTCGGCGTGGCGGGCGATCCGTGACGTGACGCCGCTCGCCGCCGACGGGCCCGCCGGCACATTCCCCGTCTGGCGGATCGGCACCGCCCCAACGCGCGGTGCCGATCTCGCCCGGCGGATCGCCGAGCGCATCGACGCCGAGTTCATGTACGACTGGGCGGGCGGCCTCATCTGGGCCGTGCTCGCGCCATCCGACGACGCGGGCGAGGCGATCGTGCGCGAGGCGGTGGACGTGTCCGGCGGGCATGCCATGCTGGTGCGGGCGCCGGCGGCGCTACGCGCAGTCGTGCCCGTGTTCGGTCCCGAAGAAACGGCCCTGGCCGAACTGACGCAGCGGGTGAAACAGGGCTTCGATCCGAAAGGGGTGCTCAATCCCGGCCGGATGTGGGCGGGCGTTTGAGGGCCTTCCGCAGGCCTGAAATTCCTCGCGTCCGTTGCGCGGCGGAACTATGTAACGGATGAGATGCAGACCAATTTCTCTCTCGCGCAGCTCGCCGATCCCGACATCGCGGAAGCCAACAAGATTCTGCGGGCCTGCGTGCATTGCGGGTTCTGCACCGCGACCTGCCCCACCTACGTCCTGCTCGGGGACGAGCTCGATTCCCCGCGCGGACGAATCTACCTGATCAAGGACATGCTGGAGAACGATCGCCCCGCCTCGCCGGAGGTGGTCACCCACATCGACCGTTGCCTGTCCTGCCTGGCGTGCATGACCACCTGTCCGTCCGGGGTCCATTACATGCACCTCGTCGACCATGCGCGCGCGCACATCGAGGAGATCTACACCCGCCCGATCGCCGACCGTTTGCTGCGGATCATGCTGGCGAAGCTGATGGTCCGGCCGCGCCTGTTCCGCGCTGCCATGCTGCTGGGCCTGTTCGCCAAGCCACTCATCCCGACGCTCAGGGGGTTTGGCCTTGCGCGGCTTGCGGCCATGCTGCGGCTCGTCCCGGGCCGGCTTCCTGCGGTGCCCCCCAGGCTCGGACGCGTGATCGCGGCCGAGGGCGAGCGCAAGGGGCGCGTCGCGCTGCTCACCGGCTGCGTCGCCCCGGTGCTGTCGCCTCAGATCAACGAGGCCGCCGTCCGCGTGCTGACGCGGCACGGCCTCGAGGTTGTGCTTGTGGCCGGCGAGGGCTGCTGCGGATCGATGGCGCACCACATGGGGAGAGAGCATGAGGCACTCGCTCAGGTCCGCGCCAACGTCGACGCATGGACCGCCGAGATCGAGCGCGGCGGCCTAGACGCGATCATTATCACCGCGTCGGGCTGCGGAACGACCGTGAAAGACTACGGCTTCATGTTGCGTGAAGACTCGGCCTATGCGGATAAGGCCGCCCGGATCTCCTCCCTTGCGCGTGACGTGTCCGAGTATCTCGCGACGCTGCCGTTTGCCCCGCAGGCGGCGGCAAGTCGTCCCGCGCTCACGGTCGCCTATCACGCCGCATGTTCCCTGCAGCACGGCCAAAAAATCGTGCAAGCGCCGAAATTAATTCTTTCCAAGTCCGGCTTCGTGATCGAGGATATTGCGGAAGGCCATCTGTGTTGTGGTTCGGCCGGAACCTACAACATCCTTCAGCCGGAACTCGCGACGCGACTGCGCGATCGCAAGGTCCGCAACATCGAACGAACACGGGCACACGTGATCGCGGCCGGCAACATCGGCTGCATCACGCAACTTGCGACCGGGACGAACATCCCCATCGTGCATCCGGTCGAATTGGTTGATTGGGCGACTGGGGGACCACTGCCGCCGGCATTGCGAAAAGCCATGCCGGCTGGCGCATGATCTGGCGAGGTGGAATCCGGCTCGCCGTAGGAACATGTGCTGAAAATCAACAGCTGAAAACCGACACTTGGCGTGCGATCGAACGCAAAACCGGTGTCCACTTTTGCCGATCGGATGCTTTCAGGGTCACACTGGAGGATCGACATGGCGCGTAAGGCAAAGAAGACAAAGAAGACGAAGACCAAACGTAAAGTAGCGGCCAAGGCCGCCAAGAAGCGCAGCGCCCCGCGCGCGGCGTCCAAGCGCAGCAAGCGGCCGGCAAAGAAGGCCGCGAAAAAGTCAGCAAAGAAATCATCGAAGAAAGCAGCGAAGACGTCCGTCAGACGGACGGCCAAGCGTGCGCCCGGGACACGCGCTGCGCCGGTTCCGGAGGCGTCCGGGGAAGCGGCGAATGCCGGCTACACCCCCGGCGGTGACATGGGTGAGGGTACCAGCAGCTCTCTCTGATTGCGCATCGTGCCTCGACGGCCTCGCGCTGTGCGCGGGGCCGTTCCGATCCGCGGGCGTGAAACCGCTGTGGCGGCAGCGCAACACGTTGGAAGCGTTTCAACTAAACCCAGTGGATTTGCCTAAAAGTTCAGCAACTGCGAAGCGAATAACCTTGCGGTCAAATATTACGTCATTGTTATCCTTGCGACACAATTTCCCAGGTGGCGATCTGCCTGCGGTTGTTGCGAGCCGTAGCCCACCCAACGACGGGTCGGGCCAGGACAGTGATAGGGGCTGATAAATGAAGAAGGTTCTGTTGACCGCAGCGGCGGCAGTGGTGATCTCGACGTCGGCAATGGCTGCCGACCTGAAGATGCCGGCCAAGGCCGTGCCGCCGCCTCCGCCGCCGAGCCCGTGGGATATCGCTTTCGGGGCGGGCATCGCATCGGACTACAATTTCCGCGGCGTCTCCCAGTCGGACAAGAAGCCGTCGGTGAACGCCTATTTCGAGCCGCGCTACAACTTCACGCCCAACCTGCAGGGCTACGTCGGCATCGGCGGGTACAGCATCGACTTCCCGAATCGCGCCGCAGCGGAAATCGACCTTTACGGCGGCCTGCGTCCGACCTTCGGTCCGCTCGCGTTCGATTTCGGCATTTGGTACTACTGGTATCCCGGTGGACAGGAATTCTCCGCCGCGTCGCCGCAAGGCCCGCTCCCGAATGGCAACCTCGCCAAGAAGGATTGGAGCTTCGTCGAGTATTACGGCAAGGTTGCCTGGGCGGTCACCGACGCTTTCACAGTTGGCGGCAACGTCTTCTACGATCCCAACTGGCTGAACACAGGCGCCGACGGCACGTACGCTTCGGCCACCGCGAAGTACGTTTTCCCGGCCACGCCGTTCGGCTATGGCATTGGGGCTTTCGTGTCGGGTGAGGTCGGCCGCTACTGGCTGGGCACGACCGACGCCTTCTACGGTACGTTCTCGCTGCCGGACTACACGACCTGGAACGTCGGCTTGGCGTTCACCTGGAACGTTTTCACGCTGGATCTGCGCTACTATGACACCGATCTGTCCCGCGCGGACTGCAACGCTCTGACGAGCGATCACACCGCCTCGCTCAATCCTGCCGGGGTGCTCGAGTCGAAGTGGTGCGACGCGACCTTCATCGCGAAGCTCTCGTTCGACATGACGCTCGCCAGCCTCAAGTAACGGGTCGGCCTCGTCTTCCAGTGAGGGCGGCAGCTTCCGGGCTGCCGCCCTTTCTTTTTTGGATCCGCAACAGGCATTTTTGAATCGCCAAACAGGGACCGCCTTTGGCAAGACACTTGCCTGATCGTCAGGGAGCAGGAGAGCACGGCGTGTTCACATTGACGAAAGAGCGGGTTCCGCTCCTGCTGATGGTGTCGGGCGCGGTCGGCGGGGCCGCCGCCATCGCTGTGATGGAGTATGCATCGAACCAGACCACCCTGCCGGTCGCGCTGATTCCGTTCGCGACGTCGATCGTGCTGGTCATGGGTTCGCCCGAGGCCGAACCCGCGCAGCCGCGGCCGCTGGTGTGCGGTCACCTGATTTCGACCGTGGTCGGGATTCTGGTCGTGAAGTTGCTCGGGCCGTCGGCCTGGGCTGCAGCGATCGCGGTCGGCCTTGCCATTCTCGCCATGCACCTTTTCCGCTGCTTTCACCCCCCCGCGGGAATCAACCCCCTCATCGTGGTGCACCACGACCTGTCCTGGAGCTTCCTCGTGATGCCCGTGGCCGCGGGAGCCGTGTTGCTCGCAGCCTTCGCCTACGTCTGGCACAACACGCAGCGGCGAGGCGCCTGGCCGCGCCGGTGGTGGTGACGAAAAACTCCGCGCCCGGCGAATCACGCCACCGGACCGACCGCCGCCTCGCGCACGCGGAAGTGTCCGACTTCCTTGAACAGCTCCAGCCGGCGCTTGTGGAACGCAGCCAAGGTCGAGCGGTGGCCGATCGACACGATGGCCGCGCGCGGCAGGCGTTCGATCAGCAGCTTGTAGAGCACCGCCTCCGACGGCTCGTCGAGCGACGCAGTGGCCTCGTCAAGAAACAGATAGTCGGGCGCCTGCAGCAGGGCACGCGCGATGCCGACCCGCTGCTGCTCCCCCAACGACAGCATGCGGTTCCAGTGCGCCTCCTCGTCGAGCCGGTTGGCGAGGTCGGGCAGTCCGACGTCGACCAGCGCCGCATGTACGTCCGAGCGGTTGAAGTCTTCGGGGAGGGCGGGATAGGCGACCGCCGCCAGCAACGTGCCGATCGGAAGGTAGGGCCGTTGCGGAACGACCATCACGCGGGCGCCTTCCGGGAGAGTGACCGTTCCTGAGCCGAACGGCCAGATGCCGGCAATGGCGCGGAACAGCGTTGACTTGCCCGCGCCGGACGGTCCGGTGACGAGCACATGCTCGCGCGGGCCGACGTTGATCGCATCCGCCTTGCCCAGCAGGTTGCCGTTCGGGAGCCGCAGTTCAACCTCGTCGAGCGCGACCTTGCCGATCGGTTCGTGCACCACTTCGACCACCGGCGGCGTCTCCGCCACCCGATGGCCGGTTTCCACGGCAGTGAGGAATCCATCGAGGCGGTCGACCACGGCGCGCCACTCGGCGATCTGACGGTAGGCCGTGACGAAGAACGACAACGAGGTCTGCACGCTGTTGAATGCGGAGGCGGTCTGCATCAGGCCCCCGAGCTGGATCGCTCCGCTGAAGTAGGCGGGACTGACCACGATGAAGGGAAACACCGTCGAAATCTGGCGATAACCCGACGTGAACGCCGTCAGTCGCTTCGTCCGGGTCATGATCGCGTACCAATTGTTCATCACCGCAGCAAAGCGGTGCAGCAATCGGCCGCGCTCGGCTGGCTCGCCCTCCAGGAGGGCGATCTGCTCGGAATTCTCACGGACGCGCACGAGATTGAAGCGGAAATCTGCCTCGTAACGCTGTTGATCGAAGTTCAACCGGATCAGCGGGCGGCCGATCAGGTGCGTCAGCCATGTTCCGGCGATTGCATAGACGAGGGCGGCCCACACCAGATAGCCGGGAATCACCATGTTCGTTCCGAACAGCCGCAGCGGCGCCTGCTCCGACAGCGACCACAGGATCACCACGAATGAGGCCAGGGTGACGATCGATGAGAGCAGGCCGAGGCCGATGGTCAGGGTCTGATCCACGAACCTCTGGATGTCCTCGGCAATCCGCTGGTCGGGATTATCGGCGGCGTCCCCCATCAGCTGCATGCGATAGTGATTGGCGTTGTCGAGCCAGCGGTGCAGGTAACGCTCGGTCATGTAGCGGCGCCATCGGATCTGGAGCCACTGGTTGAGATAGAGTTGATACACCGCGAGCGCGATGAAGATGGCCGCGAGGACGCAGAAATATCCGAGCTCGTAGACGAACGAGTCCCAATTCCGCTCCTGCAGTGCATTGTAAAATCGATTGTTCCACTGGTTGATGAGAACGTCGATGGCGACGAGCCCGAGCTCGATGGCAACGACGGAGGCCAGCAGCAGGCGTCCGGCCCAGCGGTCTTCGGACCGGAAGTAGGGGCTTCCCAGCCGCCAGATCAGCGCCACCGTCGAGAAGAAGCTTTTCAAGGGACCATTCTCCTGGTGCGGGTTGTCGGCGCACGCGGAAGGGGCCGCCGCACTCTAGGTGCGCTTCCGGGCCCCTTTCGCATTGCATCATTGCCGTTCCAGCGGTGCAAAAGCGGCTCCGCACTTTCCGACGCCCAAAACGGCGCCGGACCCTGCAGAGCCCCTCTCCATAGCCGAACGTTGAATGGCAAGCGACAGGACAAGGCTTGTGGAATGCCACCGATCTGGGTCAGATTATTGCTGTTCCACAACCCGGAATACCGGGAGCGGCCAAATGTTTATCAAGCGGCGTGGTGACACGACGCCAGGGAGGAATGCAAATGTCGATCTCAACGGACAATTCTCGTACATCGAAATCGACCAGCCGCCGCAAGTTCCTGCTGGCGGCTGGTGCGACGGGCGCTGCGACGGTGGCGATGCCGCAGATCTCGCGCGCTCAGACCACGACCTGGAAATACCAGTCGACTTGGCCGACCAAGGACATCTTCCACGAGTTCGCGGTCGATTATGCCAAGAAGGTCAACGACATGAGCGGCGGCCGTCTGAAGCTCGACGTGCTGGCCGCCGGCGCCGTGGTGCCCGCGTTCCAGATGCAGGATGCGGTGCAGTCGGGCATTCTCGATGCGGGTCACGGCGTGTGCGCCTACTGGTATGGCAAGCACAAGGCCTATTCGCTGTTCGGGACGCCGCCCTCGTTCGGCTGGGATGCGCACGGCTTCCTCGCCTGGTTCTACGCGGGCGGCGGCGAGGCGCTCTACAAGGAACTCGTCAACGACATCCTCAAGCTGAACCTCGTCGGCTTCCTGTATTTCCCGATGCCGACACAGCCGCTCGGCTGGTTCAAGAAAGAGGTCAAGTCGGCCGACGACTTCAAGGGCCTGAAATATCGCACCGTTGGACTCTCAGCCGACGTGTTCAAGGAGCTCGGCGCGGCTGTCACCATCCTCCCCGGGGGTGAGATCGTGCCGGCGATGGATCGCGGTCTGCTCGACGCGGCCGAGTTCAACAATCCGTCCTCCGACATCCTCCTCGGATTCGCCGACGTCTCGAAGTACTACATGATGGGCAGCCACCATCAGCAGCAGGAAGCGTTCGAGGTCATCTTCAACAAGCAGAAGTTCGACGCGCTCTCGCCCGAGCTGAAGGCCATTCTGCGCAATGCCGCGCATGCCGCCACTTCGGATCAGTTGTTCATGGCCTATGACCGCTATCCGAAGGACCTCGAAGAAATGAAGAAGAAGGGCGTAAACGTCGTCCACACCAACGAAGCCGTGCTCAACGCGCAGCTCGCGGCGTGGGACAAGGTCATCGCGGAGCAGTCGAAGGAAGCCTTCTTCAAGAAGGTCATCGACTCTCAGAAGGCGTGGGTGAAGCGCACCCAGCCGTACCTGCAGGTCAACAACCTGAGCACGACCGAGCTCGCCGTCGCTTACAAGCACTTCTTCGGCTAAATCGCACCGAAGCCTGGACCCGCGCGGGCTCTCCGCGCGGGTCGGTCCCGCACACCTTCGAAGCGGCACGGGCGGCTCAGCAGGACTTCCGGACCCATGGATCGTTTTCTGCTTCTGGTCGATGAGATCAGCACTTGGGTCGGCAAGACCGCCGGCTGGTGCATCCTGATCCTCACATTCACGACGAGCTACGAAGTCTTCTCGCGCTATTTGTTCGGATATCCGACGGACTGGGCCTTCGACGCCTCCTACATCCTCTACGGCACGCTCTTCATGCTGGCCGGCGCCTATACGCTCTCGCGCAACGGCCACGTGCGCGGCGACTTCATCTATCGCGCCTGGCGTCCGCGCACCCAGGCCAAGATGGACCTTGTGCTCTACATTCTGTTCTTCTTCCCGGGCATGCTGGCCTTCATCTACTCGGGCTACGGGTTCGCGATGATGTCGTACCTGATGAAGGAGCGGTCGTCGGCGAGCCCGAACGGTCCGATCATCTGGCCGTTCAAGTGGCTGATCCCGATCGTCGGTTGCCTGATGGTGCTGCAAGGAATCGTCGAGGTGATCCGCTGCATCCGGTGCATACGCACCGGCGAATGGCCCAGGCGCCTGCACGACGTCGAGGAGCTCGACAAGGTCGTGCTCGAGAAGGCCGAGCATGGCGAATACGAGGTGGTGAAGGAGCTCGAGGAGATCGGGCAGCGCAAGGGAGCGATCTGATGTTCGGCATCGGGAATCCCGAGCTGGGCGTCATCATGCTCGGCCTCTTTGTGGTTTGCATCATGCTGGGCTTTCCCATCGCCTTCACGCTGATGGCGCTCGGCGTGTTCTTCGGCTACTTCGCGATGGGCGATCTCGTGTTCCAGCTCGTTGTGCAGCGCTCGTACTCGGTGATGACGAACGACGTGCTGATCTCGATACCCTTGTTCGTGTTCATGGGCTACGTGATCGAGCGCGCCAACATTCTGGACCGACTGTTCCGGTCGCTGCAGCTCGCGGCAGGACCGATGCCGGCCTCGCTCGCCATTGCGACCCTTGCGACATGCGCCATCTTCGCCACCGCCACCGGCATCGTCGGCGCGGTTGTGACGCTGATGGGCCTGCTCGCCTATCCGGCCATGCTGCGCGCGGGCTACGACGCCAAGCTATCGGCGGGCGTCATCTGCGCGGGCGGTTGCCTCGGGATTCTCATCCCTCCGAGCGTGATGCTGATCCTCTATGGCGCCACGGCAGGCGTCTCTGTGGTCAAGCTATATGCCGGCGCGTTCTTTCCGGGCCTGATGCTGGCCAGTCTCTACATGCTGTACGTCATCGTCATGGCGATGCTCAATCCCAAGCTGGCGCCGACGCTGCCGGAGGAGCAGCGCAAGGTGCCGTTCAATGTCGTGTTCCTTTCGCTGCTCACCTCGTTCGCTCCGCTGGCCGCGCTGATCGGGGCCGCCCTTGGGTCGATTCTCTTCGGACTTGCGACGCCGTCGGAGGCCGCCGCGATGGGATCGCTCGGCGCGCTGCTGCTCGCGGTCGCTTACGGCGCAGACTATTCTCGCCGGCGCAACGTCATCATCGTGCGGGTGTTCGGTGTGCTCGCCGCTGCCTTCCTCCTCTATCTCGTCGTCTGCGGCGTGACGCACCTGAACGCAGACCGCCGGGTGGTGGCGGTGGCGTTCTTCGCGACGCTGGCGGTCGGTGTCGTGCTCATACCCGGAACGTCCTTTTCGCTCGGGCAACTCAAGGAATCCGTGTTCCTGACGGCGCGCACGACCGCCATGGTCTGCTGGCTGTTCATCGGGTCGTTCACCTTTTCGGCGATCTTCGCCTACCTCGGAGGGCACGAGCCGATCGAAAAGTTCGTGCTGGCGCTCAATCTGAATTCCATCGGATTCATGATCATGGCGCAGGCGATCATCTTCGTCCTGGGCTGGCCGCTGGAATGGACCGAGATCATCGTTATCTTCATGCCGATTTTCCTGCCGCTGCTGAAGACCTTCAATGTCGACCCGCTCTTCTTCGGACTGCTGGTCGCGCTCAATATCCAGACATCGTTCCTCTCGCCGCCGGTAGCCATGGCGCCGTTCTATCTCAAGGGCGTGGCGCCGAGCTGGGTGAACATCAACGACATCTTCCGCGGCGTCATGCCGTTCCTGTTCCTCGTGATCATCTCGATGGTGCTGCTCTATACGTTCCCGCAGATCGGCCTCTGGCTGCCGAACCAGATCTACCGATAACTCGATGGACCCTCGACAATGGCTAGCCTGATCGCCGGAATCGTCGTTCTGATTGCCACCGGAATTGCGTTCGTGGCGCTGTTGCCGCGCGGCGGCAGAATGCACCGCTGGGTCGACACTGCGTGGGAGCCCTACGTCGCGGTGGCACTCTGCGCCGGAGTCGCGCTCACATTCACGCTGGTGCTTTCCGGCGCGATTGATCTCGCAAGCGGATAGCGCAGGCGGCCGAGGGCGTCATCGCGCGGGAACGCTGCGCCTCAGGTCTTCGGCGGCGAGCCGAGATGCTCGCGGAAAAAGGCGAGGGTGCGCTGCCAGGCGAGGTCGGCGGCCTGCTTGTTGTAGCGCACGCCTGCGGTGTCGTCGTTGAACGCGTGCTGTGTGCCCGGATAGGTGTAGATCGCATAGCGCTTGCCGTCGGCCTTGAGCGCGCCCTCATACGCGGCGATGCCCCGATTGATGCCGTCATCGTGCTCGGCATAGTGCAGCAGCAGCGCGGCCTTGATCGCCGGCACCTGGCCGGCGGGGATCTGGGCGCCGTAATAGGCGACGGCCGCCGCCAGGTCGGGATCGCCGGCCGCCATGCGGTTCACCACGCCGCCACCGAAGCAGAAGCCCACTGCGCCGACCTTGCCGGTGGATTCCGGGTGCGTCTTCATGTACGGCGCGGCGGCGATCGCTGCAGCGACCATCGCCTCGCGATCGGTCTTGGCATGCAGATCGCGCGCCTCATCGTCGCTCGGCGGCGTTCCGCCGCTCACTGAGAGAAGGTCGGGTGCGAAGGCCAGGAAGCCTTCGAGCGCGACACGCCGTGCGACGTCCTCGATGTGCGGATTGAGCCCGCGGTTCTGGTGGATCACGATGACGGCGGGACGCTTGCTCGTGCCCTTGGCGCGCGCCAGGTAGCCGCGGATTGTGCCCTTCGAGGAATCATAGGACGTGCGCGCAATGGCGAGGCGGGGGTCGTTTTCCGGCACCGTGGCGGCGCTCGCGTAGTCACATTGCAGCAGCGAAAGCAGCGCGGCAGCGGCCGCGGTCGATCCCGCGAGTTCGGACAGGCGGTCGAGAAATTCTCGCCGGTGAATATGGCCGTGCGTAAAGCTGTCGTAGAGATCGATGATCCGTTGATCCATGAGCGTTGTCCTCGGCGACGACGCAACGATATCGACTCTCGCGCGGCGGGGGAGGGGGGCGCACGCAGTTGTGAGCGGCAAAGCGCCCCTTGCTTGCGCCCGCCGGTGGAAGTTGCATATTGGGTGGCTCTGATTTGGGTGCGGGGGACAACATGCGACGATTTCGCGTTGCGGGCGCGGCCGCATTGGCTGCCGTGCTGGCATCTGCCGTGGTGTTGACGACCGGCGGGGCAAAGGCCTCGCCCGAATTTCCGTTCGGAAAGGAGCTGCTGCTCGATGCCAGGCCGATGAAGGGATCAAAACGCATCCCGATTCTCGATATCGGCGACAACGGGATGGCGGCCATCGACCTGTGGTGCAACAGCGTGCAGGCGCAGCTCGTCGTCGCCAAGGACACGATCACGGTCATCACCGGGCCGCAGACGAATCGTCCCTGTCCGCCCGAACAGGCGCGCGGCGACCAGGAGATGATGGACGCGCTCACGCAGGTGACGAACTGGCGGCGCGAAGGGGACAGTCTCGTGCTGATCGGCCCGCGTATGCTGCGCTTCCGATTGCAGTCGAACTAGCGTGCTGACCGGGACCGGCGCATTGCGTTGTCGGCGCATCGCTCGAGCAAATATCTGAGCCGCGACGGCAACAGTCGTATTGTGCGTTTGCGTGCCGATGCCGCGGGGCGGCGTTGCCGGAGGCCGATGGGCTTGGTTGAGCAGGGCGCGTGCAGCGAGCCCTGAATCTGGGCACGCTTTGCTGAATGACGCGCCATCGGCGTGGTCTCGCGCCTGTCAGGCGTACTGCGCGATTGGCCTGTGGATTGCTTGATCTTCGCGGGTCCATCCCAGGGGAGATCATCATGCGTCGCCGAGACTTCACCACCTTGGCCATTGCCGGCGCGGCCGGGACCATCGCGGCGCCAGCCGTGGTTCGGGCGCAAACCACGTTCAACTGGAAAATGACGAGCTTCTACGGCCCCAATGCCGCGTTCTATTCGACCGGCCCTGGCAGCGCGAAGGACCTGATCCGTCGCATCGAGGAGATGTCGGGCGGGCGCATCAAGATCCAGTTCTTCGGCGCCGGCGAGCTCATCCCGGCGGCCGAAGGCTTCGACGCCGTGTCGTCGGGCACGGTCGAGATGAACTACGCCAACGCCTATTTCTGGACCGGAAAGGTGTTCGCCGGGCAGTACTTCACGGCGGTGCCGTTCGGCCTCAATTTCCAGGGCCTGAACGGCTGGATGTACGACGGCGGGGGCCTCGCCCTGTGGAAGGAAGTCTACGACCGCTTCAATCTCGTGCCGTTCCTGTGTGGCAACACAGGAGTGCAGATGACCGGCTGGTTCAAGAAGCCGATCGAGAAGGTCGAGGACTTCAAGGGCCTCAAGATGCGCATCCCGGGCCTGGCAGGCCGGGTGTATCAGCAGCTCGGCGTCGACGTGCGGCTGCTGCCGCCCGGCGAGATATTCCCCGCGCTTGAGCGCGGGGTCATCGACGCGGCCGAGTTCGTCGGCCCCTATCTCGACCGCCAGCTCGGCCTTCACCGCGCCGCCAAATACTACTACACGACCGGCTGGCACGAGCCCGCGACCGCGAGCGAGCTCATCATCAACAAGGCGAAATGGGATAGCCTGCCGCCGGACCTCAAGGCGGTGATTGAGAATGCCTGCGCCGCCTGCAACGTCGTCAGCGAAGCCTGGTGCCAGAAAAACAATGCGGAGGCGATGGACGACCTCATCAAGAACCAGGGCGTCATCGCGCGGCCGCTGCCCGACGATGTGGTGAAGGCGCTGCGGCAGGCGAACGCCAAGATCCTCGCAGAGGCCGTCGCCAAGGACCCGCTCACCAAGAAGGTGCACGACTCGTACATGGCGTACATGGACAAGTTCAAGGCGTGGTCGGGCTACAGCGAATCCGTCTACCACGGCAAGATCCTGAAGGGCTGACGTGGGTCCGGCGGCACGCGTAGCCGCCGGCATCGACGCTTTCATCGATGTCGTCGGCCGCATCACTGCATGGTCTTCATTCGCGCTGGCGCTCGTGATGGGCGGCAATGTGCTGCTGCGCTACGTCTTCCATACCGGCACCGTGTGGTCGCAGGAGCTCGAGTGGCACCTGATGGCTCCGATCTGCCTGTTCGGCATGTCGTACGCGCTGCGGCACGGGGAGCACGTGCGCGTCGACGTGCTCTATGCGTCGTTCTCCCAGCGGACGAAAGACATGGTCGAGGCCGCCTCAGCGCTGCTGGCGATGGCCATCTGCCTGATCGTGATCTGGCTGTCCATCGCGTACGTGAAGCAATCCTGGGTGATCGGCGAAGGATCGGCAAACCCCGGCGGCATTCCCGCGCGCTACATCCTCAAGAGTCTCATTCCGATCGGCTTCGCCCTGTTCTTCCTGCAGTCCCTGGCGCAGGGCATCCGCGGGTTCCTGGCCTGGCGGAGTGCCCGCTGATGCCGTTCAACGAGCTGCTCGCGCTGCTGTTGCTGGCGTCGTTCTTCGTCCTGCTGATGGCGGGCATCCCGGTGGCGCTCACGCTCGCGACCTCGGGCCTTGTGTTCGGCTACATCGGCTTCGGGCCGCTCCTCTTTCACCTGCTGCCAAGCCGCATCTTCGGAGTGGTGACGAACTACACGCTGATCGCCATGCCGCTGTTCGTGTTCATGGGCGTGATGCTCGAGAAGTCCCGTCTTGCCGAGGAACTGATGGAGGTGATCGCCCACGCCGCCGGCAGCCTGCGCGGCGGGCTTGGCATCGGCATCATCGCGGTCGGCGTCCTGATGGGCGCGACCACCGGCATCGTCGGAGCCACGGTCGTGACGCTCGGGTTGCTCACCCTGCCGGCGCTGTTGCGGCGCGGATACGACAGGGGCTTGGCCTGCGGCACCATCTGCGCGTCCGGGACGCTCGGTCAGATCATCCCCCCGAGCCTCATCCTCATCCTGCTGGCGGATATCCTCAACGAGTCCGTCGGCACGCTCTTCGCCGCGGCAATGATCCCAGGATTGATGCTCGCTGCCATCTACACTCTGTACGTCCTCGGGCTAGGCATCGTTCGCCCGAAGATGGTGCCGCCGGTTCCCAAGGAAGAGCGCGACCTGATCTCGCGCGGCGAACTCATGGGAAAGCTCGTGCGGGTCGTGGCGCCGCCCCTCTTGCTGGTCGTTGCCGTGCTGGGCTCGATCATCGCCGGTATCGCGGCTCCCACCGAAGCCGCGTCGATGGGTGCGCTCGGAGCTATTCTCGTCACCGCCGTCGGCCGGCGCATGTCGTGGAAGGTCCTGCGCGAGACGACCTACGCCACGACCCGCATCACCGCGATGATGATGTTCATCCTGATGTGCGCCCAGGCGTTCTCGTTGGCCTTCCGCGGTCTGCAGGGCGAGAAGCTGGTGCAGGACCTCTTCACGCTGCTGCCAGGCGGCACGACGGGCGCGATCTGGTTCCTGATGCTGATCATCTTTCTTCTCGGGTTCTTCATCGAGTGGATCGAGATTTCCTACATCGCCGTGCCACTGTTCCTGCCGGTATTCGTGGCGGCGCACGTCGATCTGGTCTGGCTTGCAACCCTGATCTGCATCAACCTGCAGACATCGTTCCTCACGCCGCCGTTCGGGTGGGCGCTGTTCTTCCTGCGCGGCGTGGCGCCGCCCGAGGTCACTACCGGCGAAATCTACCGCGGCATCATGCCGTTCGTGGCGATGCAGCTCGTCGCGCTGGTGCTGTGCTTCTTGTTTCCCGAACTGGCGCTCTGGTTGCCGCGCGCGATCGGCTGGTAGGGCATTTCCGGCCAGGCGGGCCGCCGGGCGGCTGGATTGGCTTCGGCCGCCCCGTTACCATGGCTGCAACACCAACCAATCCGTCAGGGAGAAAACCCCCATGTTGCCCCGGAACGTCCGAAGGTTTGTGCTGGCGGCCGCCCTCGCGCTGCCGCTCGGCGCGCCGCGTGCCGTCGCACAGCAATATCCGACTCAGGACATTCACCTGATCTGCGGGTTTGCGGCTGGCAGCGGGGCCGACATCATCGTGCGGTTCATCGCCGAGAAGATGAAGCCGCTCGCGGGCCGCGCGATCATCGTGGAAAACAAGCCGGGTGCCGGGGGCAACATTGCGACCGAGTATGTCGCCCGCGCCAAGCCGGACGGCTACACGATCTACATCACGGGCGCGAGCGCGCTCGCGGCCAACATGCATGTCCTCAAGAATCCGTCGGTCGACGTCGGCAAGGCGTTGCAGATCGTCGGCACCATCAACAAGCAGCCGGTGATGATCGCGGTGCGCGGCGATTCCCCCATCAAGTCGATGGCGGAGCTGACGGCTGCGATGAAGGCGAAGGGCGAAAAGGCGAGCTATGCGCTTGCAAATCCGACCGCCAAGGTGGTCGGCGCCATGTACAAGGAGAAGGCTGGCCTGCAGGCCGTCGAGGTGTCGTACCGCACCGGCGCGGAATATCTCAACGATCTCGCCAGCGGCGTCATCGACTACGCGATCCCGGACAACGTGCTGGCGGTTGCGCAGGCCCGCGCCGGACGCATGCGCATCCTGGCGGTCAGCACGGCCGAGCGGATGCAGTCGGCGCCTGATTACCCGACCATGACCGAGTCCGGCTATCCGATGGACCTGCGTGGCTGGTGGGCGGGGCTGGTTCCGGCGGGTACCCCGAAGCCCGTGGTCGAGCAACTCGGGGCCTGGATCAGCCAGATCGTGAGCAGCGATGAGGGCAAGAAGTTCCTCGCCAACATCGCCAGCGATCCATGGGTGAGCACGCCCGACGCGGCGCAGGCTTATTTCCTGCAGCAGATCAAGCAGTGGGGCGAGTACGTGCGGATCGCGAAGATCGAACCGCAGGGCTGACCCCGGCTGCCGAAACTCGCTGCATTGCGGCCAACCTCGCGGCTCAAGCGGGTCGCGGAATCCTCTACTTGACGATATCCGCGATCTTGCCCGCCTTGCTGTCGACCACCACGATCTCGTCGCCTTTCACGAAATAACTGTGCGACTTGAGCGCCGGTATCTTGCTGGCGAGCGGCGGCGGGAATTCGTGCGTCTCGATGCCTTGCGGCGCGGGGTCCCCGATCTCGGCTTTGACGTTCGCCGGCTCGCGGCGCACGTCGTTGTCCTTGAGGACAATCTCGCGGATCGTGTGACGATCCTCCTGGGTGAGGTTGATCGTGCGCTGGCTGGATATCGCCGGCTGATCGCCCTGCGCTGTGGGCGCTTGCGCCAGCTTGAGGTCCGTCCATTCGAAGGCCGCGCTGCCGCTATCGAAGGGGCCGGCGAGCGCTCCGGCCAGGACCAGAAGCGCGCCAAGCGGTATCGCCGGAAGGGATCGCATGAACTGTCTCCGCTGCCCCCGGAAAGCCCCCCATCATAGGCCAATTTGCGGTCCAATACGCGCCGCACGACTCACCACGGCTGCAACTCGCAGTCTCGGTAGGTTGTTCCGCCGCTTGGGGCGGCTCCGCCAGTAAAGGGAATCTGGCAGAGGGTCAACGTGCGCGGAGAGGGCTCAACGTGCCCATCGTGTGCAGGTGAGCATCTTGAACCTGTTCCGTTGTCCGCGCCCATCGTCATGGCACCGAGGCCATTGTCAGCGCAAATAAAAAGGGCGCGGCAAGCGGCCGCGCCCTCTGATTGCGGCGAAAGTGGACGGGTCAGAAGTCCATGCCACCCATGCCGCCACCCGGCATTGCCGGCATGGCCGGCTTGTCCTTCGGCAGTTCGGCCACCATGGCCTCGGTGGTCACCAGCAGGCCGGCGACCGACGCCGCGTCCTGCAGAGCCCGCCGTACGACCTTGGCCGGGTCGATGATGCCTTCTTCGACGAGGTCAACGTATTCCTCGTTCTGCGCGTCGAAGCCGAAGGTCTCCGACTTGTTCTCGAGGATCTTGCCGACCACGATCGAGCCTTCGACGCCCGCGTTCTCGGCGATCTGCCGGATCGGCGCTTCGATGGCTTTCAGGACGATGTTGATGCCGGCCTGAACGTCGGAATTGTCGTTGGTCAGCTTGCCGACGGCGCGCTTGGCGCGCAGCAGCGCGGTGCCGCCGCCCGGCACGATGCCTTCCTCGACCGCCGCGCGAGTGGCGTTGAGCGCATCATCCACGCGGTCCTTCTTCTCCTTGACCTCGATCTCGGTCGCGCCGCCGACGCGGATCACCGCCACGCCGCCCGCCAGCTTGGCGAGACGTTCCTGCAGCTTCTCCTTGTCGTAGTCCGACGTGGTCTCCTCGATCTGCGCCTTGATCTGGCCGACGCGCGCTTCGATGTCCTTCTTCTTGCCGGCGCCGTCGACGATGGTGGTCTTCTCCTTCTCGATGATCACCTTCTTGGCGCGGCCGAGCATGGCGAGCGTGACGCTCTCCAGCTTGATGCCGAGGTCCTCGGAGATCAACTGGCCGCCGGTGAGGATCGCGATGTCCTCGAGCATGGCCTTGCGGCGGTCGCCGAAGCCGGGAGCCTTCACGGCGGCGACCTTCAGACCGCCGCGCAGCTTGTTGACCACGAGCGTGGCCAGCGCCTCACCCTCGATGTCCTCGGCCACGATCACGAGCGGCTTGCCGCTCTGGACCACGGCCTCGAGCACCGGCAGCATGGCCTGCAGGGCCGTCAGCTTCTTTTCGTGCAGGAGGATGTAAGCGTCCTCGAGCTCGGCCGTCATCTTCTCGGCGTTGGTGATGAAGTAAGGCGAGAGATAGCCGCGGTCGAACTGCATGCCCTCGACGATCTCGACGTCGGTGTCGAGCGCCTTGGCCTCTTCCACCGTGATCACGCCCTCGTTGCCGACCTTCTGCATCGCCTGGGCGATCATCTTGCCGATCGTGGCATCGCCATTGGCCGAAATGGTGCCGACCTGCGCGACCTCCGACGAGGAGCTGACCTTCTTGGCGCGCTTCTCGATGTCCTTGATCACCGCGGCGACGGCGATGTCGATGCCGCGCTTGAGGTCCATCGGGTTCATGCCGGCGGCAACCGCCTTGGCGCCTTCCTTGACGATCGCCTGGGCGAGCACAGTAGCGGTGGTGGTGCCGTCACCCGCGTTGTCGTTGGTCTTCGAGGCCACCTCGCGCACCATCTGGGCGCCCATGTTCTCGAACTTGTCCTCGAGTTCGATCTCCTTGGCGACGGTGACGCCGTCTTTGGTGATGCGCGGTGCGCCGAAGCTCTTGTCGATCACCACGTTGCGGCCCTTGGGGCCGAGTGTGACCTTCACCGCATTGGCGAGCGTATCGACGCCGCGCAGCATGCGGTCGCGCGCGTCCGTCGAGAATCGTACGTCCTTGGCACTCATTGAAAATTACTCCGGTTGGATGAGGGACTCGCCGCTGCCGCTCCCGCGCCGGGCGGCGAGATCTAAAAAAATCAGCCGATCACGCCCATGATGTCGGACTCCTTCATGATCAGGAGCTCCTCGCCATCGAGCTTGACCTCGGTGCCCGACCACTTGCCGAACAGCACCTTGTCGCCGGCCTTCACGTCGATCGGGATCAGCTTGCCGCTCTCGTCGCGGCCTCCCGGACCGACCGCGACCACCTGGCCTTGCATCGGCTTCTCCTTCGCCGAGTCGGGGATGATGATGCCGCCGGCGGTCTTCTCTTCGGCGTCGATACGCTTGACGACCACGCGGTCGTGCAGAGGACGGAACTTGGTCTTGGCCATGATTTCCTCGTCGCCGCAGCCACGCGGCTCTGGCTGAAAGTGAAGGGTTATGAAGCTGTTAGCACTCATTCGGGCGGAGTGCCAACGACCCGGGGGACATAGGCCCTGCGCCAATTGGAGTCAAGGCAGGCGGGCGGGCCCGCGACCGCCGGCCGCGATCGCCGGGATCCGCCTGCCGAGGCCTCTCATGCAGGCCGCGATGGAGCTGTGCGCGCGGCACGCGTGCCGTGTTCGATGCGCGCGCTGGCCGCGCGCGGGAACCGCTGGGGCCGGAATGCGATGTCGCCGGCGCTACGGTTTTGCCTCAGTCGGCGTGCTCACGTATGTTGCACGTGATCCTGCGGCCGGGACTCACGTCTCGGGGCAAGTCCGGGGACGGGCCTTTGTGGGATCACGCGACCAAGTACTTGCCGGTCTCCCTTGCATCCGCGCCTCGCATCAAGGGTACTGCGTGAGTAAGCGGCCTTCGGAAGCGGGACATTGGGAGGGTTTGCATGCCGGTTACTGCCTCGCGCGCGTTGCCCGCGCTCATGATGCTTGTCGGCCTCGCATTGGCTGGATGTCAGGGCACGGGCGGAATGGGCGACTGGTTCAGCTCGTCGCCTCCGCCGCCCCCGCCGCCCGCCGTGCGTCCGAGCATCGCGCCGTCCGATATCGTGGGCCGTTGGGGTATCGCCTCCTATCATCGGGAGCAGGACCGGGCACGCACCGAGGCTCAGGCCCGCAATCAGTGCACGCGGCCCTATCTCATCAGTTCCGGCTCGGCCGGTGGCGTGATGATGCTCAATCACGATAGCCCGAACATCACCGAGCACCAGATCAAAGCCAACACCGAGGGCAAGACCTTCATCGGCCCCGGCGCGGAGCCGGGTGGACAGGACGATCGCGAGGTCGTCTCGTTCGATGGACGGGTGCTGGTGCTCAAGTGGGTCGACCCGGAGGTTGCGGGCCGTTACGGGATCATGGTTCTGGTCCGCTGTGGCGCCGAGGGGACCGCGCCGCGCGCGCCCGCCCGCACGTCGGCTCCGGCGCGTGCTCCCGCCCGATGACGGTCACCATATGGCACAATCCCAAATGCAGCACCTCGCGCAAGGTGCTGGAGGCGATCCGCGCGCGCGGCATCGAGCCGAAGATCGTCCATTATCTCGACACGCCGCCCAGCGTCGGTGAAATCGAGAACGTGCTGCGGGCGTCCGGACTCACGGCGCGCGAACTGCTGCGCCGCAAGGGAACGCCCTACGAAGACCTCGGGCTCGATGACCCCGGTCAGTCGGATGCGGCACTGATCGCAGCCATGCACGAGCACCCGATCCTGATCGAGCGCCCGGTCGTGACGACGCCAAAAGGCACGCGGCTCTGCCGGCCTGCCGAGCGGCTCGACGATATTCTTTGACGCTCTCCCTCGGACGCCGCCGCTGTCCGGTCGGCGATTGATAGATGGCCGATTTCAGCAAGGCGCTTGTCGGTCCGTGGCGGGCGGTCCCCGTGCTGGGGGTCACACAGATCCTGGCTTGGGGCGCACTGTTCTATCCTCCCGTTCTGACCCTTCCCCTGATCGCGCAGGAGCGCGGCTGGTCGATCACGTTCGCCATGGCCGGCTTTTCGGGCGGGCTGCTCGTCGGCGGGCTGGTCGCTCCACTGGTCGGCAGGCTCATTGACCGCTTCGGCGGCAACTACGTGATGGCAGGCGGATCGCTCGCGGGTGCAGTCGGGCTCATGCTGCTCGTCGTCCTTGAGCACCCAGTGGCTTACGCGGTGACGTGGATGCTGCTTGGCGCTGCCATGGCGGCCTCGCTTTACGACCCTGCCTTTGCGACGCTGGGTCGTATTTTCGGCGCCGGCGCGCGCGGGCCGATCACCCTCATCACCTTCGCCGGCGGCTTCGCCTCGACGGTGAGTTGGCCGTCGAGCCTGCTGCTGCTCGATCAGGTGGGCTGGCGCGGCACCTATCTCACCTATGCGGCGCTGCTCGCGCTCGTTGCGGCTCCATTGCATGCTTTTGCGCTGCCGCGCGAGCGCGCCGAGCCTATGGCCGCAGCGGCCGGCAAGCACGCCGTCGCGGGTCCGTTCCTGGCTCCGAATGGTCTTGCATTCCTTGTCGTCGCGGTCGGGTTTGCCGCCTATGCCTTCATCCCCTCAGCCCTGTCGGCGCATCTCCTGGCCATGTTCGGCCGCAGCGGCATCGACGCGGCGACGGCGGTCTTCATCGGCGCGATGTTCGGGCCTTCGCAGGTGGCCGCCCGGCTTGTCGAGTTTCTGTTCGGCGGCCGCCTGCACCCCCTCACCATCGCGCGCCTCGCGATCTTCGCCTTGCTGGCGGCGATCGTCACGCTCGCGGTCGTCGGCATCTCGCCGACCGTGGCACTGGCGTTCATCGTGCTCGCCGGCGCATCGAATGGCCTGCTGACGATCGCGCGTGGCACGGTGCCGCTCTATCTGTTCGGCGCCGCGGGCTACGGCCGGACGGTGGGGCGCATCGCGGCGCCGTCGCTCGCCATGCAGTCGGTCGCACCGGTGGTTCTGGCGCTGGCCATCGAGCATGGCTCGGACCGCGCCGCGCTCGCGGTGATGGCGCTCGTGGCATGCATCTCGTTCGCCTCGATGCTCATGGTCCGGCGGCCCGTCTGACGCGCTAAGCAACGGCTAACCATTGCCACACAGCACCCGTTAACCACGCGCGTTAGCGGTTGCTGCACCATAACATCATGAATCAGTTCTTTCGGCGATGTTCTGCACAGGCGCCGCGTGCGGGTTTACGGATCGCTGGAAATTTTGCGGTGTAGTCGATCGCGACGGGGCGGTTGCCTCCGTCGTGTGCCCATTCGACGATCAGTATCGAGTACGTCCCATGCATCGCGTCGCTCTCCGCGCGCTCGCCGCGTGCGCCTCGCTGTTCGCTCTCTCGACAACGTTGTCCGCTGCTCCGCTCGCCCTCGACTCGCGCGTCTATGCGCATGTCGCTCCGGCCGTTCCCGCGCCCGAGCCGGCCGTCGCCGATGCCGAACCGGCGCCGGTTCATCTCGCCGGCAACATGGGCGGGGGATTCATCGAGTTCCTCTTCAGCGGCGGGGCCCGGCAAGAATCCTACCAGGCGCAACCGGCTTATCCGCCGCAGGCGCGATATCCGGTCCAGCCCCAGTACGCGCCACAGCCGCAGTATGCCCCGCAGCCGCAGTATGCGGTGCAGCCCCAGCCGGCACCGCCGGCTCCCGCACTGCAGTTCCCGTTTGCTGCGCTGTTCTCGCCGCAGCCGCAGTACCCGAACCAGCCCGAGCAGGCGCGGTACGAGGCGGAGCCGGAGGATCCCGGTTATCGCGATCCATACCTGCAGCGCCCTGGCTATACGGAGCCGCGCGCCAACGCGGCAAACTTCCAGATCAATCCGCGCTACCTCAAGCAGACCGTCGCGTATCACGGCAAGGAATCCGCCGGCACGATCATCATCGATACGCCCAACAAGTTCCTCTACCTCGTGCAGGGCAACGGCACCGCGATCCGTTACGGCGTGGGCGTGGGCAGGCCCGGCTTCACGTGGGCCGGCGTCAAGCACGTCTCGCTCAAGCGTGAGTGGCCCGACTGGACACCACCGCCGGAGATGCTGCAACGCCAGCCCGACCTCCCGCGCCATATGGCGGGAGGCCCGAGGAATCCGCTCGGTGCGCGCGCACTGTACCTCGGGTCATCGCTTTATCGCATCCACGGCTCGAACGAACCCTGGACGATCGGAACCAACGTGTCGTCGGGCTGCATTCGCATGCGCAACGAGGACGTGGTCGACCTTTACGAACGCGTGAAGGTCGGAACCAAGGTCGTCGTGATGTGATCACGCCGTCCTCGCGGCACGACGTCACAAATGGCCGGCGCTTGCGCCGGCCATTTTGTCTGCGCCACCGGCTCAGGCCACCTTGCGGGCCGGGCGCCCCCACAGTTCGCGCGTCGCGATCTCCGCCCCCTGCACCAGTGAGGCGAGCTTCGCCCATTGGATCGAGGGATGCACGCGCCGGGTGAACGGACCCTGCGCAAAGCCGCAATCGGTCGATGCCACGACGTTCTCGCGGCCCACCAGCCTGGCCAACCGGACGATCCGTTCGGCCACCAGCTCGGGGTGTTCCACGATGTTGGTCGAATGGGTGACCACGCCGGGCAGCAGGACCTTGCCGGGCGGGAGCTTGATCGTCTCCCAAATGCGCCACTCGTGCTCGTGGCGTGGGTTGGCCATCTCGAGCGAGATGGCGCCGACGTTGAGCTTGAGCACCAGATCCATGATGTCCTTGGCGGGCACGTCGTTGGTGTGCGGACCGTTCCAGCTTCCCCAGCAGACGTGATAGCGGATGCGTTCGGGCGGAAGTCCCTTGATAGCTTCGTTGGTCGCATCGAGGCGAAACTCGGCCCATTTTCTGTAGTCGGCGAAGGTGCCGGGCGGCACCATCACGTCGTAATAGGTGGCCAGGAATGCATCGTCGATCTGCACCGTGAGCCCGGCGTCGATGATCGCCTTGTATTCCTCACGCAGCGCCCGCGCGATCGCCATGAGCGAATCCTCCGCGCTCTTGTAGTATTCCTCGCCGCGCTCCGGGGCGACGCTGGCGGGCGCGACGACCGGCAGGAACGCGTCTTCCACCTTTACACTCCGGAGGGCGGCCTTGAAGTCGTCGATGTCGCGTTGGATGGCAGCCTGCCCGGCGTAGCTGACGGGGCCGGTGACGTACCACAGCCCGGTCTTCGCGAAGGAGCGGCCCATGCCGACGAAGCCGTGGGTGGCCTCGTATTCGGCGTAGAACTCGGCGAAATCCCGCCGATCCTTGCCGGTGGTCGCGCGCACGGAGCCGACGCCGCCGCCATGGCGCTGCTCGAACCCGTTCAGCCGTTCGAGGATGTAGCGTGACCAGCTCAAGTTCTTCCCGAACTCGCCGTCGCTGATGATGTCGATGCCGATCTCCGCTTGCATCTTGACGACATCCACGACCGAGCGGCGAAGGCATTCTTCGTACGCCGTCTCGTCGATGCTCTCGCCGTTCTGCTGCTTGAGCAGGAAATCGGTGAGCTCGGTGGGACGGATGAGGCTGCCGACGTGCGTCGTCAGGATGCGATCAGTGGCCATGGATGCGTTTCCCCGGGGCTCTGCTGTTTGTCGTTGAGCGGCGAAGCATAGCAGCAGGCCCGCAGGCCCGTGCAAGCATGCTCGCGCCATTCTGGTCTGCGGGCGGCGGCGATGCTCCCCGACAGTCTGGCCAAGTTCGCTGCGAGTTTGCGCCAAAACGCCGGCGCGGCCTTACCAAGTCGTCAGCCAATAATACGAAAGCCGCGTGGGCGCTTGTCAGTATTGAAGTAGCTTGCGTTATCCCGATGTTCAGTCGGTTGGACGGGGGCTCGCCACCTCAGACCAGGAGACGTTGTCATGACCTTTTCCAAGGCCGCCGTGTTGGCGGCAAGTGTGGCTTTCCCGCTCTCGGCCTCGAGCCTCTCCACGATGGTGCACGCGCAGTCCGCAGCCAGCGCGCAGCCGCAGAACTATCCCGGCGACATGATGTCGGACATGGGCGAGGACGAGGCGATTTACCTCAAGGCCGAAACCGGCCGCATCACCAAGAGCAAGAAAAAGGTCAGCGACGCCACGCACGCCAAGGCGATGCAGCATGGCGCGCGTGCACTGGCGCAAGGCTCGATGATCTACCGCAAGGGCGGCAAGATCTATCTGCTGGAAAACAAGCCCGGCAGCGCGCCCGGCAAGACCATGATCCAGGAGAACTTCCAGGAACACTGGGACGGCGCTCAGGAGTACTGAATCTTGACGTGAAGCTGGCGCGAACACACCTGCGCCGCCACGGGTCGCTCTTCATCACCGGGCCGCCGCAGCGACCCGGTGATTTGTTTTCACATGTCTCGTCGTCGGAGGTGGCTAAGCCTCGCCTCCGCCGTCGCCGAAATCCCCGGCATCGGCAATGTCGAAGTCGTCGTCGCTCCAGTCGTCGTTGCCGGCGTTCTGATCGTCGTTGAAAAGACCGGAACGCTGCCCTTCGCCGCGGCCGGACCCGGCAACGTCGTCGAGGCCGGCTTCGCGGGCGAGATCGCTGCGCGAGGCATCATCGCCGCCCCACGGCGACTGCCGCTCGGCTCCGCTTTCTGCAGGCGAGGCAAGGGCCGATCCCTGATGGCCTCCCAGCAACGACTGGATGCTGTTCAGCAGCAGGCTGCCGCCGATCACGCCGGCAGCGGCCGCAGCGGCGGTGCCGAGGAACGATCCGCCGCCGCGTTCCGGGATGGCCTGCGTCGGTCCGCCGGGACCCTGCGACTGCGCGGGTGCGGCGGGGAAGGGAGGCGCGCCCATCGGACGGCCCGATCCCCACTTCGAGGGCGGCACCGTGGGAACCGATCCACGGCCCCCGCCATCGCGCCCGAAGAAGGCATCGCGCATGTTGTCGAGAAAGCTCGGGCTTTCATACGGAGCTTCACCGCCTTCGAGCTCGCGGATGCGGTCGTTCGCGCGACGCAGCGCCTCATCCTGCAGCAGCACGGTCTGCACGAGCGGGTAGACGGCGTTCGGCGCGCGCGCGAGGCCATCGGCGATGGCGCGCTCCGCTTCCGGATCGCGCGCTCCATTCTCCAGACTCGTCAAGCGGTCGAACAGGTCCTGAACGAGCTGACGTTCCTGCGGGGTCATCATCCTCTCCCAGTGGCACTCCGGCCCGGCCGGATGCCCGAAACAGCCGTCTATATGGGGATGCGGTGTGGCCGGGTAACGACGGGTGCGACGATTTTGAATAAGCGAGGATTTTCAGGGCAGTAGCGTGATGCCGCGCCGCTGGAGCAGCGCCGGATAGGCATCGCTCCCGAAATATTCGTACTCCTTCTCGCGCAGCGTGGTCAGCGGATCGAGTGCCCGCAACGTCGCGTCCACCTTGCCGGGATGGCACATGATGACGCCGCCGTCGCGCATGCCGGAAAGAAACATGGGGAACAGTTCGGCGAACCTGGCGCCAGCGTGGAACGCATAGGCGCCGGAGAAGACCGGATTGGTGCGCACGCCCTGCGCCGCGGCGCGTCTGCGGAACCGCCGGCTGAACGCATCGAGCAGCATCGGCTTGGTCTCGCGTGATGCGGCTTCGGGCGCCCGGCCGCACTGGCGCACCCATGCGTCAGGCGCTGCATCCCTCACCGCGCCGATTAAGGCTTCGGCAATGCCCGGCAGCAAATGCACGTGCTGGTGCCCGTCAACGAAATCCGGCGGGCGTCCGAACGCAGCGACGAAGGCGGCAAGCTGCGCGCGGATTTCCCGTTCGGCGGCCGTGCGATCGATCCGTCGGAGCAGCGCTGCCAGCGCGGTTTGCCCGAGCGAGCGGAAACTCCCTGCGCGCAACGGACGAAAGTCTGTGGTCAAGGGCTTGAACGGAGCGGTCAGCGTGACGTGCAGCCCGATGGCCGGCCGTTTGCCGTCATGCGCGATTGCCGCCAGCGCCCGCGTTTCGCTCGCGGTGAACGCCGGCGCGACGACCATCACCGACGTTCCGCTGATGCGGCCGGCAGCCAACAGGTCGCGGATTGCGGCATTGACCGAGGGCGAGATGCCGTAGTCGTCGGCGACGATCCAGATCGCGGTCATTCAGCGGCGTTGCGCGTCGCGGCGTCAGCCTCGCTCGCGCCTTTGAGACTGTGTTCGGCGACGAAATACACCGGCCGCGCCTTCAACTCCGACAGGATCTTGCCGATGTACTCGCCCATGATGCCGATCATCAGCAGTTGCACGCCGCCGATCGTCATCAGGCCGACGATCAGGGAGGGATAGCCGGGTACGCTCACGCCATACAGGAACGACTCGATCAGCATCCAGCCACCGAACACCAGCGCGCTCGCGGCGAGCAGCAGGCCGAGCATGCTGGCGAAGCGCAGCGGCGCCACCGAGAACGAGGTCAGCCCCTCGACCGACAGGCCGATCAATGAACGCACGCCCCAGCTTGTCTTGCCGTGGGCGCGCGGCGCCGGCTCGTAATCGACGCGGAACTGCCGGAACCCGATCCACGTCGCCAGTCCCTTGAAGAACCGGTTGCGCTCCGGCAACTGGCGCAGCGCCGCCGCGGCGCGCGGTGACAGCAGGCGAAAGTCGCCTGCGTCGGGTGGGATCTTGGCGCGCGCGCCCCAATTGATCAGCGCGTAGAATCCCCTCACCGATAGCCGGCGGAACAACGGTTCATCCGCGCGATGGGCCTTCGCTGTGAAGACGACATCGTAGCCGTCGTCGAGCCAGTGGCGAACCAGCGTGTCGATCAGCTCAGGCGGATGCTGCCCGTCGCCGTCAATGAACAGAACGGCCCCGAGCCGCGCGTGGTCGAGTCCCGCGAGCAGCGCCGCTTCCTTTCCGAAGTTGCGCGACAACGAGATCACCTGCACGTCGAAGCGGTCGCCGGACAGCGACTTCGCCACGGCGAAGCTGTCGTCGCGGCTGCCGTCGTCGACGTACACCACCTCGCAGACGAGCCCGCGCGCATCCTGCAGGCGGTGAATTGCGTCCGTGAGCCGGCGGTGCAGATGCGGCAGCCCTTCCGCCTCGTTGTAGATGGGGACGACGATCGACAGGCTCCGCTCATTGCGGTGGCCTGGCGCGGCCGCCCCCGCGCGCAGCGAGTCGGCTCGTTCGGTCAGTGTCGCTGCCATCCGGGCGCCTCTGTTCTTTTCTTCTTATATCTCAATGGTAAAGTCATGTCGCGAGCGCGTCGTTTTCGGGAAAACCGATTTCCTCCAGGCCGAGACTGCGCTAAGCCCAATCCATGGGAAATCTGCAGTCATCGGCGGGCGGCCCGAACGGGCGTTCGCGCCGTCTTTTCGCCGCCGGTCGGGGGCAGGTCGGCCTGTTCAAGAAGGCCGGAAGCTTCGCCGCCATCGGCGTCGTGAATACGCTCGTTGATTTTGGCGTATTCGTGCTGGCCTACCAGCTCGCCGGGCTCCCCTTGGTACCGGCCAACATCGTGGCCTGGACCGTCGCGGTGTCCGGCTCGTACGTGATGAATTCCTACATCACCTTTGCGGCGGAGTCCGGACGGCGTCTGCGCCCGCGCGCCTACGGCGCCTTCGTGATATCGGGCCTCGTCGGGCTCTTTGCCAACACGGCCGTGCTGGTGCTCGCCTCCTACGTATTGCCGGTGCTGGTCGCCAAGGCGCTTGCGATCGGCGTCAGCTTCCTGGTGAACTTCTCGATTTCGCACTTGGTGGTGTTTCGTCCTGCGCCGAAGACGGCCGGCGACGCGAAGTGATGCGCCGTCAGATCGCCGCCTCGAGCTTGGCATAAAGCGGATTGTCGCGCGTAAAGATGTAATCGATCGGAGCGGCAACCACCGTCTCCGCCCCATGCTCGCGCAGGAACGTCGCCAGCGCATGCATCTCCCCCGGCGGACAATGCAGCGTCAGCATTCCCGAAGAGGTCGGACCGCCGAACGGCGTGGCGATACCGAATCTCTGCCGCGCCTCGTTCAACAGCTGGTCATTGCAGCCCGGAAAGCGCGTGCGCACCTCGCGGAACGCGCGCGCGCGGCGATAGGCGGCGATGCGGTCGAGCACGGTGCGCGCGGTGGCGCGTGCCTCCGCGTCCCATGGCGCCGTGCGTGCGGCGACGAGGTTCGCCTGCGAGCGCAGGATCGTTCCGTCGTCGACGATCTTGAGAGCGTTGGCCGCGAGCGTCGCGCCGGTGGTCGTGATGTCGACGATGAGCTCGGCCGTGCCGGCCGCGGGCGCGCCCTCGGTCGCGCCGGCGCTTTCGACGATGCGATAATCGACCACGCCATTGGCCGAGAAGAACTCGCGCGTGAGGTTGAGGTACTTGGTGGCAACGCGCATGCGCCGGTTGTGCTTGAGCCTGAACGCAGTCGCCACATCGTCGAGGTCGGCCATCGTACGTACGTCGATCCACGCCTGCGGCACCGCCACCACGACGTTGGCGAACCCGAAGTTCAGTCCCTCGATCAGCACCACCTTCGAATCCGCATCCGGGATCATCTCGCGCACGAGGTCCTCACCCGTGATGCCGAAGTGCACCGCCCCCTGCGAGAGTTGCTGCGTGATCTCGGAGGCCGAGAGGTAGGCGACCTCGACGCCGTCGAGGTTGTCGATGGCTCCGCGATAGTCGCGCGCGCCACGCGGCTTCACGAGCTTCAATCCAGCCTGGGCGAAGAACGCGTCTGCGTTCTCCTGCAGGCGGCCCTTGGCCGGAACGGCGATGACGAGCGCGGTCATTGGGCACCTGTCGCGCGCGCGAGGCGCTCGATCCAGATGCCGAGGCCGACGGCGGGGATAGAGGTCGGGCTTCCCAGGCGCGTCAGCAGATTGTCGTAGCGGCCGCCGGCCACCAGCGGTTCGTCGGACTGGCCCGATGGGTGGTGCAGCCGGAACTCGAAGCCCGTGTAGTAGTCGAGGCTGGTGCTGAACGCGGTGGAGAAGCGGATGCGGCGCACGTCGACGCCGCGCGCGGCAAGGAAGCCGGTGCGGCTCTCGAACAGGTCGAGCGCCGGCTCGAACGCAAGGCTGGCGTCGGTCGCGAGCGCGCGCAGCTCCGCGAGCGCGTTGTCCGGATCGCCGGCGATGCCGAGGAATCTCTCGATCAACGTGCGCACGTCCTTCGGCAGACCGCTGCCGGCGCCGAGCGTCGCCTGCTCGAGGAAACGGTCGGCGATCTCGCCGACGGTGCGGCCGCCGACGGCGGTGATGCCTGCAATCGACAGCAGATCGGTGACGAGCGCGTGCGCCGCCGCCGGATCTGAGTTGGTCAGGGCGGCGAGCACGCCGGCGTATTCCGAGCGCACGCGTCCGGCATCCTGCACCAGCATGTCGAGGTCGCGCGCCAGGCGCCCGGCGCGGTTGAAATCCTTCACCAGCCGCCGCTTCCAGGCCGGCGCGATCGGCAGGGCCTCGATGAGCGCAATGAACAGGCCAACGTCGCCCATGCGGATGTCGGGATCGCTCAGTCCATAGAGGGTCGTGGCCTCGAGGCCGAGCGCGAAGATCTCTGCATCCGCGGCCGCGACATCGCGGCGGCCGAAGGATTCGATGCCCGCCTGCAGGACCTCGCCCGGGGCGTCGCCGTGCTGGCGGAAAATGGGGCCGAAATAGCAGAACCCGGCGGGCTTTCCGGCGGCGGGCGATGCGAGGTAATCGCGCGACACCGCAATGGTGAAGTCCGGCCGCAGGCACAGTTCGCGGCCGGCCGCGTCCGTCGTCAGGTACATGCGGCGGCGGATCTCCTCGCCCGACAGGTCGAGGAACGGTTCCGCGGGCTGCAGGATCGCCGGCGCCAGCCGCGCGTAACCTGCGCGCTCATAGGACGCAACCAGCGCCTCGGCGCGGTCCTCCGGCTGGTTTGGCGTGATGTCGGTCATGAACGGGGCTGTCGGCTTCTGTCTGACGCTGTTTCGCGGGGCTGTAGCACGGCTTTGTTAAAGCTTCGACCGTCATCGGCCGGCGCGATTAATACGGCAAGTGCGCGTGCTTTCTCGCAAATTAATAGGCCGGCGCAGGCGGCTTGACAGGGCGGTCCGACTCCGCTGTTATAATATAACAGTCGAGGCGGGCATGGGGTGGTTCCGGGCTAACAGGCGAGGGGGTGGCGTGCTGGCGTTCGTCGCGCTGGCGCTGCAGCTCGTCCTTGCCTTCGGGCACGTCCACGTCACCGCGCATGCCGATGAAGGCGCGGGCCGACTGGCCTGGTCGGAGGGCTCAGCCGCGACCCCCGGTGACGGCGATGGGCACGGTGATGATGAATCCCGCCACCGGTCCGTGCCCTGCGGCATCTGCGCTGCCCTCAACCTGCTTGGAACGGCGGTAGGCGCGAATGCGCCTGAGGTGGCGCTCCCGGCAGTCGTAAGGGCTGCACCCCCATCCGCCACAGCTGATCGCGCCGCCAGCCTGCATCGCGGCTTTGCGCGGTCACGCGCGCCGCCGGCCGTCTGACCACAACTCGCACGCGCTGACCGCCGCGCCCATGCCGGGCCTGGCCGCCTATCCCATTCATGCATCAGCTCGCTCCCGGTGCCTGCAGCGCCGGTGCAGCAGGACAGGACACATGTCGAAGCGTCACCTTGCCATTCTTCTAGCCAGCGCCGCGGCGCTACCGCTTACTCCCGACGGCGACGCGCAAGCGCAGCAGCAGCTTCCCGAAATCGTCGTGCGCGCGCCGAGTCCGATACGCCGCGCGCCGGTGGTGTCGGCACCTTCGGCTCCGCCGGCTCCGTTCGCGGACCTGCTTCCAGGGACCTTGCCGGTCGTGACCGACCAGTTCGCCACCGTCACGGTGGTTCCGAGCGAGGAGTTGCGCCGCAGCAGCGGCGCCACGCTGGGCGATGTCCTGTTCTCCAAGCCCGGCATCACCAGTTCGACATTTGCGCCGGGCGCTGCGAGCCGTCCGATCGTGCGCGGCCTCGACGTCAATCGGGTCGGCATCGTCGAGAACGGCATCGGCGGTGGCGGCGTGTCCGACCTCGGCGAGGATCACTTCGTGCCGATCGATCCGCTCTCGAGCGATCAGATCGAGGTGATCCGTGGGCCGGCCACCCTGCGCTACGGCTCGCAGTCGATCGGGGGCGTGGTCAGCGCCACCAACAACCGCATTCCGGAGATCGCGCCGCCGCGCGGCGCGTCCGCTGAGGTGAGGGGGGCTTACACGAGCGTCGACGGCGGCCGTGAAGGCGCCGTGCTGCTCGATGCCGGGAAAGGCAACTTCGCGTTCCATGCGGACGCGTTCGGCCGTGCCGCCGAAAACTATCGCATCCCGAGCTATCCCTACCTGACGCCGCCCGACCCGGCGGAACTGCCGTTCGCGACGCAGCCGGACGCCTTCAGCGGCCGGCAGCCGAACTCCAGCATGCGCGCCAGCGGCGAATCCGTGGGCGGTTCGTATCTTTTCGACCGCGGTTTCGTCGGTGCGGCCATCTCCCAGAACAGCACGGTCTATTCGATCCCCGGCTCGGAAGGCGAAGGCACCAAGACCCATATCGACGCGCGGCAGACCAAGCTCACCGCCAAGGGCGAGGTGCGCGCCGGCGAGTCGGGCGTCGACGCCGTGCGTTTCTGGCTCGGCGGCGTCGATTACAAGCACAGCGAGATCGGCCTTGCCGATCCCACCGATCCGGGCAGCGGGGGCGAACGCCAGCGCTTCACCAATCGCGAGGAGGAGGGGCGCGTCGAGGTGCAGATGCTGCCCTTCAATCTGCGCTTCGCCACGCTCACGACCGCCTTTGGCGTGCAGGCCGGCCAGCAGGCACTCACTGCGCCCGGGGTCGGAACTCCCGGCCTGTTCGACCCCAACCGCAACAACCGCGCGGCGGCCTATGCCTTCAACGAGTTCGCCTTCAGCGAGGCGACGCGGGCGCAGGTCGCAGGCCGCATCGAGCACGTCAGACTGACTGGAACCGCGACGGAATTCCCAGCCGACTTCCTGCCGGGCGGGGGCGCGGTGATCGCTGCCGACCGCACCCTCGAGTTCACGCCCAAGAGCGTGAGCGTCGGTCTGATCCAGCAGCTGCCCTGGGACCTCGTCGGCAGCGTCACGGGCCAGCGGGTGGAGCGCGCGCCCAAGCCAGCCGAGCTGTTCTCGCGCGGCCCGCACGATGCAACCGCCACCTTCGATATCGGCGATCCCAATCTCAAGATCGAGACCGCGAGCTCGGTCGAAGCCGGCATCCGGCGCGCCAAGGGACCGTTCCGTTTCGAGGCGACTGCCTACTACACCCGCTTCAACGGGTTCATCTTCCGGCAATTGACCCGCAACACCTGCGACGAGGACTTCGACTCGTGCATCGCCGGCGACGGCGCCGAGCTCAACCAGGCGGTCTACTCCCAGCGCGATGCGGTGTTCCGCGGGGGCGAACTGCAGGCGCAATGGGATGCGCTGCCGCTCGGGGGTGGCTTCCTTGGGGTCGATGGCCAGTACGACATCGTGCGAGCGACGTTCACCGACGGCACCAACGTGCCGCGCATTCCGCCGCAGCGGCTGGGCGGCGGCGTCTATTGGCGCGACCCCAACTGGTTCGCGCGCGTAGGCCTGCTGCATGCGTTCGACCAGAACAAGATCGCCGAGAACGAGACGCCGACGAAAGGCTACGACCTGCTGCGCGCTGAGTTGGTCTACCGCACGGTGCTGCCGCCGAGCGACGCGGGGCCGCGTGAGCTCAACGCCGGCATCGTCGGCACCAACCTCCTGAACGACGACGTGCGCAACCACGTCTCGTTCACCAAGGACGACGTGTTGCTGCCGGGTGCAGGCGTGCGGCTGTTCGCAACGATCAAGTATTGAGGCGGGGAAGACGCGTCATGGCCGGGCTTCCGGCCATGACGCGTCGCGGGACCCGAGGTCACACGTCCGCGCGCATCAGACATTCTTCGCCATCTCGCGCAGCTTGAACTTCTGGATCTTGCCGGTGCTGGTTTTCGGCAACTCGGCGAAGACGAGGTGGCGCGGACATTTGTAGCCCGCGAGGTGTTTGCGGCACCATTGCAGCAGCTCATCCGTCGAGACACTTGCGCCCGGCTTGAGTTCGACGAAGGCGCAGGGCGTTTCGCCCCATTTGTCGTCGGCCTTGGCGACGACGGCGGCCGCGGCGACTGCCGCGTGCTTATAGAGCGCCTCCTCCACCTCGATCGAGGAGATGTTCTCGCCGCCGGAAATGATGATGTCCTTCGAGCGGTCCTTGAGCTGGATGTATCCATCGGGATGCATCACCCCGAGGTCGCCGGAATGGAACCAGCCTCCGGCGAAGGCCTTCTGCGTCGCCGCCTTGTTCTTCAGGTAACCCTTCATGACGACGTTGCCGCGGAACATCACCTCGCCCAGCGTCTCGCCGTCGCGGGGCACCTGCGCCATGGTCTGCGGGTCGAGCACATCGAGCGCTTCCAGCGGCAGGTAGCGCACACCCTGGCGCGCCTTCTTGGCGGCCTGCTCGGCCGCGGGCAGCGCGTCCCATTCTCCGTGCCAGTCATTCACCACCGCCGGGCCATAGGTCTCGGTCAGTCCGTAGAGGTGCGTGACATTGAAGCCTGCGTCCTTCATGGCGGCGAGCACGGCCTCCGGCGGCGGCGCGGCGGCGGTGAAGAACTCGACCACGTGCGGCAGCGGCTGCTTCTCCGACGCTGGCGCGTTGAGCAGCGTCGCCATCACGATGGGCGCGCCGCACAGATGCGTCACCTTGTGGTTGGCGATGGCATTGAACATCGCCGCCGCACGGACCTGGCGCAGGCAGACATGCGTGCCGGCGACGACCGAGATCGACCAGGGGAAACACCAGCCGTTGCAGTGGAACATCGGCAGCGTCCACAGATAGACCGGATGTTTGTCCATGCCGCAGGTGACGATGTTGCCGACCGCCAGCAGATAGGCGCCGCGATGATGATAGACGACTCCCTTGGGATCGCCGGTCGTGCCCGACGTGTAGTTGAGCGTGATGGCGTCCCATTCGTCATCGGGCATGCGCCACGCGAACTGCGGATCGCCGCCGGCGACGAATATCTCGTACTCCACCGATCCGAGGCGGTCGCCCGGGCCTGAATATTCCGGATCGTCGTAGTCGATCACCAGCGGTTTGACTTTCGCGAGCGCCAACGCGTCCTTCATGACCTTGGAGAACTCGCGATCGACGATGACGACCTTGGCCTCGGCGTGGTCGAGCGAGAAGGCGATGACTGCCGCATCGAGCCGCGTATTGAGGGTGTTCAGCACACCGCCCGCCATCGGTACGCCGTAGTGGCACTCGAGCATCGCCGGCGTGTTCGCCAGCATGACCGAAACCGTATCCCCCTGGCCGATGCCGTGCCGGGCCAGCGCGGAGGCGAGTTGCAGCGTGCGCCGGTAGAAAGCCTCGTACGTCCATTGCTGATTGCCGTGGACGATCGCGATGTGGTCCGGGAAGACGGCGGCGGCGCGCTCCAGGAATGTCAGTGGTGTGAGCGGCTGGAAGTTTGCCGGGTTGCGGTCAAGGTCGAGGTCGTAGGCGCTCATTGTCGTCCCCAGCGGCTGTGGCATGGCCATATCTCTGCCGGGCAATCCGGTCGCCGTTGCCTGCCACCGATTTTAGTGCAAGTCTTTGCGCAAGCCACGGCGCAGATGACCGTGGCACGTCAAATCGAGGGAGGGACCATGGGGCCTGCACGCCGTCCTGCCTCCAGTTCGATCCTGCTCGTGACGGGCTCCGCCCATGAGGCGCGAGGCCCGGGGCGTCCGGGCATTTGCCCGCAACGGCCGGCGTCGGCGGCCGTCATCAAATCGATTTCTGGGAGGACGACGATGCGCCGTTCAATACTATTGGCGTCGTTGCTGGGCGTGCTGGCCGCAGCTCCGGCTCACGCGCAGGACACGGTCAAGCTCAAGTTCAGCCACTGGATCATTGCCAGCCACCCCGTCTCGAAGTGGATCCAGAGCTGGGCCGACGACATGAAGGCCAAGTCGGGCGGCAAGCTCGACGTGGAGGTCTTCCCCAACCAGCAACTTGGCCCGGCGCCCGACCACTACGACATGGTGCGCCGCGGCACGGTCGACATGGCCTGGATTCTGCACGGCTACACCAGTGACCGTTTCCCGCTGACGACCCTGTTCGATATCCCGTTCACAGTCGACGACGCGGTGATCGCCTCCAAGGTGGTCAACAACAAGCTGTTGCGCGAGAAATACTTCGATCCCGAGGCGCGCGGGGTCAAGAACCTGGTGATGTTCACCAACCAGCCGACGCACCTGTTCACCGCGAGCAAGGCGGTGCATGCGCCTGCGGACCTCAAGGGCCTTCGCATCCGCTTTCCGAGCACGACCGCGAAGAAATTCGTCGAGGAACTGGGGGCGACCCCCGTGGGCATACCCGCGCCCGCCATGGCCGAGAACCTGCAGAAGGGCGTGATCGACGGCGTCATCACCGACTACGGTGCGGTCGGCATCACCTTCAAGCTCGGCGGACTCGTCAAGCATTCGACCGAGTTGCGCGCCTATGTCGTGACCTTCTCCTTCATCATCAACCCCAACAGCTATGCCAAGCTCAAGGGGCCGGTGAAGGAGCTGTTCGACAAGAGCTTCGAGGACAAGGCGGCGGAGCTTGGCGCCCTGATGGACAGCCTCGACGGCCCCGGCAAGAAGATCGCGATGGAAGGTGGTCTCGTGCCCTACGTTCCGAACGCGCAGGAGATGGCCGAGTTTCGCGCCGCCGGCAAGCGCGTCGCCGAGGCGACGCTCGCCGAGCGCGACAAGCCTGGCGTGCCCGCCCGCGAAGCCTATGCGGCGATCCAGAAGGTCGTAGCCGAGACCAAGAAGTAAACCAGCAGTCGCATCCGCAGAGCTGACGCATGCAATTCCGACTCTGGCTGACACAGGCGCTCGAGCGCCTGTGTCACGTGATTGCCGCGGCGTTCCTGCTGGTGGCGCTCATCGGCACGGTGCTGGACGTGTGCCTGCGCAAGACGATCGATTTGCCCATCCGCGGCATCATCGATGTCGTCGGCTTCTGCATCGTCGTCAGCACGATGTTGGGGATCGCGCTCGCGTGGTCGGCGCGCGCGCATATCGTGGTCGACCTCATCGATATGACGGGTTCCCCGCGCCTGCTCGCATTCCTCGACGTGCTGACGCGTGTCGCCGGCATTGTCACGATGCCGCTGCTGATGTGGCTCGGATACCGCGAATTCAGCGACGTGTACGATTTCGGAGACCGCACTTCGGATCTCGGCATTCCGCTGGCGTGGTTCTGGCTCGCCATCCTCGTCGGCTATGGCCTGTCGGCGGTGCTGCTGCTGATCGCTCCTCCGGCGCGGGCGGTCCGTGATGCCTGAAGCATCTCCCGCCGTCATCACCGCGGTCGCGACGGCGGTGATGTTTGCGCTGATCCTGCTGCGCATCCCGATCGGCTTGGCGCTCGGGCTCGCGGGCTTCTTCGGATATGGCTGGCTCGACGGCTGGGGGCGCGCGACCACCATGCTGACGGCGGTGCCGGCGGAGCTGATCAGCGGCGCATATTCGTTCTCGGTCATCCCGATGTTCATCCTGATGGGCGCGGCCGCGGCCCACAGTGGTCTTTCGGCCGAACTGTTCAACATTGCGAAGGCGGTCGCACGCCCCGGTGCGCGCGGCACGCTCGCAACGGCCACGATCGGCGCCTGCGGTTTGTTCGGCGCCATCTGCGGCTCGTCTGTCGCAACCGCCGCCACCATGGGGCGCATCGCCGTGCCTGAGATGCGCCAGGCCGGCTACAGTGCGGAGTTCGCCACGGGCGCGGTCGCCGCCGGCGGCACGCTCGGAATTCTCATTCCGCCATCGGTCATCCTGGTGATCTACGCGCTGCTTGCCGAACAGTCTGTCCCCGTGCTGTTCGCGGCTGCCATGCTCCCGGGATTCGCGATGGCCATGATGTGCATCATGGTCGCCAAGCTCTATGTCCTCGTGCGGCCGGAGGCCGGCCCGCCGTCGCGCATCGTCTACGCGCGAGGCGAGCGCTGGCGTATCGTTCTGCGAGCGTGGAAAGTCTTCGCCATCTTCCTCCTGTCGATAGGCGGACTCTATGCGGGCTGGTTCAGTCCCACGGAGGCGGCGGCCATCGGCGCGGCCATGACGATCCTGGTCGGCGTCTTCGACCGCAGGCTCGGCACGAAGGAGATTCTCGCATCGATCCAGGAGACGACGATCGTCAGCGCGAGCCTGTTCTTCATTTTCCTCGGAGCGCTGATGTATGGCCGGTTCATCGCGCTAACCCGGATTCCCTATGATCTTACGCAATGGGTCGCTTCGCTCGGCTTGTCGGCACAAATGGTCGCGCTCGCCATCGTCGGCATCTACCTGCTGCTCGGCTGCTTTCTCGAATCCGTCAGCATGGTTCTCATCACCGTACCGGTGTTCCTGCCGCTGCTGCAGTCCATGGGATACGATGCGGTGTGGTTCGGCATCCTGCTGGTCGTCGCAGTGGAAATGGGCCTGGTCACGCCGCCGGTCGGCATGAACCTGTTCGTCATCCGTGCGCAGAACAAGGACGTTTCCCTGCCGCGCATCGCCTTCGGGGCCCTGCCGTTCCTGTCGGCGCAGGTGGTGATGATCCTGATCCTGGTTTACTGGCCGCGCTTCACCTCGCTTCTCCCAGACCTGATGGGAATGGCGACGGCGCGATGATGCGGGTCGTCGGGCTGGTGAATCTTCGGGCAGCTTGGTAGTTGGAGCGGCTGAAACGGCGCATGCTCCCATGCCACCACTCGCACCCGGACCGAGAGCGGCAACCTGGCTCGCCAAGGACGCCAGGCAGGCTGCCCTGTCGTTGCTGCTGGTGGTGATCCTGACCGCTTTGCTGGCGCCTGTTCATTTCGCGGTCGGCGTCGAGCACGTGACGATCGTCTATGTGATCCCGGTTCTGATTGCGGCCATCCGGTGGAGCATTCTGTCGGCGGTCATTGCCGCTGTCGCGGGGGTCGCGGTGTCTGCGTTCTTCTTTTATCCGCCTGTCTTCGATCTGAGGGTCAACGATCCGGATCAGATCATCGATCTTGCGCTATTTGTCGTGGTCGCGGTGGTCACCGGCAAGCTTGCCGCCGACGTGCGTCAGGCCAAGAGCAGGGCCGAGGCGGAGGTCCTGCGCGATGCGTTGATCGGGTCCGTCTCGCACGAGCTGCGCAGTCCGCTCTCCTCGATCATGGGCTCGGCCTCGGTCTTGTCGGAGGCACCGGCAATCGCCGCCGACGAACGGCTTGCCTCGCTGGTGAAGGGCATGCGGGAGGAGGCTGACCGCCTGAATGACGATATCCAGAACCTCTTGGATGCGACCCGCATCACGAGCGAAGGCATCCGCCCGCACGCCGAATGGGCCGACCCGGGCGACATCGCCAATGCCGCCGTCGCTCGCAAGCGCCGTTTCCTGGCGGGGCGGCCGATCGTATTGACGGTGGAGCCCAATCTTCCGTTCGTCGAGGTCGATGCCGGGCTGATCGAGAAGGCCCTTGCGCAACTGATCGACAATGCGGCGAAGTATTCGGATCGGAATTCGCAAATCGCGGTGGCGGTCAGATCAGGCGCGTCACGCATCACGATTTCCGTGAGCGACCAGGGCGATGGTTTGATGGCGGAGGAGCAGGTCAGGATCTTCGACCGCTTCTACCGCAGCCCGCGTCACGCGGCGAGCACGCCCGGGTCCGGGTTGGGACTTTGGATCGCGCGGTCCCTGGTGCAGGCTTGCGGCGGCAGCGTCGCCGTGCGCAGCGCCGGTGTCGGCCGTGGTACGACAGTCGAGATCGAGCTGCCGGCGCAACCGCAACTGCTGGCGGAACAGGACTCCGATGAGTGAAAATCAGCCGGTCGTTCTGGTAATCGACGACGAGGCGCAGATCAGGCGATTCCTGCGCGCCGGTTTCGAGCTCGAGAACTTTTCGGTTCTGGAGGCCGAGAGCGGCGAGGCGGGCCTGCGGGCGGCGACGTTGCGGCCAGTCGACCTGATCGTGGTGGATCTCAATCTGCCCGATCTGGACGGCGGCGAGATCGTCGAGCGCGTGCGGGCGTGGTCCAACGTACCGATGATCGTGCTCTCTGTGCGCTCCAGTGAAGAGGACAAGGTGCGCCTGCTCGAGGCTGGAGCGGATGACTACGTCGTCAAGCCCTTCGGGATGGCAGAATTGCTCGCGCGCGCGCGGGCGGCGTTGCGCCGTCATTTACGCGGAGCCCGGAACGAGCCGGTCGTGCGCGTCGGGCCGCTCACGATCGATCTGGCATCGCGCGAGGTGTTGCGCGACGGCGCCCGTCTGCAACTCTCGCCCAAGGAATACCGACTTCTGCAGGTGCTGGCGCAGCACGCAGGCAACGTCGTCACCCACAATATGCTGCTCAAGGAAGTATGGGGAGCAAGTCACGTCCAGGATGCGCATTATCTGCGCATCTTCGTGCGCAAGCTTCGTCAGAAGATCGAGCAGGACCCCACCCAGCCGCACATCCTTTTGACCGAATTGGGCGTGGGCTATCGCCTTGCGGCGGCATCGGCATGAGCAGCCAGCACTGTTTATGCGAAATTTACGCGACGGGCTGATTTAGTTACGCGATTTATCGCAACAGCGATCGGTACAACTGCTGCCTCGCGCGCATACATGGCGGCGCGCGGCGCGTGGCGGGGCCGCATCGTGCTGAGACGCACCAATTCCTCCTTCATCACGGCGCGGTCCCCCCGCAGCGTCGGCCATCGGCGCGCGGCCGAAATCGTCATGCAGCGCGATCGGCTTGTGGCCGAGGTGAGCCGTCTGGAGACGGCGCATGGTCGATCGAGCCGGTTTGGTGCCCAGGCGCGCGACCTGCTTACGCGCGCCTGGAGCAGCGCGAGCTGGAAGAGCCGGCAGGATCTTGTGCGCACGGTGCAATGGCTCCTGCAGCTCGAGTCGCGGGCGGCGGCGTTGGAGCCCTGACATGGTGACAATGGCCGGGGGAGCGGTGGTTTTTGCGGCGACGGGCGCCGTGTTCCTCCGCTGCCTGCCGCGCGCCGGCCGATGCCACCGCTTCGTGGGCACGGCGTGGGAGCCTTACGTGGCGGTCGCGTTCTGCGGCGCCATGGCGCTGAGCTTCACCATGATGCTTTCGGGCATTCTCGATCTGCTGGGGTAGGCGCATGACGTTGCTGGAGTTCATCGGCGGGCTGGCCGTACTTGCGGCAACGCTCGCACTGTTCTGGGCGGCAAGGCCGCGCGGCGGCGAGCCGCCGCCCTTCATGCACCGCCGCGGCATGCAGACGCTGGTACCCGGCGCCGTTCTCTATGGCTTGTGTGCCAGCGGCACTCTCATCGTCAAGGCTGCGTTCTCGGCGCTGGGCTGAACGTTCCCCGGCTCCAGTCCGACGGAAAGAGCGCATGGCGCAACCGCCATGCGCTCTTTTCGAGTCGGGCCGCTTACGCGAGCAGGGTGCGAAGCGCGCTGACGGTCAGGGCAAGCGAGATGCAGAACATCAGCACGTAGGCGATGCGGTAGAACAACTGCTGCGGCGTCACGCGCACCAGCCAGATGCCGAGGAAGTTGGTGGCGATCGCAAGCGGCAGCAGCAGCGCGGAGGCCGTTAGCGTGGGCTTCGAGAACTGCCCGAGCGAGAAATAGGGAACGATCTTCAGCACGTTGATCGCAGCGAAGAAGATCGCATTGGTGCCGACGAAGGTGAGCTTGGCCAAGCGCTGCGGCAACACGAAAACCTGGAACGGAGGACTGCCCGCCTGCACCAGCGTCGAGGTGAAGCCGGAGAGCCCGCCCCAGAACATCCCTTTGAGCGCGTTCGGCTGCTTGACGTGCTTGGGCGCGCCGCCGAACCACGCGTTGAGAACGAAGGCGAGGCCGACGAGGCCGACCATCAGGCGCACCGTGGCGTCGGACAGATGGGCGGCGGCGATCCACGCGACGCCGATGCCGATGGCCGCGCCCGGCATCATCACTTTCAGGTTCCAGCCGTCCCAGTCGCGCCGATAGGCCCAGACCGAGATCACGTCCTGCACCAGCAGGATCGGAAGGAGGATGGCGGCGGCCTGCAGCGGCGGGACCACGAGCGCGAGCAGCGGGGTCGCCGCCATGCCGATTCCCGCAAAACCGCCTTTCGCAAGTCCGAGGAGGATCACCGAGACGATACAAGTGACGAGGAGGATCGGATCGGCGAGCACTGGAAACCTGGAGGGTGGGGGCGGAACGAACCGTCGAACGTGGAGGAAGACTGCAGCGCGAAGCGCTGTGCGATGACACAGATCAAATCGCAACCCGTCGGGCTGCGCCACTGTCGGCCCTGCATGTGAACCATGTTTGGGCCCCGCCCGCGTGAGGCCCGGCCGGCGTTTTGCCGGTCGGCGGTATTGGCGGGGCAGGGCTACTGTCGCAAGATTGCCCGCCGGACGAGGCAGACGCTTGCGAGGGGACGACGGGCTAGCCATGACCGCCAGCAGCGCCACACCGCTGATTGCGCTCGACGCGATCGTGCTCGACACCGAAACGACTGGGCTCGACGTGACGAAGGCGCGGCTGATCGAGATCGGCGCGGTGCGCCTCGCAGCGGGCAGGATCGAGGAGGCGGGAGCGTTCAGGCGGCTGGTGCGGCCGCCCGAAGCGGTGCCGCAGGCGGCGATCGACGTGCATGGCATCGACGACGACGCGCTTGCCGATGCGCCGGACTTCACCCACGTCCAGGCCGAGCTCCGCGATCTCGTCGACGGGAAGCTGCTGATCGGCCATTCCATCGGCTTCGATTTGGCCGTGCTGTCGAACGAGTTCCGGCGCGCGGGCGTAGCCTGGAAGCAGCCGCGCAGCCTGTGCGCGCGCATGCTGGCGGAAGTCGCCGAGCCCAACCTTCCCGACTATTCGATCGAGCGGCTGGCGAGCTGGCTCGGCATCGCGGTGGAAGGCCGTCACTCGGCTCTCGGCGATGCGGCGACGACGGCACGGATTTTTCTGGCGCTCCTGCCCAAGCTGCGTGCCCGCGGCATCCGCACCCTGGCCGAGGCGGAGGCTGCCTTGCGCGGACTGACCCACGTGCTCGACGAGCACCACCGCGCCGGCTGGCAGGCGCCGGTCATTTCCTCGCAAGCCGCGCAGGATTTGCGCGCGCCGAGAAGCGATCTCTATCCGTATCGCAACCGCGTCGGCGCGCTGATGAAGACGCCGGTCACGATGCCGGCGGATGTCGCGATGAGCGAGGCGCTGGCCCGCATGATGCGCGAGCGCATTTCCTCGGTCGTGGTGACAGATGGCGCGTCCGACCAACCGGGATTCGGCATCGTCACCGAGCGCGATGTGCTGCGCGCCCTGGCCTCCCACGGTTCAGATGCGATGGCGATGCCCGTGGGACGTTTCGCATCGCGTCCGCTGCAGACTGTGCCGGCGGAGGCATTCGCTTATCGCGCGATCGGCCGCATGGAGCGCCTGCGCGTGCGCCATCTTGGGGTCGTCGATGCGCGAGGCCGCCTGTGCGGCATGGTGTCGGCGCGCGACCTTCTGCGTCAGCGTGCGCGCGAGGCGATCTGGTTGGGCGACGAGATCGACGAGGCGCCCGACGTCGCGGGCCTGGCGCGCGCCTGGGCGAAGGTGCCGGACGTCGCCGCCGCGCTGCGGCGCGACGACGTGCCCGGCCGTGAGGTTGCCTCGTTGATCTCGCAGGAACTGTGCGCGCTCACGGCACGCGCGGCACTTCTCGCGGAACGCGCCATGCTCGACGCCGGACAGGGCCCGCCGCCGTGTGCCTATGCGGTCGCGGTGCTGGGGTCGGCCGGCCGCGGCGAAAGCCTGCTGGCGCTCGATCAGGACAACGCGTTGGTGTTCGCCGCCGACGTGCCGGACATCGATCCGTGGTTCGCCGCCTTCGGCCAGAGACTCGCCGACATTCTCAACGAGGCCGGCGTGCCCTACTGCAAGGGCGGCGTGATGGCGAGCAACCCGCAATGGCGTGGCTCGCTTCGGACGTGGCGCGAACGCGTGGCGGGGTGGATCGCCACGTCGGATCCTGCGGCTCTGCTCTCGGTGGATATCTTCTTCGACCTGCGCGGCGTGTACGGCGACGTCGCGCTCGCCGAATCGCTGTGGCGCAGTGCGCTCGACATGGCCGCGGGCCAGGTGGGTTTTGCGAAACTGCTCGCCGAATCGGCGGGGGCGGTCGCGCCGGCGGTCGGCTTGTTCGGCCGATTCGTGACGGAGGACGGCCGAATCGATCTCAAGAAATCCGCGTTGTTCGGAATCGTCACGACCGCACGCGTGCTCGCGGTACGTCATCATATCGCGGAACGCGCAACGCCGGCGCGACTGGAAGGCATCCGTGCGCTGAAACTGGGCAATGACAGCGATCTCGCCGCGCTGCAGGATGCGCAAGCTGCATTGCTGGATTTTATGACGGATCAGCAGGTTGCGGACATTGCACAGGGTCGCCCCGCGTCGAATACCGTCATGGTGAAACGGCTTTCCGCCGGGGAGCGAGATCGACTACGCTCGGCGCTTGGGGCGGTGCGGAACCTCGACACGCTGACCCGCGATCTGCTGTTCCGAAGTTGAGGATGGGCGGCACGCGCGTTCGCGCATGCCCGCGGCAAAGGGGAGTTGGGCGATGGATGCGGCGCGGCATAGCCAGTACCACGAGATCTATGCGCGATCGCTGCGCGACCCGGAAGGATTCTGGGGCGAGGCTGCGCGCGAGATCGATTGGTATCAGCCGGCCAAGGCGGTGTTCGACGGCGGCGCCGGCATCTATGGCCGCTGGTTCGTCGGCGCCACCTGCAACACCTGCTTCAACGCCGTCGACCGCCACGTCGCAGCCGGCCGCGGCAACCAGGCGGCGATCCTCTACGATTCGCCCGTGACAGGCACGAAGCGCGCCATCACGTACACCGACCTCCTGGCGGAAGTCGCAACGCTCGCGGCCGTGCTCGAGGATCTCGGCGTCGAGAAGGGCGACCGCGTGATCATCTACATGCCGATGGTGCCCGAAGCGGTGTTCGCCATGCTCGCCTGCGCGCGCATCGGCGCGGTGCACTCGGTCGTGTTCGGCGGATTCGCGGCCAAGGAATTGGCCACCCGCATCGACGACGCCAAGCCGAAGGTCGTACTGTCCGCGAGTTGCGGCATCGAGCCGGGCCGCATCGTGCCCTACAAGCCGCTGCTCGATCAGGCGATCGAGCTGGCGACCACGAAGCCGGACGCCTGTCTCATCCTTCAGCGCCCGCAGCTCGAGGCCGCGCTCGTTGCCGACCGCGATCACGACTGGGCGAGCCTGCGCGACGCGGCGCTGCGCGAGCGCAAGTCCGCGCCCTGTGTTCCGGTCCTGGCCACCGATCCGCTCTACATCCTCTACACATCGGGTACGACGGGCGTGCCCAAAGGCGTCGTGCGCGACAACGGCGGTCACATGGTCGCGCTCAAGTGGTCGATGAAGAATCTCTACGACGTGGCGCCGGGCGAGGTTTACTGGTCCGCCTCCGACGTCGGCTGGGTCGTCGGCCACAGCTACATCGTCTATGCGCCGCTGCTGCACGGCTGCACGACCATTCTCTACGAAGGCAAACCGGTGGGCACGCCGGACGCGGGCGCGTTCTGGCGCGTGATCTCCGAGTATGGCGCCGTCGCGCTGTTCACTGCGCCGACCGCTTTCCGGGCCATCAAGAAGGAAGATCCGCAGGGCAAGCTGATCGAGAAGTACGACCTGACGAAATTCCGCACGCTCTTCCTCGCCGGCGAGCGCGCCGATCCCGACACAGTGAAATGGGCGGAGGACCGCCTGCGTGTGCCGGTGATCGACCATTGGTGGCAGACGGAGACGGGCTGGTGCATCGTCGGCAACCCGGTCGGCCTCGGCATGCTGCCGGTCAAGCGCGGCTCGCCGACCGTGCCCATGCCGGGCTACGACGTGCGCGTGGTCGATGAAGCGAGCAAGGAGCTGCCGCGCAACACCATGGGCTCGATCGTGGTGAAGCTGCCGCTGCCGCCCGCCTGCCTGCCGACGCTGTGGCAGCAGGACGAGCGCTTCAAGGAAAGCTACCTCAACGAGTTCCCCGGCTATTACAAGACCGCAGATGCGGGCTTCATCGACGACGACGGCTACGTCTCGATCATGGGCCGCACCGACGACATCATCAACGTCGCCGGCCACCGGCTGTCCACTGGCGGGATCGAGGAGGTGCTGGCGAGCCATCCCGATGTCGCCGAATGCGCGGTCATCGGCATCAAGGACGAGCTCAAGGGCGAAGTGCCCTGCGGCTTCGTGGTGCTCAAGGCCGGCGTCAATCGCCCGCCCACGGAGATCGAGGAGGAGATCATCCGCCTCGTGCGCGAGAAGATCGGCCCGGTCGCCTCCTTCAAGATCGCACTGACGGTGGCGCGTCTGCCCAAGACGCGCTCGGGCAAGATCCTGCGCGGCACCATGAAAAAGATCGCCGATGGCGACGAGTGGAACATGCCGGCGACCATCGACGACCCCGGCATCCTCGATGAGATCCAACTGGGGCTGAAGGACAAGGGCGTGAGGTAGCCCGTCGGACGGCCCGATCCGCGCCGGTTTGCGGCGTGTCGGTCCTGGCGGGCTTGTCCGGGCCTTCGTGCTTGGGGTAGGCACGTGGCGCGAGATTGCCGGTGCTCGACGTTACTATCGCCGGTCAGCCTTGGAGAATTGCATTTTGTCCACCCCGTACGGATTCCCGCAGTACGTCATCGACCGCGTGATGCAGAAGCGCGGCAAGCTCGCCGTGTATGACCGCTTCGAGCCCAGGCGCACGGCGATGCTGGTCATCGACATGCAGAACTTCTACGTCGGCGAGATCGCCTCGGTCGTCGGCATCATTCCCAACATCAACCGCCTGGCGCGCCACGTGCGCAGCGTGGGTTCGCGTGTGATCTGGGTCGGCATGACGGCGGGCGAGGGCGGCAAGAGTCTGTGGCCGGTCTACCACGATTACTTCTTCACGCCGGAGAAGGGCGCCAACCATCGCGACCAGCTCTCTCCCGGCCACGACGGCCACAAGTTTCATAAGGACCTCGATATCCGGCAAGGTGAGGAGATCGTCTACAAGAGCCGCTTCTCGCCGTTCGTCAAAGGCGCGTCCAACATCGAGGACGTGCTCGCCGCCCACGGCATCGACAGCCTGATCGTCACCGGCACCGCGACCAACATGTGCTGCGAGAGCGCGGCACGCGACGCGATGATGCTCGACTACAAAGTGGTGATGGTGGCGGATGCGAACGGCGCACGTTATCCGGAGGACCACCTCGCGGGACTGACCTCTTTCTATCAGAGCTTCGGCGATGTCCGCTCGACCGACGAGGTGATCAACGATCTCATGCCGGCCGTGCGAGCCGCGGCGGAATGATCGCAACGGCCGTTCCGCGACGGTTGCGCTCAGGCGTTTGGCGGTCGGATCAGCTTGCCCAGTAGCGCGGCAAGCTCTGCCGCCTCCGTCTCGTCGAGCTTGCCGCCGACGTGGCGCGCGATCGCGGCGCGATAGGTCGGCCACATGCGCTTCATCAACGCCTTGCCGTCGCTGGTGAGCGTGATCACGTGCCCGCGCGCGTCGCCGGGGCAGGGGCTGCGCGTCACGTAGCCCGCCTTTTCCAGGCGATCGACCAGCCGCGACAGATTGTATTGCGCCAGTAGCATCTCCTTTTCGAGCTCGAAGGGGCGCAGCCCCTTGGGCCTGCGCGATAATTCGAGCAATGCGTCGTACCAGGCGAGCGGCGGGAACCCGGCCGCCTTGAGGTCGGCTTCGACCGCGGACAGAACGGCGGTCTGCGCCCGCACCAGGCGGGCCCAGGCCAGCACGACCGCGTTGGATGGCGCGTCGTCGGACATGATCTTTCCTCCCACATGGATGCACTTGCATCAAGCTTGACATGTAAATGCAAATGCATCTATATAGATGCAGTTGCATTTATCTGGGATATGAGGATGACTTTGCTTCCGAACTCGCCGGTCCCGGCTTCCGGGCCGTTGGCCCTCGCGCCTCGGGCTCTCGAGCTGCCCTCGGCCGCCATGCTCGGCGTCGCGCTGCTGCGCGTCGCGCTCGGCACGATGTTCCTCGCGCACTCGGTTCTGCTCAAGCTGCTGACCTACGGTCTTGCGGGCACAGCGTCTTTCTTCGTGGGCGTCGGGCTGCCTGGTTGGCTGGCCTATCTCACGTTCTATGCGGAAGCGATCGGCGGTCTGATGCTCGTGCTCGGCATCGCCAGCCGCTATGTCGCGCTGGCGCTGTCGCCGTTCCTGCTCGGCGCATGGCTCGTCGTGCACCTTGGCAACGGCTGGGTGTTCACGGCGACGGGCGGCGGCTGGGAGTATCCCGCGTATCTGTTCGTGCTCTGCATCGCGCAGGCGCTGCTCGGCGACGGCGCTTTCGCGCTCAAGCCTCTGCGCTTGCCGGCCCATAGCGCGTAGGAGGCGCCCCATGCCACGGCTCACGCTCGTCAGCCATGATCTCTGCCCCTACGTCCAGCGCGCTGCCATCGCGCTGGCCGAGAAAGGCGTCGCCTACGAACGGATCTATATCGATCTCGCGAACAAGCCGGACTGGTTCAAGGCGATCTCCCCGCTCGGCAAAGTGCCGCTGCTGCGCGTCGGTGACGACATCATCTTCGAATCGGCCGTCATCCTCGAATATCTCGACGAGACGCTGCCTAATCCGCTGCTCCCGCGCGATACGTTGATGCGGGCGAAGCACCGCGCCATGGTCGAGTTCGGCTCGGCCATTCTCGCGGACATATGGGGCATCGAGACTGCGCCGACTCGCGTCGTGCTCGACGCGAAAGTGGCGACGCTGCGGGACAAATTCGTCCGGCTCGAAGCGATGTTGGGGCAGGGGCCTTGGTTCGGGGGAGATGCGTTCGGCGTCGTCGACGCCGCATTCGGGCCGGTGTTTCGCTATTTCGACCTGTTTGATGCGGTCTTCGATCACGGCGCCATGACGGGGCTACCGAAAGTCGCGCGTTGGCGCGCTGCGCTGGCCGCGCGGTCGTCGGTGCAGAATGCCGTATTGCCGGATTACCGTGATCGGTTGCAGGATTTTGTCCGCGCGCAGAACGGCGCGCTCGCGGAACTGATCATCGGCCACGCAAATCAGGCGCCGGCGGCATGATCGGCGGCCCTGAACGCAGGCGGCGCCGGTGCCCGCTCACTTCTCCTCGTCCGCCTCGCTCTTGCCGCCGAGTTGCTTGAGCTTGGCGAACACCGCCTGCACGTCGAGTTCGGCGCCCTTCTTCGGCGCTTCCGGCTCGCCCTGGGCCGTGGTGACCTCGGCGGGCAGCAGGGTCGCGCCTTCCTCGGCCTGCGGCGGACGCTCCTTGGCGGCGCGCGCGACCTCGAGGTCGAGCTGGATCTGGCTGCACAGTCCGAGCGTCACCGGGTCCATCGGTTGCAGGCTGGCGGAGTTCCAGTGGGTCCGGTCGCGGATGGCCTGGATGGTCGACTTGGTCGTGCCGACCAGGCGCATGATCTGCGAGTCCTTCAGCTCGGGGTGGTTGCGCACCAGCCACAGGATCGCGTTCGGGCGATCCTGGCGGCGCGACACCGGCGTGTAGCGTCCGCCCTTGCGGGAGGTCGCGGGCTCCGGCAGCCGCACCTTCGGGACGGCCAGCTTGAGCTTGCGGTTGGGGTTGGCCTCGGCGGCCTCGATTTCGTCGCGGGTGAGCTGCCCGGTCTGGATCGGGTCGAGCCCTTTGATGCCCTGGGCCGCGTCGCCGTCGGCGATGGAGCGCACCTCGAGCGGGTGCAGCTTGCAGAATTCGGCAATCTGGTCGAACGACAGCGCAGTATTCTCGACCAGCCAGACGGCGGTCGCTTTCGGCATGAGCGGTTGTGCTGTCATAGTAAAATCCTCCTGACGCTCTGCCCGCCCTTTCGGGCAGAGCCCACATCATCGAAATGAGTGGAAAGTTCCTGCATTATATAGGCAATTGGGGCGGCAATACGCAATGGGCGCTCGGAAATGCTTGACTTCGCAGGGTTACCCGGCCCATGCACCCTGAAACCCGAACCCGTCCGTGACGTGGCGTGACCATGACCCTCCCCGACCAGAACAAGCCGCCCCTCAAGGTGCTGCTGTGCTCGCCGCGCGGGTTCTGCGCCGGCGTGGTGCGGGCAATCGAGACGGTCGAGCGCGCGCTCGAGCGTTACGGCGCCCCGGTCTATGTGCGCCACGAGATCGTGCATAACCGCCACGTGGTCGAAAGCCTGCGGGCCAAGGGCGCCATCTTCGTCGAGGATCTCGCCGAGATCCCCGACACCTCGGCGCCGGTGGTGTTCTCCGCCCACGGCGTACCCAAGAACGTCCCGGACGAGGCCCGTACCCGCAATTTCTTCGCGATCGACGCCACCTGCCCGCTGGTCACCAAGGTTCATCGCGAGGCCGAAATCCATGCCAAGCGCGGCCGCGAGATCGTGCTGATCGGGCACGCCGGCCACCCGGAGGTGATCGGCACCATGGGGCAGCTCCCGCCGGGCGCCATCCATCTCGTGCAGACCCTGGCGGACGCCCAGACGTTCACGCCGCGCAATCCCGCAAATCTCGCCTACGTGACGCAGACCACCCTGTCCGTCGACGATACGGCCGAAATCGTGACGGCGCTCAAGGCGCGCTTCCCCGCGATCGTCGGGCCGCACAAGGAAGACATCTGCTACGCCACCACCAATCGTCAGGAGGCGGTAAAGCGCATCGCCGCCACCGTCGACGCCGTGATCGTGGTAGGCTCGCCCAACTCGTCCAATTCGCAGCGTCTGCGCGAGGTCGCCGAGCGCAACGGTGCGCCCTGCGCGGTGCTGGTGCAGGGCATCGCCGAACTCGACTGGTCGGTTCTGAACGGTGCCAGGCGCATCGGCGTCACTGCCGGCGCGTCCGCGCCGGAGGTGCTGGTCGAGGAGATCCTCGATGCCCTGGCGCAGCGTTATGCGATGGAGGTCGAGATCGTTCGCGCCGTCGACGAGGACGTCGTGTTTCCGCTGCCGCGGCCGTTGCGTAGCGAGGCTGCGGAGTAGGCGATGGCGGTTTACACCGACGTTTCGGTGGAAGACCTGGAAGGATTTCTCGCCGACTACGATCTCGGCGGCCTGCTCGCCTACAAGGGCATCGCCGAAGGCGTCGAGAATTCCAACTTCCTGCTGCACACCGCACGCGGCTATTACATCCTCACGATCTACGAGAAACGCGTCGCCGCAGCCGACCTCCCGTTCTTCCTGGGGCTGATGGAGCACCTGCACGCGCGCGGGCTCAATTGCCCGCAGCCGGTGAAGAATCGTTACGGCGAGGCGCTCGGCAAGCTGGCGAAACGTCCCGCCGCGATCGTCACCTTCCTCGAGGGCATGTGGATCCGGCGGCCGACGGCCCTGCACTGCGCCGCCGTCGGCGAGGCGCTCGCGCGGATGCACCTCGCCGGCATCGACTTTCCGATGCGCCGCAAGAACTCGCTGTCGGTCGCCGGCTGGAGCGCGCTCTATTCGCAGGCCGCGCCGCGCGCCAACAACGTGCACAAGAATCTGTCCGCCGACATCGCGGCGGAGCTCGACTATTGCGACAAGCATTGGCCGGCGGACCTGCCGCACGGCGTCATCCACGCCGACCTCTTTCCCGACAACGTGTTCTTCCTCGGCAACAAGCTGTCGGGCCTGATCGATTTCTATTTCGCCTGCACCGACATGTTCGCCTATGACATCGCGATCTGCCTCAACGCCTGGTGCTTCGAGCCTGATCACGCGTTCAATGTCACCAAAGGCCGGGCGCTGCTGCAGGGCTATGCGAAGACGCGTGCCTTGTCTCCTTCCGAGCGTGATGCGCTGCCGCTGCTGTGCCGGGGCGCCGCGCTGCGCTTCCTGCTCACGCGCCTCGTCGACTGGCTGGAGGTGCCGCCCGGAGCGCTCGTGCGGCCGAAGGATCCGCTCGAGTACTATCGCAAGCTCCGTTTCCACCAGGCGATCCGCGGCGTGCGCGACTACGGCCTGGACGACTGAGTGATGCCGGACCGCGTGACGATCCACACCGACGGCGCCTGTTCCGGCAATCCCGGTCCGGGCGGCTGGGGCGCGATCCTGCAATGGGGTGACCGCACGCGTGAGCTCAAGGGCGGCGAGCCCAACACTACGAACAATCGCATGGAGTTGATGGCCGCGATCATGGCGCTGGAAGCGCTCAGGCGGCCCTGCGTCGTGGACCTGCACACCGACAGCCAGTATCTGCGCAATGGCATCACCTCGTGGATCCACACGTGGAAGCGCAATGGCTGGCGCACATCCGACAAGAAGCCTGTGAAGAACGCCGATCTCTGGCAGCGGCTCGACGCCGCGCTCGGCCATCACAAGATCGCCTGGCATTGGGTGCGTGGCCACGCCGGCCACGACCTCAACGAACGCGCCGACCAGCTCGCGCGCGAAGGCCTGATCGAGGCGCGCGCTGCCCAGCGCGCGTGATCGGCGCGGCCTCGGTCGCGCGCAATGCCCGAGTGCGGTCTAGTGCGCTCCGTGCGGCGCACTGCGCGACGCCTCGTCGGGCATCCCGAACACGGTTTGCGTCGCCGCGATGCCGGGAACGGTGAATTCGCCGACGCGCTCCCATTCGTCCGCCTGATGGCGCGCGAAATCCGCCGACGCGACGATCGTGCGTCCCAGCATGGCGGCGAGCCGCTCGATGCGCGCCGCGAGGTTGACGGCCGGCCCGATGCACGTGAAGTCGAGGCGATTGCCGCCGCCGATGTTCCCGTACAGCACCTGTCCGATGTGCAGCGCCACCGCGAAGCGCAGCGCGCTGCCCGGGCTGTCGGACTCCGCGTCGCTGAGCCTGGCGACGCGACGGCTCGCTTCGCGCGCCGCCGCGAGCGCCCGGGCGCACACGTCGGGCGCGTCTTCGCGCCCGCGCTCGACGGGAAAGATCGCCAGCAGCCCATCGCCCATGAACTTCAGTACCTCGCCGCCCTGGTCGACGATGGCCGGAACCTGGCAGTCGAAATAGCGGTTGAGCACCTCGACCACGATGTCGGGCGCGACGCTGTCGGACAGGGCCGTGAATCCGCGCATGTCCGAGAGCCAGATCGCGGCGTCCAGCGCCGCCGTATGGCCGCGGCGGATCTGCCCCGCGAGGATGCGCTCGCCGGCATGATTGCCGACATAAGTGTCGAGCAGGTTGACCGCGGTGCGGCGCAGGGCGCGGATCTCGGCGACACGCGCGAGCGCAGGCGTGATCGCGTGCAACGCGCCGAGTTGCGCGTCGGTGAACCCGCCCCGCTGCTTGGTCGACCACGTGGCGGCATGGCAGGACCCGTCGGTGAACAGCAGCGGGATCGCGATGTAGTCGGTGACGCCTTCCGACTGCAGCTCGCGCAGGAAGCGCGAGGCCTCGAACTCCTCGTCATCGGCGATACGATGGCGCACCGGCTTGCGGCTCGCAAACATCGCCGACAGCGGGCTCGTCAGGTATTGGCTGGAATCGAGGATGCTGAAGTTGGCGTCGCCGACGACCACGTCCGTGCCCGCACGCCAGATGAATCCGCGACCGAGGACGTCGGGGTGCAGCGTGCGAACGAACACCCCGACGCGCCAGAGCGGCATTCCGCTCTCGACCAGCGCCTCACAGAGGTGCTGGACGAGTTCCTCGGCGCGCTCGGCTGCCCGCGCACCGTCCACCAGCCAGTCGACGATGGTCTCGATGCTGTGGGCGGCCATCACCCGGCCGAGACGATCACAGCGCCTTGAGCAGCGCGTCCGCGCCGGAGAGCTCCGCCTTGCCCGGCGCCTCCTCGACGGCCAGCGACTTCACCACCCCGTTGTCGACCACCATCGAGTAGCGCTTGGAGCGGATGCCGAGTCCGCCGGCGGTTGCGTCGAGTTCCAGGCCGATCGCCTTGGCGAAATCGGCGCTGCCGTCGGCGAGGAATTCGATCTTGCCTTCGGCGCCGGTCGCTTTCTTCCAGGCGTCCATGACGAAGACGTCGTTGACGCCGGTGACGGCGATGGTGTCGACGCCTTTGGCCTTGATCGCGTCGGCGTTGTTCAGGAAGCCGGGCAAATGATTGCGGTGGCAGGTCGGCGTGAATGCGCCGGGCACCGCGAACAGGACGACCTTCTTGCCCTTGAACACATCGTCGGTGGTCCGCTCGGCAGGCCCCTCGGCGGTCATCACCTTGAACTTCGCATTCGGCAAGCGGTCACCGACCTTGATCATGACGCGTCCTCTCACTGTTGAAAAAATCTTGGAAACCGGTGCGGGCGAACGCCGCATCGAGCGACAAAATAGCGGTTCTTCGCGATTAGTCGAGCCGTGCCTTGACCTCGACGGCGCGCCCACCGGTGACGGCCGTCAACGTCAGCTCGGCGCCTTCGGTCGCGACGCCGCGCGGCGCCCCGTCGAGGTCGAAGGTGAAACGCTGGGCTTGGGCGGTGCCGCCGGGGGCGGGAGCGGGCAAGGGCAGCGCCCACTCGGCCGTCGGGCCTTCTGCGAAGAGGTCGACCGCGGCCCCTGCGGGCGCCGCAACGTCGACCACGACGCGCGGACCGGAGGGCCCGGCTTCCTTGCGCACCGAGCGGATCGCAAATGCGGTGTCCTCGCCCACCGCGCCTGGGACGGGGACCTGCGCCTCGGCGGCGACCAGGGCCGCGTCCTCACTGGACGGACCGCCATCGAAGGCAAGCTCCGCCTTGGTCTGGACCGGCACGCACAGCTTCTCGCAGATTCCATATTCCGCGCTGATCCGCAGCGTCACCGACTTCGAGGGATCCTGCGGGATTACGTGCAGGGGAAAGATCACGTGCTCCTTGTAGCCGATCGAGTCTCCGCCGCCGTCGCGGAACCGACGCGGGGCAGGCCAGAGCACGCTCACCGATTTCACGTTCGTGGATTCGCTGAAGTCGAAGCGGGGCGGCACGCCGGTGTCGCCGGGATAGCGCCAATAGGTTTTCCACCCCGGCGCAAGCTTGATCTCCGCTCCGGCGCGAAGCGCACCGTCCGCTGCGGGACGCGAACCGTCGCCGGCGATCAGCCGCAGACCGGAACGCACGTCCTGGTCCCACGCGGAAGCATCGGCCGCGGCCGCTGGCGCGCTGCCCACCGACAAGATCAGGGCCGTGAGGGCAAAGTGCCACATTCCGGATGCAGTCATGGCTCACGATTTAAGCAGTGCGGGCGACGCTTGGAACTGAATTGGTTGTGATCGCTTTGTCGAGCGACCATTTGCGAAATGGGGCGTCCGGGATAAGCTTTCGCCATGAAGACACCGCATAAGATCAAGACCCCGCAGCCGCCCAAACGCGGGTTTCTGGACGGTCAGATGCTCATTGCCATGCCGAGCATGCGTGACGAGCGGTTCACAGGCACCGTCATTTACGTCTGCGCCCATTCCAGCGACGGCGCCATGGGCATCGTGGTTAACCAACCTGCACCGGACATCGACTTTCCCGAATTGCTGGTCAAGCTCGACATCATTCCCGCCTCGGAAGGCATTCAACTGCCGCGCGACGCGCGCAGCATGACGATCCTCAAGGGCGGACCGGTCGAGACCCAGCGCGGTTTTGTGCTCCACACACCCGACTACTTCATGGAGAACTCGACGCTCCCGATCGACGAGCGCGTCTGCCTCACGGCCACGCTGGACATCCTCAAGGCCATTGCCGAAGGCAGCGGGCCGAGCAGCGCCGTGCTCGCGCTCGGTTATGCCGGCTGGGCGCCCGGCCAGCTCGAGAGCGAGATGCAGGCCAACGGATGGCTTCACTGCGCGCCCGACACGGATCTCATCTTCGGCTCGGACACTCACGCAAAGTACGGCAAGGCCCTGCAGAAGATCGGCGTGATGCCGGGCATGCTCTCGAGCGACATCGGACACGCCTGACGCACGGGCTGGATGCCGGGGGGCGACGTGAGGGTTGTCAGCGCGGAAGCCGTGCGTGGAGCGCTCGAGGCCGTCGCCCCGCAGTTCACCCGCGACACCGGCATTGCGGTTTCGTTCGCATTCATGACCGCTGGCCAGGTGCGCGAGCGCGTCGAGGCCCACGATGCCGCCGACCTTGCCATCGCCTCGAACACGGTCATCGCCGCTCTCGTGAAATCGGGCGTGGCATCTCGCCCCGTCGATCTCGGCCGCATCGGCCTTGCCGTCGCGATGCGCGCGGGCGCGGCCGCCCCCGACCTCGCCACGCCCGAGGCGTTCGTCGCGGCCTTGCGCGCCGCCCGCAGCATCTCATTCACCGATCCGGCCGCGGGCGGCACTGCAGGCATTTACGTTGCCGGACTGTTGCAGCGGTTGGGCATCGCCGACGAGGTCCTGCGCAAGGCGGTGTTCTCGAGCGGCGGGCGCGACGCTGCGGCCAAGGCGGCTTCCGGCGAAGCCGAGCTTGCCATCACGTTCCCGAGCGAGATCGTCCCGGTCGCGGGCGCATCCGTGGCGGGCCCGCTGCCGGAGGAGCTGCAGAGCTATACGATCTATGCTGCCGCTATTCCGGCCGCGGCTGCCGCGTCTGACGCCGCCGCGCGCTATCTCGCCGCGCTCACCGCACCTGCGGCGCGCATGCACTGGAGATCAGCCGGTTTCGAGCCGCTGAATTAGGTCGCGTGACTAGCGCGCCGCGGCGACCTTCTCGGGACTGAGCAGCGTGCGCGCCTGCTCGGCGCTCATCGGCTCGCCGAACACGAAGCCTTGCGCAAACTCGCAGCCGAGCTGGTAGAGCTCGACCGCGTCGGACTCGCTCTCCGCGCCTTCCGCCACCACTTCCATCCCGAGGTCGTGCGCCATCGCGATGATCGAGCGCAGGATCACCGGCCGCCGGCCCTTGTTGCTCATGCGCACGAAGGACTGATCGATCTTGATCGTGTCGAACGGGAAACGCTGCAGATAGGCGAGCGAGGAGTGCCCGGTGCCGAAGTCGTCGAGCGAGAGGCCGGCGCCGAGATCGCGCACGCGCTGCAGCATCATCGCGGCGTGCTCGGGATTCTCCATCACCAGCGACTCGGTCAGCTCGAGCTTGAGCGAGCCGCGCGCGACCGGCGCGCGCGTGAGCACGGAACGCAGATCGTTGATCAGATCCTGGCGCAGCAACTGACGCGAGGAGATGTTCACGCTGGCGAAGATCGGCGTTCGCGTGCGCACCGCGCGCTGCCACAGCAGGAGCTGCCGGGCCGTGCGCTCCAGCATGAACATGCCGAGGTCGACGATGAGGCCGGTCTCCTCCGCGATGGCGATGAATTCCGCCGGCGAACGGCGTCCCAGTTTCGGATGGTCCCAGCGCGCCAGCGCCTCGAAGCCGGCGATCGTGCGGTCTTCCAGGCGGACGATCGGCTGGTAGACGACGGAGATTTCCTCGCGCTCGAGGGCGCCGCGCAGCTCGGATTCGATGGTCAGGCGATCCATCTTGCGCGCGCGCATAGCCGGCTTGAAGACCTCGATGCGGTCCCCGCCCACGCGCTTTGAGTGGTACATCGCAAGCTCGGCGTCCTTGAGGAAGTCCTCGCCCTTGGGCACCTGCGCATCGCCGAGCGCCAGGCCGATCGAGGCGGTCAGCGTGATCTCGCGGTCGTTGAACGTGATCGGCGCACGCAGCGCTTTGCGCAGCGTCTCGGCGAAAGTGATGATCTGCCCGACCTCGCGCACCGACAGCAGCACCAGGCCGAACTGGTCGCCGGCAAGGCGCGCCAGGGAGTCCTGAGGCTTGAGCAGGCGCCCGAGCCGGCGGGAGATGGTGAGCAGGATGGAGTCACCCACCGCCATGCCGACGGAGTCGTTGACCAGCTTGAAGCGGTCGAGATCGATGACGATCACGGTCGGCCGGATGGCGGCGTCCGCCTTCGACAGCGCCAGGACGGCTTCCAGCCGGTTGAGGAACAGCGTGCGGTTGGGGAGCCCGGTCAGGTTGTCGTGGACGGCGTCGTGCAGCAGCCGTTCCTCTGCGTTCTTGAACTCGGTCACGTCGGTGAGCGTGCCGACGAGACGCACCACCTCGCCGTCGGAGCCGATGATCGGCCGCGCCTTGAGCGTGAACCACAAATAGTGGCCGTCCTGGCCGCGCAGGCGGGAGTCCTGTGTCAGGCGGCCGCGGCGATGCTCCAGCACGCCGTCGAGGGTGGCGCGGAAGCGATCGCGATCCGCTGGATGCAGGACTTCGAGCCAGTTGGCGGCCGAGCCTTCCAATGCGCCGCGCTTGAGACCAAGCAGATGATCGAGCTCGGGACTGTTGAACACGTGATCGGCGGAGACGTCCCAGTCCCACACCATGTCGCCGGCGCCGGTGAGGGCGAGCGCACGACGCTCCATGTCGGAGACGATACCGTGCGTGACGCCGCCGGCGAAGGCATGCTGCATCACGGTGAACCCGATCAGCATGACGATCAGCACGAGGCCGCCCAGCAGGGCAGGCGCGGCGATATCGTTGGTGGCGGCGCCTGCCACCGCGGCGCCGGCTGCGAGAACCCACACCACCAGCAGCAGCCAGGTCGGGATCAGCAGTACCGCGCGGTCAAAGCCGTGGGTCGCGAGATAGACGATCAGCGCAAAGCCGAGGATCGCGACCAGCAGCAGCGAGATGCGCGCGATGCCGGATGCGATCGGAGGATCGAACAGCGCGACGCCCACCAACAGTCCGAGGAAGGCGAGCCAGCCGGCCGTGATGTGCGCGTAGCGCACGTGCCAGCGGTTCAGGTTGAGATAGGCGAACAGGAACACCAGCAGCGTGGCGGCGAGGATCGCCTCGCCCGAGGCGCGCCACACGCGTTCCGCGCCGGTGCCGAGATCGAATACCTTGCCCCAGAATCCGAAATCGATGCCGATGTAGACCAGAACCGCCCAGCCGAGCGCGGCGGCAGCGGGAAACATGATGCTGCCCTTGACCACGAACAGGATGGTCAGGAACAGCGCGAGCAGGCCGGCGATGCCGATGACGATGCCGTAGTAGAGGGTGAGTGAGTTGACCTTGTCCTTGTAGGCGTCAGGCTCCCACAGGTAGATCTGCGGCAGGTTGTCGGTGCGCAACTCGACGACGTAGGTGATCACCGTGCCGGGATCGAGCGTCACGCGGAAGATGTCGGCGGTCGCCGTGTCCTGACGCTCGGGCCGCTCGCCCGAGCTTGGCGTGATGTTGACGACGCGCGAGATGCCGAGGTCGGGCCAGAACAGTCCCGAGCCCGCCATGCGATAGCGCGGGATCACGATCAGCCGGTCGATCTGCTCGTCGCTGGAATTGACGAGCGCAAACACCGCCCAGTTTGCCCCGCCCTCGCGCGCACGTACGGCAATGCGGCGCACGATCCCGTCGGCTCCGGGGGCGGTCGATACCTGGATCAGGTCGCCGTCGGTCCGCTGGCGTTCGGTGGCGTCGGTAAGATCGATCGCGGGCGCGTCGTTGCGCACGTTCACCGCCTCGACGGCGTGCGCGCTTGGCGCTGCCGTGAAGAGGGCGAGCGCGGTCAACGCTGCCGTGACGATCCCCCGAAAATGCAATCCCCGACCTCCGGACGCGGCAGCCGCGATATCGTCATCGCTAGATGCCGGATGTGGCAAGAACAAGGTTCTTAGGCCGTGTTCAAAGGGTTAGGACGATCTTGCCGATGTGCTGGCTGGTCTCCATGCGGGCGTGGGCCTGGGCTGCTTCCCGCAATGGAAAGGTGGAATCGATCACCGGCTTGCAGCGTCCGGCTGCGAGCAGCGGCCACACCTTCTCCTCGAGCGCGCGCGCCATCTTGCCCTTGTCGGCGATCGAGCGCGGACGCAGTCCGGAGCCGGTATGAGTGAGGCGCTTGCCGAGCATGCGACGAAAATCGACCGTGGCCTTGGGTGATTCCAGGAACGCGATCTGCACGATGCGGCCTTCGACCGCCGCGGCGTCGTAATTGCGGTTGATGTATTCGCCGCCGACCATGTCGAGGATAACATCGGCGCCGCGCTCGTCCGTCGCGGCCTTCACCTTGGCCACGAAGTCTTCGGTCTTATAGTTAATCGCGAGATCCGCCCCGAGCTTCTCGCAGGCCGCGCACTTCTCGGCCGATCCGGCCGTCGCGAACACGCGCGCGCCGAACGCCTTCGACAGCATGATGGCGACGGTGCCGATACCCGACGAGCCGCCGTGCACCAGGATGGTTTCGCCCGACTTGAGTGCGCCGCGTTCGAACACGTTGTGCCACACCGTGAAGAACGTCTCCGGCATGGCCGCGGCTTCGATCATGCTGAGGCCGGTGGGAACCGGCAGCGCCTGCGGTTCGGGCACGGCGCAATATTCCGCATAGCCGCCGCCTGCGACGAGCGCCGTCACCTTGTCGCCGACCTTCCAGCGCGTGACGCCGGGACCCAGCCCGACGACTTCGCCGGCGAGTTCGAGGCCGGGAATGTCGGTGGTGCCCTTCGGCGGCGGATAGTTTCCCTGCCGTTGCAGCACGTCGGGCCGGTTCACGCCGGCCGCTGCGACCTTCACCAGGATCTCGCCCTGCGCGGGCTGCGGCACCGGCCGTTCCTCCGGCTTGAGGACGTCCGGAGCTCCCGGTGCACTGATGGCGATGGCGGTCATGCGGGCGGGCACGGTGGACATGGCGGGATTCCTTGCGGGGAAGGCGGGGCGTCTTTTGTAGCGCAGGATGCGACCAAGTGGAAACCGGATTGCTGTGCGGCCCGTGGCAGCCTGCGGCGCAGGCGAAATGCAGCGGCGTTGCCTGCACGGCGCGGTACTGCTGCGGCGCGGCCTTGTGGTCCGCGCATCGGCGGGGCTATGTTTTTTCCTGCGGAGATGCTCATGCCTGCCATCGATGACGACGACCGGCCAAAGAAGAAGATCACGCACGAGATCGGCCAGGATCTCGGTCTGCTGTCCGTGGCCGAGCTCAACGAACGCATCGCTCTGATGCGGGAGGAGATCGCACGGCTCGAAGCCGACATCGCGAAGAAGCAGGCATCGCGCTCGGCGGCCGATCAATTCTTCAAGCGCTGATCGCCTCGAGGCGGTCGTGGTTAACGCGACAGCTAAAATTTTAGCGGTTTAACGCGATATTAAGCTTTCCGCTCCATTATACCCGTCGTCCAGTTTCTGGACACCGAGTGGCTCCTGTCCACTCTGTTTGACGCCTCCCTGTTATCACCTTCGAGCCGCCGGCAACGGCGGCTCCTTTTTTTGTGACTTTGGCCGGGCCGGCTGCACGCGTCTAAGCCCCTGAATTCCCGGCCGGATATGCGTCTCGCGCAGCCCCGTTAACCATCGTTGGCGCGGCGAATTCCGCGCCGCGGACCTTGTGTTAAGGTTCTCGCGGGCGGCGCAAGAGAACGAGGCTGAACGCGCCGCGGCAGGGGTAGGTGCGTGCATGTCCGAGAAAGCATTGGGCGAGACCGTCGTCTTCGGAGAACGGCTCGCGGCGTCGCAGACGTTTTCAGTTTTGTTCCGCGAGGGCATGGCGTTGGTGGAGGAGACCGCAGCCTACCTCGACGGTGCCGGCCGGCAGGATGCCAAGAAGCTCGAGCGCAGCGCGGCGCTCATCTATGCCACCGAGAGCATGCGCCTGACCACGCGCCTGATGCAGCTCGCCTCATGGCTGCTGCTGCACCGCGCGGTGAACGAAGGCGAGATGTCGCTTGCCCAGGCCAACAAGGAAAAGAAGAAGGTCAAGCTTGCGTCGGGCGACCCGCTCGATGAGCGCACCATGACGATGCTGCCTGAACGTCTGGCGGATCTCATTGCGCGCTCGCGCAAGCTGCAGGACAAGGTCTTGCGGATCGACTCCACCATCCACGCGCCGCTGCCGGAGCAGGCGCCGGGCACGAGCCCGATCGATCAGCACCTCGGGCTGCTCAAGGCCGCGTTCGAGCGTACGGACGCATAAGCCGGCGGCCGGACGCGGTTCGCGCCCGGCACGCTACATCGAACAGCTGGGTGGTGCTGACTCAGGCCTTGGTCAGGCCGGCAAAGCGCTTCTGGAAGCGCGACAGGCGGCCGCCGCGGTCGAGCAGCTGCTGCTGGCCGCCGGTCCAGGCCGGGTGCGACTTGGGGTCGATGTCCAGGTGAAGGACGTCGCCTTCCTTGCCATAGGTCGAGCGGGTCTTGAATTCCGTCCCATCCGTCATCTTGACGGTAATGGTGTGATAGTCGGGGTGGATCTCGGACTTCATCGGACACCTTTTCGCGCCGCGGCGGCGCATCAGCTCGGGTTGTCGGAATTTGACCGGGTGTATACCCGAGGAGGGGCATCCTTACAAGCGCGTCCGTCCGGCCGCCTCGGCCCGGCCGGTTGTGTCCGGGGCCGCCCCGGGGCATTGTCGCCGCTGACATTTCGCCCATCCCGCCCATGAACGACGCCACGTCCCACGAAGGCCTTCCCGCCGCCCTGGAGGCGGTTGCCGAGCCGGCGCGCCGCCGCCGGCTGCGACCGCTGGTGACCCTCGTTCCCTTCGTGGCGCGCTACCGCGGGCGCGTCGCGCTGGCGGTCGTCGCCCTGCTGGTGGCGGCGCTCGCCACCCTGGCGGTGCCGCTCGCGGTGCGGCGGATGATCGACTTCGGCTTTTCGGCCGAGCGGATCGGGCTCATCAACCAGTATTTCTCGATGATGATCGCGGTCGCGGCGGTGCTCGCGCTCGCCAGCGCGGCCCGCTTCTATCTCGTCACCACGATCGGCGAGCGCGTCGTCGCCGACGTGCGCGCGGCGGTGTTCGCGCATGTGACGAAGCTTTCGCCCGCCTTCTTCGACCGCGAGATGACGGGCGAACTGATCTCGCGCCTGGCCGCCGACACCACGCAGATCAAATCGGCGGTCGGCGTGTCGATCTCGACCGCCATGCGCAACCTCGTGCTCTTCTTCGGCTCGGCGGCCATGATGGTGGTGACGAGCCCGCGCCTCTCGGCCTTCGTCCTCGCCGCGATCCCGGTGATCGTTCTGCCGCTGGTGGCGTTCGGACGGATGGTGCGGGCGCGCGCGCGCATCGCACAGGACACGCTCGCCGACGCCTCGTCCTACGCCGCCGAACTGATGGGTGCGGTCCGCACACTGCAGGCCTACACCAACGAGGGCGTGTCGAGCGCGCGCTACGGCGCCGCCGTCGAGCGCGCCTACAACGCCGCGCTTGCCTCGACGCGCGCGCGCGCGGCCCTCGTCGCCATCGTCATCTTCCTCGTCTTCTCCAGCGTCGTGGTCGTGCTCTGGGTCGGCGCGCAGGACGTGATCGCCGGGCGCATCAGCGCCGGCGCGCTCAGCCAGTTCGTGCTCTACACCGTGTTCGGTGCCGGCGCGCTCAGCCAGATCTCCGACGTGTGGGGCGAACTCTCGCAGACCGCCGGCGCCGCCGAGCGCCTCGCCGAGCTGCTGGCGGTGGAGCCGCAGATCACCGCGCCGAAAAATCCCGTGCCGTTGCCGCGGCCTCCGCGCGGCGAGGTTGCGTTCGAGGCCGTGCGTTTCGCTTATCCCGCGCGTCCGCAAACCTTCGTGCTCGACGGCGTGTCGCTGCGCGTGCGGCCGGGCGAGAAGGTCGCGATCGTGGGCCCCTCGGGCGCTGGCAAGAGCACGATCTTCCATCTGCTGCTGCGCTTTTACGATCCCGCGTCCGGGCAGGTCTCGCTCGACGGCGTGCGGCTCACCGACGCCGATCCGCAGGAGGTGCGCGCTCGCATCGCCCTGGTGCCGCAGGACACCGTCGTGTTCGCAAGCTCGATCGCCGACAACATCCGCTTCGGCCGTCCCGAAGCATCCGATCGTGAGATCGAGCGCGCCGCCGAGCTTGCCGCCGCCTCCGAGTTCATCGCGCGCCTGCCGCAGGGCCTGCAGACGCCGATCGGCGAGCGCGGCGTGACGCTCTCGGGAGGCCAGCGCCAGCGCATCGCCATCGCGCGCGCGATCCTGCGCGAAGCGCCGCTCCTGCTCCTCGACGAGGCGACCTCCTCGCTCGATGCGGAGAGCGAGACGCTCGTGCAGGCCGCGCTCGACCGCCTGATGCAGCAGCGCACGACGCTCGTGATCGCGCATCGCCTCGCCACCGTTCTCAAGTGCGACCGCATCCTGGTGATGGACGCAGGTCGCATTGTGGAGGAGGGCACCCACGACAGCCTCGTGGCGCAGGGCGGCCTCTATGCGCGCCTGGCACGCCTGCAGTTCCAGGGTGCCTGACCGGCCGCGGCCGGCCTTGCCGCGCTGAAAGGAAGCCGCATGGAGCTCCCGCCGCCGCTGCGCGAGGCCGTCGATCGCGAGCTCCACGGTGTGCCGACCGCCGATCTCGCGCGGGCGGCCGGCGCGCTCTCCCAGCGCTACCGCGCCGAGACGCGCGATGGGCGCTTGCATGTTTCGGACGATCTTTCCGCGCGGGCCTATCTTGCCACGCGGCTGCCGGCAACCTTCGCCGCCGTGCGCGCGGCGATGAGCGCCGCAGCCGAACTGCGCCCCGACTTCACGCCTGTGAGTTCGCTCGATGTCGGCGCCGGTCCTGGCACCGCCACCTGGGCGGCGGTGCAGTGCTGGGGAAGCCTCGCCGACGCCGAGCTCGTCGAGGCGAGTCGGGCGATGCGCGCGTGCGGTGTGCGCCTCGCGGGCGCGCTGCCGATCGCGCAAGTCACGTGGCATGCGGCGGATGCGGCCGCGCGCCGTCCCGAGGCCGCACCACGCGATCTCGTGACGCTCGCCTACGTGCTGGGCGAGCTTGATCCCGCGGCGCGTGGGCCGCTGATCGAGCGGCTCTGGACAGCCACGGCCGACATGCTGCTCATCGTCGAGCCGGGCACGCCGGGCGGATGGGAGCGCATCATCGCCGCACGCGCGCTATTGCTGCGCGCGGGCGCGCACATGGTCGCGCCGTGCCCGCACGCGCAGGACTGTCCGCTCGCGGCGCCGGACTGGTGCCACTTCGCGCGCCGTGTTGCGCGCTCGCGCGTGCATCGCCTCGCCAAGGGCGGCGACGTGCCATGGGAGGACGAGAAGTTCATCTATCTTGCGGTGGCGCGACAGCCGGCGGTGCAGGCCGCCGCACGCGTCATCGCGCCGCCGCGCGCCGCCAGCGGGCGCGTGAGTTTGAAATTATGTCGCGGCGATGGAACGGCGGCGGAGCAACTGGTCACGCGCCGCGAGGCCGCGCTCTACAAGACCGCGCGCCGCCTCGCGTGGGGTGACGTGCTGCGAGACGGTCTCGATGGGTCCTAGCCCGGCGTCCAGGTCATCCGATAGATCGGCGCGCCCGAGCGCGGATTCTTCTCCTCGGCGGCGATGGCGAAGCCCTGCTTCTCGTAGAAACGGATCGCGCGCGCATTGTCGACGTTGACGTGCAGCGTGAGGCCGGCCGGCGCGATGCGCTTCGCCTGCGCCACGAGATCGTCGGCGATATGCGAGCCCCAATGCTCGGGCGCCACCACGATCTGGTCGAGATAGCCCGTCGCGGGCTCGACCGTGACGAAACCGGCCATCCTTCCCTCGCGCTCGGCGACCGTGATCGTCGCGCGCGGCACCAGTTCGGCGCGCCAGCGCGCGCGCCACCACGCGAGGCGCGCGTTGAAATCGAGCTTGGGATAGGCGATCTGCCAGGTGCGCCGCCATAGCTCGATCGCGGCAGCCTCGTCGGCGTCGCGATAGGGGCGCAGGGTGACGGCCGGGGAGGTCACCGCTCGGTGAGCTTTAGCTCGATGCGGCGGTTGCGGCGATAGGCCTCCTCGGTCTTGTCCGTGTCGAGCGGCTGGAACTCGCCGAAGCCCGCAGCCACCAGCCGCTGCGGGGACACGCCCTTCTGGACCAGATACTGTACCACCGAGATGGCGCGCGCCGCCGACAGCGCCCAGTTCGACGGGAACTGCGCGCTCGCGATCGGGCGCACGTCGGTGTGGCCGTCGACACGCAGCACCCACGCGATCTCGGGGGGAATCTGCTGTTCGAGCTCGAGCAGCGCGCTCGCCAGCTTGTCGAGCTCGGCGCGCCCCTCCGGGTTGAGCACGGCCTGCCCGGTTTCGAACAGCACCTCCGACTGGAATACGAAGCGGTCGCCGACGACGCGCATGTCGGCCCGGTTGCCGAGGATCTCGCGCAGGCGTCCGAAGAAGTCGGAGCGATAGCGCTGCAGTTCCTGCACGCGCTGGGCGAGCGCCACGTTGAGCCGCTGCCCGAGATCGGCAATGCGCGCCTGCGACTCGCGTCCCTTCTTCTCGGACGCCTCGAGCGACTCCTCCAGCGCTGCGAGCTGGCGGCGCAGCGCGCCGATCTGCTGGTTGAGCACCTCGATCTCGGTGAGGGCGCGGGCGGAGATCTGCTTCTCGGCGGCAAGCGCGCTCTGCGCCTCGTTGAGCTGCGACTGCGCGCTGGCAATTCCCGCGCCGGAGCCGTCGGCCGCGGCCTTGAGGCGGTCGCGTTCGCTCTGCGCGCCCGACAGCGACGCACGCAGGCGTGCGATCTCGCCCTCGAGATCGACCTTGCCCGTCCTCTCGAGCGCGAGCAGGTCGGTGAGCTGGTTGATCTGCGCGGTGAGGCGCGAGAGTGCCGTCTCCTTGCCGGCGACTTCCTGCGACAGGAAGAACTGCACGACCACGAACACGCTGAGCAGGAAGATCACGCCGAGCAGGATCGTCGACAGCGCGTCGACGAATCCGGGCCAGTAGTCGATGCCCCGGTCGCGGCGCCGGGTCCGGGCAAGTGCCATCAGGCGCTATCCTTCACGGTCACGTCGCCCCGTCATACCTTCTCGCGTTCCTGGGCGAGCACTTCGAGCAGGCGGCGGATGCGCTCGTGCTGCTCGGCCTGGGCGTCGGCCCAGTTGCGGATCATCTGCTGCTCGGCGCGCATGTTCTGGACCAGCCCCTGGATGGCTTCCGCCAGATTCGCCATGGCGTTGGTCGCGGCCTTGTTCGAGCCGGTTTCGGCGATCACCTCACGCAGCCGCTCCATCGCCGCGCGGATCTCGGCGCCCACGTTCGGAGCGGCGGCCGTCGTCACCGCTGCGCCGGTCTCGCTGTCGAGATCTCGCACGGTGGTCGCGAGCCAGTCCTCGAGCTCCGTGTAGAAGCGGTTCTGGGCCTGGCTCGTCTGCAGGTCGAGGAAGCCGAGCACCAGCGAGCCGGCAAGGCCGAACAGCGAGGATGAGAACGAAATGCCCATGCCCGAGAGCGGCGCGGCCAGGCCTTCGCGCAGCGAGTCGAACATGGAGCCGGCGTCGCCGCCCGCGCGCAGACCCTGGATCACGCCGCCGACCGAGCCGACGGTTTCGATCAGACCCCAGAACGTGCCGAGCAGGCCGAGGAAGACGAGAAGGCCGGTCATGTAGCGTGAGATGTCGCGCGTCTCGTCGAGACGCGAGGCGATCGAGTCGGTGAGGCTGCGCATGATCTGCGGGGAGATCGCCGCGCCGCTTCCGCGCTCGCCGAGGATGGCGGCCATGGGTGCGAGCAGCACGGGCTGGCGCCCGCGCGCGAGATCGGGATCGGAGAGCCGGAAGCTGTTGACCCACGCAATCTCGGGAAAGAGCCGCAGCACCTGCCGGAACGACAGCAGGATACCGATGATCAAAACGCCGATGATGACCGCGTTGAGTCCCGGGTTGGCCAGGAAGGCGACCCAGATCTGCTTGTGCAGGATGAAGACGAGGAGCCCGCACAGCACCAGGAATACCAGCATGCGCACCAGGAAGATGCGCGGGGACGTCACCTGGAAAGGATCAATCGTCACGTGTCGCTGCGCCATGGCCGTTGCACCGTCCAGCCTCGCGCGCCATCGGACCGAAATGTCACGGCTCAATTACCGGACGCGCGCCAAATTACACTTCCAGAGCGCGTTCGGAGGCAATACCGGAGTTCGCTCTCGCTGGACGCGCTGTTGGCCCGAAGAATATGGCACATCGGAGGCCGAAGGTAACGGCTGCCGTAACGGCATCGGCCGGGCGCGCGAAAGCGGAACGTTCCAGGTCACGGGGTGGGGCGGCGGAACGTCGCACGCGGGGCGCGCGTGGAGCCATACCATCGCGCGTTGCGGCAGGAGCACGATCCCGGCAATGAGGCCCGGCCCTCGGAAAAGCTCGTGCTCGAAAACAAAGCCGGACCGAGATCGCTGTTCGATCTGATCCGACGGTGGTCAGGCCCGGTCTGCCGCTTTGAGCAGCGCCAGGAGATCGGGATGCAGCGTGTCGTTGCCGGCGACGACGCTGCCGCTCTCCAGCATCCGATCCTTGCCCTCGCAGTCGCTGACGAAGCCGCCGGCCTCGCGCACGATCAAGATGCCTGCCGCCATATCCCATGGCGAGAGGTTGCGCTCCCAGTAGGCATCGAGCCGTCCCGCTGCCACCCAGGCGAGGTCGAGCGCGGCGGAACCGAAGCGCCGCAGGCCCGCGACCTGCTCCTGCACGACGGCGAACTCTTTTCGGAACTCGGCGAGCCCGCCGCGGCCGAGGTGCGGCAGGCCGCAGGCGACGACGGAATCTGCCAGACGGCGGCGCGCCGCCACCCGCAGGCGGCGGTCGTTGAGGTAGGCGCCTTTGCCGCGCTCCGCGGTGAACAGTTCGTCGGTCGCCGGATTGTAGATGAGCGCCGCCACGATCGCATCGTCGCGCTTGAGGCCGATCGAGATCGAGAACTGCGGAATGCCGTGCAGGAAATTCGTGGTGCCGTCGAGCGGATCGACGATCCAGGTGTGCGTCTTGTCCGTGCCTTCGCGGTTGCCGCCCTCTTCGCCGATGAAACCGTAGCCCGGGCGCGCACGCTCGAGCTCGGTGCGCAGGATGTCCTCGGCGCGATGGTCGGCGGCGGACACGAAGTTCGCCGGTCCCTTGAGGGACACCTGCAGGTTCTCGACCTCGCCGAAATCGCGCTTGAGGCTGCGGCCGGCCTTGCGCGCGGCGGCGGTCATGACGTTGAGCAGGGCGGAGCGGATCATGGCACTCTGAACAGGAAAACCGGAAGGCTCGAACGGCGTGCGATCATGGAGATAGCCCGCGATTGCCGAACGTGGCTACCGGGTTTTGCCGCCGACCGCACGCTAAATGTTTCGTGACATGTCTCGGGGCCCCTGCGCGCGGCGCGAATGCGGGTGATCTCACGAGCGCAGGGCTGCATAGAACGCGGCCCAGGGCTTCGCCGCGGCCTCGCCGGCTGCGCGCGTTTCGGGGCTCTGCTTCGCCACGTAGTCGTCGAGCTGGGGATCGCCGACGCCGCCCGCCTTGGCGGCGAGGTGCCACTTGACCACGGCCACGGGATCCGCCGGCACGCCGCGTCCCATCAGGTACATGCGCGCCAGCCGGTTCTGCGCAACCGGGTTGGCCTTGAGCGCGGCGCGTTTGAGGTACTTCGCCGCCGCGGCCTCGTTCTTCGGCACGCCGGTGCCGTTGAACAGCGCAAGCCCGTACTCGATTTCGGCGGCGATGTTGTCGGCGAGCGCGGCGGCGCCGAGCAGGCGCGCGGCTTCGCGCTCGTCCTTGGGCACGCCGCGGCCTTCCTTGTAGAGCGTGGCGAGCGCGTACTGTGCATCCGGGTTGCCGGCCTGCGCGGCCTGGCGGAACAGTTCGGCGGCGCGTCCGAAGTCCTGCGGGAACTGCTGGCCTTCGAGGTAGAGCAGGCCGAGATCGTAGGCGGAGATGGCGTGGCCGAGCTTGGCCGCCGATGCCAGCAGGCGCGCCGCCTCATTGCGGTCGCGCAGCCCCGCGCGCCCTCCGAAGTTGAACATCGCGAGCGCGAACATGGCGTTGGGGTCGCCGCGCTCGGCCGCGAGGCGATACCACTCCGCCGCCTTCTGGTCGTTGTTGGGGACGCCCAGCCCCTGCGCATAGAGCTCGCCCAGGAGCGTCATCGCACGGCGGTCGCCGGTCTCGTCGACGCGCTTGGTGGCCTCGCGGAAGGCGGTCAGGAAATGGCCGCGCTGATAGGCGCCATAGGCGAGGTCGGCATCGCCGTTGGGTGGCGCGCTCGCCGCAGTGGCAGGGGCCGGTGCGGGCACCGGCGTCTTCGCGGGGGCCGCGCTCTTGTGCTGCGGCTTCGCGGCGGGCTTTTTGGCGGCGGGCTTGGGTGCTGGCTTGGCCGGCTGCTGCTGGCGCACCGCGGGCGGAGCGAGCTGGACCTGCGCCGGCGCGGGAGCGGACAGCATGAACGCCGCCAGCATGCTGATGGGGAGAGCGCGCGCGAGCGGCGGCGCCGTCATGCGCGGCGCGAGGCGGTCGGCCGCGCAGCGGCCTCGCCCATGGCGGCGGCCAGGCCACGCGGATCGGCGAATATCGCCTCCCCGACGGCTATGAAGTCCGCGCCCGCTGCGCAAAGCTCTCCGATCTCCTCTAGCCGCTCCGCGTAAGCCACGCAGGGTATTTCAAACAGCTCCGACCACCATGCAACCCGCTCGGCGACCGCGTCCAGCGATGGGCGGTGTCCGCGGGTGTCGGGCTCGCCAAACATGACATAGTCGGCGCCGGCTTCGCCTGCGACCATGGCATCATGACGGCTGTGCAGGCCACCGGCGCCTGCCATGCGCTCGGGCTTGAGCCGGGGCAGGGCGTCCTTGAGCGCCTCCGTGCCGGTGACATGCGCGCCGTCGGCGCCCCCGCGCGCCGCCAGTCCGGGGTCCCCCTCGACCATGAGGGCCACGTCATGGCGCTGCACCAGCGGGGCGAGCGCCTTGATGCGGTTGATCTGTGTGCGCTCGTCGGCGGGCGCCAGGCGCAGCAGCAAGGCGGCGACGTCGACGGCGGCGAAGACCGCCGGCAGCGCCTGCGCCAGCGCGGCGGTGTCCGACAACGGCGCAGTGACGAGATAGAGCCGCGGCGCCGGGCGCGGGGCTCGCGACGGCGGCGCCGGCGGCATGACGCGGGCGGCCCTTCGTCAGGCCGCCTTCTTCTCGAGATCGGCCTTCCACTCGCCGAGGGTGGCAAGGCCGTTCATGCGCGCGCGGTGCGCGAAGGCGCGCTGCGCGGCGGCGACGTTCTCGCTCTTGCCGGCCCAGGTCTTCTGCACCGGCGCCTGCAGCGCGCGTCCGTAAGAGAACGTGAGCTTCCACGGCAGGTTGCCGATGCGGTTCATTGCATCGAGATGCGCCGTCGCCTCCTCGTCCGACTGTCCGCCCGACAGGAAGGCAATGCCCGGAACCGCCGCCGGCACGCAGGCCTTGAGCACGCGCACGGTCTTCTCGGCGACTTCATCGACCGAGGACTTCTTCGAGGCCTTCTTGCCGGCGATGACCATGTTGGGCTTGAGCACCATGCCCTCGAGCTGCACGCGCTGGAAGTAGAGCTGCTCGAACACGAGCTTGAGCACGAGCTCCGTCACCTCATAGCAGCGGTCGGCGTCATGCGCGCCGTCCATCAGCACTTCCGGCTCGACGATCGGAACGATGTTCTCGTCCTGGCAGAGCGCCGCGTAGCGGGCGAGCGCATGCGCGTTGGTCATGATGCAGGTGTAGGTCGGAATCCCCTGGCCGATGTCGATCACGGCACGCCACTTGGCGAATTTGGCGCCGAGGTTGCGATACTCGGCCAGTCGCTCGCGCAGGCCGTCGAGGCCTTCGGTGATCACCTCGTTCGGGCAGAACGGCAGCGGCTTGGTGCCCTTGTCGACCTTGATGCCCGGAATGGAGCCGGCCTGCTCGATCAGCTTGACGAGCGGCGTGCCGTCCTTGGCGTTCTGGCGGATGGTCTCGTCGTAGAGGATGACGCCGGAGATGTGGTTCTTCATCGCGTCGGTCGCGCGGAACATCAGTTCGCGATAATCGCGGCGATTATCCGCAGTCGATTCCACGCCGATGGCATCGAAGCGCTTCTTGATCGTCCCCGATGACTCGTCGGCGGCAAGGATGCCGCGCCCCGGCGCGACCATGGCTTCCGCTACTTTGTTGAGTTCCGCGAGATTCATCGATGTTCTCCTGCAGATCCGTCTGGATGCCGATTTTGCTGCACTCTTACTGCCGCGCGCGCCGCGATGAAAGGACCCGGGTCATTTGGTCCTCAGCACCTCGACACCGGGCAGGGGCTTGCCCTCCATCCATTCCAGGAAGGCGCCGCCCGCAGTCGAAAGATACGTCAGCCGGTCCACGACCCCCGCGGCATTGAGCGCCGCGACCGTGTCGCCGCCGCCCGCCACCGAAACCAGTTGGCCCGCATGGGTGAGCTCGGCGGCGGCTTCCGCCACCTCGACGGTGCCGGTGTCGAAGGGCTCCAGTTCGAACGCGCCAAACGGGCCGTTCCACACCAGGGTCTTCATGCGCGCGAGGACCGAGACCACGTGCTCGACCGAGCGCGGGCCGATATCGAGCATCATCTCGTTGTCACCAATGTGACCGACGTCCACGACGCGGGTGGGTGGGTTGGCCTCGAACTTCTCGGCCACCACGGCGTCGACCGGCAGCACGATCTCGCGGCCCTTCTGCTTGGCCTTGGCCATGATCTCGCGCGCGGTATCGAGCAGTGCCGTCTCGCACAGCGACTTGCCCATCGCCTTGCCCTGCGCGGCGAGAAACGTGTTGGCCATGCCGCCGCCGATGATGAGCGCGTCGACCTTCTCGATGAGGTTTCCGAGCAGGTCGAGCTTGGTCGAGATCTTGGCGCCGCCGACGATCGCCGCCACCGGGCGCGCGGGGCTCTCCAGCGCCTTCGTGAGCGCCTCGAGCTCGGCCTGCATGCTGCGGCCGGCATAAGCCGGAAGCTTGTGCCCGAGGCCTTCGGTCGAGGCGTGCGCGCGATGCGCGGCCGAGAAGGCGTCGTTCACCCAGATGTCGCCGAGCTTGGCGAGCGCATCGACGAATGCCGGATCGTTCTTTTCCTCTTCCTTGTGGAAGCGCGTGTTCTCCAGGCACAGGATGTCGCCCGGCTTCATCCTGCCGACCGCTTCCTCCGCCGCCGGACCGATGCAGTCCTCGGCGAAGCCGACGGGGCGGCCGATGACGCGCGCGACTTCCGCGGCGACCGGCTTGAGCGAGTCCTTCGGATCGCGGCCCTTCGGCCGTCCGAAGTGCGAGAGCAGGATGACCTTGCCGCCCTTGTCGGAGATCTCGCGGATGGTAGGCGCCGCGCGCTCGATGCGGGTCGCGTCGGTGACTTTGCCGTTCTCGGTGGGAACGTTGAGGTCGACGCGGACGAGGACACGCTTGCCCTTCACGTCGGCCTGATCAAGCGTACGGAACGCACTCATGGAGGCTGTCCTACCCCTCGCGCGAAACCCGCGTCGCTGCGGCCCCGCGTGCGGTCGCAGCCGCGACGGCCGGTGCCGTCGCGGCCAGGCGATGTCAGAGCAACTTGCCCATGGCGACGGATACGTCGGCCATGCGGTTCGAGAAGCCCCACTCGTTGTCGTACCACGACAGCACACGCACGAGCGTGCCGTTCATGACCTTCGTCTGGTCGAGGTGGAACGTCGAGGAGTGCGGGTCGTGGTTGAAGTCGATCGAGACGTTGGGCTGGTCGGTCGTGCCGAGGATGCCCTTGAGTTCCTGCTGCGAGGCGCGCTTCATCGCCTCGTTGATCTCGTCCTTGGTGGTCGCCTTCTTGGCCACGATCTTGAGGTCGATCACCGACACGTTCGGCGTCGGCACGCGGATCGCGACGCCATCGAGCTTGCCGTTGAGTTCCGGCAGCACGAGGCCGATGGCCTTGGCCGCGCCGGTCGATGTCGGAATCATCGAGAGCCCCGCCGCGCGCGCGCGGTAGAGATCCTTATGCAGCGTATCGAGCGTCGGCTGATCGCCGGTGTAGGCGTGGATCGTGGTCATGAAGCCGGTCTCGATGCCGACTGCGTCGTTGAGCACCTTGGCGACCGGCGCGAGGCAATTGGTCGTGCACGATCCGTTCGAGACCACCTTGTGGTCCTTCGTCAGCTTGTCGTGATTGACGCCATAGACGCAGGTGAAATCCGCGCCGTCGGCAGGCGCCGAGACGAGCACGCGCTTGGCGCCGGCGGTGAGGTGGGCGGACGCCTTGTCCTTCGACGTGAAGATGCCGGTGCATTCGAGCGCGATGTCGACCCCGAGATCCTTCCACGGCAGCGTGGAGGGGTCCTTCACGGCGGTGCACTTCACCGCGCCGTTGCCCAGGTCGAGGGTGTCGCCCTTGACGGTCACCTGTCCGGGGAAGCGGCCGTGCACGCTGTCGAAGCGCAGCAGGTGGGCGTTGGTTTCGACCGGGCCGAGGTCGTTGATGGCGACCACTTCGATGTCCTTGCGACCGCTCTCATAGATGGCGCGCAGGATGTTGCGGCCGATGCGGCCAAATCCGTTGATGGCGACACGAACGGGCATGCTTCCGGCTCCTGTTAGGTCGTCGCGCCCGGCGGGAGCCGGGAGACCGTGTCGATTGGCAGGTAAGACCTGGCACGGCCGGGGCAAGCCCGGTCACGACGGATAGGCGAATTGAGGTCGGGCAGTAGGTACCACTAATGACGCGGGCGGCTCAACTCTTACCGAGCTTGGCCAGCGCCGCCTCCGCCACCCGATCAGGCGTAATGCCGAAGTGCCGGAACAGTTCCTTCGCGGGCGCGCTCGCCCCGAAGCTGCTCATGCCGACAAAGAGCCCGTCCGAGCCGATGATCGCGTCCCATCCCTGCCGGATGGCGGCTTCGATGCCGACCTTCACCGGCGCATCGCCGACGATCGCGCGGCGGCGGTCGTCGGGCAGGGCGAGCAGCAGCTCGAAGCAGGGCACCGAGACGACGCGCGCGGCGATGCCGCGCTGCGCGAGCAGCTTCTGTGCTTCCACCGCGACGAGCACTTCCGAGCCGCTCGCGAACAGCGAGACCTGCGCCTTGCCGTTGGCGGGGACGAGCTCATAAGCGCCGTCGGCGCATCGGTTCGTCGCATCGATGTCCTTGCGTAGCTGCGGCAGGTTCTGGCGCGTGAGCGCGAGCACGCTCGGCGTCTCGCGCGTCTCGAGCGCAAGCTGCCAGCATTCGATGGTCTCGACCGTGTCGCACGGACGGAACACGTGCAGGTTCGGGATCGCGCGCAGCGAGGCAAGGTGCTCGACCGGTTGATGCGTCGGGCCGTCCTCGCCGAGGCCGATCGAGTCGTGGGTCATCACGTGGATGACACGCTCGCCCATCAGCGCCGCCAGGCGGATCGACGGGCGGCAGTAATCGGAGAACACCAGGAACGTGCCGGAGTAAGGGATGACGCCGCCGTGCAACGCCATGCCGTTCATGGCGGCGGCCATGCCGTGCTCGCGCACGCCGTAGTGGATGAAGCGGCCGGCGTAGTCCTTCGACGACAGGATCGTCATGCCCTTCGGCCGCGTATTGTTGGAGCCGGTGAGGTCGGCCGAGCCGCCGATCATCTCGGGGATCGCCGGCACCAGCGTCTCCAGCGCGAACTCGGAGGCGGAGCGCGTGGCGATTTCCTTCGGCGCGGCGGCGAGCTTGTCCTTGACCGTCTTGACTGCCGCCGCGAGCTTGTCGGCGGCGATGTCGCCGCGCATGCGCCGCTCGAACTCGGCGCGCGTGTCGGCGGGCAGGCCGGCGACGCGCCTGAGCCAGTCCTGGTGCGCCGCTTGCGAGCGTCGTCCCGCCGCCAGCCAGCTTTCGCGCACCTCGGCGGGCACTTCGAAGGGGGCATAAGACCAGCCGAGCGTCTCGCGTGCGCCCTTGATCTCGTCGGCGCCGAGCGGCGAGCCGTGGCTCTTCTCGCTGCCGGCCTTGGTCGGCGCGCCGAAGCCGATCTGCGTACGGCAGGCGATGAGCGTCGGACGATCGGCGCTTTGGGCCTGCGCGAGCGCTTCGGCGATCGCGTCCGGGTCGTGACCGTCGACCCGCGTCGCGGCCCAGCCGGCGGCCTCGAAACGCTTGAGCTGATCGACGGAATCGGCGAGCGAGAGCGGGCCGTCGATCGAGATGCCGTTGTCGTCGAACAGCACGATCAGCTTGCGCAGCTTGAGGTGGCCTGCGAGCGCGATCGCCTCCTGCGAGATGCCCTCCATGAGGTCGCCGTCGGAGGCGAGCACATAGGTGCGGTGATCGACGGCCTCGCTGCCGAACACGGCGGCGAGGTGCGCCTCCGCGATCGCCATGCCGACGGCATTGGCGAGACCCTGTCCGAGCGGACCGGTGGTGGTTTCGACGCCGGGCGTGTGGAAGTTCTCGGGATGTCCGGGCGTCTTCGAGCCGAACTGGCGGAAGCGCTTGAGCTCGTCGAGCGTGACCGCCTGGTAGCCGGTGAGGTGGAGCAGCGCATAGATCAGCATCGAGCCATGGCCGGCGGACAGCACGAAGCGGTCGCGGTCCGGCCAGCGCGGATCGGCGGGATCGAATTTCAGGAAGCGCGAGAACAGCACCGTGGCGATGTCCGCCGCGCCCATCGGCAGGCCTGGATGGCCCGATTTCGCCTGTTCGACCGCATCCATGGCAAGCGCGCGGATGGCGTTCGCCATCCGGTGGTGTTCCAAGCGCATGACATGAGCGGGTGTGGATACCGCAGCAGTTGCTTGGCTCTTCACGCGCGTTGTCCTGGTTGATCGCGGGCAGCGATAGCACGTAAGGCGGTCGAGTCAACGAAACCGCCCCATGCGGCCGGCGCCGTCCACACGGGTGCAGGATGCCGTGGACAAGGGTCCGCGCCGCCGTTGACGGGACGCTCGCTCGCCACGTAAGGTTCTTTTCCTAACTCCTTATGCATTCAGCCGATTTGCCGTCACAAAGCCGCAGTCGGCCCGCAATGTCCGGGTGGAGTTGATGACCGACCACACTGCCATCGAGTCGGCGACTCGGCGCCTGCAGGCTGCGCTGGACGCGCTCGAGTCGGCGGCCGAGCGACGAATGGAGGCGGGCGCACGCACGGCTGCGCTCGCCGACCAGATGCATGCGCTCGATGCCGACCGCGCGCGGCTCGCCTCCGATCTCGATCATGCCGTTGCGCGCGCGCGCGAGCTCGAGCGCACCAACCGCGAGGTGGCCGAGCGCATCGACATCGCGATGAACGCCGTCCGCGGCGTGATCGAGGCGCAGGAGGACTAGCGCATGATCTTGAGACGAAGACGCTGGCTTCCGCTCTGGCGCATGCGGCGCATGTGACGCTCCCGCCGCGCGGGACGATCATCCGGCAGGGCCCCTTGCTTGCCGAAGTTGCTGTCGGGGCGCTGGGACGAAACGAAACTTCGGAGGGCGGATCGGACAATCGTGGCGCAGCTCAACGTCACCATCAACGGGCGGCAGTTCCGGATGGCCTGCGAGGATGGCCAGGAGGAGCACCTGGTGCGGCTCGCCAGGGACTTCAACGACCGCATCAATACCATCCGCGCGCAGTTCGGCGAAGTTGGCGACATGCGCCTGACGATCATGGCGGCGCTCACCATGGGCGACGAGCTGTCGGACGCGTTCGCCAAGATCAAGCGCCTCGAGGAGGAGATCGCGGCTCTGCAGGACGCCCGCCTCGTGGCCGCGGACCGGGCGCAGGCGACGGAGGCCGCCATCGTCAAGGCGTTCGGCGCCGCGGCCGAGCGGATCGAGAAGGTCGCCAAGGCCTTGAACCAGCCGCAGGGCGGCGGCGCAGCCAACGGCGTCTCGTGAGACGTACGCAGCGATAGCCGCAACGCCTCCAGCGGCAAGCGCGCCCGCGCCCTGACTGGCGGGATGCGCGCGGACGCACTACATTGCCGGAGCGGGGCTGCGAGGTGCGTTAGGAGGCAATTTCCCGGGGCCTTATCGATCTCACAGGGAGCTGTCCCTGACCGGGCTCCTGGGCCCGGACATATGGCGCCCACCTACTTTGGTAGGGGACCTGGGATCGGCTCCTCCGACGGCCGCTGTGGCTCCGCGCTTCTTTATTTTTCGGCGCGGGCATGCATGAGTGCCTTATGCCCAAGCTTGATATTGCCGCCGTTTCCGATCCCGTCGCTGCCGCCAAGGCCAAGCTGCGCCAGACCATGCTGGCGGGGCGCGAGGCGCTGCCGGTCGCCGAGCGCGTCGCCGCCGCCGAGACGCTCGCCGCGCGCGGCCTGCCGATTCCGGTTCCGCCCGGGGCCGTCGTCTCCGGATATTCGCCGCTCAAGTCCGAGATCAGCCCCGTCCCGCTGATGCGCCGCCTCGCGGACGCCGGCGCCAAGCTCGCGCTCCCGGTGGTGCAGGGGCGCAGCCATCCGCTGATCATGCGGGCGTGGGCGTTCGGAGAGCCGCTCGGGTCGGGCGTGTGGGGCATTCGCGAGCCAAAGCCGGAAGCCCCCGAGGTCTTTCCCGACATTCTCATCGTCCCGCTGCTGGCCTTCGACCGCAGGGGCGAGCGGCTCGGCTACGGCGCGGGCCACTACGACCGCACGATCGCGCGCCTGCGCACCATGAAGCCGATCGTCACCATCGGCGTCGCCTTCGCCGCGCAGGAGGTTCCCGACCTGCCGAGCACGTCGCTCGACGAGCGGCTGGACTTCGTGCTCACCGAGCGCGACGTCATCGACCTGCGGGCGTGACGGCGTGCGGCTCCTGTTCATCGGCGACGTCGTGGGACGCAGCGGCCGGGCCGCGGTCTATGAGCGCCTGCCGGGCCTCGTGCGCGACTGGAAGCTCGACCTCGTGGTCGTCAACGGCGAGAACGCCGCCGGCGGCTTCGGCATCACCGAGGCCATCTACAACGAGTTGCTCGACGCCGGGGCCGATGCGGTGACGCTCGGCAATCACGCCTGGGACCAGAAGGAGGCGCTGGTCTTCATCGAGCGTGCGCCGCGCCTCGTGCGCCCGCTCAACTATCCGGCCGGCACGCCCGGCCGCGGCGCGACGCTGATCGAGGCCAAGAACGGCGCCCGCGTGCTGGTGGTCAATGCCATGGGGCGCATCTTCATGGATCCGCTCGACGATCCGTTCGCCGCCGTCGAGCGCGAGCTGGGCGCCTGTCCGCTCAAGCACGAATGCGACGCCATCATCGTCGACATGCATGCCGAGACGACCAGCGAGAAACAGGCCATGGGCCATTTCTGCGACGGCCGCGCCAGTCTCGTCGTCGGCACGCACACCCACGCGCCCACCGCCGATCACCAGATCCTGCCGCGCGGCACCGCCTTCATCTCCGACGCGGGCATGACCGGCGACTACGACTCGGTCATCGGCATGTCGAAGGACGAGCCGCTCGGCCGTTTCCTGCGCCGCATCGCATCCAGCCGGTTCGAGGCCGCCAATGGTCCCGGCACCCTGTGCGGGCTCGCCGTCGAGACCGACGATGCGACCGGCCTCGCGCAGCGCGTCTCGCCGGTGCGGCTGGGCCCGCGGCTCGAGGAAGCGCGTCCGGTCTTCTGGGACTGAGGGTTATCGCGACTGTTCTCGCGGCGCGCGAGATCACCCGAATGTGACGAGACGTTGCGCCGCGCCGGCGGGAAGACTATTGCCTCGCACGCACGCGCTTTCGGGGGACATCTCATGCCGCAGTCATTGCCATTGTCGCGCCGCCGTCTGCTCGCCGGGATTTCGGCCGCCGGGCTCGCCGGCCTTGCGCCGCTGCCGCGCGCGCAGGCCAAGGCGCCGATGCTGAACGTGCAGGCGCCCGCCTACTACCGCTTCAAGGTCGGTGCCTTCGAGGCCACCGTCATCTCCGACGGTCCGCTGGCGATGGGCGAGCCCAAGCCGGAGCTGTTCGCCGGCGTGACGAAGGACGCGATCACCCACGCGCTCGCGGAGAACTTCCTCCCCGCCGACAACCTCTCGCTCGAGCAGAATGCATTGGTCGTGAACACCGGCGATCGCCTGGTGCTGATCGACACCGGCACCGGCTCCGCCAAGATGTTCGGCGACAGGTCCGGACGCCTGCTGACCAACCTGCGCGCCGCCGGCTTCGACCCGGCCGACATCGATTCAATCGTGCTCTCGCATGCGCATCCCGATCATTGCTGGGGACTGGTCGGCGCCAACGGCGCGCGCAACTTCCCCAACGCGCAGATTCATATCGCGCAGGCCGACCTCGACTTCTGGACCGACGAGGCCAAGCGCTCCGCGCCGTTCATCGGCCAATTGATCGATCCGACGCGCGCGGCGCTGCTGCCGTATCGCGACCGTGTCGTGTTCGTGAAGGACGGGCAGGAGGTGGTGCCCGGCATCCAGGCGCTGTCGGCGCCGGGACACACGGTCGGGCACACGATCTTCATGATCTCGTCGCAGGGCCAGACGCTGTGCAACGTCGCCGACCTCGCGCATCATCACGTGCTGGTGCTGGAGAACCCGAAGGTCGAGTTCGGCTTCGACACCGACCCCAAGCAGGGTGCGGCGACGCGCATCCGCATGTTCGACATGCTGGCGGCGCAGCGCATCGCGCTCATCGCCTATCATTTCCCCTGGCCGGGGATCGGCCACGTGGTCAGCCACGGCGGCGGCTATCGCTTCATCGCGGCGCCGCTGCAGATGGTGCTCTGACCGCGTCGGCGCCCGCCGCGGCCATGCGCCGGCGGGGTTGACCCCGCCGCATCCTCCAGAAAAGATTTCTCGTCCGCTGGAGCGGACGAGAAAAAGACGTCGGGGGAATGTGACATGGCACTGGGCTATCAGAAATTCGGCGACGGTCCGCACAAGGTGATGGCGCTGCACGGCTGGTTCGGCGATCACACCGCCTACGGCCCGATGCGCCACGCGCTCAGCGCCGACGAATTCACCTATGTCTTTCCGGCCTATCGCGGCTACGGCCTGTCGCGGCATCTCTCGGGCAGCTACACCAACAAGGAGATTGCGGCCGACGTCATCGCGCTCGCCGACGATCTCAAGTGGGATACGTTCAGCCTCGTCGGTCACTCCATGGGCGGCAAGGCGATCCAGCGTGTGCTGGTCGATGCGCCGCAGCGGGTGCGCAAGCTGGTCGGCGTCGCGCCCGTGCCGGCGGCGGCGACCCCGTTCGACGAGGCGGGCTGGGGACTGTTCGACGGCGCCGCCGCCAACGTCGAGAACCGTAAGATCATCATCGGCTTCTCCACCGGCAACCGCCTGACGGACACATGGCTCGCCTACATGGCCAGCTATTCGGCGCAGACCGCCGCGCCGGAGGCCTTCGCGGCCTATCTGCGGGCCTGGGCGAAGGAGGACTTCTCCGCCGAGGTGCAGGGGCGGGACGTTCCGGTCAAGGTGATCGTCGGCGAGCACGACCTCGCCATCAGCGCCGACGTGATGCGCGGCACCTTCCTCGCGTGGTACCCGAAGGCCGAGCTCGAGGTGATGCCGAACGCCGGCCACTATCCGATGGACGAAACGCCCGTCGCGCTCGCGACCTCGATCGAGGCGTTCCTGCGCAAGTAGGTTTGGCGCCCCGCGTCAGCGGATCGGCGGCGGATACTGGATGCCGCCGTTGGTCCACAATTGATTGAGGCCGCGCGGGATCGCGAGCTTGGAATTGACTCCGACGTTGCGATCGTAGACCTCGCCGTAGTTGCCGACGTGGCGGATGATGCGCGCCGCCCAGTCGTTGGTGAGGCCGAGCTCCTCGCCGTAGGTGCCCTCGGTGCCGACGAAGCGCATCACCTCCGGTTTGCGCGATTTCAGCGCGTCGTCGATGTTCTGCGAGGTGATGCCAAGCTCCTCCGCGTTGAGCATCGCATACACAGTCCACTTCACCAGTAGCAGCCAATCGTCGTCCTTCTGGCGCACCGCCGGGGCGAGCGGTTCCTTCGAGATCACGTCCGGCAGGATGACGTGGTCGTCCGGCTTGGGCAGCTTGAGGCGCTGGGCGTAGAGGCGCGAGATGTCGCCCGTGAAAACCTCGCACTGCCCCTGCTCGTAGGCCTTGAGCACGTCGTCCGCTTTGGTGAACTTGACCTCCTGGTAGGTCATGTTGTTGGCGCGGAAGTAGTCGGCGAGGTTGAGCTGCGAGGTGGTGGCGTCCTGCACGCACACTCTGCTGCCGCCAAGCTCGAGCGCGGTGTCGATATTGCGCGCGCGCGGCAGCATGAATCCCTGCCCGTCGTAGTACGATACGGCGGCGAAATGCAGCGCGTAATCCGTCTCGCGCGACATGCTCCAGGTCGAGTTGCGGAACAGCACGTCGACCTTGCGGCGCTGTAGCTCGCGGAAGCGCTCGTTCGCCTCGAGCGGGACGAACCTGACCTTGTTCGGATCATTGAAGATCGCCGCCGACAGCGCGCGGCAGAAGTCGACATCGAACCCGGTCCATTCGCCCTTCTCGTTACGGCTCGAGAAGCCGGGCAGGTCGGTGTTGACGCCGCACAGCACGGCGTCGCGCCGCATCGTGCGCTTGAGCGTCTTGGTGTCGTAGCGCTCGTAGGTGACGGCGGCGGCGGCGACGGCCAGTGCGATCACGACGCCAATGGCAAGCCCGGAGCGGAACGTCCGTGGGATGAATTTGAACATGGCCCCCTCGCTGGGTCTGCGCTTAGAGTTGCGGGCGCTGATGGACGACGACCTTGGTCCCCACGGGGATGCGGTCATAGAGGTCGATCACATCCGGATTGACCAGACGGAAGCAGCCGGACGACACGGCGCTGCCGATCGTGTGCGGCTGGTTGGTGCCGTGGATGCGATAGACGGTGTTGCCGAGATAGAGCGCCCGCGCGCCGAGCGGATTTCCCGGGCCGCCGGCCATCCAGCGCGGCAGGTAGGGCTGGCGCTCGATCATCTCGGGCGGTGGCGTCCAGTCCGGCCATTCCTGCTTGCGCGTGATGCGCAGCAGGCCTTGCCATTGGAAGCCCTCGCGCCCGACGCCGATGCCGTAGCGCAGGGCGCGGTTGTTCGGCTGCACGACGTAGAGATATCGGTTGGGCGTGTCCACGACGATCGTGCCCGGCGGCTCGGTGGTGCGATAGAACACGCTGGTGCGCCGGAACTGGGCCGGCAAGTTTTCCTCTTCCTCGCTCGGCACGTATCCGGGCTGCTCGTCCGTCTGCACCTCGTTGGCGGGATACAGCGTCGTCGGCGGACGAGGTTGCGCGTGTGCTGCGCCGCCACATGCAAGGAGAACTGCCAGCAGGCAGGGAAGCAACGTCAGGTTTCGCATTGTTTGGATGATCCCCTGAAGCCCCGGTGCCGGGAATCGTCTTAGCACAAAGGCGGGCACGCGCCAGCAGGGAGCGCCGGCGGCCCCATCGCGCGATCGAATTAACGATCCGGGCAGGACCTCCTGCGCGAAATGGTCGCGGAACGGCCGGATCGGCGCTTTCGCGAGGTCCGGCAGATGTCGCGCAACCATCGGCCTATTTGACGTGACGCGCGGCGGCAATTACGGTCCCGGCCAAACCGAGCCTGCCAGTCATCCTTTTCAAGGGAGGAGTAACAAATGCGAAAATTGCTCATTGGTTTGGCGAGCGTGAGCGCCGCCGCATTGCTCGGCCTGGCGCCCGCACAGGCGCAGGGCACCGTCAAGATCGGTCTCATCATGAGCTACACGGGTCAGTTCGCTGACCTCGGCACGATGATGGACACCGCCGTCAAGCTCTACGTCAAGGAACATGGCGACACGGTCGCCGGCAAGAAGATCGAGTTCGTCCGCAAGGATTCCGGCGCCGCCGGCTCGGCGCCCGACGTCGCCAAGCGCCTTGCGCAGGAGCTGATCGTCCGCGACAAGGTCGACATCATCGCCGGCTTCTCGCTGACGCCCGACGCGCTCGCGACCGCCGACGTTCTCAACCAGGCCAAGAAGGCCGCGGTGATCATGAACGCGGCCACCTCGATCATCACCACCCGCTCGCCGTTCTTCGCGCGCACCTCGGTTCCGCTGGCGGCGCCGATGGGCTCGCTCGGCACCTGGGCGGCCAAGAACGGCATCAAGAACTCCTACACGATGGTCTCGGACTATGGTCCGGGCATCGACTCTGAGCAGGCGTTCCAGGCCGCGTTCAAGGCCGCCAACGGCAACATCGTGGGCTCGGTCCGATTCCCCGTGGTGAGCCCGGATTTCTCGGCGTTCGTGCAGCGCCTCAAGGACGCCAAGTCGGAGTCGGTGTTCATCTTCGTGCCCGGCGGCGAGCAGCCGGCGGCACTTGGCAAGGCGCTGGCCGAGCACGGCCTCACGCCCAAGAGCATGAAGATCCTCGCCTCGGGCGAACTCACCAACGACGAGCCGCTGCGCAGCATGGGCGACGCCGCCGAGGGCATCATCACCGGCTGGACCTACACCTGGGCTCACAAGTCGGCGCTCAACGAGAAGTTCGTGAAGGGCATCAACGAGATGCTCAAGGGGCGCAACCCGGACCAGTTCGCCGTGTCGGCCTATGACGGCATGCACCTCATCTACGAGGCGCTCAAGAAGACCAAGGGCAACGCCGAAGGTCCGGCTCTCATCGCCGCGATGAAGGGCATGGCCTGGGAGAGCCCGCGCGGTCCGGTCTCGATCGATCCGGAGACGCGCGACATCGTCCAGACGATCTACATCCGCCGGGTCGAGAAGGTGAACGGCAAGCTCCAGAACGTCGAGTTCGACAAGCTGGAGAAGGTCAAGGATCCGGTGAAAGAGAAGATGAAGGCCGAGGGCAAGCTCAATCCCGACGGCACCGTCAAGCAGTAAGCAACGGCAGGAAAAAGCAGTAGTCCCGTGATCGCTCGTCACGTCAGCCTCCTGTTCGACGGATTTGCGTACGGGATGCTGCTCTTCGTACTGTCGGTCGGCCTCTCCGTGACGCTGGGGATGATGAATTTCGTCAACCTGGCGCACGGGGCCTTCGCCATGATCGGCGGCTACGTTACTGTCACGCTCATGAAGCAGGCGGGGTGGCCGTTCTTCGCCACCCTGCCGATCGCCTTCCTCGGCGCGGCGGTCGCCGCCGTGGTGCTGGAGCGCGTCCTCTACCGGCGGCTCTACCGCGCGACCGACCTCGATCAGTCCCTGCTCACGATCGGCATCGTGTTCATGTCGATCGCGATCGCCGCCTATATCTTTGGCACCACTCAGCAGCCGGTCGAGCTCCCGTCCTATCTGCGCGGGCGTCTCGTCGTGGGCGACTTCAGCTTCGGGGTGTACCGGCTGTTCCTGGTCGCGTCCGCGCTCGTCATCACCGCGCTGCTGGTGGTCGGGCTCGACTACACCCGCTTCGGCGCGCAGGTGCGCGCCTGCGTCGACAACCAGCGCATGGCGCGCGGCCTCGGCCTCAACGTCGACATGGTGTTCGCCGTCACCTTCGCGCTCGGCAGCGGCCTCGCCGGCCTGGGCGGCGCGATGGCGATCGAGGTCGTCGGGCTCGATCCGAACTTCGGTCTCAAGTACCTCGTGTTCATGCTGATCGTCGTCGCGGTCGGCGGCCTCGCATCGATCCGCGGCGCGTTCTTCACGGCGGCGATGCTCGGCATCATCGACATCTTCAGCAAGTACTACGTGCCGCAGGTGGGCTCCTTCATCATCTATCTGGTCATGGTCGGACTGCTCGTCTGGCGGCCGGCCGGTCTGTTCGCGAGAGCCCGGTGAGCGAGCCGGCCCCCCGATCCGTCGATCCGCAGGGCCTCCTGCGCCAGCAGGTGCGCTGGCGCCTGCTCGAGACCGTGTTCTGGCTGGCGGTGCTGATCCCGTTCTTCGCGACGCCGACCTATCTCGTGCTGTGCAGCCAGATCGCGATCGCCGCGCTGTTCGCGCTCTCGCTCGATCTCATCGTCGGCTACAGCGGCCTCGTGTCGCTCGGGCATGCCGTGTTCTTCGGCTTCGGCGCCTACACCGCCGGATTGCTGTCGGCCAAGCTCGGCTGGAACGAGCCGATCACCGGACTGCTGGCGGCCGGCTTCGCGTCCATGCTGCTCGGCCTGCTCACCAGCATCATCGTCGTGCGCATCAGCCACTTTGCGCTGATCATGGTGACGCTCGGCCTTTGCCTCCTGATGTTCGAACTGGCCAACCAGGCGCACGACCTCACCGGCGGCGACGACGGCCTGCAGGGCATCAGCATCTCGCCCGTGCTCGGCTACTTCAATTTCGATCTCTACGGCTACACCGCCTTCGGATATTCGCTCGCGGTGCTGTTCATCTGCTTCCTCATCATCCGCCGCGTCATCAACTCGCCGTTCGGGCTGTCGCTGCGCGGGATCCGCGAGAACCCGCGTCGCATGCCGGCGATCGGCTCGCCGATGCGCGGGCGGCTGCGGACCGTCTATGTCATGTCTGCGACCTTCGCCGGCATCGCCGGCGGCCTGCTGGCGCAGACCACCGAGTTCGTTGCGCTCGACGCGCTCAGCTTCCAGCGTTCCGCGGAGGTCCTGGTGATGCTCGTGCTGGGTGGGGCGGGGCGGCTCTACGGCGGCCTCGTCGGGGCGATCATCTTCATGGTCGCGCGCGATCAGCTCGCCGGGCTCAATCCGCAGTACTGGTACTTCTGGCTCGGCCTGCTGCTGGTGCTGGTCATCATCTTCCTGCCGAACGGCATCCTCGGGGGCATCGCGCACCTGGTCTCTCGCGTGAGGGCCAAGAAATGACCGACGCACCGGTGCTGGTGACGCAAGGGCTCGACAAGAGCTTCGGCTCGCTGGTTGTGGCGAGCGACATCTCGCTGTCGCTGCCGAAGGGCGCGCGCTATGCGCTGATCGGCCCGAACGGCGCCGGCAAGACCACGCTGATCAACCTCATCACCGGCATGCTGACCCCCGATGCGGGCCGCATCGTGCTCGGCGGCGAGGACGTGACCGAGATCGGGCCGGCCGACCGCGTGAAGCGCGGGCTTGTGCGCACCTTCCAGATCAACACGCTGTTCCCCAACCTCACGCCGCTCGAAGCGGTGATGCTGGCGGTGTGCGAGCGCCGCGGCGAGGCCGGCACCTGGTGGCGCAGCCTGCCGAGCTACGGCGCCGCGGCCGAGGAGGCCTACGGCATCCTGCAGACGCTGCGGCTTGCCGAATTCTGCGACCGTCCGACCCGCCAGCTCGCCTATGGCCAGCAGCGCCTGCTCGAGATCGCGCTCGGCCTTGCGGCGAAGCCGAAGGTGCTGCTGCTCGACGAGCCCGCCGCCGGCGTTCCCAAGAGCGAAAGCGGCGAGCTGTTCGAGGCCGTGGCCGGCATCTCGTCCGAAATCACCATCCTGTTCATCGAGCACGACATGGACGTCGTGTTCCGCTTCGCCTCGCGCATCATCGTGATGGTCGCCGGCCGCATTCTCGTCGAAGGCACGCCGGCCGAGATCGCGACCCACCCGGAGGTGCGCGAAGTCTACCTGGGCGCGCACCATGGCTGAGGCCCTCCTGACATTGCGCGACGTCCGCGCCGGCTACGGTGACGCCGTCGTGCTGGACGACGTCTCGTTCGACCTGCCGGAGAACGGCAGTCTCGCGGTGCTCGGCCGCAATGGCGTGGGCAAGTCGACGCTGTTCCTGACCATCATGGGCTACACCGCGTTCCAGCGCGGCAGTGTCATCTGGCGCGGCAAGGACATCACCCGCATGCCGCCGCACGCCCGCGCCCGCATGGGCATCGGCTGGGTGGCGCAGGAGCGTGAGATTTTCCCCTCGCTCACCGTCGAGGAGAACCTCACGGTGGCCGCCCGGTCCGGGCGCTGGACGCTCGATGCGGTCTACGAGATGCTGCCGCGGCTCCAGGAGCGGCGCGTCAACATGGGCAACCAGCTCTCGGGTGGCGAGCAGCAGATGCTGGCGATCGCCCGCGCGCTGATGACCAATCCGTCGCTGCTGCTGCTCGACGAGCCGATGGAGGGGCTGGCGCCCATCATCGTCGACGAGCTCAGCCGCATGATCGCCCGCATGATCGCCGACGGCTCGACCGCCGTGGTGCTGGCCGAGCAGCATGCCCAGCTGGCGCTGCAATTGACCAAGGACGTCATCGTGCTCGAGCGCGGTGCGGTGGTGCATCGCGCCCGCTCCGCCGACATGCTCAAGGACGCGGCCGCGCTCGATCAGTTCATCGGGCTCAAGGTCGCCGACCGCGGCGTTGCAGCGCACGAATAGCCCCCATCCGGTTGCCTCGCCTGCGCCCGTGCTATGCTTCGCGCCTCATAGGCGAAATCGGAAACGCGCGGGGATCTCATGAAACGCAGCAGCGATCGATTGCTCACGACCCATGCCGGCAGCCTGCCGCGGCCGGCGGACGTCGCCGAGATGGTGCGCGCGCGGGGGGCAGGGCGCGACGAAGCTGCCGACGCGGCGCGCCTGCGCGAAGCGGTCGCCGAGGTCGTGCGCAAGCAGGCCGACATCGGCATCGATGTCGTGGACGACGGCGAGTACGGCAAGCCGAGCTTCGTCACCTACGTGCGCGACCGGCTCGACGGCATCGACCAGATCGCCGGCGTGCGCCATTCCCCGTGGGGCGAGTCGCGCGACGCCAAGGCTTTCCCCGACTTCTATTCGAAGCAGGTCGTCGCCGCCTCGAACCAGCCGAATTTCGGTTGCGTCGGCCCGCTCAGGTACAAGGGCCGTGCGCTGCTTGAGCGCGATCTCGACAATCTGCGCGCAGCCGTCGATGCGGCCGGCGTTGCCGAAGCCTTCGTGCCGTCGATCTCGCCGGCAAACATCGAGAGCTGGAACGTCAACAAATACTACGCCACCGACGAGGAGTATCGCACCGCCATCTGCGACGCGATGCACGAGGAATACAAGGCGATTACCGACGCCGGCTTCATCCTGCAGATCGACGACCCGCGCCTCGTCACCTACTACATGGTGCGGCCGGACCTCTCGCTTTCCGAGATCCGCGCCTGGGCGGAGCGGCAGGTCGAAGCGCTCAACTATGCGCTGCGCGGCATCCCGCGCGAGAAGATCCGCTATCACACCTGCTACAGCATCAACATGGGCCCGCGCCTGCACGACATGCAGGCCAAGGACATCATCGACATCGTGCTCAAGATCCGCGCGGGGGCGTTCTCGTTCGAGGCGTCGAACCCGCGCCACGAGCACGAGTGGACGGTGTGGCGCGATGCCAGGAAGCCCGCGGACACGATCCTCATCCCCGGCGTGGTGACGCACTGCTCGGTGCTGGTCGAGCATGAGGAGCTCGTCGCCGAACGGCTGGTCAAGTTCGCGAACTTCGCCGGCCGCGAGAACATCATCGCCGGCACGGACTGCGGCTTCGCCACCTTCGCGGGCGCGGACGAGATCGAGCCGTCGATCGCCTGGGCCAAGCTGGAAGCGCTCGTACGCGGAGCGGAGATCGCCTCGGGCCGGCTGCGGCTGGTGAAGAAGGCCGCGGGCAAGGCGAAGAAGGCTGCCGCGCGCAAGAAGGCGCCGGCCAAGCGTGCCGCCGCGCGCACGGCGGTGAAGGCCAAGTCGCGCGCCAAGGCGCCGGCGAAGAAGGCGAGGGCGAAGGCCAAGCGGCGCCGGTAGCGCCTCATTGCGGGCGTGCGTCGAAACGAAAAGCGCCGCGGCGTCCGTCGAAAAGAAAAGCGCCGCGGCGTTGAGCCGCGGCGTTGCAGTCTGGGGAGGAAACGTTGATTACGAGGCGGTGCTCATCACCGAGGCCTGGTAGTTGCCGCTGCCCATGCCGGTGTCGGCGAAGATGCCGCGATCAGCGATCCACTTGAACGTCTCGTCGAACACTTCCTTCGTGTAGGGTTCGAACACGATGCGCTCGCCCGGGCCCCAGCGGCGGGTATCCATGCGCGAGTGGAAGCGCTCCGGGAACTCGTTCTTGTAGTAGTGGGTGTAGAGCTCCGGCCGCAGATCGATGTCGCGCTGCGCGCGCTTGAGGGCGCGGAAGAACTTCCTCACGTCCTCGGGGTCCGGATCGCCGGTGATCATCGTGCTGATCATGAAGGTCGTGTCGATGACCTTGCGGAAGCCGAGCTGCTCCGCGAAGTAGTACGGGCCGGAGAACAGCGCGGCGGCGGGAATCTTGCCGTCGATCAGCAGCTCCATGCGGTTGAACAGCATGCCCTCGACGAAGGACAGGTTGATCTTGTCCGCCGGCATGTACTGCTCGAGCGCCTGGATGGTCGAGTAGTGGCTGCCCGACTGATAGCCGACCGAGATCGGCACGCCGGCGAGGTCGGCCGGAGTCTTGATCGGCGAATCCGGGGCGACGAAGACGCCTGCGGGCGACACCGAATAGAGGTCGCTGTAGAGCTTGCCGTGGCCCTTGGCGGCGGCGACGTCCACCGTCCAGTGGCAGGCGCAGCTGATGTCCGACGTGCGGCCCTTCTCGAAGGTCTGCATGGCGCCGCTCTTGTCGCCGCTGTCGTGCGACTTGCCGTCGGTGGAGCGGACCGTCTCCTGGAAGATGTAGTCGAGCCCTTCGTCCTTGAAGTAGCCCTTCTCCTCGGCGACCCATTCCTGCAGCCGGAAGTGGGGCTGGATCACGAACTTGCTGTTCTTCATGGTGCTTACTCTCCTTGGTGGTTTCGATCTCGTCTTCTCGGCGGCTGCTTCTCAGCAGCAGCTTCCATGATCGCGCTCGGCCACGCGCCGGGCACGGATCATCTTCACGTGGTCGTCCATCATCGCGCGCGCGCCGGCGGCATCGCGCGCCTCGATGAGCGCCAGAAGCTCCTTGTGGGCCTCGAGCACGCGCCGCGCGACCTCGGGGGTCAGCGTCTTGTTGCGCGTCGGCCACGACACGTGGTGCAGCGACAGGAACTGCACGACCAGCACGCGGTTATGCGAGGCTTCGACCACCGCGAGGTGGAACTCGAGCGAGGAGCGGGTATAGGCGTCGTCGTCGGAAATGATGGCTTCGGCTTCCGCGACCAGCCGGCGCAGCCGCGCGATGTCCGACGGAGTGGCGTTCTGCGCGGCGAGCTCGGCCGCCAGCGTCTCGATGGCGCGCTGCGCGTCGAGCACCTCGGCGGCGGTCACGCCGGTGAGGTCGAGCTGCACCGCGAGCGCTTCCGCGAACAGGCGCGGGTTGCCGGAGGAGATGCGCGCGCCACCGCCCTTGCCCATGCGGATCTCGACGATGCCGAGCGCGGCGAGGGTGCGCAGCGCGTCGCGCGCGACGATGCGGCTCACGCCATAGCGCGCCGCGAGGTCCTTCTCGGTGCCGACGAAGTCACCCGGCTTGAGCCGCTTCTCGTAGAGATCGTCGCGCACCTGCGCCACGATCTGCGCCGACAGCGAGGCCGAGCGCGCGCCGCCAAAGACGCGCTGCGGGGTCAGCGGAGGGGTGAGCTCGATCGACATGGCCGCAGGCTCGCACAGGCCTGAACGATAGTAAAGATATCATCTTATGATTTTCCGGCATGCGGCCGATGCCCGCCGGGCAACCGGCGCGGGTGGGCGGCGTCCCCGCTAGGTCGTTGTCCACACAGGGATTTCCGCCGCGCGGCAGGTCGGCTAGGGTGCCCGCCTCGTCTTTGGGGGAAAACGCAAATGCTGAAGATCTACGGCCAGGCGCGCTCGCGCGCGTTCCGCGTCCTGTGGCTGTGCAAGGAGTCCAACATCCCGTTCGAGCACGACCCGGTCACCACCCACATACCGGGCGCGACGTGCAAGGCGGACTGGTACGTCAAGCTCAACCCGAACGCGCGCGTTCCCACCATCGACGACGACGGCTTCGTCATGTGGGAGTCGGGTGCAATCAATCTCTACCTCGCGCGCAAGTACAAGAGCCCGCTCTGGCCGGCGACGCCGCAAGGCGAGGGGCGGGTGCTGCAATGGGCGTTCTTCATCGCCAACGACATCGAGCAGCCGCTCAACGTCGTGTTCCAGCACCGCTTCCTGCAGCCGCCCGAGAAGCGCAACGAAGCCGTCGCGGCCGAGGCCGACACGCGCCTTGCGCCCAAGCTCAAGGTGCTCGACGACCAACTCGGCGAGACGCCGTACTTCGGCGGGGACCGCTGGGACATGGCCGACTTCATGGTGGCGAGCGTCGTCTCCAGCCTCGCGAGCATGAAGTACGACCTCTCGAAGCTCCCCAGGCTGAACGCCTGGCTCACCGCCAGCCTCGATCGCCCGGCCTACAAGGAAGCTTTCAAGCTGCGCGGCTGACCGGCCTTATCCCGATGCGCCCGCCGGTCCGCCGTGCGCGGGCCGGCCGGCCGCGGATCAGGGCGAGGGCAACGCCGGCTGCGCGCTGATTGCCAAAGCCGGACGCGCTCTCTAAGCAGAAGGCCATGTCCGACGTCGCCCCGCTCGTGTCCGCCGACTGGCTCGCCGATCGTCTCGGCGATCGGTCTCTGCTGCTCATCGACATCCGATCCGCCGTCGACGGCGGCGGCGCCGCCGCCTATGCGCAAGCACACGTGCCGGGCGCGGTCCACACCGACTATGCGAGAGACGGCTGGCGCGCCACCAAGGGCATGGCGACGGGCCTGCTGCCCGACCTTGCCTTCCTCGCGGACCTCTTCGGCCGGCTCGGCCTGACGCCGCAGTGCCATGCCGTCATCATCTCCGCGGGCACCTCGCCCGGCGACTTCTGCGCCGCCGCGCGCGTCTACTGGACGCTCAAGGTCGCGGGCCACGACAAGGTCTCGATCCTCGACGGCGGCATGCTGGCATGGGGCGATCGTCCCGCGCGGGCGGGCGTCGAGGCGGCGACGCCTGCGCCGGCTTATCCGGTTCGCTATCGCGACGAGCTGCGCGCCGATCTCGCGGCGGTGGAGCGTGCGGTGCGCCAGGGCGGCGACGTGCTGCTCGACAGCCGCTCGGCGAGCTACTTCGCCGGCAACGAGAAGAGCCCGCAGGCCAAGCGCGCGGGCCGGCTGCCGGCCGCGCGCCTGATCGATCACACGCGCGTCTTCGATGCCACGACCAAGCGGCTGCGCCCGCGCGCCGAGCTCGAGGCGCTGTTCGGCGACATGCCGCCGCTGCCGGTGGTCAACTATTGCAACACCGGCCATCAGGCCGCCGCCAACTGGTTCGTGCTCTCGGAAGTGCTCGGCCGTCCCGCCAAGCTCTACGACGGTTCGATGTCGGAATGGACCGAGGACGAGCGGCGCCCCGTCGAAGTGGGCTGAGGCGAACCGGCAGGATCTTGGGAGTCTTCGCCGCGACGGTGAAGGCCTCTCGGGTCGTCATCATCCGCGAAAGCGGATGATCCAGTACGCCGCAGCGCTTGTGATGATCCCTCAGCGCTGGTGACTACTGGATGCCCCGCTTGCGCGGGGCATGACAAGCCGCGCGCGTCGCGGGAATCCCGTCCGGTTACGCCGCCGTCACCTTCACGTCCATGCTGCCGACCGTCTCGATCTCGCAATGCATGACGTCGCCGGGCACGACGCGCGAGACGCCCTCGCAGGTGCCGGTCATGATGATGTCGCCGGGGTGGAGCGCATACCACTGTGACGCCCACGCGATCTGGCGCTTGATGCCCATGATCATGAACTTCGTGTTCGACGCCTGCCGCACCTCGCCGTTCACCGTGAGGCTGAAGTTGAGGTTGCTCGGGTCGGGAATCTCGTCCGCCGTCACCAGCCATGGGCCGGCGACCGAATAGGTGTCGATCGACTTGCGGAAGCTGCGGTCCTCCGTGCCGCGGATGACCATGTCGAGCGCGAGGCAGTAGCCCGCGACGTAATCGAGCGCGTCGGCTTCCGCGATGTTGTCGGCGTATTTGCCGATCACCACGCCGAGCTCCATCTCGTGGTCGGTGCGGCGCTCGAGGAAGCGCAGCTTCACCGGCTCGCTCGGCCCGATGAGCGAGCTGTTCGACTTGAGGAACAGGCCCTGCTCCTCGATCGTGCCCTGGTAGCGCCCGGGAAACGCGTCCTTCTGCATCTCGGCTTCCTCGACGTGCTTCATGTAGTTGACCGGCACGCCGATGATCTTGGTTGGCGCGGCGACCGGGCAGTGGAAGCGCGCGTCCTTGACCGGGATGCGCTTGGCGCCTGGCGCGAGCCTGCGGATCTCCTCGCGCACGCGGTCGAGGTTGGCGATGAGCGGATCGCCCTTGGTCGGCGCGGGATAGCGCGGAGCGGGGAGCACGTTGAGCGCGGCGCTGACGTCGAGCACCTGATCCCGCTCGACAACGCCGAGCCGGGAGTCGTTGAACCAGCAGATCTTCATTGACGCGGACCTCGTGAGGGAGCGGGACGCCTCAGGCGACGTTGACTTCGATGGCGTCGCCGACGACGCGCACCGGATAGGTCTTGATGTCTTCCGAGATCGGCGCGCCCTGGCCTTCGCCGGTCTTCACGTTGAAGCAGCCGCCGTGCAGCGGACACTCGATGATGTCGCCGTCGAGGAAGCCGTCGGTGAGCAGCGCGAAGGCGTGCGTGCAGATGTTGTCGGTGGCGTAGATCTCGCCGTCCACGCTGTAGATGGCGATCTGACGGTCGCCCACCTCGATGCCCATCATGGCACCGTCCGACAGGTCGGCGCGCGCGGCGACCGCGACCCACTTTTCCTCGTTCGACATCGCATCCCCTTCACGGCTGGAGCACGCCGGACCCGCGGGCCGGCGCGCGGCTATTGCGTACAAAGTCGCCGCCGCCGATGCAATGCTTTGATGCTTTCGGATATGCATCCGCCGCGTTCGCGCGGCGGATGTCGTGTGTCGGCCTTGGCCGGGTCAGCGGCCGGTCTGCATCGAGACGTTGAGCAGGGCCTGCGTGCCCGAGCGGACCTTGTCGAGCGAGCGCTTGAGCGCCGGCTCGAGATCGGCGGGGCCTTCGACCTTCTCGCCGTAGCCGCCGCAGGATTCCGCGACCTTCTCGAAGTCGGGCGAGGGGTTGAGGTCCTGCACGGGCATCACGTTGGCCTTGGCGGCGGCGCCGTCGGGATAGACGGCGAGCGTCGACATCTTCACCGCCAGCCACTGGTGGTTGTTGGCGACGACGGTCAGCGTCGGCAGGTTCTCGGCGCGCGAGACGAAGTGGTAGGGCACCGGGTTGCCGAACATGTAGGAGCCGTCGCCGATGCAGGCGATCACCTCGCGCTCCGGCGCCGCCAGCTTGGCGCCGAGCGCCGAGCCGATGCCGGCGCCGAGGCCGCCGGCGAGGCCGGTGCCGATCAGGCTGAGCGGCTCGGTGAGGTCGAGCCGCGCCGCCGACGTGCCGAGCTCGTTGACGATCACCGCGTCCTTCGCCTTCGCCTTGTTGAGGCAGTAGGCGAGCCAGGCCGGATGGATCGGCATCTGGTCCTTGACGGAGTGCGCGAACTTCTCGCGCTTGTCGAACATCTCCTCGCGCGCCTTCGCCGCCGCCTTGCGCCGGCCATCGAGCGCGCCGTTCGTCTTGCCCTTGAGCGCGCCGCCGAGCGCCGCGTGCAGCATCTCGAGGCCGGCGACAGGATCGCCCGTGACCAGCAGGTCGGTCTCGTACTCGCGGAACGGATGGCGGCTCACGAGCGGATCGACGCTCATGTGGATCACCTTCGCGCTCGCCTTGGGCTTGGTCAGCTTGGGCATCCACGGCACGCCCGAGTTGATCACCAGGATCACGTCGGCCTCGCCGAGGTGCGCGCCGGTCTCGAACCCGAGATGCATCGGATGATCCGTCGGCAGGTTGAGGTCGGTCGCGAACGGCTGCACCACGGGGATGGCGAAGTCGCCCGCCACCTTGGCGAGCGCCGCCACCGCCTGCGCAGTGCGCCCCAGCGCGGCGGTGACGATCAGCGGATGGTCCGCCTTCGCCAGCATCTGCGCCGCCTCTTCGATCGCGCGCTGCGAGGGGGTAGGCGGCTCGCTGCCGAGCCGGCGCACGGTCTCGCGCCGCATCGCCGGTGCAGGGTCGGCCAGCACCTCGCGCGGCAGGCACATATAGACCGGGCCGCGCGGCTCGCTCATGGCGATGTCGAGCGCGCGGTCGACGAGGGCGCCGGGCGGCTGGCCCGCGCGCATCTCGTAATCCCATTTGACGAACTCGCGCACCATGCCGCCCTGGTCGAACGACTCCTGGCCCCAGTGGATCGCACCGTTGCGCGAAGCCGCATGGCCCGTCTCGGTGATCGGCGTGCGTCCGGCGCACAGCAGCACCGGCACGTTGTCGCGCGCCATGTTCATCAGGCCGCAGATGGTGTTGGCCGTGCCCACCGTGACGTGGACCATCACCGCCGCCGGCTTGCCCGCCATGCGGTAGTAGCCGTTGGCCATGGCCATCGCGAGGTTCTCGTGCGGCACCGTGACGAAGCGCGGGAACTTCTTGTTCTTGCGCGCCAGCGCCTCGATGATCGGCGCGAAGTCGGTTCCCGCGTTGGCGAACACGTATTCCACGCCGCGCTCGGCCATGCGCGCGAGAAAGGCTTCAGCGGCCATGTCTGTCTTGGTGTCGGTCACGGTTACCTTCCATTATCCTTGGGCAAAGCCGTTTATCTTGGGCGAGCGCCGTCCGCAGGTGGGGGGCCGGGCTGGAATAGCGCAAAGGAGCCGTCCGGTCGAGGCATCCGGCCGGATGGAGGATATGCGCCAAATCCCGTCAGTGCGGGCGGATGGTGATCCGCGACGCCGGTACGATCATCAGAAACGCGCACAGGCCGATGGGCACGAAGGCCGCGGCGGGCACGCCGGTGAGGTCCCAGGCGAGGCCGCTCAGGATGGGCGTGACCACCGCGCAGGAATAGCTGATCGTGAACATCGCGGCCGCGGTGCGGTGCACGTCGTGCGGCGGGCTCAGCAGCGGGGGCAGGACCAGCATCAGCACGAGCACCGCCGCGGCCGAGAAGCCGAGCAGGCCGGCCCCCGCGATGACCACGAGGCTGTTGCCGAGCACGATGGCGAGCACGGCCGCGAGGCAGAGCACGCCGCACGCGAGATAGGGCCAGCGCCGGCGTTCGAGCCCGCTCGCCACCATCAGCAGCAGGATGGAGGCGGGGAGCTGTCCGACGTTGAGCGAGGTCAGCGCCGCGCTGATGTCGGCGTCGCGCCCGGTCTCGTGCAGGTAGCGCGGCATGAAGAAGTTGACCGAGAAATACATCGCGTTGACGCTGCCGAGCATGGCGCCGAGCTGCCAGATCAGCGGGCTGCGCCAGTTCGGCCACCACAGCCGCGGCGGCGCCGCCGCGTCCGCCGCCGGGTTGACCGGACGCGGGGCGAGCGGCCAGATCACCAGCGCGATGAGCGCGCAGAGCGCGCCCCACACGACGAAGCTCCAGCGCCAGCTGTCGCCCATCAGCGGCATCACCAGCGGCAGCGTGAGCGCGACGGGCAGGATCTCGCCGACGAGCAGGCCGTTTGTATAGACCGCGGTGGCGAAGCCGATGCGGTTCGGCAGCCAGGCGCGCACCAGCGGCGGCATCGCCGGCTGCATCACCGCGACCCCGAAGCCGGTGAGCACCGTTGCGGCGAACAGCAGTGCGACGTTGGGCGCCGCGCCGCGCAGGGCCGAGCCGGCGGCGGTGGCGAGCAGTCCAATGATGAGCGCGCTGAGCGCGCCGAAGCGTGCGATCAGCAGCGAGCCCGGCACGGCCGCCAGCGCGAACAGCAGCGCCGGCAATCCCGACAGGATGCCGACCTCGGTCTCGGTCATGGCGAGGTCCGCATGCACGAGCGAGATCACGGGCGGCGGCGCGAGGATGGTGAGGCGCAGCCCGATGCCGGCCAGCCACAGCAGCGTCAGAGAGAGGACGACGTGGCGCGCGGAGATCGCTGAGGTCATGTGCATGGACGGCGTCGATCGGATCGGGGCTGCGTGCTTGGCATCGGCGTGGGGTTCGCGCAAGCCCGTCAGGCCGGCTCGAGGCCCTTGGCGCGCAGCACGGACGCATGCCCTTCGGACCTGAGGGAAGCGACCAGCGCCTCGACGGCGGCGCGGTGGCGCGTCGATGCGCCGATGCCAGCCGAGAACATCGTGACCTTCTGCAAATCTCCCGGCAGCGGACCGACGATGTCGAGGCCGTCGACCGGCATCAGTTCGCTGATCTGCTGGATCGCGATCTCGACCTCGCCATTGGCGCAGGCCTGTCCCGCATAGCCGTCGTAGACGTGGATCTTGTCGGCAAGCTCCTCGGCGAGCCCGAGCCGGTCGATCAGGCTCGCCATGTGCACGCCGCTGGCGCCCAGGCGCGAGCGCGCGATCGACTTCGCGCTCTTGAGCGTGCGCACGAAGGCTTCCGGCGTGGCGATGTCCGGCCGCGGCGCGCCCTGCCGCACCGCAACGCCGATGAAGGACTTGGCGACGTCGATGCGGCGGCCGGCGAGCCGGCCCTGCGCGATCAGCGCGTCGACGGCCTCGTCGGTCAGGATCGCGAGGTCGGGCACGTCGCCGCCGGCAATGCGGTCGGTGAATTTCTTGGTCGAGCCGAAGTCCGCGGCGAAGTCCGCGCCGCTCGTCGCGCGCAGGTCGTCGTCGAGCGCTGCGAACACGCTCTTGAGGCCGTTGGTGCAGAGGATTCGAACGGTCGTTCCGGCGGCGGAATCCATGGGCGGTTCCATAATTGTTTTTTTGACAATAGCAGCAATCTGCCGTTCCATGTCGCGACAAAATCAGACCCTTGAGGGAGGAAAAGACCATGAAATTCCGCGCGATTCTTGCAGGTGCGGCGGTCCTTGCGCTGTCCGGCGCCGCCCAGGCCCAGGTCGTCCTGAAGGCCTCGCACCAGTTCCCCGGCGGCAAGGGCGACGCGCGCGACGAGATGGTGCAGATCATTGCCCGCGAGGCCAAGGCCGCGAACGTCGGCCTGGAGATCCAGGTCTATCCCGGCGCCTCGCTGTTCAAGCCGAACGACCAGTGGAACGCCATGGTCAACGGCCAGCTCGACATCTCGTCGTTCCCGCTCGACTACGCGAGCGGCAAGGTCCCCGCCTTCAGCGCAACGCTGATGCCCGGCCTCGTGCGCAACCATGATCGTGCGCAGCGGCTCAACGCCTCGCCGTTCATGCAGGACATCAAGAGCAAGATCGAGAAGGCGGGCGTGGTCGTGCTTGCCGACGCCTGGCTTGCCGGCGCGATGGCCTCCAAGAAGGGCTGCATCCGCAAGCCCGACGACGTGAAGGGTATCAAGATTCGCTCGGCGGGGCCGACCTTCGCGGCCATGTGGCAGAAGGCCGGCGCGTCGATCGTGAACATCCCCAGTAACGAAGTCTACAACGCGCTGCAGACGGGCGTCGCCGAGGCGACCGACACCAGCACCGGCAGCTTCGTGTCGTTCCGCATCTACGAGCAGGTCAAGTGCATCACCGCGCCGGGCGACAACGCGCTGTGGTTCATGTACGAGCCGGTTCTGATGTCGAAGCGCAGCTTCGACAAGCTCAACAAGCAACAGCAGGACGCGCTGCGCGCCGCCAGCAAGAAGTCCGAGGAGTTCTTCAACAAGGCCACCAAGGGCCTGGACGACAAGATGGTGGATACCTTCAAGAAGAACAACGTCGAGGTCGCCACGCTCACGCCCGCCGAGTACGACGCCTGGATCAAGATCGCGCAGGAGAGCTCGTACAAGCAGTTCGCGAGCGAGGTTTCCGACGGCAAGAAGCTGATCGACGCGGCGCTCGCCGTGAAGTGAGCGCGTGACGGCCGGCCGGCGCGGGAGCGCCGGCCGTTCCCCGACAGAAGGTTTTCATGGACATTTTCATTCGAGCGGTGAGGGCGCTGTCGCTGGCCAGCGGCGTCGTCGCGGCCGGCTTGATCGCGCTCGCGGTCGTCGTCGTCTGCCAGATGGTGTTCATCCGCTACGTGCTCAACGAGACGACGATCTGGCAGACCGACTTCGTCACCTTCAGCCTCGTCGCGGCCACCTTCATCGGCGGTCCCTACGTGCTGATGACCAAGGGCCACGTCAACGTCGACGTGCTTCCGATCTATGCCGGCCCGCGGGCGCGCTGGTGGCTGGCGCTCGCCGCGATCCTCATATCGCTCGCCTTCGCGCTGGTGATGACGATCCTGACCGCGCAGTTCTGGCACGAGGCCTGGGAGAACAACTGGCGCTCGGAATCCATGTGGCGCGCGCGCATGTGGATCCCCTACGCTTCGATGCCGGTGGGCCTCGGCCTGCTCGCGTTGCAATACATCGCCGACCTGATCGAGCTCGTCACTGGGCGTGAGCCGCCGTTCGGCATCACGTCGCAGACGCCCATGCCGGCCGTGAAGGAAGCCGGCATATGAGCCCGACCACTCAGGGCATCCTCGTCCTTCTCGCCACGATCGCCATCTTCTTGACCGGCGCGCCGGTCGCGTTCGGGCTCGGTTTCGTCGGCATCGCCTTCCTCGTGCTGTTCCAGGGCCCCGACTCGCTGCGCGTCGCGGCCGAGACGCTTTATTCGGGGCTGCACGATTTCACGCTGGTGTCGATCCCGATGTTCATCATGATGGGCGCGGCGATCGGCTCCTCGCCCGCCGGGCGCGACCTCTACATCGCGCTCGACCGCTGGCTCTATCGCGTGCCGGGCGGCCTCGTCGTCTCGAACCTCGGTGCCTGCGCGCTGTTTTCGGCGCTCACCGGGTCGTCGCCCGCGACCTGCGCCGCCATCGGCAAGATGGGCATCCCCGAGATGCGCAACCGCGGCTATCCCGACGAGGTGGCGACCGGCTCGATCTGCGCGGGCGGCACGCTCGGGATCCTGATCCCGCCGTCGATCACGTTCATCCTCTATGGCATCGCGACCGAAACCTCGATCGGGCGGCTGTTCCTCGCCGGCGTCTTCCCGGGCCTGCTGCTCACAGGCCTCTTCATGCTGTGGACGATCCTCTACCTGTGGCGGCAAGGCTTTCGCGCCTATGCGGCGGACTTCCGCTACAGCTGGAAGGAAAAGTTCCTCAGCATTCCCAAAGTCGCGCCGTTCATCATCATCGTCGTCGGCATCATGTACGTGCTGTACGGCGGGATCGCGACGCCTTCGGAGGCGGCGGGCGTGGGCGCCGCGATGTGCGTGCTCCTCGCGGCGCTGATCTACCGCATGTGGAAGCCGCGCGCCTGGTGGGAGATCCTGCGTTCGACGACGCGCGAGTCGGTGATGATCCTGATGATCATCGCGACCGCGGTGCTGTTCAGCTATATGCTGACGTCGCTCTACATTACCCAGACCCTGGCCCAGGCCATCGCGGACGCGCAGGTCAATCCCTGGCTCCTGATGGGGATGATTAACGTCTTTCTGCTAGTGTGCGGCTGCTTCATCCCCCCTGCGGGGATCATCCTGATGACCGCGCCGATCCTGCTGCCCATTATTACGGCAGCCGGGTTCGATCCGGTCTGGTTCGGGGTGATCGTGACGATCAACCTGGAGATTGGGCTGATCACGCCGCCGGTGGGACTCAATCTCTTCGTCGTAAACGCGATCGCGCCCGACGTGCCCACCAAGACTGTACTTTGGGGATCGGTGCCCTACGTAATCTGCATGATACTCGCGATTGTTATCTTGAGTATCTTTCCGGAAATTGCCACTTGGCTGCCGGACTATCTGATGGGACCGGCGGTCGGACCAGGGAAATGAACACATCCTTTTTTGGCGAGCTTCTACAATCGATCTCGGACCGGGGCCGCGCGCTCATCGAGCGCCGCTGGAACCGGTATGAGCATGTGGCGCAGCGCTCCGAGCCGCTCGTCGAGCTCTGCGAGCAGCTTTTGTCGGGGCGGGGCGAGGCCTCGGGGGTAGCGCTCGCGCGTGAAATTCTCAGCCGCTATGAGACCCTGACCACGGGCCCCCGCATCGCCTTCTTCGAGGCGCTGGCGACCCGGTTCGGAACGAACCCGGCGCGGCTTGATGCCGCGGTCGAGGCCTGGCGCGCGGCGCCTTCCGACGTGACGGCGGCGGAGCTTCATTCGGCGGCCGAGCCGCGGCGGCAGGAGCTGCTGCGCCGGCTCAACCTCGCGCCCGGGGGCACCGCCGCGCTGGTTGCCATGCGCGAGCGCCTCATGGACGCCATGCAGCGGCGCGACGATCTCGCCGCGGTCGACGCGGATTTCGTCCATCTGTTCGCGACCTGGTTCAATCGGGGGTTCCTCGTGCTGCGGCGGATCGACTGGTCCAGTCCTGCGTCCATACTCGAGAAGATCATCCGTTATGAGGCGGTGCACGAGATCGAGAATTGGGACGATCTGCGCCGCCGCATCGACCCGCCCGACCGGCGCTGCTACGCCTTTTTCCATCCCGCGCTGGTCGACGAGCCGCTGATCTTCGTCGAGGTCGCGCTCACCCGGGCGCTGCCCGACGCCATTGCGCCGATCCTGGCGGCGAACCGCGAGCCCGTGCCGGTCGAAAGCGCCACCACGGCGGTGTTCTACTCCATCTCCAACTGCCAGCGCGGCCTCGGCGGCGTCAGCTTCGGCCATTTCCTGATCAAGCAGGTGGTCGAGGAGATTTCGCGCGAGCTTCCGCGCCTCAACACCTTCGTCACGCTCTCGCCCGTGCCGCGCTTCGCCGAGTGGCTCAAGCGCGAGCGCGGCAACGAGCAGTCGCTGATGTCCGCCGACGATCGTGCCTCGCTCAACCTGCTGGACGCGCCGCTGTGGTGGCAGGACGAGGCCACCGTGACGCATCTGCGCGAGCCGATGATGCGCGCGGCGGCGAACTATTTCGTGCACGCACGTTCGCGCGCCCGCCTGCCGTTCGATCCGGTCGCCCGCTTCCATCTCGGCAACGGGGCGCGGCTCGAGCGCATCAACTGGCCGGGCGACCTGTCGGAGCGCGGGATCAAGCAGGCCTACGGGCTGATGGTCAACTATCTCTACGACCTCGGCGAGATCGAGCAGAACCACGAGGCCTATGCCGAGCATCGCACGATCGTGACGTCGAGCGCGATCCGCAAGCTCGCGCGCCCGGCGATGGAGCTGGTGCCGACCGCCGGCTAGGCCAGGGGCGCGCACTCACGCCCGCAGCTCTGCGGCGGCCGTCATCCGCGCGGCGCCGTGTATCCACGTCATCGTGAGCAGTCAGCGTGATGGACGTCCGGCGAGAGGTAGGGACGTGCCGTGTTGCACCATCGCGCTCAACCGCAAGCGGCCGCGATTTCACCCATCGGGGGCATGCACAGCTTCGCCACTCGCCCACCTCTCCCCGCCGGGGAGAGGTCGCGAGCGTAGCGAGCGGGTGAGGGGGCTCACGAACTGGTGGTGAAACGGCGTGTGCGCGCAGCGCTGGCGATCAAGCCGCAATGCCGGTGACGACCGGATGCCCGCGTTCGCGGCATGACAGCGGAGAGCTTGTGTCGGCGCCTACGCCTCGCCGATCTCCTTGAGCACCTGCTGCGTGTGCTCGCCGAGCTTGGGCGCCGGCCGCGGCGCGGCCATCGGCGCGCCATCGATCATGATCGGCGTGCGCACGCCGGGGATGACGCCGCCGACCGCCTCCTCGCAGGGCAGCTCCAGCTTCATGCCGCGATGCACGACCTGCGGGTCGGTGAACACCTGCGCGAGGTTGTTGATCGGGCCGGCCGGCACCTGCACGGCCTCGAGCTGCTTGAGCAGGTCGTCGCGCGTCATGCGCCGGGTGAGGGCCGTGAGCTTCTCCACCAGCTCGGCGCGGCGCGCGAGACGGTCCTTGTTGGCGAGATAGGCTGGATCGGTGCCGAGCTCGGGCGCGCCCAGCACCTTGCAGAAATCCTTGTACTGGCGGTCGTTGCCGGTGGCGACGATGACGTGGCCGTCGGCGACGGGGAAGACCTGGTAGGGCACGATGTTGGGATGCGTGTTGCCGATGCGCTTGGGCACCTCGCCGGAGACGAGATAGTTGAGCGCCTGGTTGGCGAGCACGCCGACGGTGGAATCGACCAGCGCCGCGTCGACGAGGCAGCCCTTGCCGGTGCGCTCGCGCTGCGTGAGCGCGGCGAGCACGCCGACGGCGGCGTAGACGCCGGTGAAGATGTCGGAGACGGGGACGCCCGCGCGCGTCGGCTCGCCCTCCGGCATGCCGGTGAGGTCCATGAAGCCGCCGATGCCCTGCGCCATCAGGTCGTAGCCGGCGCGCGGCGCGTCGGGGCCGGTCTGGCCGAAGCCGGTGACCGAGCAGTAGATCAGGCGCGGGTTCACCTTGGCGAGCGACTCGTAGTCGAGCCCGAACTTCTTGAGCCCGCCGACCTTGAAATTCTCGATCAGGATGTCGGAGCGTTCGGCGAGCTTGCGCACGATGCGGCGTCCGTCCTCGCTCTCGAAGTCGAGCTCGATCGAGCGCTTGCCGCGGTTGGCGGCGTGGAAGTAGGCGGCGCCCAGGTGCTGCCCGTCCTTGCGCGCGACGAAGGGTGGGCCCCATCCCCGCGTGTCGTCGCCCGCGCCCTTGCGCTCCACCTTGGTGACTTCGGCGCCGAGGTCCGCGAGGATCTGCCCGGCCCACGGGCCGGCCAGGATGCGCGCGAGTTCAAGGACACGGACACCGGCCAACGGACCAGCCATAGGCAACTCCTTGCAGCGTGACGGACGGGAGCATGATGGTCCGGTTTCCCACGTCCCGGCCATGCTCGATGGTTGTGATGCGCCGTTGTGTGGCCGGTCGCGCTCCTTTTGTCTATAGCTGCGCCGGCTGGCGACCATGTGCCGGGCGACGGAGGAAACGATGGACGAGACGACGCTGCAGGCGGAGCCGCCCCTGTCGGACGAGGCGCTCGACCGGCTGTTCCGCACGGCACGCACCTATGAGGCGTTCGAGCCGGGCACCATCTCCGACGCGCAGCTGCGCGCGCTCTACGATCTCATGAAGTGGGGGCCGACGACGGCGAACTCGCAGCCGCAGCGCATCCTGTTCCTGCGCAGCCCGGAGGCGAAAGAACGCCTGCGCCCGGCGCTCTCGAAGAACAACGCGGCCAAGACGCTGGCCGCGCCCGTCGTCGCGATCCTCGCCTTCGACCTCAAGTTCTACGAGCACCTCGGCCGCATGTTCCACAATCCGGCCGCGCGGAGCTGGTACGAGACGACGCCCGAACACATCCACGCGACCGCGTTCCGCAACGCGACCTTGCAGGGCGCCTACCTCATCATGGCGGCGCGCGCGCTCGGGCTCGACGCCGGACCGATGTCGGGCTTCAGCAACGCCAAGGTCGACGCCGAGTTCTTCCCCGACGGCCAGTGGAAGTCGAACTTCCTGTGCATCCTCGGCAAGGGAGCGCAGGGCAGCCTGTCCCCGCGCGATCCGCGCTTCGCGTTCGAGGAAGTGTGCAAGATCCTCTAGCGCTGCCTTGAGCCCCTCGCTCTGCCGGGCCATGCTGGCGCCGACGCAGCGAGGGCAGCGCATGGCCGAGTTCGATATCGCCGTCATCGGCGGCGGCATCAATGGAGCCGGCATCGCGCGCGATGCGGCCGGCCGCGGCCTCAGGGTCCTCCTGGTCGAGCAGAACGACCTCGGCTCTGGCACCTCGTCCGCCTCCAGCAAGCTCGTGCACGGCGGCCTGCGCTACCTCGAGCACTGGGCCTTCGGCCTCGTGCGCGAGTCGCTGACCGAGCGCGAGGTGCTCATGCGTGTCGCGCCGCATCTCGTCCATCCCGCGCGCTTCGTCCTGCCGGTCGATCCGCACGGCCGTTCCGCATGGATGCTGCGCCTTGGGCTCTACCTCTACGACTGGCTGGGCAGGGGCGGCTCGCTGCCGCCGGCGGCCGAGATCGACCTCAACGTCAATCCCGCCGGCACGCCGTTGCGGCGCGCGTTCTTTTCCGGCTTCGAGTATTCCGATTGCCTCGTCGACGACGCGCGCCTCGTGGTGCTCACCGCGCTCGACGCGGCCGAGCGCGGCGCCGTCGTCAGCACGCGCACGCGCTGCACGCGGGCCGAGCGGTCGGACGAATGGTCGCTGGTGCTCAACCGCCGCGGCGAGCGCTGGGTGACGACCGCGCGCGTGCTCGTCAACGCGACCGGCCCGTGGCTCCCGCAATTCTGCGAGCTGGTCCTGCGCCAGAAGAAGCGCGCGCCCGTGCGCCTGGTGAAGGGCAGCCATATCGTCGTGCCGCGGCTCGCCGGGCACGACCGCCCATACATCTTCCAGAATCCCGACCGCCGCGTGGTGTTCGCGATTCCCTTCCAGAACGACTTCACGCTGATCGGCACCACCGACGTGGATTTCGTCGGCGACCTTGCCGCGCTGGCCCCGAGCCGGGAGGAGATCGCCTACCTGTGCGATGCGGCGAACCTCTACTTCCGCGAGATTGTCTCGACCGCCGATGTCGTGTGGGCGTTCGCCGGCGTGCGCGCGCTCTACGACACCGGGCGGCGGCGCGCGCAGGAGGCCTCGCGCGACTACAAGGCCGTGCTCGATCAGCGTTTCGGACGCGCGCCGCTGCTCAACCTCTATGGCGGCAAGCTGACGACCTACCGGCGCGTCGCCGAGGAGGTCATGGACAAGCTCGCGATCTTCTTCGCGCCGCGCCCGGCCTGGACGTCGGACGCGGTCCTGCCCGGCGGCGACCTCGGCGGTGACACGCTCGCGCAGTTCGTCGAACGATTGCGGCACGAGCGTGCATTCCTGTCAGAGGAACTGGCGGCGCGTCTTGCGGGCGCCTACGGCAGCCGCGCCGAGCGCATCCTGCAGGACGCGCGCAGCCTCGACGATCTCGGCCAGGACTTCGGTCACGGGCTCTCGGCCGCCGAGGTCCGCTACCTCATGCAGCACGAATGGGCCGAGACCGTCGACGACGTGCTGTGGCGCCGCACCAAGCTCGGCCTGAAATTCGCGCCGCAGCAGAAGGACGCGCTCGCCCGCTTCATGGCCGACGAGGCGCGTGATCCGGCGCGGCGAGGGTGACGGGTCGCACGCGCCGCTCCGTCGTTGCCTCTACGCCTGCGCCGCCGCGGGTTGCGGCTTGAACACCGCCTGCTGCTCGCGCACGAACGCCTCGAAGCTCTTGGGCTTGCCGCCGCCCAGCGTCTCGATCGTGTCGGTAACGTCGAACTGCCGCGGCTGGCTGCGGATCGACTGCCACAGCCGGGACAGATGCTCGACCGCATGCTCGTTGTAGCCGCGTGCGAGCGCGCCGTCGCGCCAGGCATCGTCGGGAATCTCCCTGTAGCGCACCTGCCGGCCAAGGACGCGCTCGAACGTGGCGACGATGTCGCGCAACGCGAGCACGCTGCCGATCACCGGATAGGCGCTGCCCGGCGTCACCGACGGGCTTGTCAACGCGCATGCCACGACCCGCGCGACGTCCTCGCCCGCAACCAGCGGAACGAGCGTGCTCTCGCTTCCCCACGGCAGCAGAATGGCTCCGTCCCTTGCGATCGTTGCGGCGGTCAGCGTGCGCACGTTCTCGTAGAAGACCGTCGCCCGCACGTGCGCGGCGCCGATCCCGGCCCATTCGAAGATCTGCTCCGACAGGTAGTTCTCGCGCATGCGCGGCGTCGGCGCATCGGGAGAGGAGATCAGCATCACCATGTCGATGAGGCGGGTGACGCCGGCCTTGCGCGCGGCGTCGGCCATGATCGCGGTCGCGGTCAGCAGCCCCGCCTGGACGGGATAGGCGAAGTAGACGGTCGAGACGCCGCGCAGGGCCCGCTCGACCGACTGGTAGTCGAGAAAGTCGCCTTCGACCACCTCGGCGCCGAGCGCACGCAACTGCTCCGCGCGCTCGTCGATCCGGCGCACGAAGGCGCGCACCGCAACCCCGCGCGCCAGCAGCATCTCCGATACGCGCCGGCCGGTCCCGCCCTGCTGGCCGCCCGCCGCTCCGGTGACAAGAACCAATGGCTTCGTCATGGCTCGCCTTCCTTTACATCCCGTGTCGCTCTTGGTACTTATCGGTACCAATACGGCGAACATATGGTACCGGTCGGTACCAAGTCAAGGGACGCATCATGGTGGCGGCATCGGCAGCGAAACGGCGGGGAGAAGCCACCGACGAGAACCCGGTTCGCGAGCGCATCCTGGCCGCCGCCTTCAAGGCCTTCACGGAGAACGGCTACGCCGGGACCAGCACGCTGGAGATCGCGACGCGCGCGCGTGTGTCGAAGCGCGAGCTCTACAGCCTCGTAGGCAACAAGCAGGAAATGCTCGCCGCCTGCATCGGCGCCCGCGCCAGGAGGCTGCAGATGCCGCCCGGCCTTCCCGAGCCGCACGACCGCGAGACGCTGTCGCACGCACTGGAGGCGTTCGGGACCCGGCTCCTGCGCGAGGTCAGCGACCCCACCGTCATCGCCGTGTTCCGGCTCGCCATTGCCGAGGCCGTGCGCGCGCCCGAGGTCGCGCGCATCCTCGATGCCGTCGGCGGCGAGACCAGCCGCGGCGCGCTCAGGGACATCATGGCGCGCGCGATCGCGGCGGGGCTCGTCGACGGCCGCCCGGCCGAGATGGCCGAGCGCTTCTCCGGCCTGCTCTGGGGCAACCTGATGATCGGCCTGCTGCTTCGCATCGCCGATCGGCCGAGCCCCGCCGCGCTCGCGCAGCGCGCGCGCGACGCCGCCGCGCTCTTCCTGCGCCTCCATCCGCAGCCGCAGAAGGAAGCGCCGCAGGCGTAATCGGCAGTTGCGGTCGTTCGGCGCGCGCGGCGGATCGCTCCCGTGGCGCGTCACGGCGGCGCGCGCCTTGCGGCGCAATGCCCCTTGCGTGGCGCGCGGGCTTGGCCGATGTTCCCCGCCGCTGCTGCCGTGCACGAGGCTTGTTGAAATGGGTGTCACGTTCGCGCCTTGGACCGATCCCGGCGCAAAGCCGATGGTCCGGTTCGAGGCGGTGAGCAAGCGTTTTGCCGAAACCGTGGCGCTCGACCGGCTCACGCTCGACATCTACGAGCGCGAATTCTTCGCGCTGCTCGGGCCCTCCGGCAGCGGCAAGACGACGCTTCTGCGCATGCTCGCGGGCTTCGAGCAGCCCGACGAGGGCCGCGTCCTGCTCGACGGCGTCGACATCGCGCGCGTGCCGCCCTATGCGCGGCCGGTCAACATGATGTTCCAGAGCTACGCGCTGTTCCCGCACCTGAGCGTCGCGGGCAACATCGGCTTCGGCCTGCGCCAGGAAGGCCTGCCGCGGCAGGAGATCCGCCGGCGTGTGGAGGAGCTGCTCGCGATGGTCAAGCTGGAGGGCCTGGGCAATCGCCGTCCGCACCAGCTCTCCGGGGGCCAGCGCCAGCGCGTGGCGCTCGCGCGTTCGCTCGCCAAGCGCCCGAAGGTGCTGCTGCTCGACGAGCCGCTCGCCGCGCTCGACAAGAAGCTGCGCGCGGAGACGCAGTTCGAACTGGCCAAGCTGCAGGAAGAGCTCGGCACCACCTTCATCATCGTCACGCACGACCAGGAGGAGGCGATGACCATGGCGCATCGCATGGCCGTGATGGACCGCGGCCGCATCGTGCAGGTGGCGACGCCGTCCGAGGTCTACGAGCAGCCGGCCTCGCGATGGGTCGCCGACTTCATCGGCGACGTCAATCTGCTCGAAGGTGTGGTCGGAGAGGTCGCGGCCGGCGGCGCCGTCGTCGTCGGTCCCAAGGGCGACCGCGTGCGAACGGCGCCCGGGCCCGACGTGCAGCCCGGCCAGCGCGTCTGGATCGCGCTGCGCCCCGAGAAGATCCGCATTGGCACCGAACAGCCGGCGAATGCGGGCGAGAACTGCCTGCGCGGCGTCGTCAAGGACATCGCCTATCGCGGCAACGTCATCCTCTACAAGGTGCGCCTGCCGTCCGGCACCGAGGTGAGGGCCTCGGTCGCCAACCAGACCCGCCTCATCGAGCTGCCGATCGGGTGGGACGAGGACGTGTGGCTCACCTGGGCGCCGGCCGCGGGCGTCCTGCTCACCCACTGATCGCCATGGCCGCAAGCCCACCGCCCCAGCGCGCGCGCAGCACCCGTCTCGTGGTGCTGCTGCCTTACGTCTGGCTCACCGCCTTCTTCCTCGTGCCCTGCCTGATCATCCTCAAGATCAGCCTGTCGCAGACCGCGATCGCGCAGCCGCCCTACACGCCGGTGCTCGATCTTGCCGCCGGCTGGGCCGGCGTGAGGGATTTCCTCACCGGGCTCTCGTTCGACAACTACGCCGCGCTCGCGGCGGACTGGCTCTACCTGTCGTCCTATCTCAAGAGCGTCGAGGTGGCGGCGGTCTCCACCGCGATCCTGCTCGTGCTCGGCTATCCGCTGGCCTATGCGATCTCGCGCGCGCAAGGCCGCATGCAGGCGCTGCTGGTGCTGGCGATCATCCTGCCGTTCTGGACGTCGTTCCTCATCCGCGTCTACGCCTGGATCACCATCCTGCAGCAGGACGGCCTCTTCAACACGGCGCTGCAGGTGCTCGGGATCATCGACGCGCCGGTGGCGTGGCTCGCCAGCGACACCGCGGTCTATATCGGCCTCGTCTATTCCTATCTGCCGTTCATGGTGCTGCCGCTCTACGCCAGCCTGCAGCAGCAGGACGACACCCTGCTCGAGGCGGCGGCCGATCTCGGCTGCCGGCGCTGGCAGGCGTTCTGGAAGATCACCGTTCCTCTCTCGGCGCGCGGCGCGCTCGCGGGCGCGCTGCTGTGCTTCATCCCGATCGTCGGCGAGTTCGTCGTTCCCGACCTGCTCGGCAGCTCGCGCACCATGATGATCGGCCAGACGCTGTGGACCGAGTTCTTCTCCAACAAGGACTGGCCGATCGCGGGCGCCATCGCCATGGTGCTGCTGTTCGTGCTCGTCGGTCCCATCGCCGCGTTCGAGCACATGCGCGCGCGCGAGCTGGAGACCCGCTGAAGATGCGACGCCTGTCCGCATTCAACCTCGTCTCGCTCGCGCTCGGGCTCGCCTTCCTCTACCTGCCGATCGCGATCCTCGTCGTCTATTCGTTCAACGCCTCGCGCCTCGTGACCGTATGGGGCGGCTGGTCGACGCACTGGTACCAACAGCTTCTCGAGGACGAGGCGCTGCTCGAGGCCGCGCGCACCTCGATCAGCATCGCCTTCGTGTCGGCCACGGCCGCGACCGTGCTCGGCACCTGCGCCGCGCTGGCGCTGGCGCGCATCGGGCGTTTCCGCGGGCGCACGCTGTTCTCCGCGATGATCTATGCGCCGCTGGTGATGCCGGAAGTGATCACCGGCCTGTCGCTGCTGCTGCTGTTCGTCGCGATCAGCCTCGAGCGCGGGTTCTGGACGGTGACGGCGGCGCACACGACGCTGACCATGTGCTTCGTCACCGTCATCGTGCAGTCGCGGCTTTCGGCCATCGACCGCAGCCTGGAGGAAGCGGCCATGGATCTCGGCTGCCCGCCGCTGCGCACGTTCCTCACCGTGACCGTCCCGATCGCGGCGCCGGCGATCGTCGCCGGCTTCCTGCTCGCCTTCTCGCTCTCGCTCGACGACCTCGTGCTCGCCACCTTCACCACCGGGCCCGGCGCGACCACGCTGCCGATCCGCATCTATTCGGACGTGCGGCTGGGCGTGAAACCGGAGATCAACGCGATCTGCACCTTGATGATCGCGGCGGTGGCGCTCGCGGTGATCGCGGCCTCGCTGGCCGCGCGCCTCACCGACACGCGCGCGGGCGCGAAGGCGGCGCTGGCGCCCTGAGCGACTGGCGCAGGACCGCGCGGGCTATTCGCTGCTGCGCCCGGGCGGCCGCAGGATGAAGGCGATGAACCACATCGGCACGATCACGAGCGCGCCGAGCAGCATGTTGGGCAGGGCCCAGGCCAGTCCGGCGCGCGCAAGCTCCTCGATCCGCGTGGCCGACAGGCCGGCGTCGTGCATCAGGACATCCACGGTGATGCCGAAATGCGCGAGGATCGCCCCCACGATCAGCGAGGCGACCGAGACTTTCACCATCGTGCGCAGCAGGCTTTCGACCATTGCGGGCCCCGTCGTCCGGGGCGGAACTATAATTTACAGGAATTAAACAAAAGCTAGCGCCGCCGAAAACCCGCTCATGGACTTCGGAGACGCGGCCTCGCCGAGTCGGGGGTCCATTCGGCGGGCGCGATTTGCCCGCTCAAGGCTCTGTGGCGCTCGGTCGGGCGGGCTGGCCGCCGCCGGTCAGGCGCTCGATCGCCGATCGCACCGCGTCGCGCGCCTTGCGGTCCCGCACGGCGTCGAGCAGGGGAGCCGCCGCGCCGGAACGGCGGATCAGGGCCTGCGGGTCGGGCAGGATCAGCGGTTCCTCCCACGGGCCCTGCACCACGAACGGCAGCTCGAACCCGCCGTCGCTGGCGGTGGCGATCAGCGCCGCCGTGCCGCGCAGGTCGAGGTCGCGGGCGGGGATGGAGAACGAGCCGCCCACGGCCAGCCGCACGGCCGTGCCGTCGAGCCGCGTGTCCTCGGCGACGGCGGTCCCGTCGGCGATCTTGAACGCCAGCTTGAACGTGCTGAAGGGCGTGCGGCCGGTGCGGAAATCGCCCGCGCCGGAGAGCGGCCGCCGCTCGAGCCGGCGCAGCAGCTGCTCGACGTTGAGGCCGGTGATCGCCCCGTCGGCGGCGGTGAGCGCAATCGTGCCGTCGAGCGAGCGCGTGAGCGCGTCGATGCTGTTGCCGCGCGCCTCGACGTCGAAGGCGATGTTGCCCTTGCCTTCGAGGCGGCGCATTCCCAGCAGTTGGCCGAGGCAGGTCTCCAGGTTCACGTCGGAGAATTGCATCTGCGACTTCATCTCGGCGCCGTTGCCGGCCTTGGCGAGGGCGAACGAGCCCGTGACGATGCCGTCATAGGCCTGCGACTCGCCGACCGTGACGGCCAGCCGGCCGTTGTTGAGATTGACGGCCACCGCGCTGCGCCCGAACTTGGCGCCTCCGACGTTCACGCGGGCCGCCGACATGCGCAGGTCGATGTCGAGCGAGGTGAGGCCGTCGAGCGCCATCGGCGTGCGGTTCCATTCGCGCGCATTGAGCGCGAGCAGGTGGAGAGCCGATCCGTAGGGCGTGAGGTCGAGCGATCCCGCAGCCAACGTGCCCTTGAGGCGCGGACGATCCGTGGAATAGCTGAGCACGCCCTCGGCGCTGTTGCCGTCGAGCTCGAGGTTCACTCCGGACAGGCCGAACGTGCCGTCCGAAGCGTTCATCTGCGCCTTGAGCGAGAACCGGTTGAAGCCGCCGCCCGGCGGCGCGCTCGTGCCGATCCAGCGCAGGGTGTCGCGCAGCCGCGCCCCGTCGGCCGCGATGGTGCCGTCGACCTTCAATGTCGGCTTGTTGCTCATCGCCCCGTCGAAGGCGAGCTTGAGCGGCGCGCTCGAGACGCGGAACTTCAGGCCCGACTGCTCGCCCGTAAGCGCCGCATAGAAGTCGTGCACCGTCAGGCTCGCTTCCACGACCTCGTTGCGCCAGCCGAATTGCCCCGTTGCCGCGAAGCTGCGCGAGATCGCCGGCCAGGCCAGCGACATCTCGACGTGGTTCAGGGTCTCGCGGATGCCGCGCTCGGCGTCCTCCACCACGATCAGGCCGTCGTTGATGCGGATTTCCGAGAACGAGGGTGCGTTGCGGTCGGGGTTGGGCTTGAGCGCGCGCGAAAGCCCCGCGACGAGCGGCGACCAGTTGGAACGGCTCGATCCGCGCGCGACGTAGACCGAGATGCGCGGGCGCACCAGCACCACGTCGGCGATCTCGATGCGGCCCATGATCAGCGGCAGCAGCCGCAGGCGCGCCGTGAGAACCTGCGCGGCAAGGGCAGGGCGGTTGCGGTCGTCGCCCAGCAGCACGTCGCTCAGCGTGACGGTGTCGGGCGGAAAGATCGACACGGCGACCGGGCCGCGCACGACGGGGTCGAGGCCCGTCGCGGCCTTGATCTGGGCCTGCACCGCCTCGCGCGCTGCGTCCGCCGAGACGAGATAGCTCGACAGCGCGATCGCGCCGAAGCCGAGCGCGACGACGGCGCCGATCGCAAGTCCGAACCGCTTGAATCCGATCGTCTTTGACAAGAGCCCAAGCCTGAAGGGTTTGGCGCCACCGGCCCCCCGTGGCGCGACTATAGCCTGCGTCGGACGCCCGGAAAAAGACGCCGCGGCACCAATTCGCTTCGCGGTCAGTTCGGCTGAACTTGCACGCGGTAGCTTGCTTCGGTCTTGGCGCGGACTTCGTCGAGGCTCACGCCCGGCGCGAGCTCGACGAGGCTCATGCCTCCCCCGCCTTTCTTGTCGATGGCGAATACCGCCAGATCGGTGATCACCATGTCGACCACCCCGGCCCCGGTCAGCGGCAAGGTGCACCGATGCAGCAGCTTCGGCTCATCCTTGGCGGTATGCTCCATAACGACCACGACTTTCTTCACGCCGGCGACGAGATCCATGGCGCCGCCCATGCCCTTCACCATCTTGCCCGGAATCATCCAGTTGGCGAGGTCGCCGTTCTCGGCGACCTGCATGGCCCCCAGGATCGACAGGTCGATATGCCCGCCCCGGATCATTGCGAAGGAGTCGGCCGATGAGAAATAACTTGTTGTCGGCAATTCTGTGACCGTCTGCTTGCCGGCGTTGATGAGGTCGGCGTCCTCTTCGCCTTCGAGCGGGAAGGGGCCGGTGCCGAGCATGCCGTTCTCGCTCTGGAGCTGCACGCTCATGCCGGCGGGGATGTAATTGGACACCAGCGTCGGGATGCCGATGCCGAGGTTGACGTAGAAGCCGTCGCTCAGCTCCTTGGCCGCGCGCGCGGCCATCTGGTCTCGGGTCCAGGCCATCACACTTCCTCCCCAGTGCCGGCCGGCGTCGCCGGATCGGTGCGTTTGCGCACGGTGCGCTGCTCGATGTGCTTGACCGCGTTCGGCACGTGCACGATGCGCTGGACGTAGACGCCGGGGGTGATGATGTGGTCGGGATCGATCTGGCCCGGCTCCACAAGCTGCTCGACCTCGGCCACGGTGATCTTTCCCGCGGTCGCCATCATCGGATTGAAGTTGCGCGCCGTCTTCCGGTAGACGAGGTTGCCTTCGGTGTCGCCTTTCCAGGCGTGCACGATGGCGAGGTCGGCCACGAGGCCGCGTTCCATCACGTAGCGTTCGCCGTCGAACTCGCGCTCTTCCTTGCCCTTGGCGATCTCGGTGCCCGCGCCGGTCTTGGTGAAGAACGCGGGAATGCCGGCGCCGCCGGCGCGGATGCGCTCGGCCAGCGTGCCCTGCGGATTGAATTCGATCTCGAGCTCGCCGGCGAGGTACTGCTGGGCGAACATCTTGTTCTCGCCCACGTAGGACGAGATCATCTTTTTGATCTGCCGCGTCTCGAGCAAAAGGCCGAGGCCGACGCCGTCGATCCCGGCGTTGTTCGAGACGACCGTGAGGTTCTTCACGCCGGATTCGCGGATCGCATGGATCAGCGTCTCGGGAATGCCGCAGAGCCCGAACCCGCCGGCCATGATGGTCATGCCATCCTTGAGAACGCCGGCCAGCACCGCCCGCGCGTCGGAATAGACCTTCTTCATGCAACCCACCCCTGTCGCACCAGCCGCAGCCCGGCTCCCATGTTCTGTACCTGAGCCTTCGAAGGGGGATCAAGGGACCCCGCCGCCATCTTATCGGGTTTCCCGCCGTGCGGACGCGCCGCCGTGAGGCGAAGGCGCGAGCCTAGGCGAGATTGGAGGCTGCGTCGGCGTGGCGCGCCATCCGCATCACGGGGACGATGCCCACGGCGACGATCAGCAGCGCGGCAAGCGCGCCCTCCTCGAAGCTCCCGCGGCTGGCGAACTGATAGACGTAGGTGGCGAGAGTCTCGACGTTGAGCGGCCGCAGCAGCAGCGTCGCCGGAAGCTCCTTGAGGCAGTCCACGAATACGAGCAGCGCCGCGCCCCACAGCGCCGGGCGCGACAGCGGTATGTGGATGAGCCGCACCACCGCGCCGGGCGAGGCGCCGGCCGTGCGGGCGGCGTCGTCGAGATCGGTGGAGACGCGCGCGAGCCCGGCCTGCGTGAAGCCGATGGTGATCGACAGGAAGCGGATGACATAGGCGATCACGACCGCGCCGCCGGAGGCGAGGATCACGAGCCCGATGTTGCGGCCGGTCAGGAATCCTGCCGCCCAGTTGATGACCTCGTCGAGTGCGACGATCGGCGCCAGCAGGCCGAGCGCCAGCACCGTGCCGGGGAGGGCGTAGCCGAGACGCGCGATGCCCACGCCGAGCCCGACGGAGGGCGAGCGCGCGAGCCGAAGCGCGATCGCCGCGCCGAAGCCCAGCACCAGCGTCGCCGCAGTGGCTGCCGTCGCGAGGCCGATGGTGGTGAGCGCATGGCGCGCGAAGGCTGGATCGACGTGGGCGATGAGGCCGCGGGCGATGACCTCGCGCGCGAGGAACGCCGCCGGAACGAGAAAGCCGAACAGCACGGGCAGCAGGCAGGCGGCGCCCGCAAGAACGGCGCGAGGTCCGCGCAGGCGCACGCGGGCGACGTCGCGCCAGCGCGGATCGATTCCCACGAACGACCGGTGGCGGCGCGCGGCGCGCTCGATCGCGAGCAGCAGCGCGACGGTGGCCACCACCGCCACCGCGATCTGCGCGGCGCCGGCGAGGCTCCCGCGGTTGAGCCATGTCGTGAAGATCGCGAGCGTCAGGGTCGGCACGCCGAGATATTCGTTGGCGCCGATGTCGTTGAGCGCTTCCAGCATCGCCAGCACCAGCCCCGCGACGATGGCCGGGCGCGCCAGCGGTAAGGTGATGTCGCGCGCGGTCTGCAGCGCCGATGCGCCGGAGCTGCGTGCGATCTCCGTCGCGCTTGCGCCCTGCGTCTGGAACATCGCGCGCGCCGCGAGATACACATAAGGGTAGAGGACGAAGCCCATCAGCACGATCGCGCCCGTCAGCGAGCGGACATTGAACGCCCGCGACCAGCCCAGTGCCGCCAGCACGGGCTGCAGCGGGCCGAGCGTGTCGGCGATGTCCACGTAGACATAGGCGACGATGTAGGTCGGGATCGCGAGCGGCAGCGGCAGCAGCCATAGCAGCGCGCCGCGGCCCGGAAAGTCGAAAGTGGTGACTGTCCAGGCGGTTCCGACGCCGACGAGGAGGGTGACGGCGGCGACCCCCGCAAGCAGCAGGATCGTGTTCGTCAGCGCCGGCGGAATCACGTAGGCGACGAGATGATCCCAGTTCTCCGCGCCTCCGGCGCCCGCGATGTGCAGCAGGCTCGCGATCGGGGCAAGGACACAGGCCGCGAGCGCGAGCGCGAAGGCGGTCGCCAGCGGATGCCGCATTGAAAGGTCCCCCGTCACGCGGCCACGAGCCCGCGCGCGGAAAGGCTTATCCCATCACCTGATGACGTGAAAACCTGTTCCCGCCGCGACCATGCGCCCGCGCGGGCGCATGGCCGGCCGGGCCCGTCAGTTGTCGAAGCCGACCTTGTCAACGAGGTTGGCCGCCGCCTTGCGCTGCGCGGCGATCGTCGACATCGGCGTGGTGTCGGGCTTGAGCGTGCCGTAGCTCGCGATCGTCGGGTTGATCGCGACGCCGGCCCGGATCGGGTACTCGTAGTTGATGTCGGCATAGACCTTCTGGGCGGGCTCGCCCACCAGCCACTCCAGGAGCTTGATCGCATTGGCCTTGTTGGGCGCGTGCTGCGCCAGCACCGCGCCCGACAGGTTGACGTGCGTGCCGCCGGTCTTGAACGTCGGGAGGATGACGCGGGTCGCGTCGGCCCACGGCTTCTTCTCGGGGTCGCGGTCGTGCATCAGCGCCCAATAATAGGTGTTGCCGATGCCGAGGTCGCACTTGCCGGCCGCGATGTCGCGCGCGGTCTCGCGGTCGCCGCCCGACGGCTTCTGCGCCAGGTTGGCCTTGAGGCCGCGCAGCCAGGTCTCGGTTTGCGCCTCGCCGTGCCTGGCGATCATCGCCGCGAACAGGGCGTTGTTGTACATGTGCTGGCCGGAGCGGATGCAGATCTTGCCCTTCCATTTGGGATCGGCCAGCTCCTCGTAGGTGATCGCGTCCTGCGTCACGCGCTGCTTGGAGGCATAGACGACGCGCGCACGCATCGAGAGGCCGATCCAGTGCCCCTCGGGGTCGCGGTACTGCGCCGGGATCACGTGTTCGAGCGTCGCGGATTTGATCGGCTGTGTGATGCCCGCCTGCACCGCAGCCTCGAGGCGCCCGATGTCCACGGTCAGCAGCACGTCGGCGGGACTGTTGGCGCCTTCGCTCTTGATGCGCTGCTCGAGGCCCGAGCTCGCGGAGATGACGTTCACCTTGATCCCGGTGTCCTTGCTGAACGCGTCGAACAGCGGCTGGATCAGCTTCGCCTCGCGATAGCTGTAGACGTTGACCTCGCCCGGCTGCGCGCAGGCCGGCCCGGCCGTCGCGATCATCAGCGCGCCGGCGAGCGTCAGGATGGCACGGGAAGAATGCATGGAAGCTCCGCTCGATTGTCCACGGGGCCCGCAGCGCGGGCCGTCGGGCGCAAGGGAAGCCACCCCCATGCGGGCGTCAATCGGGAATTACCCTGATGGATCAATAGATTGGAACGATTCTAGAGAGGACCAGGCTGGAATCGTTCGAAATCCCGCGGCTAGCCATTTGGCCCGGCAACGGAATCGCGCGGCGCGCATCGCCGCGCAACGCCGCCGCAGCCTTCGCGACAAAGCGTCTCAGGCCGTCAGCGCGCGGCGAGCGCGCGTATGCGCAGCGCGGGCGTCGCGGCGATCTCGGCCACCAGCTTGTTGATGATGGCCTGCCCGAACGATTCGAAATTCTCCGCCACCATGACGAACGAGCCCGGCCCGCCGGCCACGTTGTTGCGATAGTAGTTCGCGAGCCCGCCGGGCGGATGCGTATGGTCCGCGTTCCACGACAGCGGCGTCTCGCTCAGGATCACCAGGCCGTTGACGGTCACGCCCTTGCCGACCGCGTCGTCGCGTGCGCTCGTGACCTCGCGGCCCGAGTTGTTGGTGCCGTCGCCCGACACGTCGATCGTCCGCCGCGTCGCGCTGAACGGGGCGTGCTCGAGCTGGACCATTGCGAAATCGATCCCGCTGCTGATGGATGTCCGATCCGCGAACGGCCGCTGCGACTCGACGATGTGCGCGGAAAAATCCAGCGCCGAGGCCATGTCGCCGATGGCGGTCCAGTCGACGATGACCTTCTGGTTGCCCGCGCCGGACCACTCCACGAAGGTGATGCCGATCCGCCCGTACGGTCCCGACTTGATCGCCTCGAGGACGCGCGGACTGGTGATGGCGGCGGCATAGCCGTTGCGCTGAAGCTGGAACTTGTTGGCGTCGACGCTGCGCGAGACGTCGGCGGCCAGCACTAGCAACAGGTCGACCGGCTCCTGCGCGCGCACGAGCGCGGGGAAGATGCCCAGCGCCGCTGCGACCGTTGCTGCGATCAGACGCAACATGCCAACCTCCGCCGAGGCCCCGCGGTCGAGATTAGCGCAAGCGATGCGTTGCGCGAGTCATTTTGGGGTTGCGCATGACGCGCAGGTCAGGTCGCTGACGCGAACGCCGCCTCTACCAAGGTGCCTTCGCCCGATTTCGTCGTGACGGACAGGCTCGCGTGGTTGGCTTCGAGCAGCGCGCGCGCCACCGCGAGGGTCAGTTGCTGGTCGGCGGCGTCGGCCGAGGCGGACGCGGTCGTGCCGGGCTGGAGCTGGGCGAGGTCGCCGGCGGAGAGTCCCGGTCCGGTATCGCGCAACCGCAGCAGGACCTTGCCTCCGCTGCCGACCGCGGTGGACACGATCACCTGTCCGCCCGCGCCCGCGAAGCGGATCGAGTTGGCCAGGAGGTTCAGCACGACCTGCTTCACGGAGTCCGGCTCGGCGGCGATGCCCGGCAGGGTGCTTGCGAGCGAGGTGCGGATCAGCACGCGCACGCGGCTGGCCTCGCCCTGCATCTGCGTGACGCAGGCCTGCACGATCTCGTTGAGCTTGATGCTCGGTCCGGCGCCCGGCTTGCTGCGATCGATCTTGGCGAGGCTGGCGAGATCGTCGAACAGCGCCAGGATGCGCGAGCCCGAATAATGGATGTCGGTGAGGAACGTGCGGTAGCGCTCGTTGCCGATCGGGCCGTAGCGCTCGCTCAGCATCGTCTCGACGAAGCCCATGATTGCGGTGAGGGGCGTGCGCACCTCGCGCCCGACCTTGCCGAGCAGCTCGGCCTTCTCGTCGCCCGCGGTTTGCGCCGCGCGCCTCGCCTGCGCGAGCTCGTCCTCGAGCGCCGCGATCCGCTTGCGCAGCTCCGCCTCGTTGTTCACCGCTGCGGGGGCCGGCGTCTCGGCGCGCTGCTCGGCCCTCGGTCCGGCGAGCACGAGCGCGAGCGCGTTCTCGCCCGTCCACGGGATCGAGAACAGCCGGCCGTCCACCGGCACCTTGTCGCCCTTGCCGGTGGTGATGGCGAGCATCTGCGTGCCGGATGGGCCCGGGGCATCGCCCAGCGTCTCGATGAACAGGCTGTCGATGCCGCCGGCCTCGGCGAAGGCGTCGAGCGACTTGTAGCCGACGCAGTCGAGGAAGGTGCGGTTGGCGTAGAGCATCGCGTCGAAACGATAGACCAGCACGCCGAACGGCAGGCGGTCGAGCAGCGTGCGCGCGTCCGTTTCCTCCTGGCTCGGCAAGGCGAGCCCCTCGTTCGCGCGCGCCGCCGGGCGCGTCTCCTCGCGCGCGCGTGCGGCGGCCTGGCCATCCTCGGCGCGGCGCTCGGCGGTCCGCTGCGTCGCTGGCTCGGGCTGCTCCTGCGCGCGCGTGTCGGCTTCCGGCTCCTCCGGTGCTGACGGCGCGGGACGCTCGTTGCCCTTCAGGCGTGCGGAGAGCTGCCGCGCGATCTCGGTGAAGGCGTTGCGCTCGCCGGCGTTGAGGCCGGGCGCGCCCTTCGTCTCGGCCGGCGTCGCGATGCGGAACGGCACGACGTTCTGCGCCGGGCCGATGAAGGTGATGGTCTGGCGCGGCGTCTCGCCTTGCGCCGGCGCCGCGCGCTCGGGCGCCTGTCCGTCCGCGCCGGGCCCGGGCGGCGTCGCCGCGGCCGCATCCACCGGATCCTGCGCGACCTCTGCGTCCTGGGCCGGCGCGGCGGCGCGCTCGCGGCGCTTGACGGCGATCGCCGCGAGCGTTTCGAGATCGCGGCACACGCCGAAGCCGCGGTACCCGACGAAATTGCGCTGCCGGTCGTAGATCGGCAGGCCGGACAATTCGACCTTGAGGCGCTGCTCGGCGCGGTCCACCGGCCACGACACGACAATGCCGCTCCAGGTGTCGCGCGTCGCCACCGCGCGCGCGACGCGACCCTCGGGATCGAGGGCGAGCGCGGCGTTGATCTCGTGCCACGGCTGGCCCACGCGGCGCGCCGTGGTCGGCCCGGTGAGGGCGATGAAATCATCGGACGTGAGCGTGAAGCGCCCGTCGGGCTCCATCTGCCAGACGAACCGCAGCGGATGCTGCCGCGGCGGCTCCTCCGCGGGCGGCGGAGGTGTTTCGGCGGCAGGCGCCGCGGGCGGCTGTTCGGGCGGCGGAGCTGCTGGCGCCGCGGCTGCCGGAGTTGCCGGCGCAATGCTCGGCTCGGAAGCCGTTGACTCGGACGATGCGGGCGCAGGCTCCGACATCGCCGGGCCGGGCCCGGGCGCTGCGGCTGCCGCGGCGATGTCCTGCGCGCGCGGCTGATCAATTTTTTTGCCGGCGGTCTCGACGGGTGTCGCCGCTGGCTCGGCCGCCGGCGCGACCGGCGGCGAGGGTACGACGGCGGCCGGCGTCTCGGTGATGGCGTCGATGCCCGAGCCGAAGCTTGCGATCAGTGCGGTGTCGCCGCCCTGGCCGACGCGGAACAGGCTGGTGGGACCGACGAGCGTGCGGCCGGCCGACGAGCCGCTGGCGAGCGCTTCGGCGGCGAGCGCGTTGGCCTCGAAGGCGATCAGCGCCGTCGCCCCCGCCATGCGGTGCGCGGCCTTGGGCGTGGCGTAGAGCAGAGTTCCATCGGTGCCGAATGCGGCGATGGCCTCTTCCGATCCTTCGAGCAGCTTGCGCAGGCGGTCCGCCATCGAGAGCTGCACGCCCGCGCTCTCGGTCGCCGCGATCAGGACGGCGGACGCGCCGCCCTCGAGCGCAAAGCGCGAGCACGCGCAGGTGAGCAGGCGCAAGAACCCGGTCCCGAAGCCGCGCAGGCGCTCGAGCCGCGGCGTGCCGTTGGCCGGCAGCGACTGCGCGAGGCGCACCACGTGCGCGCTCGTGCGCTCGCCCGCGCCGAAGCGCCGCTCGCGCAGCAGCGCGAGGTTGGCGGCCCCGAACAAAGTGACGGCGGCGGCGTTGGCCCACAGAACCTGCGTGCCCTCGCTCGTCCACACCCACGCAGGCTCCTGGCTCGTGACATAAGCCGCGAGCCGCGGATCGCGCAGACAGGTCAGGGCCGAGGCATGGTTCATCTGCTGGGGTACCGGAGCCGCGCGGGCACCGTGCCCGCGTGGACTATCAACAAATTATTCATAATGCCGGCCACCCACAGCGTCCACGACCGCGCGCGGCCTGGCCTCGTGCACGCGCGAAATAACCTTAATCCTGTGGCACCGGCGTGCGGGAAAGACAGCGGCGACAGGCTCCGTTGCCGCGGCTCAATGGTGGTGAAATGATGGCGGCCCATCGGGACCGCAGGGAGGATACGCATGAGCGATGAGCGCAAGACGCCCTTCGATGTGCCGGCCGACATGGTGGCGCTCGCGGAACAGAGCTTCGAGCAGGCGCGCCGCGCGTTCGATCAGTTCCTGAACGCGGCCCAGTCGACGCTGACGAGCTTCGAGGACCGCAACAAGGCGGCCCAGGCCGGCGCCAGGGACGTGACCGGCAAGATCATGACCTTCGCCGAGCAGAACGTGGCGAACGCCTTCGCCTATGCCGAGCGCCTGGTGCAGGCCCGCGACCCGCAGGCCCTGCTTCAACTGCACAGCGACTATGTGCAGAGCCAGATGAAAGCGCTCGCGGAGCAGGCCCAGGCCGTGGCCGAGGCCGCCGGCAAGGCGACCACCGACGCCATCAAGCCGAAATCCTGAAAGCCGTTCAACGACTTGCAAGTCTTTAAGGCTGCGCACGCAATATTATTGCGGCGCACCATTTTTGTTGCATTGCATCATGGGGCGTGCTATATGAATAGGCGAGGACAGGTCGGCGCCGCCGCCCTCCCGTAACCCATCATTCCGACGAACGGCCACCCGGCGAACGCATGCGCCCCTGGCCCATGAGGATCAAGCGATGTCAGAGGCCACCGGAAATTCCGCTCGCGCCAGGAATGGCGCCGGCTTCATCCCCTCGGCGTTCCCCCAGTTCACGCTGCCGAGGGTCGAGTTCCCGAAATTCGAGGTTCCCGGCGTCGAGATGCCGGCCGCGTTCCGCGATATCGCCGAGAAGAGCATCGCCAGCGCCAAGACCAGCTACGAGAAGATGAAGACCGCCGCCGAGGAGGCGACGGATCTGATGGAAGACACCTATTCGACCGCCAGCAAGGGCATGTCGGAGTACGGCCTCAAGGCCATCGAGGCGGCGCGCGCCAACACCAACGCCGCCTTCGATTTCATGGCCAGCCTGATGTCCGTGAAGTCGCTCTCGGAGGCCGTCGAGCTCTCGACCGCCCATGCGCGCAAGCAGTTCGACGCGCTCTCGGAGCAGACCAAGGAGCTCGGCTCGATCGCGCAGAAGGTGGCGACCAATACCGCCGAGCCGATCAAGGAGAGCGTGACCAAGGCCTGCAACAAGGCCGCCTGATCGTTTCTTTCCGGGGCTCGGACGCGCCAGCGCCGGGCACTGTCCAGTGATCTGGCGCAAGCCCGGGCCCCGCGCCCGGGCTTCTTTTTTTCTGCCGCGATCGGCGCAGCGAACCGCTTCCACTTCGCGAAGTCATGCGCTAGCTTCCCGCCCGCGCGCAGCTGTAGCTCAGTTGGTTAGAGCGCCTGACTGTGGATCAGGAGGTCGGTGGTTCGAGTCCACCCAGCTGTACCATTCCCAATCAGTCGATGACGGGTGGTGAGCCCCAAGCCGACCGGCCCTGACGAACGGGCACGCGAGCCTTGGCGCCGCCCGATTGCGTGCAGGTCCACGACTGACGCGTATGACGGACGCGTCGATGCCGGTCGTCTATGGGTTTGCGGACCGGCGGACGAGCGGGTAGTCGTCGCTGTCGTACAACTCGCGGATCTGGGCGCTGTCGTAACGGTCGTCCGCGACCTCGAGAAAGGTGCCGATCAGCAGGCCGGGCGGCAACTCTTCGATGGCGAAGCGGATGGCATCCGCGGCTTTGGGAAAACGATGGTAGCCGACCGGATGCCGGCGCGATGGCGGATTGCGCCTAGGGAATAGCTCGGCTTCCGTGCTATAGTTGAATCCAGACATTGCATTTCTCCTCCGAAACAGCCTGCCAGCGCCACGTCACGCTGGCCCAACAAAGATGGCGGTGAGCGACGCGTCGGCTGAGCGACGCAACGGCGGATCGGGGTCGTCGCGCCGTCGGAATGCGACCGTCCCCGACGTAATCGTCCCTGACGTAACCTGACGCAACCGTCGCTGACGTAATCGTCTCTCGCATAGCCGTATCGACCGGACCTCCAGTCCGACAAGCCGCCGCGACCGCAGCCGGTCGCGTGACGCGAACCTTCAGTCTCTGGCGAGGTCTCATCGTGGCGCTCACAACCAAGATACTCTACGTTTCGATCGCAGCAGCAGTGTTCCTGTTCGCATCGATGCTGGGGCTGACTTTCCTGCATCCGTGACGGCGCCGGCTGCGTCACGCCTTCGTGCGCGTCACGCCTGGAATCGTCGGACTCGATCCGCGCTCGTCGCTCGTTTGGCGCTCGTCGCCGCGTCGCAGCGCAGATAGCTGAAGGACCGCGGCTGCGCAGATGCTGTCCGTTCGAAACGCGGGCGCATGGACGGGCCGCATTGGCAGACGGCTGGTCTATCGCCCTGTCCACGAGGGGCGGGCGCCCTCAGTGCTTTTGCACGAGTTCGTAGAAGCCCTGAAATCTCTCGACGATGACGATGAGCGCGCGCTCGCAGTCATAGTCGTCGGCGGTTCCGGGCTTGAATTGCGCGACGGTCCAGTTGGGCGCTTCGGGCAGGAAATCCGGCCATCCCACGATCGACACGCCCGCTGCACCCTCGCAGCCTTCGCAGGCCTGCAACTCCGTCAGCAGCAGCCGTTCGATTTCGGTGCGACTCTTCGGAGCCCTGGGGTACATCAGTCCTGCTCGATCGGGCGATAGAATTTGATGGTGATCTCGGGCGGAACCTTGTCGATGGCCTTCTGAATTTCTTCCGAAACCTGCGCCAGGCGGTTCGTGTCGATGTTGATTCCGATGCCGCAGCCCGGACATGTCATGTGTTGGCTCTGCTTGAGTCGGCCGATCGATTGCTTGAGGTCATGTCCGCAGCTCGGGCATTGAAAGCAGATTTCGTTCATGTCGGTGCTGGACATGGGGCCGGCTCATCCCGATTGACGCGGCAGGCGATGGAAATCCGCCAGCACGGCCTCGATGAGCTTCTGGCGTCGCGGATCTTGCGCCTCCGGCGTTGCTGCGAACAGGTGTATCAGGTAGGCGGCTTTCTCGGCGGCTTCCTGCCATGTCGTCGCAGGCCCGGCCAGCAACTGGACCTCGAGGGCGTGCTGCCTCGCGCGCAACGCATCTCGTTCCGCTGCGACGGCTGTCACTTCCCGGCGAATTTCCGTCGCTCGTTGAGCGGCCATGCCGCGATGCTCGTCGAGCTCGATGGCTTTATCGGTCATCGTGCGGTCCCTTCCGTCGCGGCGTCCCGCGCTTGCGCGGCCTGCAGATCGCGCGGATCGACGGTAACGACTTCGACCGCGCCCGGCGTTCCGGCGGGAACGACAATCATGGTCGAGACCCGGCGATAGACGGGGAACGACAAGCCTTCGATCAGCTCCTCGTCGGTGACCACGCGATAAGCTCCCGCGGGCAGGACGCGGCCCACGTCCCGCAGCAGGAAAGGATGAAGGAAGCTCACCGCCGTTTCGCGCGTTCGCATCGTGGGTGTCTTTCGCCAATGATGGCCGTGTTCAACTCCGCGATCGCGCGACGGCGCAGCCGCGGTTGCGACGAAGTCCGGCGTCGCCGCCGGACTTCGGATTGCCCGCTCGCCGACCTATCTCTGCTGTGCGGGCTTTTCAGCCGGCCCGGTATCGGGCGAGGGGGTCGTCTGAGTCTGTTGTGGCTGCGATTGCGGCGCAACGTTCGGCTGCTGGGCCGGCTTCGGTGCCTCGGCGGGCTTGTGCGATTGAGACGTCATAATGTTGTTCTTTCTAAAAGACCTAAAAGGATTTCCAGGTACCCTGTACAACTGGACCTCAACGGCGGGATAACAAGCACTGCGCGGGCAAATAAATGCTCGGGGTTTTCCGCAATTCGCTTGCTTTTCGGCGATTTGGCGAGAGCGCCCTACGGCGCCAGCGCCGTGCCGCGCCGGTTGCTGCGTCGCGTCTGACCGGACCGGTCATCTCGCGCCAGAACGCGCAATCGCGCACGGCCCCTGCCGTTCTTGCGGGAGAGAACCATGTCCGAGAGGGAGCCTGACTCCAGATTTCCGGGGCGGGACACGTATGGCCGTGGAGAGAGCTCGCGCCGTCGCGAGGGAAACAATCTCAGCCTGATCGTGGGAGGCGCTGTCGTGATTGCTCTCGTCGTCGCCCTGATCTACCTGATCGGAACCGGGGGATAGGTCGGGAGCGCAGCGTTCACGGCTGCCGCGCCGGTCATGCGATGACCCCGCCCGCGCCGCGCACTTTGACGTGCGCCGCGATCGCTTTCGGTCACGGAATGGTGGCGGCGTTCTTCAGGATGATGCGCGACAGTTCGATCACCAGCGTGCGGAGCTGTCTGTTCTCGTCGCGCAGGTCGTCGATCTCCCACCTGGCCGGGTTGCCGTGGCGCTCGACGGCAGGCTCCGGCGCAGAGCCCAGCAGGTGGTCAGGCGAACGTAAGGGTGTCACGAGCGAGATCCTCCTCGTTGAGGTGTGTCGCGCTGTCGGTTCTCCCCCCGCTTCAGTCCCCCGGTGATGCCCGTCTCGGTTTGCCCCGTGTCTGATGACTGTGACTGATTCGCAACCACAGGTAGTGGTAGCTGCGTAGTTCCATCGATGTTGCACGTCAGGAATAACCCCGGCGCGGGCCTGCGCGTGTTGCGCGAACACGTTCGGCGCGACCGGCTGCCGCTGTTCAAGCAAGGGTCGTTCGCGTAACGTGCACGCCCATCGGCCGGCGGCCTGATGATGTGGTCTGAGGGCAAACAGGGCGGCACCGCGCGTCGATCGATCGATGATCTCCAATTCCGTCATCAAGTCCGTGCGCAACCTGCGCAACTCCGTCGCGATCAACGTCAATCACGCGCGCGGCGTTGAATTCATCCCGCCGCGCGGCGGCACGCTCAACATCGAGACCTCGAGCCTGTGCAATCTCGATTGCGTGTTCTGCGCTTACGGCAAGAAGCATTCCCCCAAGCTCACGATGAAGAACGAGTTCTTCGCGGACTGCATCGCGCAGGCCGTGGCCATGGGCTATCGCGAGTACGATCTCACGCCATGCACGGGCGACGTGTTCATGGACCGGCACCTGTTCGAGAAGCTCGATCATCTCGATACGGCGCCGGGCGTGACGGGCTACGGCTTCTACACGAACTTCACGATTCCGCGTCCCAAGGACATCGAGCGCCTGGTCGCGCTCAAGCGCCTGAGCGGCATCGGCATCAGCATCTATGGCCACGACCTCGAGACGTTCCTCGCCATCTCGAAGTCGACCGAGAACGTCTATCGCCGGCTGCTGCGCAATCTCGACCAGCTTCTCGACATCCTGCGGCGCCAGCGCTTCCAGGTGCATATCGCCGTGCATCCCGGGCGCGCGTCGCTGCGCGGCCGCAGCAGCGAGCTCATCGACCGCCTGGAGCGGTTCAAGGCGGCCGGCGTCAGCGTGAAGCTGACCAAGGGCCTCTACAACAACTGGGGCGGCTTCGTCACCCAGGACGATCTGCGCGGGCTGCCGCTCAAGGTCGGCGGCGTCGACGACATCTACAAGAAGGGCGCCTGCGTGCGCCTGTTCACGACGATCCAGGTGATGGCGACCGGCATCGTCAACGGCTGCGCCTGCCGCGACGCCGACGCCACCTTGCGCCTCGGCGACCTCAACGAGACGCCGCTGGCGCAGATCATCTCAACGAAGAATACCGCCTACATGACCTTGATCGAGGAGCAGCAGCGCGGCGAGTTCCGCCCGGTGTGCAAGAGCTGCGACTTCTACGCCAGCATCTATCACAAGAGCAGCACCTACCGGAAACAGGGGCTCGCGCTGCAGACGCTGAACGAGTGGCGGCGCTCCGTACCGTGATGCTGCTGCGGCCGAATACGAACGCGAAGGCCAAGCAGAAGCTGGGGCGCTGAGGCGCAGCCGCAGGCGTATTGCGAGGAGCGGAGCGACGAAGCAATCCAGCTCTGAATCTCCGCTCTGGATTGCTTCGTCGGACGTTTTACGCCGTCGCACAGTGAGTGTGGAGTGAACGCACGGCCGGCCGCCATATGACGGCCCGTGCGGGTCGCCTACAGCCTGAACAGCCCAAGCCCGTCGACCACCTCGCGTTTCGTCGCTTCGGTCCGGCTCCACGCCGTATCCGTGCCGCGGCGGATCACGTCGATCACATAGGCCGGATCCTTGGCGAGATGCGCGCGCTGCTCCCGGATCGGGCCGATCAGCGCCTGCAGGATGTCGTCGAGGCGGCGCTTGATCCTGCTGTCGCCCACGCCACCGCGCCGGTATTGCATCTTGAGTTCGTCCAGCGCGGCGCGGTCCTCGTCGAACGCATCGAGGTAGGTGAAGACGACATTGCCCTCCACCTGGCCGGGATCCTCGACCCGCAGATGGTTGGGATCGGTGAACATCGCCTTCACCGCCGCCGTGATCTCGTCCGGCGAAGCCGACAGCGCGATGGCATTGCCGCCGGATTTCGACATCTTCGCCTTGCCGTCCACGCCCGGCAGACGCCCGACCTGCGGAATGACGGCTTGCGCTTCCGGGAGGATCTCGCGTCCGGCCGCCGCGTTGACGCGCCGCACGATCTCGTTGGTCTGCTCGATCAGCGGCGCCTGATCCTCGCCCACCGGCACGATCGTCGCCTTGAAGGCGGTGATGTCGGCCGCCTGCGCCGCGGGGTAGCACAGGAAGCCTGCCGGGATGTCGCGCCCGAATCCGCGGGCGCGAATCTCGTCCTTGATCGTGGGATTGCGCTCCAGCCGGGCGACGCTGACGAAATTGAGATAGAGCATCGACAGTTCGGCCAGCGCCGGCAGGTGCGATTGCAGGCAGATCGTGGTCCTGGCGGGATCGATGCCGACGGCGAGATAGTCGAGCGCCACCTCGATCACGTTGCGCCGCACCTTTTCGGGCGCGTGCGCGTGATCGGTCAGGGCCTGCGCGTCGGCGAGCAGCAGGAACTGCTCGTGCGAATCCTGCAGGCGCAGGCGATTGCGCAGTGATCCGGCGTAGTGGCCGATGTGCAGCGGGCCGGTGGTGCGGTCGCCGGTCAGAACAACGGGTCGGGTCATGGGTGTCCTCGTGGGATGAAGGGGACACCGCATGGGGGATCGATCAAACAAAAGGCCGCCCGTGCGGCGGCCCCAGATGCGATGAAACGTCCGGCCGCCCTGTCAGGAGGCCGGCCACCAGCGCTTGCCGATGGTGATCGTGCGTTTCATGGGCGACTGCCTAGGCCGCGCGGCGGCGCCGGTCAACAGGGCGGCCGGGCGAGGTGCCGCCTGTGGTGGCGTTTCAATTTGCGGGAGATCGTGCGCCGACGTGATCCGCGCATCCATCAAGAAAGCGGCAATCTCAAACGATGACGGCCGGTCAGGGCCGGCAGTGGCTCAGCACGGCAGCACGACGGCGGCGAGGTCTGTTTCCAAAGACTAGCTCACGGCGCAGCTCAGGAATTTTCGTCCGACGATCGCGCCGAGCACCGCCACGATCATGACCGCCAGGCCGGGCCACGTCGCGACGAACAGCAGCGAGAGTTCCTGGTTGTGCCAGACGTAGATGGCTGCCGACACGCTGCCGGCCAGCAGGCCGGCCGCCGCGCCGGCAAACCGCGGCGTCGTGACGACGACGCTGCGCAGCACGTAGATCAGGCTCGTCAGGATCGGCATCGAGAACAGCGTGACCAGCGTTACGCAGGTCGCGGCGTTGCCGCCGACGATGCGCGTCGTCCATGTGCTCGAGGGTGTGCGGGCCAGCTCGGCCGCCATGCCGCTGCCGAGCAGGATGGGGGCGGGCAGGAGATATGTCCACGCGCGGCGCGACCCGCCCGGCTGGGCCAGCTCGACCAGCGCCCACAGCGCGCTGGCCGCGAGCGTCAGCCACACCGCGATGTTGAACGCCAGCGCCGAATTGATGCTGCCGCCCTCGATCTGCGGGTTGCGCGCGAGCAGGAGCACCACCACCGCCAGCACCGGCAGCGCGGCGGCGCAGGTGCCGGCGAGCAGCGTGACCGCCATCACGCTGCGGCGCGGGTTCCGCTCGGTCAGCGGATCATTCTTGGAAGACGTCATTGTCTCTCTCGTTATTTGGACCGCGCCGCATCCGCTTACCTTTGCCGAAATGTCGGACAGGCTCAACGCTTGGGCGGCGCTCGGCCGCAAAATTGGCGTGGAGAGGTCAATTTGACCGGGCAGGGGCCCGCGTCTACGTTACCGGCAGTCCGCCGGGCTCCCGCAGGAGGGCCGGCAATCCTCCGGAAATGACAATAATCCTGCCTTCGGTGTGCGGAGACGGCGTGCGTCCCGGACGTCCGACGATCGGAAGGAAACCGCTGGGAACGTCCATGGAACGATCATTTAAAGCAGAAGTGGAATCGCTGCGCCTCGGCAACGGCGAGGTGTTCGAGGGCGAAGGCATCCTGGCGGTCACGAAGGGCCTCCTGCAGTCCGGCGTGAGCTACGTCGGCGGCTATCAGGGCTCGCCGATCTCGCATCTCATCGACGTGCTCGTCGATGCCAAGCCGCTGATGGACCAGCTCGGCGTCCATCTCGAAACCTCGACCAGCGAGGCGGCGGCGGGCGCGATGCTGGCCGCGTCGATCAACTATCCGATCCGCGGCGCGGTCACCTGGAAATCGCCGGTCGGCACCAACGTCGCGTCCGACGGCCTCTCGAACATCTCGTCCTCGGGTGTGATCGGCGGCGCCATGATCATCCTCGGCGAGGATTACGGCGAGGGCGCCAGCGTCATCCAGGAGCGCAGCCACGCCTTCGCGATGAAGTCGACGATGTGGCTGCTCGACCCGCGGCCGAACCTGCCTTCGATCGTGAACCTGGTCGAGAAGGGCTTCGAGCTGTCAGAAGCCTCGAACTCCATCGTGATGATGCAGCTGCGCATCCGCACCTGCCACGTCTACGGCCGCTTCACCGCCAAGGACAACCGCGAGGGCAAGATCTCGCGCAACCACCCGCAGCAGCGCCCGGAATTCTCGCTCATGCGCCTGCCGCAGCCCGGCTTCACCGTCCCGCAGGAACGCCTCAAGCTCGAGCAGCGCCTGCCCGCGGCGATCAGGTTCATCAGCGAGAACAAGCTCAACGAGCAGTTCCCCGGCGATCTCTCCGAGATCGGCATCATCATGCAGGGCGGCCTCTACAACACGGTCATGCGCGTGATGCAGCGCATCGGCCTTGCCGACGCCTTCGGCAAGTCGCGCATCCCGCTCTACTGCATGAACGTCACCTATCCCATGGTCCCCGACGAGATCACCGCCTTCTGCGCCGGCAAGCGCGCGGTGCTGATGATGGAGGAGGGGCATCCCGACTACATCGAGCAGGCGCTCAACACGGTGCTGCGCCGCGCCGACATCAACACCAGGGTGTTCGGCAAGGACGTGCTGCCGATGGGCGGCGAGTACACCGCCGACGTCGTACTCAAGGGCCTCGCTGCGTTTCTCGACAAGGTGCGTCCGGCCGGCATCGATGCCGTGATCGACACCGCCAAGGCCCAGGTCGAGAAGATCGCCGGCTACAAGGCGAGCGCGGGCGAACTGCTCGGCAATCCCGTTCCCGGCCGCAACCCGACCTTCTGCACCGGCTGTCCCGAGCGGCCGATGTTCACCTCGATCAAGCTCGCGGAGCGCATGGTCGGGCCGACCCACGTGTCGGGCGACATCGGCTGCCACAGCTTCGGCATGTATCCGCCGTTCCACGTCGGCAACACCTGCGTCGGCTACGGCCTCGGGCTCGCGAGCTCGACGGGCATCGCCGCCAACTTCGGCAAGCGCACCATCTCGATCATGGGCGACGGCGGCTTCTGGCACAACGGACTGACCACGGGCGTCGCGTCGGCGACCTACAACAACGCCGACAGCGTGCTGATCGTGATGAAGAACGGCTACACCTCGGCGACCGGCTGGCAGTTCCTGCCGTCCTCGGCGCAGCGGCGCGAGGGGCTCGAGGCGCAGGACCAGTCGATCGAGAACGCGCTGCGCGGCGTCGGCATCAAGTGGATGCGCAAGGTCAACAACTACAAGGTCGGCAGCGTCGCCAAGGTGCTGCGCGAGGCGCTCACCACCGCCGAGAAGGGCCTCAAGGTGATCATCGCGGAGGGCGAGTGCATGCTCGCCAAGCAGCGCCGCGTGCGGGCGGAGGACGCCAAGAACATCGCCGCCGGCCGGCGCGTCGCCAAGGCCAAGTTCGGCGTCGACGACCAGGTCTGCACGGGCGATCACTCCTGCATCCGCCTGTCGGGCTGCCCCTCGCTCACCATCAAGGAGAACCCCGATCCGCTGCGGCGTGATCCGGTGGCGACCGTGATCGAGAGCTGCGTGGGCTGCGGGCTGTGCGGCGAGGTCTCGCACGCCGCGATCCTGTGCCCGAGCTTCTACAAGACCGAGGTCGTGCATAACCCCGGCGTCGTCGAGCGCGGGCTCGACCGCCTGCGCCGCCGCGTCATCACGTGGCTGGCGACGCCGCCGGCGCCGCCGACGCCGATGATCCCCGGCGAGGTCGGTCTCGCCCAGGCCGCCGAGTAAGCCATGGCCGACACCACGCGTCCCGTCACCATCCTGATCTCGGCCCTCGGCGGGGAGGGCGGCGGCGTCATGACCGACTGGATCATCGCCGCCGCGCGCGAGCAGAACCTGATCTGCCAGGCGACGTCGGTGCCCGGCGTCGCGCAGCGCACCGGCGCCACCACCTACTATCTCGAGGTGTTTCGCGACAAGCTCGAGCCCGGCAAGCCCGAGCCGGTGATGGCGCTCTACCCGCAGGCCGGCGACATCGATCTGATGGTCGCCAGCGAGCTCGCCGAGGCGGGCCGCGCCTGCCAGAACGGCTTCGTCACGCCCGACCGCACCACGCTGATCACGTCGACGCACCGCTTCTACCTGCTCGACGAGAAGATGGGCATGGCCGACAGCCGGCTCGACGCCGAGCGTCTGGAGAAGGCCGTGCGCGCCATGGCCAAGCGCGTCATCGCCGGCGACTTCGTGCGCGCCGCGCGCGAGGCCGGCACCGTGATCAACGCCGTGCTCCTCGGCGCCATGGCCGGCTCCGGCCTGCTGCCGATGCCGGTCGAGGCGTTCGAGCGTGCGATCCGCAGCGATGGCAAGGCGGTCGAGGCCAACATGCGCGGCTTCCACTACGGCCTCTCGGTCGCGCGCGGCGAGGTGGTCGAGCTCGCGCCGAAGACGCGGCCGCTTCCCGCCGCGCCGCAGACGGCGCAGCCGGCGGGCACGCTGCTCGCGCTGCGCGACCGCGTCGCCCGCGACTTCCCGCCCGCCACTCACGAGATCGTCATCGAGGGCGTGGCGCGCGTCGTCGACTTCCAGGACTTCGACTACGGCAAGCTCTACCTCGACCGGCTGGCGCCGATCCTCGCCGCCGACGGCGGCGACTATTCCGTCACCCGCGAGACTGCGCGCTACCTCGCGCTGTGGATGGCCTACGAGGACGTCATCCGCGTCGCGCAGCTCAAGACGCGTCTCGCGCGCCTCGAGCGCGTGCGCGCCGGCTCGGGCGGCAAGGCCGAGCAGCCGGTGATCGTGACCGAGTTCCTCAAGCCCGGCCTCGACGAGTTCTGCTCGCTGCTGCCGGCGTCGCTCGCCGCGCCGCTCCTGCGCTGGGCCGACCGCACCGGCCGGCGCGACGCCTTCAACGTCGGCCTGCACATCCGCACCAGCACCGTGCTCGGCTTCGCGCTGCTGCGCATGATGGCCAAGCTCAAGGCGTGGCGCCGCCGCGGCTACCGCTTCGGCGTCGAGCAGGCGCTGATCGCGCGCTGGCTCGCCGCGGTCGAGGCCGGCCTTACGCGCGATCCCGCGCTCGGGCGCGAGATCGCCGAATGCGCGCGCCTCATCAAGGGCTACAGCGACACGCACCGGCGCGGGCAGGGCAACTTCCTGCGCCTGATGGACACGATCGTCGATCCGACGCTCGCGCGTCCCGCGGGGCCCGACACGGACGCCAATGCCGCGGCGGCGCTCGCCACCGCGCGCAAGGCCGCGCTCGCCGATCCCGAGGGCAACGCGCTCGGCGCGACGCTGGAGAAGCTCGGCCGCGTCGCGGTCGCAAGCTGACGGCGCGTCGCCGCGTCCCCGCGTGGGGCGCGCGCCCATCACGTCTGTTGCGTCCCACGCGAGGCTCCTCGCGCTGCGCACGCGTTCCCTGCATCATGAACCGCGGTATATTGAACGTATGCCTGGGCGCAGGGTTGAGCGGGCTTGCGCGCGGGTCCATCAATGATCTCCCCGGAAGTCAGGAGCATGAGTGTGGCTAGCATTCCCAAGGCACTTCACGAGCACATTAATACGGCGTTCCCCACCACGCCCTGCCTCGTCGCGACGACGTTGCCCGACGGTTACGCGCAGGTCTCGCCGCGCGGCAGCGTGATGGTCTTCGACGACAACCATCTCGCGATCTGGGAGCGCGGCAAGGGTTCGGTGAACGCGCAGATGCAGGACGGCACCAAGGTCACCGTCTTCTTCCGCAAGCCGGCGCTGCGCGAGTCCGGCATGCTGCCCAAGGGCGGCGTCGCGCGCTTCTACGGTGTCGCCAAGGTGCACAAGTCCGGCGCGACCTACGACGAGGTGTGGAAGCGCCTCATCCCGCAGGAGAAGGATCGCGATCCCGACCGGAAGGGCTTTGCGGTCGTGATCAAGCTCGATCGCGCCGAGGATCTCGACGGCGATCCGCTGAACATCAAGTAAGCGCAACGCCCCGGCACGAGCCGGGGCGTTTGACTGTTCGCGCGGGGCGGACCCGCCACTAGCAGCGCCGCGGGGCGGCCGTCGTCCCGAAGAAGCGCGAAGGCCCGGGAGGCGCGGCATGAAAGACAATGACATCATCCCCGTCCTGATCGTCGGCGGCGGCCCCATCGGCCTCGCGCTGGCGCTCGACCTCGGCTGGCGCGACGTGCCGTGCCTGCTCGTCGAGCAGGGCGACGGCGAGGTCGTCGACGCCAAGATGTTCGCGACCGGCATCCGCACGGTGGAGTTTTGCCGGCGCTGGGGCATCGCCGAGAAGGTGAAGCACTGGGGCTACCCGGAGGACTTCCCCTTCGACAACGTCTTCGTCACCAGCCTCGCCGGCCACGAGGTCGGCCGCATCCCGATGCCGGCGCTCAGGGACATCTCGCCGTTCCCGACGAGTCCCGAGCAGTTCGCGCACTGCCCGCAGTTCGTGTTCGACCCGATCCTCGCGGCGGCCGCGCGCTCCTATCCGTGCGTGACGCTGCGCCACCGCTGTCAGCTCGTCGCCTTCCGCGACGAGGGTGACCACGTCGCGGCCGAGCTCCTCGATCATGCAAGCGGCGCGCGCGAGACGGTGCGGGCGCGCTATCTCGTCGGCTGCGACGGCATCGGCAGCATGGTGCGCAAGCAGCTCGGCTTCCGCATGGAGGGCGTCGAGCTCATCAACCACTCCTTCAACGTGATGTTCCGCGCCAAGGAGCTGTGGTCGCGCCACGACAAGGGCATCGCCGGCCGCTACGTCATCGTCGGTCCCGAGGGCGCCTGGGCGAGTCTCACGCCCGCCGACGGCCGCGACCTCTGGCGCCTGATGATCCACGGCGAGCCGGAGACCGATCCCGCCTCGATCGATCCCGCCGCCGAGGTGCGCCGCGCCATCGGCAACGACACGCCGTTCGAGGTGGTGAAGTTCGGCCACTGGATCCGCCGCCGCGTCGTCGCCGATCACTACCAGCGCGGGCGCGTGCTGCTCGCGGGCGACGCCGTGCACGTGACGCCGCCGAACGGCGGGCTCGGCATGAACACCGGCATCGGCGACGCCGCCGACCTCGGCTGGAAGCTCGCCGCCGTCCATCACGGATGGGCCGGCCCCCATCTCATCGACAGCTACGAGCCCGAGCGGCGTCCCGTCGGCATCCGCCAGTGCGACGAGGCCATGCGCAACTTCCAGCGCTACGGCTCGCGCAAGCCGGTGCCGCACGTCACCGACGAGACCGAGGAGGGCGCGCGCGTGCGCGCCGAGCTCGGCCGCCGCCTGCAGGCCTCCAATGCGCAGGCCTGGGAGAACCCGCTCAACACCCACCTCGGCTATCGCTACGAGGCTTCGCCCATCATCGTGCCGGACGGCCCGCTGCCGCCCGAGCCGGAGGACCCGCGTCACTACACGCAGACCAGCCATCCCGGCTGCCGCGCGCCGCATGCCTGGCTTGCGGCGGGACGATCCACGCTCGACCTGTTCGGCCGCGGCTTCACGCTGCTGGTGTTCCCGCGCGCCGCCTCGCCGGCGCCCATCGTCGCCGCCGCGCGCAGCCGCGGCATTCCGCTCGATGTCGTCGCGATCGACCGCCCGGACATCGCGGCGCTCTACGAGCGCGCCCTCGTGCTGGTGCGGCCCGATGGGCACGTCGCCTGGCGCGGTGATGCGCCGCCCGCTGACGTGGGCACGCTGATCGACCGCGTGCGTGGGGCCATTGCCCCGCATGACGCCATGCGCAACTGTGCACCCGAGACCGTTGGAGCGGATGCGAAATCGGCATAGAATGCCGCCAGCAAACAGGCGCCGCCACGATGCGGCGTCCGGCTCACGGAGGATCTGGCGATGAACGTTCACGCGCAGCCCAAGACCGGCACGTTGAAGTCCCTGCCCAAGCGTCTGCACCACTACGCCTTCGTGGTGAAGGACCACGAGGCCAACCGCAAATTCTGGGAAGACGTGATCGGCATCCCGCTGACCGCGACCTGGTGCGAGCGCGCCTACAACGCGAGCGTCGGCCGCGAGATCGACTATTGCCACACGTTCTATTCGCTCGCCGACGGCGGAGCGCTCGCCTTCTTCCAGTACGCCGACGAAGATGCCTACGAGAAGCTGCGCGCGCTGCGCCCCGATCAAGGCCAGCACTTCGCGATGCTGGTCGACGAGGAGACCTACAACGAGATCGCCAAGCGCATCCAGGCGGCGGGCCTGCCGTTCCGCGAGACCGATCACGGCTACTGCAAGTCGATCTACTCGGCGAGCCCGGACGGGTTGAAGGTGGAGTTCACCATCGACGCCCCCGAGGCGGACCAGATCAACGAGATGCGGCGCAAGGACTGCCACTCCGAGCTCAAGCGCTGGCTCGCCGGCGATCACCGCCCCAACAACCACGACCGCCACGGCATCACGACCTGAGCGCCCGCGTCGCGAAAGCCTGATCGCAAGTTTCAGAGCACGTTCATCGGCGTTGCCGGGCCGCGCCCGGCAGCCGCGTTCACGCGGGTGCCAGTTCCTTGGCGACGGCGGTGACGACGCGCGTGTCGAGCGGCTCGATCGCGCTCGCGAAGGCGGCGGCGATGCGGCCGTCGCGGCCGATCAGGTACTTGTGGAAGTTCCACGTCGGCACGTCGAGCGGGCGCTCGGTGGCCGCCCAGCGGTAGAACGGGTGCGCGTGCGGCCCCTTCACCTGCGTCTTCGCCGCCATCGGGAAGGTGACGCCGTGTCCGCCCACCGCGACGGCGGCGATGTCCTGCGCGCCGCCCGGCTCCTGCCCGCCGAAATCGTTGGACGGCACGCCGACGACCATCAGCCCGCGCGCGCCAAAGCGCGTCCACAGGTCCTGCAGGCCGGTGAGCTGCGGCGTGTATCCGCATTGCGAGGCGGTGTTGACGACGAGGATCGGCTTGCCGGCGTGATCGCTGAGGCGGATGCTGCCGCCCGCCAGGGCCGCAAAGCTGAAGGCATAGGCGGTGACCTTGCTCATGGCGGGTGCCTGCGCGAAGGCGGGGCTCGCGACGAAGCCCGCGATGATGCCGAGTGCGTGCCGCCGGTTCATGGCGCATCCCTCGCGTGAACGAACGACTGGCGCGACGATACACCCGCTGTCGTGGCGGCAAAGCCGGATATGGCGCCTTGACGTTCACGAGCCTGTGTGGACGCTTCGCGCGAGGGGAGGAGCCAATGACAGCGCCATCCGGCCGGCCGCCGTTCCGCGCCGATCACATCGGCAGCCTGCTGCGCCCGCAGATGCTGCGGCAGGCGTTCCGCGACCACGCGGCCGGCAAGCTGTCCGACGTCGATTTCGCGCAGGTGCAGGACGACGCCATCCGCGACGTCATCGCCATGCAGGAGGACGTCGGACTCGATGTCGTCACCGACGGCGAGTTCCGCCGCGCCTCCTATTGGGGCCGTTTCGTCGAGCGGGTGGGAGGCTTCGCCATCAAGCCGGCCGAGTTCACGTTCCGCGACGATGCCGGTCACGAGCTCGCCTTCACCGGCACCTATGCGGCGGCGAAGCTGCGGCGCGCGCAGCCGCTGGCGCTCGACGAGTTCACCTTCGCGCGCGGCCTCACCGGCAAGACCGTCAAGATCACGCTGCCGGCCCCGTCCACCATGCACTTCTACCGCTGCGGCGACTTCGCCGATCCGGCCGTCTATCCCGATCCGGATGCGTTCTTGGCCGACCTCACGCAGGTGTTCCGCGACGAGATCGCCGATCTCGCCGCCGCCGGCTGCCGCTACGTACAGCTCGACGAGGTCGCGATCGCGATGCTGTGCGACCCCGCGATCCGCACCGCTGTCGGCGAGGCGGGCCATTCGCCCGACGCGCTGATCGGCCTCTATATCGACGCCATCAATGCGAGCGTCGCCGCTGCGCCGGCCGGCATGGCCGTGGGCGTGCACGTCTGCCGCGGCAACTTCAAGGGCCATTACCTCTCGGCCGGCGGCTACGACGCGGTGGCCGAGCGCTTCTTTTCCGCGACCGCCATCAATCATTTCCTGCTGGAGTTCGACACGCCGCGCGCGGGCGACTTCTCGCCGCTGCGCTTCGTGCCGGCGTCGAAGGGCGTCGTGCTCGGCCTCGTCAGCAGCAAGACACCGCAGCTCGAATCGACGTCAGCGCTCTGCCGGCGGATCGAGGAGGCGGCGCGCTACGTCGATCTCAACCGCCTTGCGGTCAGTCCGCAGTGCGGCTTTGCCTCGACGGTCGCGGGAAATCCCATCACCGCCGCCGACGAGGAGGCCAAGCTGCGGCTGGTGGTGGACGTCGCGCGTCAGGTGTGGGGCTAGGAGTCGCGCTGTTGCGGAGCGCCGTCGCTCTCGAGCGGCTGCCGGTAAGCGAAGCCGCACGTGCATTCGAACACCAGCGTGTCGCGGGCTCTGGCCGACATCGCGGCCGGCTCGATCACCGCCAGGCGCATGTCGCCCCGGCAGCGCGGACATTTGATGTTGGGAATGCCTGCGTGTGCGTGGTCATTCGAACGCTGAGCATGGGGCATATGTGCCTCCCTTGGACAGGCGGGAGCACAACCCTCCACCGGCGCCCGATGGACGCTGCCGGTGATTATTAGAGCATGGGGGCGAGCATGCGCGAGCGCAAGGGGCAAACACGAGGGGCAGCAATCGGCGATGACACGGAACATTGCCAGCCTGATGGGATTGGAGGTCCGATCAGGTTGAAGCGATGCACGAATTTCCGATCTGCCCGAACTGTCTGCGCATCATGGCGCTCGTGCGGCCGCTCCCGCGCGTGGGAGAGGAACGGCAGGTCAACGTCTTCGAATGCCGTGCCTGCAAGGTGATCCTCAACACCGCCGGTTACGCGCCTCCCGGCGCGGACCGGCGTGACTGACAGGTCCTATGCCTTCACCTTCAGCAGGTTGGCCAGCGGCTGGTTCGGATCGGCGAGGTCCGCCGCCTTCACCGGGATGCGCCGCTCGATCAGCCGCCGCGCGGTGGCGATTTCGCGCTGCGCGTTGATGCCGAGCGCCGAGACGAGATGCTCGCCCTCGACATCGAAGGTGATCGCGCTGTTGCCGGACAGCGGCCGGCGCACGGCGTGCGCGCTGCGCGGCACGTTCCAGCCCACGCCCTGCAGGTAGAGGTCGTATTGCTCCGACCAGAACGAGGGCACCGGCCGGTAGGTCTCGCTCGCGCCGGCGGCGTTGCGTCCCGCGACCGCGCCCTGGTCCTGCGCGTGCCGCCAGTCCTCCAGCCGCGCGAGGCCGTGCGGCCCGGGAAACCGCACCACGTCGCCGGCCGCGAAGATCGCCGGATCGGACGTGCGGCAGAACTCGTCCACCACGATGCCGGTGTCGAGCGCGAGCCCCGCCGCGGCGGCGAGCCGCGTGTCGGGCACCGCGCCGATCCCGACCAGCACGATGTCCGCGTGCACGACGTCGCCGCCGGCGGTGAGCGCGAGGCGGCCGTCGGGCGTGGTGTGGACCTGCGAGATCGTCGTGTCGACGCGGATGTCGACGCCATGCGCGACGTGCGCGGCGTGCATGCGCGCGCCGGTGTCCTCGTCGGTGACGCGCGCGAGGATGCGCGGCGCGGCCTCGATCACGACCACCTGCGCGCCCAGTTCGCGCGCCGAGCTCGCGACCTCGAGGCCGATCAGCCCCGCGCCGACCACCGCCACCGTCCGGGCGCGCTCGAGCGCGAAGCGCAGCGTACGCGCGTGCGCCTCGGTGCGCAGGTAATGCACGCCCGCCATGCCCGGCGGCAGGCTCGGCACGACGCGCACCATCGCGCCGGTTGCGATCACCACCGCGTCGTAGGGCAGCCGTTCGCCGTTGGCGAGGAACACGGTCTTGCTCGTGCGGTTGATCGCCGTGCAGATCGAGTTGCAGGCCAGCACCACGCCGTGCCCGGCGACGCCCTTCGGTCCCGCGATCGGCGCGTCCTCGACGCGCGCCTTGCCGGTGAGCACGGCCTTCGACAGCGGCGGCTTCTCGTAGGGCTCGCAGTATTCCGGCGTGAGCAGGATGACCTCGGCGGCGGGATCCTGCGTCTTGGCCGAGATCGCCGCCCAGCATCCCGCCGGGCCGCCGCCGATGACCACGATTCTGCGCGCGCTGCTCATGCCGAACGTCCTACGTCACGCCCGGCCCGCGCTCAAAGCGCGCGGCTGGGCTGCGGGCAGCATATCAGCAATGTGATGGTCGAAGGCCGTACTCAGAGGCTGGCGAGCGTCAACACGCCGCCGACGACGGCGGTCGCGGCTCCGAGGCTTCGCACCGCGTAATGACCGGCGGTCCGGTCCAACCTCCCGACCAGCAGTCCGGCGCTGATGCCGCAGGCATGCAGCAGCGCCGTCGCGAGCACGAAGCCGACGCCGTAGGCGAGGCCCGCCGCGGTCTGCGGCATCTCCGCGCCATGGGCGGCGCCGTGGAAGATCGCGAATGCGCCGACGACGAGCGCGGCGGTGGTCGCCGGCACCCCGAGCCGCAGCGCGACCGCCGCGCCCAGCACCAGCACGGATGCGGCGATGCCGATCTCGGTAAGCGGCGGGACGAGGCCGAACGCGCCGGCGACGGCGCCTGCCGCCATGACCGTGACGAATGCGCCCGGCACGAGCCAGAGCGCGCGCCCGCCGAGCTGGAACGCCAGCAGCCCGACGGCGACCATCGCCAGCGCGTGGTCGAGCCCGCCGATCGGATGCGCGAAGCCGTGCAGGAGACTGTGGGTGGCGTCGCCGGGATGGGCCTGGGCGAGGGTGGAGGAGAGGACGAGCGTGGCCGCGGCCGCCAGCAGACGAAGCATTCCGAAAACTCCATTCCCGGCAAGGAAGAAGTTCCGGATCATCGCACAGGCCCGCTGCCATGCAAAGTGCGGCGCCGCGGCCTCTCTATTTCTTGTCGGCGTCCTTGTCGTCGACCACGGTCTTCGACGAGCCCTCGGGTGCGGCCTGCATGCCCGGCGGCGTCTGGCCCTGCGGGCTCGCGGCGGGCGCGCCGCCGCTCGTGGTATTGAGCGGCCCGGTCGGGCCCTGCGGCTGCATCTTGCCGTCGCTGGCGGGAACCTCGGTGCGGCCGGTGCTGTGGGACGAATCGCCGGGTGCCTTGCCGGCTTTGTCCTGGGTTTCGCCCTGGGCGAAGGCCGGGCTGATGGCGGACACGAGAAGCAGCGTAGCGGCGAGGGTGCGCATGGACGGTCTCCGTTTGGCTGGCAACGCCGGAACGCGGTACATCGTTCCGCGCACGACCCGTCTCCGAACCGCCGCTTTTCCGCCGTTCATCGCTGCTTAACGAAATTCGTCCGACAACGTGCGGATCGGTGGGGGTGGGGCTTGCGGAACATCACGATCCTGGCCGGCGTCGTCGCGCTGGCCGTCTGGCTCGGCGGCTGCGCGGGCGGCGGCGAGCCGCCGTCGCAGCCCTCGTTCTACCGCAGCATGGCTGAGCCCGGCGCGCAGCTCGACGCCGCCGCGGCGGCCTCGATGATCTCGGGCTATCGCGGCAACAACGGCCTGGGCGCGGTGACGCTCGATCCGACGCTGATGAAACTCGCCTCCGAGCAGTCGCACGCGATGGCCCGCCGCAACCTGTTCGACCATTCGGCCGCGGGCGAGTTCAGCAAGCGGCTGGCGCGCGCCGGTCTCGACACCGCGGTCGCGGTCGAGAACATCGGCGCCGGCTATCACACCCTGGCGGAGGCGTTCTCGGGCTGGCGCGACTCGCCCCCGCACCGCGCCAACATGCTCAAGCGCGACGTCACGCGCATGGGCATCGCGGCGGTCTATGCCCCGCAGTCCAAGTACAAGGTGTTCTGGACGCTGATCCTCGCCGGCCCCGGCGAGGTCGCGCAGCTGCGCGGCTCGGCGTCGGCGAATTAGGGCAACCCGGCACGGCCTCCACCTCTCCCCGGTGGGGAGAGGTCGCCGCGCGCAGCGCGGCGGGTGAGGGGACTCACGAGCCGGCGGCGAAACGCTACGCGCGCGCCGCAGCGCTAGTGATCAAACGCGACGCCGGTGATGACTGGATGCCCGCTTTCGCGGGCATGACAAAGCCGAGCGCGCGCCGCCGTGTCTCCACGTCATCGCGAGAAGGGCGGCTCAGCCGGTCAGGCGGCACGGCGCAATCGAGAGTCCGGCACCCCCTCACCCCGCTCGCTACGCTCGCGACCTCTCCCCGATGGGGAGAGGTGCGCAAGTGGCCAGGCTGTGCGTCTCATTGATGGATCACATCGCGGCGCTCGCGGTCGAGCAGGACATCGCAACCCGGCACGGCCCCCACCTCTCCCCGATGGGGAGAGGTCGCCGCGCGCAGCGCGGCGGGTGAGGGGACTCACGAGCTGGTGGCGAAATGCCGCGTGCGCGCCGCAGCGCTAGTGATCAAACGCGACGCCGGTGATGACTGGATGCCCGCTTTCGCGGGCATGACAAAGCCGAGCGCGCGTCAGGCGGCACGGCGCAATCGAGAGTCCGGCACCCCCTCACCCGCTCGCTACGCTCGCGACCTCTCCCCGATGGGGAGAGGTGGGGCCCTGCCGTGTTGCAACCTCGTGCTCACTTAAGCGC